>Ga0316604_10000042_pt1 | contig 225032 bp, 218 predicted proteins | sample OWC_soil_day20_C_FD_207650 | JGI IMG/M metagenome (GOLD analysis project Ga0316604, IMG submission 207650) | Wetland soil microbial communities from Old Woman Creek delta, Ohio, United States - OWC_soil_day20_CT | ecosystem: Environmental > Terrestrial > Soil > Wetlands | place: USA: Ohio... | reverse complement strand
AGCTTTTGGGACGGTTGTAGAAAACCTAATGACCAAATGCCAGGCCAATTACCCCCTTACTGTAAAAGAATAAGTGTAATTGTTCAACCATTTTCATGGTTAACAATTACACTTACATAGTACCAAGGAAGCAAAAGGTCTAGGCCTGAAGCCTCCACGCTAACCTGTTCCACTAGAGAGTATCTTTCATTGCTTTATAATAAAGTCTCCATATCAATGTACGGACCTGAAAAGCCGGGCGATATTCCTAAAACTCGTAAACTCGCTGCGCTCAAACAGTACGGGTTTCTTAACGGAATAACGCCCGGCTTTTCTCCTGCGGAACGCTTTTTCCGGCAAAGGCCGAAGGGGAACGGGGGTGCGAAGGGGGCCTGGGTACCCTTTGGTGACAGGTGCCTATACCGGTTTTTACTTGACACCTCTTGTTTCACCGGGCTTCTTCGACTCTCAGAACTTATAAATTCTGATACAGCAAAGAAACAACTCAGTCTTCTGGCGTTTTGCCTAAAGACTGAGTTGTTTGTATGTCAGAATCAATTATTCTGTTGCTTACCCTTTGATCTGGTCAAATACTTCGTTGATATCAGGCAGCTCGGGAATGGGATATACCTTGACCCAGAGGACTTTGCCGTTTTCATCGATAAGCACATTGGCCCGTTCAGAAAAACCCTCTACATCACGGAAAAGACCGTAGTCAAGGGCCGCTTGTCCATGCGGCCAAAAGTCTGCCAGCAATTTTACTTCAGCAATGCCCAGTTCTTTGGCCCAGGCATTTTTGCAAGGGTAAGAATCAATACTGAGCCCAAGGGGAACCGTATTATATTGATCAAACTTCGCCAGATTGTCTTCCAGTGATTTCATTTGTTCGGCGCAAACCTTTGTCCAGGCAAGAGGATGCCAGGAGAGCAGAACCTTTTTTCCTCTGTAGTCTGACAAACGGATTTCCTGGCCGCGATTATCTTTCAAAACAAAATCAGGCGCCAAGTCTCCAACAGTAATTTGCTTCATTGCAATCGCCTCCAACGTGTTAAAAAATAGGTATATATAAAAATTAGAAATTATTGCCGGAAAATCCTTCTTTTATAGAAAAAAATATAAATTATTTTTATCGTGATACAATAAATAGCTTTCCCGAAAGGGTAACTATTAAAAACAGCTTGAAGCAGGTTATTCGCTTTGGGCGATATGCATTTGACAAAACAAATCTAGATATATATAATATTTATTGTACCTAAAATATTTATCTATAATGTTGGGGCGTCGCCAAGTTGGTAAGGCACGGGACTCTGACTCCCGCATTCCTAGGTTCGAGTCCTAGCGCCCCAGCCATATATGACTCACTAGCTCAACTGGCAGAGCAACTGACTCTTAATCAGTAGGTTCGGGGTTCGATTCCCCGGTGTGTCACCAGAAACAACAAGGCTTCCGAGTAATCGGAAGCCTTGTTGTTTTTGAACATTGTTGGGTAGTGTTTTATTCTTTGACAACTATTTTAAGTATGCGGCGGTGTCAATAACTCCGCCCCCCTGCCAGTCTTCTAACCACTCCTCAAACATATAGAAAAAAACAGCAAAAAATTCGCGTTTTTTTAATTCCCCAATTTATCCTCAGACGCTCTGTGACCTTTTCGATATTTACCGCAGCACTTCTTCCCCTAATGCATTCTTATTTTCTATAATGCGAATAGTGTTGTCAAGTTTCTCAAATATTTGCTTTGACAACCGCTCTGCATCTTGGAGATATTTTTGGGCTGCAATTTCATCTGCAATTCGCACAGCTTCTACAACTTTATCGCCAATCTTGTGAAATTGATCATGAATTTCATCAATAGAAGCCCATTCTTTTTTCACCTCTGGATTGTCCATCGTAATTGAATGATAGAAGTGTCCAAATGCGCATCGTTTTGAATCAGTTTGAATAGGATACGTTTTCATTTCTCCAACAATGCGCTTAAGGTTTTTTACCCAATTCCCGTGCGCTTCTTTGGCTTTATTCAAATTTGCCAGCAAATCTTGGTTAGAAATAGAATGGATTCCTCCATTTAGCGCAGCAACCATCTCGCGAACTACTTCACTTAGTTCCGTATCAATATGAGAAATTTGCTTTGCATTTTCTTCGCTCTCAACAGCATCTTTATGGATATCCTGAGTCATTCCGTGGAGTTGCTCCGCATCAGACGCAGACAAGGTCATCGCTTGATTTACTTGTTGCGCTGACTCCTTAACCTGATCCATCAGTTGTGAAATATCATTAACCTCGTCGACTGTATGTTTTAACATTTCAACATTTTCGTGAATAGTACCTGAAATAGTATCTAATTTTTCATTCATCAAGCTGGTCGAACTCAACGTATTAAGCAAGCTTTCTTTTCCACCTTGAGCGGCCACTTGAATATTAGTTACAAAGCCTCGCATATTATTTAAGTTTTCCTTTGTACTATCTGCAAGTTTACGAATCTCTGCGGCTACAACAGCAAATCCTCGTCCCATTTCACCAGCCCTGGCAGCTTCAATCGAGGCGTTAAGGGCTAGCAAATTCGTCTGCTCTGCTATTGCCGCCACTCCATTCACTATTTCGCTAATATGCTCTGCCATGGTCGTAAGTTCTTCAATTTGGCGGCTCATTTTCTGTGTATCTTCTACTACATGCTCCTTCAAATCTACCAATTCATTGATTTGCGTCATGCTTTCATCATTTTTTTTTATCAATACATTAGACGAATTTGATAATGTCTGCATTTTATGTGATGTCTGCTCCACAGTATCATTCACATCATTCATACTAGCTGTTATTTCTTCTACAACAGCTAGATTAGACTCACTTAATAACGCCATTTGTTTTGCGAATTGCGATAATTCATACGCTGAATGAGTCATTCTTACGTCAAATTCACTTAACGATGACACTGTCGACAACATACGCTTACACGAACTTGACATTTTCTCTTCACTATTTAGCAGCTTTTCAAATTGACTTAACATTTGCTTATGTATAGGATACTCTACTTTTAAGCCATCAAATACATTTGGCTTTCCTTGTAATCGTTCTTCAACGTTTTGTAAGATGCAAACCGCTTCATCGCATGGAGTCTTTTTCTTAAAAAAATTGATCATTCCTGTCACCATCCTGTTTTCATGCTTCACTAGACTTTGATTTTTCCGCATCTGTCATAAACTCTTAGCATTAATAATTAGTTAATATTGATATTCTTTATCATTGATAATTATTATGATAATACAGATTCATCCAAAATACAATAAAGGCCTGCAAATATCTATCAAAATAGGCATTTGCAGGCTCTCTCATTTAGGGTGTCTAAGACCAGCTAATTAAAGTCAAGTCCCTTATCTGCAATTTTGTTTAAAGAAAAATAGGTACAGCAAACAAGCCTTTCTCAATATCGAACGATATCTAACAAAGGCATATGTAGCAGCAAAAACCTATTCTCAGCCAACAAGGCCAGGAGAGGGCAGTTTTATTTTTACTCAGTTATGTACCTGTTTCCATCTGACACCGCGCTCCTAGACATACCCCAATAGATAAAAATTACTCATGTTTTACAAACGTGAGTAATTTTTTCGTTCGTTTTATATCATGTTTTGGAGTGAGCGAAGGGATTACCCATATGTATAAAGGACCAATGAGGTGCGAGATAGTAATTAAAAAAGAGGACAGGGAGTTATTTTTCGAAGAAGCAAGGGGACGCAAAATCTGCTTCGCGGTAACACTTGATTGTATGCATTCTGGAAGGGGATCGGAATTTGGCACGGCAGAAGCAAAATGTACGTCCCGGTGCTTCTTCCATATAGCCCGATTTGTGCTTGTTAACTTTGTATTAATTCCTAACAAAATTTGATAGCCGCCTAGCAGTTTTGTCCTGGTGGGCGGCTTTTTTGTTTATTCCCTCTCAGGCATTAGAAATGAAATATTTTAATTTTAGATAGAATAATAGATTAAACATATACATGAGACTTTAGTCCTACTAACCTAGGTTAAAAGTCTTGACTGTTTATGACGATTGATGTAATATAATAACAGAAGTTTACATTTCTGGAAGAGTAATTGAAATATAATGTAGTAAGTAATGCTAGTAGCGGAGGATTTTTATGAGCATCGAATTAGCTAAAACATTTATTAAAAGAATGAAAACTGATGAAGAATTTGCCCAAAAAGCTATTAAATGCAGAGATGAAAAATCTTGGATGACACTTACGAAGAAAGTCGGACTTGATATTACGGTTGCCGACATTACGGTGGAGGATATCCAAGAAGCTCTTGGAAAGGTAAACGACGAAGAGCTTAGTTACGAATTTGATTTCGACATGACAGAAGAAAAGTTAAAAGAAATATTAGATCAGTTGCCATGTTTTTTATTAGAGCTTGAAAAAGAAAGTGATAGTGAATATAAAAAATAGTAGCTGTTGGCCTTATAAATATCCAAATAAATAAACGGATGTGATACTGTGGCTACTGGCATGGGAGAGACATTAATACAAAAGTTAACAATACACATGCAAGAACAGCTTATAATAAACGGAATTACTGATTTTATAATTGACAATGGTAATTTTCTTTTTAAGAATGCTGATGATAAATCTAGAGCAAGTATCATTATTCAAGATTACTTAACTCATTTGCTTAATAATGACACAGAAAATTTAATGTAGGTTATCGCCAAAATGTATCATATAAAGACAAGGGGGGACGTTCCTCATTTGTCAACTTCTTAGATACAACGCACTGCCCCACTTTGGACATCATTCGAGAATAAGCTACAACCACCATCATAGCGACTGCCTACCTCCTACCTATAAGCAAAATGTACCATCTAAAAACAGGACTTATGGCTCAGGTATTTTTTGTATTTTTGTGGTATATTTTGCATGAGGTGAAATCATGCAAACGACAATAAATAATATTATAGTGAAGTATGATGAACAATTACAACCTGAGGAACTCAATATGTACGTTGAGGATGAATTGAAACACTGGAATGAAAAGTATCCTAGTAAGGAAATCGCTTATATCTCTGTTAATATTGAAGGTGACGAGGTAATTATAAAAACTGTTGAGCGTTCACCGATTACACGATTGAGAAGAATTAGTGGTTATCTTAGTGAAATAGATAGGTTTAATGACGCTAAACAAGCAGAGCTACATGATAGGGTAGTACATGCATAGATAATATTGGCAATAGAGTGAAGCAAAGGGGCGTTCGTTTTGATTCAAAAAACAGAGGATTGGTGAGTTGTTTTTGAGAAAAGCAACTCACCGATCCTCTTATTTCACAAACTCCTGCACCAAAAAATCAATAAAATACCTACTCGCTATTGGCAGCGTCGTTTTATTTTTAAATGCAATCCCAATAGTGCGGACAACAGGCGGCGAGATTTCTTTGGTAATAATGTTATAGTCGGTTCTGTTTAATACCAATTTAGGTAAAATAGAAATCCCTAGTTCATTTTCAATCATGGACATAATGGTATAGTCATCAATAACGCGGTATTGAATGTTGGGGTGCAAATTATGTTGTTTGAATAGCTCCAAGGGTTCGCTGCGTTCACCTTCATTGAGGAGGATAAACGGCTCGTAGGATAATTCCTCTAAAGAAACCTTTTCATGAGACGCTAACTGGTGATTGTTCGGCAGTATGGCCAGCATTTCATCTTGACGCAAAGATATTGTGGTCAGACCAGAAACGGCATCCGGATTCACAAAGCCAAAATCAACGCTGCCTTCTTTAACCCATTGGGCGATGCTTGTGTATTCACCTTGATGAAGTTCAAATTTAACAGCGGGATACTGTGTTTTAAAATCTTTCATTAGCTTTGGCAGCCAATGGCAGGAAATACTGGTGAAAGTTCCGATGCGAATAATTCCGCTCTGCAGACCCTGCATTTCTTTGCGCTTTTCCATTAGCTCACAGTAAGAATGATGCAGGTTTTTGATATAAGGCAATAATTGTTCGCCATCTGCTGTGAGGGCAATGCCCTTGCGTGAACGAAGCAGCAGTTTGGTAGACAGTTCTTGTTCCAGGGAACGAATGATCTGACTGATGGCGGATTGGGTGTAGCCGAGTTGTTCGGCTGCCTTGGTAAAGCTGCCGGATTCAATTATTGTGACAAACGCGCTATAACGATTCATTGCTTACTCCTAATACATTAGAATATCTTATATAAAGATTATAAGTATTCATTTTACTTATTGTCAATGTGCATGTTACAATAAGTAAAAAATTCGGGAGAATAAGTAATGAACGCTAATATTGAACAATGGAAAAACGGCATTAAGGATGGCATTCCCATTTGTCTGGGATATTTTGCTGTTTCATTTACATTTGGTATTATGGCGAAAAATGCCGGGCTTACGCCGTTTCAGGCTGTTCTTATGTCAGTAACGAACCTAACGTCTGCAGGGCAGTTTGCGGCGCTTGGATTAATTGGAGTATCTTCAACCTATATGGAAATGGCAGTTACGCAATTCATTTTAAACTTGCGATATTGTTTGATGTCGTGCTCAATTTCGCAAAAGCTGGATTCCCAAAAGTCCTTTATGCATAGGTTTTTAGTTGCTTGCGGGGTTACTGATGAAATATTCGGGGTGTCGGTCTGCAAAAGCGGCACATTAAATCCGTTTTATAATTATGGCTTGATGAGCGCCGCTATACCCGGTTGGACATTGGGCACATTGTTTGGAGTTGTTTCCGGGAGCATTTTGCCGGAAAGAATAATAAGTGCGCTAAGTATTGCTATCTATGGGATGTTTCTGGCAATTATATTTCCTCCCGCTAGAGGCAATAAGCTATTAGCCTGTATTATCTTGCTATCTATGGTTATGAGTTTCTTTTTTACCAAGGTTTCGGCATTTGCCCATGTTTCAGCAGGCTTTAAAATTATCATTTTGACTGTACTGATTGCCGGATTGGCAGCAGTGTTATTCCCGATAAAGGAAGAGGCGGAAGACGAGACAACCGATTTTGTAGATTGCGGCACCCCTGTCCTTGAAAAGGGAGGAGCCGAATGAGTAATAATATCTATTTGTACATATTGGTTATGGCAGTAGTTACTTATTTGATAAGATTGATACCGTTGACCTTGATACGAAAAGAAATTAAGAATACGTATGTAAAGTCCTTTTTATATTATGTACCTTTTGTGACACTGGCGGTTATGACATTTCCTGCTATCTTAGATGCAACCGCAAACCACTGGGCGGCGTTGGGCGGGTTTATCGTGGCGGTTATGCTTGCGTATCGGGGGCAGAGTTTGTTTAATGTTTCTGTGTCTGCGTGTGTTTCGGTTTTCTTAATTGAGCTTATGATTTATTGAATAAAAGCAGATATATGCTAACTCACGGCTTCTGGAATAACAGAAGCCGTTTTGTTTTTGCAACTAGTTGCCTGGTATCTATTAGCTTTGGTTATGGATGACTAAAATTTTTCGATATTACCATAATAGTTGCAATTATATATATAATTAATGAAGCAGAGATCTCACGCTATTTTAGAATCTTCAAAGATAAAGGATATGGAGGGAGTACTTTGGATAGTAAGTGGATTCGTGCATTGGTAGTGGTTATTGTTGGTGCAATTATTTGGTTTCTGCCTATACCGGAAGGCGTAAAGCCTGCGGCTTGGCATTTGTTAGCGATTTTTACGGCAACTATTTTAGCATTTATCCTTCAGCCACTTCCAATTGGTGCGGTTGCTTTTTTGAGCCTATCATTTACAGCATTTTCAGGAGTTCTAAAAATAAGCGAGGTTCTAAGCGGGTTTTCTCAAACCGTAGTCTGGCTTATTGTTGCGGCATTTTTGTTTTCCCGTGGCTTTGTAAAGACCGGTGTTGGACGCCGAGTTGCTTTCCAATTAATCAAGTATTTTGGCGACAGCAGCTTAAAATTGGCTTATGTATTAATCGTCAGTGATCTTTTTATTGCTCCGGCTACTCCTTCTAATACAGCTCGTGCCGGGGGAATTCTTTTTCCTGTTGTTCGTAGTTTAGCAAGCTCTTTTGGGTCAGAACCAGGTCAAACGGCGAAAAAAATCGGTTCATTTTTGATTCAAGCGGTCTATCATGGTGACACAATCACGTCTGCAATGTTTTTAACAGCGATGGCCGGCAATCCCTTAATGGTGGCATTGGCAGCAAAAGCAGCTGGTGTAACCGTAACTTGGGGAATGTGGTTTTTGGCCGCAAGTCTTCCTGCTCTATGTTCGCTCTTAATCATACCTTATTTCATCTACAAACTGGAGTCGCCTGAGATTACCAAAACACCGGAGGCAAGACAGTTAGCCGAAGTGGAACTTGCAAAAATGGGGCCAATGCGGCGTGAGGAAAAGTTCCTGTTAGGGATTTTTGGCTCTGCATTACTATTATGGGCAACATCACAATTTACCAATCTGGATGCTACCTTGGTAGCCATGCTTGCCGTTTCAGCCATGCTTGTTACGCGAGTACTAGAATGGAGTGACGTTACCGAAGAGAAGAGCGGCTGGGATACTATGATCTGGATGGGCAGCTTGATCTGCCTGGCTGGTTTTCTTAATTCTCTCGGACTTATTCCCTGGTTTGCCAAGACAGTCAGCGGCTCTATTGTTGGCATGCCCTGGCAGTATGCGTTTGTCATTGTTGTTTTGGTATATACCTACGCCCATTATGCTTTTGCCAGCTTGACAGCGCACATTGCAGCCATGTTTTCGGCTTTCCTGGCGGTTGCGGTGGCAGTAGGAACACCGCCGTATCTTGCGACACTGGCTTTGTTTTTCGCGTCTTCGATTTCGCAGAGCATTACTCACTACGCAGCCGGACCAGCACCCATTTATTTTGGCGCAGGCTACATTACTCAGGGAAGATGGTGGAAGATCGGCTTTATGGTTTCCGCTATTAACCTAGTTATCTGGATTGGTTTAGGTTCAATGTGGTGGAAGGTATTGGGGCTGTGGTAAAGTCATTTGGAAAGCTACAGCACAGGAAAGGGGCGTAAGTAATAATGACTAATGAAAAAGCCTGTGAAGGTATACAAGTGCCTTATTCTGCCGGAAGGCAGTACCCTACTATAATGGTGCCGGATAATGCGTGCGATTGCCATCACCACATTTATGACCCTGTCCGTTTTCCGTATCTGCCGACAGATGTTCGCAATCAACCGCCGGCTACTGTTGATGTTTATCGTTTGCTGCAAAGGCGGCTTGGCCTGGTTCGTAATGTTATCGTAACTCCTTCGGCTTACGGGACTGACAATGCCTGTACCCTTGATGCACTGAGGAAAATGGGAGTTAATGCCCGTGGGGTGGTAGTTGTTGACGGCAGTATTTCTGATGCAGAGCTACAGGATATGCACAACCTGGGCGTGCGTGGTATCCGGTTTAATATAGCAACAGGTGGATCAGATAATCGTGAAATGATCTTTACACTCTCAAATCGTATTAATGAGCTGGGGTGGCATGTACAATTCTGGATGAGTGCCAATGACACTGTAAAAATGGAAGACTTCTTACAGTCCTTGCCTTCGCCCATTGTCTTTGATCATCGGGGCCATTTGCCTCAACCTGAAGGCGTAACTCATCCTGCGTTCCGCACTATCTGTAAGCTTATTGATCAAGGCAAGACCTGGGTTAAGCTGTCAGGCATTTACCTGGATACAAAGGTTGGTGATCCAAGCTATGAAGATACTGTGCAAGTAGGTAAGGCCTATGTGCAATATGCACCAGAACGGCTGGTATGGGGAACCGATTGGCCGCATCCAACCATCTTTTCTGAACGCAGGGCTTGGCCGGATGACGCCAATATGCTGGATTTGCTGGCCAAGCAGGCAGAAGATGAATTGGTGCGCAAGCGTATATTGGCGGATAATCCTGCTGAGCTGTATGGTTTTTGAGAGGTTAGTTAGCTTAAGCGTGGTTGACCTAACTAAAAAATTAATATTGGAGGGAGTTTCATGTCACAGTTTTCAACTCCGTGTAGTGTGTATAGAGGCGGAACAAGCCGGGGGTTATTTTTCCACAAGAAGGATTTACCGGCAGATGGTAAAGAACGCAATAAGATTTTTTTAGAAGGCATTGATTGTTACAACCCTTCGCAGGTAAATGGCTTGGGCGGGACTACGTCCTCAACAAGCAAGGTGGGAATTATCGCGCCGCCTTCTGTCGAAGGGGCAGATGTCGATTGGACATTTGTTCAGCTTGGAGTGGCTGAAGCGGTTGTTGATGAAAAAGGAACCTGCGGCAATTTAATGGCGGCTGCCGGTGCGTTTGCAGTAGATGAGGGATTGGTTGCCGTAGATCCTGCTGCGGATATGGCAGATGTTTATGTATATAACACCAACATCAAAAAACTGCTGCATATGGAAATACCGGTTGTTAGCGGTAAGGCCAAAGTCAGCGGAGATTACCAAATGCCTGGTGTTGTAAAACCAGGCGCAATGTTCCGGGTTTCCATCATGAGCCCTGGTGGTGAAATGACCGGAAAACAGTTGCTGCTTGGACCTAAGTCAGAGGTAAAAACAGCGAAAGCTGCCTATGAGGTAACCTTCTCTGATCTGATAAATCCATTTATCTTTTTAGCAGGTAAAGATGTAGGTTTAACCGGAGCTGAGTCCCAGAAGGAAGTTGCCGCAAATCAAGCAATCCTTGATGAACTGAATTTAATTCGTGATAAGGTTGCCGTACTGGCTGGCATGGCAGCAGATGAGCAGGATGCCAGGCAGAATAAACCCAACGTCCCCAAAATAGCGGTTATTGCTCCCGCGCAGGATTATGTAACAACCGGGGGCGAGCAAATTAAAAAAGAAGAGGTAGACATTCTGGTCAAGGCGGTATCTATGTGGAAACTGCACCGTACTTGCCCGGCCAGTGGCTTATATAATCTCGCGGCAGCAGCCCTCCTCACCGGTAGTGTTCCCAATCAAATTGCCGGCTTTACGGCAGGCGAAAAAGAACGCATGGTAAGAATCGGCCATCCGGAAGGAATTGTGGAAGTACTTGTTACAGTTGCCGAGGATGGGCAAAGCGTATCACGTGTCGGTATGGAGCGTACCGCCAGAAGAATTATGAAGGGCGAGATCTTTACACCTGTTGAGTAATACACTACTTGCTTGTAAGAAGAGGAGAAATGAAACATGGGAAAACATCTAATCGAAAAAATCATTTCAGCACATATTGTTGCCGGTGAAATGATGCCCGGTAATGAAATACAGGTGAGTGTCGACCAGACATTAACCCAGGATGTACTGGGCACTATGGCTTATTTACAGTTTGAGGCACTTGGCGGCGGTAAAGTGAAGACAAAATCGGTTTCGTATATTGACCATAATACCATTCAAGATGGCTTTGAAAATGCCGACGATCACCGTTATCTGCAAACAGTAGCCGACAAGCATGGTATTAAATGCTCGAAGCCTGGCAATGGTATCTGCCACCAAATTCATGTAGAACGCTTTAGCCGACCGGGAGAAATTCTAATTGGCGGTGACAGCCATACGCCAACCTGCGGTGCCGTGGGTATGGTGGCCTTTGGGGTCGGTGGGCTGGAAATTGCAGCCGGTATGGCTGGCGGCAAATGTTTTATGACTTATCCCAAAGTAGTTAGGATAAACCTGGAGGGTACTCTACAGCCGTGGGTGTCTGCCAAAGATATAGCACTTGAAGTACTAAAGATGTTTACAACCAAAGGCAATGTGGGTGTAGCTGTTGAATATGGTGGCAGTTTTATAAAACAACTTACCGTACCTGAACGGGCAACAATAACCAACATGGGTGCGGAAATGGGCGTCACGACTTCCATTTTTCCGAGTGATGAAGTCACCAGAGAATTTTTTAAGGCGCAGCAGAGACTGGAAGATTGGCAGGAAGTACAGCCTGATGCTGATGCGCAATATGAAAAGGTTGTAACGCTTGATGTAAGCAATATTGTTCCGAATATTGCCTGTCCGCACTCGCCGGACAATGTTAAGACAGTTAAAGAGGTGGAAGGCCTGGCAGTTAATCAGGTGTTAATTGGCAGCTGTACCAACTCGTCATATCGTGACTTATTGATTGTGGCTTCAATGCTTAAAGGAAAACGGGTACACCCTAGCGTAAGCGTAGGTATTGCGCCGGGCAGCCGCCAGGTACAGGCTATGATTGTAAAAAATGGCTTGATGGATATCTTTATCGCTGCTGGAGTTCGTACTCTCGAAAGCGCCTGTGGATTTTGCTGCGGGTCAGGGCAGTCACCGCAAAGCAAGGGTGTGTCACTTAGAAGCAGTAACCGAAATTACGAAGGCCGAAGCGGCACGAAAGACGGACAGGTTTATCTTGTCAGCCCGGAAGTGGCGGTGGCAGCCGCGCTAACCGGCAAGATTACTGATCCCCGGGAGCTGGGACTTATCTATCCTAAGATTGAACTCCCGGAAATTTACCATGTTGATGATGGTCTCATTATTGAACCTTCCTGTGACCCTAATGTTGAAGTATTCCGTGGGCCAAACATCGGCGCACCTCCGAAAAACAGCGAAATTCCAGAGAAACTCAGTGCGAAAGTGGCCATTAAGCTAGGCGATAAAATTACAACTGACCACATCACCCCGGCGGGCTCGCTGCTTAAATACCGCTCTAATGTACCGAAGTACTCCGAATACGTTTTTTGTAATGTTAAACAAGAGTTTTCAGCAGAATGCATGAAGAACAAAGAAGTAGGTATCGCTTCGGTAATTGTGGCTGGACTAAGTTATGGCCAAGGGTCTTCACGGGAACATGCGGCATTATGCCCGATGTTTCTGGGGGTGAAAGTATTGCTGGCCAAAAGTGTGGAGCGTATTCATGCAGCCAATTTGATTAATTTCGGTATTTTGCAGTTGACCTTTGCTGACGACAGTGATTATGAGCGTATTAAAGATGGCGATGAATTAGCGTTGGCTGATCTTCATAAATCGGTAGAAACCGGCATTGTGATGGTGCGTAACGTCACGCAGGGGTATGGGTTTAAAACAACTTGCTCTTATACGCAGCGGCAAAGGGAGATTGTACTCTGCGGTGGGTTGCTCAATTATATGGTTAAGTAAATTGCATTTAGTTTCATAGGCGACTGAGTATCGGAACAGATTAGCCGTGGATGATTTTGCTTGAAGGGGCTGACGCAATAGCGATAAAATTATCGCTGGCGACAGCCTCTTTTCATGGAAATTCAATTTGTGTCATTAATATGATCACTGGGATATAAGGGAGCGGGGTCTTCCTTTTGGCATCGCCCCAAAAGGAAGCAAAAAGTCTAGGCCCAAAGCCTCCAAAAAGCTGAAAATCCGGACAATATTCCTACAATCCGTAAACTCACTACGCTCAAACAGTACGGATTGCTTAACGGAATACTGCCCGGATTTTCTCCTGCGGAACGTTTTTTCCGGCAAAGGCCGAGGGGCTACAGGAGTTACGGGAGTTACGAGGGATGTCGGGGTTTCCGCGACTCCCAAACCTATAAACTCTAATGTGTGTTAGAGCAATTTCTATAATTTTTTTGCGATGCAGCCATTACTTTGCTATTTAGCTAGGGTTGTCTGTTTTAAAGTGGTCCTATGCGCTGCCGAGGCTGGCAATGGATCGCTTTATTTGTTAAACTTAAAGACAACAATACATCGCTGCGTGGGAGGTATAGTATATGGATGAGCGAGACTGGCTTATGCTGAAAACGTTATATGAAAAGAAGAGTATTACTAAGGCAGCAGCGGCTTTGTTTATTTCTCAACCTGCTTTGTCCAACCGGTTGCAGCATATTGAGGCTAGATTTGGCACTATAATTGTGGTCAGAGGTAAAAACGGAGTACAATTTACGCCTGAGGGTGAATACTTAGTAAAAGCCGCATATGAGATGTTAAAGCGTGTCCAAGTGTATGAAGAAGATCTTCAAAACATGCAGGAACAAGCGACCGGAACGCTCAGAATCGGAGCTTCCATGTTTTTTACTAAATATTTGCTGCCCGAATTATTGCGGCGTTTTAGAATACAATATCCGCGTGTAGAATTTAAGGTCACAACAGCTTGGAGCAGTGATATTGTTAATCTTGTTTATAATAATGATGTTCATATAGGCTTTGTTCGCGGCGAGTATAGCTTTTCCGGTGAAAAGAAGCTGCTATTTAAAGAGAAAATGTTCATTTCGTCCAAAGAGCAGTTGAATTATACCGATTTACCTCATATTCCAAGGATTGATTACCGTAATGATTACACCATACAAGTGTTAATTGATAAATGGTGGAACGAAAACTATTCTGTTCCCCCACGAATTGGCATGGAAGTGGACCGGGTTGACACCTGCAAAGAGATGGTTGCTAAAGGTCTGGGATATGGATTTTTGCCGGAAATAATTCTGAATAACAATAAGGATATTTGTACCCGTGAAATGGTATACAGATCAGGAAAGCCACTAACCCGTGAGACGTGGATGTTTTATAATAAAGATTCAATGCAACTGAAACTAACCAAAGCTTTTTTTGACTTTGTTCAGGATGTGGATTTTAGTACGTTGTATTAATTGTTAAAGGAGCTCTGCGGGCGTAAAGACTGCTTTAAATAAAAACACCAGGCACATAAATTGCGTCTGGTGTTGCATTTATTATCTCTCCAAATAGAAATTGTTATGCCAGGGATGCCAGCTTTCTTTGCCGATGCAGATTTCTTTTGTGGGCATTTCTTTACCATCTTTGTATAGGTCGAAATCTACAGTATCACCGCCGCGGACTTTAAAGTCAATACCGTCGATGCCGCGCCCGGTAAAGCGAAATCGAATGGTGTTGCGGTCGCTGTCTACTTTTATATAGTCGCCGTTTTCTAATTCTTTGTTTTCAATGTTGTGGAATCGTCCGTCAGTGCGAATAACACCTGTGAACACATGGCTATTGCCTCTAAATCCGTTATTAACTGCTCTTAGATGGAACTCGTCATTATCGTCATGCCAGACATATAAACCGGCTCCATTTAGCTTACTAAACCGGAAAAACGGGTGATCTTCCGATACTTGACGCCAGCGAGGGCTGGGATTGTATTGATCTGGTCGTCCTTCAGAACGGTCAGTCCAGGCGAAGGCCGTTGTTGACAGCATAGTAAAAGCAAAGGTGATAGCCAGAAACCCTGTTAGTTTTTTCATACAATCTCTCCTTAAAGTGGTCTTATAGCCAATATAGACCAGATATATGACAAATGTATGACAGGGCGTAGCGTATCATGATAATAATTGTTAGCGCAGTCAATGCCGCGGTAAAGATACCGGTTAATTAGCCAAACAGGCACAACAAAACTGTTATGCCTGTTTGGCCAATTATATCGCAGGGAAGGCTAGCGGCTTATATCGTTTTTTTCTTTAGCTACCAGTTCTTGCTCGAGTTCTTTTATAATTTGTGGTAAGTTGCTAAGAAGTTCTTGCAATTCTTTTTGGTCACTCAATTCTTCCGAAGTTGTGTCTTTAGGTGATTTGTCAGTCATTAGTTATCACACTCCAGTCATTGTTACCGACAAATTGTTTAACTCTCCTAGTGGTATAACCAACAGAAAAAAGACTGCCGGATTGCATGATATGCAACCTGGCAGTCATAGACTCAGTGTCTTTAGACCCATGGCTTTGCGTCCCCACCTTTCGGAAGGTTTGCCAATACTATTTTGATATATGGATACCGTTCGACAAAAAATGAGAAAATCCTCCACTAAAGGTTGTTTGCAGGAAATAAATTAAATTGGGAGAATATTGGTAATAACGTTATAGTAGGAGGGACATTATTTATGAGAAATATTGTATTAGGTTTATTGTTGGCGGTGGCGGCCGGACTTTTACCTGTTTTTGCTGCCCATGCCCCTGTGGATGTTGGAGCATACAACTCGGTTATATCTGTGAAGGAAGACGACACTGCAATCATAGCAGAAGTAAAAGTTCAGAACAGGGAAGGAAACCCATACAACATAAAAAAATATTCGATAGACCGTGGGCAGGAAACAATTACTTTGTTGGAAAATAGATTATATAATGAGGCAGGAGTCTTAAAAGCGACTGATAAGAAACGCATGAAATGGACATATAGCCAGAATCAAATAAGCGCACAAGCGTTGCATGACAGTATATATGAAGCTGTGATTAAATGGGCAGATGAGGAGAAGAAAGACAAGAAAAAGAAATAAGTTAGACAGTTGGTTAATAGCTGTTTTTTGTGCAAAGATTGGTTTGCAACAGGTTAATAAAATGCTTAATAACAAATAAGATAAGTAGACCACTTGGGTCTACTTATCTTATTTGTCATTTTCAAGGATTTTGGCAAAAAAACGAGAAATAGATATCTAAGAGAAAAACCCAAATCAGTTGGGAAAGAGTGAGGATTATGAAGATTTCGATCCGCCGACAATTGATTTTAATTACATGCTTTTTAATTGTACTTGCAATAGTTTCAACAAGTATCATTAGTTTTTCATTGATTTCTAAAGATTATGAGGAAAAAATACAATATAATAATTCAGTTATGGCGGAGAGTCTGGCATCGAATATCATACAGTTTATGCAAAATGCGTATATGGTTAATCAATCAGTAGCCGAGTTTCCCGGATTGAGTAATTTAGATGCTGCCAAACAAACGGAGTTATTGGTAGATACGACAAAAAGATATCCTTTTTTGCAACTGCTTGCCATTCACAATCTTAACGGCGAACAGACGGCGCGTTCCAGCGGAAGCTTGGCCAATAGGTCAGAACGCTGGTGGTTCAAAAAATTTATGGCGGAAAGGAAGTCGTTCATCACTACCCCTTACTACTCTGTGTTTTCCGAATCTCCTATTACAACAATTGTTCACGGTATATATTTGAACGGTACTTTGACCGGTCTCCTTATGGCTGATATCGAAGTCAAGAAATTACAGCAGATGGTTGAGGGCTATAACTTGGGGGAAGGAAGTTATGCTTATCTTTTAGATGACGAAGGCGCGGTTATAGCTCATCCTGATAGACAACAGGTAACTGAATTATACAATTACAAAACAATGACCAAACAGGTATTAGTGAGAAATGCCAGTGGCGAAATTCTGAAAGATGAAAGCGGTTATGAAATTACCGAGAAAGTCTCGTTTGAGGTTTCTCCTGATTTGCAAGGCATTATTCGCAAGGTTTTGGCAGGAAATATTGGTGAAGGCGAATATAGAGACCTAAATGGTGAGCCGTATGTTTGTACTTACCGCGCCATGTCATTACCGGGGTCAACAAAACCATGGGGGCTGATTGTCGTGCAAAAGAAAAGCGCGGCAATGGCGTTCATGGGGCAGGCCACGGCAAAAGTGATTTTTGTAGGATTACTGGTAATTGTATTTTCTGTCCTGCTGACAATCTGGTTTTCAAGAAAGTTGACTACGCCGTTATTAGATATTGTACATGCTGCTAATCAGGTCAAAGCCGGCGATTTGGAAGTAAGGGTCACCACTAATCATACAGCTAATGAAATTAATGTTTTAGCGGCAAATTTCAATCAAATGGTATATGAACTGAGTCAACACCGTAACAGCCTGCAAAAATTGGTTGAAGACCGAACGCTTGAGCTTGGGGCTGCCAATCAGGAAATGCTGGCTATGAATGAAGAATTAACGGCTATGAATGAAACATTGGCAGACACTAATGATCGTCTAAATGAAGAGAATGTGGCCAGGCGCCAGAGTGAAGACAAGCTTTTACTGCGTGACAGGCAATATAGAGCGATAACCGGTTTATTGACCCAGCCTATCGATAAACATGGTATGGAAGATATCCTTGGGCCTATTATGCATAATGCCATACAACTGCTAAATGGAGTGGTATGTTATATCGGGCTATTCGATAAGGCCGGCAAGAATTTTTATATTCGCCATGGTATTGGCATAGACCAAGTTTGGATTGGGAAAGCGAGACCCGCGCGAGTCGGGATGAAATGGCAGGTATATTCTACCGGCGAGATTTTCTATGTTAAGGATTACCGGATATCTCCTATTCGTAACCAAGATACCTGTCTGGACCCTGACACCAGCAGTGTAATTATGGCACCTCTAAAAAGGGCAGGCAAGGTTATCGGCGTTTTAGCAGTATGCTGGCTGCATGAGGTCCATCTTCTCAGTAAGGAAGATATGGAAAGCCTGCGTCAGTTTAGTGATCTTGCATCAGTAGCTCTCGAACGCGACAGTGTTCAACGGGAAATTAGTCATATCGCCTTTCATGACACGTTGACAGGGCTGCCCAATCGAGCCAGTTTGAACCGGTATCTTGCAGATGAGATGGAACAGGCACGCGCTGGCAGAGCCGCCGGAATAATTTTGTTCATTGATATTGATGAGTTAAAAACAGTAAATGATAATTTCGGTCATTCTGTCGGGGACAATATTATTGTTGCGGCAAGCCGGTATATAATTGCTACCGTAGGGAAAGAGGCCAAGGTGTTCCGGATTGGCGGGGATGAATTTCTCGTAGTTGTTCCTGGGGTAAGCACGCGGACAAAAGCTGAAAAAATTGCTGACAAGGCACTACGGAGTCTTAGCAAGGAATACGAAGCAGCCGGTGAGAAGATTCATTTATCGGCAAGTATTGGTGTGTTGGTATATCCTGAGGATGGCGATGTGGCTGAGGATATCCTGAAAAAGGCGGATACGGCAATGTATGCTGCCAAAAAAGCAGGACGGAACTGCTGGCGTTTTTATGAACCCATCCTCCTAGAGGAAGCATATGAGAAAATGACACTAACAAACGGGCTGCGCCGGGCGCTGGAAAGAAATGAGTTCTCACTGTATTATCAACCGCAATTTTCAGCAGAAGGAAAACAAATACTAGGGTTTGAGGCGCTGCTGCGGTGGCAAAGTCAGGAATATGGTTTGGTTACCCCTGACCGCTTCATTCCCGTAGCTGAGCAAAGCGGACTTATCGTACCGATTGGCAGATGGGTATTGCAGGAAGCCTGCCGGTTTGCCAGAAGGCTTGTAGATATCGGTAGAAAAGATATTCGTGTTGCGGTTAATATATCGGCGCGGCAACTTATGTCAGAAACCCTTGTGGCAGATGTTAATAGCAGTATTGAAGCGGTCGGTATTAAGCCAGGCCAGATTGAAATCGAAATCACCGAGAGTGTTTTTATTGAATCGATGGAAGATACCATTCGCAAACTGTGCCAGTTGCGCAACCTTGGAGTGGAATTGGCATTAGATGATTTTGGGACAGGATATTCTTCGTTAACCTATTTGCGGAGTTTGCCAGTGGGGATTTTAAAAATTGATAAATTGTTTATTGATAAGATCATCAGTGATCAAACACAGCTTCAGGTGGTAGAAACGATTATTGATTTAGGACACCACATGAGTTTGGAAGTAGTTGCCGAAGGGGTAGAAACCACAGAGCAGTTGCAAATACTGAGGGCAGCAGGTTGTAACCGTATTCAAGGGTATGTTTTCAGTAAGCCCCTTACCGAAAGCGCGGCTATGGATATGTTGCAGGAGTGAGCTCCTGATATATAACAGTAAAGGCCTGAGCATTTGCTCAGGCCTTTAAAATTGGGATTATTTACTTTGAATTTATCCGATGACTAAGATTCAGGGGGAAACCCCAGCTGAAGCAAATCTCGTTTATAGGTGAACTATATGTACAGAACCCTGCGCTTGGAGCAATTGCCTGCCTTTTGCCGAAATCTCGACAATGTAAGCCGGGCCTACATTGAAGCTGTCGACAAATTCTTGAAACATGTCATTGTCAGAACTATGCTGTTTATCAACTTTATTGAGATAATACGAGGGGTTATTTGAGACTATATCTATAGCCATATATAGTTACCTCTGTTCGTTTAGATTCTATTTCATACTACTATAATGCTTGTGACAGTGGCGGATGTCAAGAGAAATTTGTAAAAATAAAGCAAAAAATGAAGAGCGATTACTAGAGCGTCTTACCTAGCGAATAAAACGACTTCGCAGAGAAAAGGTTACAAAAAATAGCAAAGATGCTACCAGGACGATTGTCGGGCCTGTTGCGGTATTCAGATAATAAGACAAAATTAATCCTGTTATGCCTGAAAAAACAGCGAAGCAAACGGAAGCACAATGATATTGCCGGACATTACCGGTAATGTTCCGGGCGGCTGCTGCCGGCAGAACTAATAAGGAATTGATAATCAGTAGACCGACCCATTGGATGGTCATTGCCACAACAATGGCCAGCGCTGATGAAAATAATATTTCAATTAATAGGGTATTGATACCCCGACTGGCGGCCAGCGCCGGATTGATACTGATAATCAGTAGTTTATTAAAAATAAGCAGCCATAAGAGGATAACGCCGATAAATACGTTAAGCAGCATGATTATTTCTAGAGGAGCGATACTTAACAGGTCGCCAATTAAATAACTGGAAAACTTATTAAAGCCACCGCCTGAAGACATGATTACCAAGCCTAAGGCAACTGCAGTTGAGGCAAAGACACCGATGATGGTATCAGGTGCTGTTTTGCTCTTATGTTTAATTAGTGTAATTAAAACCGCAAAAGCAACAGAAAATAAAAGAATACCCCATAGCGGGCTTAGCCCGCCTACCAGCATGCCAATGGCAATGCCGGTAAATGCGCCATGGCCCAATGAATCTGAGAAAAAGGCCATGCGGCTGCTAACCACCATGGTACTTAATATGCCAAACAGCGGAGTGGCCAGCAAAACCGCCAGCAAAGCATTCTTCATAAAAGTATGATCTGCCCATTGAAAAGGCAGCAGCATGCTCACTAATCCATACCAAGAATCCAACATTATAGTTCCAACCTTTCCTCACCGGACGCCATCTGACTGCAGGCGGTTTGCTTGTTTAGCGGCATTCCGAAGGTTTTGCGTGTCCGCTCATCAGCAAAAACTTGTTCTGGAGTGCCGGTGCAGATAACCTGACCATTCAGGAGAACTACCCTGTCGGCATATTTTTCGACTAAAGCCAGATCGTGGGAGACCAGAATAATGGATAAGTCGAATTTTTCCCGCAGCTCGGAAACGATATCATAGAATAATTCGAGTCCGCTTTGGTCAATGCCGGACACCGGTTCGTCAAGCAATAATAAATCAGGGATGGGATCAAGAGCAAGGGCCAGCAGTATGCGTTGCAATTCTCCGCCTGATAATGCTCCCAGTCTCCGGTCAATCAGATGTTGTGCTTTTACTTTCTCCAGACTTTGCGTAACCCGGGTGCGAATGGTCTGTGAACTCATCAGCCAGCAAGGCAGGTTGGTTAAAGAAGCCATAAAGAGATCTAGGACACTGGTAGGAGTGCTCAAATCAAAATTTAAATATTGGGGAACATAGCCAATACAAGGGTGACCGCTGCGGGCACCCTTGGCATCAAAATATTTTAAGCTACCAGTATGGGCAATTTCGCCCAGAATTGCTTTTAACAGTGTGCTTTTACCGGCACCGTTGGCCCCAATCAGAGCCGTTAATTCGCCGCAGTGGATATGAATATTTACATCTTTGAGTATTTGGGTCTTGCCGACACTTACGCTGAAATTCTCGATTTTTGTACAACATAAACGTTGGCAAGCGTTTTCATTTTCGCAGTTGTGTTTGTTCTTGTTTGTCATTGTAATACGCCTTGCAAGGTTTTTAAGTTTTTCTGCATGATAGTAAGGTAGTCATCATAGGCATCCGGCTTAGCTTCGCCAGTTACGGCAGGGTCGAGGGTATAGATAACGGCACCTGTTTCTCTGGCAATAAGCTCGGCAGCTTTAGCAGAGTATTGCGGTTCGGCAAACAAGGCTTTGATATTAGATTCTTTAATTTGCTTAATAGTATCCTCAAGTTCTTTCGGTGTCGGTTCTGTTCCAGGTTCTCTTTCAATTACGGAAACAATATGTAGGTTAAATTCCTGGGCAAAGTACGGGAAAGCTTCGTGGAAAGTAACAATATCTTTATGCGGCACATTGTCTAAGGATTTGTGCATCGTGTCGCGGAGTGCCGACAGTTTTTCGATGTATTCCGCGGCATTACGTTTGTACTGGTCAGCATGGGCGCTATCTAAAGCCGAGAGCTGCTGGGCAATATTTTGAACTTGCAGTATGGCATTCGAGATACTAACCCACACATGTGGATTTTCTTCGCCATGTTCATCTTTTAGCAAAGCAATGTCTTTACTGGCGTCAACCAGCTTTAATTGCGGCTGTTGTTTTGTCACTTTGTCTAAAAAGGCTTCCATCCCGGCACCGTTAATGACAAACGCATTGGCTTTCTCGAGAGTTTTTAAATCCTCTGGTGTCAATTGATAATCATGCAGGCAGCCGGTTTGGGGTTTGGTCATATTTACTACCTGAACTCCCGGGATTCCTTTAGTTACATTGATGGTTGAAACATATAAGGGATAAAAGGATGTCACAATGGTAAATTTCTTTTCGGTTCCGGCATTTGCGGAGCCTCCCTGCTTTTCGGCCGTTTTGGTTTGACCGCACCCGGTTACAATAAGGGCGCTGATTGTTATAAGTGATATTAGTTTAACTAATTTTGCAAACATGAAAATTCCTCCTGATGTTTTTTGCCGATTTACCCTGCTTGGCAAGCGGCACAATAACCGTAAATCTCCAGATTGTGTCCCATGATTTTAAAATTCTTTTCCTGCGCAATTTTCTCACTATCGGCCATAATCGGACAATAATCCAGGCACTCCATTTTTCCGCAGGCCAGACAAATTAGATGATGATGGTGCTTGGAAGCTATTTCAAATACGCTTACATCCCGACCTTTTATAGTAATCTGGTTTAATACACCGATCTCGGTAAGCAGATTCAAATTTCTATAAATAGTATCAATGCCCATGTCCGGATTAATTTTTTTTGCATAATCGAGGATGTCCTGGGCAGTCGGGAACTGTCCACAGTCAAACAGTGCCTTAATAACCGCACGTCGCTGCGGTGTCATTTTATAGCCTTTTGTCTGTAGAAGTTCGATGATTTCCTCCAAGTAGTGCGCCTCCTAAATAATAATATTCTTAATTAAGGATATACCTTTTTGTAGCTATTGTCAAATTTTGTACGAGACTTACTTCAGATCGTGTTATAACACAGTCTGAAGTAAGTCTTTATTCATCTATAGTAGTATATTGCTAAACATAGGCTTTATCCATATAATGGAATAGAACGAAGAGATATATAAATAACGAATAGCGTGAGTTAGTAATGATAAGGGGGTTATCGGGCTGGACAAGGTAGAAATTTATACAGACGGGGCGTGCAGCGGCAATCCTGGCCCTGGTGGCTGGGGAGCTATCCTCATATATAAAGGTATTGAAAAAGAAATGTCAGGCTATGAGGTGCATACGACCAATAACCGGATGGAGCTTATGGGGCCGATACAGGCACTTGCGGCACTGAAACGGCCGTGTGAAGTTGTACTGTATACCGATAGTGCCTATGTCTGCAATGCGTTTACTAATGGCTGGATAAAAAAATGGCAACAGAATAACTGGCAAACCTCCAAGAAAACACCGGTCGAGAATCAGGATCTATGGAGAAAATTGCTGGAACTCTTGGCTATTCATAATGCCAAATGGGTAAAAGTAAAGGGACATAGTGATAATGAACGCAATAACAAATGTGATTTGCTGGCAAGGACTGCAATTAAGCAGGGGGTTGCTGACGACAGCTAATGCAGCAACAGATATAATGGGGCTGTGTCGTGCTGTTTATCTGCAGGCAGATAGTTAGCAAAAAATACATAAGTTTTTCAAGAAATCTTCATAAGTTCTTCATAGTCTCCTGTTATTATTAGCGTAAAGAAAATAATAACCGCAGATGCGGAAGGAGAGAATGAAGAATGAATATGACTCATTATATGGAATTGTTGGCTGTAAATCAGCCTTGGAATCTCATTATATACATGGTGATTCCGGTAGCGCTGGCAGAAATGCTTGTTGCTACAGAGTTTTTCGTAGTATTTAACAGAGGCAGAGCTGGCGGCCTCATGCGTACTCTCAATAAGTATATCGGGATTATACTTGGTTTCTACTTCCTGGGGATTTTCCTCAATCTGATGATTACGGCAGTGCCTACCATGCCATGGCGTGGTATGGCTGATATCCTGGCAGTTGGTTCTTATTTAAGCGGCGTGATTCCGCTCATGGGCATTGCGCTGTTGGAACTTGGGGCCATTGGCCGCGGTAAAACCGAAGATGAAAAACTCAAGCTGCATTTTATCCTGCTGACCGTATTTTTAGTAGTTGCCCATGTTGCCATGGTCTTCGGCATGGTGGATCCGACCATTATGGGTTGGAATCCTAATGCCGGACAGATGCCAATGCAGCATAATATGCATCACAATTAACAAGTAACAAGTAAGAATACCTGAGCTGTGAAGAAACACAGTCTCAGGTATTCTTTTGCTTTTTGAAACTTTCAAAATAGATTGATATTTCATAGCTGTTTGCAGGAAATTTGCGGGATATGTAGAAGTGAAACTATGTGCAAAAAATAACGCACTTGAGGGGGTTTGTTAGTGTCTAAACAGATTTGTGAATTGGCGTACCAAGGGGCTTCAACGGCTGTAGGACTTGCGGAAAAACTTCTAAATGAAGCCATTGAGAAGCATGGTGTCGGCGCAGCGGTTGCATACCCTGATACGGCCTATAAGTTACCGATGATTACCGCATTAAGCGGGGAAGAAATACTCACTTTGGGTGATATTGTCCCGGTTTTAAAGAGAATCAAAGAAAACAATCTGCGACCTGAGCCCGAACTTGGCAATGCGTTATTGTCTGGTGAGGCTACCTTATATGCCGGTGAAATTATTGAAGCCCTGAGGTATGTTGGCAATGCAAATCCGGACGAACCGCCATACACCGGTTTTTTGCCTGACCGTATTTTGCGCAAATTTGGTGTGCCGTTGGTTGACGGTACTATCCCTGGTGTTGCTGTTATTACCGGTAAGGCCAAAGATGCCAAGGCGGCTGCAGCCTTAGTAAAAGATTTGCAGGCCAAAGGCATACTTGTTATGCTGGTTAACGATATTATTGAGCAATGTATTGAAGAAAACATCAAAGTGGGCGTTGATTATCTGACTTTCCCTCTGGGCAAGTTTACTCAGATTATTCATGCGGTTAACTTTGCGGCTCGCGCCGGTCTGGCTTTTGGCGGTGTCCCCAAGGGCGAACGGGCACGGATGCTTGAATATCAAAAAAATCGTGTTCCGGCCTTTGTTATTGCGTTAGGTGAACTAGATGCCGTTACTGTCGCCATTGGTGCCGGTGCGCTGTTTATGGGCTTCCCCATTGTTACTGACCAGGCTTTGCCACCGGAATTGACAATTCCGGGACTATTAGAGCCACAGCCTGATTATGATAAAATTGTTAAACTGGCGCTTGAGTTACGCAATATTAAATTGAAGATTGTTGATATACCTGTTCCAATTACAGTCGGACCGGCGTTCGAAGGCGAAACCATCCGGAAAAAAGATGCCTGGGTGGAATTCGGCGGCGGACGTGCTCCTGGTTTTGAACTTGTGCGTATGTGCGATGCTGATGAAGTTGAAGATGGCAAAATTGTGGTTGTTGGGCCGGAAATCGATGACATGCCAGAGGGCAGTGTATTCCCGCTGGGTATTATGGTTGATATCTATGGCCGTAAGATGCAGGAAGATTTTGAAGGCGTATTGGAACGCCGCATTCACTATTTTATTAACTATGGTGAAGGTTTGTGGCATGTGGCTCAACGTGATTTATGCTGGCTGCGGATTAGCAAGGGTGCTAAAGCCGCCGGTTTCAAAATCCGCCATTATGGCGAACTCTTAATTGCGAAATTCAAATCTGACTATCCGGCCATTGTCGACAGGGTACAGGTAACATTGATTACCGATGCCAAGGCTATTGAAGACAAAATCGCTCTTGCCCGTACCAAGTACCAAGCCCGTGATGCCAGACTGAAAGGTCTTACTGATGAATCGGTCGACACTTTTTATTCCTGTACGTTATGCCAGTCCTTTGCGCCGAATCATGTGTGTATTGTTTCGCCTGAGCGTGTAGGACTGTGTGGAGCGGTAAGCTGGCTTGATGCCAAGGCGTCCAATGAAATTACGCCAACAGGCCCGAATCAGCCTATCGCCAAAGGGGAGTGCCTGGATGAACAAAAGGGTATGTGGCAAAACCTGAATGACTTTTTGTACAGCGCTTCTAACCGTACTCTGGAAGAGGTTAATCTGTATACACTAATGGATAAACCTATGACTTCCTGCGGCTGTTTTGAGGCGATTATTGCCGTGCTGCCAATGACAAATGGCGTTATGATTACCACCCGTGAACATTCCGGGGATACGCCCTGCGGCATGACATTCTCCTCACTTGCCGGAACTTGCGGAGGGGGGGTACAGACACCAGGTTTTATGGGTGTTGGCCGCCGCTATATCGTAAGTTCGAAGTTTATCCCGGCTGACGGTGGCCTTGGCCGCATTGTCTGGATGCCGAAGGAACTCAAGGATTATCTAAAAGACGAGCTGACCGAGCGGTCAGTCTCCCTTGGGTTGGGTGCTGACTTTATTGACAAGATTGCTGATGAAACAATTGGCACTACGGAAGAAAGTATTCTGCCCTTCCTCGAAGAAAAACAACATCCTGCGTTAAAAATGCCGCCATTAATGTAATATTTATTTCAATGACTAACCTTCAGGTAGGCTTGCAGCCTTATCTGGAGGTTAGTTTGTTTTGGGTGATGGTAAATGAAAACTTAAATTAGACTGGATTAATCTAGAATTGAAAGAAGAGTTTTTACACGGAATTTGCCGCGATGCTTTAGCCAATATGTTATAATAAATTGATATAGTATGAGCTGCAGTTGGGAGATGGAAATATGCTGGCACTACTTGGGCTGGTAACGATAATTATATTATTGGCGGTAATTATGGCAAAAAAAATGTCGCCAATGGTTGCGCTGATTGTCGTTCCGATAATAACGGCTGTGGCCGGTGGTTATGGCAGCGATGCTGGCAAGTTTATTATTGAAGGCATACGAAATATTTCACCGGTAGCGGCGACTTTTGTGTTTGTTATTATTTATTTTGGTGTTATGAAAGATGCGGGTATGTTTAACCCGATTATTGATAAGACGTTAGCCTTTGTCGGCAATGATCCGGTAAGAATAGGTATTGGGACAGTCTGCCTGGCTATGCTTACTCATTTGGACGGGGCGGGAGCGGTAACCTTTCTGATTACGGTCTCGACCTTATTGCCTGTTTATAAAGCGGTTAATATGGATAGGAGGATCTTAGCTTGTCTTACAAGCCTGGGGGCCGGGGTTATGGGTTTTATTCCTTGGACCGGGCCAGCTATGCGGGCGGCTGCTTCGTTACAGGTACCGGTTATGGATATCTTTATTCCTATGATACCAGTACAAGCTGTTGGGATAGTGTTTGCTGTTTTGATGGGTTGGTGGCTGGGAAAAAAAGAAGCCAGACGGCTGGGGTATAATCAGGCTAATAAGAATAAGGACGAAGTTGTAAACCGGGAGTTGACTGATAAAGAAAAACTCCTTAACCGGCCGCATTTGATCTGGTTCAATATGGCAGTCACTGTGGGTATTATGGGAAGCATGATTGCCGGGTTGCTGCCGCCGGCGGTCGCTTTTATGGCCGGCACGGCCATTGCGCTCTTAGTCAATTACCCTAATCCTGATGAGCAGCGGGAACGGGTAAGTGCCCATGCTAAGGCTGCTTTGATGATGGCAAGTATTTTACTTGCAGCCGGAGCCTTTATCGGTATTGTGTCGCAAACAGGCATGACGGCAGCTATGGCCAAAACGGCAGTTGCTTTCATTCCGCAGGAGTTGGCAAGCCACATCCCTTTTGCGTTAGGCCTCCTGGCTATGCCGCTCAGCCTGTTGTTTGATCCGGATTCGTTTTATTTTGGCGTTTTGCCGGTATTGGCCGAAATGGGCACAATGCTGGGTATTTCTAAGCTGCAAATCGGGCAAGCGGCCTTACTGGGACAGATGACAACCGGTTTTCCGGTAAGTTTGCTCACTCCTAGTCCGTTGCTGCTTGTGGCGTTGGCGGAAATTGACTTTGGCGACCACCAGCGATTTTCTATTCCGTATTTGTGGGCGGCCAGTATTGTAATGACTTTTGCAGCCGTAGTGTTCGGAACCTTTCCAATGTAAGTAAGAAAAGTTACCATAACACAATGCTTTACGCCTGCACTAAAGGAATATTTCTACCCTTGTTGTACAGCCTATAAACATAGGCATGATGAGGGGGAAACGCATGGAATTTCAGGAACTTGTCCGTGATACCTGGCAGACTGCCCTGGTATTTGTGGGTCTGTTGGCATTTACCCGGCTGCTTGGTAAAACGCAGGTAGGACAATTGACTTTTTATGAATATGTCAGTGGAATTACCATTGGTTCGCTTGCTGCCAATATTGCGGCCGCCGATCCTGACAAAGTATGGAACCATTACTATGATCTTGTCGTGTTTGTGACCCTTACCTACTTGGTATCACTTATTACCATAAAAAACCGTCCTTTGCGCAAACTAATTGACGGTTCGCCGACCATCATAATCGAAAATGGAAAGATCATAAAAGAAAACATGCATAACCTGCGCTACGATCTTGATGAGATGTATGGGCATTTGCGGCAGCAAGGGGTGTTAGATCCTGCGGAAGTGCAATATGCTATTTTAGAAACTACCGGCGATTTAAGTGTAATAAAGAAGTCTGATTACCAACCGGTGACCAAAAGTGATTTTAACATTCACTTGCCTGATCCCGTGTTTCCGGTGGAATTAATCATGGATGGTGTAGTTATTGAACGCAATCTGCGCAGGCAAAAGCGTTCTAGAGAGTGGCTGGAGCAGCAATTAGCCGCTAGAAATATTTTTGATATTGCCGAGGTAACCTATGCTGGTATTGATTCCAAAGGGCAATTGTTTGTTAATGACAATACCCATTCAAAATATAGTAATAAGAGTAGCAACGAATAATAAAAGCTAGCCGGTAAACAATATGCAAGGGTTCATAAATATTGACTGGGAGGCTAGCATTATGACTGTAAAAAAAGATTTAGAAAAAGCGTTGGCTACAGCGGAAGCTGCCAAAGGTACATACGCAACATTTGCTACATCAACCGATGATCAGGCGGCGCAAACCATGTTCGAACAGATGGCCCAAGATATGGATCGCCATATTGCTCAACTCAATAGCCGAGTAAGTACTACGTCAGAGACTAAATTAAGTAATCAGCAGCAACAACAGTAGAAAAATATAGCTAGAACAACAAAAAGGCATCTCGTTCCAGTTCAAGGAACGAGATGCCTTTTTGTAAGGGGGGATATTATTTGCGCCAGCGCAGCAGATAGCTGGTTAGGCGTTGGTATAGCGTCATTAGTAGTAATACGACTGCGCCGATCACAATAATTCCGGCAACTACCCGGGGATAGTCGGCAAAGTCAGAGAAATATTTTACATACCAGCCAAGGCCAATAGTTGCGCCGATCATTTCGGCGGCTGTCAGCAGGATAAAAGAGAGTACCAGACTAATGGCTCCGCCGCTGACGATATGGGGCATGGCTCCTGGTAAGAGAATGTTAATAAGCATGGATTTTTTGCTGACGCCAATGGTGCGAGCTGAGTCGACAATGCCTTTTTCCAGAGCCTCGACACCGGCAATTGTATTCATGAACAAAGGCCAGAAAGCGCCGATAAATATGATAAAGACCGAAGACTGCGTAAAAGTGGGCAGTATGGCGATGGCATACGGGATATAGACAATGGGCGGGATAGGTCCGAGAACATTGGTAGCCGGTTCAATCGCCAGCCGCAGTCGCCGGTTCCAGCCGACTATGAGGCCAAGGGGAATAGCAAGCAAGGTAGCAAGCGTGCAGCCCCAGAACAGCAGATTAAAGGAACTAAGGATACTTTTTACAAATACTTCACGGTCTTCGGCAAGCAGTTTGAGTACTTGCAGCGGCTGGGGGAAGAGCTGCGGATCAAGCAGTTTTGACCAAGCGGTGCTTAGTTGCCAGAGTAGTAAGACGGCAATGCACAACAAGAGGCGGTCCCGGTTGGTTGGGCTCATATCCCGGCACCTCCTTCTACTTGTTGGAGTTCTTCCAGGATTTCTTTTTGGAGGAGTGACAAAATTTCATTGCGTAAGGCAATATAACGGGGATCTTGCACCAGAAAAAAGCGCCGCCTTGGTCTGGGGAAAGGGACGTCAATGATTTTTAGCACTCTGCCCGGGCCGGGAGTAAATACTGCGATACGGTCAGCCAGATACAAGGCTTCATCAATATCATGGGTGACCAGAAACACGGTTTTTTTGTTGCCTTCACCGCCCCACAGTTTGAGTAGCAGATCTTGCAGCGTTACTCGGTTTTTGGCGTCAACAGCTCCAAAAGGTTCATCCATGAGATAAACCGGCGCATCCAGGGCAAAGGCTCTGGCAATAGCTACCCGCTGGCGCATGCCTCCTGATAATTCGCTCGGATACTTTTGGCTGTAACTGCTAAGTCCCACCATATCCAGTAATTTATTTGCTTCGGCGATGGCTGCTTTACCGGTAAACCGCCCTGACTCCTGGAGGGCGAAGATAATATTATCAAGCGCCGTCATCCAGGGAAACAGCGAGTAATCTTGAAAAACCACTGCTCTGTCAGGGCCGGGAGTAAGAATCGGGCTGTCATGCAGGGTAAGCAGGCCGCTTGTGGCCGGTGTTAAGCCGGCCAGCAGGCTAATGGTTGAACTTTTGCCGCAGCCGCTGGGGCCAACGACTGCCAGTAGTTCTCCCTGATCAATACGCAGTGTCAGATTGTCTATGGCCGGACGCTCATCGCCCGGATAGGTAAGAGATACAGACTCAAGCTTTAGTAAAGCCACAAGCATCCACCTTCTTTCTTACAGATTGTTAACAGTATAATCTTTCGACAGATTCTGATATGTGGTATTTTGCGGTTCGCGCTGAATTAACTGGTCAAGGGCGGTTTTATAAATTTCGGTATTTACATGTTTGGAAATGTCAATGTCACTTTGGATATAACCAGCCGCTTTCATAGCTTCCCAAAAAGCGATAAACCGTTTTTTGTCAGGGTCGGGAATACTGTGAATATGACCGCCGTAGGCGCCTTTTCTAAGCAGCTCTCGGTCTAACTTGACATACTTGCCGGCAATATCCAGTGTTTCTTCCTGGTTGTTGATATAAAAGTCATAGGCACGGATACTGGCCCGGGCATAGCGGATATAGGCTTCTTTATTGCTCTTGAGTTTGTCTTCCAAGGCAACTACTCGGCAGCATACGTGGCCATCCATGTATTTTGAAGACCAGGTGACAACTTTCAGGCCCTGTTGTTCAGCCATTTCTGAAAAGGGAACCCAAACCAGACCGGCGTCAGCGGCACCTTTTTTTACGGCTTCCAGCACGGCAGCAGGGGAATCCAGTTCTTGAATGGTTACTTGGTTTTTCCAGTCAATGCCGGCTTTGCTCATGGCTGACCGCCAGACAGCATCACCGGTTGCCAGACGAACAGTTGCTACCTTTTTGCCGACAAAGCCTTGTAAATCTTCATATTGTCCGGCATTTTCGGGTTTGGTTATAACTGCGTGGCCTTCACTCTGCATGCCGCCAATGTCAACAAAGGGCGTGCCTTTAGAAATAAAGACCTGAGGGGCAGCCGTGCCGAAGGAACCGGCATCCAGTTTACCGGCTTTAATAGCATTTAGGCCTTCACCGGAGTTGGTAAATTGAAATAATTCAACATCAAGTCCTTCTTGATCGAAGAAGCCTTTTTCCTTGGCAACAAAATATAAGATATGGCCAACAGCCGGCAGGTAGCCGATTTTAAAATTAATTTTGTCAGCCGGGGTGGCAGAAGGTGCAGCCGCAGGGGTTGTTTGTTGTGCTTTCTGCTGGCTGCAGCCGGTAACTAACAGGCTAAGAACTAAAAAAATGGTCAGGCTTACTAAAATAAGTTTATGATTGCGCAATGATATCACTCCTTTTCTTCTTGTAAGAGGCGTTTATAATAAAAGCCACTGGTATAGAGCGCGCCTGCCGGATTGTGGCTTAACACCCGGTCTTTGGTTATGAGGGTTGTGACCGGAGCAGCAGAGTGCTTGATGAATAGAGAATCATGACCGACACATAGTCCGACAACTACATTAAGGTCAGTGCCGGCTTGATTGAGAAGGTTGGCCTGCAAAATGGGATTGCAGAGCGATTCGTGGCAGCCTTGCTGTACTTTATATTCAGGCGGTACGCCGATTTCTGTTTTGTCCAGTGAACCTACTTTGCAGAGGACACTGTAACTTTCAAGGCCTTTGGCTTTAAGGATTTTGGTAAATACCCGCGTCTCTTCAATCAGGCCAATGCAAGTGGCTATGCCGATCTTTTTGGCACCGATTTTTTTGGAAAAAGCAATGATTTCCTCTACCCGGGTGAGTTTACCGTAGTATAAACCTTCAATCTCGGCGGCGGCCAGTGCCATCTGGCGGTCAGGGCCTTCTGAGGAGTAAATGCTTTTAGCTTTTTCAATTTCAGCATTAATGTCGGCTTCACCGCGTGATGCTACTGTCAGACAAAACTCAGGAAATTGCTTGTCACGACGATAGCAGTTGAGCTGATGGCAGTCGGCGCAGCTTAAGTGTTCAGAAACCTGCTTGTTAGTCATAGGAAATACCTCCTTAGAAATTTAGGCAGTTAACAAAGGTTTTATCAAAGTCGCTGTAAGTGGCGAGTTCTAAAACCTCGACCTGTTTTACCAGATCGGCGATGTTTTGTCGGGAAGCTTGATTTAATAGCATTGCCTGACCGCCAGTTTTCGCAGTGTTACCAAGAAAATCAATTTTGCCTCTAAAAGTTTCAGGCAGCATGCCAATATTGATTAGACTATCTGCATTAAGGTGATAGCCAAAAGAGCCGGCGATAAATACGCGGTCAACTTTAGCGGCGGTTAGCTTATTGGCATCAAGCAGGCATTCAATACCGGCGCGGATGGCTCCCTTGGCAAGCTGTACCTGGCGAACATCTTTTTGAGATAAATAAACTGATTGGTGAACGGCAAACACGGTTTTGCCGTTTTCTTTTTTTAACCGCCGCTGCAAGGGATGTCGCTGAGTTTCTTCCGAACCGGCAAATTTCCCGGTTTTGTTGATTAGCTTGGTTCTGACAAGTTCACCAACAATATCAAGTAAGCCGCTGCCGCAAATACCGACAGCCGGATGATCAGAAATGGTTTTGACAGCCACATCCCCACTATGGGTAACATTAAATTTTTCTATGGCACCGGGGGCGGCTCGCATACCGCAGGCAATGTTCATACCTTCAAAGGCCGGACCGGCTGCCGTTGATGTTACCGACAGTCGGCCATCAACAGCCAGAGCCATTTCCCCGTTGGTACCAATGTCGACAAACAGTGTAGTTCCTTTGAGATTGCCCAGGTCTGCGGCTAGAATTCCGGCAGTGATGTCTGCGCCAACATAGGCTGACATCACCGGCGGCAGATAAACTTGCGCAAAGGCTGAAACCGTAAGGCCAAGCTCGGCCGCCGCATGATAGCTATCCCCCCAAAGTACGGGAGTGTACGGGTATTTACCCAGAGAAGCCGGGTTGGTATTCAGCGCCAGATGCAGCATGCAGGTATTGCCGCTGAATATGATTTCATAAATGTGTTGTGGCTTGATGTTAGTAGACCGGGTCAGATCGCTAATCATGGTATTGATGGAATTAATAATCTCAGTGTATAGGGTGGTTAAGCCTTCGGGAGAATCTCCCAGCTTGATGCGGGACAAAACATCCTGAGCATGCAGGCTTTGGGGGTTAAGTTCTGATACGGCAGCGAGTTCTTTGCCGGTAGTAAGATCAAATAATGCGGTTACTAACGTAGTTGTGCCAATATCTACAACTAGGCCGTAGGCTACTTGTTCTGTGTTTCCCGGTTCTATGCCAAGTGCAGCGTCACCTGATAAGATCAGGGTTTGGTTATTGTCAGACACATGTTGTTTGGTGATATGAGGAGAAAGTGCAACCTCTAATTGTTGACCCTGACTTAGAATTTGCACATTGCTTTTATCCTGGCGTTCAAGGACAAAGATATCGATTTCGGCAGCCGAGGCAGTTTGCCTCTGAATTTCGGTAGTGCAACCAAGAAATATGCCTTGACTGAGTTCTTCCGGCGTCAGAGTATGCTGACAGCCCGCGTGTACCTGAATTGACTCTGGTGGATATGACGGAATACGAACTTTGCATTTGCCGCAGGTGCCGGCACCGTTGCAAGGAGATTCAACCAAAACACCGGCAGCTCTGGCAGCAGCCAGAACAGTAATATTGTCCTGAGTTTCAAAAGAAACGGCAGTGCCCGATGTTTGGCTGCTGCTTTGCCAAAAACGCAATATGGTCACTGGCTTACACTCCTTCTTGCGAAAGTATCGTTTTCGTGGTGTGAGTCAAGGCCTGAATATTGGCCAAAGGACTGGAGGTACTTAAGCCGCAGGCCGGAGCAATAATATTAATGCCTTGGGTGACTAGGTTTTTGGTTTGTACTGCCACCTTTTCAGCAGGCCCTAACTCCAGAAGATAGGTGCTGACATTTCCCATAGTAGTTAACTCAGGGAATTCGTCTTTTAAGAGTTTTAGATTAACAATGGCATCTGTACTGATGCCATTGGCTTTGAGGCTGGGAATGAGGGGTTTTACACTATTTAAATTGCCGCAAATATGAACCACGACCGACACTCCTTTTTGCTGGATGGCGGCGGTAAGTTTGTTAATATAAGTTACGGCATATTCGGCGAACATTTTGGGGCCAAGAATTTCCCCGGTTGCGGTTGGGTCGCCAATTGCGATGACGGTAGCACCATTGTCAATCAGCTTATAGGCAAAGGCAATCAAGAGTGCAGTTACATAGTCAAACACCCGGTGGGCATTTTTCGGATCTCGGCGCAAGTCTTTAAGAAATGGAACCGGATCAACAATAGAGGCAGCTGTACTAACCGGACCGGTCAGACTGCCAACAACAGGAATATCCGGATAGTTAGTGGACAGAAGTGACACTGCCTGGCAGACTGTCGGTATCCGACCAGAATTTAGCATAGTAGGGATATCTTTGTATTCCACCTGCGCTGCGGTGGCAAATACTTCGCGGGTGATTTTAGGTTCACATTCCAAAGTGCCTAAGGTAATTTCACTTCCCAATACTTCGGCTTCCACAGTCATGCAAAAGGGAAGGCCAAAGTTCTCAAAACCTGTATATTCGTGTACGGCATATGCTAAATCTGCCATCAGAACAGCATCAGAGTGGGCGGCCGGCAGTGTCTGGTTGCTTTTTTTCATGACATCAACAATGGCGGCATTCATCATGCCACCAGGGCAAATGACCGGAGGACGATCGGGTAGCTCTTTATTTAATACTGCCTGCAAACGAGCTTTTTCAGTGAGCACTGCCATTAAGACCACCTCTGTTCTAAGAGATTGAGTTTTTCTTCTGTGATGGGATAGCCAATTTCACGGACGGCATCCAGCATAGCATCAATATTGGCAAATGGTGTTTCGGTGGGCAGGCTGCAGCCGGAAGCAACAATATAGCCTTTGGGATTGTCGTAGGCTTCGCGGACGCCGCTTAGGACGGCCAGTCTGACATCAGCCGGAGTGCCTTGTAACATGATCTCCGACGGTTTTACATTGCCCATCAAGCGCAGTTGGCTGCCTACTTTGGTTTTGGCTTCAGTCAGGCTGGCCGCGTTATCAATACTGATGCAGTCGGCGCCGGCAGCGGCCATCTGATCCCATATCTTGGCGGTCTTACCGCAGATATGCAGTGTTACTCCTTTGCCACGGGAGTGAATATAGTCAATGAGTTCTTTTAGGTAAGGATAGGAAAACTCTTTGAATTTTTGCGGGCTGATAATGGTAGCTGATGACATCGGATCTGTCAGACTGGGTGTGCAGCCGATATCAATAATGGCCTTAGCGTAGTTAAGGCAGGTTTCCAGTGAAAGGCGGCATAAGCGGTGAACCACATCCGGATTTTTGGCAACAAGCCTAGTCAAATTTTCAGCGCCAATCAGAAAAGAAGCATTGGTAAACGGGGCGGTAAGTGCTCCAGTCACGGCTACTTCTTTGCCTACTTCCTCTACCGCGATTTTCATGGCCTCCAAATGAAGAGGCAGATGACCATCCCGGTAGGGGTCAGCCGGTTTTAGGCGGTCTATTAGGCTGATATCGTCAATTGCCGGTTTGTCGAGATACGCGGTTTCGTCTTCCGGGTAGTAAACGGCTGCGCCCATGGCTTCGGCCTGACCATACAGGTCGGTAAATATGCGGATAATGTCATAGCCAAACCGCCGGTATGCGGCAATTTGCGCCTGCGCCAGTAATTTGCCGCTTGTCGGCAGTGCATTGACTTTGACACCGATAACCCGTGCTGCCGTGTTGCCCACAATGGGTACGCAGGGCAGGCGATCAATAGGTTTCCCCTGGTTATAAGCAGTTAGTCTTTCCAGTGGTGTCATTTGGTCTTTAGTCATTTGCCGTCACCGCCTTTTGTATGTTCATGTTCATTACTCCTTTCATTTAGCAAAATAAAAAAAGGCCAAAAGAAACGAAACCGCTTCTTTTGGCCTTCAGTATGTCTGATCAGCCTAATGTGAAATTCAATTATGTGGCAATTATAAGATAGAAAGTAAAAAAGTGTCAAGGGTTAATTTTATAAAGAAACACGGCTTGCACTGAGCCAATGGCGAAAACGCAAGCCGATGTTGCACTTATCTTGCTTCTAAGAAAGATATCCTTTCTGTTAGGGTAAAAAAGTAATTAATAATATCGTATCTGGGCTTGACACCTGTTTTTCTGTATGCTAATATAGGTCTAACATTTGGTAATATTTGTGCTGACCGGAACACCGGAGGCAATTGTTGGTTGTTAATCAACCAATGATTGCCTCTTTTTGATTTTGGTTAGCTGATAAACAAGTCAACTTGCTGACCGGTAAAATACCGGAGGCAACCGACATTCTAACTTGTGGAGAATTCGGTTGCCTTTTTATTTTATTTAGTAAAATAAGTAGTTTAAGGAGATGAGAATATGACGGCTTTGGTTATTGGTGCAGATTATTTAGGAGCAATTGAACAAAAAATGCGGGATAGGGGCGTAACTGAAATCGCTCATATTACCGGGAGAAATCCAGGAGAGGTTAAAAAAATGAGTATACCTAAAACCGCGGCATTTGTCCTGGTTTTTACCGATTATATTAATCACAATATGGCAAAAGTGATAAAAAGTCATGCCAAAGCGCAGGCTGTTCCGCTAGTTTATGCCAAGCGCTCCTGGTCAGCAGTTGAAGGGAAATTAGCCGGGATTGGGTTGTAACAGTTGGCTGATGATAGACACCCGGAGCTGGCTTAGGCGGCCACGGGATTATATAGAAATAAGGGAGAAGATGCGACAGTGAGTTATTTCGAGCTAAAGGAACCGCCTCGCCGGGAAGACAGGTTAAGTGCCTGCATTGCCCATGGGGCGGCATTAGGTGAGGTTGCAGGCCGCGGACTGCGGTGCTGTCAGCCTGGCAACGAACGCAGCTTTACGCAAAATTCGATTTGCTTGTTATTGCCTGCCTTGGGAACCATGAACAGTATTCCCAACAGTGTAGTACTCCTGCATGGTGGTTTAGGCTGTGGGTCTTCCAGCCATTGCGGTAATGCGGCTGTTCGTGGTGGCAATAATCAGCGCTGGGGTGTAGTTAAAGATGGCCGTTGGTTGTCTACCGGCCTTACAGAATCAGATGTTATTAGCGGCGGCGAGACTAAACTGGCTCAGGCGATTATTGAAGCCGACCGGCGCTACCGGCCTGCCGTAATTTTTATTGTTGCCAGTTGTGTACCTGGTATTATCGGTGATGACGTGGAGAGTGTTGTTGAACAGACTCAGCCGGAAGTTGTGGCAAAGCTTTTACCGGTGCATTGCGAAGGCTTTAAAACAAAAATCTGGGCAACTTCCTATGATGCCATTTATCATTCCATTGGCAGAAACTTGCTGACAGATAAGAAAAAGTCGGAAGAAACACAAGAGAAAACCGGTATTACTGTTAATTTGATGAATGTGTCGTCCATGGGACGGGTTGATGAGCTGGAACTGGAACGACTATTAAATGAACTTGGAATTTCAGTTAATGTCTTTCCTGTTTTTGCTGATCCGGACAATATGCAGCGCATGACAGAAGCTGATTTGTCCATTAGTACCTGCCCAACCCATGATGATTATATACTAAGTCATTTAAAAGAAAAATATCAGGTGCCCTATATTATCAAACATATGCCGATTGGTATTGACAATACCGGAAAATGGCTGCTCGATATAGCCGATTTCTTTGGCCTTACTGAACAGGCTCGTGCATTAATTGCCAGGGAAGAGGCTGATCTGGCGGCGGCTCTGGAGCCGCTTAAACCGATGTTTAAAGGCAAAAAAGCTTTTACCAGTGCCGGCGAATTCCGGGCGCTTTCGACATCGATACTTTTGGCCGAACTTGGTTTTGAAATTGTAGGTATTCGCGCCTTTCATCATGATGAGTTCGCCGAAGTAGAATATGAAAAGCTGGTAAAACTTGTTGGCAAGGAGTTACCGCTCAATATCGCTAATTGCCAGCCTTTTGAAGAAGCAAATTTGCTGCGTAAGTTAAAACCCGACATTTTTCTTGGCCATATGAATGGCAACAGTACTGCTGCGAAATTAGGTATTTCTACTCATGTTATTTATAATTCCGGTTTGCATTATATCGGGTACAAGGGTGCGTATGAGCTGGCCAGACGTTTATACCGCCAGCTGAAGAATCCACGCTTTAATGTCAATCTCAGCCAGTATGCCGCTTTGCCTTATCAGGAATCCTGGTATGAGCAAAATCCGTTTAAGTACATTAAAATGGCAGGCGGTGACAACCAATGAGTAATAGGGGGTTTATTGAAAGACCGCGTTATACCTGCGCACTAGGGGGAGCTATTGCCACCGTGAGCGCGCTGCCGAAAGCAGTGCCAATACTGCATGCACCGCCAGGCTGTGCCAGCAACTTTACTTGGACACAGGCCGGTGGTTCCGGACTACAGGTTGGCGGCTATTGCGGCGGACTTAGTATGCCGGGTTCCAATGTCCAGGAACGTGAAGTTGTTTTTGGCGGCACAGAACGCCTAGAAGAAGAAATACAAAATATGTTTGAGGTTATGCAAGGCGATTTGTATGTTGTGATAACAAGCTGCGTTACCGAGGTTATCGGTGATGATGTCGGCTCAGTGGTTAGACCGCTACAGGAACAGGGTATTCCCATTTTCTTTGCTGAAACCGGCGGTTTTCGCGGCAACTCCTACCAGGGGTATGATTTAGTGCTGCAAAGTCTGTTTAAGGATTTTGTAAAGAAAACCGACAAAAAGCAGCCGCGTGCAGTAAATGTATGGGGAATTACCCCGTTCATAGATGTTTTCTGGCGCGGCAATATCGCGGAAGTCCGGCGGCTCCTGGAAAAACTGGGGCTGACGGTAAATAGCTTTTTCACCGTGGATGACAGTGTGGACAAAATTCGTGAGTCTGGCAGCGCCGCTTTAAATATTGTTGTATCAGAGGTTTTTGGCCAGGGGGCAGCCCAAGTGGCAGAAGAACTTCACGGTATTCCCTATTTGTCGGCAACTCTGCCGATCGGGCCTGCGGCTACCAGCACGTTTTTACGCCAGGTAGGGGAAGCGCTCAACCTAGATGATGCTTTAGTGGAAGAGGTAATTCAGTATGAAACAAAGCGGTATTATAGCGTCGTGGAACCGCTGGCCGATTGCTTTAATGATATAGATTTACAGCGATATGCCGTAATTGTCGGTGATAGCAATTATGCCGTAGGATTGACGCGCTTTTTGGCCGATGATTTGGGGTGGCTGCCAGAGGTTGTGGGTATTACCGATATTCTCGATGAAGACCAGCAAGATCATATTGGCAGCTTGTTAAGACAGCTAGGAAGCGGCTTATCGCCAGAAGTGGTTTTTCACACAGATGGCAGCGTGATTGCTGACGCGGCGCGTACACATTGGCGCAAGCAGCAGCCGGTGGCAGGCAAATACGAGAATCCTTTGAATCCTGCTTTTGTTATTGGCAGTGCGCTGGAACGCGAGCTGGCTAAGGATTTGGGAGCCGGGCATTTAAGTGTAAGTTTTCCGGTTGCCAACCGGGCAGTTCTCGGTAGAGGATATGCCGGCTATAATGGGGGCTTAACACTTATCGAAGACTTAATCAGCACAATCATTATCGGCAGGTAAGACTCGTAAGGGAGATGAGGAGAAGCATGTTGCCAAAAGACAGAATCCTTCATGCTTTGCACGCAAAAACCAATAAGCCATCTGCGCAGTCGGGCATTTCGTCAGCCCTTTTGTCTGGGGGAACCTGGGCATTTCGCCAACAGGGTCTGAGTTTGCAGGAAGTACTGGAAAAGCCGGAACTGGGTGCGCCTGCACTTATTGCTATTAACCAATTAGTTAAGTCTGACATTGTATGGCCGGGGTCAGGTTATCACAATCTGCTTGTTCATATTTTCGGCGGCAAAATCAAGTTTCGTCCGCAGGGAAATATTGATGTAATTGAACCGGCATTTGCCCAGGTGACTGAGGCGGATAAGATTGATGTGAGCGCGATTAACAGGCATGAATGGATTCGCGCCATCCGTTTGATGATTTCGCAAGTCAATAAACAAATCGGTAATGAGTATTTGATCGGGACCTCCAGTTGGGGGCCGTTTACGCTGGCAGGACAATTTTACGGGGTAGAAAAGCTGATGTCAGGCTTGTATAAAGATAAAGCAGGGATTCATGCTTTGCTGGAAGCCATGACGGCGGTTTGTATTGCCTATCTGGCACCGGCGATTGAATCAGGTGCTCGCATTCTGTCGATCGCCGAGCCTACCGCATCAGGCGACCTTATTTCGCTCAACCATTTTGAGGAATTTGTTGCCCCGTACATAAAGAAGGCTAATGAGGAATTAAAGAAAAGGGGCGCTTATACTACGCTGCATATTTGCGGTAATATCAGAGACCGGGTACATTTGGCTCCTGACATGCTGGTAGATTTATTATCTGTCGATTATAAGGTGGATTTGGCTTTGGCACAGCTGCAACTGGCAGGCAAAATTGCTTTAGCCGGCAATGTCAATCCGGTGTTGCTCAAAGACGGAAATATTGAAGAAATTGTTCAGGCTGCCAAGCAGAGTATTGTAGAGGCAGGTCGGGGCGAAAATTATATTCTCATGCCTGGCTGCGATATTCCACCAAGCGTGCCACTGGATAATGTTGCGGCGTTTTTAAAAGTCGCCAGGGAAGCTGATGTGAAGGCTTCATGACAGTTAAGATGATTGCCTGCGAAGTCATGAAGGAAGAACTCCTTGCCATTAAAACACAGTGTGATATTGAGTTTGAATTTATTTCGATGGGGCTTCACCTGCACCCCGAAAAGTTGAATCAGGAGCTGCAAAGACTGCTGCAGGAGTCGGTTGGCTATGAGAAAATTATTCTGGCATTTGGCCTTTGTGGCGGGGCTGTTAAGAATCTGCAGGCAGGCGATAGTCCACTGATTATCCCGCGTGTTCATGATTGCATACCACTGTTTTTGGGTTCAACAGACAAATACAAAGCTTTACATAAGGCCGAGAAGGGAACCTTCTACTTGTCTTGCGGCTGGATGATCACCGAAAAAAATATACTTTCAGAGCACCAACGGATTGTGGAAAAACACGGGGAGAAAAAAGCACTGCGCCTTCTTGCCAGAATGTACGACAGTTATCGGCGCGTGCTCTTTATTCATACAGGCTGCCGGGAAGAGGCAGATAGCTTCAGACAATCGCAGGAGATAGCCGAATTGCTTGCACTCAGGCATGAGACAGTGCAAGGCGAAAGTGACTATCTTGATAAACTCGTTAATGGTCCTTGGCGGCATGAAGAATTTATTCATATTGCTCCATCTCAAACGGTGCAGGAAGAAGAATTCGGAATTGGCGTCAAGGTAAATTAAAAATAGTATGGGAGGGCTTAAAATGCCGGTAAATAAGGAAGAATTATTTAAAAAATTATCAGATGCAGTTGTGGACATGAATGAGGAAGAGACTGTAAGTTTGGCTAATCAAATCATAGCAGAAAAAGTAGATGCCTACGAAGCCGTTGAAAAAGGTCTGTCTAATGGTATGGACCGGGCGGGTAAGCTGTTTGAGGAAGAAGAGTATTTTATTCCAGAGCTTTTGTTATGCTCTGATGCGATGTATGCCGGACTTGAGGTATTGAAAGGCCATATCAAGGTAGCAGAAGAAGGCGAAAAGCGCAAAGTAGTTATCGGGGTTGTAGAAGGTGACACCCATGATATTGGCAAGAATCTGGTAAAAATCATGCTGGAAACTTCGGGTTTTGATGTTTTTGATTTGGGCAGGGATATTGCGCCAGCAGCCTTTGTTGAGAAAGCCAAAGAGGTGGGGGCCGATATCATTGCATTGGCAACCTTAATGACGACTACCATGGAAGGAATGGCCTCGGTAGTACAACTTTTGCAACAGCAAAACATCAAGGATAAATATAAGGTTATTATCGGCGGTGGCCCGATTTCACAGGGTTTTGCCGATAAAATCGGAGCTGACGGCTATGCTGTCAATGCTGCCGATGCAGTTAGACTTTCCAGACGGCTTTTGGGCATAGCCGGATAAAGCGGATAAAGATAGGCAATAAAAACCGGATGGAGGTTTAGATATGAGTGTAGTTCAGATTAAAGAACAGTTAACCTCACTGGAGAGAGTGGGTTTAGCCCTACAACGTAAGGAAACCGATCGAATACCGGTGACGCCGCTGTTTTGCGGAGCTTCTCACCGGGTATTGGGAATTACCTATGACAAGTGGTCAACAGATGCTGAACTGGCAACTAAAAGCTTGCTGGCATCGCAGGAAATCATCGGGTTTGATGCTTTTGTTACCCTTGTTGATTTGTCGGTTGAGGCGGCCGATTTTGGCCAGGAAATCATTTATCCTAAGAACAGCACAGCCTATCCTAACTTTGATAATCAGTTTATCACCAATGCCAAAGAATATAGCAAGATTAAACATGTTGATCCGCGCAAAGGCAAGCGTATGAAATCAGTTATTGATATTTGCGCCGGTCTTGCCAAAGCGAAAGGCAAGGAAGTAGCTATTCTCGGGTTCCTCTATGGTCCGCTTGGTGTATTGTCGCAAATTCGGGGACACAAAGAGTTGTTTAAGGATTTGATTCGTCATCCGCAAGAAGTTTTGCAAGCTATAGAAATCATTACTGATGTACTTGTCGAGTATGCCAAGGCGCAAATTGAAGCTGGGGCGCATTCGGTGTGTATTGATCCACTATATTCTTCGCCGACAATTCTTAGTAAAAAGCAATGGGAAACCTTTGAGGGTCCTTACATTGAACGCATTGCCAATGCCATACGGGAAGCCGGCGGCATAGTTACCGTTCATAATTGCGGTAATGGCGTATACTTTGAGGAAGTCATTAAGTGGGCCAATCCGGTCGCTATTTCGGTAGCTTATCCGGCCTATGGCTGCAAGACCTGGGAAGAGCATGCGGAAAAATGGGGCAAAAAAGTGGTCACGATTGGCTATTCGCACCCTGCGAATACCGGTTTGGTCCTGACCCGTGAGGAAATATTGGACGATTGCCGCAGTCAAATTGAACTTTTCCGCAGCAAAGAAGCCGGCTTTATTTTGTCGACCGGCTGCGAGTTTCCGCCTAATGGCAATTTGCTGAGTGCTGTGGCCATGGTAGATGCTGGTAAGCTGTACGGAGTGAATTGGAAGTAATGGGTTATAGTAAAAATGGCTGATTAGTATATAGACTAAAGGCCGGAGGGTTCTGTCTGGAACTACTCCGGTTTTTTGATTTTTAAAGATGTTAAGACTAGGGGGCTGGGACATGAGTATTGAGAGGTTTTTAGTTGGCGCATTTATTGTATTCTTGGTGGGCATTGGAGTTTTGTACAGTGGCGTAAACAGAGCGCCTTTTCGGCAGCAAAATCCGGGTGGACAGCATCCTCCAACCCATTCTGTGTTGCCATTTTATTCAATAGATAATTACCGAGTGTAATGAAATATACGGAAGGAGTTGCTGGAATTTGAAGGGGTTTAAAACAATGGCCTGGAGTGCCGTTTTACTAAGTGCAGTACTTTTACTATTACCCAGGATTATACCGATTTGCACCGGTTTAGCTGGAGGTGGCAGTCCCATGCGCTGCCATTATGCCTTCCAGGCAGAGTTTTTGTTTGCATTGCTGGCATTTATTATAGCTACTTCTTTGTTAGTGCTGCGCACCGCGGAAGCACGAACTTTCGGCGGTTTTTTAGTTTTGCTGATTAGTATTATTATCGCTATATTGCCGCAGCCATGGGCTATTGGCATATGCGTTCATGGCGGGGCTTGCGCAAAAACGGCATTTTTTACGACAATTATTAGTAGTCTACTTGGTTTAACAGGGGCGGTAATTATTTGGTTAACCCGAAAGGGTCAGCAAGATGACTAGGCAGGAAAAATGACTAGTAGTAGTAAACGTATATGAAAGATGCTTATTACTGGTTTTAGTGTAAGTTGGGTTTTACAGCTTACGGAGGGATATATCTTGAGTACAGTAAAGCTGACAGGTATGCCAGAACAGCAGACAGCTAGAAGAATTCCACTAAGCAGATTGTTCTTTCTTTATGTACTTATTGGTTTGACTGGTTTTGGACCAACCCTTGCTGCACAAACAAAAAAACGATTGGTTGAGAATGAACCTTGGCTGCCAGAAGAGGATTTTCTTAATGGATTATCTTTGGCGCAAATTTTACCGGGTGCAACCTTTGTCAATCTTGCTGTATATATAGGCTATAAACTGAGAGGCATGTCTGGTGCGTTAACAGGTTTTTGCGCTATTTTATTAATGCCGTTTTTATTGATGGTGATTTTGTCGCATATCTATTTCTCCTATCATTCTGTGGAAGTCGTCAACGTTTTATTTAAAGGCGCAAGTGTTGTTATTGTTGGGGTCATTGCCAATGCTGTAATTGAATTAGGGCATACTACTGTTCGCGATGGAGGAGCCGGTATTATTGCTCTGGCTGCGGCGGGATTGATGTTTTATATCAAAAATCCCTTTTTAGTGTTATTGGCTGCCGCGATTGCTGGGGTTTTGTTGTATTATCGTTCTTTTCAAATACAAGGTGATTTTTGGGTGGAAAAACGGTTTGTGGAAAAAGATTCCAGGAGTTGTTTGAGTGGCCGGTTATGGGTATTGGCTACTTGGAGTATTATACTGATAATTATCCTGATGGCGTCTATTCCCGCTATTTTCACAAAGTTATGGTGGGTTTTCTTTCAGATGGGAGCGGTCTTATTTGGCGGTGGGTTAGCTATGATTCCGGTAATTCAGCAGGAAATTGTTGATTATTATGGCTGGTTGAATTTGGATGAATTTGCTGTCGGGATTGCGCTTAGCCAGGTTACACCAGGACCTGTCTTGATTTTAGCTGCGTTTATCGGCTATAAAATTGCTGCTGTCGGTGGCGCCATTGTTGCGACATTGGGTATGTTCTCCCCATCATTATTTTTGGTGATGAGTACTGCGGAAATCCATCAAAAAATCAGAAACAACAGTGTAGTAAGAGGCGCTCTCAAAGGGATAGCCGCTTCTTTTATTGGTATGATGCTGGTTATGGTTGTTAGCTTGATTCACAATGCTATAACCGATATATTTTCCTTTATGGTAGCTATGCTGGTTTTCTTGGCATTACGGTACAATAAATTAAGCACAATGATGGCGATTCTTGTCGGAACCATAATATATTGGTGGTTTATTTTCATCCGATGATTAACCAGCTCTAATACTCCCCGCTTCATCTCATTAACAACCTGTAATCCCTGTCCTTGACGGCCAGGGAACAGGTTGTAAAATTCGAAATAAGTTCGCTTTAAGGGTCTCAGGACCCAAGGTTTACTTATGCAAGTGGTGAGTAAAAAGCGGCTAAGCCCTAGCTGATTTCGACTACAATTCAGGCGGCGTTAAAACGCCGTTTGAATGAAGTTAAGCATGAAGTTAAAATAGGATACTTGTTCAATACAAAAAAAACAAGAAAATTCAGAATAAAATAGAGGTTGGCTGCTGATTTTTGTCGAAATATATACTAAGACAAAAAGAAAGAGGGCTGATTTACTATGAAAAGTATCCAGACCAAATTAACAGTTGTTATTCTACTAATTTTTATTATTGCCATGGGAACTTTGGGTGGACTAAATTATTGGAAAGCGCGACAAATGATTTCCGATAGTCTTATTAAGGAAATTGCTACATTGGCGACTGTTTCAGCCAATGATGTTAATGACTGGATTGAGGGACGTAAGCTTGAAGTGACGGGAATTGCACTAGCTCCTGTGCTTCAGAACGGGACTCCGGAAAGCATAGGATCATTTCTAGTACAAGCGGCAAAAAGCAATGGTCGTTATGAAACATTCGGCTATATTGCTCCTTCAGGTATAGCACTTGATTCAAAGGGCGTGAATGTCAATCTTGGTACCCGTCAGTATTTTCAAAAAGCAATGAAGGGCGAAGCCGTTATTTCTGATCCGGTAGTATCTCCAGCAACCGGAGGCCTTGTAGCGGTTGTAGCCGTTCCTGTTAAAGCAGACGGCAAAGTCACCGGGGTATTTTTTGGCAGCATTAGTCTGGACGAAATTTCTCAAAAGACCGCAGAAGTAAAAATTGGCAAGACTGGGTACGCCTATATGATCAAAAGTGATGGATTAACTATTGCCAATCCTGATAAAACGCTTGTGATGAAAGATAATCCTCTCAAAAATGAGAAACTTCCGCCAACCTTGCGGCAAACAGCCGAGCGCATGATTAAGGGAGAATCAGGAATTACAACTTACGAATATAATGGTGTGCAAAAAATGGTGGGCTTTGCTCCTGTCAAAAGTACCGGGTGGTCATTAGCTGTAAGTGTGCCGGTTGCGGAGGCAACGGAAGCATTAGTGGCTTTAACCTGGATTTCATTAGTGACAATTCTTATTGTATTAATCATTACCACATTAATTATCATCTGGTTTGCTCGTCAAATCGCCAGGCCGATTATTGTTTTGGAAGGAGCAGCCAATAAAATCGCCGGAGGCGATTTGTCCCAGTCTAATTTAGATATTAATTCCAATGATGAAATTGGGCGTTTGGCAAAGAGTTTTGAACAGATGACTCAAAATGTTCGGGGATTAATTAAGCAGATTCATTCCGATGCCGAACAGTTGGCTGCTTCCAGTGAAGAACTTACTGCCAGTGCCGAGCAATCGGCGCAAGCATCTAATCAGGTAGCTATTTCTATGACCGAGGTTGCTGAAGGAGCCAATGCCCAACTGGCGGCAGCAACTGACACATCCGCAGTAGTGGAAGAGCTGTCGGCAGGAATTGAGCAAATCGCCGCCAATGCCAATTTAGTTTCCGGTCAGTCTGAACAAGCGGCAGGCAAAGCCAAAGATGGCGGCGCAGCGGTGGACAAAGCGGTCAGTCAGATGAGCCAAATTGAAAATACGGTTAACATGTCAGCACGAGTGGTGGCGAAATTGGGTGAACGATCTAAAGAAATCGGCGAGATTGTCGATGCCATTTCTGGTATTGCAGGGCAAACCAACCTGTTGGCACTCAATGCTGCAATTGAAGCGGCGCGGGCGGGGGAACAGGGGCGAGGCTTTGCAGTTGTAGCGGAAGAAGTTCGCAGACTGGCTGAACAATCGGATGAAGCGGCTAAGAAAATCGCTTCCTTAATTGGCGAAATCCAGATCGATACGGATAAAGCAGTTGAAGCCATGAACAATGGAACTCGGGAAGTGAAAACCGGTGCCGAGGTAGTCAATGCGGCAGGAGTTTCCTTCAGGGAAATTGCTAACTTGGTAACCGAAGTATCCGATCAGGTCAAGCAGATGTCGGCAGCTATTCAGCAGATGGCAACCGGAAGTCAGCAAATCGTCGGCTCAGTCAGGAAAATTGATGAACTCAGTAAGAAATCGGCTGGAGAGGCGCAGAGTGTGTCGGCAGCAACAGAAGAGCAACTGGCGTCCATGGAAGAAATTTCCGTTTCAAGTCGAGAACTGGCATCGCTAGCGCAGGATCTACAGACAGCTGTTGCTAAGTTTCGTGTATAGTTGCCGAACCCGATAGAAAGTTTATGTTATAGCTAAAAAATAGTACTTTTGGACAGTAGACAAAGGGGGAGATATCGTTAATAATAAATAGAAATCAAATTTGCTAAATGACATAATAATAAAATTCGGCTAAAGTTCGGTTGATTAGTGCAGACTGAAGACCAGACTTATTCCTTGGAATAAGTCTGGTCTTATCTATTTTTATATGGCAATAAAGGAGGTGATTTGAGTGGCTCTTTTATCGGAGAAAATCATCATAAAAATCCAGGGTATGTCCTGCAATGGATGCAGAGGCAAGGTGGAAAAAGCTCTTTGGGAAATTGACGGAGTAACATATGCCAGTGTGGATTTAGCAAAGAAAGAGGCTATTGTAACAGGACATGTTGGGCAGGCCGAATTAATCAGAGTAGTAACAGAACTTGGTTTTGAAGCCAGTCTCTAAACTAGACTGTGACAGATGTTGGTAACGCAGTTATAGGGAGAAGAGAGAAATGAAAATAAAGAAAAGAAAACAGTTAATATTTGGCGCTGCGCTGGCTTTTGCTTTTTCCTTTTCCATAGCAGATATAGTTTTAGCGGAGGGAGTTAATTCAACAGCGCAAACCGAAAAAAAACAAGAAGTACATGAAAGTACAGCAGAAAATAGCAAGCAGCAGGCAGCGACCGCGCAGCAGTCTGAAGATATTCCGGTAGCGGAAATAGAGGTTAAAGAGACTAAGGAAGTTAAAACAAAAGAACAAAAACAAGAACAACTGACAATTGGACAGCAGGCTGATGCAGAGGGGATCAATAATTATGTGGTGACACATAACTCAACAGGAAATAAAACAGACACTGCCACCAAAGATTTGCCACAGACCGTATCGGTAGTGAGTCAAAAGGTGATGGAAGAGCAACGTCCTAAGACTGCTGAGCAGGCACTTAGTAATGTAGCTGGTATCAGCAATGGTGGCGGTATTATGAATCCCTATGCCAACTTGTTGCCTATGTTTAATATTCGTGGTTTCCGGGCTAATTATTTCTATGTTGATGGCTTATATGACAACAGTTCAACAGCTGCCGGCTGGCTTGGTAATTTGGACAGAATTGAAGTCCTCAAAGGTCCGACTTCGGTGCTTTATGGAAATAACACACCGAGTGGCATTATTAACTATATTACTAAGAAACCGTTACCTTATGAGTCGTATACTATTGGTCAGGAATTTGGCTCATGGGGTACGAAAACAACAGATATTGATATGTCGATTCCCTTGACGCAAGATAAAAAATGGCTTTCGCGGACAATTATCGAGACAGATGATACAGGGGCATTTCAAAAAGGAGTAAAGAATAAGCATTTTAATGGCAGTATAATCATTCAGGGGCAGCCTCGGGAAAATACGAAATATACTTTTGCGGCTACCTATAATCATTATGATCTAGCCGGTGGTTACATTGGTTCCTTGCCGACAAAGGGGACAATTGATCAACCTTACGGTATAGTGCCATATGACGCGAACTACTATAATCCTAATGTCAGGTCAACTTTTACCGGACGCAGTATTTCTGGCAGGATTGATCATAAGCTCAATGATATTTGGACAGTTAGTTCAGCGTTGCGTTATAGTAACTCAGACTATCATCAGAAATACTTGGGAGCCGAATCTTTTACAGATAACACCTACACAAAAGTTACCCAGGACTACATTCATGCGATTCGAAAAACAGATACGCTGGCCTGGGATACCACCGGCAATGCCAAATTTAAGGCCTGGGGAATCAATCATAATCTGGTGCTTGGCTATGAATGGTCCCGCTATACATTGGCTTGGCCTTACTCCACCCATATATGGGATTATTCCAGTGTTGCTGTGACAAATCCTATATGGGTCGATCCACCGGTAACCGATCCTGCCAGCACGTCTTCAAGCTATTCCATGTACAGACAGGGAGTGTATTTGTCCGATATGCTGGAGTTATCGCCTAAGGTGAAACTTACCGCTGGCATCGGTCACGCGTCTTATGCTTACTCTACCGGGACCAAAACCTCCGGATCAACTTGGCGGCTGGGGACAACCTACGAAGCATCTCCTGGAGTTACCTGGTTCGCTGGGTATTCAACCGCATTTGAACCCAATTCGGCGCAAACTGTTTCTGGTACACTTTTGAACTTTTCACCAAGAAGCGGTGATCAACTGGAAGGTGGCATAAAGGTCGATATCAGTAACAAGGCCAGCGCAACCTTAGCCGCTTATAAGATTCGCTATAATAATATATTGTATAATTTAGGTACCAGCAGCAACCCAGACTACCAGTTGATTGGCGAGCAATCTAGTAAAGGGATTGAACTGGATGTAAATTATGTAATTAAGCCCGGCTGGAATTTGCTGGCTGTCTACGGAAAAAATAATGCGCGGAATACGAATGATAAGAATACAGCTATAATTGGGAAATGGATAACAGGTGTACCTGACCACACTTTTAAACTTTGGACTACTTATGAGATTCAGGATGGTCCGAGAAAAGGATTGGGTTTTGGCGGCGGGATAACCTATGTTGGCAACCGTGCCTTTAATGGCACAAATACACTCTGGCTGGGAAGTTATAGCACTATTGACGGCATTATTTATTATAAAACCAAAGACTGGCGTTATTCCCTCAATCTATATAATCTGACCAATAAGCATTACTGGGTTGATGCGACAGGCGTCAGTGTTTATGCTGGACAGCCGCGTAGTTTTCTTCTCCGTATGGAAAGAACATTTTAAAGAAAGCTGCAAATGCACATGATTGGTTTAAAACGAGAGGAGAACATTTGATGATAACGTCCCCTTATCGAAAGACAGCGGGGATTTCATTGCTCATTCACGGGGTATTGTTTTGCTGGCTGCTCCTGGTTCCCACTGTCCCGGTGTTGCCTAAGGATACATTTGTACCTATTGAAGTTGAAGTTGCAGCAATTGGTGCTGAGAATAAGACAGCTTACTCAAAGGAAGCGAGTCATGCTGCTGCTCAGCGGTTTGAGCAAAGCATTGTGTCGGCTAAAGAATTTTCTCAAAAACAAGTTCCGGTTACCCAGAGGATGGCTGAGGAGCAAATGCCTGCAATTGCTGTGACCAGTGGTGAAGCCCAGGCGGTTGCAGCCGCTGGCAGCCAATCTGCGGCAGGAGATACGAACGGCGAACAAATAGAAAAACCAGTGACACGCTCTTCGACCAGATATCTTTCTGGTTCACGCCCCACTTATCCCCGGGCGGCTTTGCAAGCTGGACAAGAGGGCGTGGTAGTGATTCGCGTCTTGGTTGGTGCAGATGGTTCGGTTGGTACCGTATCAGTGCGGAGAAGCAGTGGACACGATTTGCTGGATGAAGCGGCGGCGCAGGCTGTAAAAAGCTGGCGCTTTGCTCCTTCGCGGCAAGGGGATACGCCAGTGGAAAGCTATTTTGATGTAAGAGTAAAATTTAGTCTGGCTGAAGCACAGGCAACGATATAAAAATATAAGGGGGAATGCAGTTATGGTGGAGGTTATTACAAAAGGTGGGTGGATTATGCTGCCGCTTGTGTTTTGCTCGTTTTTGTCAGTTGCAATTATTTTAGAACGATTATTGTTTTTTCGGCAGATACATGCAGCCGGACAAGCGGATAAAATACTGCAAGTGCTTCAGCAAGGGCAGATCCATGAAGCTCTTGCCATTGTGAAAAATACAAAAGCACCGTTATTGCGAGTTTTGGCAACAGGAATTACTCAGCGTCATAATTCAGCTAAGGCAATGGAGGCGGCAGGCATTGCGGAAGTTGCTGCGATGAAACGGGGATTGCCGGTGCTTGATACTATTATTACGCTGTCGCCGTTACTAGGACTATTAGGAACGATTATTGGCATGATCAGTTCCTTTCAAGTGATGAGTGCAGGTGGCTTGGGACAACCGCATGCGGTTACCGGTGGCGTTGCCGAGGCGTTAATTGTCACGGCAACCGGTATTACTGTGGCGGTAATAACCCTTATTCCCTATAACTACTTCCTCGCACGTATTGAGGGAGAAACCGAAGTTCTCGAGCAATATGCCACAAAGCTGGAAATACTGCTGGATACACTGCCGCAAAGAGGTGACAGGCATGAAGATACCAAGAAGTACGCCTAAGAAGGCCAGAATCGAGATTATTCCAATGATTGACACGATGTTTTTTTTGCTGGTGTTTTTCATGGTGGCCACTCTGGCAATGACCACGCAGAATAGCTTGCCGGTTAATCTTCCTCACGCCAGTGGTGTACAGAGCGATAAACAACAGGTGTTTACACTAACACTGACCAAAGAGAATAAGCTTTTTTACGATAAGGAAGAAATTTTTTCGCCGGCTGATGCTGCTTGGCGTCTTGCACAGCAAGGAAAGGAAAATAAACAAGCCTCGGTGATAATTAACGCTGACCGCAGTGTTGAGCATGGTCGGGTCATTGAACTTATGGATGCAGTTCGGCAAACTGGCATAACCAAAATTGCGGTAGCAGTCAACCCTTCTTAGAACAGGATAAATGCCAGCATAGCATATCCTGGCGAGCAGGGTAGCTAGGTAAGAACTTTGGGAAGGATGACTGTTTTATGGAGAAGGTTACCGGCTTCTTAAGAGGAATATGGAGAATCTCCCGAGGATATTGGCAATCGGAAGAAAAATGGTACGCCAGAATGCTGCTGACGGTTATTGTTGGCCTGCAGCTTCTTGATATATATGTTCTGGTAAAGTACAATGCATGGCAAAATACCTTTTATAACACAATACAGAATCTAGATAAAAGCGGTTTCTTAACATATTTAGGCTATTGGCCAGTATTTACCGTTGTATTTCTTGTTATTGAAATCTATAAGCTTTACTTGCTGCAACAGCTAGAAATCAAATGGCGTAGTTGGTTGACAAATCACTATCTTTCCGATTGGCTTAATAAGCGTACTTATTACTTGATGCAGATAATCGATAACAGCACAGATAATCCTGATCAGCGAATCAGTGAAGATTTGCGATTATTTGTTTTCTCGACACTGGAGCTGCTACTCGGGTTTATAAGGGCGGTTGTATCCTTATGTTCCTTTGCCGTAATTCTGTGGAATTTATCCGGAACAATGGAGATTTCTTTAGGGTTGCAGCAAGTGAGTATTCACGGTTACATGGTATGGGTAGCTGTTGTGTATGCTTTTGCTGGTTCACTTTTGACAGCAATAGTAGGCAATTCTTTGGTTGGACTTGATTATGCCAAACAACGCTATGAAGCCGATTTTCGTTTTAGTATGATGCGTTTGCGTGAAAACAGTGAATGTATTGCTTTTTTTCATGGAGAACAGCGAGAATTGGATAATTTCAACAATAGCTTTACTAAGATTATTGACAATTTCCGTGGAATTATGGTACGTCAAAAAAAGCTTTCATGGGTAACCTTATTACATTGGCGGCTTACGTTCATATTTCCCTATCTGGTTTGTGCACCCCGCCTTTTTAGTGGACAAATGCAATTGGGTGGACTTATGCAGACGGCTAGCGCTTTTACGCAAGTAGAATTGGCGTTATCGTTTTTTATCAGAAATTACTTTTCATTGACAGAGGCATCTTTGGCGGAATTGCAGGCAGTGGTTAATAGATTAACAAGCTTTATGGATCATATGGATCAGATACAAGAAATAGCAAAAAAGAAATCCATTAAAATTTGCCATACGCCTGCGCCGGAGTTTTTGATAACTGGCTTGGACGTGTCATTACCAAACGGTGAATTGCTATTAAAAAAATTAGAATTGCAAATTCAGGCAGGGGATAAGTTGCTGATTACCGGTGCGTCAGGTACCGGTAAAAGCACATTAATGAAGGCCTTGGCAGGTATTTGGCCTTTCGGTCAGGGAAGTATTCACATTCCCCTAAACCAAAAGCTGCTATTTTTGCCGCAAAAGCCATATTTGCCATTAGGAACTTTGCATGATGCAATTATATATCCTTGTGCGGCAAATTTCGTTACTGATGAAAAAATACAGGAAATTATGATAATGTGTAAACTGGGCCACTTAATCCCAAGATTGTACCAGACAGAAAACTGGGCGCAAATACTTTCGCTGGGTGAACAACAACGTGTTGCCATCGCGCGGGTTATATTGCAACGCCCGGAGTGGTTGTTTCTGGATGAAACGACTTCAGCTCTTGATGAACTGACCGAAAAAGCCATGTATCTTTTATTACTGGAGCAATTACCAAAAGCTACAGTGATTAGTGTCGGGCATCGCAGTACTCTAACCGAATATCATAAATTGATATTAAATATTGAGAAAACCGGTGTTTGGAAGCTGGCTGCCTAATTAGTAGTAGAGATATATTACTACATATTGAATTTTTTCTCCAGAAATTGTATAATTTAATATAGTTAGGTTGATCAGAAGACTGAAGGCCAAACGGTAGTAATATCCGTTTGCCTTCAGTCTTTTTATTTTTTAGAGGGTGGTAATCAAATGAGTGATAAAACAAAGTTTAGTTTCCAAACAAAATGCATTCATGCCGGAAATGATATTGACAAAGAAACCGGAGCCATAAGAAGACCGCTCACGATGGCCAATAGTTACCGGCTGCCTGAAGATGCCTCAACAATGAATTGGAGTGATGCAAATCAACTGGTGTATACCCGAAATACATCAGCCAACCAAATTTATCTACAAGAGAAACTGGCTGCCCTGGAGGGCGGCGAAGACTGCGTAGTTTTGGGCAGCGGTGTTTCGGCATTAGCCGGTGTATTTTTTACATTTTTAGAGAAGGATGCTCATGTTATTTGTTCTAATGTTTCTTATATAGCTGTATATAGGTTGTTAAATGAATACTTTCCGGATAAATACGGTATAGAAACAAGTCTGGTGGATACTGCAAATTTGCAGGAAATAAAAGCAGCCTTACGGCCTGATACAAAGATTATTCACATTGAAACTCCTGGCAACCCGACTACGAGAGTAAGTGATATTGCCGCGATTGCCCAATTAGCTCATTCTGTCGGTGCTTTACTTACTGTGGACAGTACGTTTGCTTCGCCGTTTTTACAGCATCCCTTGGAATTGGGAGCTGATTTGGTTATTCATAGTTTGACGAAATATATCAATGGCCATGGCGATGCTATGGGTGGAGCTGTCATCGGGAAAAAAGAACTTATTGATAAAATCAAAGGACAAGCTATGGTCAACCTGGGAGGTGTTATCAGTCCGTTTAATGCTTGGCTCATCATGAGAGGCGTGGTAACATTGCCTTTGCGTATGAAACAGCATAGCGAGAGTGCTTTGGAAATAGCACAGTTTCTCGAGGCACATCCGTCGGTAGAATTCGTAGCCTATCCTGGGCTTACCAGTCATCCGCAGCATGAAATTGCCAAAAAGCAGATGTCCATGTTTGCCGGGGTTATGGCGTTCGGGTTAAAAGCAGATGTCGATACTCACAACAAATTTGTGAATTTACTCGAACTAATTGTTCCCGCTGTATCTATTGGTCATGATGAGAGCCTCATTGTTTATGTTGGACCTAATGATGAAAGAAATCATTTTTATCCGCCTGAGTTTAAAAATGGCCACCTCAGATTTAGCGTAGGATTGGAGGCTGCCGCAGATATTATTAGTGATTTGAAGCAGGCATTTGAAAAATGTGGCCTAGGTTGATGCTGACAAATAGAAAAAGTAATATATTTTGGAACGACATCACTGACTGGAATAACCGGAGGCGATATATCTATCAAAGGTATATCGCCTTTATTTAGTATTTGAAAAAAAAATACTATCTTGCGTATAAGGCGGAACAATGAGACAACAAGAAATGATTGAATCTCATTCAATGAGAATTTTGGCATTATGCATTACGCTGCTTATATTTCTTCCAATTAAAATAGTTTTCGACAGGGTGTCTTTACCTATGGATATCATTATTATCAGTATACTGCTTTTGGCGCTGGCGGTTGGCTCTTTCTTTGCTTATTCAAAGCTGCAACATGAACTTTCAGAAGCGAGAAAAAGCGCAGAAAGAACAAATTATTTAGCATTTCACGACTCTATTACCGGAATGCCGAACAGGAATTATTTCCAGGAGACTTTAACCGAGCTGTTAACTGTCAATAAAGAGCGGGTTGGAGTTATGATGATTGATTTACATGGATTTAGCCTCATTAATGATATTGCAGGACATCAACAGGGGGACAGACTACTTAATGATGTTGCAAAAAGAATGATGCAAAATATCCCGAAAAACTGTACACTTGCCAATGTTTGGGGCGATAAATTTTTACTCGCTATTCCAGGGGTGGTTGGCACAAATCAACTAACTAACTTAGCTGAAAATATTCTGAGTGCTTGCCAGCTTCCTTGGAGTATTGCTTCTCGACAGTTTTTCTTAACAGCCAATATAGGTATATGTGTATCACCTGAGGATGGCAATGATGCGATAACTCTAATGAAAAATGCTGATATGGCTGTTGTCCAGGCAAAAGTACAGGGGAAAAATCAATATAAATGTTACACAGTGAATTTTTCATCAAATGCAATTGAGAACATTGAGATGGGAGCAAAACTGCGTAATGCTCTTGAAAACAACGAATTCTATATCGAATATCAGCCAAGAATTAACCTCGTCTCAGGGGAGATAAATAGTGTAGAGGCATTACTTCGCTGGAAAAACGAGGAACTAGGTATGGTAAGCCCCCTGCAGTTTATTCCTCTTGCTGAGGCTACAGGGCTTATTGATAGTATTGGTGAATGGGTTTTAGTTACAGTATGCCAGCAAATAAAGAGTTGGAATAAGCGCGGCTTTTCTTTGCCTGTTTCTATAAATTTATCCACACGTCAATTTTATCAGCAGAACTTACTAGAATCGATTATCCGTATTTTGGACAAAACAATGGTTGAGCCAGCTCGGCTTGAATTGGAGATTACTGAAAGCATGATTATGCACGATGTTGAACAAGCAATTTCTACGATTAGAGAATTGCGATGTGTAGGAGTACGGATTGCTATGGATGATTTCGGTACAGGTTACTCTTCGCTTACAAACCTTAGACGCTTGCCGCTTGATGTATTAAAGATTGATAGACAGTTTGTACAGGATTTGGAGGAGTCTGCAGAGAGTTGTTCTATTGCTCAGGCAATCATTACATTGGGACATATTCTTGGGCTTACGGTCACCGCTGAAGGTGTCGAAACCGAGGGGCAGTTGTCAAAGTTGAAGAAAATGGGATGTGATGAAGTACAAGGCTATTTTTTTTCGCGGCCAGCTTCTGTTGAATGCATAGATAAAATGTTGCTTGAAGGAAACGAACAGGTAAATAATTTAAAAAATCAGCTGGCGTTAGATTCAAGCTATTTGTAATGACTAAAGTAATCGTAGACAGAAAAAGCCGGATTCTAAATGAAGAATCCGGCTTTTTTCTGTCTTATGGAATTTAACATATTAAACATTGCTGATATTAGCAATGTTTTTCAAGAAACCACTCGATTAGCTGGCGGGCAATGCTGCCTTTAGGCGGAATGTTAGGCAAAGTATTGGCAGTAAACCAGTCGGCAGCGACAATCTCATTGTTATCAATAGTTATTTCTCCACCTGCATACTGCGCGGTGAACGCAATCATCAGCGAGTCGGGAAACGGCCAAGGCTGGTTGCCAAAGTAAGCAATATTATCTGCTTCAATGCCTACTTCCTCCTGTAATTCTCTTCTTACGCAGTTTTCCAGCGTTTCGCCAGGCTCAACAAAGCCTGCGATCACACTGTAGCGTCCAGCCGGAAAGCGACTGGAGCGTGCCAGTAAAATCTTATCCTCGTTAACTACGGCTACGATAATCGCCGGTGAAATACGCGGATACACAGTATGGCCGCAAGCAGGACAGTGTACCGCAAGCTCTTGCGGCGCCTGCGTAACTTGCATAACTTTACCGCAGCAACCGCAGAACTTGTTGATTTTTAACCAGTTCATAATATGAAAAGCACGGTAGGTCATTTCAAAGCAATCGTCGGCAATATGGCCGGATAGCTGCCGTAATTTTTTAAAGCAAAAGCCGGGAAACTGGTCTTTGGCGCATAAATTTGCTGCATAATAGGTATTGCCATTTAGTGATCCGCTGTATTGTACAGTTGTTGTTTTGAGATTCAGCAAGCTGATATCCTGCATGGAAGGAATGAGGATCATGTCAGCCTCTTCCTTTACTAAAAGCTCATCTTCATAAAACAATAATAAACGGGAATCCTTACAGCTATTTCCCGGAGAACTAACACCAAGCTCACAATCCATAATTCAATCACCTCTGCTATGTGAAGTTATAGGTAAGGAAGAAAATTTCCTAAGAACAGCCTTTTATCATTATACAGGATTTTGAAGGTTTTGGGCAGTGGAGGTTGGCTAACGAAAAAAAAGCCAATAGTTGCGGCGAAGAGGGGGTCAGCCACAACTATTGGCAGGGTATTTAATTTGGATGATTTGTTAGTAAAAATTTTAACTGGCAGCTTATTTTAATTTACCGCCTTCAACGACAATATCTTCCGGGTTAATGGTGTCACTATACGCGGGTTTCAAGGTTTCGTTATATGCTTTGTGGATAAAGTTTTCTTTGCCGAGGGTTTCTAATTCAGTATTGATCCAGTCTTGCAGTTCTTTATTGCCTTTTTTAACGGCAGGAGCAATGGTATCAAGACTGCCCAGAGTGGGAACGCCAACGGTAAAGCCGGCATTTTCTTTGGCCCAGGCAAATAATAAGGTGTTGTCATGGGCTAAAGCGGCGCCGCGTTTATCCTTCAAAGCTTCAAAGGCTTCGGTGTTTTGATCAAATTTTAGTAATTCGATGTCAGGATGGTTCTTGGTAAAATAGGTTTCGGCAGTGGTACCTTTATTAACAATCAGCTTTTTGCCTTTTAACTGATCAACTGAGGTAATTGGCGACCCTGAAGGGGATACAACACCAAGTGCCACTTTCATATAAGGATTGGCAAAGTCGACTTTTTGTTTTCTTTCATCAGTTACGGTAAAGTTGGCTAAAATGATGTCAACCTTGTTAGATTGCAAAAACTCAACCCGGCTGGCTGCTTCCACCAATACAAATTCTACTTTGGATTCATCACCAAGCAAATCTTTGGCAAAGCGTTTGGCAATATATACGTCAAAACCTTGGTTCTTGCCATTGGCATCAACAAAACCAAAAGGCGGTTTGTCGCTGAATACGCCAATTTTTATTTTGCCGCGGTCTTTGATTTCCTGGATGCTGCTCTTGCTGGTAGCTTTAGAATCCTGTTTAGCATCAGTTTTGGTAGCTGTTGAACCGCAACCGGCCAATACTCCCACTAAGAATAAGGCACTAAGAATGAGGGCAAAAATCTTTTTACTGTTCACAATACATCTCTCCTTTATTAATTTTGGAATTGGAATATATTTAAAAATTGCTGTGCACGCTCTGTCTGAGGTTTGGAAAAAAACTCAGACGGTTTGGCAATTTCGCAAATTTTCCCGGCATCAATAAAAACAATCTGGTCGGCAACCGCTTGGGCAAAGCCCATCTCATGGGTCACAATGACCATGGTCATTCCCTGTTTGGCCAGGCCTAGGATAACATCCAGCACCTCACGGACCATTTCAGGATCAAGGGCTGCCGTAACCTCGTCAAACAGCATGATTTCGGGATTCATACATAAGGCGCGTACAATGGCAATTCTTTGTTTCTGACCACCGGAAAGCTGCCGGGGATAAGAATCCTTACGGTCAAGCAGTCCTACCCGTTCCAAGAGCTGCTCAGCCTGTGCAAGTGCTTCTTTTTTGTCTCTCTTCTGTACTTGTAAAGGTCCCAGAAGAATGTTTTCTATAACAGTCATATGCGGAAACAGGTCGTAATTTTGGAATACCATACCGATTTGCTGGCGATATTTCTGCCAATTTACCTGTTTACCGGTAAGGCTGTTGCCGGCAAACTTTATTTCCCCTCCCTGAATATCTTCAAGGCCGTTTAGACAACGCAGCAGGGTGCTTTTGCCGCAGCCTGACGGTCCTAAAACAACAACAACTTCACCTTTGTGGATAGTAAGATTAATATCGTCAAGTACAGGCGCTTGGCCGTAAGTTTTATGCAGTCCCTGTATTTCAAGCAGTACTTGGTCATTTACTGTACTAATAATGAACGCCTCCCTAGTTCTCCCATTTTGCTTCCAGTTTTTTCGATAATATTGATAATGGATAACAGATAATGAAGTAGAGGATAAAGATAAAACCGTAGATCCAGAAGGAAGCGGTAGGTTCTTTCAAAATAGATCGCTCGATAATCTGCTGGCCAACTTTCACGACATCAATAACCCCAATCATAACAACAAGAGAAGTGGTTTTGACCATTCTTGTCGATAAATTGATGGCACCTGGCAACAGGCGACGGGTGGCTTGCGGCAGTAATACAAACCGGTAAAGCTGCCAAAAGCTCAAGCCCAGTGCTTTGCCTGATTCTGTTTGGTGTTTTGGCAGTGATTCTAATGCGCCTCTGACAATGTCACCCATTTCAGCTGCACCCCAGAGACTAAAGACAATTACAGCGACCAGTTCACCGTCTAAATGAATGTCCAATATACCAGTTACGCCAAAGTACACGAAAAACAGCCAAACAAGAATAGGGATAATTCTAAATAACTCAAGATAAAAGCGGCAAAGAAAGCGCAACACTTTTACTTTTGATGTTCTGGCCAAGCCAATAATTACTCCGAGTAAGGAGCCCAGAATGATCGATATAAAAGCAATCCGGGCAGTTATCAATAGTCCGCCTAAGAGGCGAGAGAAGTTGCTGCCGTCGGCAAGCACATTAATTCCCGAACTCAGCATAGCGCACCTTCCTTTCCAGCCAGGTCAAGAAGAATGAAAGTGGCAAAAGCAGGATGAGATAGGCAACTACCAGCATCAATAAGGATTCAAAGGTTTGATAGTACATACCGATCAAGTCTTGCGTTACATGCATCAGGTCTGGTATGGCAATGGCACCTACAATTGAAGTTTCTTTTAATAAAAAGATACAATTGGCGCCTAACGAGGGTAGTGTCACTGAGAAGGCTTGCGGTAAAATAACATAGCGAATTAGCTGCCTATTGGAAAGTCCAATACTAAGACCGGATTCGATTTGCGCTTTGCTAACTGACTCAATGCCGCCGCGAAAGGCTTCGGCCATATAACTTCCGCCGAGAAAGCCCAAGCCGACGATGGCACAGGTTTGTTCACTCAGTGTTATTCCTAATTTTGTTAAGCCATAATATAAAAAGAATAACTGAATTAAGAGCGGAGTATTGCGAGAAAGCTCTATGTAGCCCCGAACCAAAGGAGTCAATATTTTGGGTTTATAGTATAAGACAATACTGCATAGCAGGCCGACAACCAAAGACGTTACTATTCCCCATATCGCAAGTTTTAGTGTAAGCCAGGCCGCTTTTTCGTATAGCGGCAAAGCAGTTATTACAAAATCCCAGTTAATATCCATGAATGGATCACTCTTTTCATATAACTTGTTATTTAAATAGATAAATACATGAAAAAAAAGACCAAGTTTCTCCTTGAGAAACTTTGGCCTTCAGTTTGTCTGATCGGCATTACTATGTAACTTTATTTGAGTATATATTAATATAAAGTACGTGTCAAGAGGATTATTAAATCAACACAGTTGCTTACTACCATTACTTCCTATCGGACATGTAAATTCGCAACAACGGCAATATTTGACTACTTGTACGGGTAACTCGAATCCTTCAACATTTTGGCTTTTGGCATTTTCTTCATCGATTTTCATTTGTACATTACAGTCCAAGCGATTATATATTCCTGTGCGACCCGGTAATTCTTCCCTGCCATATTCTCGTGGAGTATATATTTGTTTGCCAAAGGCCTTTTGTGGGCATGCCTGAATACAATATTCCTCACAGTTGGTGCAAGGGTCAAATGAAATTGGCCCTGTGGACGCAAGCTCAATATTAATTGCCAATGCCCGTAGACGAACTCTCGAACCATATTCGGATGTAAGTAGGAGGTTATTTTTGCCAACACAACCTAAGCCTGCCAAAACGGCAGCATCTTTTAAATAGATACCTCCTTTTTCAATATGGTATGGCAAAGCCACAGCGACTATATTATAAGTATTTTGCAGCCAATCCTTAAGATTATTAATAATTGAAATTAGCTTTTTATTACCAATAGGGTTCGATCTGCCATACCAATAATCTAGTTCGGGTTGTGATTCTGGATGAGTATAAGCAACGACAATAACTGATTTAGCTTCTTCCGGCCAATCAACTTCTCCCGAATTTCGAGTATGAATTTTTTGATCTCTGGCACCAACACCGTTGTATTCAGGCATTTTGGGTGCCACAGTAAACGAGGGGGCTTGCATTAAATTTTTTACGTTTGCAATACCGGCAAGAGTCGCCCCAAACTCCTTTGCCTTAACAACAATTGCCTCATTGAACCTTGATTTTTCAATTGTATTCATACATGTAACCTCATATAAGTATATTTAAAGATGAATAAACTACTTCGCTACAGCTAGCTGTTTTCCTTGCCAAACAAAATTATTATTTATCTATTGACAGTATTGCAATTTCTAGATAAAATTAAAAAAATAATATAGCGTAGCTGATTGGAGAACCAAAGGCTAAGAACATACTTGTTCTTAGTCTTTATTTATTTCTAGCAAAAAAGGGAGGGGACTGTAAAAATCATCATCTATATCGCGCTAGAATAATAAAAGTGAAGCATACGTTATTACTTTACCAACAAGTATACGGGAGGAATTTATATGGCAAAAAGATGGTTTCCATTGTTCACAATATCGTTTCTTATTATAACGCTAGTTTTAGCTGGATGCGGAACGCAACCAACTTCTACATCCAAAATATTGAGGGTGGGTTCTGATACTACCTATGCGCCTTTTGGTTTCCAAGATGAAAAAACTAAAGAATATGTTGGTTTCGATATTGATTTAATAAAGGCAATTGGCAAACAACTGGGCTATGAGGTACAACTCCAAGGCATGAATTTTGATGGGTTAATTCCCGCATTAGAAGGCAGTACCATTGATGTAGCTATTTCCGATATGACAATTACGGCGGAACGTTCACAGAAGGTTAATTTTTCAAAGGCTTATTATACAGCGGGTCTTTCCATCGTAGTTAAAGCAGACAATAATTCCATAAAAAGTTTCAAAGATCTTGAGGGCAAGCGGATTGGTGTATCCATTGGCTCAACTGGTGCCGAAGAAGCTCATAAGATTAAGAATGCCAAATTAACTGAGTTCAACAATATTACAGATGCTTTTTTGGACTTGAAGACTGGCGGAGTAGACGCCGTAATCAATGATTCTCCGGTTAATGAATACTATATTCTTAATAAAGGTAATCAGGATGCTAAAATTGTAGGCGAACCGTTGAATTCAGAAGAACTTGGAATTGCAACATCAAAAAAGAATCCGGAACTTGGAGAGAAAATAGACAAAGCATTAGCTGAGTTAAAGAAAAATGGCGAATATGAAAAAATTTACGTGAAATGGTTTGGTAAAAAGCCGCTTCAATAAGCTAAGCTACATTATAAGATATTGTAGCCGATGTAAAAAAAGGGCTTAGCCAAGCTTATGACAATCCCAACGGGTATATTGTACAGATGGGGTGTGCTCTGCCGATTGACACACCGGCGGAAAACATGCATGCTCTGATGGCTGCGGTGCGTCAGTATGGACGTTATCCTTTAAATCCGGAACTTTTTCGATAGCGTAAAGAAGCAAATGTTATTTGTAATTCCCAAAATTTGCTTGACACAATATGAGTAAAGGTCTAATATAAAGTTACAATATAAGTATAAAGGCATATGTAGTTGACTGGAAACAATCCAGAGACAGATTTTTACTGAAATCTGTCTCTTTTTATTTTCCTAACAGAAAGTATTACTTTCTTAAGAACAGGATAAGGGCAACATAGACTTGCGCCATCCTAAAGCTCGACGCAAGCCGTGTTTTCTTTATTATCTGATGACTATCCGCTCTGATACTCCCCCTCTTTTTCCAATTGTTCCTTCGTGGGCAAGCTGAAATCAGGAGCGGTAGTCATTGGATAAAGTCTGAGGCTGTTGTAATCTAAGACTTAAGAGGCTTAGGTAGTTGCAATATAGATTAAGGGGTGATGAGTGTGGCAAAAGTAGCGATTGCCAGTACAGACGGGGTAACAATTAATGAGCATTTTGGCAAGGCAAAGGAGTTTTGGGTATATGAGGTTGCTGAAACCGGCGCATATACATTTCTTGAGCGTCGGGAAATTCCTCAAGGTATTGATGATTCCTCCAATCATCCGGCTAGTAAGGCTATTGAATTGTTGTCAGATGTTGAGGCCGTATTAGTTACCCAAATTGGGCGGCAGGCAGAGCAGGAATTACGGACAAAGGGAATTTTGGCTTTTGCGGTGAACCGTTTGATTGACAAGGCGTTAGAGTCTTATGGTAAACGAGGCAAGTATATCAAAACTAATGCTCCTATAAATGCAACTGCCGGTTGTGGTGGTACGTCATGCGGCTGTTCACGTGGGTGTAGGTAAACAGATAATCGCAAACGGCAAACTTTGCTGATTGGTTAAGAGCTAAAGGCAAAAAGAATTTTAAAATTCTTTTTGCCTTTAGCTTTTTCTACACATTGCATAAAAAATGCAAAGGAGGCTAAGTTATGGCTGTTACCAAAGAAACAAGTATCCGTGAGGTGGTCAGCAAATATCCGAATACAGTTTCTGTATTCCGTAAGTATGGTATGGGATGTTTTGTCTGTGCTGCGGCAAGCTATGAAAATATTGAACAAGGGGCATATGCTCATGAGGTTGATAGTAATGTGCTACTTGCCGAGATAAATAAAGTCATTCAGGAAGAGTAAAGCTTAAGTCATAATGAACAGGAGGAGTGTAAGATGATTAATTTAAAAGAGAATACCTGCCCAACACGGGAACAGAGAGGTAATGGCCTTAATGCCTTTTTTGGAAAAGCAAGTGAGCTTATTAAAGAGGTGAAAGACGGGAAAACCGGTAATCAGGAACGGGCTTTCCAACAAACTTCGGGTTGTCTTTTGAATTTTTATCTAACGCAACGGGTTATGACAATCCACGATTCGGTTATGATTGTCCATGCACCGGTTGGCTGCTCGGTTGTCGGTTTAGGCTATAGGGAAGTATTCCGTAAAGTTCCGGTTTCATTAGGACGCACAGATGACTATGATTTTCATTGGCTGACGACTAATCTAAACGAAAAAGACGTTATTTATGGGGCTGGTGACAAATTAAAACACGCTATCAAAGAAGCACAAGCCAGATATAACCCTAAAGCAATATTTGTTTTGGCATCGTGCACTACTGGCATTATCGGTGAAGATATTGCCGGCGTTGTCGAAGAAATTCAACCAGAAATCAAAGCTAAAATTGTCGCCATCCACTGCGAAGGTATTCGTTCTAAGCTGATCCAGACTGGCTATGACGCTTTTTGGCATGGCATACTTAAGTATTTGGTGAAAAAACCAACCAGGAAACAAAAGGACCTGGTTAATGTTGCCAGTATGTTGTCTTATACCTGGCAAGACCGGCAGGAGATTACTCGTTTGCTGGCTAAAATTGGTTTGCGGCCAAATTTTGTTCCGGAATTCTCCACAATTGAGCAGTTTGAAATGCTTTCCGAGGCGGCTGTTACAGCACCCATTTGCTCTTCCTTTACAGAATATCTTTCCAAAGGGTTGGAACAGGAATATGGAGTACCTTACTTTTTGTATCCATCACCTGTTGGCGTAAAGCATACTGATGAATGGTTACGATCAGTTGCCTATTATACCGGCAAAGAAAAAGAAGTAGAAAAGGTAATTGCTGAAGAGCATGATGAATGGTTGCCTAAGCTGGAGCTTATTAATAAAGAATTTGAGAAGATTGGCAATGGTCAAGATATCAATGTTCTTGGTTCATTGGGACAAGGCAGGCTTCTCACCCAAGTGCCATTTTTTAATGAGCTGGGCGTAAAAACACCGGCAGCTATCTGCCTGGATTTTGATGATTTAGTGGTTGATGAGACTGAAAAATTGATTGAAGAAGTTGGCGATTTTGATATATTGGTTAATACCTTCCAGGCAGCAGAGGTTGCCCATCATACCAGACGTTACAATCCGGACATTGCGCTCACATGCCCGTTCCAGGGAAGCGCCTATAAACGAGACAAAGGTGCAACCAGAATCCATTCTAATAGAGGCGATGCCCGTCCGTGGAGTGCGCAAGCCGGCTATAAAGGAGCCATTGCTGCCGGCAACTTCCTGCTGCAGACTACCAAAAACCGTTCATTCCAAAAAACAATGCTGGAAAAAACACCAGATGTATATAACGAATGGTGGTATCAACAATCTGACCCACTCTATTTTGTAAACAAGGAGGCAAAATAATATATGGCAGCAGTTAAAGAAGAAGCGCAGCTATTTCCGGAGATAATTGAGGCACCACGTTATTCCTGCGCTATGGGGGGAGCGTATTCAGCAGCATTGGCGACTTTCGGTTCAGTCCCTATCCTGCATTCCGGCGGTGGTTGTGGATTTGCTCAAAATTTTGGCCAGAGTTTTGCTTCCGGACTTAATAGTCCTGGTCCGGTTGGCGGCGCCAGTACACCTTGCTCCACACTGGTGGAAGAACACGTGATTTTTGGCGGTGAGGATAAGCTAAGAAAGTTGATTGACAGTACGCTAAATTTAATGCCTGGTGATTTGTACACCGTTATTTCTGCCTGCGTACCGAATTTGATCGGTGATGATGTTGACTCGGTAGTTTCCGAGTTTAAGGACCGTGCATCTATCATTCATGTCAAGACTGCTGGTTTTGCCGGAAATTCGTATAAGGGATATGAACTGTATTTTGACGCCGTTATCGACCAGCTATTGCAAAAACAACCGGTAAAAAACCGGACTGTTAATATTTTAGGTGTTGTGCCAACACAAAATCTTTTTTGGAAAGGCGATTTGCGAAATATAAAAGAGCATTTAAATAAAATTGGCGTAGAGGCTAATATTATTTTTGGCGATTTGAATGGTTTTGACGCCTTAAACAGAATTCCGGCTGCTGAATTGAACCTGGTGTTTTCTATATGGGGGATTAATCCAGCGAAAAAGCTGGAAGAACGTTTTGGTACACCATATCATATTTTCCCTTCTTTACCTATTGGACCTAAAGACTCTACTGCCTTTTTGCAGACTGTTGGACATAAGCTAGACATTGATGATGCAGTTATTACTAAGGTCATAACTGCGGAGGAAAAGGATGCTTATCGTTTTACTGAATATATCGGCAATGTGCTGGTTGTTGCTATACCGCATGCCTATTACGCTGTGGTCGCTGATAGCAGTACAGCAATAGCGATTACTCAGTATGCGACAAACGAGCTGGGCTTTAATCCAGAGGTTGTGATTGTTACTGATGACCCGCCTGAAGAATATCGTGACACCATTACTCATAATTTAACCGAGAATTTGGAAAGTGTATTAAAGCCTAACGTGGTTTTTGAAGTCGATTCCCATAAAATCAGATTGTTGCTGCGTAATTATACTGTGCAGGTTGTATTTGCTAGTTCGCTGGAACGGTATATTTCCGAAAAAGAACTTGGTGGTGCGTTATTTTTGGGCGTAGCATTTCCCGCTTATGACCGGCTGATTGTTGACCGCAGTTATGTTGGTTACCGGGGTGGATTGAACTTAATGGAAGATCTTATGGTAAAATATGGTGGACCACTATAGCAGATTGAACCGGATTCTACAGAGAATTCGGTTTCTCTCTGCTTCGGTATTCTTATGATATGTAGGTGCTTGCAATATGGGGGAAATGAAAAATGTCATATAAAATAGCGGTGGCGAGTCTGGACGGAAAATTTGTCAATGAGCATTTTGGCAGAGCAAAAGAATTTCATATTGTGGAAGTCAGCGAGAGTAAGTATGAATACCTGGAAACTAGAAAAAATATGCCAGCTAAACAATATGATAATCGCCATGATTATGCAATATCAGAGGCAATTGAATTGATAGCTGACTGTCGCTTTGTGCTGGTTAGCCAAATTGGACCAGGTGCCGAGAAGACATTAACAGCCAAAGGCATTAAACCTTATGTGATTCCAGACTTTATTGATGATGCTTTGCGACAAATTATTTCCTCAAATAAAGAGGAATAAAAGCCCAAGAGAATAAATGAAGACTTAATTCAGACGGCGTTTCGACGTCGCCTGAATTCTAGTCGAAATTATCCAGGGACTTAACCGCTCTTGTACTGACCGCTTATAGAGCGGGCGTATTAGAGCGGATTAGTCATCGGACAAATAGAATTAAACACATAAAAAGAATTAACACATAAAAAGAATTAACCATTGACAAGGGAAAATAAACCATGTATAATTCAATTTAATTTAAAATAAAAAATCAGCATTGCTGACTGACCAGTAGGAATCAGAGGCTGTGTTCCATTACTTATGGAATACAGCCTTTTTATTTTCCTAACAGAAAGTATAACTTTCTTAAAAACATGATAAGGGCAACATCGACTTGCGCTTTCACTAACGCTCGGCGCAAGCCGTGTTTTCTTTATCAAAATAAAATAACCAACATATATGCAAAGTTGACCAGAGATACTGGAGGCTTGGTTTTATGCTTATTTTTGCTGAATAAGTATAAAACCAAGCTTTTGTATGTAAATCTCGCTAATAAAGTGAGGCAGGAAGCAATGATTATAGTGGAAAATTTGAGTAAGACATATGTTACGCCTACCAGCACAATAAATGCTTTGAACAAAGTAAATCTGCAAATTCAAAAAGGAGATATTTTTGGCATTATTGGTTTTAGTGGAGCAGGGAAATCAACTTTGATCAGATGTCTTAATCGCCTGGAGGAACCTGATGGTGGAAGCATTTCTATTAAAGGCCAGGTAATTACCGATATGGATAAAAACCAGCTGCGCCAGGCAAGACGAAAAATAGGTATGATTTTTCAGCACTTCAATTTATTTGATGCTAAAACCGTATTTGAAAATGTTGCTTTTCCTTTGGAAGTAGCCGGCTATCCTTCGCAGGTTATCCACAGCAAGGTACAAAAAATTCTAGAGCTAGTTGGCTTATCCGATAAAGCCCAAGCATATCCGTTGCAATTAAGCGGGGGACAAAAACAAAGAGTGGGGATTGCCAGGGCGCTGTCTAATGATCCGGATGTTTTATTAAGTGATGAAGCAACATCAGCGCTTGATCCGCAAACTACGTATTCCATTCTGGAGTTACTAAAAGATATTAATGAAAAATTGGGAGTAACCATTGTATTAATTACCCACGAACTTGATGTACTTAAGCATATTTGTAATAAAATGGCTGTTATTGAACAGGGAGAAATTACTGAAACCGGACCAGTAGAACAATTTTTCTTAAATCCTAAAAGTGATACGGCAAAACGGTTTATTAGTATTCTGCAGGAATTCCAATCCCAAAGAATCTATCGGGAGGGGGAAGGAATTTGAACGAAGATTTGTTGGAGCTGCTACTAACTGGCTTTGGAGAAACCGTGTATATGGTGATATTAGCTACTATGGCTGCTCTTATATTGGGAATGCCGCTAGGTGTTGTTTTAGTAGTAACAGATAAGGGACATGTGATGGAGTCACCAAAGCTTAATAATATGCTTGGGACAGCGGTTAATATTGTCCGGTCATTTCCCTCGATTATCTTAATTGTGATTTTACTTCCTTTAGCAAGGTTTATTGTAGGAACGACTTTGGGGGCAACTGCGGCTATTGTACCGCTTGCTATTGGATCAGCCCCGTTTATTGCCAGGATTATTGAAAATTGTTTAAAGGAAGTAAGCTTTGGAAAAATTGAAGCCGCGATGGCAATTGGTGCCAATCCGCTTACTATTATCACTAAGGTATTGATTCCTGAGGCCTTACCGGCACTTATCAGAGGGGTTACCTTGGCGATTATAACCATAACCGGCTTTACGGCGGTAGCCGGTGCTATTGGTGCCGGCGGATTGGGAAGCTTGGCAATACGGTTTGGTTACATGCGATTCAGGGATGATATTATGCTGGCTACCGTTATCACTCTGGTTCTTCTGGTTCAAGGTGTACAGTGGGGAGGTGACTGGATCGCCAAATATATAAACAGAAAAAGATACAAGTTTGATTAGAAAAATGGGAGGGTGATTTTCATGTTGAAAAAGAGTTTATTTAAAGCAATTTTACCTGTGATTTCTATCATATTAGCAGGAAGTGTATTTGCTGGTTGCTCATCAAACAGTAAGCAAAGTACGCAGCCTTCTTCAACCGCAAAACAAGAGGTTACCCTTAAGGTTGGGGCAGCAGTGGTACCGCATGCAGAAATATTGAACTTTGTTAAACCTAAACTTAAACAAGAAGGAATTAATCTGGAAGTTGTTGTGTTAGATGATGAAGCTCAACTAAATCCGGCGTTGCAAAATAAACAAATTGATGCTAACTATTTCCAGCATGTCCCCTACTATGAGTCAGTCGCCAAAGAAAAGGGTTACAATTTTGCTGTAGCAGCAAAAGTCCATGTTGAGCCGATTGGCTTTTATTCACAGAAAATAAAAACCAAAGAAGAGCTTAAAGAAGGCGCTAAAATTGCCATTCCTAATAATCCGTCCAATGAATTTCGGGCGCTGGCTTTATTACAGGCTAACGGACTTATTAAGCTAAAAGAAGGTATTGCTAATTTCTCCGCAACTCCCCGGGATATTGTCGACAATCCGAAAAAACTAAAATTTGTTGAAGTGGAAGCGGCTCAGCTTGCACGGTCTTTACCTGATGTTGATGGCGCCATTATTAATACTAATTATGTTTTAGAAGCCAAGATAGATCCGAAAAGCGCCATTTTCAGAGAAGATGCAAACTCGCCATATGCCAATGATTTATTTGTAAGGAAGGGTGAAGAAAGCCGTCCGGAAATAAGGAAATTGGCCGAAGTATTGACTTCGCCAGATGTTAAGAAATTCATTCAGGATAAGTATGGAGTTGCTGTTGTGCCGGCATTTTAACTAAGTACGGTCTATATAACGTGTTACGTTTGGGTAAGCGGGTGGCATTGGCGACTGTGAAAAAGTAGGCAATCACGATAAGGTATTCAATGCATCCGCTGCTTGAATCTGCAGATTTCTTAAATAAAAATAGTAAGAGTATATTTACATGACAGGGGGAGGACTTATGAGTAGTGTGAACATTGACGCGGCTGAGGTTCCTGTTAGGGAAGCACGTCTTGGTTCTATTACCGGCTTTGAGGGAACTGCAGGAGAATTGGTTCGTTGTGCACAGTCCGGCAATCTGAAAGACGGCAGCCGTAGTTTTAGTCAGTGCATGGGATGTAGTTCAATCAATGCATTTTGCCAGCTTTCTATGATTCAGGATGCTGTTGTTATCAATCATGCTCCGGTCGGATGTGCCGGGGATTTCTTTACCTTTAATTTTGTGTACCGGGTTGGTCAGATGGAAAGAAAGTTACCACCGGTGATTGGCCGGTATTTTAATACCAATATCGAAGAACAGGACACAATCTTTGGGGCTACAAAAAAGTTAGAGCAGACTATTCGTGACGTATATGATCGTGTAAAACCCAATGCCATATTTATTACGACATCATGTGCTTCAGGAATTATCGGGGACGATGTAGACGGCGTGGCAAATGAGTTGTCGACTGAACTGGGGATTTCGGTAGTTGCTTGTTTTTGTGAGGGATTTAAATCGAAAATCTGGACTACAGGCTTTGATTCAGCCTACCATTCTATTGTAAGAAAAATAGTAAAACCACCCAGGCAAAAATCCAATAAGGTTAATATCGTGAATTTTTGGGGCAGTCATATATTTGATGATTTGTTGAAGAGATTGGGTTATGAAGCCAATTATATTATTCCTTTTTCAACAATATCGCAATTAGAATATATATCGGAAGCAGCAGCAACTATTCAGATTTGCCCGACTCTTGGAACCTATATCGGGGCAGCGCTAGAACAGGTTTATGGAGTGCCGGAAATTAAATCACCGCCGGCTTATGGAGTTATTGGTACAGATAGCTGGATGAGAGAACTGGGAAAAGTACTTGGGCGTGAGGCCGAGATTGAAACAATTATTCAGGAAGAACATGATCGGGTTATACCTCTGCTTGACGCATACCGCGAAAAATTACGCGGCAAAACTGCGTATCTTACTGCCGGCGCAGCCCACGGGCATGCATTAATTGCTGTGTTAAAAGAACTAGGGCTGGAAGTACAAGGCGCAGCTATTTTTCATCATGATCCTATTTATGATAATGGAGATAAGACATCTGATGCTTTGGCTCATGCTGTGAGTGCCTATGGTGATGTTGCTAATTATAATGTTTGCAGCAAGCAAGCCTATGAACTTGTTAATATTTTAAATAGAGTGAGACCAGATATTATGATCGCCAGACATGGCGGGATGACCCTTTGGGGAGCTAAGCTTGGGATTCCTACGCTGTTAATTGGTGATGAACAATTTGGTTTTGGTTATCAAGGAGTGCTTAATTATGCAGAACGCATTGTGGAGACGCTTGATAACAAAGAATTTGTTACTAATCTGGCAAAACATAGCACAATGCCTTATACAAAATGGTGGCTGGAACAGAATCCATTCTCGTTTCTCAGAGGTGACTTAGATGACAAAGTTTATTGAGCAACCACGTTATTCCTGCGCATTAGGCGCACAGCAGTCGGTAATCGGCATCAAACGGGCAGTACCGATTTTACATTCAGGTCCTGGCTGCGGTGACAAAGTCAGCCGTCTGCTGGGGCAAGGAGAAGGTTATGCCGGCGGCAATACTGTGCCCTGCACCAACGCCAGTGAAGCAGAAATAGTTTTTGGCGGTGAAGGAAAACTGGAAAGCGTTATTGAGGGTGCATTTAAGGTAATTGATGCTGACCTTTATGTAGTGCTTACCGGATGTACCTCTGATATTATCGGTGATGATGTCGGGCAGGTAACAGGCAAATATCAGGCAGAGGACAGACCGATTGTTTATGCGGAAACCGGCGGTTTTAAAAGCAATAATTATGTAAGCCATGAAATTGTAGTTAAAGCTATTATTGACCAATATGTCGACAAGTTCAAAACAGGAACTACGCCCATTAAACATTTGGTCAATGTATTTGCTACTATTCCTTACCAGGATCCTTTTTGGAATGGTAATTTGGAAGAATTTAAAAGAATATTAGAAGGAATCGGGCTAACTGTTAATATCCTGTTTGGGACAGCCTCGCGCGGAGTAGAAGAATGGAAAACCATTCCGCAAGCCGAGTTTAACATTGTGATTAGCGCCTGGCCAGGACTAGGTATTGCCAACCATCTTGAAACCAAGTATGGCACGCCCTATATTCAGTTTCCATATCTGCCAATTGGCGGCGGGGAAACAACGCGGTTTTTACGGCAGGTGGCGAAGTTTGGGGGACTTGAACAGGAACTGGTAGAGGGCTTTATTAAAGGAGAAGAGGAAAGATTCTATACCCATATTGAGAGAATGGCTGATTTTATGCTTGAGTTCAGATATGGTATTCCACGACGGTTTTATACTATTTTAGATGCTTCTTATGCTATCGGGTTTTCCAAATATCTGCTGAATGAACTAGGTATCATACCGGCAAAACAATTTGTTATAGATGATACACCGGAAGAGTTTCAGCAGGCGATCAGAGAGCAATTCAAGGCTATTTCTGAGCTGCGTTCGGCGGAGGTGGATTTCTTAGTTGATGGCGGTGCTGTTCAGGACCAAATTCGCAGTGATGCTCGCAAAAGCCGGGCATTGATTGTGGGGAGCAGCTGGGAAAAAGATTTAGCCCAGGAAATCGGGGCAGACCTTTTGATTGTCAGTGTACCGATTGCCCACCGGCTGATTTTAAACTGCGGCTATGCCGGTTACAATGGCGGTCTTAGAGTAATAGAAGATATCTATGACAGAGTGCTTGACACATATAGATAAGATAAATACATCACATTATGATTCCTTAAACATGTCTACGAGGTGAAACGATTATTATGAGCATTACAAAAGAAAAAATAGTTGAATATGCCCAGAACTTGGGAGCTGTTCTAGTTGGATTTGCACCGTCTTCCCGCTGGGATGAGTATGGGGAAGTAGCTGATGCTTATCGCCCGAATGAAATTTGGCCGGAAACCAAAACGGTAATTGTTTTAGGGGTACCGATTTTGCTGCCGATTTTGGAAACTACGCCGTCGATCAATTATCTGGAACAATATGATACCAGTAATATTTTACTTGATCAATTGGCATATCGGCTGGCTGTATTTTTGACTGAGCAAGGTCATGCATCGATCTTCTTACCACGTGACGGTTATGGGGATATTCATGTTCTGGTAGATAAGCCGGTTGCTGCATTTAGTCATGTATTTGCTGCAAAATATGCCGGGCTGGGTACGATTGGCTATAGTCATATGGTGTTAAATGAAAAGTATGGGCCACGGGTTCGCTATGTTTCGGTATTTACCAATCTGGAAGTAGAGCCAGATGTGGTAATTACCAAGGATTTGTGCACAAAATGTGAGATTTGTAAAAAGTTGTGTCCGTCTGGGGCTTTTACTACCCGGGAAGATCAAATTATTGCAGACATGAACAAGCAGGCTTGCTCCGAGTATCATGTCACCCTTTGCGAGGAACATCGTTATCCCTGCGGGGTTTGTAGTAAGGTCTGCCCAATCGGACAAGACCGTAAGCTGTTTAACAGTAAAAATATCTCGTTGTATCTTAAGGAAAGGGAAGCAATCACCCAAGATCCTAATGATCCTGAATATGCCAGATGGGTACATGTACGACAACATGGCTCAAAAGGCAACAGGATAATTTGACAAAGCATACTGGTAAAACACCGGATTGCTGGCAATATAAGTCTTATTTATTTTGGTTGAGAAAACATGGCGGGAACTAGGAAAGCCATTATAATGCTACGCAATTATGTGCTGGTCAGGAGACACCTGAAGGCCAAGATTCCCTCGAATCCGGGCTTTATTTTGTCTTCCTGACTTTCTTTAATATAAATGAGACTTGATTCAGATGGGGTTTTAACCCCGTCTGAATCTTAGTCGAATTATCCAGGGGCTTAGCCGTTCGCCTGTGCCCGTAGGGGTATTACTCCCCCACTCACGATGGGAGTATTAGAACGGGTTAGTCATCGGATAAAGCATTAAAGCATGTAATCAAATTATAACGAGGAGCGATGACATACGAATTTAATCAACAAAAAAACAATTATTGATCAAGCACAGTCGCTAGGAGCGGAGCTTGTAGGTTTTGCTCCGGTAGAAAGATGGGAAGAGTTTGGTGATTTGCCGGAAGAGTTTTATCCACATAGGGTATGGCCTTTGGCAAAGACTGTAATTGTATTGGGAGTTCCGGTTTGGCTGCCGATTGTAGAAGCGGCACCGGCTCAATTGGGACGAGAACAGTATACGATAACTAATGAACTTCTCGATGAAGCCGCATATCGGCTAGCCGCTTATTTAAACCGGAATGGTCACGCAGCTATTAATATTTGCCGGGATGGCTATGGTGATTCCGATGTGTTAATGGAAACTCCGGTAGCAGTATTTTCTCATGTATGGGCAGCGCACTATGCCGGTCTTGGTAAGGTAGGCTGGAATCATACCCTGCTAACCCCGCAATTCGGTCCTAGGTTACGGTTGGTATCGATATTAACAGCACTCGAATTACCAGGAGATCCCATGCTTGAAAAAGATCTATGCACACATTGCATGCTCTGCCAAAAGATTTGCCCGGCTAATGCATTGGCAGGGGAGCGCACAGATCTATATGCCGATATGGACAAACGGGCTTGCACCGGTAATGGCAAACGCCTGCGCAAGGCCTATCGTAATCCTTGCGGTTTCTGCATCAAGGTTTGCCCGGTAGGGAAAGATCGTCAGCTTTTCCAGAGTACAAATGTCCAAAAGTATTTCAAAGAACAGGAAGTTCTTGCCCAGAATCCGGATGCACCAGAGTACCGGTCCTGGCAGCACTTGCGAAAATATGGTGGATATGCGCTAGAAGAGGAAATACAAGCTGCGCAAAGGATTGGAAAATAAGAGGAGGATTACTCTTGATAATTCAAAAACGAAAGCATCTTTTGACAAGTTTACTTAGTATAGTTGCACTTACTACGTTATTTGTAGTGGGCTGCGGATCTGGGAAAAGTACTGAAACTACCGCTAAGTCAGGAGGCAAGGCAGTGGTTGAGTTTAAATACCCGGACAATCCTTCTTTTGATTTATTTTATATCGCAGATGAATTAGGCTATTTTAAAGATAGCGGTGTTCAACCCAAGTATGTAGGAAGAATAGCAGAAGGGCAAATTATTCCATCTGTAGGAACCGGTGCTATTGATTTTGGCAATCGGCATACTCCGCTGGTAATAGCGGCTATTGCCAATGGCTCAGATGTGAAAATTATTGCTGCCGGAACCAAGTCTACTAAAGAATCACCACATATGAAATATTTTGTTAAGACTGATTCGCCCATTAAAGATTTGAAAGATTTAGTAGGTAAAAAAGTAGGGATTAATAGTTTTGGTGCTTGCTCTGAGTATGTTACCAAGAAACTTCTTCAGGACAATGGTTTAGAAGGTAAAGTGGAACTCATTCAAATTCCGAACGATCAATTGGATCAAGTTCTAAAACAAGGTGTTGTTGATATTTCAATTATTCATCCGCCACAATCCGGACGGGCGGAAAAAACACCTGAATTGCGGAAATTATTCAGTGACTACGATATTGACCAAGGCATCAGCGGTATGAATCCAATTACGGTAAATGGCAAATTTGCCAGAGAAAACCCGGAAGCCATGAAGACTATTGTCGGCATTCTGGCCAAGACGGCGAAATGGGTAAACGAACACCCGGATGAGGCCCGTGGGATTATTGCAAAAAGGTTGAAAATGGATATAAATCTTGTGGAAAACTATGGCTACTATAGCGATCAGATTATTCCTGCGCCGGAAGTCAATTACTGGATTGACCGTTTGATTGCGGAAGGCAAGATCAGTCAGGGGCAAGTCAAGCCGGAAGCAATTTATACCAACGAATATAACCCTAATAAAAAATGAACCAGTTAAGAAGCGGAGGGGGGAATCAAGTGACTAAAATTGAAGCACATGATGTGTACAAAGAATTTAATGTGATAAATGAGGCAGGAAAACACGAAAAGTTAGTTGTTCTCGATAATTTTGATCTGGAAGTGAAACAAGGAGAATTTTTGGCTATTCTTGGGCCCAGTGGCTGCGGTAAGTCCTCATTTCTAAATATCTTAGCAGGACTAGACCGGCAAAACAGTGGTGATATATTGATTGATAAACAGTCTGTGCTGGATAATAAGTTTGACCGTGGCGTGGTATTTCAGGGCTATGCCCTTTATCCCTGGCGGACAGTATTGGAAAACGTGGCAATAGGACTAGAAATCCGCGGTGTTGGCCGCCAAGAACGGGAGCAGATCGCTTATGAGTATTTATCGTTGGTTGGATTGAAACAGTTTGCTAAGAGACGGCCGCATCAGCTATCTGGCGGAATGAAGCAACGTGTGGCAATTGCCAGGGCATTGGTGTATCAGCCGGAAATATTACTGATGGATGAGCCGTTTGCTGCTTTGGATGCGCAAACAAGAGAACTGTTACAGTTTGAATTGCTGCGCATATGGGAAGCTGATAAAAAAACCATTATATTTGTTACCCATAGTATTGATGAAGCAATTTTGATGGCAGACCGGGTTGCAGTAATGACTGCCCGTCCCGGTAAAATCAAGGAAATAATTGATATTTCACTACCCAGACCCCGTACCGGGGAAATTCGCAATTCACCTGAATTTATCCAGATACGACAAAAAGCCTGGAATCTAATAAAAGATGAAGTCATTCGAGCTCAAAACCTCGAAGACGATGATAATACGGATAAGGGCAGTTTTAAGAAACAAGGGGATGAGCAGAGTCATGAGAAGGTTAGCTAGTCACATTAACGGTACTTTGGAAAGAAGTTTGGGAATTGTACTATTGTTGCTGTTATGGGAAATTGCACCGAGAATTGGTCTGGTTGATATTACCTACCTTAGTCCTCCTTCTAAAGTATTGGTGGCATTAAGTGGATTGCTCACTTCCGGTGAGTTGGGAGTGCATGTGTTGAGTAGTCTGAAGCGCGCGCTGGCGGGTTTATTTTTAGCAGTAATCGTAGGAACGGGGTTTGGACTATTTATTGGTTCTATAAAACGAATCGAGAGAATACTGGATTCCGTATTTCAGACTTTTCGCCAAATGTCGGCGTTTGCCTTATTTCCGGTTTTTATTTTGTTCTTTGGGATTGGTGAAGTATCTAAAACCATTATAATCTTTTGGGCTTCCCTGTGGCCGGTGCTGCTCAACACGATTAATGGCGTGAAAAATGTGGATAAACGCTGGTAGACTCGGCTAAATCTATGGGAGCTTCTCAATATTTTATTTTCACCAAAGTCATACTGCCGGCAGCAGCACCCGGTATATTTACAGGAATACGGTTAGGCGGTTCTTATTGTGTCATGTCACTGGTAGCTGCCGAAATGATTGGCGCTCATTCCGGGCTTGGGTATTTGGTGTTGTACTCACAGGAAACATTTAAAATATCTGATATGTATGGTGCCATTGTAGGGTTAGCATTAGTTGGTCTGGGGCTAAACTACGCGCTGACTTATATCGAAAAAGTACTGTCAGGCTGGAATGAAGAGACAACTATAAACGGGTAAAGTTAGCTGATTAGTAAACAAAACTAAAGGCTAAGATTGCACAGTATGTGTATTCTTAGCCTTGTTTGTATTTTAAGGAGGTTATTATTATCAATATTGAAACGAAAGCAATTCATTTAGGCCACGAAATTGATCCTGCCACTGGTGCAATTGCTGCTCCTATTTATCTTAGCACAACCTATGAACGTGATGCGGACGGTTCTTATCCACGTGGTTATAGTTATAGCCGCACAGATAATCCCAATCGTCACAATCTCGAAACAGTTATTGCCGGACTCGAGGGTGGAACTGTAGCAGCGGCCTTTTCGTCCGGACTTGCCGCAATCGGTGCAGTTTTTCAGGCGTTGTTACCTGGGGACCATGTTATTGCCCCCGAAGTCTTATATCATGGAACAACAAGAATATTGAAAGATATATTCTCGCCATGGAATTTGCAGGTAACCTTTGTTGACACTTCTGATGCGGCCAAGGTAAAGAATGCCGTCAAAGGCAATACGAAACTGATTTTTGTTGAAACTCCCTCAAATCCAACCTTAGCAGTCACTGACATTAAAGCAATCGCTGATATTGCCCATGCTGCCGGCGCAATATGTGTATGTGATAATACCTGGGCGACGCCGGTATTGCAGCGGCCATTAGAATTCGGGGCTGACTTGGTAATCCATTCAACAACCAAATATTTTGGCGGACACAGTGATGTGCTAGGGGGAGCAGTTGTTAGCAGCCATGATGATGAATTTTTTGGACGAATCCGCAAGATTCAGCAAATAGGCGGAGCTGTGCCGTCGCCGTTTGATGCTTGGTTGTTGTTGCGGGGAACGCAAACATTGCCGTGCAGAATTCGCAATCATTCGGAAAGTGCCGGGAAGATCGCGGAATTTTTGTCTAATCATCCGCAAGTGGAGCGTGTTTATTATCCGGGACTTTCTGAGCATCCTGGCCATGAAATTGCCAAAAAGCAAATGTGCCAGTTTGGTGGTATGCTCTCCTTTGAAGTGAAAGGTGATAGACAACAGGCGCTGGAAGTAGCCGGTAAGCTTAAGATAATTATTCGCGGTACCAGTCTGGGTGGAGTGGAAAGCTTAATCGAACATCGTAAGTCGATTGAGGGACCGGAAAGTAAAACCCCGGATACGCTGCTGCGATTATCAGTCGGTCTGGAAAATGTTGATGATTTAATCGAGGATTTGTCGAATGCATTGGGATGATTGCTAAGGTAATCTTTCCGGGATGGTGATTGTTTGGTAAACGATGAAATTAATAATTTGATAGCAACAAAATTTGATGAGGTTGTAGCGCTGCGGCGGCGGTTTCATGAATTTCCGGAAATCAGCGGCAAAGAATTCATTACCCAGCAAACTATTATGAAAGATTTGCAAAAAATGGGTTTAGAGCCACAGCCTATTGCAGACACCGGTGTAATCGTCAATATTCGCGGCAACAGGCCGGGGAAGACGGTCGCAATACGCGCAGACATGGATGCACTGCCTATTCATGATGAGTGCGGGCATTCATATCAGTCTCAGTTGCAGGGGGTCTGTCATGCCTGCGGTCATGACGGGCATATGGCAATAGCACTTGGCGTGGCCCGGGTTCTGCAACAACTGAAGAATGACTTTGCCGGTGAGGTGCGTTTGTTATTTCAACCTAGTGAAGAAGCGGCTCCTGGCGGCGCTGGTGACTTAATTGAAGCAGGCGCTTTGGCGGGAGTGGACTATATTATCGGTGCTCATTTATGGCAGCCGCTGCAAACCGGAACAATTGGTATTGCGAGAGGGAAGATGCTGGCAGCAGTAAACAAGTTCACAATAAAAATACTGGGCAAAGGCGGACACGGCTCTTTGCCGCATCAGACTGTTGACCCGATACTAGTTGCAACACAGTTGGCGCTTGCTTTACATACGATTGTCAGCCGGAATATTGATCCCCTGGAAGCGGCAGTGCTGTCACTTGGTATGATTAAAGCAGGTGATGCTTTTAATATTATTCCGGATACCGCTGTTATTGAAGGAACAGTGCGATGCTTTGAACAAGGTGTTATGGATTCGATTTTTCAGCGTATTGATGATCTGGCAAAGGGTATTTGCGCTGCCTATGGAGCAAGTTATCAGCTGGAAAGAAGGCAAGGACCGTCTGCGCTTAAAAATACTCCGGAGGTTGTCAGTTTTATTCAAGCAGCAGGCCGAGAAGTTTTGGGCCAGGAAAACGTTATTGAGGTGCAGCCGGTGATGATTAGTGATGATTATGCGCTATACTTGCACAAGGTTGCCGGAGCTTATTTTTTTGTAGGCTGTGGTAACAAAGAAAAAGGAATTATATATCCGCATCATCATCCTAAATTCGATATCGATGAAACAGGATTAAAATATGGTGTGGAAATTATGACTAGAGCGGCATTAAAACTGCTGGCATAACCCGGCTTAAATAATTTTGCTAAGGGAGAGATTGAAAATGAATAAAAGAGTAAGCATATTGACGACTTTATTGATCATGATAATCACGGCTGCTTTATTGACAGGATGCTCCAATTCTAATAAACAGACTAATTCAGGCAATCAGCCAGCACAACAAAGAACTCAAATTAAGTTGGGAGTAACTCCATCTGTTTCGGAAGAAGTGGCACGTAAGGTGAAAGAGGTGGCCGCTAAGGACGGGCTGGATATTGAAGTAATAGTATTCAGTGATTATACGCAAGTAAATCGTGCATTAGCAGAAAAGCAACTGGATGCAAACTCGTTTCAGCACACTGGTTTCTTCGAAAATGATAAAAAAACTCATAACTTGGATTTAGTAAAAATCGCCGATACCTATACATTACCTGCGGCTATTTATTCTAAGAAGATCAAAAATGTTTCCGAACTTCCTGATGGCGCGACAGTAGCTCTTGCCGGTGATCCGGCCAATACGGCTCGTGGATTATATCTGTTTGAAAAAGCTGGTTGGATAAAATTACGTGAAGGTGCAGGCGTAAAGGCGACGGTTCGAGATATTGTAGACAATCCGAAAAAACTGAAATTCAAAGAGATGGATCAGGCAATGGTGTTGCCAATGTTGGGTGAAGTAGATGCAGCCGCAGTAAATTCAAATTTTGCATTGGCTGGCGGGTTAAATCCGCAAAAAGATGGGCTTGTGGTTGAAGATGCTAATGGTCCATGGGTAAATCTAATTGCAGTGCGGGCAGCAGAAAAAGATGATCCTGTATTTCAAAAGTTGATCAAAGCATTTCGCTCGCCAGAAGTCAAAGCATTTATCAATGAGAAGTATAAAGGAGCGCTGCTAGCAAGCTGGTAGAGGAGGTTAGCCTGTGCTGGAAACATTATTTATAAAAAATTTCACCGAAAATGGTGAGTTGTATCTAGAGTCCTTAGCCGCTACGCTGCAAATGGTGATTATTTCTTTACTTATTGCAGCTATTCTTGGCTTTTTTATAGGCGTACTTTTAGTAATTACCAGGGCAGGACACCTTGCAGAAAATGAAAAAGTGTTTCAATTTTTAAATGTGATTGTCAATGCGCTGCGTTCCATGCCTTTTATTATCCTGATGGTGGCAATTATGCCGCTAACCAAGATCTTGTCAGGAACTACAATTGGAGTACGGGGTGCAATCGTACCACTTGTTGTATTTTCCGCTCCTTTTATTGCACGCTTAACCGAGTCGGCTTTGCTGGAGGTTGATCCAGGGGTTATTGAAGCATTTAAAGCCATGGGAGCCAGCAGAAGGCAAATCATTATATCGGTTATGCTCAAAGAAGCTTTGCCAGGGTTGATCTTGGCCTTAACGGTCGCAACAATCGGACTTGTTGGAGCAACCGCCATGGCAGGCGTTGTAGGTGCCGGTGGGTTAGGTGACTTGGCACTTAGATATGGCTATCAGCGTTGGAATCCGGAAGTCATGTTCGGGTGCGTGTTTATTATATGGGGTATGGTGCAGGGGATTCAATCTATGGGAAATTATTTTTCAAAATCTCTTCGCCGAAAATAGGTTGAAACGAAAGTTTGGTGAAACGGCATGATTGTTATGGATAATATCTCCAAAATATATTCGCGCGGAGATAAAAAAGTGGAAGCGTTGCGAAGTGCAAATCTAACCGTAAACCAAGGTGAGATTTTTGGTATCGTAGGCTATAGCGGTGCCGGCAAAAGTACGCTGCTGCGTTGTATTAACATGTTGGAAAGGCCGACGACAGGCAGCGTTAAAATTAAGGATATCGAGATAACCTCGCTAGATGATACTCAGCTGCAGCAGGCACGACGAAAAATAGGTATGATTTTTCAACATTTTAATCTTTTGTCATCAAGTACTGTGTTTATGAATGTTGCTGCACCGCTCCGCTTAATTAATACACCCCAAAAAGAGATTGAGAAAAAAGTGTTTGAACTGCTCAAGCTGGTCGGATTGTCTGAACAAGCTAATGCTTACCCGGCGCAATTATCTGGCGGCCAAAAACAACGGGTTGGTATTGCCAGAGCATTAGCCAACGATCCGGAAATTTTGCTGTGCGATGAAGCTACTTCCGCTCTTGATCCGGAGACAACCGATTCTATTTTGGAATTGCTTAAGGCTATTAACCGGCAGTTAAAGCTGACAATTGTTTTGGTTACTCATGAAATGAATGTAATTAAAAAAATATGTGACCGGGTCGCAGTAATGGAGAATGGCGTAATTATTGAACAGGGATATGTAATTGATTTATTTACAAAACCCCAAACGCAGACTGCGAAAAAATTTATTAGTACAATCATTGAAACACAGCTTCCCGATAAAATCTTGGAAATAGTAAGCAAGCAGTCCACGCCGGGCCTGCTTGTTAAGGTGGGTTTTGTCGGGGATGTTGGCGCTGCACCGCTTTTAGCCAATTTGTCAGGTCAGTTTCATGTTCAGCCGAACATTCTTTATGGAAATATTATTGAAGTAAAGAACACCATTTGCGGCAATCTTGTTGTCAATTTTACTGGTCAGCGCGACAAAACTTTGAAAGCGTTACGATATTTGGAAAAGTGCGGATTGCAAGCAGAAATACTGCTAGATGTGAAAGCAGCGGAGGTTTTACTGGAAAAAAACCTTGGTGAGCGAATTTCTGTCTGACATTGTGGCAAGGGAGGAGTTGTAGATGAATAAGTGCAACCAGTCTGTTCAGGAAAAAGGTATGCTTTCCCAGCGTATTCAAAATATTGATTTTCCGGTATTTGGAAAAATAGCAGCTTTTGCGCGTGATAAGGATGTTATTCGTCTTGATGCCGGTGAACCGGATTTCCCTGCTCCTACACTGATAAAAGCTGCAGCGGTAACAGCAATAACCGCTGATTACAATCAATATGCGCCGGTGCCGGGTCTGGAGGAACTGCGCCGGAGTATTTCTGCCAAGATTGAGGCAAGAGAAGGTGTGCTTTTTGAGCCACTTTCGCAAATTACCGTCTGCTGCGGAGCTACAGAAGGTCTTGCCGCCGCATTATTGGCAATTGTTAATCCAGGTGATGAAGTCATTCTCCTGGAACCGGCATATACGGTTTATACTCCTGATGTGTTGCTGTGTGGAGGCAGCCCGGTCTATGTGCAACTGAGTCCGCCGGAATTTTGTATTGAAAAGCATAAATTGGAGGAAGCCGTATCGCCTCGTACAAAAGCAATTATTATAAATTCGCCGCACAATCCAACTGGGAGGGTTTATAGTCATAAGGAATTGACCATTATTGCCGAATTTTGCCTGCAGCATAATTTGCTTGCCATAACTGATGAGGTTTATGAAGAACTTATCTATGACGGTGGTAAAATGGAACGGCTCTGGAAAATTCCCGGTATGGAAGACCGAACTATTATCATCAGCGGCTTTTCAAAGACATTTAGTGTGACAGGCTGGCGATTGGGATATGTTGCTGCCCCGGCAAAGCTTAGCCGGGGAGTACAACTGGCACATAATTATTTGACAGTAGGGACAGCTGCTCCGCTTCAGCGCGCTGCCGTTACAGCCGCGCAAATGACTGCAGAGTATTATCAGCAGTTAGTGGCACTGCTGCAGCAGCGCCGGGATATATTGCTGGATGGTCTTAGAAAAGTTGGTTTTGAATGCCGGTGCCCGCAGGGCGGATACTTTATTTTGGCCGATGCCAGCCGTTTTGGTTGGCAAAACGACTGGGCATTGGCCGAATATCTGATAAAAGACATCGGGGTAGCGGCAATACCACTATCCGGGTTTTATCAGGAATATCCACAAGATAATCCGGTTTTTCTCCGTTTTGCTTTTTGCAAACGGGAAGAAACCATTCACGCTGCAATAGAGAGACTTCAGCGTGTGAAACTAAAAAATATAGCAGAAAGAAGGCTGGAACATGTCGCTTTATAAAACACTGGATATAAGCGTTCTGGAAGAGCTGACAGCGATTGTCGGCGATGAATATATTCTTGTTGGAGCTGACATAGCAGAAGAGTATACGCGAGATGCCTGGGTACCACCAGGGTTGCCACGGTATCCGGAAGCAGTCGTTTTCCCCGTCAATGCTCAGGAGGTTGCCGCAATTGTCCGTTTAGCCAATCGGCGACTGTTTCCTGTAATTCCGCGGGGCGGGGGTACAGGACTGTCAGGAGGAACAGTACCGGTTTATGGTGGCGTTATTATAGATTTGTTGCGCATGAACCAGATCATAAAAATTGATCCTAATGCGCGCTATATTATCACTGAACCGGCGGTGCTGACAATCGATATACAGCAAGAGGCAGCCAAGTATGGGCTGCTTTACGCCGGAGATCCCAGCAGCGATGATTGTTTTATTGGCGGTAATGTAGCAACAAATGCCGGAGGCAATCGTGCTGTGAAATATGGTGTTACTGCTGAGCAGATTTATGAACTGGAAATTGTAACACCACAGGGGGGAATTGTTAATTTAGGCGGGCGCCTAAAAAAGAATTCTACTGGTTATGGTCTGGTGAAGCTGATTATTGGTTCAGAGGGAACTTTGGGAATTGTCACCCGCATTACTTTGAAGTTGCATCGTTTACCTCCGATATTTACGACTTCACTTGCGGCGTTTGCTAATTTCAGCGATGCTGCCGCCGCTGTGTCGGTTATTCTGGAAGACCCATTGCTGGATCCTATTTCTCTGGAAATTATTGATCAAAAGACAGTAGCCGCATTGGCACGATATTGCGAAGACTGGCGTTTTTCCGAGCAAGGCGGTGACACTTTGATCATTCAATTGGAGGCTAATCAGGACGCGGAGCAGGCTGAAAAGCAAAATAAGCTTGCTGCTATTATCCGCAAAGCAGGTGGCATTCATTTGCTGCCAGACAGTGAGAAAGTCTGGCAGGCCAGGCGCGAATTCGGTAAAGCCATTCAAGCCGAAAGTGCTGTCCTGGGCATTGAGGATGTGGTAGTGCCTGTTGATGAACTAGCAGGCTTTTCATCACAGTTATTTGAAATTGCCCGGGCAGGTGGTCTTGAAGTGCGGATTGCCGGACATGCAGGTGACGGCAATGTTCATATCCAAATACTTCCCGGTGATACGCCGGAAGCCGAATGGGAAAGCAGATTTCATAATTTCACACAACAGCTGCACGCTGATGTATATAGTCGTGGTGGGAGAATTTCGGGTGAACATGGAATTGGGGTAAAGCGTAAGCAATATTTTCTTGAACGTGTTGATCCGGTTGAACTTGAACTGATGAAATCTGTCAAAAAGAGTTTTGATCCGCGTGGTATTTTAAATCCCGGTAAGATTTTTGATGTTGTTTAACGTAATTTTAAGTGGTTAAAATTAAGGTATAGAAAATGCTTGCATTTTTTATTTTATTGGGTATAATAAAAGAAAAACTTTATATATGCTGATTGGTTGATAAACTAAAGGCTGGCAGGATATTCTCAGTGAAAGAGATATCGTACCAGCTTTTTTTGTTTCTATAAAGACCTGGTTTGACCAGTAAGCATAGAATGGTCTTCCTTTTTGCCGGGCTGATCAGTGAATTAACTGAAGGTCACAGAAATAGTTAACTATTTTCTGTGGCCTTATATTTTTTTCGAGGTGATGAAATGGCGCAGTATATTGAACAGGTACGACATGTCTGCTCGTTAGGGGCTTTGCAATCAGTGCTGGCTATTGAACGGGCGGTGCCTATTTTACATGCTGGCCCCGGTTGCGGGCAAAAGCTATGGGGTGCTTTGGGTTTTCAAAATGGCTGTCAGGGTTCCGGTTATGTTGGGGGTCACTCGGTTCCTTGCACAAACATTGGCGAGAAAGAGGTTATTTTTGGCGGTAATGAGCGACTAAGAGATATTGTCGATAATTCTTTAAAAATCATTGATGCTGATTTATTTGTGGTTGTCACAGGATGTACTTCCGACATTGTCGGTGATGATGTTGGCGAGGTGACCCGGCGCTTTCAAGAGCAGGGCAAACCAGTCGTATATGCTGAGACCGGTGGTTTTAAAGGAACGAATTTTTTTGGTCATGAACTAGTGCTTGACTCGATTATTGATCAATATTTGAAGCCTGCAAAAGATGTTCAGGCCGGTCTTGTGAATATTTGGTCGGTAGTTCCTTTCCACGATGCCTTTTGGGTGGGGAATTTGAGAGAACTTGAGAATTTGATTTCAGAACTTGGTTTAACACCAAATGTCATATTTGGTCCGGGCAAAGGGCTGGCATCACTGAACAAAGTACCGCAGGCACAGTTCAATCTACTGATTTCTCCCTGGGTTGGGCTGAAGAATGTAGAGCACTTAGAAGAAAAATTTAACACCCCCTACTTGCATTACCCGGTATTGCCAATAGGTCCGACCGAGACAGCGAAATTTCTTCATACAGTGGGTAAGTATGCTGGCATAGAAGAAAAAAGGGTCGAAAAAGTAATTAGCAGACATGAAGCTGATTATTACTATTATATTGAGCGATCAGCCGATGTATTGCTTGAGACACGATTATTACCCCGGAGATTTGTGACTATTGCCGATAGTTTTTATGCAGTAGGTGTTTCTAAATTTCTGGTTAATGATTTAGGGCTTTTGCCTGAGACACAGTACATTACCGATGGGGTTGCCGAAGAGTATCAGGAGAATATCGCAGCAGAGTTCCAGAACTTTGTTGATGATATTACCGCTAACGTGGTTTTTACCAATGACGGGGGCGTGGCCCATGAGGATATCCGGAAGATCAAATTCCGTGGCCGTCCATTGATCTTAGGCAGTTCGTGGGATAAAGCGCTGGCTAATGAACTTAACGGTTATCAGTTGTCAGTATCTATGCCGGTTAGTGACAGATTAGCGTTAAACCGAGCCTATGTCGGCTATCAGGGAGCATTACGGCTGGCAGAAGATATTTACTCATTGGTACTGGCTGATTTCCAGTAAGATTATGTTGCAGATCAATAATGACAGGAGGTTTAGAATATGAACGAGTATATTCAGGAAGCAAAAGAACGACTAATTGATGTTTCGGGTATAGTAACATTCTTTGCTTTGTGGGAAATATTACCACGAATTGGTGTTGTTGACGCACTATTTATACCGCCATTGTCAGTTGTTTTGCAAACGTTGTGGCAGCTGACTGCTGGTGGAGCGCTGTTTTTACACATTGCGGCCAGTTTACAGCGAACATTAATTGGTTTGGCGCTGGCCGTAGGGACGGGTTTGCCTTTAGGGTTTCTGTTGGGAGGTGTTTATCCTGCGCTGGCTAGGCAACTGCGACCTTTGCTGCGCATGTTGGGGCAGATTAATGGATTTTCGTTGTTTCCTATTTTTATTCTATTCTTTGGGATTGGTGAAGGGGCAAAAGTCAGCATTATTTTTTGGTCGAGCGTTTGGCCAATTTTATTTACTACGATTGCCGGTATTAAGCAAATTGATCCCCTATTTATAAAAAGTGCCCGTTCTATGGGCGCCAGCAGAGCGACTATTTTTTGGAAAGTAATTTTGCCAGGAGCGGCGCCGGTTATTTTTACCGGGGTACGTACTGGTGCAACCCATGCCTTTCTCATGTTGATGGCGGCCGAGGTTATTGGCGCCAGTGCCGGGCTAGGCTGGCTAATTCATAACTCGGCCATGAACAGTGTTATTCCACGGCTTTTTGCAGGAGTAATCAGTATTGCTCTTCTTGGTGCCGCAATAACCTATGCATTGCATTACCTGGAAGAACTGCTGATTGATTGGAAACCGGCTTCCGAAAACGAAAATTAATTTACAGTTATTATAGTAATGCGAATAGAGGAGGGAGCAAGATGGAAGGAACGTTAAAAAAAATAGGACTAAAAACCAAGGAAGGAGGTGAAGCCGGTAAAGCACTTTCATGGTTGCGGAATATAGTAGTTGATAATTTATCTATTATTATATTTCTTAGTATTTGGGAAGCAGCTCCCCGTATTGGATTAGTACCGCAAACGTTTATTTCGCCGCCTTCCATAGTGTTAAGCACTATATGGGATTTGGTGACAACCGGTGTTTTGTTTATCCACATAAAAGCCAGTTTGCTTAGAGCGGTATTTGGTTTTATTTTGGCAGCGGTAATTGGTATTCCCCTGGGCTTCTTTTTGGGCGGCTGGTTTCGGTTATTTGAACGTGTGATGACACCACTGCTGCGGTTATTAGCTGAAGTAAATCCCTTCTCATTGTTTCCTGTATTCATTTTGATATTTGGTATTGGAGAGATATCGAAGGTTTCGATGATTTTTTGGGTGTGCTTATGGCCAATCTTGCTTAATACGATTACCGGTGTAAAGAATGTGGATGCATTATTGATAAAATCTGCCCGTTCTATGGGAGTAACAGCTGTAGACATGTTTTTCAAAGTTGTGTTGCCTGCGGCGTCTCCTGGTATATTTCATGGTGTGAAGACAAGTTGCAATACGGCATTTTTTATGCTGATTGCGGCTGAAATGATTGGTGCCAGTAGTGGCTTGGGGTGGCTGGTATTTAATGCCCAAAACAATTATCAAATTCCGAAACTGTTTGCAACCACAGTTACGATATCTGCACTGGGACTTTCGCTTAATTATTTGTTTGTAGAATTGGAACGCCGAATCATTATTTGGAAAGAAAGTGAGCCTGATTACTAATGTTTAATATTAATCGAAACAATAAAGGAGGCTACAGGTTGTGGCAGATAAAAAAACAGTAAAATTACTGATAACAGGAATTGTTGGTGTAGTAGTGGCAGGAGCAATTGCCTATGGCGCGTATCAAGGCAATAATCCAGCTTCTGCCGGAAAAATTGGAGCCAAAGCTGGCGACGACGGCTTGATCCCTCTTCGGACAATATCGCAGACCGCTTGCAGTTCCACGCCCTATATAGTAGCCGACCAATTGGGGTTTTTTAAAGAAGAAGGGCTTAAAATAGTTTATACCGGGGATACGCAGCCCAACCAGATTATTCCCTCCATTCTGAATGGGAATAATGACCTCTATAATGCTCATCCCAATTCCCTTGCTGTCGCAATTGCCGGCGGTGCTAAAATCAAAGGGGTAGTGAAAGCCGGAATTGACCCCTTACCGGATCAAGACCCTAAACTGCGCCATATGAATTGGTATGTTAATCCCAATGTTACGCCTGGAATTAAAAATTTCGCCGACTTAAATAAGCTGGAAGGCAAACTTAAATTCTCGATCATTACCAATAATCAGTGCTCTGATTTCCTGGCAAATGCTATTGCTGACCACAATGGGGTTGCCCGCAACAAAATTGAATGGGTAACTATGCCTGACGTGCAGGCTGTACAGGCGCTGAAACAAGGGTTGGTAGCTGTATCAGGTGTGCATCCGCCATTTTATAAATTGATGGAAGATGCAGGTATGGTGAAGATTGCAGACAGCCTGGATGCTGGTTTTGGTCAGGCTGGCGGTGTCGGTTACTACTATTTTACAACTGATTTCATTGAGAAAAATCCAGAAGTTGTTCGCAAATTTTCGCGTGCAATAGTTAAAGCGCAAGTATGGGCAAACGGACATCCGGAGGAAGCCCGGAAAATGACAGAAGACTGGATCAAGGTGCCGGTCAGTGCCACTCACTATTATGCCGCCGATAAGGATATCAGTCCAGATATGGTTAAGCCGTGGATTGAGGACTTGGAGAATGCCGGAGTAATTCCTAAAGGAAAAGTTACAGTAGAAGATTTAGTTGATGTTAGGTTTACCGGTAAATAGAAGTAGTAAAAATTCCTAAAACTATACAAAAATTATATATGCTGATTGGTTGTTAAACTAAAGGCTGGCAAGATATTTTGGTAGACGAAATATCTTACCAGTTTTTTTACTCCTAAGGAGGTGGTTTTTTACCGCTACCATGTAAGAGTATTCCCTTCTATCGGGCTGATCAGTGAATCTAACTGAAGGCCACAGAAATAGCCAGCTAAAAGCTAAAGGAGGCTACGTATTGTGGCAGATAAAAAAACAGTGAAATTGGTGATAACAGGAATTCTTAGTGTAGTAGTGGCAGGAGCAATTGCTTATGGCGCCTATCAGGGCAATAATCCGGTTACTGCCGGGCAAAAAGGAACCCAAGCAGGTGATGACGGCTTGATTCCGATCCGGACAATATCGCAGACGGCTTGCGGCTCCACCCCCTGGGTAGTAACTGATCAATTAGGCTTTTTCAAGGAAGAAGGACTTAAGGTAGTTTATACCGGCGATACACAGCCTAACCAGATTATTCCTTCGGTTTTGAACGGAAATAATGATGTTAGCGGTGCTCATCCCAATTCGCTTGCTGTTGCAATTGCCGGCGGTGCCAAAATCAAAGGGGTAGTAAAATCCGGCATTGATCCCTTGCCTGAGCAAGACCCCAAGCTGCGTCATATGAATTGGTATATCAACCCCAATGTTACTCCCCAAATTAAAAATTTTGCCGACTTAAATAAGCTCGAAGGCAGGATTAAATTCTCGATCATTACTAACAATCAGTGCTCTGATTTTCTGGCAAATGCCATTGCCGACCATAATAGGGTTCCACGTGACAAAATTGAGTGGGTAACTATGCCGGATGTGCAGGCTGTACAGGCACTGAAACAAGGGTTGGTAACTGTGGGCGGGGTGCATCCGCCATTTTACAAATTGATGGAGGATGCGGGCATGGTGAAGATTGCGGACAGCCTGGATGCTGGTTTTGGTCAGGCCGGCGGTGTTGGCTACTATTACTTTACTACTGATTTCATTGAAAAAAATCCTGAAGTTATTCGTAAGTTTGCCCGGGCTATAACGAAAGGACAAAAATGGGCTAATGAACACCCGGAGGAAGCTCGTAAGATGACAGAGGATTGGATTAAGGTGCCAGTCAGTGCCACTCACTATTATGCTGGAGATACCGATATCAGTCCGGAAATGGTCAAGCCGTGGATTGAAGACCTGGAAAATGCCGGTGTAATTCCTAAAGGAAAGGTTAGGGTAGAAGATTTGGTTGATCTTAACGTGGTTTACGGTAAATGAAGTCGTTAGAACAGTAACGCAAGTAGTATAAATAGAGTGAAGGAATGCCTGCTGATATTGTATTAGTCGGCATTCCGAATTTTTGAATATAGAAATAATGAGGAGGCTATGCGAGCTATGGCAATTAACTTGAGTCATTCTGAAGTGCCGACAAGGGAGAATCGGCTTGGTTCCATTACCGGTTATCAAGGCACGATACGGGATTTGGTAGAACAGGCTTCTTGCGGGTCGCTGCGCAATAAGGAACGATGCTTCAGCCAGGCCAGTGCCTGCAGTTCAGGTTGCGCCCAAGGCCAACTTTCGCGCATTGTAGATGCGGCAGTGGTCAATCATGGTCCGATAGGCTGCGCTGCAGATACGGTCGCCGGGAACACGGTGAATAAATGGGGGCAGCATATTCGCGGCTGGGAGCATAAGAATATTCGACTCATTAATACAAACATGGTAGAAGAAGATACTGTTTTTGGCGCTGTAAACAAATTGCGTGAAGCTGTGCGTGAAGCCTATAAACGTTTTAATCCTAAGGCTATTTTTATTACCACTTCCTGCGTGTCGGGAATTATTGGCGAAGATATCCAGAGTGTAATTGAGGAACTGCAGGATGAAATTCCGATTCCCATAGGGTCGGTAAACTGCGAAGGTTTTCGTTCTAAGATATGGGCTACCGGCTTTGATGCAGCTTTTCATGCTGTTTTAACAACACTGGTTAAGCCACAGGAGAAAAAATCCAATACCGTAAACGTAATTAATTTTAATGGCAGTGCCCGCAAGCAAATTGCGGAAATGCTGGCTCCCTTTGGACTAGAACCAGTCTTTTTGCTGCCTTACAGTTCGGTGGAGCAGCTGACACATCTGTCAGAGGCTGTGGCGACAATTAGTATTTGTGGAACATTGGGCAGCTATATTGGGAATGCACTTGAACAACAATACGGTGTTCCTTATGTGAAAACCTTACAGCCGCATGGTCTTGAAGGTATGAACAGCTGGCTGCGTGGTTTAGGTGTAGTTATTGGTAAAGAAAAAGAAGTAGAGGAATATATTCGGAAGCAGGAGGAACGGATAGCCCCGGAACTGACAGAAATACGAAACCGCTTAAAAGGTTATAGAGCCGTTGTCGGCATGGGGCCGAGTTTTGGGCAAAATTACATTCGGACTTTGAGGGAATTAGGTATTGATGTGATATGGGGATCTACCTGGCATTTTGATCCTCAGCATGATAACGGTGCCTGCCCGACATCTGCCCAATACTTAGTCGCAGATGAGCATAATATTCCTGTAAGTGTGGCTGACCAGCAGAACTTTGAGGTAATTAATTTGCTCAACCGTTTAAAACCGGATCTCTATGTAGCACGCCATGGTGGTACCACTGTGTGGGCAACAAAATTAGGCATACCCTCCATTATGATCAATGATGAATACACGGCATACGGTTATCAAGGACTGATTGATTTTGGCTATCGGATTATTGACGCCTTGACTAATCGCAGTCTTGCCAAGAATTTAGCCGCCAGAGTAAAGCTGCCGTATACTGACTGGTGGTTGGAGCAAGACAGTTTTTCATTGCTGCAGGAAGCTGCGCAGTAAGATCTTTAGAAAAAGTGCAAAGTGTATGTAGGTGAGGGGGTAAAAATGACAAAATCCAGTTATGCTGATGAAATGACTCCGAAAGAACGAATTGAGGCGGTATTGTCGGGAAAGCCGTTTGACAGAATCCCCTGCAGTATCAATCCTCATTATCATGCCGCAAAATTAATAGGAGTTAATCATTGGGATTGCTATTTCTCGGCAGAAAAAGTTGCTGAGGTTCAACTGGCTTCACACCAAATATTTGGTGCTGAAGCTGTGATTGCCGGACCAGGTTTGCATGGAATTGCTGAAGCGGCAGGCAGTACAGTCGTGTATCCAAAAGAAGAAAATTCTCCGTATATCAGTGAATTTGCCATACGCGAAGAAGGCGACTTAGAGCGGCTAACTGTTCCCAATCCGTGGGTGAAAGGGCATTTGCCAATTCATCTTAGCGCATTGCAAATTTTAATAGATCGTTTAGGTACAAAAGTGCCTGTTACAACTAATGTGGCAGGGCCGTTTACTGTGGCGGCCAATCTAAGAGGGACTGAACCTTTTTTGCGGGATTTGTACCAAAATTCGGAGTTTGCTCATCGCTTGCTGCACTATGCACTGGAAAGCACACTTGCTTATGTGCGTGAGGCAGCAAAAACAGGAGTAAAAATCAGTATCGCGGACCCTACTGCATCCACAAGCTTGATTAGTCCCGGACATTTTTATGAATATGCATTTCCCTACCTGGAGAAATTAGCCGGTCAGATCAAAAGTCTTACCGGCAGCGCACCGTCTCTTCATATTTGCGGCAACACAAAAAAAATATGGCAGCATATGGCTGACACGGGGGCAGGTATATTGAGCCTTGATGATACGGTTGATTTAGCAGCTGCCAAAATTACAGTCGGCAGTCGGACGGCCTTGCTGGGAAATGTTAAACCCACCGCTACCATGTTTTTAGGAAAGCCGGCAGATGTGCTTGAAGAAGCTAAGGAATGCCTGCGTAAGGCTTATGATAACCCCAAAGGCTATATTTTAGCACTTGGCTGCGGGTTGCCAATGAAAGCCCCGGTAGAAAATATTCATGCATTATTCCAGGCGGCCAGAGAATTCGGACGGTATCCTATTGAACCGGAAAGTTGGAATTAGCAACAATGCTTTATTCCGAAGCTGTCGTAAAAGTGCTCCATTCACTCCAGGTATTGCCGCAGCCTACGCGGTAAAAATAACCGGTTCCCGGTTTTAGTTTAGTAATTGTTACCGAATAGGTTTGAATGGAGCCGGCAGTAGCCGAAAGTTTTTTCGGTACGGCGGTGATTGTTCTGACATCATACGGAGTGGAATGCTCGTTGGTGATTTCTGAGTATTGCACATGGCAGCATTCTGTGTCGCAATCCATTTGCCAAGTAATAGTCAGGCTGGTTTGAGGATCATCTGCAGGTGTAATTGTGATTTTCTCAGGATAGGCAGTGGCTAAGGAGATATCGGAGAAAAACGGAACGCCGGGGAGGCCGGATAGACTAGCTACTAAGGTTATGATTAGAAAAATATGCTTGTATTTTAATCCGAACATATATTGCCACTCCTTTATATTGTGAGTTTTATTCTTACTGGACAAATCGTACTTTGAGCAGCAAAGATGTAAGCTGAATTTCTGGGTATATCGCTTGGGGAGGTTGGCAGCTGGACATATGAAGAAAGAAATCTTGAAAAAAGGCATGAAATATAGTAAAGAGCGGCTTATTGATTGTATGGGCATTATTATATTGCTGCTTGTGTGGGAAATGGCACCCCGGCTTGGGTTGGTAGACAGACAGTTTTTTCCGCCTTTTTCTCAAGTGCTATTATTTCTTGGCAAACTTGCCGTTAGCGGAGTTTTGTTTATCCATATAGCGGCAAGTTTACAGAGAATTTTTCTCGGATTAGCGCTGGCGGTAATTATTGCGGTACCTGTCGGTATCGTGTTAGAAGGCTTATTTCCTGCCTTATCCCGAAATTTGCTGCGATTATTTCGTCTGCTTGAGCAGGTAAATGCTTTGCCTCTATCGTTAATTTTTATTTTATTTTTTGGAATTGGTGAGCTTGTAAAAGTATTCATTATTTTTTGGTCAACTATTTGGCCGATTCTGTTTACAACAATTGCCGGTGTGCGGCATGTGGATCCACTTTATATCAACATGGCGCGTTCGCTTGGTGCCAGCAAACTGGAAATATTTAAAAAAGTTATTTTGCCGGCAGCCGCACCTACTATTTTTACCGGTATACGATCTGGGGCAACCTATGCTTTTTTTATTCTTATTGCGGCTGAATCCATGGGCGCCTATTATGGCGTGGGTCGGCTAATTCGCAGCTCAACATTTGGCGCAGTTATTGTTATTGCTTTATTAGGAATGAGTCTGAATTATTTGTTTCATATCATTGAAAGTAATTTATTGGACTGGAAGAAAAGTCTTGGTGACAATGATAGCGAAGCAGCTGGCGGTTAACTCGTGCTATCTTTATTAAAGGATTAAGGAGAGAATGCAAAAACTTACGCAGGTTCACTCCAGACAATAATTTTCTTTTCCAGATATTTTATAATAGAATCAATAATAATGCTCAATAGCGCAATAACTACAGCACCGGAGAATATCCACTCAATATTGTAATTTTCCTGGCTGTAGATAAGAAACCATCCCAACCCTGAACTTGATCCCATCATTTCGGCAGCAATGAGTAGAAAAAAAGAATAACCTGCACTTAAACGCAAACCGGTAAAAATGGATGGACTTGCTGCCGGTAGCACAACTTTATAAAATAGTGGCCAACGTTTTAGGCCAAACGACCGGGCTGCTTTCAATAGATCGGCATCAACATTGCGGATGCCGGCAGCTGTATTGAATAAGATCGGCCAAATACAAATCCAGGCAATAATGGCAAGCTTAGCTGCCTCGCCAATTCCCAAAAATAATATAATTACATGAAATAAAATATATGGGTTGGCCTGCGCCGCTATTTCAAACAAGGGTTCTAGTGCAGTTTCCAGCTTGCGGAACCAGCCTCCCATGATAAAGCCTAAAGGGATACCAATGGCTACTGCAAGCAATAGCCCCCCTATGGAGCGTTGTAAGCTAATAGCAATATGCGGAATAAGCGTCCCGGAAATGAGCAGTTTCGAAATGGCTAGCAGCACAGTAGAAAAAGCCGGTATAAACATGGTATTAACAAACCCGAACCGGGCCGCCAGTTCCCAGGCCAATATAAATACGATAATGGCAATCGTATTTGTAAACAGCGATTTCAATGTTTGCATATTATCGACCTCCTTGTGAGTTCTTGCTAGTCACCAATAATATAATTTAATGTGTCATCATCTTTTTTTTCGGTGCATCCTGGCAGATGCTGTTTCATAGTATGTTTTTCATGATTGCTCCGTGGTGAAGTAGTTTCAATAAAGCGTTCTTTGTTTAAGCGGTTAACCTCGTGGCCGCCGAAAGCAATAATGAAAGCAAACAATAGCACCACTAGTGATACATAATATTCGTCGAATAGCATCGACCATTTACCTTTTTTATTGATAGGTGAAACAGCATCAAAGATTTCCACAGATTCTTTCCAAAAAAAACTGGTTTTTTCGATATGTAAAATGACCTTATTAATAAAAATTCCCACTAAAATGATAAATGCACCACCAGCATACATCCGCGGTAATTGAGAGAGCATGGCCGAAGAATGTACTAACCAGCCCAAGCCGGCTTTGGCACCAAGCATTTCAGCGGCCACTAGCATAAAAACTGCCATTTGTACGCTAATGCGTATACCGGTAACAATTGTGGGCAAAGCGCCAGGCAATAGAATATCGCGCATTAAAACAAAATTAGAAACGTTCATTGAGCGGGCTGTTTTAATCAATAATGGATCAACAGTTCGAATTCCTGTAATGGTATGAAATAAAATGGGCCACACGGCAACTAAGGAAATAATCATTAACTTCATGGCTTCACCAATTCCGAAAAACAGCATAAACACAGGAGCCAGTGAAAATGGGTTGACATTGCTTAAAAGGCGGAACAAAGGATCCAAATAGGTGAGTACTCTTGGAAACCAGCCTGCCAAAATAGCGCCTGTAGGTACCGCGATTAACAAAGCTACCAGCAGCCCCAATGCCGCCCGCCACAAACTCACAATGAGTTGTGAATAGAGCAGACCTTGCGCCCAAAGCTTATAGCCGGCTGCTATTACTGCTGATAAAGGTGGTATGAATTGCGCATCTGCCCAGCCTAACCGTGGTGCAATTTCCCATAAAAGCAGAAATAGAAACAGGCCTGAACCTCGTAAGGCTGTATTGCTTGTTGCGGTTAATAGGTTCATAAGTTCACCTCCAACAAATTTCTTATAGTACAAAAAACTAACTTAAATAAGGTGAAATAAAAACAAGGCCAAAGAAGCTATGAAATAACTTCTTTGGCCTTCAATTCTTTTTTTGATCAGCCACCATATAACTGGTGATTTTTAACTTTAAAATAGATTATAGCATGGTTGGCGGAATAGTCAAGGGTTTTATCTGACGCTGTGTGTTTTATCTGACGCTGAATTTTATAGAGGTGTTGTTTTTTCTAAAAATTTTGTGCTTTGAAATTAGAAGGGATACATTGACAGAGGCCAGAAAATATGTTATCTTTTATTAAAATTAAATACACAAATGCTAATCAGACAAACTGAAGGCAACTTTATTATTTTAATAGAGTTTGCCTTTTTTTATTTGTTATTTTAGAAGCGAGGAGGGTTTGGCGGCTAAGGGGAAATGCAAAAAAATATAAACGATATTGTGCGTTGTCCATTTGTAGCACAAACTCTGCTACAGAAAAAGAAAAGGAGGGGGAGATACTTTACAATAAGACACATATACCTTATAATACAATCATATTATATGGTAAAACTTAGCTGAATAGTTATGCCAATCTAGAAGTGATTGGCGGCTGACTAGTTAATACACTAGAGGCCGGAAAATTGTTTTTTGAAAAACAATTTTCCGGCCTTTTTGCATTATTTCAAATGATTTTTGCGTACATGTGTCAAGAAAGAAGGTTAATCAGTGAAGAAACTAATTATTTGGCTGCCGGTAATATCGGCAATTTTGGCAATTGCTGTAGAAGTTTTGATGCAAAATGGCGGCAAACATATCACTACAAAGCAGCCCTACTTGGTATATTTATTGATAGGCTTTTTAGTGATTTTCACAATTCTTACGATTATGTCTTATTTTAATGCCAAGGTGAAAGCATGGTTGAAAGAAAGAGATTTATTTATTGCGGTGGCAATTTTGTTTTTAAATGTATTGAATATCGTAACTAAAAAACTGGCATTGCTGCCGGTCATATATTTTCCGTCAATTGATAAAATCGTTAGCGTTATTGTGGAGGACAGAGAATTTCTCGCCCTTTGCCTGGCTTCCTCCGGCAAGCTTTTGTTTACCGGATATTTCTTTGGAGCTATTGCCGGATTTGCCACAGGCATTGCGGTAGGATTCAGCAAAGGAGCAGGCTACTGGATAAACCCGTTAATTCGTACTTTAGGTCCGATTCCGTCTACAGCCTGGATTCCGATAGTGCTGATAAGTTTTCCTACCACATTTTCAGCCAGTGCATTTCTGATTGCGCTCGCGGTTTGGTTTCCTACAACGGTTATGACAAGCAGCGGTATTTTAAATGTGCAAAATGCGTATTTCGAAGTATCCAGCACACTGGGGGCAGGCAAATATTATCAGATATTTAAAGTGGGTGTTCCTGCCTCCATGCCACACATGTTTATTGGCCTTTTCAACGGTACATGCGCTTCATTTATTACTTTGATGACTGCAGAAATGCTGGGAGTAAAAAATGGTATCGGCTGGTACATCAACTGGCAGAAAGAGATGATGGCTTATGCGAATGTATATGCAGGCCTTATCATAATTGCGGTTACCTTCTCGATTCTGATTACGCTGCTGTTTAAAGTGCGTGATTATGTATTGGTATGGCAGAAAGGGGTCATTAAATGGTAGGGGAAATAAGGGTGGAAGGAGTTGTAAAACGATTCCCGCAGCAAGATGCCGAAGATGTTGTTGCTCTTAGTGGTATCAATCTTACTATTAAAGCCGGTGAGTTCGTATCCCTTATTGGTCCTTCCGGTTGCGGCAAATCTACGTTGCTGCGGTTAATTGCCGGCTTAAACGGTGCAGATGAAGGAAAACTCTATATTGATAATGAGGAAATCAGCCGCCCCTCCTATGAACGCGGTTTGGTATTTCAAAATCCCATGCTTTTTCCCTGGCTCAATGTTCATGACAATGTTGCGTTTGGTTTGAAGGCACGCAGTATATACAAGGAAAAGAAAGACGAGGTTAATAAGTTTGTTGATTTAGTGGGGTTAGCGTCTTTTCACAAATCGTATCCTCATCAACTTTCAGGTGGTATGGCGCAGCGGGCATCACTCGCCCGGGCGCTGGTGAATCATCCTAAGGTGCTATTGCTGGATGAACCGCTAGGGGCGCTTGATGCTTTTACGCGTATGAACATGCAAGATGAACTCATTCGCATATGGCAGGAAAGACAGACCACTATGATTATGGTGACCCATGATGTTGATGAAGCCATTTACCTGTCAGATCGTGTTATTGTCATGACGCCAAGACCAGCCAAAATAGAGAGTTGCATTGAGGTAAAACTGGCAAGGCCGCGAGCGCGCAGTAATCCGGAATTTCTTAATTTGCGGTCTAAAATATTAAAGATATTGAACTTTGCCGGTGATGAAAAAGAACCAAATTATTATTTATAAGGAGTGCGAAGGTATGAATAAGAAAAAAAGAATGATGATTATTGCAATAACAATAATCGCAACATTATTGCTGTCAGCCTGCGGACAGAAACCAGTCAGCAAATCAGAAGATTTTGTTCTAAAAATCGGGTATAGTGGCAGTTTATGCGAAGCTCCTGTGCATATGGCGGTTGAGAAAGGCTTTTTTGCAGAAGAAGGTTTAAAGGTTGAACTGATTAAGCTGGCACCTGGGACAACGTTTGAGGCCGTCACTGCCGGAAAGATTGACGCTGCGTTTGGTTTGCTTGCCAGTTTGATGCAGCCGCTTTCCAATGGATTGCCAATTAAAGTTACCACCGGGCTGCACACCGGCTGCGACAAGGTGCTTGTTCCTAAGGATTCCGGTATTAAGACACTTGCAGATCTAAAAGGCAAACGCATTGGAGTGCCAAGCATGAGCAGTAGCCCTATCATTTTTGCGAAACGTGCGCTTGCTGATGCTGGAATTGGGGTAAATGAAAAAAACATGCAAGTGGAATTTATCGTATTTAGTGCCAGCGACTTGCCGATTGCCTTGAAAAATGGCGCAGTGGACGCACTTGCTATGAATGATCCAACTGCTGCTGTAGCCCAAAAAGAGTTTGCACTAACGACGTTGGTTGATTCGGCAGTAACCGAACCATATAATCATCAATATTGCTGCTCGGCTTATGTTAGGGACAATATAGCTAAAGATTATCCTGAGATTGCGGCAAAATACACCCGGGCTATGCAGAAGGCAAGTGCCTGGATACAGAAAAATCCAGAGGAAACCGCTAAAATTCAGGTAGAGAAAAAATGGGTTGCAGGCGATGCTGCCTTTAATGCAGCAGTGCTAAAAACTTATAATTATATCCCTTCTGTTAAAGGTGCTTATGAGGCCTTTGGTATAACGGCAAAACAATTACAACAGGTTGGTATGCTGGATAGTGGTGTGGATGTGGAAGCTTTGCACAAAAATAGTTTTATCTTTTTTAATGATGTGAAAGATACGGTGCAATAGTTAACCCTATGATCGCGAGGCTAGTGGTAATAACTCAATAAGAAAATTGGCTGATCAGGATAATGCTGAAGGCTAAGGTGATGAGAAATAATGCCTTAGCCTTCAGTTTTTCTATTAAAAGACTATCTAGGGAAAGTTACATTAACATAAAGCGAAATACTGGGAGGTTGTCACATGGGTACTTTTATTGAACGGGCAAAGTCTACATGCGCTCTGGGTGGTGCGATTGTTACGATATCGTCACTGCCGCGGGCAATTCCGATTGTCCACGCCTCAGGCGGCTGCGCTACTATGCTGTCAGGCACATATAACCAGGCAAGCGGCTACCGGGGTTCCGGTTATTGCAGTGGTCAGATGACGCCTACTTCCAATATTGTGGAAAAAGATATTGTATTTGGTGGCGAAGAACGGTTGGAAGAGCAAATTCATCATACCATCAAAGTAATTGATGGGGATTTGTATTTTGTCGTGACTGGCTGCCAAGTGGAAATCATCGGTGATGATGCCGTAGGCGTTACAAGTCGTTTCAAAGATAGTAAATACCCTGTCTTGGCGGCCAATACGCCGGGGTTTTTGGGTGATGGGTTTAAAGGGTATGATGTGGTGCTTAGCACCCTTGCTAACGAGTTCATTGAACCCAAGGCAGTAAAAGACGAAAAAACAGTTAACATTTTGGGAATTATGCCAGGGCAGGATGTGTTTTACCGAGGCAACATCCGGGGGATTCAAAGCCTGTTAAATAAATTAGGCATAAAAGCCAATACTTTTTTTGGTGATGGCGAAACCATTGAGAAAATAAAAAATTACGGAGACGCAGCTTTGACCATTGTATTCTCCGAGAAATATGGTATTGATACTGCTAAGGCTTTTGAAGAAAAACACAATATTCCTTACATTACTGTTGATCTTCCAATTGGCGGAACGCGAACTGATGCTTTTCTGCATAAGATTGGAGAGCGGTTGAGCGTTGAACCGGCTATTATCGAAGCGCTTATTGCTGAAGAAAAACAATATTATTACAGTTATATTGAAAGATTTTTAGATATCTACGGCGACATTGACTTACAGCGGTATGCCATTGTTTCATCTGACAGCAATTATGCATTCCCCTTGATTAGTTATTTGGCGGATGATTTGGGATGGGTGCCGCAGTTGGTTGTTGTCAATGATGTTACCGATGAGTTTAGCCAAAAGAAATATGAGAAAAAGTTTGGACAGTTAGGTTCTGAAACAAAACCCAAAGTAATATTTGAACAGCATACCGGGCAATTGCTTAATCATATCAGGCAGAACTGGAAAGTTAATAACAACGATAAATACTATGATGCTCTTAGTCCGGCATTTCTTATCGGCAGCAGCTTAGAAGCCAGTACGGCACAAAAAATAGGAGCTTCCTTTCTGCCGGTTTCTTTCCCGGTAACTAACCGGGCTGTGTTAGACAGAGGCTACACCGGCTACCGGGGCGGCTTAACACTGGCTGAAGATCTTATTTCAGTGCTTGTCAGCAATCGATAATGAGGAGGTATAACAATGTCTGAATTAACAACAGGTCTTACGTATGATTATTTATCAGCAGAAGCCGCTCCTACCAGAGAAGAACGAATTGAGGCTACCTATGCTTTTGGTGGTTCTTGCACTACTCTTAAGCATGGCATGGGGCAGGGCTGCACCAAATATAACAGCCGGAAATTTGCCCAAGGCGGCGGCTGCCAGCTGAATTTAGCTTTGGGAATTGTCCGGACTTTCCAAAACTCAGTTACTATTATTCATGGTCCGTTAGGCTGCGCCTCCAATAATCTCGGTGTGGCTGGTTACAGCAAAACCTTTAGGGTGTTAAAACAAAAGCAAGGTACTGATAATGTCTGGATACATACCAATCTGGATGAAAATGATGTTATTGCCGGTGGTATCGATAAATTGCGCCAGGCAATATTGTACGCGGAAAAGGAGTATCGTCCTGATGCTATTATCATTGGCAATAGCTGCGTGCCAGGAATTATCGGCGATGATATTGATGCCTTAATTGATGAACTTGACGGGCAAATTTCTGCCCGTGTGGTGCCTGTTCACTGCGAAGGCTTTAAAAGTAAATTTGTTGCTACCGGTTATGATTCCGCTTATCACGGTGTGTTAAAAAAGTTGGTTGATCCTATAAAAAAACAAGATAGAGTAAATCCTGATGACATCGCCTATACAACTGCAGAAGAAACAGAACGCTATATTAACAGTAAGACCGTAAATCTGTTAAATGTAGGCTCTACCAGTTATGGCGATGAATTTGAATTATCACGCCTGCTTAAAGCGCTGGGACTTACTGTGCGGGTATTGCCACTATATGCGAGTATTGACGAAATCTCCCGCATCAGTGATGCGGCACTCAATGTCAGTATTTGTGCTACACATGATGATTACCTAATCGGCCATCTGAAAGAGCGTTTTGGTACAGATTATGTTATTGATACGTTGCCGATTGGAATAAAAAATACCAATCAGTGGCTAAGGGTTATCGCCCGTTTCTTCAAGCTTGAGGACGAGGTGGAGAAATTGATTGCCATTGAGACTGCCCAGTTGGAAGAAGCTCTTGTGCCCTTTAAGAAAGAATTACAGGGTAAAACGGTGTTTGTTGGTGGCGGTGAAACCCGGATTTTTACAACAGCTGAGTTTTATCAATCCTTAGGCATGAAAATCTTGGGATTGAAACCGCATAATTTTGATCGTTTTGCTGTTCCGATGATTGATGATATTGATGACCAGGAAGCTGTCATTGATGTTGCGCCAGGACAGCCCTCTGAAGAACTGATCATACTTAACAAACTCAGACCCGACCTCTATGTTGGTCATGTGGGCGCTCCGGCCTGGGTAACAAAGCTGGGCATTCCTAATATCCCGCTTTTTGGTCAGTCGCTTAACTATATGGGGTATTCGGGAGCGTTTGAACTGGCAAGAAAAGCAGTGAAAAGCCTCAAAAATACAAGCTTCCCTAAAAAAATAGCGGCTAATGTGCCTTTGCCGTTCCGACCGGAATGGTATGAGAGTAATCCGTTTGACAACATTAAAGAAGCGCAGCAGGGGTAATTTTCAGTCAATAAGAAAAAGGGGGAAGAAGAGTGTCTTTTATTGCAGATAACCTGACAGAATTGATCGGCAACACGCCGCTGTTACGGCCTAATTCTTTTGCTAAGCTGGCGAAATTGCAGGGTGAATTGCTGCTCAAACTTGAATATTTTAATCCATTAGGAAGTGTAAAAGACAGAATTGCCAATTCCATGGTTGTAGATGCTGAAAAGCAAGGTCTGCTTAAACCAGGTTCAGTAATTATTGAACCCACAAGCGGCAATACCGGAGTCGGCTTGGCTTTTGTGGCGGCTGCCAGAGGTTATCGCATTATCCTTACGATGCCGGACACTATGAGTGTGGAGCGACGGTCGTTATTAAAGGCGCTTGGCGCTGAATTGGTACTGACGCCTGGCGCTGATGGCATGAAAGGCGCTATTCGCAAAGCAGAGGAACTTTCTGTAAGGATCGCGGATTCGGTAATATTGCAGCAATTTAATAATCCCGCCAACCCGGCCATTCACCGGGAGACAACCGCAGAAGAAATTTGGACTGATACCAAAGGCAAAGTAGATATATTTGTTGCCGGGGTAGGCACTGGAGGTACAGTTACCGGTGTGGGCGAAGCCTTAAAAGCCAAAAATCCAGCTGTTAAAATCGTTGCGGTTGAGCCAAATGATTCACCGGTTTTGTCTGGCGGCAATCCCAGCCCGCATCAGATTCAGGGTATTGGAGCCGGTTTTGTACCTAGGGTATTTAAGTATGAAGTCGTAGATGAAATCTTTAAAGTAAAAAATGAAGAGGCCATCGACACGGCAAGGGTGTTGGCGAGAGAGGAAGGTTTGCTTGTAGGCATTTCCTCCGGTGCCGCTGCTTTTGCAGCAGCTCAGATTGCAAAACGCCCCGAAAATGCCGGTAAAACTATTGTTGCCTTGTTGCCAGATACAGGTGAACGCTATTTATCAACAGTTCTTTTTAAAGAGTTGTCTGATGAGGAAAGCAAGTATTGGCGGTAACCCAATATAATTTGGTGGGGGGATTGCAGTGAGCGTTCTTGAATTAGTTAAGCAGCGGTATTCTGTGCGTAAGTATGAAGAAAGGCCTGTAGAAGAAGAAAAACTCCAAAAGATACTGGAAGCCGGGCGTGTTGCACCTTCGGCAAAAAATTTCCAGCCAAGCCGCGTGATTGTTGTGCGGGAGAAAACGGGATTGGAGAAGCTCAAAAAAGGGGCAAATGTGTTTGGTGCGCCGCTGGCAATTATTGTGGTTGGTGATCATAATGCCGCCTGGAAGAGGCCTTATGATAATAAAAGCAGTGTAGATATTGATGCCAGCATTGTTACTGATCATATTATATTATCGGCTACTGAACTAGGACTGGGGACCTTATGGGTTTGTTATTTTGATCCGGACATTATCCGGCAGGAATTTAATATTCCGCCAGGTATTGAACCAATCAATATAATTGGAGTTGGCTATGCTGCCGGAGAAGTTAAGTCACCGGACAGGCATGATGAAACGCGCAAACCGTTAACAGAGTTTGTAGTTTGGGAAAGCTATTGATCCTATTTACAGGCGGCTAGAATAAGAGAATAGCAAGTAGTATTTACAAAACAGTAGGTTGCGAACGGTAAGAAATGGAGTGGTTGCAATGAAAATTATTGGATTGGTTGGCAGTCCACGAAAGAACGGCAATACCGACATACTGGTGCAAAAAGCTTTGGAAGGTGCCGAAGCGCAGGGAAGTGAAAGTGAATTATTCCATCTTAATGAACTAGCAATTCAAGGGTGTCAGGCGTGCTATGGTTGTAAAAAAACCGGCAAATGTGTTATTAAGGATGACCTGGCAAAGGTGTTTGTAGCGATTAATTCTGCTGATGCCATTATTTTGGGAACACCGGTTTATTTTGGACGTTTTACGGCGCAAACTGCTTTATTTATGGATCGCTTATTTGGCTATATTAAGCCTGATTTTACCAGTAGTTTGGCAGCAGGCAAAAAATTTGCGCTGGTATTTACGCAAGGGCAGCCGGATGATGGACTTTATGCCAATACAATTGAAGCCACTGGACAGGTGTTGTCACGTGTTGGATTTGTGGCAGGTCCTAAACCACTGGTTGGGAACGGATTGCGTGAAGCTGGCATTGTCCGGGAAAATGAACAGCTCCTGCAAGCCGCTTATGCAATCGGCCAAGAATTAGCTGATCGGTAATTGTGGGGAATACTTTGTGTAGTTTAATGTATTGTGTGTTTCAAAAAATAAAAGATGTTGTTTCAAAGTAACTCGCCGATTAGTCACAAACTGAAGGCCTGTGCAAAATTTTTGCGCAGGTCTTTTGATTTAGAGAGGGGTAGATAGAAATGAGTAAAGAAAATGAGAGAAAACATGGATTTGATACATTAGCACTACATGCAGGGCAAGTGCCTGATCCGGTAACTGGTGCCCGGGCAGTGCCTATTTTTCAGAGTACCTCTTTTGTGCTAGGTGATACTGAACGGGCAGCGAGGCTTTTTTCGCTTGATGAATTAGGATATGCGTATACCAGGATGATTAATCCGACGCAAACTGTTTTTGAAGAACGGGTAGCTGCATTGGAAGGCGGTGTAGGAGCATTGGCACTTGCATCCGGACAGGCAGCCATTACCTATTCTATCCTGACAATTGCTCAGGCAGGAGATGAAATAGTATCGTCTACGGCGCTTTATGGCGGTACCTATAATTTATTTCATCATACGCTGCCCAAACTGGGAATCAAGGTTCATTTTGTTGAGCCTAGTGATCCGGAAAATTTTCGCAGAGCTATTACACCAGCAACAAAAGCAGTATATGCTGAGATTATTGGCAATCCAAAATTAGATGTATTGGATGTTGAAAATGTAGCAAAGGTTGCACATGAACATCAGATTCCACTGATTATCGACAGTACCTTTGCCACACCATATTTACACCGGCCATTTGAGTGGGGCGCCGATATTATTGTTCATTCTGCAACTAAATTCCTTGGAGGACACGGGACTTCTATCGGCGGCATCATTGTAGACTCAGGGAGATTTAACTGGAAAAATGGGAAATTTCCAGGCTTAGTGGATCCTGAACCCAGTTATCATGGAATATCCTTTGTAGAAAAATTCGGAAATGCCGCGTATATAATAAAAGCCCGGGTGACTTTGCTGCGTGATACCGGTGCGGCAATTAGCCCCTTTAATGCGTTTCAATTTTTGCAGGGGTTAGAAACATTATCGGTGCGCTTAGACCGCCATGTTGCTAATGCGAAGAAAGTAGCGGAGTTTTTGGCAGGGCATAAATATGTAACCTGGGTTAATTATCCGGGGTTAAAGAGCAGCAGCTCCTATGAAAAAGCGCAAAAGTATTTTCCAAAAGGTGCAGGGGCAATTCTTACCTTTGGCATTCAGGGTGGCCTGCAGGCAGGGAAAAAGTTCATTGATAATCTGGGACTATTTTCTCATTTGGCCAATGTCGGGGACGCCAAGTCGCTGGTCATCCATCCTGCAAGCACTACCCATCAGCAGCTAACACCAGAGGAACAGGTAGCAAGCGGCGTTACCGAAGATTTAGTACGGTTATCTATTGGCTTGGAGGATATTGACGATCTGTTGTACTATCTCAATGCGGCACTGGTGAGCAGCCAAAGTTAAATCTAAATTTTGAGATGGGGTGCTTAGCTTCAGAGGGAGTTAAAACTTCACCTGAAGCTAAGTCTGTATTAGGAAAGAATTTACTAGGAGGGTTGAATAGATGTCTATTAATTTACAAGTTACGGCGGCAGGCAGCCGTGAGAACAGACTGGGATCCATTACAGGCTATTCCGGGGATCTTCACGACCTTGTCCAACAGACGCGCTGCGGGACACTCAAAGAAAAAGAACGCTGTTTTAGCCAATCCAGCTCATGTGATGCCGGGTGCGCTTTGAGTCAGCTTGCCAGCATCACCGATGTTGCTGTAATCAATCATGCACCTGCCGGTTGTACTGCCGGCGCTTCCACCGTTATGGTACATCATACGCAGCTTGCGGCAAAACGGGGAGTTGCTTATGATACGGTTTTTCTCGGAACTGATATGGATGAATCAGATACCATTTTTGGTGCGGTAACTGGCCTTAAAGAAATAATTATCGAAACCTATAAGCGATATAAACCGCAAGCTATTTTTGTAGGAACTTCCTGCGTTTCTGGTATTATCGGCGAAGATGTCGACAGTGTGATTAGTGAGCTGCAGGCAGAGCTGCCAATTCCTTTGGCACCAGTTCATTGTGAAGGTTTCAAATCAAGAGTATGGGCATCTGGTTTTGATGCTGCCGATCATGCGGTACTTACCAGTATAGTGAAGCCACCGAAAAAAAAGAGTAACACTGTAAACTTTAAAAATTTCAATGAAAGCGCCAGGAAAGAAATTATCGAAATTTTTTCCAACTTTGGTGTTGAGCCCTTTTTTTTATATGCAAATTCCACTGTGGAAGAACTTACTCATTTATCAGAAGGGTTGGCTACTGTGTCAATCTGTGGAACACTAGGAACGTATTTGGGTAATGGTCTAGAACAAGAATACGGTGTGCCTTATGTCAAAACCATCAATCCGTTAGGTATTGCCGGTTTTGAAACTTGGCTCAGAGAAATTGGCCGAGTAATTGGAAAACCAACAGAAGTAGAAGCCTATATTGAACAGGAACGAGCGTTTTATCTGCCTAAAATTGAAGCTGTGAAAAAAGAACTTCAAGGATTGCGGGCTGTCCTGGGGATGGGCGCAAGCTTTGCTTTTCAGGTGTCCCGTGTTCTGCAGGAACTTGGCATTGAAGTCGTATGGGTAGCTTCTTGGCATTTTGATGCAAAATATGATAATGGCGAGACACCGCCCTATCTGGAACATTTGATACAACAAAACCCCAATAATTTGAAAGTAAGTGTAAGTGATCAGCAAAACTTTGAAATTTTGAACATATTACATACTCATAAACCGGATATTTATTTAGCCAGACATCCAGGTACAACCGTTTGGGCCATTAAGCAAGGAATTGCGGCGTTATTTCTAGGCGATGAATATAAGACGTTTGGCTACAGAGGAACCTTGGATTTTGCCAACACCATTCTTGATACCATCAGAAACAGAAGCTTTGAAAAAAATCTCGCCGCCCGGATTACATTGCCTTATTCTGATTGGTGGTATAAACAAGATAATGCCACATTCTTAAAGGAGGAGGCGAAATAAATGCCTAAATTATTGGATCAGCCTCGCTATAAGTGTGCCATGGCTGCTATGCAGACCGTGCAGGCAATTGACAAGGCTTTACCCATACTGCATTCAGGGCCTGGCTGCGCTGATAAGCTGCAGGGAGGAAATTATGGAGGTTCAGGGCATTTTGCACCTCGGATTTTTCCCTGCACCAATCTTAATGAAAAAGATGTGGTTTTTGGCGGTACTGAACGCCTGCGGGAAACTATTGAAAATGCGCTTAAGGTTATTAATGCCGACATGTATGTGGTATTAAGCAGCTGCTCCTCGGAAATTATCGGCGATGATATGGAAGAAGTAATCCGTTCGTTTAAGAATGCGGAAAAACCGGTAATTTTTGCATCAACAGCAGGTTTTAAGGGAAATAATTTTTTGGGTCATGAATGGGTTGTTCAGGCCATAATTGAGCAGTATTTACGACCGGCTGCACAAAAAAAGAAAGGCTTAGTAAATATCTGGGCCGGGGTTCCGCAGCACGACCCTTTTTGGCAGGGCAATTTAGACCAACTGGAAGGCCTGCTTGCCCAGCTTGGTTTAACTGCTAATACGATTTTTGGTTATGCTCGGGGCATCAAAAATATAGATAGAATTCCGGAAGCGGAATTTAATTTGCTTGTATCTCCGTGGGTAGGGTTAACTAATGTGAAATTGCTGCAAGAAAAATTTGGTACACCTTATTTGCATTTGCCCACTCTTCCCATTGGCGCTTTTGAGACCAGCAAGTTTTTGCGGGCAGTTGGTGATTTTGCAGGTGTGGATAATCAAAAACTCGAAGAACTTATTACAGAAAATGAAAGAAAGTATTACTATTATATTGAACGCTTTGCTGATGTATTTTTGGAAACAAGGGTTATGTCCAAACGGTTTGCTGTTGTGTCTGATGCGCAATACTCATTAGCCATTACCAAGTTTCTGGTTAATGATGTCGGTTTATTCCCTTCCAAACAATATATCACCGATAATACGCCAGCTGAGTATCAAGAGCAGATTAGAAAAGAATTTAAAATATTAAATTATGGAATTGAAGCGGAAGTTGCATTTCTTTCTGATGGTCATCTTATTCAGAATGAAATCAACGATACTTATTTTACCGGCTATCCATTAATAATCGGCAGTTCATGGGAAAAGAAAATAGCGCAGAAAACGCAGGCGCATTATTTGGCAGTTTCCTGGCCAGTGAATGAAAGACTAGTTATTAACAGCTCTTATGTGGGGTATGGCGGAGGCTTGAAACTGCTTGAAGATATTTATTCGGTAGTACTGACTCGGTTTAATTAACAGGAACAGTGCAGCGGGTGGCAGCAGGAAGGCGAGGTAATTTATATGATTCAGTACAAACCAATTGGCATTATTCAGTCGCCGTTTCAAGAACCAAAAGGGACGCCTATACAGCCGACAGCGGCGCAGGAGATTGAGGGTATTATTGAAGTATATCCCGAGTATGCGGAGGGACTCAGAGATATTGAAGGATTTTCCCATCTGATACTTCTGTATCATCTTCATTTGGCAAAAGCTTCTGGTTTATTGGTAAAACCATTTTTGGGCAATGAATTACATGGGATATTTGCCACCCGTTCGCCAGGGAGGCCAAACGCAATCGGATTTTCGGTGGTACGTCTTACGCGGGTGGAAAAAAACAAACTTTACATTCGTGATGTTGATTTTATCTCAGGAACGCCGCTGTTGGATATAAAGCCTTATGTGGCAGAATTTGATGCCCGCCAGGAAGTAAAGTCCGGATGGTTTGAACAAAACATGCATAAGCTTTCTGTCACCAAAGATGATGGGAGATTTACTTGAGGAGTTGATGAATATGTTGCAGCAAGTATCTCCAATTGTATGCAAAAATTGCGCAGCCCGGCTGGCAAAATGGTGTTATAGCAAACACTGGTGGTTCCGGCTGATCCGGGAACCGTTGCTGCTTGGTATGCGGCTTTTGGCTAAGTGGCACAGGATTGATGCCCGGACTCATGTGGTACGAAATCCTGAATGCCATGGCTGCATACGTTTTATGAAAGCAGAACTAGAGGAAAAATCGCCACTATTTTGCTTTCTCGACAAGCATATCGGTAATAGAGTCAGTAAGCTTCGTAATTCCCTGCTTACTCCGGAGGAATTGGTTGAGGCCAAACGGTATGCCGGCGAGGCAATGGAACATCACAAGGCATAATAGTTTGGGAGTAAACAAAAGAAAAAGAACCCTTAGCATAGCTTGCTAAGGGCTTTTGGCTTAATCACGGTGTTTTGCCAGCAGTGTGGAATAAATGTCTTCAACAAGATTGAGGCCGCCATTATAGCCTATATAGGTGTGATGCATAATCAGACGATCAATAATAGGTAAGGCGACACTAAGATGCAAACCGCGGATATCTTTGGCAATATCGACCTCCCAGGCACTGGCGAGCAGGAGGGGCGTAGTTAAGGGATTTATTGAACGGATTTTTTCTTCGATTATACCGCTGTCTTGTGCAAAGGTTATGTCCGAAGAAAATTCAGGACTAAGATCTTTAAAATATTTTTCGATAGTTTCCTGATATTCTTCCGGTACATCTTCGGTTATAAACTGGTGGATGGGAAAGTAACCGAGTTCGTTTACTAAAAATTTACTAAAAGCGAGCGCATAGGAGGCATCATTAATATTATAGAAGCGTTTTGGCTGGTTAAGCTGATATTCTGTTAGTACATCAGACGCCCGTACCATATAATGATAGAATTCGTTTTCATTTTGCAAAATAAATTCTTCGGTTTGTGCGGAAGCAGTGCCGGCAAATTCAGCAACTGTCCGCAAAAATTTAGATGTTTCCTGGCCGCCAACCGGCAGTGACGGATAATGAAGATAAGGAGTCTGGAATTTTTCCTGCAACAATTCAGCTGTCTGAAGACCAACATAGGGGGAAATGACCAGATTAAATTCTGCTGCCGGAATATTGTTAAGTGCTTGGAGGCCGCCGCTGTTATAGCCAAACAAAATATTTGCTCTAAGGCCGATACCTGCCAGTAATTTTTTCAGTTCGTTCAGATCGCCTTCCCAAAACGGATCATGGCGCGGTACACTGGCAAATACATTAACAAGTCCTTTTTCTTTTTTTTCGGCAGGCTGTAAATATTGCTCAATAATCGCTTGCAGTACAAGTTCATGGCCTTTATAGGCGTCTCCTTTAAAACCGGCTGTTTCTACATGGACAATCGGAACTCCCTGCTCTTTGAATTCGCTTACAACACTGCTGACATCATCACCGATGATATCTGAGGTGCAGCCTGTCAGTACAACAAAGAAATCGCCATCCATAATTTTCAAGGTTCCTTCAATAACACTGCGTAATTTATCAGTGCCGCCAAAAACTACGTCTTTCTCAACCATATTGGTGCAAGGAATGGCATCAGCGCCGGTATAGCCGGCACCTTGATGACCGCCGGCATGAGAAAGACCTCTGTGCAGTTTTGAACCGCATCCCGGTCCGGCGTGTAAAATCGGAATTGCTCTTTCAATAGCTACAACGGTTTGTAGTGCTCCGAGGGCACAGCCATGACGTGGTCCTTGAATAATATCAGTCATTTTTTTCTCCTTTCAGGAATGAATAGGTGTTTTGTTCGAGCCACCAGTCGGTATAAGGCAGCTTGCTGTGTTTAGCCACGTTTTTTATATAAGCGGGATTGGAGATGGCATCATCAATCGTTTGCCCAAAGCGGATTAAGCCGTCATAAAGCATTTCTGTAGGTTCATTGCCGGCAAAAATCGAAGGAATGCCCAGTTTAGCTGCCCAGACAGTAGTAATATGGCGGGAAATGGCGATGTCTGGTTTGTGTTTATTAATGGCATTAGCTACTTCAAAGGCTTGTTTGTTACAAACACCAATATGAAAATTGCCGTAATGCTTAAGGTCAAATTTAAGGAAATTTAGCCGCTCATCATCGTTATCGAATTTCTGGTCATGGTGCCAGATGCAGGTTCCCGCAACCTCCATGCCCAAATCCTTGACAAGAGCAATGATATTATAGGCTAACGGACCGCCAGCGGCAATAAAGGCTCTTTTGCCTGTCAGTTTGCTGCGAAGCCGTTCAAGGTCTTTGGCGATTTTTTCTCTTTCTGCAATAATAACCTTTTCGACTTCTGCTTCTTTATGGAACATCCGACCAATTTCGCGCAGCATTTCATCAGAGGCTCTGAGGCCAAACGGCGCAGGGGCTTTGACTTCCGGTACGCCGAAATGCTCCTCAAGGCCGGCGGCAAGATAACTTCCCAGCGATTCGCAGTATTGTACTGTTGCTGCTGCTTCGGAGATGTGCTCAAGCTGGTCGATTGTAGACAGTGGAACAATGTGATTAGGGCGCAGGCCAAGCTGTTTAAAAACACTTTCAAACAGAAAGCGGTGTTGGAAACTGATTACATTAATTAAATCAGGTTGTTTCTGACGCGCCGGTTTAACGATTTTACGGAGAATGCTGTGATTGGAAGAGTCAAAGCCGGTTGCCCAAATATTGGTACGGAAGCCTTCGCACAATGTTGCGACAACCGGAATTCCCAGTTCTTCTTCCAGCTCATCACAAATTCCGGGAACATCGTCGCCGATGATGGCAGAAGCGCAGGTGGTTGTAACAAAAATAGCTTTAGGATTAAAGCGGCGTTTGGCTTCTCTGATAGCTTTTTCCAGCTTAGCGCCACCGCCGTAAATAGTATCATTTTCATCAAGATTGGTATTGATATATTTGACATTATGGACATGATACCCCATACGCCTGTTGCCTAAGCGGAAAGTAGCGTTACGGTAGGGAATATCAGCAGCGCAACCGGCGGGGCCATGTTCGACAACTGCTGCATCTTGAATCTGGGTAAACAGATTCATAACCTGGTCGGCGCTGCATGAGCCGCATTGGGTAAATGACCGCTCGCGGTTGGGAAAATCATTTCTGCTGAGCAGATGGGCAGCATCTCCCTCATACCCGGTTAAAGTTCCCAGTCTGGATTCCCGAAGTTCAACTGCCGGTTCATTTAAATTAATACTCATTGCCGTTCCTCCGTTTCTAATACCCTTTAGTAAATGTGTTTTATCCGACGACTAACCCGCTCTAAAACTCCCAGTTCTACAAGGGAGTAAGAGCGGATAAGTCCCTGGATAAGGGCGACTAACCTTCAGATGAGGTTAAAACCCCATCTGAAGCTAAGTCTGCTTTATTTATTGAACTGAAAATAAAAAAAGACCGAAAACTAAGGACATTTTAAAATATCCTTAGCCTTCAATCTTTTAATGATCAGCTAATTTTACTATGTATGAACCATGGGTTGCATCAAAAAAAGTTCGTAATGCACCCGCAAATGATTTTGAAATAATAGTACTACACTAATATTGGAAATGTCAATGGAGAATCTGGAATAAATATAGCTTGGAGAAAATCTTGTGTAAATAAAGTGAATTTTATCCGACGAATGTCATAAAGCTTATATTCGGCGAATTTTAATAACAAGCCCGCAGGCAAGTAAGCAGAGTACTCCGCCTGAGATAAAAGCCAATTGGTAGCTGCCAAGCAGAGTATGCAGAGCGCCGCCGGAATAAGCGGCAAGGGCAGCACCGGCTTGATGGAAAATCATCATCCAGCCAAAAACAATACTGCTCTGTTTGCCAAAAATGTCGGTAGTTAGCCGTACTGTCGGCGGCACAGTTGCCACCCAATCTAAACCGTAAAAGACAATAAAGAGTGCTAAATTATAAGTGTCGGAAGCCAAAGTGAAAGGCAGCCAGGCAAGCGTTACTCCGCGCAGCATATAAAACCAGAATAATAGCCAGCGATTATCAAATTTGTCTGAAAGCCAACCGGCAGCCATAGCACCCAGCAGGTTGAAAATTCCCGATATGGACAACATGCCTGCAGCGCTAATCTCCGATATCCCATGATCGGCGCAAGCCGGAATAAAATGTGTGCCGATCAGGCCGCTAGAGGTAATGCCACAAACAACGAAACTGCCTGTCAGTAACCAGAAATCTCTATTAGTTACAGCCTGCTTAAAGACAGTAATTACTACGGAAATAGAACCATTTTTTTCGGGGTGATCAGCACTTGCCGCTTGGCTGGCACCATAGGGTAATAAACCAATATCACGGGGATGATTTCGCATTAGCAGGCAGACAATTATCATAACAGCGATAGCGGAGTAGGCTATAAACCAAGTCACTATTTGCCAAGTATATATTTCAAGAAGTTTCGAAAAAAGTGGCAAAAAGATGAGCTGTCCGGCTGAGCCTGCCGCACTAAATATGCCGATGACCAAACCACGGCGTTTGCTAAACCAGCGGTTAGCAACCACTGTCCCTAATACCGGTGAAAAAAAGCCACTTCCAGTGCCGATGACAACTCCCCATAGTACCATCAAATGCCAGGTGGCGTTCATCTGGGATGACAGCGCAGCTCCGACTGCTATCAATCCCAAAGCCATGGCCATAGTTTGCCGGGTTCCGTACAATTCCAGTAAAGCTCCGGCAAAAGGGCCGCAAAGGCCGTAAAGCAGCAGATTAATTGCCAGAGCAAAGCTGATGGCAGACCGACTCCAGCCAAAATAATGCTCAAATGGAATAATGAGTACTCCCGGTGTGGAGCGGATACCTGCTGCAAGTATTAACGCTAAAAATGTTACTAATAGGATAATCCAGCTATAGTGAAAGCGCTTGTTTGAATTTATGGGTTTTTGGCCTTTGCTGCTTGTTGTAAAAAAAGTCATAGCTACTGCCTCCGGTTCTTATTTGTCATTGGATATAAAAAAACTAAAGGCAAGGCTTTCTGTTATAGCAGAAAGCTTTGCCTTCAGTTTTTGGCTGATCAGCTGATGATAATAGTATAATGCTTATTACAATATATTGACAATAGCTTGAGCCTAATATATAATTTAATTGAAATTTGCTGACTGGTTGTAAAACTAGAGGCTGTGACCCGATAAGGGACGCAGCCTCTTTTTGATTTTTCAAAAATGCTGGGAAAGGGGTTATACAAATGGGTCTAAAAGAAGATAAGATTGACTGAACAGATTGCAGGTACGTTAGCCGTAGTTGATGCCGATTTATTTGCCGTAATTACAGGATGTATGACAGAGATTATTGGTGATGACGTCTCTTCAGTCGCCAAAGAATTTCAAACAGCAAAAAGCTCTATTATTGTGGCAGAAACCGGCGGATTCAAAGGTAATTCTTATAAGGGATATGACATTATCATGAGTGCCTTAATCACACAGTATGTGGAGAAGGGTTTGCCTACAATACCTAAGCAAATTAATTTGTTAGGACTGGTACCTGCGTTGGATGTTTTTTGGCGGGGAAATTTGCTGGAATTAAAACGGATCTTTTCTGAACTTGGTATTCAGGTCAATGCCTTTGTTACTCCTTTTGATGATTTGGATTCTATAAAAAAATCTTCGCAATCAGTGTTAAACATTGTATTATCAGATATCTATGGTACTGAGGCTGCTAACGTTTTTGAAGAAGTGCATGGTATTCCTTATGTAAATATTCCATTGCCGATTGGGCCGACAGCTACAAAGGAATTTTTATTGGAAGTAGCCCGGCATATTGAAATTGACCAAGAGAAGCTAAAACAAGTATTGCAAGCGGAAAAAACAAGATATTTCGGATTTCTGCAGAATGTTGCCGAAATATATAATGATATGGACTTGCAGCGGTTTGCAGTGATTATTGGGGACGCAAACTACAGCTATGCTCTGACTAAATTCTTAGCTGATGATTTTGGCTGGATTCCTTATTTTGTTGCCATAACCGATACTCTTGATGAAATTGAGCAAGCCAAACTACGGCAGCGCTTTACTGACATCAAGCAGGAACTAAGGCCTACACTTATTTTTGAAACCGATACCAGTGAAATTGCAGCTAAATTGCAGAAGCAGTTGACTGAAGAAAGTGGCGATTATGGTTTGGCAGTTAGCCCGCTGTTTGTTCTAGGCAGTACCTATGATCGCGATTTGGCTGCTGATTTAAAGGCGGGCTTCTTGAGTGTCAGCTATCCAATAACTAACCGGGTCATTACTGACCAGGGATATTCCGGATATCGCGGTGGGCTTCATCTTGCCAACGATATATTGACAGCCATTATCGGCAGTAGGTAATTAACAATAGTAGAGTGTTTATCAAGGTTGACCAGATGTACTGGAGGCTTGGTTTTCACCTGTTGGGAAGACAGGGGGAAATCAGGTTTTTTCTTTTTGAAAGAAGAGTAGAGAGGAGACAGGATAATGATTTTTCTTATTTGGAAGAGTTTGCTGCACCGACGATTACAAAGTATAGCCATAATTGTGTCTATTGCTGTCGGCGTAGCTATAGTCTTTGGTATTGCAGCTTTATACAACGGGGTTGCCTCAGGTATGGAACTTTCGAAGAAGCGTATGGGGGCAGATATCGTTGTTGTGCCTTATGGAGTGACACTAGAGCCCAGCTTGCTCTTATTTGGCGGGGCAACGGCAAATTCCTATATGCCAGAAACATATGTGGAGGGCATTCGCAATATTCAGGGGGTCCGTACTGTTACTCCGCAGTTTTACACTCATTCCCTAACGGCAGATTGCCATGATATTGGGTCGCAAAACCGGATGATTGGTTATGATCCGACTAGTGACTGGATTATAGCTCCCTGGCTGAAAAAAGTGCATAAAACAGAACTTGCTGATGATGAAGTTATTTTAGGTGCGAAAGTACCCACTTGGACAGAAAACAAAATATCCATTTTGGGCAAATGGTACAATATTGTCACCATAGCGGAAGAAACAGGGACAACGCTGGATTATTCATTGCTGGTCAGTATGAATGAAGCTAGGCGGGTAGTGGCGAAAGATAATTCGCTAAAAGAAATATGGAAAAAACAAGGTCAGCCGTCTGAACTCATATCAACTATTTTAGTGCAGGTTGATGAAAACGCAAATGTTAATAATGTAGTGGCAGGTATTCAAAATGTCGGGCTTATGAAACCCATTGTTGCGGCTGAAGTAAAAAAACGGATAGCCGATCAATTTACCGTATTTGCGCTTTTAATTGGTGGTGTTGGTTTATTGACAGTCATTACTTCACTGCTGCACCTTTTTTCCCGGTTTTATACGCTGACCTGGGAGCGGCAGGCTGAATGGGGCCTTTACCTGGCCTTTGGAGCTTCCGGCCGGGATATCGGTGCAGTTATTGTCGGGGAAGCGGCAATTGTATCGCTGACAGGTTCAGTTGCCGGGCTGCTGTTAGGGAGCGGTCTGTATAAAGCAAGTCTGGCGCTATTAGGAGAGTTTCAGTCGTTTCCTTTTGTGGCGCCAACCTGGAGTTTTTTAGGCGGTACCGCTTTGGGCGTTATCGTAGTATTCACCGGCTTGGGAGCCTTGGCTGCCTGGCTGCCAGCCTATAAAGGCAGTAAAATTGATCCCAGTGTTATTATGACTAGAGGCGAATTTGATTAAGAGAGAAGGGGAAATATGAGCGATTTGCTGGAATTGAAAAATATAGGCAAGCGTTATGGCGATGATGTCATTTTATCCAATATATCATTTACTTTAAACAGAGGAACGGCGATAGCCATTGTGGGACACTCCGGCGGTGGAAAAACTACCTTGCTATCAATAATGGGGCTATTGCAAAAAGCCACCTCAGGGCAAGTATTAATAGATGGTCAGGAGATAGATAGCTACGATTCCCGTAGTATGGCTAAGCTGCGTGGCCAGTATTTGAGCTTTGTATTTCAGAGAGCTCGTTTAATCAATTCATTGACTGCCTTGGAAAACGTAATGGCACCGGCATGGTTTATCCGCAACGGGGAAAATGTGGAGCAGCAGGCAAAAGCTTTATTAGAACAATTCGGTTTGTCACATCGTTTACATCATAAACCGCAAGAGCTAAGTCTTGGCCAATTGCGACGGATTTCACTGGCAAGAGCACTTTTATTAAAACCCGCTATTTTATTGGCTGACGAACCTACTAATGATTTAGATCCAGCCTTGGCTGAGGAAGTTGCCCAATGCCTGCTACAAGCGCGGCGGGATGGAGCAGGCGTAGTTATTGTTACTCATGACGTAGGTTTGGCAGCACAAGCAGATGAAATTTTTCGACTGGAGGCAGGGACACTACAAATGGTGGCATGCCAGTAACCGGAAATAATATAAAAACACGAGCGCTTTCTGAATTAGAAAAGCGCTCGTGTTTTTAATGGGCGTGACACATGGGGAACCATTGTTTTTTTTGTTTAACTAACCATGCGGTTACCAGTGCGGTAAGCTCATCATGTTTGTTTGTAAATACATGGTCGGCCTGGATGCGGGCAATCTCTTTTTCGCCTGGGTAACGGTCATATAAAATATCTGAGCCGGATGACGGCACAACAATGTCCTGGTCGCCATGAACAACAAACAGCGGTGTACGGTGCGACTGAACCAGTGTTAACGGATCATAGCGGTTTTCCAGTAAATCTTGGACAAAGTTAGGACTAAGGCTAAAGCCCTTATCTAAAAAGTTGGCAACAGTTTGACCGTTAAGCGAGTTTTGCCATAAATCCGGTCCTAAAATGATATTTTGAAAATTATCAATAGGCTGGGTAACCGGGGCTAAGGCTATCCGACCGGCAATACCGGTATCATTATGGCTAAGCACGATTAAACCACCTAAGCTGTGACCCAATAAATACACAGGCAAATTTTCAAATTCCGGGATGTTCTTAACCCATTGGACTACACTTTGCAGATCCTCCCGCCAGTTTTTGATGGTTGTATCAGCAGCAAAATCCCCTTCGCTTTCTCCTGACCCGGTAAAGTCAAAACGAAGAGCAATAAGTCCGGCAGCTTCAATAGCATTGGCCACATGTAGGTTTAGCTGATTGGAACCGACCTTTTCACTGGTAAAGCCGTGGCAGCAGATGACGATTGGAGTTTGTGTTAAGGTAAAGCTATGGGCTTGAATCATAGCCGAAAGCTTGCGACCTTGACTTGGTATCCAGGTGTGTTGTTTCATAGTAATTTCCCCCTTACAATATGCAAAGGCTTTAACGCAGTATGTACCGCGTTAAAGCCTTTAGTTTTTCTAATCAGCATTAGTATTTAATTGGTTATAGTATAACAAATGTCTTGGTATTTGTAAAGTAGGTCTAATCTGTGCGGAAGAGGAAAGGGATATGGGTAATGCAACTTACCGGTTCGCCGGTAACACTATCTTTAGCGGGAACAAACGACCATTGTCGCACAGAGTCGATAGCAGTTTGATCTAATAAAGCTGAGCCGGAGGAAGCAAGGATACTAATGTTGGTCGCTTTGCCTGAGGCAAGAATTTCAACTTTTAGAGTAACAGCTCCTTGTATTTGTTTTTTGCGGGCTTGTTCCGGATATTCCGGCTCTAGTTTTCGCAAGATTTTTGGCGGAGTGATCGTGTGTGGCGCTGGTTGACGGCCACTTTTATCAATGCTGTTTGGTGAGGCCGAGACTACAGTGTCGGAGGGGGCTCCTGTTTGCACAGATACTGCTGCTATTTGCGATGAAAAAGCAAGGGGGCTATTGCTGCTCGATATTGAATTATCAGGGACAGTTTGCTGATAAAACGTATTAATTGCTGCAGCACCTGAAGCTGCAGGTGTAGTTTCAGATGTCGACAGAGAAGGTGAATAAAGCGAAGGTGGAGTTGTAGTGGCGGAGTCTGGTAAAGCTGCGCTGCTTTCAGAAGTGAGCTCGATTTCTATTACAGGTTGTTCTAATTGGTTGACGGAGAGTTGCTGAAGATAATAACCAATGACCGGCAGTAATGCCAAATGAATTACAAAGGACAATAAGAGAGCGCGTTTCAATTGCTGTCACCTGCCTTAACTTCCACGGAGTTCAGCTGCAACTGATAAATGACGTGCCCCGGCTTTTTTCAATACATCCATTACCGCGATAACAACACCATAGGGGATTTCTTTATGTGCTCTAAGGACAAAGGTTGCATCAGGTTTATCAGCAAGTGCCATGCGGATACGTTTATCCATTAAGTCGGCAGAAATCTCTTCTTGGTCAAGAAAAATAGAACCGTTGTCAGTAATGGTAACGGCAATATGCTTATTACTATCTTTTTGTGCTGCTGATGATTGCGGCAGGGCAACAGGCAGGGTTGCCTGCTGCACCATGGAAAGTGAGCTCATCATAAAGAAAACTAAGAGAAAAAATATAATGTCAATCATCGGGATAATCATGAATTTGGGGTGCCGTTCTATGCGTAAATTACGTAGTTTCATAAGTGCTTATTCCGGGTAAAGTGAATTAGTATATTTCCAAACACTTCTTCCATATTGGTAATCTCTTTATCCAGTCTGTTGACAAAATAGCTGTGAATCACAAAGGCAAATATGGCTACACTTAATCCAGTGCCAGTAGCCACTAAAGCTTCTCCGACTCCGCCGGTGATAGCATGGGGTTGCCCGGACTGAAGTGTTATAGCACCGAAAGTGTGTATCATACCGACAACAGTACCTAATAAACCCAGCAAAGGGGCTACTGTAACAATGTTTTCCAGGGTGCTTAGCCTTTCCCGTAAACGTGCTGCGGCAAGCGACGATTTTGTTTCTAAAATTTGCTGCAACGTTTGAGGATTATTCGGATGTTCTGCAAGGGAATGTTCTAAAATTCTAGCTATGTCACCGCTAACAGATTGGCATATTTCTTGTATTTTGTTCCAATCGTGCTGGTCGAGGGCTGGTTTAATTAAAAATAAAAAGGCTGTGGTATCTGTATGGTGAACGCGGTGAAATAGAAAACGTTCCAAACCGATGGCAAATGAAAGTATTGAGCATGCCAGCAGGGGATACATAACTAGCCCGCCCTTGCTGAAAAGCTGGAGCGTTGTTGATAAATCCATAAACAGATCTCCTTTGCTAAAATATTCTCCATTAAAGAAAATTGCAGGCAGGTGGTGTATTGACAACATTTTACTTTGGTTTTTAACACATTAGAAACTATAGCTGGTTTTCAGCCAGAAGGTGCGCCCAGGTTCATTTATCCGGAATGTAACAGGTAAACCTAAATTGGCCATAGATGAACTTGTCGACTTGCTGATATATTCGGCATAGGTTTTATCAAACAAATTGTCTACGCCGGCGCTGATAAGCAGGTTCTTGGTAGGATGATAAGACAAATTGGCAGACAGAGTGCCAAACCCGGCCGAGGGACCAAGGTCATAGCCCATCTCATTGCCGTTATTTAATGAAACGTGGTTTTGAGCGGCAACGCACCGCCAGAGGAGGCCGGCGCCAAATTTATCTTTGGTATAGTTTAGGCTCAGCGTACCTTCTAAAGGAGCGATTTGTGGCAAGGAACCGCCGGTGGTATCGTTATTGCCGCGTGTATAGGCTAACGTGGCGATAGCCTTCCAATTGTCGGATAATGAATAAGTAGCTTCTGCTTCACCGCCATAGAGTGTGGCATTTACATTGGTGGCGGAGGTGTTTTTATTCGTAAGCAGGATGAAGTCGTTAATTTTGGAGTAGAACAGTGACAGGCTGGTTTTTAGTTTGCCGGAATGGTAAATCAGACCGGTGTCAAGCTGGGTGTTTTTTTCGGGTTTCAGTGAAAATGATCTGTTTCTTTCCCACCAGTCGGCTGGCCGCTCGGCATGCCCAAGCCCTACATAAGCTGTTATCGGCGCGTTTTTTAAGTCATGCTCATACCTTACGAAAGCGCCGTAGGTTGTATTATTGTCACTGTCAGAGGTTTTTTGATTTTTTACATCAAGAAAATCAACCCTTACGCCGCTTTTTAGGCGTGAGTGCGGATTGATACTATGATTGAAGTCGCCGAAGATGCCATAGTTTTCAAAAGTCATATCTGGTATACGGGCGGCTGATTGATAATTTGCACCGCTGCGGGTGGTATGTTTATTTTTTTGGTAATCGAGGCCGACGGTTGCGGTAGTGTGCGCGTTAAGTGTTAAATCAGCCGCCAGCCTCGCACCAGTGGTGGTACGGTCAGGGTTGCTGGCACTTTTCATATTGCTTGTGCGCAATGAGTAATTATCCATAACATGGTCGATATAGTTGTGGTAGGCACTAAAAGAAATGCGGTTAAGATGAGGGGAGAGATTATTTTTTTCAAATTTAAAACTATAATCATTGCGGTCGAATTTACTGCCATCCATCATGCGGTCGGCGTAGGCGGCCTGGGCAGTGCTATTATCTACCGTAAATTCGTACAGTGTATTAGTGTCAGGCGTATATCCTAATATAGCGGTTAGGCTGTTGCGGGTGTAAAAAGAATGATATTTGTTGTCGCTGCCGTCTGTATAATCATCTGCATGAGAGCGAGATCTGATAATTCTTACATAACCTTTAGTATCGCCGGCTGTCACGTCTAAAAGTTCATCATTCCGGCCGTAACTGCCTGTTAGTAAGCTGGTGTTCACTCGTACCTCAGGTTTTTCAAAACGAGGGGTACTCCGTTCAAATAGTACGGTTCCTGCAATATTGCCACCACCATATAGTACAGTCTCCGGGCCTTTCAATACGGTAATCTTACTGTACGATTCGGGAAAAATATAGGCCGTAGGTGGATCCATTCGCCCGCCGCAGCCCCCCTGCAGGTAAGTGCCGTCAAGTAAAATATTGAGGCGTGTTCCGCCCAGCCCCCGAAAGGTGGGGTCTGTGCCTGAACCGCCTTTTCGTACTGCAGAAAACCCCGGAATATTTTTCAGATAGCCGCCGCCGTCATTGGCTGGAACAGGCTGACGGGGTAATTTGGGATCTGTTTCAACAGTCAGCGTATCGGTCACTGCCGGGGCGGTTACTACCGTTTCTTCAACCGTGAAGGGTTCCTTAGCTTCTTTTTTTTCTTCTTCGGCAGCCAGAGCAACTGTTTCATGTGTTGCTGTGGCTACCAGAAGCAATAAAGAAAATATAAACGTAGATGTTTTGTTCATGATAAGAGCCTCCTGATTACGAATTTGCTAGAACTATTTTCACCTGGTTTCCGGCTATTTTCTATTCAGTAAATGAAAAAATAAAAGGCCGGATTTGTCTTTAGACAAATCCGGCCTTTAGTTTTTAACTAATCAACCAGAATGAACATAACCGAAATAACCGGGTTAAATTGTATATTTATAATACCACAGGGGCTATTGTTAGTGTCTACTGTCCAAAAGTACTATTATTTTGGATAAAAGTACTATTGTGTACAAGCGAGAATTAGGAGGCTGTGATGAGGGAAATATTCCAGCATATGGTTGACAAACTTTCTGTTTGCGATTACATTATTCAAAATGATATGTTGTGCACTGGACGTTGAAATGTGAGGACCAGAGTTTTTGGGGTGATTTTATGAATATAAGGACAATGAAATGGCTTTCGGCATTGATAGCAGCTGTATTGATTGGTGCATTCGAATTTTTACGACATCAGTTTTTGCATGTGATTTCGATGGACTGGGGCAATGTTTTGGTTGCCATAGTAACTGGTGTGTTGGTTTTTATATATTTTCACGGGATTTCCATGTTGATAGAGAACTTATATAGCAAATTGCAAAAGGAAAAAGAAGAAACTGCGGTTTTACAGGAACGATATAGAATTGCCAGGGAACTTCATGATAGTGTGGCCCAGGCCTTGTTTTTTATGAATATAAAAATGGCGGAAATTGAAAACGCTCTGCGCCAAAAACAGGAGCCATGGGAAGCCGTTAGGGAAGTAAAAGAAGCCATTAAACTGACAGATACTGATATCAGGCAGCATATTTTTGTTTTGCAGAAAGATCCGCAAGAGAAAATAAATTTATCGGAGGCTGTCCGGAAATATATTGCCGATTATCAGGAGGACGGCGATGTAACGGTTGATTTGACAATAACAAACAATGCCGGTGGCAACCTAAGTTCACAGGTACAAAATAGATTATTTCGCATACTGCAGGAACTTCTGCAAAACATTCGCAAACATGCTGATGCCAGGCATGTAGATGTTAGTTTTGAAATGATAGATAATCAATTTTTTATGATAGTCCGCGATGATGGCAAAGGATTGCCGACAGAGAGTATAAAGAAGCACGGCCTGTCCTTTGGATTGAAGATTTTGGAAGAGGATGTCCGGGGGATAGGTGGGCAGTTAACGATGAAGAGTGCTCCTGGGCAGGGAACGACAGCTACGATTAGTCTGAATGTATAGGGGGAAACAAACTATGAGTATTAGAGTATTGGTTGTAGACGATAATTTGCTATCACGCAAAGGCATTGCCAGTATTCTCTCAACTCATCCCCAATTTGCTATTGCCGGGGAAGCTACCAACGGACAGGAAGCATTGGAGCAAGCCAGGATACTTATGCCTGATATTATTTTGATGGATATTAATATGCCGGGAATCGGTGGTTTGGAAGCCACCAGGCTGATAAAAGAAGAAATGCCGTACGTGAAAATTGTTATTCTAAGTGTGTCTGACGATGTGCAGGATTTTTTTGAAGCCATCAAAAAAGGTGCCCAAGGATATCTGTTAAAAAACATGGAACCCGAGTATTGGATTGATTATATTATTAGTATTGTGCAGGGTGAAGCTCCTATTTCCCGGGCGCTGGCGGCTAAGATATTACAGGAATTTTCTATTCCAAAGCCTAATGTGTCAAACAATAGGGTATCTGAGCGGGAACTGGAAGTCCTTCAGTTGGTTAGCCAGGGGATGAGCAATAAAGAAATTGGCGAAAACTTGTGTATTAGTGAAAGTACAGTTAAAAATCATTTGCGTAATATTATGGATAAGCTGCATTTGCAAAATCGCATGCAGCTTATCGCCTTTGCTTACAAGAATGGGTTAATTTCTTTTTGACAGAAAAATGGAGGATATTGACAAAGATTTTCATCCCAATTATAATGGGTGAAAAATAATATCGTAGCTGATTAGATAAAAAACTAAAGGCTGGATATATCCTGAAGAGGGTATTTCCGGCCTTTTACTTTTTTAAAACTAGTCAGATTTGGTGATGGTTTTAAGGAGGTGAATTGTTGGTATAGTACACGGAGTTAAACGGTAAAAAATAAATTGAAGGAGAAGAATGATATGAAAAAAACATGGATAACGAGCGTCTTTTTGCTGGCATTTTTCATTACAGCACTTCCGGTGCTGGCTCAGGCACAGCATGAAAAACAACCGGAAAGTAAAACACTTCACCAGGCAGTAGACGGTTTTTTGAAATCGGTGCCGGGAAATAACGGCTTTGCAGTTGAGGTTCAACAAGCAAAAGAAAGTTTAAAAAAGAACCAGGATATAATTATTTTGGATGTAAGAGAAGCGGCTGTTTTTAAGGAAAAACCAGTGGCGGGAGCTGTTAATATTCCACTTAACGAACTACATGACCGCTTTAGTGAACTAGCTAAAAATAAAAACATATATGTGATTAGTGATGTGGATACTAACGCTGCTTATACTGTTTTTGCACTTCGTACTCATGATTATGACGGTTGGCTTGTAAAAGGTGGGGTAGATGCTTGGTTAAAGTATGACAATAGTGCTCATGCAAAAGCTTGCTGCCCACCATCGGCTCATCACAAGTAAGCTATAGCTGTGGCAAAAAGTAAGAAAGCATAACTTCAAAAAAATGAAGTTATGCTTTCTTGTCTTACTGTATAGCATGTTTTTTTAGCGTTATTCGTTCTCGTCACTGTCTTTGCAGCATTTCTTTTCTGACTTTTCATGATCAACTTTGACAGAACTATCGGCTGTATACCTGGTAGTGGCAGGCGAAAGCTGGCTAACTGCCGCTTCCAGGGTAGGCGACGCAGCGGCAAAAGCATTGGCAAGAGTAAACAAAGCAGCTAGTGTCCCCAGTAAAGTAATCTTTTTGATCATCAAATAACTCCCTCTTTCGTTACCTTAATTGCTTAACTGCCTGAGCAATGCGATTAAGTCCTTCGGCTAACAGCGGACGTGGGCAGCCAAAATTAAGTCGCATAAAGCCGTTGCCCTGAGAGCCAAAGGTTGCGCCGTCATTAAGCCCAACCTTAGCCTGCTGCGCAAAAAACTTGCTGAGTTCCTTCTGAGAAAGCTTTAAATTGCGGCAATCCAGCCAGGCCAAATAAGTGCCCTGCGGTTTATCAACTTTAATGGCAGGAATATTTGTGGCAATAAAATCCGTAAGGAAATCGGCGTTGCCTTCCAGATAGACCAGCAGCTCATCAAGCCAGGGCGCGCCATGGCGATAAGCGGCTTCCAGTGCGGTAATGCCAAACACATTGCTTTTGTTAATTCCCAGTTGCTGGACAACTCGCGAGAATTGGCTGCGTAATTTATCATTCGGAATGATGGCAATCGACGTATAGAGGCCGGCGGTGTTAAAGGTTTTACTGGGGGCAGTAAGTGAAATTATTTGGTCTTTGCTAGTTGCATCTAAGGAGCCAAGCGGTATGTATTGATGGCCAGTGTATACCAAATCACCATGAATTTCATCAGCAACGACTAAGATATTATTTTCTGTGCAGATTTTTAACAACTGAGTTAATTCTGAACGTGACCAAACCCGGCCAACAGGATTGTGTGGGCTGCATAAAATCAGAAGTTTGGCTTCTTTAGCTTTGCTGGCTAAGTCATCAAAATCTATGTGATAACTGCCGTTTTCATAAACCAATGGATTTTCCAGTACAAGGCGGTTTTGATTTTGTATACTGGAAAAGAAGGGGGGATAAACCGGCGGTTGAATAATAACCTTGTCGCCAGGTTTGGTAAAAGTCTGTACGGCTAAAGTAAGGGCAGTTACAACTCCAGGGGTGCTTACCATCCAGGATGGATTGGTGTTCCAGTTGTGGCGTTTTTCCAGCCAGGCGACAATGGCGTCGTAGGAGTAGGAATGAGGAGAAGGGTAACCAAAAATGCCATGCTCAACCCGGGCTGCAAGTGCTTCGGTTACAGCTGGGGGCGAAGAAAAATCCATGTCAGCTACCCAAAATGGTAGCACGTCACTTGAACCAAAGAGCGCAGGGGCGTCATCCCATTTTGTGCTGCCGCTGTGTTGACGACTGATTATAGTATCGAATTTTTTTGAGTTTGTATTTGCCATAATATCACCCTATTCTTGAGAAGTAAGCTAATCAAAATGGAGAAGGATATACGAAAAAAGGCTAAAGTACGTCAAACTTAGACGGACTTAGCCTTCAGGCATTCTGATCAGCTAAATTAAAGTTAATAATTATATGCTTATAGGCTATCATTCATAAGGAATGTTGTCAAGAAAGGAAATAAATTCATAAAAATTTCTTCAAGTGTCTTGTAATTTTAGAATTTGCTCGCTATAATAGATTACAAGTTTAAAAAATAATAGACTGATTGGTTATGAACCGAAGGTCAGAATAACAGTTCTCCGGAACTGCGATTCTGGCCTTTTTGTTTTCTTAAACAATCCAGGAGGGGTAGAACATGAGCAAAAAGATTAAACAAATCGCAATCTATGGTAAAGGTGGTATTGGTAAATCAACCACAACGTCCAACATTAGTGCTGCGTTATCAAAACAAGGTTTAAAAGTAATGCAGTTTGGCTGCGACCCGAAAGCTGACTCCACTAATACGCTGCGGGGGGGCACTTATATTCCGACAGTGCTTGATACGCTGCGGGAGAAAAATAAAGTGGAAGCGGCAGATGTCATTTTTAAAGGGTTTAATGGCGTATATTGCGTAGAGGCAGGCGGCCCGGCTCCTGGTGTTGGCTGCGCCGGACGGGGAATTATTACAGCGGTTCAATTGCTCAAACAATTAAAAGTATATGACGAACTTGATCTTGATGTTGTTATTTACGATGTATTAGGTGATGTGGTATGCGGAGGATTTGCCGTACCCATTCGCGAAGGTATTGCAGAACATGTATTTACTGTATCTTCCGCTGATTTTATGGCTATTTATGCAGCTAATAATTTGTTTAAAGGTATAAAAAAATACTCCAATTCAGGTGGTGCGCTGCTGGGTGGATTGATTGCCAATTCGATTAATGCGCCTTATGCAAAAGAAATTGTTGACGATTTTGTTAAGCGGACACAAACCCAGGTAGTAGAGTATGTGCCTAGGTCGGTTACTGTGACGCAGGCTGAGCTTCAAGGGAAAACAACTATTGAGGCTGCGCCAGACTCCGAGCAGGCAAAAGTATATAGTCGCCTAGCGAAAAAAATAGTGGAAACGACAGAATCAAAAGTTCCATCACCTTTGGAAACATCTGAATTGCGTGAGTGGGCAGCTTCGTGGGCCGATCAGCTGCTGGCTATAGAGACTGGCGAAGTTCGCAGTGCTGCAGCAGGTATCTAAGTGAATTTTCTGCAGTAAAGCTCGTTCCTAGGCTTATTGCCCAAAATACAATATAAGCAAGACATGGCTTGTGCCAGCCCTTGGGCAAAAAAGAGAGGTGAACAGTATGGGTTGCGTATGCTCGGGTACGATGAGTGCTGATGTTTTGGAAAAAACCAACCAACATCCCTGCTATTCTGCAGATGCTCATCATAAATATGCCCGGATGCACTTGCCGGTAGCTCCCCGGTGCAATATTCAATGCAATTATTGCAACCGGAAGTTTGACTGCGTAAACGAGAGCCGTCCTGGTGTCACGAGTGAGGTGCTGACACCAGATTTTGCACGGGACAAATTTATATGGGTGAAAGAAGAAATTGAAAACCTTAGTGTTGTTGGTATTGCCGGGCCGGGAGATGCCCTTGCCGACTGGCCGCTGACCAAAAAGACAATCGAGAATATAAAAGCCGTCAACCCTGATATTATTTTTTGTTTATCAACAAATGGATTGCTGTTGCCCCAATACGCTCACGAAATTGTTGCTTTAGGTATCAAGCATGTTACTGTGACCGTTAATACACTAGATCCGGTTATTGGGGCAAAAATCTATAAATTTGTGACCTACCAAGGAAAACGCTATGAGGGTGTTCAAGCGGCAGAACTGCTGTTAGTCAATCAGCTAGCCGGCATTGAGTACCTGGTAAAACATGGTATTTTAGTCAAGATCAATATTGTCATGATTAAAGGAATTAATGACAGCCATATACCGGCCGTTGTCAAAAAGGTAAAAGAATTAGGGGTCTTTGTCACTAATATTATGCCGCTTATTCCTGCTTCAGGCAGTGCTTTTGAACATCTGCCCCAAACCAGCATGAAGGAACTCAATGCACTGCGGGATGTGTGTCAACTGGATATTCAGCAAATGCGTCACTGCCAGCAATGCCGGGCCGATGCCATTGGTTTGCTGGGTCAAGACCGTTCCCAGGAATTTCGTATGTGCAACCGCATAACTGAGAGTATGGTGCCGAAAACTGAAACTAGTAAAGTCTATCAAATTGCCGTGACATCGAAGCATGGAAAACTGGTTGATCAGCATTTCGGCCATGCTACGCAATTGCTTATTTACCAGGGTGATGGGAAGGAATTTGAACTCCGTGAAACTAGGACTGTAAATCAGTATTGTGCCGGCATGACCGAATGTGACACAGGGGAAGATTGCGGACGGGATAAAATTCTGGAAGCATTACAGGATTGTAATGCAGTATTGACTATGCGTATCGGATATCATGCAAAAGAACAGTTAGGGAAAAAGGGAATTTATATTTCGGAATACTGCGATACCGTAGAAACTGGTCTCCGGTATACAGCTACCCAGATAGAGGAACTGTCACGCCGACAGGCCCTGTAACTAGCAAGAAAAGCAGATTGACAAATATTTCCCTATAAGTATAATTGTAGTTATTAGGAATAGTAGTGGTTAGCTGATCAGAAAGACTGAAGGCTAAGGTATTTCCGCGAGGATATGCCTTAGCCTTTCTGTATGTAAACATAAGATGTTTTTAGAGGATTTTTATTAAGGAGGGTATGCTATGGCTAAGATTGCCAACAGTATAACTGCATTGATCGGCAGTACACCTTTACTCCGCCTGAATAAAGTTGCTGAAGATAATCAGGCTGAGGTAGTGGTCAAACTCGAGTCGTTTAACCCGGGAGGAAGCATTAAAGACCGTATTGGTTTTAGTATGATCAAAGATGCCGAGGAAAAAGGACTTATTAATAAGGATACGGTAATTATTGAGCCTACCAGCGGCAATACCGGTATTGCTCTGGCCTATATTGCCGCGGCAAAAGGCTATCGATTAATTCTGACCATGCCGGAGACCATGAGTGTGGAACGACGCAGTCTGTTAAAAGCGTATGGGGCGGAATTAGTGTTGACTCCGGGAGCTGCAGGTATGAAAGGTGCTGTTCTAAAGGCAGAGGAACTAGCGGCTGTAACACCCAATTCATTTATTCCGCAACAATTTAATAATCCAGCCAATCCGGCGATTCACCGGGCTATTACCGCCGAGGAGATCTGGCAGGACACCGATGGTAAGGTGGATGTTATTGTTGGTGGTGTCGGTACAGGCGGTACCATTACCGGTGTTGGCGAAGTGCTTAAAAAGCGCAACCCTAAAATCCAAGTGGTAGCAGTGGAACCTTTTGATTCTCCCGTTCTTTCAGGTGGTCAGCCGGGACCGCATAAAATTCAGGGAATTGGTGCCGGCTTTGTTCCTAACGTATTGAATTTAGATATTGTAGATGAAATCTTTAAAGTCAAAAATGAAGAAGCGCTCATTACCGCGCAGCGGTTGGCAAAAGAAGAAGGTATATTAGTAGGTATATCATCAGGGGCTGCGACTTTTGCCGCTTTGCAGCTTGCTAAGCGGCAGAGCAACAAAGGAAAAGTCGTAGTGGCTATTTTGCCGGACACAGGGGAGCGATACCTTAGTACCGTGCTTTTTTCAGAGAGTTAGCTAGGGATTTTAGTTTAACTATAAAGGAGGAAACTTTATGTCCAACAATCAGGATGCGACGGCAGTTGCTGGAACAAATGATAAAATCATTGCCCGCAATATACGGCGTGTATACCAAATTAAACGCAACCCAAATGAAGAAGCTACAGAATTCGAGGCCATTAAGAAGCTAGATCTGTCGGTTAAACAAGGGGAATTTTTGGCGATTGTCGGACCAAGCGGCTGTGGAAAATCCACTTTTCTGGATATGATTGCGGGATTGGCTAAACCAAGTTCTGGCGAAATATTTATGGATGGTAAGCCCATAACCGGCCCAGCCTTGGATAGAGGAATTGTAATGCAAGGGTATGCGCTGTTTCCCTGGCGAACAGTGAGAAAAAATGTTGAATTTGGTCTTGAGATCAAAAAAGTACCGCAAAAGGAACGCCAGGAAATTAGTGAGCAATATCTTGAATTAGTCGGACTGAAAAATTTTGGGGACCGATATCCGCATGAGTTATCTGGCGGTATGAAACAGCGTGTGGCCATTGCCAGGGCGTTAGCGTATGATCCAGAAGTTTTACTTATGGATGAACCTTTTGCAGCAGTGGACGCGCAGACCAGGGAAACCTTGCAGGAAGAATTGCTGCGCATCTGGGAGACCACCAAGAAGACCATAATTTTTGTAACTCATGGCATTGATGAAGCGGTATTTTTGGCAGACCGGGTAGCGGTAATGACGGCAAATCCCGGAACCATTAAGGAGATTGTCGATATCAATTTGCCTAGACCGCGGGATGGTATTCGTTCATCAGCCGATTTTGGCTGGATTCGTCATAAGATATGGGAACTGTTGCAAAATGAACATTTTACAGCAGACAAAACCAAAGTGGCTAACCAAAATGTAGCTGACTCCATATCTTCGTCTGCAGCTTTATAAGCTTGATGTTCAGTAAATTAAATAATTGCATTAGCTGATCAGATATACTGAAGGCTAAGAGACTTTTATCATTAGAGGTTAGACCTTTTCTAATGGTACAAAAGGAAAATCAGGCTGTTGTTAACCTTGAGCAAGGATGACAAGTTTGATTTTATCTTAATGGAAAGTCTCTTAGCCTTTTTCGTATTTGTGCAGCTTATTTAGCTGATGGGTTGTATATTAAAATTTGTTCGGAGGTGCAATGTATGGAAAAACTACATCCCCAAAGAAACTTATTGCCGCAAGTTATTGAGTTACTCCGGCATTCGCTGCATACTATCCAGTACGGATATTTGATCTTGACAGTGCAAGACGGCTGTGTAATAAAGATGGAACGAACGGAAAAATTCATATTTTCATCGAAAAACAAATCAGGTTATATCATGCATAATATTCCGGCAGAACAACACTCGCTTCAGCCCAAAATTCTCGCCCAGCTTAAAGGGTTGATGTATGGACAATTGATTATTCGGATTGAAGATGGTAAGGTCGAACAAATAGAAAAAACTGAAAAACGCCGTATCAATGAATATGAAGGAACATATGGAGATGGTATCTAAGTTGCCGGAAACTGAAAAGGAGAGGTATAACATGGCGATTACTTATGAGATCGGTGATGCACTATATCTTAATATCACTAACCGTTGTACCAACAATTGCTCCTTTTGCGTAAGAAATAGTCAGGTGGGACTATTGCCGGGTATTGATTTATGGCTGGAAAAAGAGCCTACTATTGATGAGGTTTTGGAAGATATTCAGAAATGGGATGCTAAAAAGTATCGGGAGTTTGTCTTTTGCGGATATGGGGAACCCATGACACGGACTTATACTGTTATTAGGATTTGTGAGAAACTCAAAGAACTGTACAAAATACCTATTCGCATAAATACAAACGGGCATGCTAATTTGATTTGCAGCAGGGATGTTACTCCCATGTTAGCAGGATTTGTGGACGCTGTATCTATAAGCATGAATGCCAAAAATGGCAAAGAGTATCAACAGATATGTCTGTCTCAGTATGGTGAAAAAGCGTATGACGCTATGCTGGACTTTGCCGTTAAATGCAAAAAATACGTGCCGCAAGTACAACTATCGGTTGTTGATATTATGCCGCCAAAAGATATTGAAGTTTGCCGGAAAATTGCCGATGAAATTGGGGTTGGATTCAAAGTTCGGCATTATGTTAAAGCTAATGAAAAATAAAACGAGTCAGAGATGCTCTCTGACTCATTTTATTTTCATTAATTTATTGTTCTAAGGCTTGGGCCAAATCGGCAATAATATCTTCAACATCTTCTATGCCAACAGACAAACGCAGCAAACAATCACTGATGCCTAAGCGCTCGCGTACATCTGCCGGGATGTCGGCATGGGTCTGAACGGACGGAAAGGTAATGAGTGACTCTACACCACCAAGGCTTTCTGCGAACTGCAGTACTTTTACCTTGCGTAATACCTGGGCCGGCAAACGGGGATGATCGACAACAAAAGACAGCATGCCGCCATAGCCTGAGGCTTGGGATTCTTGAATAGCTCTGCCAGGATGGTCGGTCAGACCCGGATAATAGACTTTAGTCACACTAGGGTGAGTGGTAAGCCACTTGGCAACAGCCAGCGCATTTTCCTGCTGCTGGCGTATGCGGATTGCCAGTGTTTTCAATCCGCGCAGGAGCAGCCAGCTGTCCTGTGGGCCGAGAATAGCGCCGGTGGCATTTTGGATAAAGCCGATTTTTTCGCAGAGCGCAGGATCTTTAGCTGTTACCAGGCCGCAGACCACATCATTATGGCCGGACAAGTATTTGCTGCCGCTGTGGATGACAATATCAGCCCCAAGTGTCAGGGGGCGCTGCAGGTAGGGAGAAAGAAAGGTGTTGTCAACAATGACATGAATGGGAGAAGTGGTTTTACAGGCCAGTGATGTTATTGCCTTAATATCGGCAATTTTCATCAGCGGGTTAGTGGGTGTTTCCAGGAGAATAGCTTTGGTTGACGGCTGCAGGGCATGGCGTACCTCTTCAATGTCGCTGGTGTCGACAAAAGTGGCAGATAAGCCAAATTGGATAAATAGTTTGTCAAGCAGGCGGTAAGTTCCGCCATAACAATCTTCAGTAATAATAAGATGATCGCCGGGACGGTAAAGCATAAGCAGTGCGGTAATTGCAGCCATGCCAGAGGCAAAGGCAAAGCCCGCATGGCCCTCTTCCAGCGATGCCAAAGCATCTTCAACTGCTTTGCGGGTGGGGTTTTGTGTGCGGGAATAATCATAACCGGTGCTTTGGCCAAGTTCGGGATGACGAAAGGTAGCTGTTTGATAGATAGGAGTGCTGATGGCACCGGTAGTTTTGTCAGTGACCAGACCTGCTTGGACGGCTTTAGTAGAAATTTTCATGAACTATCATCTCCTGGTTTAAAATTAAAAACGACTCTTCCGTAAGAAGAGTCGCCTATGTGCGCAAATAACTCATCTTCCGGATTGCTCCGCTGGATTTAGCACCTTGCATAAAATGCCGGTTGCCGGGTGTCATAGGGCCAGTCCCTCGACCACTCTTGATAAGTTTCAGTATTCAGTTGAGAATTTATTGAATCCTATTTTTACATAGTTCAACCTGGTTTGTCAATAGACATTCTAAAAGTATTGCATATATTTTTTATTGACGCTGCTAAAAAAACCATATATGATGATTTAAAAGAAACAATCGGGTGTCAGAGAGGAGGCAATGTCTGTGAATAAATATAGCGGCATTGAGGCGCTAATTAATAAAGCGGAAACAACTCATGAACTTACTAAAGATGAACTTGTTGCTCTGCTGAAAGATCGGCAGTATGAGGCGGAACTATTTGCTGCCGCCGACCGGGTACGCCAGAAATATGTGGGCGATGAAGTGCATTTGCGTGGGCTTATTGAGTTTTCTAACAAGTGCAAGCAAAACTGCTTATATTGTGGTCTACGGCGCGATAATCCGAAAGTTAGTCGGTATCGCCTGGATGAAGACACTATTATAGATTTTGCTACTAAGGCCAAAGCGTATGGCTACCGCACCGTGGTGCTGCAGTCAGGCGAAGACGAATGGTTTGATGTGGATAAAATGGTATCGATCATTAAAAAAATCAAAGAACTTGGTTTGGCGATTACGGTTAGTGTTGGTGAGAAGCCAAGAGAAGTGTACCAGGCCTATCGTGATGCCGGCGCTGATCGTTACCTCCTGAGAATTGAGACAACAGATAAAGAATTATACGAGAAACTTGACCCAGGTATGAACTGGGATAACCGGGTGCGATGTTTGCAGGATTTAAAAGAGCTGGGTTTTGAGCTGGGAACAGGCTGTCTTGTCGGAATTCCCGGTCAAACAGTGGAGTCGTTGGCTGATGATATTCTCTTTTTTAAAACTATGGATGCCGACATGATTGGCGTAGGCCCATTTATTCCTAATCCTGATACGCCCTTGGCGGGAGAGGCCGGCGGTACGTTTGAATTGAGTACCAAAGTCATGGCGCTCACTCGTCTGTTGTTGCCTGATATTAATATTCCGGCAACAACAGCTATGGAATCACTAAACCCACAGGGGCGGGTGCTGGCCTTGCAACGGGGCGCTAATGTTGTTATGCCAAATGTAACCGAAGGCGAATACCGCCAGAAATATATGCTGTATCCGGGAAAAATCTGTATTAATGACACGCCGGCTCACTGTCGTTCTTGCATTACCGGCAAAATTACGGGTATTGGCCGGAGGGTATCGGAGACTCATGGTTTCCGGGCTAAACGTGCCTAACAGCCACAGAGGGGATTGTAGGAATGAGTAAAGATATAACAGAAGAAGTGCTTGCTCTCATTGAACAAGCCATTAAAGAAATAGGTTTTGGCTCGGTTACCTTGGTATTGCAGGATGCGCGGATTATTCAAATGGAAAAACTTGAAAAAATCCGTTTTGGTGAAAAACCTGCTAAATGTGTAAATAAGCCGGCTGATGCAGGCAGTTGTAAGACACGGGTTTTACAGGCTGTCAGCGGTATGGAGTATGGCAAGGTGGCTATCCAAATTCAATCAGGCCAGATTATGCAAGTTGAAAGAACCGAAAAATACCGGGTTGGCAAACTTACTGGACTCAATGGTGACGGAATTTAATATAGACTGCGGTGAGCCTACGTTGACTCATCGCAGTTTTTTACATTATCAGGAAAAAGAAGAATTATGCAGAACTTCATGTGTTTGTATCGCGTACATTAATCTCTTAAAAATAGACCCGCAAAAGTCCATTGACAACAAACGTGTAAAGGTGTATATTCAATGAGAGTAGAAAAAGTACAGTCCTTAGTACAGTACACTCCAGGCGAACGGAACCGTAAGAAAGAAGTTGTGTATTGATACGGGGAAAAAGAGGGGATTGAAGAAATATGCGTAAAAAAATGTTAGCAGTAGCGATAAGCACATTGCTCATGGCTGGCGCATTAGCCGGTTGTGGCGGTGGCGCTAAACAGGAAGCGTCTAATGAAATTAAAATTGGCGGCAACTTTGAGTTAACCGGTGGCGTAGCCAACTACGGTAAACAAGCAGTTAACGGTATTCAACTGGCTATTAAGCAAGCTAATGCATCTGGCGGTGTTTTGGGTAAACAAATCAAATTAGTATTGGCTGACAACAAGTCAGAGGCCGCTGAGGCTACCAATGCAATTACGAAATTAATTACCCAGGACAAGGTTGTAGCCGTATTTGGTCCGGCAACAAGCTCCAATACAATTGCAACCCTACAAGTATCACAAGATAACAAAATTCCGGTAATTACCCCAACCGGTACCAGTGAAAAGATTACCGTTGATAATGGCAAAACCCGTCCTTATGCATTTAGATCCTGTTTTATCGATCCGCTTCAAGGTACAATCATGGCTAATTTCGCCAGCAATACCCTGAAAGTGAAAACCGCAGCTATTTATATTGACAGCAGTTCCGACTATTCTAAAGGTCTTGCCCAATCTTTTACTGAAGTATTTACCAAAAACGGTGGTAAAATTTTAGGTCAGGAAGCTTTCCTGCAAAAAGATCAAGACTTTAAATCCACCCTTACCAAGATTAAAGCTATGAATCCGGATGTCGTATTCTTACCGGCTTATTATGAAGAAGTTGGCAAAATCGTTAAGCAAGCCCGCGAAATGGGTATGAATATGCCGTTCCTTGGAACTGATGGCTGGGATGATGCGAAAGTAGTAGAAATCGCCGGAGCAGCTCCGCTGAATAATACCTATTTCAGCAGCCATTATTCGTCTCAAGATACTGATCCTAATGTGGTTAAATTCATTGAAGCCTATAAGAAAGAATACAATCAAGAACCTAGCGTTTTCTCGGCTCTTGGCTATGATGCCGGTTTGCTTCTGATTGACGCAATTAAACGGGCAAACAGCACTGAACCTGAAAAAATCCGTGAGGCGCTAGAACAAACTAAAAACTTGCAATTAAGCACAGGCATGATGACAATTGATGCCAACCATAATCCGATTAAGAGTGCTGTTGTTCTGGAAATGAAAGACGGCAAGCAATTGTTTAAGGAAAAAATTACTCCAAAACTATAATTTAGAAATTTTGGTTGACAGGTAAATATATTCGTGCTAGTATAAAAACACGATGTAAATATTTCCTTGCTGACCGGAAAACCGGAGGCAATCGATCGCTGAGTCAGCTTCGATTGCCTCCTTTTGTTTTTTAGGGTCGCTATACTTATTTGCTGTAAACAAGGGTAGTATATTATTAATTAAAGTTAAGGGGATGGATATTATGGCTAAAATTTACGGAAGTCTGACAGAACTTATTGGTAACACACCGCTGGTAGAACTCAAGAATTATGGTGCTAAAAGACAAGTGAGCGCCAAAGTTATTGCAAAAGTGGAATATTTTAATCCATTAGGCAGTGTTAAAGACCGCATTGGTTATGCCATGATTAAAGATGCCGAAGATAAAGGGCTTATCAATAAAGATACCGTTATTGTTGAACCTACAAGTGGTAACACTGGTGTTGGCTTGGCCTTTGTGGCAGCAGCCCGGGGCTACAAACTTATTCTTACCATGCCGGAAACCATGAGCATTGAACGCCGTAAACTGCTCAAAGCTCTTGGGGCGCAGCTTGATCTTACTCCTGGTGCCAAAGGTATGAAAGGTGCCATTGAACGTGCCGAAGAGCTTCAAAAAACTACTCCTAACGCCTGGATTCCACAACAATTCAAAAACCCGGCTAATCCTGAAGTTCACCGGAAAACGACTGCTGAAGAAATCTGGCGTGACACTGACGGTAATGTTGATATCGTTGTCGGCGGGGTAGGTACGGGCGGTACCATTACCGGTATTGCCGAAGTACTGAAACAGCGTAATCCTCAGCTAAAGGCAGTTGCCGTTGAACCTGCTGATTCTCCAGTATTGTCTGGTGGCAATCCTGGTCCGCATAAGATTCAAGGTATTGGTGCTGGTTTTGTCCCTGATGTATTCAATAGCAAAGCCATTGACGAGATCTTCAAAGTTGAGACTGACGAAGCTTTCCAGGCTGCCAGAGATGCGGCTACCACCGAAGGTTTGCTTGTAGGTATTTCTAGCGGTGCAGCACTTCATGCTGCTGCTGAACTAGCAAAACGTCCGGAAAACAAAGGCAAAAACATTGTTGTTATTCTGCCAGATACCGGTGAACGCTACTTATCGACTCCACTGTTTGGGGAAGAATAAACGTAAAAATAATTAAATGACTTAAAGCATTCCAGGCACGCAGTTATGCGGCTGGAATGCTTTTTTGTTTGCCGAACAGGAATACACAGTCTGGCGACGAATAGCTATATAGAATATTTAGATTGACGCATTACAATTAGTCTATAATAAATTTGGTGGGTGTCAGATGAACCAAATACTGGTTGCCGGTATTGATGCCGGTTCTTCCGCAATAAAACTAAGTTTGTATGATGGCAGACAAATGGAAAACATAAGCTGTCCTTCGGGCTGGAATCCCAAGGAGCAGGCTGCAAACCTGCTGGCAGCCGCGCTTGGCGCTCAGAATGCCGATACACCGGCCTATATTGTTGGTACAGGGTACGGACGTTCCAATCTGCCGTTTGTGACTAAAGCCATGACCGAAATAACCTGCCATGCTCGCGGTGCTTCTTATTTGCTGCCTGCGGCTAAAACCGTTTTGGATATTGGTGGGCAAGATGCCAAGGCTATTCGAACCGATGACAGCGGCAAAGTGTTGGATTTTGTTATGAATGACAAATGCGCTGCTGGGACAGGCCGATTTCTACAGGTTATGGCGAATGCCCTAGGGCTTGATGTGGCTGAGATCGGTCAGCTTGAAGTGGGTGCGCCAAACCAGGAATGTACGATCAACGCGATGTGTACCGTATTTGCAGAATCTGAGGTTATTGGGCTTGTTAATCGCGGAGTTCCCCGAGAGGCGATTATTGGTGCGTTGTACACTTCCATCGCTAAACGGGTTGCGGCTATGGCTGCAGGTATTCAGCCAACGTCGCCTGTTGCCTTTACTGGCGGTGTTGCTCGGAATCAGGCACTTGGGCGTGAACTTGCCGACAGGCTGGGACTCACGGTTATTACTCACGAACAAGCGATTTTTGCCGGGTCTATCGGTGCCGCGCTGTATGCGTGGGATGCCGTTCGAACTAAATAAACTATAGATATGGGGGAAGAGACTATGGCTGATGCATTTACTATGCTCAAGGGTATTAAAGAAACAGGGAAAAAAGTAGTCGGGTTTTACTGTGTGTATGCGCCGCAGGAATTGGTGCTGGCTGCTGACGCGTTGGGCTTTGCGTTGTGCGCTACCAAGGAAGAAGCCATTCCTGACGGGGAAAAAACATTGCCGCGTAATTTTTGTCCGCTTATCAAATCTTCATATGGCTTTGCGGTAACCGATAAGTGTCCGTATTTCCTCTATTCGGATATTATTATTGGCGAAACGACCTGTGATGGCAAAAAGAAAATGTTTGAGCTTATGAAGGACTTTAAACCTGTGCATGTTATGAAACTGCCGCAGACTTATCTGGATGACAGTGATAAGGCGTATTGGCTAAATGAAGTGAAAATCTTAAAGGAATTGCTGGAGAAAGAGCTGGGTACCGAGATTACTGATGATAAGCTCAAAGAAGCCATAAAAGTGCTTAATGAGGAACGCCGCCTGATGCAGGAATTGTCCGAATGTATGAAGCATGATCCTGTTCCTATGAATGGCCAGGACTTTTTAAAACTCATGTGGGGCCGGAATTTTGTTACTGACCGGGCAGATTTTGCTCAACAAATTAAAGATATTACCGTTGATATGAAGGAAAGCATTGCCAAAGGCGAAGCTGCTATGCCACAAGGCGCGAAACGCATTTTGGTTACTGGAGTGCCGACCGGCGTAGGTTCGGAAAAAGTTATTAAAATCATTGAAGACTGTGGTGCAGCGGTTGTCTATATTGAAAACTGTTCAGGCATGAAGCAATTTGTCACACTTGTTGATGAAACCAAACCGCCGCTTGAAGCCATTGCCGAGAAATACCTGGCAACTCCTTGCTCCTGTATGAGCCCCAATCCTATCCGTCTGGAGAATCTGGCCAAATTGATTGAGGAATATCAGATTGACGGTGTTGTCGATATCACCTGGCAGGGCTGTCATACCTATAATGTAGAAAGCCGGGTAGTCAAAGAGTTCTTAAAGAAAAATGGTAATACACCGTTCCTGCAGGTAGAGACCGATTATTCGCAAGGTGATGTGGAACAAATTAAAACAAGAGTACAGGCTTTTCTTGAAATGATGGGGTAACTTGTAATTTTGTGGACAGGATATTCTTGACAAATGTATTCTGGTTGAGTATCATGTATACAATACTAAAAATTAAATAGCTAACTCTTATCCAGAGAGGTCGAGGGACTGGCCCGATGACACCCGGCAACCGGCATTTTATGCAGTGGTGCTAATTCCAGCAGGAAGCAGAGTATTCCTGGGAGATGAGAGGGGATTCAATCTAGAATAAATGCCCCCTCTTATTTGAGGGGGCATTTTTAATGTATACAAATAGTGAAGGGAGGCGAGCGTATGGTAGTTACCTTTTTTTCGGGTTTTAAATGGCGCAAACAGCTCAACCTGGTTCAGGTAGCCAGTCCGAAAAATCCGCTTGTCTTAAAGCAAGGCGGTTGCCTGAATGATGTTACCGTGGCTTATGAAACGTATGGTACGTTGTCGGCTACTGCGGATAACGTCGTATTAATTGCGCACGCCCTGACTGGTGACAGCCATGCAGCATCTCATGACCCTTATGATGAAAAAGGCTGGTGGGAGCCGCTAATCGGCTCTGGACGGTCAATTGATACTGACCGGTTTTTTGTCATTTGTGCTAATGTATTGGGCGGTTGTCAAGGAACAACAGGCCCGGCGTCACTTGATCCGTCTACTGGTAAGGCTTACGGGACAAGTTTTCCGGAGATTACTATTAGTGATATTGTTCAGGTACAGAAGCGGTTATTGGAACAGCTCGGAATCAAGCATTTAGCGATGGTAATTGGTGGCTCCATGGGAGGTATGCAGGCATTGGAGTGGGCGGTTAATTATCCGGATTTTATGGATACTGTTGTGGTGATTGCCGCGCCAGCGTACTCTTCGCCACAAGCCATTGCCTATAATCGCGTGGGACGCCAGGCTATCATGCTTGATGCCGACTGGAAAAACGGCGAGTACTATGGAGAAGCAGGACCGAAAAAGGGCTTGGCGGCTGCCCGGGCATTAGGCATGATTACCTATCAGAGCGAAGACTCAATGGAATATAAATTTGGCCGCCGTACCCGTAAAGGACAGTTTGAAGTGGAGAATTATCTGGATCATCAGGGAACAAGTCTTGTTAGAAGGTTTGATGCCAACTCGTATCTCTGCCTGTTGCGTGCACTGGATTTATTTGATATAAGCTCAGGGTATGAATCCTGTGAACAGGCTTTGGCCTGTATTAAAGCACGGGTATTGATTGTGGGCGTAAGCTCAGATATTTTGTATCCGCTGCACCAGCAGAAAGAATTGGCCGAAACCATGCGCCGGGTAGGAGTGCGGACAAATTTTGCAGTTATCGATAGTCCACATGGACATGATGGGTTTTTGATAGATTTCCAATTGTTGCGTCCAATCCTTGTTGACTTTATTAATAAGCCTTTGCCGGTTGCCGGTACGGTACCGCGCAGGCAATGGATTCATTTCCGGGCTTCCAATCTGGCTTATTTGGGAGCGCGGCTTGTACCAAAACTACAGTATGAGGCTGTTTCCAACTAAGGATAAGCTTTTATAAATATGTGTGCTTTATTATGTCGGATAACAGGATACCTCGCGCCATTGTTGCATATACTATAAGAGAATATGCAAGTACGGCGCGAGGAGGTGAGGTCATGCAGAGCCCATATACCCAAGTACCTCAGAGCAAATATCCTGGCAGCAGTAAGAAAATAATTAAAGAAAAAATACCTAATGATGGCCGGGACACAAAAACGTTAATTCCGGCTGCCTTAGATATTACACGGACAAAGGAGTTTTGGAAGAATGCCGTTTGGTCCTGAGTCTGATGTTAGTTAGCAAATTATTCTTGACAGAAGCATAGTTGGACGGCCATAGTATAAGGTATATAGTCCTTGCCGGGATTATATACCTTATTTCTTACCCTACTATTGAAAGGTTGGAGACAAATTGCGATTGGAAGATGTATACACGGTATTTTGGCGGGACTGGGTGGTGTTAAACCGGCGGCTGGTCAAGTTTGTTTTGTCTCGGATGATAAGTCCGGTATTATATTTAGTGGCTTTTGGCTGGGGGATTGGGCGCAGTTTGCCGGTTAATGGTGGCAATTATCTGGATTTTATTCTTCCCGGGATTATGGCGCTAAATGCCATGAATATCAGTTTTAGCGCAGTGGGATCGCCGCTTAATATGAGCCGCCTATATCATAAAACACTGGAAGAATATTTGATTGCACCTGTCAGTCCGGGTTCCTTTGTTGCCGGCAAAGTGCTGGCAGGGGCACTAAGAGGGCTGATATCCTGTGCAGTAATTTTTGTATTGGCATATGTGTTTGGCGCTAACCTTGCGGTTAATGCGGGCTTTATTTTGACATTGGCTTTGACTTGTCTGTTGTTTGCTGCTATGGGACTGGTGGCTGCTATGTTGATAAACTCCCATGAGGATATGGCCAGCTTTAATACGTATGTGCTTTTACCGATGTCTTTTTTATGTGCAACCTTTTTTTTGCCAGACCGGTTGCCTAGTGTGGTCAGATGGTTTATTGATTTACTGCCGCTGACACATGCGACTTATGCGCTCAGGGCAATTGGTGCAGGGCTGGAGACACCGTGGCTGTCTGTTGGGGTTTTGGCTGTTTATACGATAGCATTATTGGCTGTCGGCGCCTGGACGATGATTCGGGTGAGAGACTGAAAAATCCGGTATCACTGTAAAAGTGATACCGGATTTTTGGTTTATCGGACTAATAGGCTATAGTACCATTACTACTTTGCCTAATACATGACTAACAGGAACCGGGCCAATATAACGGCTGTCGCTGGAGTTGTTGCGGTTATCGCCAAGGACATAGACTTGACTTGGAGGCACAATGATTTTCTTAGAAGCGGCAGGACGCATTGGCTCCTTAATATAAGATTCTTCCAGGACTGTGCCATTGCGATATACTTGGCCGTCTTTAATTTCAATGGTATCGCCAGGCTTGCCAATAACTCGCTTAATCCAGATATGATTGTCAACTTCGGCCAGTTTTACTACGCTTAGATACGTAGAAACCGGGTCAGCAAGATCATCTTTTACGTTGCGCTCACGGAGAACCCGGCTGTCGATAATCACAATATCGTTATAATCCGGTGTGCCCACAAAGGTATGAGCTAATTTAGACACAAAAACGTAATCGTTGTTGTGGAGGTTTGGTTCCATGGAGCTGCCCACAACACGGGTTGGCTGAAATACGAAGGCATTAATTACGATGGCTAACGCCAGGGCTATGGCTAGACTGTAGGCCCAGTCAGCAATTTCTTTAAGTAATTTCATTTTTGAATTCCTCCCAATATTAAAATTCTACCAGATAGACCGGATGGGAGCAAGGATTATTAACTTTTAAGCTAAAGAAATACAAAGGTAGTTATAGTTTTCCTCTTTTGGTATCAAACTAACCAGAGAAACCAAAGGAGGTTATAATATACATGCCTACGTTAATTAAAAGCGACGATACTACCAGCCAGGGCGATGTTGAATCAGTTCTAAATAAAGGGGATGCCAGTGGCACTAATAACCCGGACGAGCATTTTGACGTGCATAAGAATGCTAAAAAGTATTATGAAATTGAAAAAGCCCCTGCCGCTATGCCTGAAGTGCATAAATGGCAGCGAGAACATATTAAAGTTCACGATCAAAGCCAAGACGGCTTTCCGTTAAATGTGATTGTTGATCCGGCTATGCGAGAAATGTACCAGCATGTACATGCTCAAGGGCTGACCAATGTCTTTGACCGTTTTGAGCAACAGGAGAAAATTCGCTGTAGTTTTTGCTCCTCAGGTTTATCCTGCCAGCTGTGTGCGAATGGGCCGTGCCGCATCAGTCCCAAAGCACCGCGTGGCAACTGCGGCGTTGATGCCGATGTTATGGTGGCCAGAAACTTTGTTTATCGCCATGTGACTATTGGAACCTCGGCGAATATATTCCATGCCCAGCAAGCTGCCAGAACCCTCAAGGCGGCTGCTGAGAAACCGGAAAGCGGTCTTAAAATCCGGGATAAGGAAAAACTCCTTAAATATGCGGAAATGGCGGGGCTCAACAGTCATGAAGATGTCAATAAGGTTGCTGTTAATTTTGCCAATTGGGTGCTGGAGGATATGGGAAAACCCTATTGGGAAGAGTCGGCTTTAGTGCAAACTTTTGCTCCGCCTAAACGTCAGGAATTGTGGCGCAAACTTAATGTTTATCCGGGGGGCGGTTTTAGTGAAGTGGGGTTTGCCCAAACCAAATGCATGACAAACCTCAATGCCGATCCGATTGACTTTTTGCTGACTTCGGTGCGGCTCGGGGTGATTAACGAATATCAGGGACTGTTTGCACTTGATATTCTACAGGAAATTCTCATGGGTACCCAAAAAATTCGTACAGCCAAGCAAAATATGGGTTTGCTGAAAAAGGATATGGTTAATATCATTACTAATGGTCATATGCCTTTGACTGCTCATATTGTAATTGAACTGGCCTCTATGCCTGAATGGCAGGAAAAAGCCAAAAAGGCGGGAGCTTCTGGCATGCAGATACTAGGGCATGTCTGTGAAGGGCAGCAGCTCCTCAATTACAAAGATACCGGTGAAATGAGTGCGTATGGCGGTCAGGAAGGCGAATGGCTGAGCGAAGAATATTTGTTTGCCACAGGTGCAGTTGATCTTTTTATGTTTGATTATAACTGCACAATCCCAACCTTACCGCTTTATGCTGAGCGGTTTGGGACAAGAATGGTCAGCACCCATGAGGTTATTCGTATGCCAGGTACTGAGGTTGTCGAGTTTAAACCTGAAGAAATGAAAAAACAGGCAGAAAAGATTCTAGATATGGCTATTGAAGCATTTGGCAAACGCAAAGCCGAAAATCGGGAAGTCTATATTCCGCCTCATATTTCTGAAGGTTGCGTGATTGGCTTTAGTACCGAATCGGTCAAGGAAGCCTTGGGTGGCTCCTGGAAACCGTTGATTGATGCTATCGCGGCCGGTAAGATCCGTGGTATTGCTACTATTGTCGGTTGCACAACTGCCCGCTATGGCCAAGGGGGCAGCAACATATTCCGGATCACCAAAGGTCTCATTGAAAAAGACATTTTGGTACTCTCAGGCGGCTGCACCTCATCTGTTATGCAATATACCGGACTTACCAATCCGACGGCTGCTGAGGAATGTGGCCCTGGGCTTAAGGAAGTCTGTAAGGCACTAGGCATTCCACCGGTACTTTCTTATGGCGCCTGTGTTGATATTGGAAAAATGACCCACACGGCAAAAGAGATTGCAGACGCATTAGATGTAGATACCAATAAATTGCCGCTGGTAATCGGCGCTCCTGAATATCTGGAGCAAAAGGCTGTTGCCGATGCCTGTACGGCGATTGCGCTCGGCTGGCTGGTGCATGTGGCTCCAGTTCCGTCGGTTACCGGCAGTGACCTTGTTGTCAAAACCTTAACGGAAACTACCGAAACACTGGGGCTGGGTAAGCTTACTGTGGAAACCAGCGCCGATAAAACCGTGCAAATCTATGTAAATCATATTGAAGGAAAACGCAAAGAATTAGGATTAAATTAGCCAAAAGTCAAGTGCGGGATTGCCTCCAGTCACTGCTGCAATGACATTATTGTATGCAGTAACGGGGCAATCCCGTTCTTGTTATCAGCAAACTAGAGTACAATACATTTGGATATTATAATAGTAATTGCGACTGATAATAACCAAAGATATTCACGATATACCAATAGTATGGTAAAATTTGATTAATATGTGTGCAGTGAAGACAAATGTAACGGAGGTTCTATGAAAAAAACAATCAATCAATATGTGTGGGTAGCAATCGGATGCTTGATTAGTGCTATCTCAATCAATGCGTTTTTGGTGCCGCACCATTTATTGAGTGGTGGAGTTTCGGGTCTGGCTATTATCTTTTACTTTCTTTTTGGTTTGCCGATTGGTATGCAAATTCTGGTGATGAATCTGCCGCTTTTATATGCGGCCTACCGGTTTTTAGGCAAAGAATACACCATTGGCACTATTTACGGGACCATACTATTTTCTCTGGCAGTTGATGCTACCAGGTATGTGTCGCAGTTAAATCTTATTGATGATCCCATGATTTCCGCCATTACCGGCGGTGTTGTCTCCGGTATCGGCAGTGGTCTTATTTTTCGCGTGAATGGCAGCGCCGGCGGGCTAGATATTGTTGCAGCTATTGTACGGAAGTTTTATTCGCTTAATTTTGGGGCTGTTGGGTTTGGCATTAACTGCTTAATTATGGTTGTGGCTGCGGGGTTGTTTGGCCTCAAGCTGGCGATCTTGACGTTGATTTCCATGTTTATTGGTGCCAATCTCACAGATAAGGTAGTAGAGGGTTTCAACCGCAAAAAAACAATCTTTATAGTTTCTTATAATACAGATGCTATTGTGGATGTTATCTTAAAAGAAGTGGGTCGGGGTGTTACTATTTTGCACGGACAAGGTGCATATACCCGCCAGTCCAAACAAGTGCTGTTTGTTGTTGTCAGCTTAATGCAAATTGCGAAGATCAAACAACTGGTGGATGAAGTTGATCCGCAAGCTTTTATGATTGTGCAGGATGCCGCAGAGGTTATGGGACGAGGCTTTACGTTGCCAGGAAGTAGACAGATTTAATGGCAAATAATCTGAATGGATAGTTGCAAAATGAAAAAAGTATGGTATAATTTAAGTATTACGGCCAACCAACAAGAATAACTTCCTGGTAGGTCTAGAAGGACGGAACCTTTTGAAGCGAAAGAAAGGCTCAATAATTCTAGTAGTAAAATCCCTGGGAAGCTCCTTCTAACCGGATGTCCGCCTTCAAATAAAACGGAGGTGCATTCGTATGAACGGACAGGAATTTTTACTTTTGGCTATGGTGGGAGTTGCCTGGGTTGCAGGTCTTTACCATCAGTCATGTAAGCTTCTCGGACTTAATTCGAAACATTAATTGGTACGAAGTGGTTTATGAAGAAAGCACCAGTTTGGGCAATGCTCAACTGGTGTTTTTTGTTTGCAACGTATCATATTGGATGGCTGCAAGATATACCAATTGGCGGTTTCTTTTAATAATATATCTGGTAAAATGATAATTGGATGGTACCAATCCTAAAAGTACAAAGAAGAGTGATTTGATGCGCATCATAATTAATCGTAATGCAGATACCCCGGTGTATTTGCAAATAAAAAATCAATTAAGAGAGATGATTTTTTCCGATGTATTACCGGAAGGCATGATATTGCCGCCTGAACGAAGTTTGGCCAAAGAACTGGATGTTAACCGCAGCACAGTGATTAAAGCTTACCAGGAACTTAAGGCTGACGGACTGGTGGCTTCTTATGTCGGCAAAGGTACAGTAGTTGTGTCACAGGCCGGAGAAAAAACATCGCTGTCAGAGGGATATATTAATCCACTGCCTTGGTATCAGCTTTTTACTGAACCTATTGCTGCTAGTAATGACAATGTTATCGGTGATATTATGGCAATCAATAGTGGCGACAATATCATCTCTTTTGCCGGTGGTATTCCAACTCCGGATTTGTATCCGGTAGAAAGTATGCGGGAAATTCAAGCTGAATTATTCCAAACTGCTGGCCGAGAACTGTTTCTACACAGCTCAGTTGAAGGCTATTATCCGCTGAGAGAAAGTATTGGCTATTTACTGCGGCAACGTCAAATAACGGCAGCAGCAAAAGATATTGTCGTGCTTTCAGGTTCCCAGCAAGGACTGGATTTTGCGGCAAGAATCTTTATTCGGCCAGGTGATACTGTGCTTGTAGAAGAACCAACTTTCTTTGGGGCAATCCAGATATTCCGGGCTGCCGGTGCACGGGTTATTGGTGTGCCTATTGATAAGGATGGCCTGCGGACTGATGTGCTGGAAGCTTTGCTCTCGCGCCACAAGCCTAAATTTATTTATACACTGCCTACCTTTCAAAATCCGTCAGGAGTTACCATGAGCTTAGAGCGGCGTTATCAACTGTTGAAGCTGGCTTATCAGTACCAACTGCCCATACTGGAAGATGATCCTTATGGCGAGTTGTATTATGACAGTGTGCCGATTCCGCCGCTCAAAGCTCTTGATAAACATGGTTATGTCATGTATTTAAGTACTTTTTCTAAATCGCTGTTTTTGGGCTTGCGGGTGGGGTGGATAACGGCTGCGCCACAGGTGCTTGCTAAATTCGCCCAGCTTAAGCAAATGACCGACCTACATGTCAATACACCGGCGCAACTGCTTTTAGATGCATTTATTCGCAAGGGGCATTATGAACAACATCTTGGGCTGCTGCGCAGCGAATATGCTAAACGCCGAGAAGTTATGCTGCATGCTCTAGATAGGTATAAAGTTCCCGGAACCAGTTGGAATAAGCCGGCCGGCGGTTATTATATCTGGTGTCGGCTGCCTGACAATATTGTCAGGCACAAATTGGTGGCGAGTGCTGGAAAAAAAGGCGTTGTATTTTTGCCAGGTGAGGTTTTCTATCCTGATGGCACGCAAGGCGATACCCATGTCAGATTAAATTATACTTTTGCCGATATCGAAAAGCTTGAAACCGGCATAAAACTGCTAATGCAGGCGGTAAAAGAAACTGTGAGTGCTGGCAGTGGCCAGCTGAGTAGTCACAATAGTAAACCGTTGGTGTAAATAATACCAGGAGGCGATCTTGGATGAATACTGTGAAAATTAAACAGGTGGATGCGTTTACAACCCAAGCGTTTGGTGGCAACCCGGCTGGAGTAGTCACTGATGCCAATAATCTCAATGATGAGCAGAAACAAAAGATTGCTCGCGAGATGAATCTGTCGGAAACCGCGTTTGTCTCTCAGTCTGCTGTGGCTGATTTTAAAGTGCAGTTTTTTACGCCCAATACTGAAGTGCCGCTATGCGGGCATGCGACTATTGCTACATTTGCCACACTATATGCAGAGGGAAAACTTGATCAGTCCAAAAATGTTTTTTATCAGGAAACCAAAGCTGGGGTTCTGCCGGTTGAAGTCATAAAAGCGGGAAACCAGGTGACTTTTATGATGACTCAGGCGGTGCCGCAGCTGGCTGAAGTCGAACTGACAAGAGAAGAAATTGCTGCTGGCTTAGGGCTTGCGGCTGAGGATTTGATTGCTGAAAAACCGTTAAAAGTGTCTACCGGTTTGTGGTGGCTGGTAATCGGTGTCAAAAGCCTTGCAAAATTAAGTCAGGCGCAGCCCGACTTTTCCGCAATTACTGCTATGAGTAAAAAATGCGGGTTTGAAGGTTTTGTACCGTTTTGCCTGGAAACGGCGCAGCCGGATTGCAGTTTCCATTCCCGAGCATTTTGTCCAATGGATGGCATCAATGAAGATCCGGTTTGTGGGACTGGAAACGGTTCGGCAACTGCCTATATTGCCGCTCATAATCTACTAAGTGTGGATGGGGAGACTGCCTGGGTGGGGGAAGCCGGTCTGGAAGTGGGACGCCCCGGCAAAGTCAGTATCCTTGTCAGTAAACAGGCTGACAAGGTCACGACTGTTAAAGTCGGCGGCAGCGCAGTGGCTGTACTGGAAGGAGAGCTGCGGTTTTGAAGACAATAGGCCTTATTGGCGGACTGAGCTGGGAATCTTCGGTAGAATATTACCGGCTGATTAATGAAGGCATAAAAGATCGGTTAGGCGGGCTTCATTCGGCACAAAGTTTGCTGTATTCGGTTGATTTTGGACCTGTTGAAGAACACATGCGGCAGGGAGACTGGCAGCAGATTGACAAGCTGCTTGTTGATGTGGCACTGCGGCTGCAGCGAGGCGGGGCAGAGTTTCTTATGATTTGTTCCAATACCATGCATAAATGCGCTGACAGTATAAGAGAACAGACTGGAATGCAGCTTATCCATATTGCCGATGCGGCTGCACAAAAGAGTAAAGAACAAGGCGTCAAGAAAGTGGGCCTCTTGGGAACGCGATTTGTCATGGAAGAGGATTTCTATCGGCAACGTCTTAATGAACAGCATGGAATTGAAGTTATCATACCGGAAGAAGCTGAGCGGCATAGGATTAACAACGTAATCTTCCAGGAACTGTGTTTGGGTATCCTTAGTCAGCAATCGAAAGAAGAGTTTCAAAAGATTATCAATAACCTGGTAGTGCAAGGGGCTGAGGGAATTGTGCTGGGCTGCACCGAAATTCCACTCCTCATTAAGCAGGCTGATGTAACTGTGCCGGTTTTTGATACTATGACCCTGCATGCCGAGGCTGCTGTTAGGTTTGCCTTGGAAAACTAGATCTTTATTCGATGACAAGAATTCAGGCGGCGTTTTGATGCCGCCTGAATTCTTGTTTATATTTACCCTAACAGAAACAGGATAAGGGCAACATCGGCTTCCGCTTTCACTAACGCTCGGCGCACGCCGTGTTTTCTTTATTGGGGAATAAATCACCGGAGTTTGAAAATGATAATGCTAGCTGGTAGGCAGTGGTTTTGTGGAAGTGCCGCAAAACAGGTAAAAATAGTTTTGTAAATTCACTTAGAAAGTGATAGGATTAAAGAAGTTTTTGGTTTTAGGGAGATGAGTACATGAATGTGCGCTTTACCAAAATTGCTGCGCTATTAGCTGTTGCCGGCATATTCTTTTTATATCCGGCTCCTGGTGGCTTAAGTGTGACGGCGTGGCATTTGTTTGGTGTATTTATTGCGTTAATACTTGGCCTTATATTACAGCCTTATCCGGAGCCTACGCTGCTAACTGTGATTACAACACTGGCAGGTATGTTTGTATTGCCGGTGCAGGAGATATTAGTCGGGTATACAGACACTATGTTGTGGCTGACCTTAATTGCCATGATGATTGGTATTGGCTTAAAGAAGTCAGGCTTGACCAAGCGTATAGGTCTGATGTTAATCAGTAAGTTTGGCAAGACGACACTTAGGATTGGTTATATTTTAAGTTTTATTGACCTAGTTTTGGCTACCAGCACACCGGCTTCGCCGGCCCGGACAGGCGGTTTGGTGTACCCGCTGGCCGAAGGAGTTATTGATGTTGGCAGCTCAAGTAAAGAAGGCAAAGCGCGGACAGGCGCTTATTTTACGCTATTGGCTTTTATGGCCAGCATGCTTAGCGGCAGTCTGTTTATGACCGGTATGGGGCCTAATCTGATTAATGTTAAACTGGCACAAGATGTGCTTGGCATCAGTGTTAGTTGGCCATTATGGACGTTGGCGGCCTTGCCAGGATTTATCGGTTTTTTACTGACACCTTATGTTGTATATAAATTGTGTCCGCCAGATAGCACATCTATGCTGGAGGTAAGGGCGCGAGCTGGTAGCGAGTTATTTGCTATGGGGCGGCTCGGCAGTAGTGAATTGACAGCCGCCGGTATATTTTTGACAATATTGCTTTTATGGTCTACAAGCACAGTAACCAAAATAGACAGTACGCTGGTTGCTTTTATTGGCATATCACTAATGCTGATAACGGGAGTTCTCGAATGGGATGATTTAGCCGAAAACAAGGAAATGTGGTCATTTCTCATCTGGTTTGGTGCGATTTTGGGATTTTCGGCGGCTTTAACCAAACTGGGCTTTTTCAACTGGTTTGCCGGTATCATTAAGCTGCTGCTACCAACGGCCGGACTAGGGGCTTATAGTATTTTGCTGGTAATAGCGGTGCTGGCTATTGTGCCGCACTACTTTTTTGTGTCGTTTACCGGTTATGTGGTCGCTTTTTCGCCACTGGCCTTTTCGTTTGTTGCGGCAACCGATGTGCCAAGATATCCGGCGTTTTTTATTTTGGCTTATCTAATGGTTGTGTCCTGTACGATGACCCACTATGGCAATGCTTTAGGCCCATTATTGATGGAAAAAGGTTATAATGATAAAAAAAGGTGGTGGAGTACCGGCACGGTGATTACCTTGCTGCATGTTGCACTTTATCTGACGGTTGGAGTTGTTTATTGGAAATTGCTTGGCTTGTGGTACTAAAAGAGTGCATAATTTTGACATTAAATAGCTTGTGTGGTATTCTAATAAAAAATAATCAAAATGCCCTTCCTATATATGTAAAATTACTGCAATAAAGATAGGCAATCTATAGAAGAAATCAGATATAGTTCCTAACAACGAGGAGATGTAGTTATGATTAAAGAATTTGAAGGCGTTAAGCCCAATATTGATGAGAAAACTTACATAGCTGACGGAGCTAAGGTTATTGGAAAAGTTACGATGAAAGAATATAGCAGTCTGTGGCCTAATGTGGTTGTTAGAGGTGACGTCAGCCATATTGAGATTGGCCGCTACACCAATGTTCAGGATAATAGTGTGGTGCATGTAGCAGACGATTATCCCACCATAATTGGCGACTATGTGACGATCGGGCACAATGCTATCATCCATGGCTGTACCATTGAAGAACATTGTTTAATTGGCATGGGGGCCATTGTTCTTAATGGAGCGGTGATCGGCAAGGGCAGTATCATTGCTGCCGGCGCGGTAGTTAAAGAGAAACAAGTAATTTCGCCGCATTCGTTGGTGGTCGGTGTACCGGGAAAAGTAGTGAAATTTGTACCTGAGGATTGGGACAGCATTCATTCCCAGGCGGTAAAATACAAAACGCTGTGGAGCGAACGCTATAATCATATGCCAGATGCAGGCGGCGAACGCTATCACGGTGAAAAAATAGTATAATTGTTGAATTACGAAAGCAGCTGTATTGGAATGGAAGTTTCGATGAGCTGCTTTTTCTATTGACAAGAACCGGCAAGGAAAGTAATGTAAAGATAGGAATGTCCTGGTATTTACAGATTTGGAGGGCAATTAATGAGCAATATAATGACTGCTGAAATATCAGTTCTACTGATAACTGAAATGCTGCCGGTAGTGACAGGTTTTGCTGAACAGACAGGAAAGGCTTTCGGATTAACCCAGGCGCAGCAGCATAAACTGGTGCTGGCGATGGAAGAGTTATTTGTTTTTTTGGCTAAACAAGATGAACAGCAAAGTACTGTGCGAGTGACTTGCCGCAATGGAGGATATTATGTGGTACTGGCCTGTTTATTTCCTTTGCATATCCTGCCTGCGGCAGCTTTTAATATAACAGCTAAGGTCAGTTTGGATGATGATGCCTCGTTGGAAGAAATGGGGCTGCTGCTCGCTGCACGGGCGGTTGACCGTTTAGAGGTTGTGCGGGAAAACCGTGAATTCCTGGAATTGCGGTTGGTGGTGGAAAAAGAGTATCCGGCGGCGTCAACTGGCCTTGAACCGCTTGTTGAACAGGACGGTTATGTTGTGCAGGCCACCAGTCATGAAATATTGAAACAGTTTGCCAAGCGGGTAAGTAAGGCCTATGCAAAAATTGCCCCCGCTTTTTTTGCATTTCCCGGCAAAGTCGTTGACATGGTCGCCAGTGGCGAATATGATGCGGTACTGGCGGTAAACAAGCAGGGATATGTCGGTGGCGGTATATTTTGGCGGCAAACCGGTAAAATGATAGAGTTCTTTGGTCCCTATATGTTTATTGGTCAGGAAGACCTTGCTCAGGCAGTTACCGATCAAGCGCTGATTAAATTGGCACGGAGCCAGGCGCTCTGCATGGTCAATTTGCAGCCGACAACAGAAGTGCCGCAAGATTATTTTGAGACCTTGGGCGAGATTGCTATTACAGCCGGCGATGTCGAGAAAGAGGATGTCAAACATCAGGTGCTATATCGGCAGCTGGAAGAGGATAATGGTGCTAAGGTGTTTGTGCACCCTAAAATAGCAGGATTTATGGAAGAAAGTTATGATCGTCTGGTTTTGCCGCGCACTTTGCTGACAACAGAGTATGCGGGCGAAGCTATCCTCGCGCACTCAGCCTTTTCGGTGGCGCTCGACTGGCCGCGGGGTCAGGCCTTTTTGTCAGTGTTGGCAGTGGGACAAGATGCCCTTAATAACCTGAAAGAACATGTAGTGTTTTTGCGGCAAGAAGGCATAGTTAACCTATTCTTTTATTTAGATGCCGGTAAAGCTGAGGAAGCTCTTTTGGTGCCGGCATTACTTGGTGCTGGTTTTACTCCCCGTTTGGTTCTTCCCTGGGGAGGATATGGTGATTTGGTGTTGTTTCAGCAGGGGGAGGTATTTTAGTATGCCGGGAAAGTTTCCTGCACTTGATGTACTGGTTCCACCCCATATTAGGAAAATTGAGCCCTATATTCCCAGTAAACCTGATGCGGTGCTTAAGGAAATGTATGGCTGCAGTACGCTGCATCGCCTTAATAATAACGAAAATGCCTTGGGGCCAACCACTGCTGCCTTAGCGGCGATTAAGAATTTTGACCCGGTACAGGCGGCTGTATATCCAAGCGGTGATGCCTACTTCTTGCGCTGCCGTTTAGGCGAACGGTTTGGCTTGTCACCAGATGCTTTTTTGGTAGGTAATGGCGCCAATGAGGTTATTGCTTTTGCAATTAATGCCTTTTGCCAGAAAGGTGACAATATTATTACTGCTGATAAGACCTTTGCGGTATATGAGTGGGTAGCTGAGTTTTCTGGATTTGAAGCCAAGCTCATACCACTTAAGGATTATGGTTTTGATGACCAGGCAATGTTATCAGCGATTGATGAACGTACCAAAATCGTGTTTGTCTGCAACCCCAATAATCCGACCGGGACTTATTGGAACAAAGAGAGGCTAAAGGCTTTTCTTGATAAAATAGACGGGCGCACGATCGTTGTTGTCGATGAAGCCTATTCTGAGTTTGTGGAAGCACCTGATTTCCCGGATTGTATGGAACTGATTAAGGATTACCCTAATCTGGTAGTGTTTCGGACATTTTCCAAGATGTTTGGTTTGGCGGCACTTAGGATTGGCTATTTGGCAGGAAGTCTGGAAGTGGTTGATGTTATTCGGCGCACATGTGTGGTATATTCGGTAAATGCCTTGGCGCAGACAGCTGCTTTGGCAACGCTAATTGATGCAGATGAGCATATGGCTAAAACCCGGGCCATGATTCGGGAGTCCAGGAATTATCTTACGAGTGAATTAACGTGTCTCAATATACCTTTTATAGCTGGGGAAGGCAGTTATGTTATTATTCGCCTGCCAATGAGTGACATGCTTATTTATCGTAAACTCATGCGTTTAGGATACATGGTGAGAACCATGACAGGATTTCGTTTTCCCAATCATATCCGAGTAACCTTACAGCCATTGCCGGTGATGGAAGGATTTATCAAAGCTTTGACTGAAGTACTGAAGAAATGATGGTGTACTATGTTAAATAAGGTGCAACGGCTATTGGCAGGCGGTAGTCAGGTAGATATGGCAAGCGGTTCAGTATCAGGCGTAATTATTTGCTTAGCAGTGCCAATGATGCTTTCCATGTTCTTTCAAAACCTATATTCCTTCATTAATACAATCTTTGTATCTTGGTTGGGTGGAGTTCCTTTAGCAGCTATATCGATGGCTGTTCCGCTTACTTATGTAGCTTTTTCGCTGGCCAAGGGAGTTGGAATGGGAAGCGCCGTCATCATTGGGTACGCACGCGGTGCTGGCGATCAGGCTGGGGCAGAGGCGGTAAGCCGCGCGGTACTGCCTCTGATGACAATGGTTATGTGTTTGCTATTGCCGCTATTATCAGTTGAGGTATGTAATCGCTTTTTTTCTTTGCTAGGTGCCAGTGGAGAGATTTTAGAGCAGGTTTACTGGTTTACTGTCTGGATGGTATTGGGGTTTCCCGTGCTCGGTTATTCGATGGCGGTGGAAGCACTGCTGATGAGTAACGGTGATACCGTAACACCTATGAAGGGCATGATTTTAGGCAATATCATCAATATCTGTCTTGATCCGCTGTTCATCTTTGGATTGAAATGGGGAGTAGCCGGGGCAGGCGGCGCTACTTTCATCGCCCAATTTGCAGCAGCTTTGTATTTAGGAAGAAAGTACTGCAAGCTAACCGGAACTGCGTTGTCCTTTATTCCGGATAAAACCATGCTTAGCGCATGGGGGCAGATTCTTAAACAGGGACTATTTATTACAGTAGGTTTTTTGGTTAGCCCGATAGGGATAATGGTGCTAAACGGTATACTTGCTAAGTTTGGGCCAAACGCAATTGGTGCTTGGAATATGATGTCACGCATGGAGATGATGGTGTTATTGCCTGTAGCGGGTATGGGCAATGCATTGGCTGTGTTCGCCGGTTTTAATATGGGACGACAGGATTATAATCGGATACGAGCCGGATTGAAGACTTTTCTTATATTGGCTTGCTGTATCATTATGCCAGCGGCGTTACTCTTTTTTTTCTTCTCCCATGAGTTATTGTATATTTATAAACCAGTTCCTGAACTTTTGGTTTTGGCCAGCGTTGCTGTTCATGCTGCAGGGGTATCCATGGTGTTTGCGCCGTTGCTAATTGCTCTGAATAGCATGGCGCAAGGATTAAAACGTCCGGTTTATATGTTGACTATGATTATTTTATATATTGTTGTATTGCGGCTTCCCCTGGCTTATTGGCTTGCCGGACTATGGGGCGGCCAGGGCGTGTTTTGGAGCCATCCGGCGTCTACGTTTATTGCCGGGCTAGTGGCTATTGGACTATTAATTAAGCTGCTTGCTAAAGGTGAAAAAAAATGCGAAACGGACAAGACGGCTGTTTGCCAATGATAGGAGAAGAGGAGGATTCTATGGAGGATTGGGAAATCGACATGTTTAGCCCGGAGGATGCTGCAGGAGTTGTTGAACTTTATAGGGCGGTTTATGGCGAAAATTACCCGATTAAGACAGTATATGACTCGGCAGAATATATCCGGCAAAGCCAAGGTGATGCATATCGGGTTGTAGCTCGTACACAATCAGGTAAGGTGATTGGTATGGTTGCCTTTTTTAGTTCTTCTCCGCCAAATCGTGAGTTATATGAACATGGTCAGCTGATGGTGAGACCTGATTACCGGAAAAGTAGGATTTCTCTGCAATTGTGCAAGTATGCTTTGGAAAAAATACCAGTCCAACATGCAATGGAAACAGTCTGGCTGGAGGCTGTTTCCAATCATATTTTCTCCCAAAAGGTAGGTTTGCAGCAAGGTTTTTGTGAAACAGGTATGGAGATTGACTTGATGCCGGGTAATGCATCTGCCAGCTCTTTGAAGAATTCGCCCGAGGTTGCTACGCGGGTATCGGCACTACTGCTTTTCCGCACGTATAAACCAAAGCCGCAGACTATTTATGTACCGTCGGTATATGAAAAAGTGCTTCCATTTTTATATGAAGGGCCTGACTATGGTCATGCCTTTATGCGTGGTGTCGGTGATTTGCCTCAAGATGTGGTGACCGTGGGCAAGTGTGACTTATTTGTCAGTGCCGGGGTGGCACGTATTACTTTCATCGAAATTGGCGCTGATTTTGCGGCTTGTTTGGATAAAATGGAGCAAGAGACTAGCGTTGACGGGATAGTAGTGAAACAGGTTTTCTTCCGATTAACTCAACCGTGGACAGGCGCGGTTGTCAATGTTTTGCGGCAGCGAGGGTATTTTATTAGCGGTTGTTTGCCACGCTGGTTTGATGAGGATGGTTGTTTAATGCAGAAGATAGTCGGAACCCCCAACTTTGATGGAATATTGCTCTATACCAAACGGTCTGAAAGAATATTGGAATTGGTTAAGCAGGATTGGAAGGAGGTTAAAGACAACGGTGGAAACACTACAATATAAATTGGAGCAGGCTGTCGGCGGCCAATTTGAGATTGGGCGCAATGCGCCAAGAGTAGATGCCGTGGGCAAGGTTACCGGACAAGAGAAATATGCAGCAGACTATTATCCTGAAAACTTCGTCTGGGCGGGAGTAAAGCGCTCAGAACACGCGCATGCCTATATTAAGCATATCGACATTGCTGCTGCCGAGCAGGTGCCTGGGATTGTTGCCGTACTAACTTCTAAAGATATTAAGGGCAGTAATCGCCTGGGGATTTTTGAAAAAGACCAGCCCATTTTGGCGGATGATAAGGTGCGGCATTTAGGGGATGCAGTGGCGCTGGTTATTGCAGAAACCCAAACGGCTTTGTCACAGGGTTTGGCGGCTGTAGTCGTTGAGTATGAACCAATACCGACGGTGTTTGCGGCCAAGGATGCGTTAAAACAAGATGCGCCCCTGCTGCATGAAGGGCGGCCTGATGGCAATATTTTGCTTAGCGGCGAAATTAGCTGTGGTCGGGGAGCCGCTTATTTGTCTGAGTGTGATTTAGTAGCAGAAGTGACTGTGACGGTTAACTGGCAGGAACACGCTTTTTTGGAAACGCAGACTGGGGTTGCCTGGCTTGATGAAGCAGGACTATTACATATGATTGTATCGACTCAAACGCCGTTTCGTGACCGGCTGGAGCTGGCTGAGGCATTAGGCATTTCGCCGATGAAAATGCGGGTGACGGCCCCTTATCTTGGAGGTGGGTTTGGCGGCAAGGACGGGGTTACTGTTCAAGGTTTTTTGGCACTGGCTGCTTTTCATTCCGGCGGCCGACCGGTAAAGATATGGTATTCACGGGAAGAGAGCATACTTGCCGGAACCAAGCGGCATCCGGGAGAACTTACTTACCGATTGGGTTGTGATAAGGACGGATATTTGCGCGCTCTCGACTGCAGGTTGGTGTTTGACAGCGGAGCTTATTCAGCCTTAGGCGGGCAGGTGTTGGCATTGGCGATGGAACATGCCGGCGGACCTTATCGCATTGAGCATACTTCTATTCAGGGGATGGCCGTATATACCAATAATCCGGTGGCCAGTGCTTTCCGCGGTTTTGGTGTGCCGCAGGCTACTGCCGGGATTGAACAGGCTGTTGATGAATTGGTTAAACTGGGTAGCTTTGATCCGCTTGAGTTCCGGTTGAAAAACGCCTTGCGGCGTGGCGATACCACTCCGGCTGGTGTAGTGCTTACTAGTGCAGCCGGGTTTACCGAATGTCTGGAAACTGTGCATAAGCATAGACTTTGGTTAGAACGGGAGGAATGGGAACAGGCGGCTCCGCCTTTCACAAAACGGAGTGTTGGCCTAGCTGCTTGTCATCATTGTCAGGGCTTTGGCCCCAGTGTTGCCGATTATGCTAATGCCAAGCTAGAACTCAAGGCTAATGGAACCATCAGTGTATACTCCGGGGTGGCTGATATGGGGCAGGGTAATGCGACAACTTGTTTGCAGATTGTCAGCCACATTTTATGCCAGCCTTATGAGGCTATGGAATTGATTTTACCTGATACTTCGCTGACACTGCCGTCCGCGTCCTCTTCGGCCAGCCGGACGACGTTTACCTATGGTAATGCTTTGATTGGTGCGGCTGAATTGTTAAAAAACAAGTTGCTTGACAGGGCGGCGTTAATCTTATCATTCCAAATGCTTACAGCGGTTAAGCGAGATGATTTGCTGCTTTTGCCGGGCCGGATTGTACACGGTGCTTCCGGTAAGGGAATACCAATTGCGCTGGCCGCAAGTATGATGGATGCGACCGAGCGTGTGGCAACCTATAGCTATACCTGTGAACCTGCTGCGCAGATTCCTGCTACTGGCGCTAATCTTCGCATACATGGCTATCCCCATAAGATATTTTCTTTTGCCGTTCAATTGGTCCGGATAGAGGTTGACCAACTGACAGGTAGTGTTAGAGTCTGTGATTTATTAACCTGTGTGGAAGCTGGACGGGTGCTTAATCCGCAACTATTTGAACAGCAAATCCAGGGCGGTGCGGCGCAGGGGCTGGGATATGCTTTGTTTGAAGATTTTATCGTCAAAGAGGGCAAAATTGTGACAGGTGATTTTTCCACCTATATTTTGCCGACTGCACTTGATTTACCCCCGATGGAGACGATTGTTGTTCCGCTTAATCAGGATGACGGCCCGTTTGGCATGAAAGGTGTCGGCGAGATTGGGGTTAACGGTATTTTGCCGGCGCTGGCAAATGCTATTGCTTCCATAACCGGAACAAGAATTGCCGGCGGCCCGCTGACAGCTGAAAAGATTTTGCTGGCAATGGAAAAAAACAGAAAGGCGGGCAATTCATGAAGCTGACATTTATACTCAATGGCAAAGAAACTACGATAGAAACCAAACCTGACCGCCGGGTGGTGGATTTGCTGCGGGAAGATCTGGGGCTTACCGGTGTAAAAGAATGCTGTGGGGCTGGCGAGTGCGGTGCTTGCACAATTTTGGTTGACGGCGAAAGCCGCCTGTCTTGCCTTATGCTGGCAGCACAGCTCGAAAATCGCCAAATTCTCACAGCGGAAGGCGTAGCTATTGAAGAAAGGCTACATGTTATGCAGCAGGCCTTTATTGATTGCGGTGCCGTACAGTGCGGTTTTTGCATCCCTGGTATGATTTTGGCCTCGCTTGATTTACTAAATCGCTGCCCTGATCCGACGCCAGACCAGGTGCGGGTAGGGTTGAGTGGCAACCTTTGCCGCTGTACTGGTTATCAAAAAATTGTGGAAGCCGTATTAATGGCAGCCCGCCAGCTGCAAGGGAGGGAGAGTTAATGCACATTTTCTTTCCGACCTCGCTGGAAGAGTTGTGGCGTCAGTTTGAGCAGTACCCTGCCGGGCAAATACTAGCAGGGGGAACCGACCTTTTAGTGCGGCTGCGCAAAAGCGGTGAAAAGGTGCCGGTGCTGTTTGCCCTCGAAAAATTACCTAATCTGCAAACAATAACCCAGGAGCAAGATGGGCTTTTTATCGGAGCCGGTGTAACTATTCAGCAGTTGCTGGAGCATGAAATCATTCAGAAACGTTTTCGGGCATTGTGGGAGGCGTTGAATGTATTTGCATCTCCGCCCATCAGGCATTGTGCTACCTTGGGCGGCAATCTTTGCACAGCCTCGCCGGCAGGCGATACGCTGGCACCACTTTATGTTTTTGGTGCGGTAGTAGTGGTGGCAAGTGTACGGGGATTGCGCAGGGTGCCTATTGTGGAGTTTATTCTGGGACCTGGCAGTACAGTATTGCAGCCAGGCGAAATTGTGACTGGAGTTAGCTTGCCGCTGCCGGCAGAAGCGGTGCAGTCTCATTATTATAAGGTTGGCAAACGCCAAGCGTTGGCGATTGCCGTTGTCAGTTTGGCTGTTTTACTGGAATTAGGGCAGGATAACAGATTGAATCAAATTAAACTAGCCTGGGGCAGTGTGGGAAAAACTATTGTCATGCTGCCGGAAGTGGAAGCCTTTCTCAAGGGAAAAGTTTTGACAACAGATGTTTTACGGCAGGCTGCGAAGTTGGCAGCTGACGGTGTCAGTCCGATTAATGATGTCCGGGCTGGTGCCGCCTACCGGCGGCAAGTAGCAGGCAATTTGCTGTTGTCATTAAGCTCACATTTGCAATCACGGTAAAGTTTAGAAATATATAAATAGAGGTTTGTACATTTTATAACACACAGGTACTGGAGGGGAAATGGTTGGTTGCTGAGGAATTTCAGATTGTGCCGGTAGACAGTATTAATGTCAGACACGTTAGTACTGTATTCCAGTCAGTATATGGTAACGATTTTCCGGTTAAAGATGTATATGATCCGGACATCTTATGGCAGGAAATTTCTGCCGGCCGCGTAAATGCTGCTTTGGCTTTTGACTGGCAGGGGCAGCCGGCAGGTTATGTTTCTATGTTTAAAAATGCTCCTAACCCCCGGTTGTGGGAGGCCGGAAATATGGTAATACATCCTGCTTTCAAATATAGTAATTTATCGTCACTGTTAACAAAAATTTACTTTGAGCCAGCAGTTATCGGTCTTACTGACTACAACGGTATTTTTTGCGAAGCCGTGTGCCACCATTATGTTACGCAAATTGGTGCCGCCAAATCAGGACTGCATGATTGCGCCATAGAATTGTTGCAACTCTCAGCTGAAAGTTTCAAAGATCATCGTGCTGTGTCTTCCCAACGAATATCCTGTGTGATGAGTTTTCAGGAAAAGTCGGAGCCAATTACCCCTGTTTATGTTCCGCCAGAATATGTAGGGATTGTGGGTAGTTTAGTTCAGTCTTTGAAACCGAGAGCAATTTTGCCAGCCGATGGCCCCCTGCCTATGACTGGCTTGACTGTCAGAGAGGAAAATTATTACGCAGCAGCTCAGACTTGGAAGATTTCTGTCCGGGAAATTGGTGCCGACTGGCTGGCTTGCCTAGATGAACTATTACATGAAGCTGCCAGCAGAAAGGTAATCAGTCTGCAAATTGCTGTCAATACAGCTTACCCTGCTTTGGGTGCAGCTGTAAAAGCTATGCGGGACCGTGGGTTTTTCCTGGGTGGCTTGCTGCCACAGTGGTTTGGCAGCGACGGATTGCTGCTGCAAAAATTACTGGAGACAGAACCTGATTATGAGCAGATTAAGCTATACAGCAAAACAGCCAAAGATTTGCTGGCTTTTATCCGTGCTGATCGCGAAGCAGTAAATCGCTGAGGCGCCATTCTTACATGCCCCAGCGCATGGCAACAGCGCCCCAGGTCAATCCTGCGCCAAAACCAACCAGAACAATGTTATCACCTGGTTTTATCAGGTAATTCTCAAGAGCTTCATACAAAGCAATCGGGATAGAGGCCGAAGAAGTATTGCCGTATCTGTCTAAATTTATCATAAACTTTTCAATAGGCATCTCTAAGTTGCGAGCCGCAGCTTCAATGATGCGCCGGTTGGCCTGATGAGGTATTACTAGAGCAACCTCGTTCTTGTCTATCTGGGCTGCCATCAATACCTGTTCCACTGCTTCCGGCAGTTTTTTCATGGCAAACTTAAATACTTCGTGCCCATTCATATGTAAGGTATTTAGGTTCTTCTCAATAGCCTCCGACGTTACCGGCATACGCGACCCCCCCGCCGGCATCAATAAGTGTTTGCCACCGGAGCCGTCAGCCCCCAAACGCAAAGCCAGTAATCCGTATCCCGGCAAAGCAGGACGCAGCACAACTGCGCCAGCACCGTCAGCCAGTAGTACACAGGTTTCCCGATCTGTCCAATTGGTTATTTTCGATAACACTTCGGTTCCTATTACCAATACATTTTCATATGTCCCATTTTCAATGAACTGACTTCCTATAGACAGCCCATAAATAAAGCCGGCACATCCTGCTGTCACGTCGAAAGCCGGAACGTCATTTAGCCCCAGAGCGGCCTGTATGATGCAGGCAGTAGAGGGGAATTGCATGTCACTAGTTGCTGTCGCAACAATAATTAGATCTACTTCTGACGGTGAAATTTTTGCGTTTGCCAGGGCTTGTTTTGCAGCAATAACTCCCAGATCGGATGCCGCCTGTTCGGTACTGGCAATATGTCGCTCCTTAATTCCAGTACGGGATTGAATCCACTCATCACTGGTTTCTACAATTTTTTCCAATTCGGCATTGGTCACTGTTTTGTCGGGAACATACATACCAACGCCGGCAATACCTGACCGAAGCTTATTTTTAGACATATTCTTCACCCCACGGTAGTTTTGTATGGCTGAAAAACGTATAAGCAATTATATATGGTTATAACAAAAACCTCCTCTATCAAGCCTTTTTGTACCTAATAGCGGAGGTTTTTGTCATTTCATTACCACAGAGTCAATAAATTTAGCCAGCAAGACGGCTGTCAATATAGCTGACCATAGATTGGAGCGTAGTATACTGTCTCAGACCGTCCAATTCCAATTCCAACCCAAACTCATTCTCAACCAGAACAAGCAATTCGCTAAAATCCAGAGAATCAAAGCCTAGGTTTTCTACAAACAAAGCTTCCGGTTTAAGGGCTTCCTCCGAAATTTTACCTTTTTTAAACTTCAGAATTACACCGCTTAATCTTTCCATTGTTGCCATTGTTAATTCTCCTCTCAACATTATTCTATAGTGCTATCACCCCCAATTGCTCGGTGTACCGTGGTGAGCAGAGAAAAGGTAATAGTTTACTATTATACAAACAAAATCATTTTTTCTAAATGATTTTTTCGATTACAGGAAAGATTGCTGTTGCACGGTTTGCTGATCGGCTTGGATTGCAGCTAATAAATTTTTGCCGGTTTTGGTATATAGTTTAATCGTATTGTAATCCGGCTCCTTATCCAGAATTCTTTGCATTACAATACCATCACTGCCAAACCAGCGAGGTGCCAAACCGCCAAGAAAAAATCCCTGTTGCCGCAAGATAGTTACAGCCGTATCAATACAAGGACAAGCCATATTAAGAATTACCTGCAGGCTGATTAGCTTATGCTGCTTTGCATGCTCCAGAATGTTTCCTGCTACCTCTGACCAATCGCTGCCAAGGGTTTGAACTGCTATCTGCCTGCTGCCTGTTGGCAGATGACCGACTTCTTCCCAAATGGTCGTTTGGTTGTTTGGCAAGAGAGCTTTTCCCAATTGAAAATCTCTTGGATACAAAGGCTGGGAAATTTGACGAATGAATTCTTCATAACAGCGTGGTAAATAGGAGACATTTGTCTGCTCTATAAATTCCGAATACATCATGACGCAAGCTACTCTGTCAGCAGCTGGTTGGCGGGTATAAAGCGATTTGTTGATATAATCCAGCAATAAAAAACAATCATTCCAGCCGGCTTTTGCACAAATTATCTGGGTAAAATAATGATAACAGACCGCATAAGAAAATATGCCGTCAATTTCGATATTTCGGTGGTTTTCCCGTTTCGTGAAGTATTCTGCCAAGGGAACTGCTACACCCGAATCCTTGTGTGCCGGATCAACAATCAGCCCTTGCTCTTCCCAAAGGCGAGGATTGGAATGCAATCTGCCTAATGCCACATAGCCAATCGGCAAGCCTGACGGAGAATAAGCCAGCACAGCCGCTAAATTTCCGGTTTGTATTTGCTGCCATAATATGTCTGGCTGGTATACTTTTTTGTGCAAATACTCATCATCATATACTTTTCGGAATAAAGCGGGAACTTGTCCAATATTATTTTTATCAACAGGAACAATTGACCATTCAGTCATCCTAGGCTCCTTCCTTGCAGCTAGTGCCAGTGAGGGTAAAGCAAACTAAGAACTCCTTTATCTGAATGCTAGTCTCTATTTAGCTTGCCAGCACATATGAATTGAACCCCATGTTAAGCCAGCCCCGAAGCCGGTAAGGACAATGTGATCGCCATGGTTGATTCGACCTTCTGCCAAAGCCTCATATAATGCAATGGGAATAGAGGCGGAAGAGGTATTGCCATACCTGTCCATATTTACTATAAATTTATCCATGGAAATATCCATGACTCTGGCAACCGCCTCCAAAATCCGCAGATTGGCTTGATGGGGAACAATGAGCGATACTTCTTCCAACGAAGTTTGTGATAAGGCAAGAACCTGATTAATAGCTTCCGGTACTTTTTGCATAGCAAAACGAAAGACCTCCGGGCCATTCATTTTAAACAGATGCATTTTTTGGTCAATCGCCTGATGCGTAATTGGCATACGGGAACCGCCGGCAGGAAGCCGGAGATATTCGCCGCCGGAACCATCGGCGCCCAGACAGCAGGACAAGATGCCATAGCCCGGCAGCGCCGGTTGCAGCACAACAGCACCTGCACCGTCACCCATAATTACACTGGTTTCACGATCCTCCCAATCTAGCAATCGGGACAGTACTTCTGTACCAATAACTAAAACGGTGCGGTACTGCCCGCTGGTAATAAAATGAGAGCCTACATTGAGCGCATATATAAAACCAGAGCAGCCTGCTTCTAAATCAAAGGCGGCTGTGTTTTTAAGTCCGAGCTTATGCTGAATAATGCAGGCAGTCGCAGGAAATAACATATCAGGCGTAGCAGTTGCCGCAATGATTAAATCCACGTCTTTGGCAGATAGTCCGGCATTAGTTAACGCCTGTTCGGCCGCAATTACCCCTAAATCAGAAGCTGCTTGCTCAGGACTAGCAATACGCCGTTTGCTGATTCCCGTCCGGCTCTCTATCCACTCAGCTGTGGTTTTCGTGTATTTGGCCACTTCATCATTAGTGAGCACTTGATTAGGAACACAGATACCTACCCCGGTAATAGCTGCATTTTTTTTGTCCACTAATATACCCGCCTATCTAACTAAGTATAGTTACAACATAACTAATATTTTACTTACGCTTTAAATCGTGCTTATGATTCCAACACTTTTGTAACGAAATTAACAATATTGGGTACTATTAGACAAATTATACCAGAAACTTCATGGAATCGCACTATCTAAAAGTATAGTCTGCAATAAAAAATATAGTTTCCTCAAAAGGAAAGGCCAGTGAATCGGATTATTTTCATACGTAAGTAAACTAGTCGGGGCAGTGTGGCAGTCAATCTGTTGTTGGCGTTAAGTTCGCATTTGCATAGCAGGACAAATTCTGGTAATGTATAAATATTATGTGAGACATCTAGTTAAGGAGGTTGATTAAGGTGGACATGGAATTTATTTACAAACGTCACAGCGTAAGGAAATTTACTGAGGAAGAGATTCCAGAACAAACAATTAAAGAACTCGTTAAAGCAGCTACCTATGCACCTTCAGGGAAAAACCAGCAGAACTGGCATTTTGTTGTTGTCAGCAACAAGGAAAAGATTGCTGAGATTGCCAGGATTGTCGAAAGAAAGAATGTTGAACTGAGCAAGTCTTTACGTGATGAGGCAAAAATTAAGGGTTTTACAGGTATGGTGGGTTATCAGACTGTTTTTAAAGGTGCGCCGGTGCTAATCCTTGTATATGCCGGCAAGTATGATACGATAGCTGATATGCTGTTGGCTGATGGTGTTATGCCGCCAGAGGAAGTTGCCCAATATGCTAAACCCAATCCCGGTGTCCAAAACATTGCCGCCGCGCTGGAAAATCTGCTGTTGGCAGCTGCCGACAAGGGGTATGGCACTTGCTGGATGACAGGTCCGACCTATGCTGATAAAGAGATTTCCGAATACATCGGATTCAAGAAGGAAGGCTACTATTTGGCAGCCATGACGCCGCTGGGAGTACCTGCTTCGGATAAATTATCATCACCGCCGCGTAAACCGGTGGAAGAAGTGGTAACATTCATTAAGTAAAATAAAGATGACGCTGTTAAGTTATATTACTTAGCAGCGTCATTTTTATTTTACAGTAGGGATACATCAATTGGGTATTCAATTTTATTTGCAACTTCCTGGGAAAGTGCCAGGCCAAATAAAAGTTTAAGTACATATAGCCCCAATTCAAGTCCGGAACTTACGCCGGCAGCGGTAATGATGTTACCGTCCTGTACAACCTTCTGTTGTTTGACTTTTACAGAATAGGCCGCTAATTCATCCAGCGCCGTGTGATAGGTAGTGGCTTTTTTATTTGTCAGTAAACCGGCTCCGGCCAGAATGAATGCGCCGGTGCAGACTGATGTGGTATACAGGGTTTGCGCCGATTGTTTTTGGACAAACTGACAGATAGCCGGATTTTTCATGGCAGCTATTCGGCCTTTGCCACCGGGGATAACGATGATGTCAAACTGAGGAGCTTCAGCAAGGGTTATATCAGGGATTACTTTCAGGCCGTTAAACGCGGTAATGGGTTCAAGGGTTTCGGCTGCCAGCATAACCTGAGTGCTGCCGGGTTTAAGCTTATTTATATAGCTTAACACTTCAAAAGGAGCGACAAAATCCAGCTCCTCCACCTGGGGGAATAGTACTATACCTATTTTTATCATTAAAACCACTCCTGACAAGTAACTGCGTATATTTTTAATTCTAAATGGGTGCTTGTATTTAATTTTACAGGAAATACTAATTTTGTGAAGTAGGCTAAATAAAAATAGAGGCAAATTTATTTGCCTAAGGTATAGGTAACTATGGAACAATCACTACAGCAAATTTCTGGTAACATCGAGACATATAGATATTTCGCTGTATTTTCGGCAATGCTGCTTACCGGTATCGGACTGCCTTTACCTGGTGAATTAACTTTGGGTTTAACCGGTTATTTAGTGTATAGTGGTCAAATGGATTTAACGCCTGCTGTCTTAGCGACTGCATTAGGAGACTTGCTGGGGGCAGTCATTAGTTATCAATTAGGACGGTTTGGCAGGAACAAGATCATAGCCCGGTATTTTTCTTTTCTTATACCTGCCGAATCTAAATTGGTCGCTATAGAAGACTGGCTGAATAAATATGGTGCTTTTGCAGTAGTTGTCGGGAGAGTTTTACCTGTAATCCGTGGTGCAGTTCCGGTTTCCGCGGGCTTCGTCCATATGCCGGGAAAAGTCTATATGCTGGGAAGTGCTGTAAGTTCAATCATTTGGTGCAGCGCGCTTATTTATCTGGGAATGGGGCTGGGAAACAACTGGCGGCAGATAACCGAATTTGGCAATTCTATGGGGTTTTACTTAGTAGGAGTTGTACTTGCTGGCGTTTTAATCTGGTATTTAAGTATTTTGCGCAAAAAATTAAAATAATTTGGCACTTATTTAAAATTAAGGTGACAGGTATTTGACTGGGGTTTGGGGAAGTCAAATACACATAATCCCGAGTGATGGGAATGCGGGTGAGGGGGACTACTACGTGGAAGCTTATGAGAAAATTCATAAATTATACGATTTAATTGAAACCAAAACGGTTGCTGATTTGCCAGGCCCCTACAAGGTAGGAGTGGACTTGGGAACAGCTGATGTCGTGTTGGTTGTTATTGATGAGGCAGGTAACCCGGTTGCCGGCAGTATGCGCTGGGCCTCGGTGGTTAAGGATGGCTTGGTGGTGGATTTCCGGGGGGCCATGGTTATTGTCGAAGAACTTAAGGCAGAGGTCGAAGAACGCATGGGGATTAGCCTGGATAAGGGCGCTACTGCCATTCCGCCTGGAACAGTGGGGCGAAATGCGGCAGCCTGTGGTCACGTTATTGCCGGAGCTGGCCTTGAACCTATCTGTCAGGTAGATGAACCGGTGGCAGCAGCTGAGGCACTAGGAATCACCCATGGCATTGTGGTCGATATCGGCGGCGGTACAACCGGAATTGCCGTATTGCGCAATGGTGAATTGGTCTTTACGGCTGATGAACCGACAGGTGGCACTCATGTTTCCTTGGTGCTTGCCGGTGCCTACAAGATTTCCTTTGAAGAAGCCGAGTTATTGAAGCGTGATTATGCCCAGCACCGCAAAATTATGCCGGTAATTTTGCCGGTTGTGGAAAAAATGGCCACTGTCGTAAAAGAGATGCTGGTTGGATATGAAGAATTTAATGATTATCCTGTTTATGTGGTAGGCGGCACTGCCTATTTGCAAGGGTTTGAGAACGAGTTTGGCAAAGCTTTTGGACGTAAGGTGCATGTACCGCCCCATCCGCTATTGGTGACTCCGCTTGGCATTGCTATGTTTGGCTAAAAAATAGGATTTTTTAGACTAAATACTTTAACATCTTGCCAACGTAACCTAGCGTGGCAGGAAAATAATTATCATTGTGGAACGAGTTGCAAAGTAAGAAGTAAAACTTAATAACGCCACCATACAGGTGCCTCTTAACCAAGAGGAGAATAGGGAAGATCGGAAGGATTGCAATAGCAAATCCTTAAACGACGCGGTCGCGCCACTGTAATCGGGGAAGAATGCCTTTAGTATGCCACCGGCAATCCGGGAAGGCGAGGTATTCTTACGATCCGTAAGCCAGGAGACCTGCCTGTTTTGGCTGTTATTTACCTCCGCGCCAGGGGTAGTACCAGAAGGATAGGATTTCACGAAAAAGTAAACTCCTAGCCCTTTTGGGCTGGGAGTTTTATATGTGTCGGCGCAGAAAAGAGGAGACAAATATGCTAAGTATGCAGGATCTGATTGTAGCGTTGGGCGTAGTAATCAATGCCATACCGGGAGGTCTATATGCGTTGACCTTTGGGTTTGCGTCTGTCCCAACAGCTGCCGGGTTTATTATCGGAGCTGTCGGCTGTGGTGTGCTGGGGGTTGTAGCGCCCATTTCCTTTCAGGCCGAGACCTTAACTCTGGTTGGAACTATGGGCCGCAATATTCAGGAACGAATTTCTATGATTTTTCTCGAAGGTGTCATTTTGCTCGCTGTCGGGCTGTTGGGGCTGTTTAAGGTGATTGTTGCCTTTATCGGCCCGGTGATAACCAATGCCATGATGGCCGGTGTGGGTATTGTTTTGGCGAAAGTTGCTGTGGAAATGACAATAAGAAATCCTATTGTTGGCAGTGTTTCGATTATTACAGCTCTTATAAGTTATTATGGTACTCCCAATCCGGCCGACAAACTTGTATATGCGATTATTAGCTGTGTGGCTGTATCGTCGCTTGTTAGTGTCTGGTTAAAGAAGAATCATCAGGTGGCAGTTGAAGAAGCGCGTGAACGGTTTGCCCTGCAAAAACTAGGTTTTACGAAAAACGTGGTGCGTGGTGCGCTGGGGTTAAGTGCGCTTAATATTGGCGCCAATATTGCTTTCGGCAATATTACTGCCCAGACACTGGCCAAGACTGAAGTCAATCTAGATCATCTGACAATTATCAGCAGTATTGCCGATATTGTATCTTCCCTGTTCGGCGGCGCACCGGTACAAGCCATTATTTCCGCTACCGGAGCTGCGCCACATCCGCTGGCTGCCGGTGTTTTGATGATGGTTATTATGGCGGCAATCTTAGGTGCTGGTTTGCTGGTTAAGATCGGCAAATATGTACCAAACGAATCGATAGCCGGTTTCCTGCTGGTGTTGGGCGGGATTGTAACCGTACCTATTAACGCCACGTTGGCGCTGAGCGGCGGTGTGGGCAGTGCGGATTCCATTGTCGGCGGTGTAACCATGACGGTGACAGCCATATCTGATCCGTTTGTCGGTATGGTTTCGGGTTTGTTGGTAAAATGGCTTATTAGTATGTTTGGGATGTAGGAACAATAAATGCCCTGCAGTTCATGTTTGGACTGCAGGGCATTACTTACTTCCCGTGTTATAATATTGACTTGTAGATAGCTTCAATATCTTCCTGTGATCCCTGACGGGGGTTTGTCAGGCAGCATACATCTTTAAGCGCATTTTCAGCCAACAGGGGAATGTCTTCGGCCTTAAAGCCGCGGAGCTCTGATAAGCGGGCTGGCAAGCCTAATGCGTGGTTAAGCTGCTGTACCAAGGCGATGAAGTGTTCGGCGCTTTTTTCGGCTGACAGATTGGCAGTATCAATGTCGGCGGCACGAGCAAGGTCGGCATATTTGGTGATGGCTGCCGGCAGGTTGAATTTCATGACGGCTGGCAGCAAAATGGCATTACATAAACCGTGCGGCAGATTGTATAAGCCGCCAAGCTGGTGAGCCAGGGCATGTACATAACCAAGGCTGGCATTATTAAAGGCGATACCGGCCAGGTATTCGGCGAAAACCATGGCTTCGCGTGATTTTAAATCACTGCCGTTACTATAGGCAGTAGCTAAACTGCCGGTAATTAATTCAACGGCCTTTACTGCTTTGCAATCAGTTACGGGGCTGGCGTTTGTTGATACATAAGCTTCGATGGCATGGGTCAGAGCATCCATGCCGGTTGTTGCCGTAAGACCGGGCGGCATACCCAGCATAAGTTCGGCGTCGCTGACGGCAATAATAGGGGTAACATGCCAGTCATTAATGGTCATTTTTACATGGCGTTCTTCATCGGTAATGACGCAAAAGCGGGTAAGTTCACTGCCTGTACCAGCAGTTGTGTTAATGGCAATAAGTGGGGTTGCCCGTTTTTGCGACTTGTTCAAGCCCTCGTAGTCGGCAATTTCACCGCCATTGGTGGCTAATAGAGCAATGGCTTTGGCGCAATCGTGCGGCGAGCCGCCGCCAAAGGATATTAAAAAGTCACAGCCGTTGTCCCTTAGGAGCTTTAGACCATAATTTACCTGGTTCACCGTGGGGTTGGGTGAAACATCTTTATAAATAATGTAGAAAATTCCCTCGCCGTCAAGCAAGGTCAACAGCTTGTCAATCAATCCGGTATCGACAAGGACTTTGTCGCTGACAATCAAGGCTTTTCTAAACATCATTGGTTTTATGTAAGTGACAATTCGTTCCAGGCAGCTTGTGCCCAGGATACTAATCGGTGTCATAAAATATTCATGAACCTTTTCCATCAAACTATAGCCTCCTTATACTTGGATTCTTAAAAGAGTAACATTATTTTGCTTGTTGTGCAAGGTGAGAGCGGTGAAGAAACAAGACATTGGCAAAAAAATGACAAATAATAACAAGGGTTACCTATCCGGTAATAATTGCAGGGATGATTACACCAGCTGGCTTTACTATGACGCGGTTTTTTAGGCTGAGCTGGCTTGGGTTGCGCAAATAAGATAAAATAGAACTTTTTTGACTAAATACTTCAACATCTTGCGAACTGTACATATACTAACAGGAGAATAGTTTTCTCTGCAGAATAGAATATATACAGAAAGTAAAACTTAATAATCGCCACCATACAGGTGCCTCTTAGTACAACAAGAGGAGAATAGGGAAGATCGGAAGGATTGCAATAGAAAATCCTTAAACGACGCGGTCGCGCCACTGTAATCGGGGAAGAATGCTTTTAATATGCCACCGGTAATTCGGGAAGGCGAGGTATTCTTACGATCCGTAAGCCAGGAGACCTGCCTGTTTTGGCTGTTATTTACCTCCGCGCCAGGGGTAGTACCGGAAGGACAGGACTTTTTTGAAATTAAAACCCTGGCCCTTTTGGGCTAGGGTTTATTCTATTTATTTTATTGGCGCAGAATTTAAAATAGGAGGAATAGGCATGAATTATCAGGCAACAGTTGAGGAATTAGTTGATGGTGCAGCCAAACCGGTAAATAGCCTGGGACTAATGGAGAAGATTTTCAAGAAAATGTTACTGGCCTGGGGAACAATGCATCCGGAAATAAAACCCTATCATTTAATTTTTGCCTCAGATAATGGTGTTGTGGAAGAAGGTGTTGTGAATTTCCCACAAGAAATTACCTACCTCCAGGCGGCTAATATGGTAGCCGGACATGCCACCATCAGTTGTTTTTGTCAGGCAAATCAGGTGCCTTATTCTGTTGTAGATATCGGCATCAATCATAAAAATACGACAGGTATTAACCGCCGGATCGCGAATGGCACCAAAAATTTTATGAAAGAGGAAGCCATGACGCAGGCTGAATTTGAGCAGGCCTGGCGTGTCGGCGAAGAGATGGTCAGTTATGTTGTTGATACCCACGGCGCTAATCTCCTATCGTTTGGTGAAATGGGAATTGGCAATACAACCACTTCCTCGGCTGTGCTGCATGCCATGACCGGAATACTGCCTGAATTTGTAGTGGGCTATGGTGCCAGCACGCCGACCAATGAAGTTATTAGAAGGAAATGCATTGTCGTGGCCAAAGGTGTTGAACAGCACCGGGAAAGCTTCCGCAGTATTGAGGATATTTTACGCTCAGTCGGTGGTTTTGATATTGTTGCCATTTGCTCGGCCATGATTGAGTGCGCTAAACGCAAAACTCCGTTTGTTATTGACGGGTTTATCACGGCAGTTGCCTTTGCTTGTGCTTCAAGGATTCATAAAGAGGTGGAACACTGTGGGCTGCCTTCTCATATGTCGAAAGAGCCAGGAATGTCATATGCGATGCTACTAGGTAATATATTGGCCGATGATATACCTATAAAGGCCAATATGGCATTAGGTGAGGGAACTGGCGCCATATTGATGGTTGCCATGCTTAAAACCATGACATATACTATGTATAATATGGCAAGACTTTCAGATTTTGAATTAAGTACACCAGAACCGCAGCAAGTAGCAGGTATGTAATATACGCCATATAAGCTAGCTTTGCTGAATAAATGGCTGTCTGCTGGTTGCTGAGGAGAAGATATAGGGAGACGCAAATATGTACACACTGATGATTGCTGATGATGAACAATTAGAACGGCAGGCGTTGCGGTTTATCATTGAAAATGATTGTCCCGAAGTGCGTATCATTGCGGAAACAGGTGACGGTAAGAGCGCGGTCGCTCTTGCTGTTGCCGAAAAGCCTGATATTGTGCTTATGGACATTCGTATGCCCGAACTCAACGGATTAGAGGCGGCGCGAGTTATAAGGACAGCGCTGCCTGATACTACTATAGTCATGCTTACTGCCTTTGATGAATTCAACTATGCCAAAGAAGCGCTTTCACTAGGGGCGGCAGAATATTTGTTGAAACCGCTGCGGCCCAAAGATTTGTTGCAGACCTTGCAGGCAGCCGTTGACAAAGTTGCTCAGCGCAACCGCAAGAAACAGGAAGAAGCCGAACTCAGGCAAAACCTTGACCAAGCAATGCCCTTTATCAAAAATTCATTTATTCATGATGTGATTTCCGGTAAGGTGACTGATTTAAAAAACTTTCGGGATAGAGCGGGCTTTTTCGGAATCAAGGCAGATTCTGCCGTAATTTTGGTTGCTAATATTGATAATTTTAAGCAGCTTACCCGCAGAACCTCGGAACTTGAGAAGCAGGTTGTCAAGCAGCGGGTGTATCAACATGTCTGTGATATTGCCGGTAAAGAGGTGCTGGTGGTGCCTTTTGGCGGCGATGAAATTATTCTGTTTATAGGCTATGAAGGCGAAGTCGACCAGCAAGAGGTTGATAAGCAAGTTCGGGAAATGGCCGGAAGAATCCGCGATGACATCATTCAACTTGGCATTAGCTTGACCATTGGTATTGGACGCTATTATACCGATCCGCTCCAGATTCATAAGTCTTATTTGGAAGCGGTCAGCGCAGAACAGCAGAAATTTTATATTGGTGACAACCAAATTATCCACATTGATGATGTGCCGCATTTGAATGTCGCTGCATCTTTCCGCTATCCCTTTAATTATGAACGCAATCTCCTGGATAAGGTTCGCTGTGGTGAACGGCAGCAGGCTAAGGAAATTTTAAAACAGCTTTTACAGGAAATTTTTGTGGCTAAAGCTAGTATGGAAACTGTCAAAGCATGTGTACTGGAACTCTTAATTGTATTATCGCGGGCGGCTGTGGAAGGCGGCGCCAACCTGGAGAAGTTAACGTTACTTAATTTTAACTGTATCAATCACCTGATCAGCTGCTCTGACCGGGAGGAAGTACATCGCTGGATTCTTGATTCGCTGGATCAATTCATGGATAACATGCTGGAGAATCGCAGCAGTATGAATGTAAGGCTAATCAATAAGGCTTGCGCCTATATAACTGAGAACTTCCATAAAAGCATTTCGTTGGATGAGGTTGCCCAAACTGTCCATTTGAGTCCTTACTATTTCAGCCGGATATTTAAAGCGGAGAAAGGCTGCAACTTTGTTGAGTTTTTAACCAAAGTCCGGATTGATAAGGCAAAAATTATGCTACAGGATCCGGAGCAGACAGTAATTCGAGTGGCTGCCGAAGCCGGTTATCAGGATGCTAGTTATTTTTGTCGGGTTTTTCGGCAGGAAGTCGGAGTTACACCCAACCAGTACCGCACAAAGAACAAGGGCAGTAAATGATATAAGGATATAACAATAAATTTTTAGACTATAACGAAAAAATACTATTGTGATATTAATAACATATGAGTCCTCGAAACATAAAAAAAAGACTGTGAAAAACAGTCTTTTTTTGTTTGGGTTCGCAAGAACAACAAAATATCACAAATAATTGCTATAAGGCCGAAACGAGAATATTGTTACAGGACAATTTCTTCCCTAATGCCAGCAAATATGTCCTGTGCTACAGCAAGTTCATCTCAAGGGGAAATTACAAAAAAATCTAATTATTATGAGGAGTCAAAAAGTAGAATTGCGAGGTATGCTCATGCTCCAAGAAAAACCGAGAGTAGTGCAGGAATATGTTCCTGGCAAACAGGTGACGTTAGCGCATCTGATTGCCAATCCTAAAAAAGAGCTTTGCGAAAAGCTGGGTATTGTTGAAATAGGTGCCATCGGCATCTTGACAATTACTCCTTGTGAGGCAGCTATTATTGCAGCAGACGCAGCAACTAAGACCGCGGCCGTTCAAATCGGTTTTATGGATCGGTTTACCGGTTCGGTTGTTATTACAGGCAATGTCTCGGCTGTAGAGGCTGCGTTGAAACAGGTCGTCAATCTATTATCTGAAGGCCTGGGTTTTTCACCTGCCAAACTGACAAGGTCGTAGCAGTCATGATCATGTTAGTCGGACCTGTAGGTGCAGGAAAAACATCATTAATTAATGCCATCAATAACGATTGCAGTAAAGCCAGAAAAACAGTAGATATTTGCTTTACTGACGGAGCTATTGACACACCAGGCGAGTATGCTCAGATGCCGCGTTTTTATTCGGCACTGGCCGTAACAGCTACTAAGGCGACTTTAGTGGTTATGGTTCAGGATGCCACCGATCGTCGGATCACTCTTCCACCCGGTTTTGCCGCCATGTTTCCGCGCCCGGTAGTGGGAGTAGTCACCAAAATAGATGCCCCTGGCGCTGACCAGGAACAAGCCCAAACTCGTCTTTTACAGGCAGGAATCAAAGAACCATTTTTTTGTGTTTCTGCCCATACAGGAGATGGTTTGGCTGAGTTGACAGAATATCTCACGCGAAAGGAGGTGTAATGATGAGCGAAGCGTTAGGCATGATTGAAACAAAAGGTTTGGTAGGAGCCATTGAAGCTGCTGATGCTATGGTAAAAGCGGCCAATGTTGAACTGGTTGGTTATGAAAAAATCGGTTCCGGCCTGGTGACCGTTATGGTACGTGGCGATGTAGGTGCCACCAAAGCGGCCGTTGATGCTGGTGCCGCCGCAGCCAGAAATGTAGGAGAGGTGGTATCTGTTCATGTAATTCCTCGCCCTCACACCGATGTCGAACAAATTCTTCCTAAAGTGAAATAGCCATAAATTTGGAGGTGTAATTATATGCAAGACCAATTGATTGAAAAGGTCATGGATGAAATTAAAAAGCGCATGGAAGCGGGAACACCGGCAGCCCCTGCCCAGGAAGCTGCCAAAGCAGCTTGTAACCCTGGTATTACCGAGTTTGTCGGTACCGCTATTGGTGATTCGGTAGGTTTAGTTATTGCCAATGTTGATCCTATGCTGCATGAAAAAATGAAACTTGATCCGAAATACCGTTCCATTGGCATCCTGGGTGCCCGTACCGGTGCTGGTCCGCACATCATGGCTGCTGATGAAGCAGTAAAAGCAACCAATACTGAAATCGTAACCATCGAACTTGCCCGTGATACCAAAGGCGGCGCTGGTCATGGCTGCTTAATCATCTTCGGAGCTGAAGAAGTATCTGACGCTCGCCGGGCTATCGAAGTTGCCCTTAAAGAACTTGACCGCACTTTCGGCGATGTATATGCCAATGATGCCGGCCATCTTGAACTTCAATATACTGCCCGCGCCAGCTATGCCATTAACAAAGCGTTTGGCGCTCCGGTTGGCAAAGCATTTGGGCTGATTGTAGGCGCACCTGCTGCTATCGGCGTATTAATGGCCGATACTGCTGTAAAAACCGCCAGTGTTGAAGTTATCGGCTATGCCAGCCCCGCAGGCGGCACATCTTTCTCCAATGAGGTTATTCTTATGATTACCGGTGATTCCGGTGCTGTTCGCCAGGCAGTAATTTCTGCTAAAGACGTAGGCAAAAAAGTACTAGAAGCTATGGCCGGCCCGGCTCCGTCCGTAACATCGCCGTACATCTAAGAACAGGGGGGAATTTGAGATGAAAAGATCAAAACGTTTTGAAATGTTGGAAGCCCGCCCTGTGAACCAGGATGGTTTCGTAGTCGAGTGGCCGGAAGTTGGTCTGATGGCTATGGGCAGCCCCAACGATCCTAAACCCAGTATCAAGATTGAAAACGGTAAAATCGTCGAAATGGATGGTATTCCACGCAGCCAGTTCGACTTTATCGATCAGTTTATTGCTGATTATTCGATCGACACTACTATTGCCCCTAAAGCAATGGCTATGTCTGATACCGAAATTGCCAAAATGCTTGTTGACGTTAATGTATCCCGCGACGAACTGGTAAAAATTATTCGTGGTCTGACAGCTGCTAAAATTGTTGCTGTTCTCAATACCATGAACGTAGTAGAAATGATGATGGCTCTCCAAAAAATGCGGGCCCGGAAGATTCCTTCCAACCAATGCCATGTAACTAATCCGCAAGATAATCCTGTACTTATTGCCGCTGATGCTGCTGAAGCTGCTATGCGCGGTTTTGATGAAATGGAAACTACAGTTGCGGTTGTGCGTTATGCTCCGTTCAATGCTTTGGCACTACAAGTTGGCGGCCAGGTTGGACGCGGCGGCGTACTTATCCAGTGCGCACTCGAAGAAGCAACCGAACTCTTATTAGGCATGAGAGGCATTACCGCTTATGCTGAAACCATTTCTGTATATGGTACTGAAAACGTATTTGTTGATGGTGACGACACTCCTTGGTCCAAAGCATTCCTGGCTTCTGCCTATGCTTCCCGTGGACTTAAAATGCGCTTCACTTCAGGTACCGGTTCTGAAGTACAAATGGGTTATGCTGAAGGCAAATCCATGCTGTACCTGGAAGTTCGCTGCATCATGCTGACTCGCGGCGCCGGCGTGCAAGGTCTCCAAAACGGTTCTGTAAGCTGCGTTGGTGTACCTGCTGCTGTTCCTTCCGGTATTCGTGCCATCCTTGGTGAAAACCTGACAGCTGCCATGCTGGATCTTGAAGTAGCCTCCAGTAATGACCAAACCTTCACTCACTCCGACATCCGGCGTACTGCCCGTACCCTGATGCAAATGCTGCCAGGCACTGACTTCATCTGCTCGGGTTACAGCGCAACTCCGAACTATGATAATATGTTTGCCGGTTCTAACTGGGATGTTGACGACTATGATGACTGGAATATTATCCAGCGCGACCTCATGGTTGACGGCGGCTTAAAACCAGTTTCTGAAGAAGCTGTTATCGCTGTACGTAACAAAGCAGCCAAAGCCATTCAGGCCGTATTTAAAGAGTTCGGCTTCCCGGCCATTACTGACGAAGAAGTGGAAGCTGCCACTTACGCTCATGGCACCAAAGACATTATTAAACGTAATGTCGTAGAAGACCTCAAGGCTGCCGAAGATATGATGAAGCGCGGCATTACCGGTGTCGATATTGTTAAAGCCCTTGCCAAAAACGGCTTTGTCGATGTTGCTGAAAATGCACTGGGCACTCTTAAACAGCGTATTTCCGGTGACTATCTCCATACCTCGGCTATTCTCGATAAGAATCTTAACGTTATCAGCGCCGTTAACTGCAAAAACGACTATGCTGGCCCTGGAACAGGCTATCGCCTGAGCAAGGAACGTTGGGATGAAATCAAAGACATACGCCAGGCAATTAAACCGTCTGATTTTGACGTTTGATCTAGAGGAGAGGTGGATGGAAATGCAAATTAATGAACAATTGATTCGCGAAATAGTTGGGCAAGTTCTCGCCGGCATGGCACAGCCTGCAGCTCCTAGAGCAGCCGTGGCTACCGGACGTTCCATGACTCTGGTGGAAAAGGGTGAAGCCCGCCCGGGAACCAGAAATGATGAAGTAATCATTGCTATAGCTCCGGCTTTTGGCAAATACCAAAATAAAACCATCGTCAATGTGCCGCATAGCGACGTATTGCGCGAAATGATCGCCGGTATTGAAGAAGAAGGCGTAAAAGCAAGAGTTATCCGTGTACTCAGAACCTCTGACGTGGCATTTGCCGCTCATGACGCAACAAAACTCAGTGGTTCAGGTATTTCTATTGGTATCCAGTCCAGAGGCACAACCGTAATTCATCAAAAAGACTTACCGCCTCTGAGCAATCTTGAATTATTTTCTCAATCTCCGTTGTTAGACCTTGAGGCTTATCGGCAAATCGGCAAAAACGCCGCTCAATATGCCAAAGGTCAGTCGCCGGTACCGGTACCGACTAAAAACGACCAGATGGCTCGTCCGAAGTACCAGGCCAAAGCGGCAGTACTTCATATCAAAGAAACCGAACACGTAGTTCCTGGTGCCAAACCGGTGGAACTCGAAGTACAGTTTTAACTAGACGGAGGTGAAAGTATATGTCAGAGAATAAAATGTTAGAAGATATCGTGCGTGAAGTATTAAAATCCATGGCAGGTGCACCGCAAACAGCTGCTCCGACAGTTTCAAGCGGTACAGGCCTTTGCCCGGAGCGTGATTATCCGCTGGCCAGCAAACGTCCGGAGTTATTAAAAACTCCTACCGGCAAGACACTGGCAGATATTACATTAGATAAAATTATGAATGGCGAGGTGAAATCCGAGGATGTTCGTATTACCCCGGAAACCCTCAAAATGCAAGCTGAAATTGCCGATGGTGTAGGCAGATACCAATTTGCCAACAACCTCCGTCGCGCTGCTGAACTTGTGGCCATTCCTGATGCCCGCGTACTCGAGATTTACAATGCCATGCGTCCCTATCGTTCCACTAAACCAGAACTGTTTGCTATTGCAGATGAATTAGAAGTAAAATACAACGCAAAAATTAACGCCGCTTTCGTGAGAGAGGCCGCAGAAGTATACGAGCGCCGGAACCGTCTCAGAGCGGACTAAGGTGGGAGCTTTCATGCCTATCATTGCAGGCGTGGATATTGGTAACTCCACAACTGAAGTTTGTTTGGCCCAGATAGAACAGGGTCAAATAAAAAAATACCTGGCAAGCAGTATTATCAAGACAACAGGTATCAAGGGAACACTCGCAAATGTACCAGGCATTATTATTGCTCTTCAGGAGGCTGCGAAAACAGCCGGGTTGAGTGTAAGTGAGATTGATCAGGTACGGCTTAATGAAGCTACGCCGGTTATCGGGGATTTGGCGATGGAAACCATTACGGAAACCATTATCACCGAATCCACCATGATCGGGCATAATCCGTCTACACCGGGAGGTATTGGTTTAGGGGTTGGTATGACCATCAACTTTACCCAGCTTCCCGGGACTCGGCCAGGAGAAAAGGTTATTTGCCTAATCCCTAAAGGTGTTGATTTTGAGGATGCTGCCAGAGGCATTAACGATGCCATAAAGCGAGGTATTGTCATCCAGGGGGCAATAGCACAGCAGGATGATGCTGTACTCATTGTAAACCGCCTGGAGCAAATCATACCAGTTGTTGATGAAGTTACTTTAATTGAAAAAGTTCCGGTAGGAATGTTAGCTGCTGTTGAGGTAGCGGAGGCCGGTCAAACAATTACTACATTATCAAATCCCTACGGAATTGCTACCGTATTTGATTTGACACCTGACGAAACCAAAATGGTGGTGCCGATTGCCAGAGCTTTGATCGGTAATCGTTCAGCAGTTGTTGTCCGTACTCCGGAAGGTGATGTAAAGGCTAGATCTATTCCGGCAGGTTTCATTACCGTCATCGGACAAAAGGGCAAAGCCGATATTGATGTCGAAGCAGGTGCGGCCGCAATTATGGAAGCTGTGGAACGAGTGCAGCCGGTTGTGGATGTTCAAGGCGAAGCAGGCACTAATGTAAATGGCATGCTGGAAAGAGTGCGTCAGGTAATGGCCGAACTTACCATGCAGCCGGTAGCAGAGATGAAAATCCAGGATATATTAGCTGTCGATACCTTTGTACCGCAAAAAGTGCAAGGGGGCTTAGCCGGTGAATTTGCCCTGGAAGGTGCTGTTGCACTGGCGGCTATGGTTAAAACCAGCCGTTTGCCTATGCAGCAAATCGCGAACAAACTCCACGAAGAACTGGGTGTGAATGTAGTAATTGCCGGCGTAGAAGCCAATATGGCAATCCGCGGCGCCTTAACCACTCCCGGAACAGATACACCGCTAGCTATCCTGGATATGGGGGGCGGCTCAACAGATGCTGCCATCATTACCCGGGAATGTAAAACCCACTCAATCCATTTGGGTGGTGCCGGTGATATGGTAACTATGTTGATTAATTCGGAACTAGGGCTCAATGATTTTGACCTGGCGGAAGATATTAAAAAATATCCGCTGGCGAAGGTTGAAAGTCTGTTTCATGTGAGACTGGAAGATGGAACCGTAAAGTTTTATGATAATCATCTGCCGCCACATGTATTTGCCCGGGTTGTTATATTAAAAGACGGCGGTATGGTTCCCATACCTGCTGATCATGCACTGGACAGAATCCGCCATGTACGGCGGGAAGCGAAAAAACGTGTTTTTGTTACCAATGCACTTAGATCCTTGCAGCGGGTTGCCCCTACCGGCAATGTCAGACATATTGAATTTGTCGTATTAGTCGGCGGTTCGGCAATGGATTTTGAAGTGCCTGATATGGTTACCGATGCGTTGGCTGAGTACGGGATTGTTTGCGGTCGCGGCAATATCCGTGGCAGCGAAGGACCCAGAAATGCGGTTGCTACAGGCTTGGTACTTTCTTATCTTGATAGTGAGGCGTGATCATTATGCAATCAGCTACAACTTTAAATAAGCCCAGCATAATTATTTGTACCTCGCAGCATACCGGTTTGGAGGCCAAATTACGAGAACTTCAGGCTGGTATGGAAGAAGAAGGCGTGCCGTGCTCACTGCTCTCAGACAGTTCGGCAGATGCTGTTGCCCTGGCTTATAAGGGGGCGCAGGCTTCGTTCTTGGGAGTAGGCGTAGGAATTGGCTCGGCTGCACTATGTATCCATTATCAAAAACTGCCTGAAAATCAGCCGCTGTTTGTTCTGCAAGGTGAGGGAACGTTAACAGAGTGGCGATATTTCGGCTATAATGCCGCGCGATTGGTAAAAGGATTGCCTTTTAAAGAAAATCCGGTGCAAGCGGCTGCGGCTGGTAGTGAAAATATGGCCCAGCTTTATGAAAGTGTGCGAGAGATGATCCTGAAAGTATTGAAGGAAAATGCTCAAGGCCATGGGGAGGTGAATACATGGTCAAAAACGCATTAGGTCTGATTGAAGTAGTAGGTCTTGCTGCCGGTATGGAAGCGGCTGATGCTGCTGTCAAATCAGCAAATGTGGAATTACTTGGCTATGAGCTTACTAAAGGCGGCGGCTTAGTCGTTATTAAAGTAGTTGGCGACGTTGGCGCAGTAAAAGCGGCAGTTGACGCAGGTGCGGCAGCGGCTGCAAAAGTAAACAAAGTATATGCCAAACACGTTATACCACGACCACACAATGAACTGGGTGGAATTGTTATTACCAAAGACACTGTGGGCCAAAAGCCGGCTTCAAAAACGGCAGATGTAAAAAAGCCAACAAAACAGGCTGCTGCTCCTGTGGCAGCAGTTGAAGCCGAAGAAGTCGCAAAGCTGACAGATACCGGTAAAGAAGATGCAGGAGGTAAGCCGGCAGAAGCTGTGGAAGCAGCAAGTCGGGAACCCATTAATCCGGCGGACGTTTGCAATTTGTGCGGTGATCCTGCATGTCCGCGGAAAAAAGGCGATCCCAGAGTTACCTGCATTCATAATGACAAGAATAAGGAGGATGAATAATATGCGCGGAGAAGCATTAGGAATGGTTGAGACCAAAGGTTTGGTTGGTGCTATAGAAGCTGCTGATGCTATGGTTAAAGCAGCAAACGTAGCCTTGGTTGGCTATGAAAAAATCGGTTCTGGATTAGTTACAGTAATGGTGCGCGGTGATGTTGGCGCTGTAAAAGCAGCTACTGACAGCGGTGCAGCAGCAGCGCAAAGAGTAGGAGAGCTGGTATCTGTACATGTAATTCCACGTCCCCACACAGATATCGAAAAAATTCTTCCCAAGGTAGAATAAATGGAGACTTAATTCAGATGGCGTTTTGACGTAGTCTGAATTCTAGTCGCAATTATCCTAACGTCTAGCCGCTCTTGCTCACGCTTGTAGAAGCGGGAGTCTTAGAGCGGGTTAGTCATCGGACAAAAATAGTGAGCGCCACGTCTGACCCAGAGTCGAGCGGCCGGTAGGGTGCGCTCGGCTCCGGGGGACAGCAAAAACGTGGCAAGCTCATTTGCTCGAATATTGCAATTGGTTATAAACGGGGTGAGATGATGGAACAAAAACTAGTGGAGCAGATTGTAAGCCAAGTATTGGCTGCCATGCCTGAGTTAAACCAGGAGGCAAAGACAGAGCAAGGAATACCTGTTGGCGTATCCAACCGTCACATCCACCTCTCGGCTGAGCATACGGAAGTTTTGTTTGGCAGCGGCTATACACTTACCAAAGACAAAGACTTAAAACAAATTAACGAATTTGCCGCGAAGGAGACAGTTACCCTGGTTGGTCCTAAAGGTGTAATGCGCGGTGTGAGAGTACTTGGTCCTGTGCGTAAATTTACCCAGATTGAAATTTCCCGGACTGACGGATTTGCACTAGGGGTAGTGCCGCCACTCAGGGATTCAGGCAAGATTGAGGGCTCACCCGGTATTGTTATTGTCGGTCCTAAGGGGGCGGTTACTCTTGCTGAAGGCGTTATTTGCGCCGCCAGGCACATTCATATGGAAGAAGCCGATGCCCGGCGTTTTCAGGTAGCTGACGGCGACCGCGTCACCGTTAAAGTTGGCGGTCCGCGCGGCGGAAGCTTTAATGATGTGCTGGTACGCGTAAACTCCAACTTCCGACTGGAATTTCACATTGACACAGATGAAGCTAATGCCACTTTTTTGAAAAATGGTGATACTGTTACTCTGTGTAAATAGGGGAGAACTGGTGTGGATAATGAAAAGCTCGTGGAGCTAGTTGTCGCTGAGGTACTAAAGCGTCTCAGGCAGGTATCCGGCGAAGCCCCTACGCAAATACCCACGCAAAAATATAATGTGCTGGCTATTTTTACAGGGGGAAGTATTGGACTTGAAACAAGCCTGGAGGAACTAAAAACACTGCAGGCTAACGGCATAGATATTACTGTTGTCCTTTCACAGGCGGCAGAAACCATTGTCGGGGAAAACTGGATAAAAGAAAAACTAGGCAGTGATGTGCGGGTTTTTACAAGCCAATCCCCTTATCCAGGCAAGTATCTCCGGATGGCCGATATAGTGCTTGTGCCGGTATTAACACAAAATACAGCCGCAAAATTGGCACATACCGTGGCTGATACCATGGTGTGTACCTTGATAATGCAGGCACTGATGCTTGGCAAACACGTAATCGCGGCTGCCAACGCAGCTGATCCGCAGGACGGATGGCGGATTGAAAAAAATATGGGGCAATCATCACCGGCGCTTTGTGAAGCCCTCGAAAATAATTTAAAGAAAATAGCAGCTTTTGGCGTAGAGCTTATTTCGGTAACCAAATTGGCAGCTTCAGCAAAAAAACTGCTAAGTAGAGACCAGAACACTATAAGCACTAATGTACCAGCTGTTTCTGCGAATAATTTTAAAAAGCAGGTACTGGATGCGGCTGCTGTTAGAGGTGCTGCCCAGATAGGGATGAAGACCCTGCGTGTTGCCCAAGGTACCATTATCACTCCTCTGGCACGTGATGTTGCGAGAGAATGCCATGTGGATATCGTTTGGGAATAAGCAGAAAGTGATATCGGTAGAAGCATTTTCTTGGTCTGCCGGAATTTGCTAATAAATTCTGCGGACATAAAGGCAACAGCGGTTTTCGCCTTACCCATAGGCTTGGTGCAAGGCGGATAAAGGAAAGGAAGAGTGAATATGTGGGTAGGAAAAATTATTGGCACACTTGTAGCTACACCCAAAGATGACAGCTTAACAGGCAGCAAACTGCTCATTGTTCAACCGACACGCTTTGGTAATGCTGCTCCGGAAAGGCCTATCGTTGCGGTTGACACCATTGGCGCCGGCACCGGTGAAACCGTACTTGTTGTTGACGGAAGTTCTGCCCGCCATGTAACTGGCAATCCGAACTCGGCAGTTGACGCTGCTATTGTCGGGATAATTGACAGTATCGAGATTAATAAAGCTTTACTCGAGGAGTAATATGCTATGAAAGTGTATACCAAAACCGGTGATGAAGGAAAAACCAGTTTGCTCAGCAAGGAGCGGGTATTTAAAGATAGTGTGCGGGTTCATGCGTACGGTACGGTGGATGAAGCTAATGCCGCCATGGGCCTGGCAAAGTCGCTCACTAATAAACAATGGGCGATAGATATTATTCATGGTGTGCAAAAAGAATTAATACTCTTGAACGCCGATTTGGCGACAGACGGGGCTGACTCAGACTATCGAATTACCCCCGGACATGTAGAGCGATTGGAAAACATAATTGATAAACTTGAGATGCAGCGTATTCCACAAAAATATTTCGTTACCCCCGGGGAAACCCAGGTAAGTGCTGCCCTTGATTTGGCCCGGACAATTGTCCGGCGTGCTGAACGGTGTATTGTCAGACTTAGACGCACAGAAACTGTGAATCCACCTGTTGCCTTATACCTAAATCGGTTGTCAGACCTACTCTTTGTTTTGGCCAGGTGTGTTGAGCAGGAAGAACTGATTGCGAAAGTTACCCAAATGGTAATGCAGGTTCTTCACGGTTCAAATCAAGTTGACGGGGGGAAAAACGATATGCTGGAAAAAGCAAAAAAAATGATTGCGGCTGCAGAACAGAAAGCCGTTGAAATTGGTGTACCGATGGTTATTGCCGTAGTGGATGCCGGTGGTAATCTTGTCGCTCAGGAACGCATGGACAATGCGCTGCTTGCCAGCGTTTCCATTGCGCTAAATAAAGCGTATACGGCAGTTGCTCTCAAAATGTCCACTGACCAAGCGGCTGCTGTAACTCAGCCTGGTCAGAGTTTGTATGGACTCAACACCACTGACAATTGCCGGATTGTTATATTCGGCGGCGGCATCCCTATCTGGGAGAACGGCGTTTTAGTTGGTGGTATCGGTGTAAGCGGCGGCTCAGTCGAAGAAGACATGTCTGTAGCCAAAGCCGGTCTGGCGGCCTTTTAGCAAAGGCTGCATAGGACGGAAGGAGGAAGATAAATGACTATTGATCAAAGTTTAGTTGCAAAAATAACAGCCGAAGTCATGGCCAGAGTTCAAGAACACAAGCATGCTGCTGGCAATGGTGGCATTTATGATACCATGGACGAGGCTGTAGCTGCAGCGCGTAATGCCTATAAACAGCTTAAAAAACTAACGATTGCGCAAAGAGAAAATCTTATTAAAGCCATGCGTCTGGCTGCCCGGGATAATGCACAGCTTTGGGCCGAGATGGCCGTCCAGGAATCTGGTATGGGGCGGGTGGCTGATAAAGTCATCAAGCACCATTTGGTTGCTGACAAAACTCCCGGTACAGAAGATCTTCATCCTCAAGCCTGGAGCGGTGACCGTGGTTTGACCCTGATTGAGATGGGGCCTTATGGTGTAATTGGTTCAATTACACCGACAACCAATCCGGCAGCCACCGTTATTTGTAACGGAATTGGCATGATTGCCGCCGGCAATGCGGTTGTCTTTAGTCCTCATCCGACCGCAAAAAATACGTCGCTTACCGTTATTAAGACTTTAAATGAAGCTATTGTTAAAGCAGGTGGCCCTGCGAATCTGTTAACAGCAGTTGCCGAGCCGTCACTGGAAGCAACCAATGTTATGATGAGCCATCCGGACATCAACTTGCTTGCGGCAACAGGAGGCCCTGCAGTTGTAAAAGCGGTTATGTCTTCCGGCAAAAAGGCGATTGGCGCCGGCGCCGGTAACCCGCCTGCTGTTGTTGATGAAACAGCTGATATTGAAAAAGCAGCCAGAGACATTATTGCCGGCTGTTCGTTCGATAATAACCTGCCTTGTATTGCGGAAAAAGAAGTTATTGTTGTAGGCTCAGTTGCTGACAAACTGATGTCTTATATGCAACGTTATGGCGGCTACATGATTTCCGGTCAGGACATTGATCGTTTGGCTAAAGTCATCTTGACTGAGAAAGAGGAACTGGCAGCTGCCGGTTGTACCGAAAAGCCTAAAAAATCTTATGCTGTCAATAAAAATTATGTTGGCAAAGACGCTAAATACATTCTAAGTCAAATTGGTATTAATGTGCCTGACAGCATCAAGGTCGTTATTTGTGAAACGGCGGCGGATCATCCTTTTGTTATTGAAGAATTGATGATGCCGGTGTTGCCGATTGTGCAGGTCAAAGATATTGACGAAGCTATTGAGCTTGCTGTTAAAGTAGAACATGGCAACAGACATACCGCGATCATGCATTCTAAAAATGTAGATAACCTAACTAAATTAGCAAAAGCTATCGAGACCACTATCTTTGTGAAAAACGCTCCGTCATTTGCTGGAATCGGTGTGGGCGGCGAAGGGTTTACCACCTTTACTATTGCTGGGCCGACCGGTGAGGGACTTACCTCTGCGCGCAGCTTTACCCGCCAGCGTCGCTGTGTTCTTGTTGATGCGTTTTCCATCGTGTGAGTAACATGATACGCAAAAGGAGTAGGTGACAGTATGCGGGAAGAAATCATTGCAGCTGTTAAAGCGGCAGGAGTAGTGGGGGCCGGCGGCGCCGGTTTCCCCACTTATGTAAAAATTAATGCCAATGTAGATACCGTTATTGTTAACGGCGCAGAATGTGAGCCGCTGCTCAGAGCGCACCAGCTTATTATGGCAAGCGAGAGCACTAAGCTTATTGCCGGTTTGAAAACTGTTATGGTAGCGACCGGTGCGCGGCGGGGCGTTATCGGCCTAAAGCGCAAATACGAAGATGCCGTAAGCAAATTGCAAGCAGAACTTAAGCAAACAGGTGACCAGGGAATTGAACTCTTCTTTCTGCCTGATATTTATCCGGCAGGTGATGAGCAGGTGCTTGTGCATGAGGTTACCGGCAGAGTTGTGCCTGAAGGCGGAATTCCGTTACATGTGGGAGTGGTTGTTGCCAATGTGGAAACCCTTATCAATGTAGCTGAAGCGCTCACCGGTCAGCCGGTTATTGATAAATATGTCACCGTCACAGGGGCGGTTAACAAACCTGCTACCTTTAAAGTGCCTATTGGGATGGCGATCCGTGAACTTATCCAATTAGCCGGTGGTGCGACAGTTGCTAATTATGCGGTTGTTGATGGCGGACCCATGATGGGCAAGCTTACTACTGATGACAAGCCTGTTACTAAAACCACTGGTGGCATTATTGTTCTGCCACACGATCACTCACTGGTAATCCAAAAGTCTACTCCGTGGGCGGCTATTGCCAACCGGGCTAAAGCTGTCTGCTGTAATTGCCGGGCTTGTACCGAGGTATGCCCGCGTAATCTTTTGGGTCATAGCTTGGAACCTCATCGGATTATGCAGGCTATTGGGCGGGGGCAGTATCAAGAAGGCGACGTGGTTACCAAAGCGTTTCTTTGCTCGGAATGTGGTGCCTGTGAAACTTTTGGTTGTACCATGGGATTATCACCACGCCGGGTTAATGCTGAACTCAAACGGCAGTTTGGGCAAGCTAAAATCAAAAATCCCCATAATGCCAAACCTCAAAGATCTCGTATTAACCGGGAATATCATATGATTCCTACCAAACGGCTGCTCTATCGGTTGGGACTGGATAAATATGATGTCAAAGCGCCACTGGAGGCAGCACCAGTTACAACCAACAATGTAGAAATACTTTTATCGCAGCATATTGGTGCTCCGGCTAAACCTGTTGTTGCTGTGGGTGCAACGGTTAATAAGGGGGATATTATTGCTGTGATTCCTGAAGGGGCTGCGGTAGGTACCAATCTGCACGCAAGTATTTCAGGGCAGGTATATGCTGTGGACGGGTCAATCAATATTCGGACAAAGTAATGGAGCAGGGGGTACTAAAATGAAACGTGCCATAGGGTTACTGGAACTTAAGAATATCACCAGAGGTATTTTGTCTGCCGATGCTATGCTAAAAGCTGCTAATGTGGAACTAATACTGTCGCAGCCCCTGTGTCCGGGCAAATATGTTGTGATGGTTGGCGGTGATGTTGGTGCCGTACAGAGCGCTATACGCAGTGGTAAAAGCGTTGGCGGTTCAGAAAATATAGTTGATGAATTTGTCATTCCTAACATTCATGACGATGTTTTTCAAGCGTTGTCAGGTTGTACGGAAGTTAAAGAAATTAAAGCCTTGGGAGTTATTGAAAGCTACTCGGTCGCGTCTGCTGTTATTGCTGCCGATACGGCAGCCAAAGCGGCTGCTGTGCAACTACTGGAAGTTCGTCTGGCACGGGGGATGGGCGGCAAAGCCGTTGTTTCCATGACTGGCGAGGTTGGCGCTGTAAATGCAGCCGTCAGGGCTGGCAGCAATGTTATCAAAGACAGCGGTTTCCTTGTTGATCAATTGGTAATTCCGGCACCGCATCATAGTCTGCATCAGGCGTTATTTTAGGGAATTGTGGTTCGAAAATGGCTGAAATTGTCTGATTAATGCACGTTTTTGCAATAGTTGATCTTTAATGTGGTAATAAAAGGATCAGTAGCGATTGCTTACTGATCCTTTTATTACTTCTGATACAGCTTGTAGGTTCTAACGGAAAGGCTGACATTGTCAATACTATGTGGGTGTGGCTTTGCTTTTCGGATACAAGAAGAATAGTGGAAGCCTTTTATGAAAAAAGTGGGTTCAATTGGCAAGAAAGGGAGTATGTGTTAAATATTCCAAAAAAAAATAATGAATTATTTAATAAATTCATTATTTTCGCAATTTAACTAGGGAATTGTTATGGAAACGAAGAATTAAGTAATAGATCCTCAATTTCCTAATTTGCGAAGGAGGCACCTTTATGCAAAAACAAAACCAGGGTATGGTAGATAGCAGCACTATTACATTACAAGATATTATTGATTTGGATTTTTTGCAGAAGTTCCAAGACTATTTTGCAGACGCGCTAGGGGTGGCAAGTATTTCTGTTGATATTGAAGGAAATCCGGTAACCAAACCCAGTAACTTCACAAGATTTTGCATGGATTATACCCGAGGATCAAAAGTAGGAGTAGCCCGCTGTGTCGAATGTGACCGCAAAGGCGGCGAAGAATCTGCAAGAACAGGTAAACCTTCTATTTATGACTGTCATGCCGGTTTGGTGGACTTTGGTACCCCCATCATGTTAGAAGGACGACAAATTGGTTCGATAATAGGGGGACAAGTGTTGACTTCAACTCCTGACGAGGACTATTACCGCAAAGTTGCTCAGGAGATTGGGGTAAATCCTGATGAATATGTGGCTGCTTTGCGTGATGTAAAACAAATATCGAGAAAGAACCTGGAAGCGGCGGCCAATATGTTGTATCTGGTTGCCAATACTCTTTCGAAAATTGGGTATCAGCAATATAAATTAAGGAATATGGCGGGTTTAATCAATGACAGTGTTGTTCAGATATCGGCCACCATGGAGGAACTTGCCGCTTCTGCCAATGATGTCAGTGAAAACCAAACTACACTTAATGAAGAGATTAAAAATGTAAATGTTGTTTCCGGAAAAATCAATGAGGTTATGGATTTTATTAAAGATATTGCCGATGAAACCCGGTTGCTTGGCCTTAATGCGGCAATCGAGGCCGCACGGGCCGGAGAGGCCGGTTTGGGTTTTGGCGTGGTAGCCCAGGAAATCCGGAAATTATCCGGTGATTCCAAGGAAACGGTCGGCAAGATTAAAGAATTTACTACCATTATTCAGGAATCTGTCGAGAAGACTGTTGCGATGGGACAGGCCACCTCAGTTACGGTAGAACAACAGGCTGCCGCCATTGAAGAAGTGACCGCTAGCATTCAGGAAGTGACCAGTATGGCTGAGCAGCTACACTCAATGGCTAACGAAAAGTAGAGATTTTTGAAGCAAATGCCTAAGGTAGTAAGGATTATAGGTTGAGCTACTTTGCTTAAGAAAGACAAATATTCGTTTGTAGGTTGCTAATGAAAAGCGCCGTTAGTTGGGGTTATTCCCTCGCTAGCGGCGCTCTTTGTTAGAATATCAGTTTATTGGAAGAAATTCTGCGGCCTTAACTGTTAGTAAGCCTAAATCTTTAGTCATTAGTTTCAGTGTGGCAGGGGCGAACTGCTTCGGCTATGTTCGCATAATCAATTCCCCACTGATACATTGTTGCTAAAATAGGCAATAATGTCTTGCCGGTGGTGGTAAGGGAATACTCAACCTTGGGCGGCACTTGTCTGTAAATAAATCTTGTGACCAAGCCGCCTTCTTCTAATTCTCTAAGTTGTTGAGTCAGCATTTTTTGTGTTATTTTTGGCAAAGCTTTTTTTAATTCGCTAAATCGCAAGGTGTTTTCGCCTAAGTGCCATAATATTAACGCTTTCCATTTGCCGCCGATTAGATCCAGCGTTAACTCCATAGGACAGTGATATTCATTATTGCGAATTTTTATCAAGTAAAATCCCTCCCTGTTGCCGATAGAAATAAATATAGAACATCAATAGTATAAAAAATGATACTATAATACAAATAAGTGCGTACTTGTGTTAGAGGGCATTAGTAGGTAATATTATAGCACGGATAGCGCTTCCGTAAAACCTAAGTACACAAGTAAGGGAGGAATCTATATATGTCGAAAAATATACTTGTTTTAACTGGCAGCCCTAGAAAAGGCGGTAATACCGATAAATTAGCAGAAGCGTTTATTGCTGGAGCCCGGCAAGCAGGACACACAACTGTACTATATACAACCGCCGATAAAAAAATTAAGGGCTGTATTGACTGTCAGACTTGTTTCAAAAAAGGAACTGCTTGTTCTGTGCCTGACGATTTTAATGAATTGGCTCCGCTTATAGAGCAAGCCGATATGGTTGTGTTGGCAACGCCCATGTACTGGTTCTCGTTCCCAACACAGTTAAAAGCGGCAATTGACAAGTTTTATGCTTATTTAATTTCCCAAAAGACATTGAAGATCAAGGAATGTGTGCTGCTGGTCAGCGGCGGTGTGGATGATGCAGCCAAGTTTGAGGGGATTGTTAGGTCGTATCAGCTTATTGCCGAGTTTATGAATTGGCAGGACAGTGGTATTGTTGTTGTGCCAGGGCTTCATGCTAAAGACGATGTGCTGAAAACTGACGGACTAAAGAGAGCGAAAGAACTGGGAAAAAGTATTAGTATGTAAATATATACTATACCACTTCAAAGTACCTACTTGTTATTTAGGGTATTACTGCCTATTATTAGGATATAGTGATATCGAATTATATATTCGAGAGATAGGAGAGAAGCATGTATTACTATTTACTCGCATTAATTTCTGGAGCAGCATTAACAACGCAAGTAGGGATTAATGGTAAATTACTGGCTAATTTAGGAAGTCCGGTACTGACTTCATTTGTTAGTTTTCTTGTAGGGACTGTTGGCCTGGCTATTGCCTATGTTGTAGCTGTTTATTGTGGAATACAGTCTGTGCCGCCACTAAATGCTCTTGCTCAAACAGATTTTTGGATGTGGCTAGGAGGATTACTTGGGGCCTTTTACATTTTTACAGCCATTTTTTGTTCACCCAAAATCGGGTTTGCAAATATGTTTAGTTTAGTTGTCGCCGGACAAATTTTGCTGGCTGTAATTTTTGACCATTTTGGTCTCTTAGGCAGTGCTATTCATATTATCAGTCCACTTAGGCTTATGGGCGTAGCCCTGCTGATTGCCGGGGTATACCTAATACAAACCAATTAATTTTGACAAAAAACAAGTTATTAAAATCAATAAAATGATGGAGGAGTGAAGCAAATGCCAGTAATTACAATTGAAGCGGCGAAATTAAGCAAAGATCAAAAACATGATTTGGTAGCATCATTAACTAAATCTGCGAGTAGTATTATGAATATCCCTGAACAGGCCTATATTGTTCTTGTGAAAGAAAATGATATTGACAATATTGGGGTTGGTGGGACATTACTGTCCGAAAAAAAATAAGGAGAGATTGCCCATGAATGTGTATGAGGGAATACAACTAAGAAGAAGCGTCAGGCAGTATGATAAGCGGCCTATCGAAAAAGAAACCATCGAAAAACTATTACGAGCTGCGATGCAAGCGCCGTCAGCAGCCAACCAACAGCCGTGGGAGTTCTTGGTTGTTGAAAATCCGGAAACCTTGCAAAAGTTATCAAATGCCCATACCTATGCAACACCGATGAAAAACGCTACACTTGCCATTATTGTCCTGGCAAAGGAAGAAGGCTTGTTGTTTCCACAATATTGGCAGCAAGACCTGGCAGCGGCAACGCAAAATATTTTGCTTGCTGCAGTAGAATTCGGTTTGGGAGCAGTCTGGATGGGGGTTGCACCTGAAGAAGACAGAATGGCTTATGTTAAGGATCTGTTCCAGTTGCCTCAGGGTGTAAAAGGCTTTGCCATGCTGGCACTTGGATATTCTTCCGGTAATGTCTTTAAGGACAGATTTGATGCAGGCAGAATTCACTACGAGAAATATTGATTGCAACACGATTTGGTCACTGGAAGGATTTTGTTACCGATGAAAAGACTTAGTCTGTTATTAGTATTGCTTATGGTAGTTGGTATGAATATTGGATTTGCCAATAATGGTAAGGAGGGAAATGCTATGCAGCATTCGCAAAAGATTTTAATGGTTGTTACCAACAGGGATAATTTTGACGCAGATCATAAAACCGGACTTTGGATGGAAGAATTTGCTGTACCTTATCTTAACTTCCAGACTGCTGGCTATGAAGTGACTGTGGCAAGCCCATTAGGCGGGAATGCCCCAATTGATCCAGAAAGTATAAGAAACGGAGTTCCGGCCGAATGGAGTGATGCTACGAAAACTCTGCAGTATACGGTGAAGCTTTCCCAAGTGGATTATCAAGAGTATGCTGCGGTGGTATTGCCTGGCGGCCATGGACCTTTATTTGACTTGGCAAGCGATCCAGTTCTTGCTGACATTTTGAAGTATTTTGACTCGCAGAAGCGGATTATTGGTGCCGTATGTCATGGCTCTGCCGGTTTAGTGAGCGCAACAACTGCTGAAGGGAAACCGTTGGTTGCGGGGAGAAAAATGACTGGATTTACAAATGAAGAAGAGAGAATTGCCGGCTTAGAGAAAAAGGTTCCCTTTGCTTTGGAAACAAAAGTAAGAGAACTTGGAGCTGAATTTGTATCGGCAACGCCTTGGGCGGACTATGTTATCGTTGACGGCAATCTAATTACCGGCCAAAATCCACAATCCAGCGATAGTTTCTCAAAAGCAATCCTTGAAGTATTGGCAAAATAGTAAGGTTGGTATAAGTATTTAATTAGGGAGCTGACTATGAGCAGGATAGTGACTATCACACCATGTATTATGGCGAAATTGTTGCTTGTTATGTAGAATAAAGGCTTGTTAAAAAACTATATAGTTTTATGGTAGAAGCTAAATAGCTAGGGCTTGCCAGAAAAAAATACTTAAAAATAAAATAGACAAGACAAGAAGAGTTGTAGTCCGTGAAGGGCGGCAACTCTTCTTTTGTATATATATAGCAGAAACATGCAGTCGTGGATAGCAACATTTAGAGATAAATCTGTTGCAAAATATTATTGTTAATGCAACAACGAGTGATTGGGACAAGTAAGATCAATATATCATGCAACATAGGTAGGCGGAGAAGGTAGACTGCAGGCGGAAAATAAGTCGCCAGCCCATACAACATTGGGGTTTGCAAATTTGCAACAATATTCTGTAAGACTGGCATGATACTTGCTAATTAAGTTTAATGAGAAATAATTTGCTGGCTCAAACGAGCGGTTGAAGAATTTAGGAAGAGAAAGGGGGATTACCATTTTTAGTGATTAGTGGGGTTTTTATTTCGCAAAAATCCTCCTATATAAAGGTATAGTTAGTAAATGCAATGCCGTGTGCGTTAACAAAAAACTTACTATTTTGAAATTAATATTTATGTAAGGAGAATGACATTATGAGTTTCTCTGTTGATAAAACGGAACCTGTTTCCCCGGCAAAAAAAGTTGATAATACTGCGTATGCATCGATGTGGAAAAGTAAATGATTTTTTGTTATGATACTTCTCTTTTTAGCGTCATTAATCAATTATGTTGACCGTGTAAGTAGTCGGTGGCGCCTCCGGCTGTAGCCAAAGAATTCGGCTGGGATCCGGCAACAATGGGCATTGTTATGTCAGCATTTTTATGGTCTTAGCCGTGGCGCCTGTGCCGATGGGCTGGCTGACAGATAAGCTGGGAGCCAAAAAACTCAATACCTATGCGGTTTCGCTGTATTCTCTGGCAGCCATGGGTACTGGACTAGCAACCGGTTTTGTTTCGATGATTGCAGCCAGATTAGCTTTGGGAGCAGGCGAGGCTTCTACCATGCCATCCAACAGCAAGGTTGTTCGCCAGTGGTTCACAATTCAGGAACGAGGCCTGGCAACCGCTTTGGCTCGCTCGGGAGCCGAAGCGGGGCCGGCGCTTGGTTTTCCGCTGGTGGCATTGAACTTGTAATATGAGAATTGAAATGATTGTACAGGGATTTCCCGGTAAGCGTTTGAGTGGCTCTTTGGCTTGGAGTTCTGTCACCTACGTGGAAGTTGGGAAGCACAAAATCCTATTTGATACCGGTGTCCCCAATGTGCGGGCTACCGTGCGCAAGCATCTGCAGAACATAGGGGTTATGCCAGACGAAATTACTACACTGGTAATTAGCCATTTTCATTAAACAAAAGAGGTGCATAGTATGGGGTTAACAATAACGAAAAAAATCATTTCTGCGCATTTGGTCAGTGGAACAATGCAGTGTGGCGAACCGATAAGTGTAAAAATTGATCAGACCTTAACTCATGATGTTAACGGGGTAATGGCATATTTGGAATTTGAGGCATTGGGTCTTGCGAAAGTAAAAACCGAGTTGTCTGTTAGTTATATTGACCACAATATGATTCAGGCGGATTTTCGAAATCCTGATGATCATCGCTTCTTGCTGGATATTGCCGCTAAGCATGGAATTGTCGTATCGCGTCCCGGAAATGGAATTTGCCATCAAGTACATTTGGAAAGGTTTGACATCCCGGGGAAAACGCTTATTGGTAGTGATTCGCATACTCCGGCAGCAGGTGGTGTTGGGATGCTGGGACTTGGCGCCGGCGGACTTGATGTTGCCATGGCGATGGCTGGAGAACCCTTTACGCTAAAAATGCCCAAGGTTGTAAAAGTAAACTTGACAGGACAACTGCCACCGCTGGTTAGCGTTAAAAACGTGGTATTAGAGTTATTGCGCAGAGTATCTGTGAAGGGCGGCGTCGGCAAAGTATACGAATATAGCGGCAGTGGTATTGAAGACTTAACTGTTGCTGAACGTTCGATTATAACCAATATGGGTACAGAAACAGGGGCTACCAGTTCCTTGTTCCCTAGTGATGCTGTTACCAAACAGTGGCTGCGCGCCCAGGGGCGGGAAAGTGAGTGGGTGCCGATCACTGCCGATGAAGATGCTGTTTATGATGAGGTAATCGATATTGATTTGTCACTGCTAGAGCCGTTAATTGCCCTGCCACATCAGCCGGATAATGTAGTGCCAATCTCGGAAGTCGCAGGAAAACCGGTTGATCAAGTTGTTATTGGCAGTTGTGCCAACTCATCCCTGCAAGATATTTTGGAGATTGCTGAGTTGCTTAAAGGGAAAGTGGTTCATCCCAACGTGGATGCCGGGTTATACATTGGCAGCAAGCAGGTTTATCTGGAAAGTATTAGCCGGGGAGCCCTTACAGAGATTATCAAGTCAGGGGTTCGTATTTTGGAATCTGGCTGTGGGGCTTGTAACGGCTCAGGGTTTGCGCCGCCCACAAACGGAGTTTCTCTGCGTACGACTACTCGTAATTTCTTGGGGCGCTGTGGACATCCGACAGGTAATGTCTATCTGGTAGCGCCGGAAACCGCGGTTGCGGCAGCCCTTAACGGGGTGATCACAGATCCTCGAAAGCTAGACAAGGTACCATCAAAGTTTGTAATGCCGGAAAAATTCTTAATTGAAGATAACATGTTTGTATATCCGCCGGTGAATGGTGCTGATATTACAATCCGCCGCGGTCCGAATATCCAACCGCTTCCGCTGCTTGAGCCGCAGCAGGGTATAGTTGCCGGTGAGACTGTCATTAAATTGGGCGAAGATGTAACAACCGACCATATCGTCCCAGCTGGTGCCAATTTTTTGCCGATGCGCAATAATATTCCGGAAATATCCCAATATGTTTTCCATGTTGTGGATACAGGTTTTGCCAAGCGTTCCCAAGAAATTGGCGGTGGTTTTATTGTTGCCGGCGGCAATTATGGACAAGGTTCAAGCCGGGAACAGGCTGCGCTTGCGCCGCGTTATCTGGGGATAAAAGGAGTAATAGCCAAAAGCTTTGCCAGAATTCATGTAGCTAATCTTGTTAACTTTGGCATATTGCCGCTGATTTTTGTGAACGAACAGGACTATGACAAGGTGGAACAAGGTGATCAGCTGGAGCTTGATATTAAAACCATCAAGGCCCAGCTACCAGCCAGTCTAAAAAATAAAACCAGGAATGTAGAAATTCCGGTTATGAATCTATTAACAGAGGAAGAAATAGAGATCATTAAAAAAGGCGGACGCTTAAACTGGATAAAAGAACGCTCCCGTTAATTTAGATATAAGTTTTTCTGATTACTGCCAATAAGAAAAAGGTATTGTCAGAAAAGAGGGATTTTTGCTTCTAATGTGAAATAATCATGTAAATAAGAAGATTTAGAAAAAACAGAACGAGTTGGAGGGGATATTTGCCTATAAAATCGTTTAACGTTTTTGATAGCAGAACTTATTAAAAGGGGGAGCAATAATAATGATTTCTAAGAAAACTAAATTATTATCGATTTGTCTGGCCGTCACGATGGCAGTAGGTATTGCCGGGTGTGGTGCTAAGAAGGAAGCTGCTGCTGATAAGAAGGGTTGGGCTCCGCAGAAACAGGTAACGTTTATGGCAGCTTCAGGTGCTGGCGGTGGCCTGGATATGCTGGCTAGAACTGTTTCCAAAATCTTTGACAGTAAAAAGCTTGTTACTCAGCCAATGATGGTTGAGAACAAACCGGGCGGCGGACAAGTTACAGCAACTGTTGCTTTTGCTACCCAGAGTTCCAAAGATGATCATAAATTATTGGTGGCTTCAACTCCTTTTATTTTAAACTATATTAAAAAAGACGGTAACAGCCCGATTGGTCCTGACGATATCTATCCTTTAGCAATGATGCAGGGAGATTATGGCGTTATTGCCGTTAGAGCAGAATCCAAGTACCAAACATTAAAAGACCTTATGGATGCGGCTAAAGCCAATCCGGCAAGCGTAACCTTTATGGGCGGCGGCGCTCCGGGAACCTGGGATTTTCTTAACATGATCCAGGTAGCACGTAAAGCCGGTGTTGACATTAAAGCCTTAAAATATAATCCGTACGATGGCGGTGGTGAAGCGTTAACTGCTCTCTTAGGCGGCCATGGTGACGCAATGACTTCTGATGTATCTTCCATTAAGCAGTATCTCCAGGCTGGCAAGGTACGGGTATTAGGCGTTTCTTCGCCATCAAGAATGGCTGATGACGAGATCATGAAAAATATCCCGACCTATAAAGAACAGGGCTATGATGTAGTTACTGCTAACTGGCGCGGCATTTTCCTTGGCAAAGATGTACCGGAACCTGCTAAGAAATACTGGGGAGAAAAGATGGCAGAGTTAGCCAAGTCTCCAGAATGGAAAGAGGAACTGAAAAAACAAGGACTTGTTGAAAATTTCAAAGATAGCAAAGCTTTCTATGACTATATCAAATCAGAGCAAGCAATATACACCGAAATTTACAAAGATCTAGGAATGGCTACCGCAAAATAAGATACGTGTCCATAGTATATGAAATGTGGAGAAGAGGTTACTTTTACTCTTCTCCACATTTTTAGAAAGGAATGTGGCTAATACTGTGATTAAAACATTTGATCGCTATGCGAGTGTTGCTTTTTTTGTTATTGGTGTCGCAGTTTTTATGTATATCCGGAGCATAGAGATATCGACCGCAGGCAGTTCTATAGGTCCCAAAGAGCTTCCAACGTTCCTGTCGGTAATTCTTATTATTCTAAGCGCGGCAAATCTTTTTGTGTCAATTAAAAATCAAAAGCCGGCTAAGCAAGAAAAGCTTGAGTATAAGAAGTTCTTAATTGTTCTTGTTTCATTGGTTCTCTATGCAGTGTTAATTGAGCCCCTTGGTTATGTTATTTCTACCTTTTTGTTCCTGATGGTTGGTTTTCAAACCATGGAAAAAGGCGAGTATTTGAAATCAGCGCTCATTGCTGCCGCATTTGCGGGAGGGATCTATTATCTCTATGTTGAAGTTGCGCTTGGCGTATTACCGCCATTGCCGTTTTAAGGAGGGGACAGAATGGAATCATTACAGTATCTTGCCCAAGGGCTCAGCGTAGCCCTGGAGCCTCTTAACATTATGTTTGCATTTTTTGGATGTCTGGCTGGGACGCTGGTTGGTGTACTGCCAGGTATCGGCCCAATAAGCGGCGTCGCCCTGCTTATCCCGGTTGCTGCCATGGCTACAAGTTCCCTGCCGATGGAACAAGCGGCTACTGCATCCATAATCTTATTGGCTGGCGTTTATTATGGCGCGATGTATGGTGGATCAACAACAGCCATCTTAATCAATACCCCAGGGGAAAACTCGTCTGTATGCACAACCTTAGACGGCTATCAAATGGCTAAACAAGGCCGGGCGGGCGCTGCTTTGGCTATCTGTGCCATTGGTTCCTTCGTCGCCGGCATCATTGCCTGCGTAGGACTTATATTTTTGGCGGTTCCGCTTGCCGAGTTTGCGTTAAAGTTTAGTCCGGCTGGTCAATTCTCTTTGATGATTCTGGGGCTTTGCGCCTTGAGCAGTCTGGCCGGTAAATCTGTAATCAAAGCTTTTATTATGACCACCTTTGGCTTAATCCTGTCTACTGTTGGTGTTGATCCCATATCAGGAGTTGCCCGGATGACTTTTAACTATTCCGAGCTTTATGGTGGTATCGAATTTTTGACACTGGCTGTAGGTATGTTTGCTCTTGGCGAGGTCTTTAAGACAATCCTGACCAACGATTATATCGAAGGCGAGGCTATTAAAGTCGGCAGTATCATGCCAACTAAAAAAGATCTGAAAGATAGTGCCATGCCTATTCTGCGCGGATCTCTATTAGGATTCTTTCAAGGTCTGATACCTGGCTGCGGCGCTACTTTATCTTCATTTATGGTTTACACCTTTGAGAAAAAAATAAGCAAAAATAAAGCGAACTTTGGTAAAGGTGCTATCGAAGGCGTGGCAGCACCGGAAGCCGGTAATAACGGTGCCTCAGGCGGAGCCATGATTCCTTTGTTGACATTGGGAATACCCGGTACAGGAACCACCGCTGTCTTAATGGGTGCATTAGTCATGTTTAATATTACACCTGGGCCGCTGCTGTTCCAAGACCACCCGCAAGTAGCCTGGGGTTTGATTGCCAGTATGCTGGTAGGCAATTTTATGCTCTTAGTATTGAACTTGCCGTTAGTTAAAGTCTTTGCTAAAGTAATTGAAACACCGCCCAAATATTTGATTCCCGGAATAGTTGCTATCTCTGTGTTTGGGGTTTATGCAGTGCAAGGTAGTGTTTTCAACCTGTTTTTAATGATTGTCAGTGGTGTTGCCGCTTACTACCTGGCCAAAAATGATTACCCGATCGCACCGGTTGTTTTATCCCTTATTTTAGGACCAATGATTGAGAACAACCTGCGCAGAGCGATGAACCTGTACAATGGTGATTACACCATGTTTGTTAAAGATCCAATTTCATTAGTATTTTTGATAATTGCCTTCTTGTGGGTTGCCGTACCGCAAATCATGAAGCTACGGGGCAAAACGGTAGTTGTTGAGGAAGGTTAGTATTCTTAAATGTTTCAAATAATAACCATTGGCAGTGCTAAAGCGCGCAGCCAATGGTTTATTATTAAATTACTACTAGATTGTTTGGAGAAAAACACAAATAATTGAGTGATAGGGGAACAAGCATGGCTGAAAAAATTCGTATGATAACTCCGCTGGTTGAGATTGACGGAGATGAAATGACTAGGATCATCTGGAAAATGGTTAAGGATATCTTATTGTCACCTTATATCGAACTAAGAACGGAATATTATGACCTTGGAATAGAAAATAGGGATCGTACGAATGACAAGGTGACAGAAGACTCTGCGTATGCCATAAGAAAATACGGAGTTGGCGTTAAGTGTGCTACGATTACTGCAAATGCAGACAGGGTTAAAGAGTATAATCTTAAGCAAATGTGGAAGAGTCCGAATGCCACAATACGCGCAATATTAGACGGAACAGTATTCCGTTCACCGATTATTGTAGACAATATTAAACCGTTTGTTAAGGTTTGGAAGAAGCCTATCACAATTGCCAGACATGCTTATGGCGATATATATAAAAGTGTTGAGTATAGAGTTCCGGGTAATGGTACAGCTGAGCTTGTATTTACTGGCAGTGATGGCGACGTGATGAGAACAACCATTCATGGCTTCGAAGGCCCGGGAATCATCATGGGGATGCATAATACGGACAAGTCTATCATAAGTTTTGCTAGAGCTTGTTTCAATTACGCTTTAGATCAAAAGCAAGATTTGTGGTTTTCCACTAAAGATACGATATCAAAAACATATGATCATCGTTTCAAAGACATTTTCCAAGAACTTTATGCTAATGAGTATAAAGTGAAATTTGAGGCCGCAAATATTGAGTATTTTTATACCCTTATTGATGATATTGTTGCTAGAATCGTGCGTTCAGAGGGCGGAATTATCTGGGCCTGTAAAAATTACGACGGAGATGTCTTATCCGATATGGTAGCGAGTGCTTTTGGAAGTCTGGCAATGATGACTTCTGTACTTGTATCACCGGATGGATGCTATGAATATGAAGCAGCCCATGGTACGGTGCAAAGACATTATTACAAGTACCTAAAGGGGGAAGTAACCTCTACGAATTCCATGGCCACTCTTTTTGCATGGACCGGGGCATTGCGTAAACGCGGAGAGTTAGATGGAATTACCGCCTTAATTCATTTCGCCGATAATTTGGAGCAAGCCGCAGTTGAGACAATTGAGGAAGGCGTGTTGACGGCTGATCTTGCCGGAATTTCTGAGGTAAGCAAAAAGAAGGTTGTAACTACCGAAGAGTTTTTGTTGGAAGTAAATGAGCGTTTAAAGAAAAGATTGGGTTAGCATTGCTGTATTTGAGCGGCACTGCCACTGGTTTACTGGCAGATGGAGCTTTGCTTTATAGCTTTATAGGAATTCACTCGAGTTGATTGACCGATTATTCTCACTGTTAAATATTGACGAAAGTAAAAGAATATTGTAAAATTAATGTAGTGAGATAGAGGGAATGAGTGTGAATTCTATTAAGAGTTCTTTTATGTCGGAGAGCATTAACAGTGTTGGGACAGCAGCCATGTTGCTGGCCTTGTCAAGAACTATATCAGATGAAGAAACAGCAAAAAGAATGCTTTCTGACCAAGGGTACAAATTTGTTGTGACCGAAGTGGGCGGTAATTCGGCCGTGTCTGAGTTTCAGGCTAAAGTTACCAAGGCCGTCTTGGGAGCGGCACTTAACAGCGGAATCATTTCCAAAACGCCGACAAATTATCATGCATTATTGCATGCTACTGATGAGGCTAAACGGGGGATTCTCGTTAATGTTGCCAGCAGTGCCAGCATAGCGGTGAAAATTGCCATTGTCAGAGATGACCAGTGGATAGCTGTGGCGTTGTTTGGAGTATCGGCCATTCATCCTTTGACCAACCACGAACGGGCCGGGTTAGGCGTTATGCATTTAGGACAACAATAAATTATATAACGAGCGTTTGAGAGACAGAGTTGGAATGTATATTCCGTCTGTCTCTTTTTGCATTTTTGTTGTTCTAACCATTGACTAATCCTCACAGAAATTTCACATTCTATAAGGGAGTGTAGAACGGTCGAAGTTCCCTTGTCCACTAAAATTTATAAATAAGGAGAGCTGATATCAATGAAAGCACTTGAAGGAATTAAGGTATTAGACTTAAGCAGAGTATTGGCCGGTCCGTATTGTACCATGATGTTGGCCGATTTTGGGGCAGATATTATAAAAATTGAGCCGCCCAAAGTAGGGGATGATTCGCGTGCGTTTGGCCCTTTTATTGGTAAAGAGAGTGCTTATTTTATGAGCCTTAACAGAAATAAACGGTCAATGACGCTGAACTTTAAGCGTCAGGAAGAGTGTGATCTGTTTAAAGAGCTTGTAAAGCAAGCTGATGTTGTGGTCGAAAACTACCGTCCAGGCACTATGGAGAAATTCGGTTTAGGTTATGATGTACTAAAAGAAATTAATCCTGGAATTGTGTATGCCGCTTGTTCAGGATTTGGTCATACCGGTCCTTATCGTGATAAACCGGCCTATGATATTATTGTGCAGGCTATGGGCGGCATTATGAGCATTACTGGTCCGGAGAACGGCGAACCAACACGTGTCGGCGCATCAGTAGGTGATGTTATTGCCGGTATGTTTACTGCCTATGGGGTTATGACAGCTCTGTTTCACCGTCAGCGTACCGGTCATGGACAAAAGGTTGATGTTGGCATGTTAGATTGCCAATTGGCAGTACTTGAGAATGCGATTGCTCGTTACGTAACTTCTGGTGTAGTACCAGGACCGCTGGGCAACCGTCATCCTTCGATTACGCCGTTTGCTTCGTTTACAGCCGCTGACGGACATATTATCGTTGGCGCCGGTAATGATCGCTTGTGGGAGAAACTCTGTAACATTCTTGGCTGCCCTGAGCTTATTAATGATCCGCGTTTTGATACCAATCTTCATCGTACCAACAACGCCAGCGAGTTAGGGGTTATTCTTAACAATATCTTTAAAAATAAAACTATTAATGCCTGGCTCGAAATCCTGGAAGATGCCGGTTTGCCCTGCGCTCCTATTAACACGGTTGATAAGATTGTCAATGATCCACATGTGCAGGCCCGCGAAATGATCGTTGAGGTTGAGCATCCGGTAGCCGGTAAGCTTAAAATGCCTGGTGTGCCGGTAAAAATGTCGGAGACCCCGGGAACTATAGAGAAACATGCGCCGCTATTAGGGCAACATACCGCCGAAATCCTCCACGAACTATTAGGTTGGGACCAGAAAAAAGTAGACGAGTTTTTTAAAGAAGACAATAAATAAGCAGGTAACTGATGCCTGCGGTTGACAAACAAGAAGGGAGAATCCCGAAGCTTTGGTAAGCTGCGGGATTCTCCCTTTGTTCGATGGCTAATTTCCTTATAAATCTATTTGATTACCGGTACGGTTAAACTTCCCTGCGGCATAAGAATGGGACGTGGTTTGGGGCCGAGTTTGGCATATGCCAATGAAAGAGCCTCTTCCATAGTTTTTACCGGTGTAAACAGCAGAGTTCGTGATAATTCTTCATCAAGTGCTGACAAGAGAATAAACTGGGCTTTTTTCATTAGTCGGGTGACGGCATAGGCTTTGTGGCCGCCAATCACAAATTCTTTGCGAACTTTTTCTTCAATGGCCTCCGGGGTCTTATACTGACGCATCCAATTTTCATACATGTCAGAACCAGTGCCCTCAATGCACTCGCCCAGAATAATGATAACGCCGCCTTCTTTAACTGCCAGCACGGCATTATCCATAGTTTTTTGCATCTGATACACATTGATGTCTTTGGGGTAGCCGCCGCAGGAGGCGATAACCAGATCGGCCTCTTCAGAAAGTTCAGTACCATAGATGCTTTCTACAAACTTGCAGCCTTGTTTGTGGGCGGTAATGTAGTCGCCGGCAAAAATCTTAAGAAACTCCTTCTTTTCATTTAAAACGACGTTGAGGAGAAAAGTAGGCCGGCACATTTCAGTGCCTTCGATTTGATCTTCATAAACAGGGTTGCCGTCAAGTTGGCCAAGCTGAGAACCAGGTTCTAGCATCAGCGAGTGATTGCGGCGAATGGTTTCATAGGTGGCTACTCCCGGGAAGAGCGCTTTGCGCCCGCCGCCATAACCGGCAAAAAAATGATGGACAATACTGCCTGTGCAGATAATGTGGTCGGCTTCAACAACACGCTTATTAAAGTAAACTTCATTACCATACGAGGTAGTACCTACTTTGACAAATTGAGAAGCATCCTTGGCGGTGCTGTTATACATTAAAACCCTATCAGCCACAGCTTGCCCTGCCTGTTCAATCATTTCTTCTTTTGTCATGTCATGATGAGTGCCGAGTGCAAAGACGACAAACATATCTTTGTCCGGGATGCCGGCTGCATTTAATTCATCCAGTAAGATGGGCATAAATACATGGCTGTTGGCCACTCTGGTGGAATCATTAACCAAGAAGGCAACGGTTTCTCCTTTGTTTACAAGGTCGTAGAGTGGTTTGGAATCAATGGGATTTCTTATTGCCTCAAGGATCGCGGCTGTTGGATCGGTAAGTGGGGGATGGCTTTTTAATGTAAGAATTTTGGTCACCAGATCAGAATCAAAAGAAAAGTAAACTATCTTTTTGCCGTACTTGAAATTGTATTCTGTTTGCATAAGATACCTTCCTTTACTTTTATTATGTATTGCTTTTACCGTAGTTATCTTGTGGATGGTAAGCAGAGTATTCCTATACAAGTATGTATTAATGCAAGTTGGGAGCTTTTCCTGCTGGCAGGCCAGTGCAAGCTGGCAATTATTCTCAATGCAAAAACAATCAAAAATTTCTGAAAAGTACTTGCGGAAAAGCTGTATGCATGCTATTATCTAGGTAAGCACCATCCTTATAGCGCCGTAGATTCAAAGCCCAGTATGCAGTAGGTTGAAAACTTCCCGTTTTCCGTTTGTTGCAACATAGGTTAGTTGATCTGGCAGGATAGTGTTTTTTGTTTCGCAAAAAGTCATATGTTTCACATTTCTGGTTGATGTAAGTGTAAGTGTTCCTATTCGCAAGTGAGTTCGTTTAAGGTAGTGTGTAGTGACTGCTATAGGGATAGGTGCTTGGTGTAAGCGGGAGGGAGTTAATCCCTCCCGCTATTAATGTGTCCGGACTCAGTGTTTATTTTTCGTTTACTGCTTGTATATTACAGGATTTGTAAGTATAATTTTCTTCAGTGATGAAATTAGGAGATGAATGAGTTAGGGGTGCGTTTGTTGAAAATACTTTTTTGGGATATTGATGGAACACTTATCAGAACAGGCAAAGCCGGGTTATACGCTTTTGCCCAGGCAACAACAGAGCTTTGGGGCAAGGCGGCTGCGTTTGAAAATATTGCTACAGCCGGCATGACTGACAACTATATTGCCCGGCAGATTATAGAGGTATCTTCTGGTCGTGAGGCAAGCTGGAGCGAAATAGACAGCTTATGCCGCCGGTATGAGGAATTACTGATGCCGGAATTGACAGTACGCAAGGGTGAGGTACTGCCGGAAGTGGCTAATATATTGGCTTGTCTGCAGGAGCGTCAAGACTACAAACTATTGCTGCTGACAGGTAACAGCAGGGCTGGTGCACAAATTAAGCTAAACTATTATGGGTTACATAAGTATTTTGATTTTGATCGCAGTGCCTTTGCCGAGCAATATGAGAAAAGAGATGATATCGCCGGCCGGGCGCTGGAAATAGTGCGCTCAAATTGGGGAGACCCTAGGGAACACGGCATATATGTGATTGGCGACACTCCCCACGATATTGCGTGCGGTAAAAGCATCGGGGCGCACACTATTGCCATTGCTACCGGAACATATTCTCTGGATCAATTGCAATTTTGCTATCCGTGGTGGGGTGTGGAAACATTACCTGATGCCCAAACGTTTGAGACAAAGATAGCAGCTAGCCGACTATAATGGGATGTTAGCAGCAAAACCCAAGAGACATTTCTTGTTTTACATATTTTGGAACAAGCAAAAGGTGCGAAACGAATAGATGTCGAAGAATTATGCATTAAGATAAATGAAAATTTGATTCTGATGGCGTTGTAATGCCGCCTGAATGGCAGGCGGAGTTAGTCATCAGATAAACTTGTTGCGAAATATCAAGGGAAATGAGGTTTATACCGATGAAAAAAAGGGCTGTTATATTAATGTTGGTGCTGATGCTGTTTGTGTTGGCAGGCTGCGCCGGTGAAAAGAAGGAAAATGTCGTACAAAAACAAAACTCGTCACAGGGTATTACCCTTGGCCTTATGCCTGACGTAGATTCTATTCCGTTTATTATTGCCCAGGAAAAAGGTTTTTTTAAAGAAGAGGGTGTAACCGTTACCCTAAAACCATTTAAAAGTGCAATGGAACGAGATAGTGCCCTCCAAAGCGGCAACTTGGACGGAGCTATCTCTGACGTATTGGCAGAAGCCTTTGCAAAAGCCGGCGGCTTTGACACGGTAATTACGGCACTAACAAATGGAAGTTATAAATTAGTTGCGAATAAAAGTGAGACAGCTACATCTGTTAAGGAACTCAAAGGCAAAGATGTGGCAATTTCTAAAAATACCATTATTGAATATGTTACTGATAGAATAGCTGCCGAAGCCGGGCTGGACGGGAATGCTATAAATAAGACGGTGATTCCGCAAATTCCTGCTCGCCTGGAAATGCTGCAAAACGGCAAGATTGCCGCTGCTACCTTGCCTGATCCGCTGGCAACAGTGGCGATAAAAAATGGTGGCAAAGTAATAAATACTTCAGACCAATTAGGTATCAATCCTGGCGTTATGCTATTTACCGTTAAGGCTGTCAATGAAAAAGAGAAAGAAATTCAAGCTATGTACCGTGCCTATAATAAGGCGGTAGATTATTTGGCACGTGAGCCGATGGAGAACTATATTGATTTGGTTATCGAAAAGGCAGGTTTTCCGAAAGATGTGAAAGGCGCGCTTGTTCTGCCTAAATACAAAAAAGCAACAGCACCACAGCCTAAAGATATTGAGGATGTTATTACCTGGATGCAAGCCAAGAGCCTTATTAAGCAAAAATACCAATATACCGATTTGGTTGATACCCGGTTTGTAAGGTAGCCATTATGATCCGGATTGAACAGCTACACGTTGCCTATGAATCCAGGGGATCTAGTTATGAGGTGCTCAAAGACATTAATCTGGAGCTGGCTGCCGGCGAAACTTGCGCAATCATAGGTCCGTCCGGCTGTGGAAAATCAACCTTGCTCAAAATATTGGCCGGCATTATTACCAGTTATGATGGTAAAGTTACCATTAACCGGCAGCCGGTTATGCCTAAGCAGCAGACAATTGGTTTTATTCCGCAGAACTATGGATTATTACCATGGAAAAACATTGCTGAGAATATTCGGCTGGGCATAAAAATTAAAAACAAAGAAGAGGACAAAAAAAACCAGGGCAGACTGCAGGATATGGTGCAACTGCTTGGTTTGAGCGGACTGGAAGAGCGCTATCCCGGTGAACTTAGCGGCGGACAACAGCAGAGGGTGGCGTTAGCCCGTGCCTTTTTGCTGCAACCTGATCTACTCTTAATGGATGAACCGTTTTCGGCGTTAGATGCTATGACTCGGGAAGAAATCCAGAATGTATTTTTGCAGGTTTGGAGAAAGCATTCGGTTTCTACTATCCTAGTAACTCATCATGTTGAAGAAGCTGTCTATTTAGGGCACAAGATCGTAATTTTGTCAGCTGCTCCCGGAACAATAAGCAAAATAGTAGATAACCCATTGTTTGGTGAAGAAGATATTCGCAATCATCAGGACTTTTTTGAGCTGTGTCTTGAGTTGCGCAAGATAATAAAAGAGGATTGGTCAAAATGAAAACAAAAGGACCAGGAATTTGGTATCTTTATGGAACCATCATATTTCTGATTTTGTGGCAGTTGATTGCCAGCTTGCTGAAGCTGCCTATTATTCCGGCACCAGGAGTTGTGTTTGATAACTTAGTTGCTATTTTTTTGCCGCAGATTGCTGCTCACGGCTTGTATAGCATGTGGAGGATTGTAGCCGGGGTGTTGTTGTCCATACTTGTTGGTATTCCGCTAGGCATGTGCATGGGGTATTTTTCAAAATGGGACAGGCTACTTTCGCCACTGGTGTATTTAACGTATCCGGTGCCTAAAATTGCACTTTTGCCGGTTGTTATGCTGCTGTTTGGCCTGGGGGAATTATCTAAAATCCTCATGATTTTCTTGATAATTGTTTTTCAGGTAATTGTTGCCGTGCGGGACGGCGTTAAAAGCATTCCTAAAGAGACCTACTATCCCCTGTATTCGTTGGGAGCAGGTTTCTTCGATATTTTCCGGGAAATTCTTATGCCGGCCTCGATGCCCAAATTTCTGACTGCATTGCGAGTTGCGATGGCTACTGCCGTGTCTGTGCTGTTTTTTACCGAAACCTTTGGCACTCAGTACGGAATGGGGTATTTTATCATGGATGCCTGGCTGCGGGTTAATTATCTGGAAATGTATTCCGGGATTGTCGTGCTGAGTTCGATTGGACTGAGCCTGTTTAGTACCATTGATTATATGGAAAGTAAAATATGTGGCTGGCAATATAAATGAGACTTGGTTCAGATGGGGGGCTAACCCCATCTGAACCTTAGTCGAATTATCCAGGGACTTAACCGTTCTTTACTCCTGCCTGTAAAGGGCGGGAGTATTAGAGCGGGTTAGTCATCGGACAAATGAGACTTGATTCAGATGGTGGTGTAACCCCATCTGAATCTTAGTCGAATTATCCTAACGGCTAGCCGAGCTTTACTCCTGCCTGCGTAGGGCAGGAGTATTAGAACGGGTTAGTCATCGGACAAGTGACAGTGGAGGTGGCGGAATGGTTAACATTGTTGCGTTGATGGGCAGTCCACGAGTGCAGGGGCAAACTAGCCTGGCCGTAGAGGCTGTGCTAAAGGGGGCGGCTGCCTGTGGCGAGATTAATGTTGGAAAAATCTGGCTTAATCAGTTAAAAATTACACCGTGCCAGTCGTGTGACAGCTGTACGGAAACCGGCTGCTGCCGGCTGCGGGATGATATGGGCAAAGTATATCAGGCGATAATAGCGGCCGATGCTTTAATTTTAGCAGCGCCTATTTATTTCAGCGGTATAAGTGCTCAGGCCAAACTGATGGTGGATCGCTGCCAGCCGTTCTGGGCTGCTAAATATGTACTTAAGACCGATGTATTTGACGGTCGGAAACGCCCAGGAATATTTATTGCCACAGGTGGTCAGCCGCTATATGAAGGACAATTTATCGGTTCTGTGTATGTGGTGAATTTACTCTTTAAAATGATTGGTGTGAAAAACATCGGCAATCTTACGTTACCTGATGTGGACAACAAGCCGCTAACGGTGCGTCCTGATGCGGTGGCGCAAGCCTTGGAGCTAGGCAAGGCATTGATGCGGGCTGAGTAAACAAAAAAATGTTGTAACCATAGTCAAGCATTTGGCTAAGGTTACAACATTTTTTTAGATATCTAATTTACACCTATACCTATCTCAACGGGAAGTTCATCGATGACCATTGTAATGCCAATAAAATTTGCATCGCAAATTTTGAGTTTGGCCGTATTCTGTGTTAGCGCCGGTGGTACCACACTAACTCCAAAACCTTCTTTGTTAAGAGCGGAAGCTGCATTTGAGGCAACAATGTTTACCATCTCGCAAAGTGCGCTTTGTGCCATATCATCTAATTGTTGCACAGGCATTCCCATCATAATTATCGAAGAAAGCTGCTTAGCTGATGCTTCTGTCATGGTAAAAGCAACATTACCGGTGACATTGTTGGTTAGCTGTACATTTATCAAGACGCCCTGACTATCAAGGAATTGATCTTTTGAAAAGATTTTTTCGCGTACTACATTTTTAAATCCCATTTGCGGCAGTACGCTTGATAAAGCAGATATAAATGGATTGACAAAACGTGCGTCCAATGAATAAATCCCTCCTTGGCCGAATACAGTCTGTGGAAAAAAATAGCATCTATTGTATTCTTCGTTACAAAGAGGAACCTAGGTTATCAGACCATAGTCCTAATTTTTAGCTAATCATTAGCAAAACCGCCTCTATTTCAACAGTTTTGACGGTGGAACCTGCTTGTATTTCTTGAAAATACGGCTAAAGTAGTTGCTGTCGTTAAAGCCTACACCTAATGCAACCTCGGTAATATTAAGTTCGCTTTCCTGTAAAAGGGTAACTGCTTTATTTAAACGCAAATGGTTGATATACTCAGTCGGTGATTTGCCGGTAAGGCTTTTAAACAAGCGGCAAAAATAATGCTCACTCATAGTTGCCATTGTTGACAGTTGTTTAAGGGTAAGCTGCTCGGTATAATGAGAGTCTATATATTCTAATACCGGGCTTAAGCGGATTAATGTTTTACGCTGCCGGTTTTTTTCAGCTTCGCTGATGGTTTGTTTGCTATAACCGCGCAGCAAGAGAACAAAAATACGATAAATATAGGCTTTGACAGCTAATTCGTACCCTAATTCTTGTTGGTAATACTCTTTGATAAGTTGATGAACTTCTGATAATAGTTCGTCATGACGGTGAATTTGATTGCAAAACAAAATTCGGTTTTGGACAAGCGGTGTCAGGTATTTTGTTTGGCACAAATCAATATGATTACTGTCGATGAATGAAAGATCAAATTCTATTACATAATAGACAAGCTGTTCTGATAGACTCTCGCCATAGTGCAAGTCATTGCTGTTGATGACAATTAATTCGCCGGGGCTAACCCGAATGGGATGAGAGTTGCAGTAAATCAAGGCTTCGCCTTTTTCGAAGTAAAGTATCTCAAAATTCTCATGCCAGTGGCATTCAATAATGGGGCCGATATGCTGATGTTCACTGCGGTGGATATCTACCGGAAAATCTTTATTTATACTATGTGCGCAATGCCAATTATTTTTATTACTAACCATGTCACACACCTTTTATCAATATTGTGCTATATTCTAACAACATTGTTCATGAATAGCAAGCTTTTTTTCTGTAAAATAGCATTATGCTAGAAATGGTATTTGGCAACATCGTGCTAGTATCTGCATGGTGGCAAGTAAAATTTGCTGCTGCAAAACACAGTATACATTGCTTACAGAGGTGGAGACATGGATAAAATTAGCTGTTGTGATGAACAACATGGTAACGGAAAAACAAAGAATGCTTACAGGGCTACCTTCGCCCTCTTATTAATGGTTTCGCTGCTTTGGGGCGTAAATGTGGTGATGATAAAATATCTTACCAATTTTTTTCCACCGCTGGCGCTTGCGCCTATTCGGCTGTTTTTGGCTACTTGCCTCTTGGTACCTGCTGTTATTTCAAAATATGGGTATGAAAAACCGCCGCGCGCTGTATGGATGCCGCTGGCCGGAGTAGCGCTGTTTGGGATATTTCTGCATCATATTACGCTATCCTGGGGAGTTGCGGCTACCAGTGGAACGCATGCTGCCCTAATTCTTGGTCTAAATCCGCTCCTGACGATGTTACTAGCAAGCCGGCTGGCATCAGAGCCCCTGACTTGGGCCAAGGGCTTGGGGGTTATTCTGGGATTTAGCGGGGTAGTCCTGGTAGTCTCAGGCAAAGCGCAGGGCACAGCTACCTTTGTGGGTGATTTGGTCATGTTTGCCTCTATGATGGCAGCCGTTATTGGCTATATTTTTGTAAAGAAAAGTACAGTGATGGTTACGCCATTAGTAGTAACGGCATACACGCATGTTTTAGCAACTATCGGCTTGCTTATATTCGGAGCATTTGTAAATACTGAGTGGGTATATGAGGGCGCTTGGGGAATATGGCCGGTTAGTGTGCTTTTGTTTTCTAGCCTAGTCAACACCGCGTTGGGTGCTTTGTGGTGGAATATGGGAATACAGCGAATTGGCGCATCTAAGGCGTCGCTATTTCAAAATGTCATACCGGTTACTGGCGTATTTGCTTCAGTATTGTTTTTGGGTGAACAACTGCAGTGGACTCATTTGGCGGCACTCTGTCTGGTTATTTTAGGAGTTAGTCTTGGAACAGGGGTAATTAGCCTGAATAAACGCCGGCATTAATATAGGGAATCCAATTATATATAGTAATAGTCGCTGAACAGCTAGCCAAAACCCTGCAAATTTTGTTTTTTTGCAGGGTTTTGCTATTGTTAGTTGGAATATATTGCTGTAATGGTATATAGTAGTCCTGAAATGGGAAAGGCTATGGTTTACTTTAGTGAGAGGATGAGTGAAGCATGCAATACCGTACATTAGGCAAGACCGGATTAACCGTATCGGAAGTAGGATTTGGTTGTATCCCTATTATTCGCCTGGATACCCAGCAGGCAATTAAAACACTGCGTCATGCCTATGAACAAGGCATTACGTTTTATGATACGGCTAATGCATACCGTGACAGTGAAGCGAAGCTAGGGCAGGCGTTTGCCGGAATGCGTGATAAGATTGTGATTGCCACCAAGACTGGGCGACGGGATGGTGCTGGAGCGCAAGAACATTTGGAGAATAGTTTGCGTATGTTGCAAACCGATTATATTGATCTTTACCAATTGCATCAGGTTTCTACTGAGAAAGACTGGGCGGTTGCCAGTGCAGCCGGTGGAGCCTTAGAAGTAGTTACACTGGCGAAGAAAGCGGGCAAAATAAGACAAATTGGTGTTACTTCACATAGTCTGACTATGGCGGAGCGTCTGGTAAAAACAGGACTGTTTAGTACTATTCAGTTTCCTTTTAACTTTATTGAAGATGCGGCGCAAGGTGAACTGCGCAAGCTGGCGCAGGAAAGTAATACCGGATTTATTGTTATGAAGCCTTTTGCCGGTGGCATGATAGATAATGCGACTATTGCATTTAAGTTTTTACGGCAATTTCCGGAGATGCTGCCAATACCGGGGTTTGATTCACCTGAGGCAGTAGATGAGATTGTTAGTTTTTACAGGCAACCTAATGTGGTGAATCAGACCGACCTGGAATTGATGGATACATATCGCCAAGAACTAGGCCAACAGTTTTGCCGACGCTGTGAATACTGCCAGCCCTGTCCGCATGGAGTAAATATTACGCCGGCTATGGGCTATCAGGTCATTGCGCGGCGAATGTCGCCGGCAGTCGCGATTGAGTTTGGACGTAGTTTTATGGAAACAGTGCCGCAATGTGTGGAATGTGGGGCTTGTATCGAGCGATGTCCCTATGAGCTGCCAATTCCGGAAATGCTCAAGAAGCATTATAATATGTATGAAGAGCATTGCGCCAGCTACAACAAGAAGTAGTGGAAAAACCAGAGGGTGACCGGAAACATGTTGCTGCTGAGCCAGTAAAATATTGATTTTTTTATAGTCAGGTATTTTGTTTTTTTCCTTTAATGTCGATAAATAAGGTATACGTTTATTGCTAGATAGGGGTTTGTCATGTAATTCTGGCATTGTAATTTTCCTGGTTTTTAAAGCTAGGGGATTACATGACAAACTGCCAATGTGTATCTGGGTGGGAGTAAGTAGGAACATATATTTTGGGGTTTATCCGGCGACTAACCTTCATATGGGATCAAAACCCCACCTGAAGATAAGTCTGTCTACTTTATAAAAAACTGTTCCTATACTCCTTGGCTTTGGGGGGGGATGTATCTTTCATGCTAAGTAGAAGATTTCGTATTCAGGATGTCGTGCCAGGTATGGTTTTAGGAAAGCACGCCATTAATGCTGCTGGGCGGGTAGTTTTGCAAGAAGGGACGGTTTTGAGTGAAAAACTGATTGCCCGTTTGCAGAACTGGAATATTTATGCCGTGGATATTTCTGAAGAACAAGAAATATCCACGCCGAAAACAGTACCTGCGTTGGTTTCGGTGTTTGAGAAACCAGTGGTATCAAAGCTTAATAAAAAGTTTTCTGCTGAGTATGAAGATAGTGTTAAAGAAATTGAAACTGCTTTTGAGCAGATTCGATATATGAAAGTAGTCCCGTTATATAAAATGCGGGAGCTTGCTGACCGGTCTTTACGGGAATTCTCACTTACTCCTGGTGCAATCAATTTATTATACATGCTGGCCGGAGACGGGAATCGTCTTGCACAGCACTCATTGAATGTTGCGGTTATTGCTGGAGTGTTAGGCCGATGGCTTGGTTTATCTGCAAAAACCTTACAGGATTTAATGCTGTCTGCGTTGTTGCATGATGTGGGTAAGCTTAACCTATCCCAAGAAATCATTAATAAAAAAGAAGATGAGTTAACGGCAAGCGAAAAGGCAGCCATACAAAATCACACTGTCGAGGGCTATCGATTGCTAAAACGCAATGCTTACAAGCTGCCGTTTGGTGTTCTGGCCGGAGTGCTGCAGCATCATGAGTGGGAGGATGGAACTGGCTATCCATTACAGCTTACCGGTAGCAAGATTCACCTTTTTGCGCAGATCATCAGAGTTGCCGATATGTATGCGAATATGACAACTGGGGATGACCAAGGCAACAAGATGACACCTTTTGAGGCTGTGGAGGTCATGGTAAGACAGGTGTTTGAAACCTTGGATACAACGGTCAGCAGTGTATTTATTAACAACATTCGAGAACAGTTTATTGGTAATATTGTTCGTCTCAGTGATGGGCGGGAAGCGGTAGTAGTCTATCTTAGCAAGCTGATTTCCGAACGACCTGTTGTTCATACACAGGATGGGGAATTTATTGATTTAGAGCAGGTGCGCGATATTTATATTACTGAGGTAGTTAACGCGTAACGCCGTAAGGGATACCAACGACCTGAGAGGAACAAATGATATGATAAAGTTTCAGGATATTAGTAGTATATTTTTAAAATCCAGTTCGGAGGCAGGAAAACTCTCCACTATTCGTCGTTTGTGGAAGCGGCAGGCCGGGAAACAGCGGCAACAGCTGCTGGCTCTAGAAAGTGAATACCGATATTTCAAAAATACAATTGCGCATAGTAATAACACGATAAAAGGAAAGGGAAGACTGACAGAACTGCTGGACCAACTAGTAAATGAAGTTGGGAAAATCCTAGGAACAGAGCATGTTTTTCTTAGTTTGTTGGAAGGCCAGCCACAAGTATTTTGGGTTGTTGCTTATAAGGGGAACTGTGATCTTAGGGAGATTCCGCTCAGTCAAAAATTTATGGGGGACAGCTACCTGGCAGGGCAGACGGTTTACCTTACCCAAGAAAATATGGTTGCGCATTTGCCAGGTTTAGCTCCAGACCTTTTTCAATCAAAGGAGCAATCCTTACTCGGTATTCCCATTATGATTGACGGAAACCTGGCAGGAGTTTTTGAGGTGCTTTTGGAGGGACATGAGGTTGTTTCCGAACATCAGCGCAAGCTAGTGGAAATATATGCCGACCAAGCGGCAATTGCCGTAAAAATGACCAGACTAACTGATGCTTTGGCAAGAAAGTCTGAGGAGATTGAACTTTTGCATGAAGTAGGACGAGCTGTGGCTAATCAGCCTTCACCAAGCATTTTGCTGGAGCGGGTTGGCAGAACTCTTAGCGAGTTTCTACAGGTTGATGCGTGTGCTGCTTTTGTCGTTCAGCGTCATTCTGCTCCACCGGTATTTAGGGCAGTTCATGTTCAGAATCTATTGTCGACAGATATTGACCGGCTGGAGTCTTTAGTTACAAACGAAGCGATGTCGGAGTTATGGCAAGACACAAAACAAGTAGTAATCACTCTACCTATGGAAGAAGATAAAACCGTGCAGGTAATGCCGCTCTTTTTTCGGCAGATCCTTCAGGGAATTATTGTTTTTTGCTGGGACTACGCACGCCAGACAGATGCTGATTACCAAGCAGAAGCCACATTTAAGACCATTGCGAATCAGACTGCGATGGGGCTGGACCGGGAGCATTTATATGGAAGCATCAAAAAAATTGGCTTAACTGATACGTTGACGGAAATAGCTAACAGGCGGTTTTTTGATTTTATTCTAAAAAAAGAAATAAACCGGGTGCGTCGCTATGGTCGACCACTTAGCTTAATTATGATAGATATTGATTTTTTTAAAAAGATTAACGATACCTGGGGTCATCAAATCGGGGATATGATTCTAAAAGAAATAGGAAGCTTATTAAAGCAGCAATTTCGTTCTACTGATTTACCTGCCCGCTATGGCGGCGAAGAATTTGCCGTTATTTTACCGGAAACAGATGCGGAGCAGGCCTATACATTAGCGGAGAGATTGCGTTTGCAAACAGAAAACCAAGTATTTGATATTAACGCTGACAGAATTCCGGTAACCATTAGTGTTGGGGTGTCGACAATCGAGTTTGGTGAGCATCTGGATAAAATAACAGAAGCCGACTTGGTTCTGGCGGCCGACCAATCCCTCTACCGGGCCAAGGCGCTCGGGCGTAACCGCGTGGAAGCCAGCCATTGGAAAAACGGTGAATTGAAAATTTAATTACTAAGATAAAATGCCATGAATATGAGCGACATTAACTCATATTCATGGCATTTTTATCTGATGACTAAGCTTCAGATGGGGTTAAAACCCCATCTGAGGCAAATCTCATTTACCCGATGACTAACCCGTTCTAATTCTCCCGTCCTGTGTAGGCGGGAGTAAAGAACGGCTAAGTCCCTGGATAATTCGACTAAGCTTCAGGTGGGATCTTCCCCATCTGAAGCAAGTCTCATTTATATTTAATGGAGTCTATTTGTTTAAGCGGTGAGCGGCATGATAAGTTGGGCCAACATAGGAATTTAATGGGAAGGAAGCCTGAATAGCAGCGGTAATAAATTCTTTGGCCTGTTTAACGGCTTCCGGCACAGACAAACCTTTGGCAAGACCGGCGGTAATGGCAGCGCCGTAAGTGCAACCGGCACCATGTGTGTATGTTGTATTAATTTTTGGGCCTTGTAAAACAGTGAATTCGCTGCCATCATACAGAAGATCAACCGCGTCAGCTGTATCAAGTTTGGCACCGCCTTTAATTAATACATTTTTGGGGCCTAACTTGTAAATTTCTGCGGCCGCTGCTTTCATATCTTCAAGCGTGCGTATGGAACGAATGCCGCTTAACTGGGTAGCTTCAAAAACATTAGGAGTAATGATGGTAGCACGTGGGGCTAATATTTCACGGATACCAACTGTTGATTCAGGGTGCAGCACTTCATCGGTTCCCTTGCAGGCCATAACCGGGTCTACAACTATATTCTTTACAGCATATTGATCAAGCTTTTTGGCTACCAATGCCATTACTTCGGTAGTTGCCAGCATTCCTGTTTTTAATGCGTCAACACCAATTCCGCCAAGAACGGTTTCCATTTGGGTTTCCAGTACCTCAAGCGGCAAGGGATATATATCATGAGACCAATTATTGTGTGGGTTTTGTGATACGATTACGGTGATGGCTGTCATGCCATAGACGCCGAATTCTTGAAAGGTTTTCAGATCTGCCTGAAGTCCGGCGCCACCGCTTGTATCCGAACCGGCAACTGCTAATGCTTTGAATATTGTCATATGTAAAGCCTCCTTAGGTTTAATGGGGGAGAGATACTATGTCGAGATATAGCAAAAATAACATAGTTATTGAAAAATATTGTTTGTATCTCTTTAGAAAAATATAGTTGTATTATAAAATATAAATGAACCTTTTAAAATATACAGAATAAAGAACAACGATAGGGACAGTTTGGAGGATGGCATGGAGCTAATTCAATTACAGGCCAATAGCCAAGAACCGTTATATATGCAGATTTATAGCTATTTTAAGCAGACTATTGAACAAAGCGGTTTGCGCGAAGGTGATAAGTTACCCTCCATCCGCGGGCTATCGGCAAATCTCGCGGTTAGCAAAATTACGGTTGAAAAGGCTTATCAGCAATTGATGAGTGAGGGATATATCTCGAATTGCAACCGGGCACGATATCTTGTGAGCAAACTTGAATCTTTGACATTTAAGCGCGGTACATCGCGCAGCCAAATTCCTGAGACTGAGCTTCAAACTATGGTGAAGACAGAGGTTCGCTATGATTTTGCCAGCGGCGGGATGGATATTGACGGTTTTGATTTTCCGCTATGGAAACGCTATATTAGTAAAGTATTTTCGAACAAAGATAGGCTTGTTGATTATGGACATATCCAAGGAGAACCTGAGCTGCGCAGGGAAATTGCAAAATATATCCGCGAATCAAGAGGGGTAAATACTCTGCCAGAACAAATTATTATTGGACCTGGTGTGCAGAGCTTGCTGAACACATTATGTAGTTTATTAAAAACAGAATCCAGCAGTATTGCCTTTGAAGATCCGGGCTTTAAAAATGGCCGCCGAATTTTTGATAACTATGCTTTTGAAATAACAGCAATACCGATGAAAAAAGATGGTATGGATATTGAAAAGCTGTTTGCCAGTAAAGCAAAAGTTGTTTATGTAAGTCCTTCGCACCAGTTTCCGACAGGGTATATTATGTCTGTCGGAAAAAGGGTACAGCTCTTAAATTGGGCTGAAAGTGTCGAAGGGATTATTATCGAAGATGACTATGACAGTGAACTTCGCTACTTCGGGCGTCCGATTCCGGCTCTGAAGGGACTGGATAATGGAGAAAGGGTAGTATATTTAGGGTCATTATCTAAAATTATCCCCCCATCTATACGAATTAGCTATATGGTATTGCCTGAAGCCTTATTGGCTGTCTTTCAAAAAAATGCGGCCTTTTATAATCAGGCTGCCTCCACCCTGGAACAACTTGCACTTGCACAATATATGGAAGATGGCTGTTTGGAACGCCAAATCCGTCGCTTGCGTAAACTATATTCCGGCAAGAAAATCATACTGGCAGAAGCAGTTAAAGAAATTTTGGGCAGCCAGGCAGAGATTGAGAATACGGAATCAGGATTGTATATTATCCTTACGATAAAATCCGAGCAAAGTTCTGAGCAACTAGTAGCGCGCGCGTTGGCCAAAGGCTGTCGGGTAGCTGCCGTTCAAGACTATTACCTAGAAACTACAGAAGAAAATACTTCCCGCATCCTCTTATATTTTTCCAAGATTCCAGCTGAAGAAATAGTGGTTGCAGTAAGTCTATTAAGAGATGCGTGGTTTGAGTGAGTGGTAGCTGAAAGGATGTTAATATGGCGTATAAACTAATTTGCATTGATGTTGATGGGACGCTTTTGAATAGTAAACACAAAATTACCAATCAAACCAAAGCCGTGCTGCAACAGGCACACCAGCAAGGGGCTCATATTGTGATATGTACCGGACGAATGTATACTGATGCTGAATATTTTTCCGGCCTTATTGGTGTCAAGTCGCCGGTCATTGCTTCTAACGGAGCGTTTATAAAAGAAAAAGATAAAGACAAGGTTATTTATAAAGATGTTCTGGGGTCAAAATTGTCGCTGCGTTTGCTGGAAATCTTTCAAAGACACAATATAACTCCATATTTTTGTACTCCTGATAAGTTTTACTATGGAACTATTCTTTTTAAAATTTTTTATATTGTTACAAGATTGCTGGGAAAAAGAAGTAACTCAATTGACCTGGAGTATATTTCCTCCTGGCAAGAGTGGGAAAAAGTAGTGAATACTGAGGGCAACAACATTGTAAAGTGTGAAATTATTTATCGAAATAATGCTTCGGTCGAGAAACTGCAAAAAGAATTACGGTGCATTGAGCAGTTTGAAGTTGTCAATTCAGCCAAGCATAATATAGAAATTACCCGCAAAGGCGTTTCAAAAGGAAAAGCAGTCGCCATGCTGGCGGCTATGTATAATCTAAAACGGGAAGAAATACTAGCTATCGGCGACAGTGAAAATGATGTTTCGATGATCGAATATGCCGGTTTGGGCATCGCGATGGGGAATGCCTTGGAGAGCGTAAAACAAAAAGCCGATTATGTAACAGATTCTAATGATGAGGAGGGAGTGGCTAAGGCGATAAGTAAGTTTGTTTTATGCAATTAACCATAATTAAATAAAATCAGAGAAAAGGGCACATAAAAAAAACCGCAAAACTTTGCGGTTCTTTTTATGTGCTTTTTTTAAGTAAAACTTTCTTTAGAACAAGATAAGGCCAAAACACGGCTTGTGCTTATCGTTAAAGATCAGTACAAGCCGTGTTGTCTTTATTAAGGTGGCTTTATCACTTTAGGTTGTCATTTTTAAATATCAGAAAGTTATCTAAGGGCTTAGTTGCTCGCCTATCCCTGGAAGTATACTCAACGCTACAGAAACAAGAGTATTAGTTCAGGTTAGGTATTGGAAAAATTAAAACATTTTGTTGTCATATTTATTTCCTTATTTGGATATATTTGTTATTGAATAAGGCTTTTGCATATGCCGGCACGTGATGCTCAGCCTAAATAAGGGAATAACCATGTCTTTGAAATTTTTTCAAGCGCGTAATGATGCTGATGATTGGGGGCATGATTAAGTAGCACAATAAAAGCGTTTTACATAGCGCAAGCACGATAGCTTTAAATCCGCCATGTTAGCAATGGTTGCATTGTCTAAAAACTATCATTATGAATTTTTATTAATATCATCAGGAGGTCAAAATGAATAAATCTAAACGTTTAAAACTTATGACTTTGGCTGTTTGCATTTCGTTGCAGACATTTTATGCTACACCATCATGGGCTTCCAATAATAATGATCAGCTAAATACAAGTTACAATCAAGGTCAGCACAACCAGGACCAGGATAAAAATAACGATCAACAAAAGCAAAATAATCAAGAGCAGGATAGAAACAACTGTCAGCAAGGCCAAAACAATCAGGATCAAAGTAAAAATAATTGCGATCAAAGCAAAAATAACGGCCAACAGGCAGCAAACAACGGCCAACAGGCAGCAAACAACGGCCAACAGGCAGCAAACAACGGCCAGCAGGCAGCAAACAACGGCCAGCAGGCAGCAAACAACGGCCAGCAGGCAGTAAATAACGGCCAGCAGGCAGTAAAGAAC
>Ga0316604_10000041_pt1 | contig 225948 bp, 192 predicted proteins | sample OWC_soil_day20_C_FD_207650 | JGI IMG/M metagenome (GOLD analysis project Ga0316604, IMG submission 207650) | Wetland soil microbial communities from Old Woman Creek delta, Ohio, United States - OWC_soil_day20_CT | ecosystem: Environmental > Terrestrial > Soil > Wetlands | place: USA: Ohio... | reverse complement strand
GTTGATAGGCCAGGAGTGGAAGGCGTGCAAGCGCTGGAGCGGACTGGTACTAATAGGCCGAGGACTTGACTTTATAAATGAACCGAAATTGCAATCGACTTATTCTTCTGTGACAGTTTTGAGGGAACATATCTTTTCTAAGATATTTACTTCTAAGATGTTTGTTGCTCAAACATCGGACATCCGGTGGCGATAGCTGTGGGGATCCACCTGTTCCCATACCGAACACAGTCGTTAAGCCCACATACGCCGAAAGTACTTGGCTGGAAACGGCCTGGGAGGATAGGTAGTCGCCGGTTAGACAAAAAAGCGTCTTCAAAATGAAGACGCTTTTTTGTTATAATATGGTATAATTAAACTGTGACATAAAAAATTTACTAATAAATATTGGAGGTATTTGTATGTCTAAAAACTGGGTTCTTATAGGAGTAATCGCCTTAGTAGTGATCATTGCGATATCCGCAGTCAGTGGTTATAACGGCTTGGTAACTCTTAATGAAAATGTGAATGGGAAGTGGAGTCAGGTAGAAAACCAACTTCAGCGCCGTGCAGACTTAATACCCAATTTGGTTGAATCTGTGAAGGGTGCGGCTGCGCAGGAACGCCAACTGATCCAATCCGTTACCGATGCACGGGCTAAATTAGCCGGGGCGCAAGGGCCTGTTGCAAAAGCAACTGCGAATGATGAGTTAAGCGGCGCTCTATCAAGATTGTTAGTTGTAGTCGAAAATTATCCAGTAATGAAGACGGATCAAAATTTTCGGCAATTAACGGATGAACTGGCTGGAACAGAAAATAGACTGGCAGTAGCGCGTAAAGACTATAACGATTCTGTTCAAAACTACAATACGAAAATTCGCACCTTCCCAACCAATATTTATGCCAGTATGCTTGGCTTTGGACAAAAAGAATATTTCCAAGCTGCGGAGAGCGCCAAGGAAGTTCCCAAAGTTAAGTTTTAAGGAACTAGCCGAATGAGAGAGGGAAGGTTATGAAAAAAAAGGTAGCTTGGCTTGTTCTAATCGCATTTGTTATTTTGGGCACTGTTGGGTTTGCAGAACCCAAAATTCCTCCAGTGCCTACGTCCAGCTTCTATGTGCAGGATTATGCCGGCGTACTGACTGTGGATACAAAGAACCGGATTAACTCGTTAGGAAGCCAGCTGGCAGCCAAAACCAAGGCACAGGTAGTAGTAGTGACAGTCAAAACATTAGAGGGGACTCCTTCCTCTGAATATGCCTTGGCCGTGCTGAGAACTTGGGGTATTGGTGATAAGACTTTGAATAACGGCCTGGTTATGCTGATCGCGGTTTCGGATCGTCAATCCCGCATCGAAGTCGGTTATGGTCTTGAAGGGGCGTTGCCCGATGCGAAGACCGGCCGTATTCAAGATATGTATATGATTCCATATTTCCAGAACGGTGATTATGACAAAGGGATTTTAAATGGTTACTTAGCGCTTGTGGACGAAGTAGCTAAGGAATATAAACTGGAATTAAAAGCAGAAACAAAACCTGTTGCGCCTCCTTCCGTTAGTGCCGAATCTTGGTGGGATCAACTGCCATGGTGGATGCAGATACTCATTATTGTGGGCGGCTTATTATTATTAGTGATTGATTGGATGTTTTTTGGCGGAAGGATTACGTTCTTGATATTATCTATGTTCCGGGGCGGCCGAGGAGGAGGAAGCTCCGGCGGCGGGTATGGCGGCGGATCGGGTGGCGGCGGCGGTTCCAGCCGCCGGTGGTGATCGGTGCTGCAGTAAATGAAGAGGCTATGCCGGAATTTTTTCTTCCCGGCATAGCCTCTTCATTTACTGCAGCGAGCGTATTACAGTTTTCCGCTGCAATTTAAAACTGCGTTGATTTTATGTTTCACCATGTTTTTAATCGCATCCCGTGCCGGGCGCAGGTATTGGCGTGGGTCGAAATCTGCCGGGTTGGAGGCGAGGTATTCGCGGATTGATGCTGTCATCGCAAGACGAAGGTCAGTATCAATGTTGATTTTGCAAACCCCTAATTTTCCGGCTGCAAACAGCATTTCTTCCGGAACGCCTTTGGCGCCGGCGATTTGGCCGCCATATTGATTGCATTTATCTACAAATTCAGGCAGTACGGTGGAGGCGCCATGTAAAACTAAAGGAAAACCGGGCAATAGCTTTGTGATGGTTTCCAGGCGTTCCATATCCAATGAAGGTTCGCCTTTGAATTTGTAAGCGCCATGACTGGTTCCTATGGCAATTGCCAAGGAATCAACGCCTGTCCGTTCAACAAATTCGACTGCTTCTTTTGGGTCGGTATAGGTGGCTTCTTTGGTATTTACTTTCACCGCATCTTCGACGCCGGCCAACCTGCCCAACTCTGCTTCAACCACAACGCCGCGCGGATGAGCGTATTCAACAACTTGCCTGGTAAGCGCAATGTTTTCTTCGAATGAGTACTTGGATCCGTCAATCATAACAGAAGTAAAGCCGCCATCAATACAAGCTTTGCAGATTTCGAAATCTTCACCATGATCAAGATGAAGACAGATGGGAAGACCGCTATCCTCTATTGCAGCCTCGACCAGTTTCATTAGATAAACGTGTTTGGCATATTTTCGCGCGCCGGCAGAGACTTGAAGAATGAGTGGCGCCTGTTCTTCTTTGGCGGCATCGACAATCCCTTGGATAATTTCCATATTGTTTACATTAAATGCGCCAACTGCATAATTGCCGGCGTAAGCCTTGGAAAACATTTCTTTTGAAGTGACTAAAGGCATAATACCCCTCCTAATAGTAATTTTTAATAATCTATATTATATATATTGTAATTACAGTTATTACAATATATATAAAGCGAAAGAAAAATTTACTGTCAGTGTCCCAAGATATCAGGCTTTCTGATTAGTTATCATCACCTGTTTGGCTTTCAAGTGCATCTAATACGTTCTGCATATCAGCGGGCAAGGGGATAGAGAAACACATCGCTTCTTGCCGGATAGGATGAATCAGTTCCAGGCGGCAGGAATGCAACGCAGGACGATTAATGAAGACGGAAGAGCCTCCGTACAGATCATCGCCGAGCAAAGGATGCTGAAGATGCGACAGATGCACTCGGATCTGGTGGGTTCGCCCGGTTTGAAGTTCCATTTCCAACAAACCGGCATTTTGGAAACTGCGTACAGTGCGATAGAATGTTAATGCTTCTTTTCCCTCCTGACATACGGTCCTTTCGATAATACTCCCCGGCCGACGGCCAATCGGCAAATTAATTTTTCCCTCTGCAGGGAAAGGAACGCCGGTTACAATGGCAAGGTAGCGTCGAGTGATTTGTAAATTTTGGCCGCGGGACAATAAATGTTGGACATGAGCAGTTTTGGCAATCAACAAGAGACCCGAAGTATTTCGGTCGAGGCGGTGCACAGGATGAAATCCATGTTGGCAATTTTTGCTCCGGTAATATTGAATGATACCATTGGCGATCGTAGGTTCAGAATGGCCGCAAGCAGGATGAACAAGGATGCCGGTGGGTTTATTGATGATCAGAAGGGAATCATCTTCATACAGAATAGAAAGTGGCAGGCTTATCGGCTGAATATTGCATTCTTGGCGCCAATTGAGATGAATGGTATCGCCGGAAGATACGAGTGAGCCCGGGAAAGCTTGCATACCGTTTACTTCTATGGTACCTTCCCTTTTGACCTTGCGCCAAACGGTAAGGGAAAGTTTGATATGTTTGCGTAAAAAATCACGCAGCATGATCGGTCCAATATTGCCTGGAACGCTAAATTTTAGCATTTTATTGCTCCTTCTTTATATATAAGCTTTCTATATTTGCAGGGAAAACCCTCCAACTTTCAGACTAAATGATACAAGATGTTCCATCGAAGAAAAATTTACACTGCAGAGCTAGCAGAACTTTCTTTCTGTTCAATAAAGTGGTAAAATTCTTAGAGAATGCGAATTAGTATGTATTATTATAATATATAGCGATGATGCCCTTATGGGTCATGCGAAAGAAGTGAATTTGTGAATCGCTTTTTTTATACAGATAAAGGCGTGTATATCCTTTTGATTATTACCAATGTTTTGTGGGGTATTAATGCTGTGACTGCAAAATTTGTGGTAAATGAAATATTGCCGGTAACCACTGCTTTTTTGCGCTTTGGAAGCGTTAGTATTATTTTAGGTATTGCTGTCTGGTTTTCTGAAGGGAAAAAAGCATTGCCTTCGCGTAAACAGATCCCAGGAATAATATTATTAGGTTTGACCGGCATTTTTTTAAACAATTTTTTGTTTTTTAACGGTATTCAACATACGACGGCAGCAAATGCGAGCTTATTGGTGGGCGGGGGGCCAGTTTTTACGGCTGTTCTATGTGCTGTATTTTTGAAAGAACGTTTAAACTTCAAACAATTATTAGGGATTGGAATATCTTTTATTGGTGTTGGAGCGGTGGTTACGAAAGGGTCATGGGAAGTCATCAGTGGATTGAGCTTCAACTTAGGAGATATTTCTTTGGTAGTTGCCAGCGTCAGTTGGTCCGTCTACTCTATTCTAGGCCGGGGAATAATGCGTCAAATGTCCGCATTGGCGGCAACTGCATGGTCCAGCGCCATTGGATCGATTTGTTTATTGCTTCTTGCTGTTTGGCAAGGGTTTGACGGTACTGTGAAATTATCTCCCTTAGGCTGGAGCAGCATGATCTTTATGATTATTGGCAGTGGTCTTCTGGCGTTTTGTTTTTGGAACCATGGAGTATCCGTTGTGGGGCCGAATAAGGCCGCCATTTTCATCAACATCATTCCTTTATCCGGGATGCTTTTTGCAATGTTATTGTTAGGTGAAACTTTGACTGGCCCGCAACTTATTGGAGCAGGGTTGATTATTACCGGTGTAAGACTGACAACAGCAAGCAAAGGTGTGCAGTCCACTGCTTAGCAGGACTGTTCACTTTTCCTTTGGCAGAAGATGCTTTTGAAGGGGGGATTGGAAGCTTGGATTTTTTAAAGAATACCAATATTGTTATTGCCGGCTTTTTGGTTTGGTTATTTATCGCGCCGCGTATAACAAGCCCGCGGTACAGAGAGTTGTTTTTGGCTTATATGACGGCATTGCTGCTATGTCTTATTGCGACTTCTGAATTGATGATAGTCAAGCCAGTCGCTTTTTTCTTTACTGTCGGTGGTACCTTTGCTTTTTTTTATACGTTAATCCGGGTGCGAATACAGATAATAAATAAGGAGGGTAAATAGAAATGGCTAAGGATTGTTCTTTCGATATTGTGTCAGAAGTAGATATGCAAGAAGTGGATAATGCGGTAAATCAAGCCACAAAAGAAATTGGACAGCGGTTCGATTTTCGGGGCAGTAAATCCTCTTTGACCGTAGAGGATAACAAGATCAAGGTAGTCAGCGACGATGATTTTAAATTGAAGAATGTAATTGATATTTTGCAGAACAAACTCGTTAAGCGGGGAATTTCGCTAAGGAGTCTTGATTATGGAAAAATAGAAACCGGCTCGCAGGGAACTGTGCGGCAAGTCATCACGATTCAAAGGGGGATCAGTACAGAAAAAGCGAAAGAAGTGATCGCAGCAATTAAGGAACTAAAACTGAAAGTACAGGCTCAGATTATGGACGACCAAGTAAGGGTTTCGGGAAAAAACAAAGACGATCTTCAGGCTGCGATGACGAAGTTGAGACAGATTGATATTGCGATTGATCTTCAGTTTACGAATTTCCGGTCTTGAGGATTAAAGTATTTACTAGGTCAACTGTAAATACATAATAATAAGTTGAATAATAAGTTAGTCCGTACCACGCTATAAAGTGATACGGACTATTTTTATCCTGATGGCAGATTGGTTAAGAGAGAGTTGTATTTTTTCTATTGGTCATTGTCATTGGTAAGACCGCATTTGTCCAAGAGTTTAAAGCATAGGCTGAAGACAATCGAAGTGATTGTCGCGAGAGCCATTCCTTTCATTGTTACACTTCCAATTGTAAGGTGTGCACCGCTGACCCCAATGATCAATACGATGGAAGTCAAAATTAGGTTTCGTGCCTTGCTATAATCGATTTTAGAATCTACCAGCATCCGAATACCGGATGCGGCGATAACGCCAAACAGCAAGAGCGAAACTCCACCCATAACAGGAACGGGGATACTTTGGATGGCTGCTGCCAGTTTTCCGACGAACGAAAGAATGATAGCAAGTACGGCTGCTCCGCCGATAACCCATACACTATAGACTTTTGTAATTGCCATGACCCCGATGTTTTCACCGTAGGTTGTATTCGGGGTGGATCCGAAAAAGCCGGAAAGCATAGTCGATAATCCGTTTCCCAGCAACGAGCGGTCCAATCCGGGGTCTTTTGCCAAATCACGGCCGACAATGTTGCCGGTTACCAGGAGATGACCGATGTGTTCAGCAATAACGACCAATGCAGCCGGGGCAATGATCGCGATGGCGCTGAAATTAAATTCCGGTGTGTAGAAAGTTGGCAATGCAAACCAAGGCGCTTGTCCAACTTTGCTGACATCAACAATTCCCATTCCCAGTGATAATGCATATCCCGCCAAAACGCCGAGCAAGATCGGGATAATGGCCATAAAGCCGCGAAACAGTACGGAACCAAACACAGTGACCAATAACGTGAAAATAGAAACGGTAATGATTTTTGGATCCAAGGTTTTCGCAGTGAGGCCGGCCATGTCGGCAGCGACTGGAGCCAATTCCAAACCGATAACCGCAACAATTGCTCCCATTGCGGCTGGCGGAAAAACAACGTCAATCCATTTTGTTCCAATCAGGCGAATACTCAGAGCCACTAATGAAAAAATTGCACCGACTACAATAAAGCCGCCTAGCGCTGCCCCGTAGCCGTACTGGGGAAGGACAAGGAATACAGGCGATAAGAAAGCAAAACTGGAGCCGAGATAAGCGGGAATCTTTCCTTTGCAGAGAAATAAATAGAGAAGAGTTCCAATTCCGTTAAATAATAAAATAGTGGCAGGATTTACTTTAAATAAGATGGGGACGAGAACGGTAGCGCCAAACATCGCGAATAGATGCTGAAGACTAAGGGGAAAGGTTTGTAAAAAAGGGAGCTTTTCATCGACCTGGATAATGCGTTTGTTCATTGGGATACCTCCTGTATTGTTGTTTTGGGGCATAATAAAACCTCTTACCGGAGCAAGAGGCAATTCGTAGGTCTGCAGTTTGACCCTATATCCACCTTGCTAGCCTCGCTGGACTAAATTAAAGGCATACTATATTTTAGTTTACCATGAAACGTTATGATTGTCCAGGTATTGGAAAAAATGTTATACGATATTTTAAAATTTAATCAGTTTCCATGAGAGTTTGATGAATGACAAATGAATACAAGATATGAAAAATAAGAAAGTAAGCAGGAATTTCAAAAAGAGACCTGAATAATATATTGTGATAAGCTGTTTTTAAAATGCAAAGTAAGGGGAGGAATATGTAGTGAAATTTGCGGATGTAGTGCAAACTGCCGATTGGAAAGCGGAGAAACATGTTCCGGTTATTGAGGCTCCGGCTGCTGTTAAAGCGGGAGAAAAGTTTGTTGTCAAACTGTCTGTAGGGAAAGAAATTGCACATCCGAACACGACGGAACATCATATTCGCTGGATTAAACTGTTTTTTAAGCCGGATAATGGGAAATTTGCGTTTGACCTTGCTGCATTTACTTTTGACGTCCACGGGGAATCAACAGAAGGCGCAAATAAAGGTCCTGTTTATGTTGACCCAGTTGCAGAAGCAACGATAAAAATAGGAATTTCAGGTACGTTGCTGGCTGCCTCATATTGCAATATTCATGGGTTGTGGGAAAGTTCGCAAGTGATTGCAGTAGAAAGTTAGGACTAAGGACATAAAAGAAGTTCCGGCCCTGCCGGAACTTCTTTTATGTCCTGTGGGAGAAGGAATATGTATTTATGTGGAGAATAATAATTGCCATTGCCATTAGTGAAAGCAGTAGAAAAGGGGGAATAATATGATGCTGATTGTCAAAAAGTTTGGCGGCAGTTCGGTGGCGACACCGGAAAAAATAAAAGCAGTAGCCGATCGGGTTTTGCGTGAGACCAGTCCGGAAGATAAAGTGGTTATCGTGGTTTCCGCTATGGGAGATACTACGGATGAATTGATGAATTTGGCTAATGCGATCAGCGCTAATCGGAATACTCGTGAAATGGATATGTTGTTGGCAACAGGCGAGCAAATATCGATCGCTTTATTGGCGATGGCGTTTCAAGCGAAAGGACGCGACGCAATTTCATTAACGGGTCCACAGGCCGGAATAAAAACTTCCGACGCACATACGAAAGCCAGTATTTTAGATATTTGTCCAGCAAGAGTCGAAGCTGAGTTAGCAAAGGGTCGAGTGGTTGTGGTGGCTGGATTTCAAGGAATTGCTCATACAAACGATATTACAACCTTGGGACGGGGTGGATCCGACACTACTGCGGTCGCAATTGCCGGCGCTCTAAATGCGGATGTATGTGAAATATTTACAGACGTTGATGGCGTTTATTCAGCAGATCCGCGTGTGGTCCCATCCGCAAGGCGGATGAAGGAAATTACATATAACGAAATGCTGGAGATGGCCCGGCTAGGGGCGGTTGTTATGCAGCCGCGGTCAGTGGAAATGGGTAAACGATATCAGGTTCCAATACATGTTCGTTCCACTTTTTCCAGCGCTTCAGGAACAATTATCAGGGAGGAATACACGATGGAAGAAAAAGAATTTATCATTCGGGGAGTTGCGCAAGATAATAATGTCGTAAAAATCGCTGTTTTGGGAGTTCCGGATAAGCCCGGCATTGCTTATAAAGTATTTTCGGCCTTGGCGGCTGATCATATTGCTGTGGATATGATTGTTCAAAGCATTCGTAATTCTGATAAAAAAATTAATGATATCGTGTTCACAATCGCCAAGCCGGATTTAGATCAAGTAAAAGAAATTATGGCTAAGATCGGTCAGGAAATCGGTGTAATCGGTTTGGAATTTGATGAAGATGTTGCCAAAGTTTCTGCTGTCGGCGCCGGCATGTTCGGTAATCCCGGTATTGCAGCTGAAATGTTTGGGGCATTGGGCGATGCCGGAATTAATATCGAAGTAATCAGTACTTCCGAAATTAGTATCTCATGTCTTGTCCGCAAAGATCAGGCGAAAGATGCTGTTACTGCGATCCACAACCGCTTTTTTAAACAAAGATAGCAAAAAAGTGCAAGGAGAGCTCATTTTTCGGGCTCTCTTTTTTGTTTGTGATTTTTGTTCTGAAATGTGTTACAATATAATTTGCCCATTTTATCATCTAATCATTTTAGATGCAGTGAATAGAATGTTTTGTAATTATGATTACTGGAGGAACGTTGAATGGCAGATATGAAATCATGTGACTTGCGGCAAGAGATTGAACGGCGCAGGACATTTGCTATTATTTCGCACCCGGACGCTGGAAAAACGACACTGACGGAAAAGTTACTGTTGTACGGTGGCGCCATTCATTTGGCCGGTTCGGTAAAGTCGCGTAAAGCCCAAAAACATGCTGTGTCCGATTGGATGGAAATCGAGAAACAGCGCGGTATTTCTGTTACGTCCAGTGTTTTGCAATTTTCTTATGACGGCTTTCAAATTAATATTCTGGATACGCCCGGTCACCAGGATTTCAGTGAAGACACGTACCGGACTCTTATGGCTGTCGATAGTGCTGTTATGCTCATCGATGCAGCAAAAGGGGTCGAAGCGCAGACCAAGAAACTGTTCAAAGTCTGTAAGCAACGGAATATACCAATTTTTACGTTTGTCAATAAGCTTGACCGGCATGGGAAAAACCCGTTTGAGTTGATGGAAGAGATTGAAAAAGTACTGGGAATTAACAGTTATCCTATGAATTGGCCGATCGGCGTTGAAGGAGATTATCAGGGTGTATATAATCGTCAATTGGCTCAAATTGAATTATTTGAAAAAGATGGGTCGCATGGTCAATTAGCGTTGCCTTCCGTTAAGGGCAGTGTCGATGATCCCGTTTTTACGGAAATTATCGGCGCAGATATTCACAATGCTTTATGTGACGATATCAGCTTGTTGGATATGGCGGGCGACCATTTTGATTTGGAAAAAGTGATGCGTGGTGAACTGACTCCCATTTTTTTTGGCAGCGCGATGACAAATTTTGGCGTTCGTCCCTTCTTGGAAGAGTTTCTTAGACTTGCCCCGCCGCCTGCTCCGCGTATGTCATCCGAAGGACTTATTGAACCGGATAACGAAAAATTTTCGGCCTTTGTCTTCAAGATACAAGCGAATATGAACCCGGCGCATCGTGACCGGCTGGCTTTTATTCGAATTTGTTCCGGAAAATTTGAACGTGGCATGACTGTACACCATATTCGGTCGGGGAAATTGTTGAAATTGACTCAACCACAGCAATTTTTAGCTCAGGACCGGACTATTATAGAAGAGGCATATCCCGGAGACATTGTCGGATTATTTGATCCGGGCGTTTTTGGGATCGGTGATACACTTTGCATGCCGGGAGAAACTTTTACGTTTGAAGATTTTCCGGTCTTCCCACCGGAACGGTTTGCCCGCGTTCAGCCTAAAGATACTATGAAACGGAAGCAATTTATTAAGGGGATTACCCAGTTGACGCAGGAAGGAGCCATACAAGTGTTTTTTCAGGCCGATGCGGGCGCTGAAACAGTGATTGTCGGCACCGTTGGAAATTTGCAGTTCGAAGTATTGGAATATCGTCTGAAAAACGAGTATGGTGTAGATATACTGATGAATTTTTTGCCGTTTGAATTAGCAAGATGGATGGACGGAGAAAAAATTGACGCCAAATCGATTAAGGGTTTGGACCGGGGAATGCTTGTTAGTGATAATAAACAACGATTGGTAGCATTGTTTACAAATGAATGGGCTCTTCGGTGGGCTGTAGATAATAATCCCAAAATTACATTTTTGGTTGTACCTCCAGAAAAAACCGGCAATTAAAGCCGGTTTTTTGGCCATAAGAAAGGGTAATGTTTTCTGATGTTTACAACGACGTTGTCAAAACTTAGTATAAACCTGATTTTCTAATTTTTTTGTTGTTATGCATAGGATTATTGTGTTTTATCGAGAATTATATACATATTCCGTTAATTTAAGGGAGGTTTTTTATATGCCGCAAAAATATCTTTCACAGCAACAGTCAGTTGATTATTTGCAACAGGGCAATACCGGCCGATTGGCGACTTGCAGCGCAGAAGGACAGCCATATATCACTCCTCTTCACTACGCTTATCAAGATGGAAAGATATATTTTCATTGCGCGCATGAAGGACAAAAGTTAATGAATATTGCGGCAAACAGAAAAATATGTTTTGAAGTAAGCCACACGGAAAAAACCGTTTTTGGAGCAAAAGCATGCGCTTGCGCTACTCGATACACTTCTGTCTTGGTCTTTGGCACAGCCAGGATTGTTTCGGATGAAGCGGAGAAAGTAATGGCGCTGAACCGCTTAATCGCTCATATTGCCGGCGACTCAGCTTTTGCGAATGTAACGGAAGAATTGGCAGCAGGTTGTTGTGTGGTTGCTATCGATATTGTTTCGATAAGCGGGAAAGAAAACGTGGATCCCTGAGGAAGAATGCTATTATGCAATTCATGGAAAACTTATATTCAAGAGAAATACTAGGGAGGAAAACAAATGATACATAGTGTAGCTGCATCTCATGCAAAAGGAAAATCTGCCACGGATACAATTTTTGGAGCTAACGCTGCGGCAGTGAAAGCCGCGGCTCAATATGGCAATGAAGCTGTTGCGAATGCGACGTTGGGCGCTTTTTTGACTGAGGATGAAAAATTGGGCTGTCTGCCAACAGTGGAAAAGGTATTTCGCACTTTGCCGGCCAATGATATCGTCGGTTATGCTCCGATTGCCGGTTTGCCGGAATTTTTGGAAGCGGTCATCGCTCTTACTTTTTCAGACCATAAGCCCGACGCTTATATTGAGGCTATTGCAACTCCTGGAGGCTCGGGTGTACTTCACCATGCGATATGGAACTATACAGAACTTGGGGATACGGTATTGACTTCAGATTGGTACTGGGATCCGTACGAAACAATGTGTACAGATGCATTACGCAAAATTGACACGTATACTTTATTTGATGAAGAACAACATTTCAACAGTAAGAATTTTAGTGAAAAAGTGAAGGCGCTGCTGGCAAAGCAAAATAATCTATTGATCATCATCAATGCTCCGGCGCATAATCCTACCGGCTACAGTTTGACAGATAGTGAATGGACTAATGTGCTTGCTGTATTGAAGGAAGAAGCGAAGGACGAAACCAAGAAGATTATTCTTTTGGTAGATGCCGCGTATTTGGACTATGCCGGCGAAAAAAATGCCAGCCGGTCATTTTTCAAACAATTTGGCGGGTTGCCGGACAATATTCTGACCATTGTAGCCTTCAGCATGTCCAAAGGTTTTACGATGTATGGACAGCGCACCGGCGCCATGATCGGGATCTCTTCCAGCGAGGATGTGATCACAGAATTTGTTAACATCAATCAATATACAAACCGGGCAACTTGGTCAAACATCAGCCGTGCCTGTATGAAGACATTAGGCATTATTTATAATGATAAGGAGCTTCTTGCTCAGGTCGAAAAAGAGCGAGAAGAATATGTTCGAACAATACGTGCCCGCGCTGATATTTTCATACAAGAAGCGAAAGAAATAAACTTAAAAATACTTCCTTATATTGCCGGCTTTTTCCTTTCGGTGCCGGTTCAGCATCCTGTTGAAGTTTGCGAAGAATTGAAGAAGGAGAATGTTTTTGCAGTTCCCTTGGATAAGGGGATCCGGATTGCCGTCTGCGCAGTACCTTGTCGCAAAATGAAAGGAATGGCAGCCAAATTTGCCAGAGCGATAGCCGCAGTTGAAGGCTGATATAGCAGCAGGAGGCTTGTCTATGCAGGAAAAAATCACCCTTGAATTTTCTGATGGCCGAACTTTGCCAGTTGAACGTGGTACAACGTTATTGGAAGTGAGCCGTCAGTTAGCGAAAGATTATGCTACGCCAATTGTTGCTGTCAGAGTCGAAAATGATATTAAGGATTTGTCGAGTGTCCTGGAAAAGAATTGTTCAATTGACTTTTTGGATTTGACAACGGATGCAGGCAGCAAGGTTTATCAACGCAGTTTGTCTTTTGTGCTCATTGCGGCGGTTCGGGAATTATTTCCGGATGGCGAGGTGATTGTGGAGCATTCCATCAGCAAGGGGTTATATTGCGAAGTCAATAAATCGGCTCCCTTGTCAGCGGAAGAAGTCTCAGCAATCGAAAAACGCATGAGACTGATTGTAGAGCAAGACCGTCCGATTGAGCGTAAGGTTGTGTCTACTGCTACGGCGATACAATTGTTCGAGGCTTCGGGAAATGAGGAAAAAGTTCGCCTGCTTCGGCAACTGAAACGGCAGAAGGTTAGCATTTATTATTGTGGTGAATTATACGATTATTTTTACGGCACTATGGTACCATCAACCGGGTACTTAACGACTTTCGGATTACATTTTTATGCGCCGGGACTTGTCCTGATGTTTCCGGAAAAAGAACAGCCTGGAGTGTTGCCTGATTTTGTAGAGCGTCCGAAATTAGCCAAAGTATTTCGTGAAGCGGAGCGATGGGGAAAAATTCTTGAATGTCCCTATGTTGCGACTTTGAATAATAAGATCAAATCAGGGGATTTCAGTGATATTATTCGTGTGGCAGAAGCGTTGCATGAAAAAAAGGTTGCCCAATTGGCGGATTTTATAACACAGCATGCCTGCGATGTGCGGCTGGTAATGATTGCAGGACCGTCGTCATCCGGAAAAACGACGTTTGCTCAACGCTTGAATGTTCAGCTCAGGGTCAATGCTTTGCGGCCAGTGCCTATTTCACTTGATGATTATTTTGTAGATCGGCGTTATACACCGCGTGATGAGTTTGGTAAACCTGATTTTGAGTCGATTGAAGCCATTGATTTATCGTTATTTAACGATCACCTAACCCGATTGCTCAACGGTGAAAAGGTTCAAATTCCTTCGTATAATTTTGTTACCGGACAGCAGGAATATAATGGTAAGAGCATCCAGGTTGACAAAACCCAGCCGTTGCTGATCGAGGGGATCCATGGCTTGAATGAACGGTTAACGTCAGCCGTAGCGAGGGATAATAAGATTAAAATTTACATTAGTCCGTTGACACAATTATCGATTGATCCGCATAATCGAATATCGACGACAGATGCCCGTTTGATTCGCCGCATTGTTCGGGATAGTCAGTTCCGGTCTCATGATGCACTCAAAACATTGCAAATTTGGCCTTCGGTACGCCGGGGGGAAGAACGTAACATTTTTCCTTTTCAGGAAGAAGTGGATGTGATGTTTAATTCCGCGTTGATTTATGAATTAGGCGTTTTAAAAAAATACGCGGAACCATTATTGGAAAAAGTGGGGGTAACCCAGCCGGAATATGTTGAAGCAAAGCGACTGCTGGATTTCCTGGAATATTTCCATTCCATCGACGACATGGATGTGCCGCCAAACTCCATTCTTAAAGAGTTTATCGGCATGTCATGCTTTTATCGGTAAAAACAAAAAAAAGATCCGTTGCCCAATAAACGGGGCAACGGATCTTTTTTTGCATGCTCACATACAAACGGTTCGGTTTTCACGGAAAAAATTCAAAGCAACTTCGGGGAAGGATGCATAACTCAGAACATCCTCGATTGATGCGTTCGGATAACCATTTTCAGCTAACTGTTGTTTCAAACTTTCCAACTGAGGCGGAATATGATCTGCCGGTCTGCTCGTAATCACTTGTTCATCGCCAATAATCGATTTGAGAAATTCCGGATCTACGGGAACCGGCGTCCGGCCATACTTGCCTCGTGCCAAATCCTTCACTTCACGGGGAACAACTTTATAACGCTGCCCAAGAATTACATTAAAAGCAGCCATTGATCCGACAATTTGGCTGGTAGGAGTAACTAGGGGCGGATAGCCGAGTTCGGCCCGGACACGCGGCATTTCTGTGGATAATTCGTTAAATTTATCAGCCATGCCTTGTTCTTTTAGTTGATTGAGCAGGTTAGACATCATTCCGCCGGGGATTTGTGATGTCAGCACCCGGGTATCGACATTAATATCGTTGGTAAGATTGAAGCTAGCCGTCAAATTCTTTTTGATTTCGCGGAAATAATCAGCAATTGGCAATAAAATATCATTATTGATACCGGTGTCATATGGAGTACCTTTTAACGCCGCAATCATTGTTTCTGTGGCTGGTTGCGAAGAACCCATGGAAAATGGGGAAAGCGCACAATCAACAATATCGACGCCGGCTTCAATCGCTTTTAAGTAGGTCATGGATGCCAACCCACTGGTGTAATGCGTATGAAGGTCTAGCGGGACCGCAATTTCTTGTTTCAATGCTTTGATTAAGTCGTACCCTGCATATGGGGTCAAAAGCCCGGCCATATCTTTTATGCAGATTGAATCAGCACCGCGTTGAACCAGTTCCTTTGCCAAGGTAATATAAGATTCCGTTGTATGATAGGGGCTAATCGTGTAGACGAAACAGCCCTGAACATGAGCTCCGGATTCTTTTGCGGCATGCATGGCAACTTCCAGGTTACGGGGATCATTTAAGGCATCAAAAATACGGATCACACCAATCCCGTTGCCAACGGCCCGTTTGACGAACTCTTTTACAACATCGTCGGCATAGTGATTGTAACCTAACACGTTCTGACCGCGCAGCAGCATCTGAATGGGTGTTTTCTTTAAATGTTTTTTCAAGGTACGGAGACGTTCCCAGGGGTCCTCGTTTAAAAAACGCAGGCAACTGTCAAACGTTGCGCCGCCCCAGGCTTCCAAGGCGAAGAAACCTGCTTCATCAAGTTGTTCCAGCATTGGGATCATATCTGATGTTCTCATTCTAGTTGCGGCTAGTGATTGGTGTCCGTCCCGAAGAACAGTTTCTACAATTTTAACAGGTTTCTTAACAATGGTCATTTAATCACCCTTCGCGATTGATTTTGTTCATTGGTATGATTCATTGTAGAACGATTTGGCAGAGAATGCAATAGCATAAAGTATACAAAATACGCAAAAAATGGAATATTTGGAATGGTATAAAAGGATTTACTTCTTAGCAAGTTTCCGTGCCAAAATCAAGCCCATCGGACTTTGCCCGGTTAATGCCGGCATCTTTTGGTCTTGACCGAGCTGGGCAAGGATTGTATACACTTCGGGATTTTCCACAGGGGTCTGGGATTTAGCCTGATTGCCGTATTCGTTTGTAAGGAGGGTGGCTTCGGCAGGTGGAATTATTCGTCCCGGGCCGCCAACGCAGCCGCCTTTGCAAGCCATTCCTTCCACGAAGTTGGCGGACAGCTGCCCTTGCTTAATTTGGTCAAGTATTTTTTGACAGTCAGGTATTCCATCCACTTTCACCGGCATTAACGTTAATGCTCTGCGGGGAACCAATTTTTGCAGGGTGGTGGCAACTGCTTCGCTTACGCCGCCTGTACGGGCGTAAATCCGGCCGCTCCAAGATGCTTGCGGATTTTCTTCATCCGGTTGTTCTGCAGGTGAGATGGCGGCAGCAGCGAAGATCGCCTGCAGCTCCTGAAACGTCAGTACATAATCGACTGCGCCTTGCAAGTCCGGCAAAGTGGCTTCTGTTTTCTTTGCTATGCAAGGACCGATAAAGACCACTTTGGCATCTGGAACGAGCGTTTTGATTACACGGGCGGATGCCACCATGGGAGAAACGGAAGGTGAGATATGCGGCATTAATTCAGGGAATTTGTTTTCAATGAGTTTTATCCATACCGGGCAACAACAGCTGGTGATCATGAAGTCATCTGTTGTTTTAACATGATCATCAAATTCAAAGGCTTCCTTGATCGTAATCAAGTCGGCGTACAGGGCCGTTTCCACTACATCCGTGAAACCCAGACGCAATAGTGCGGATCTTAGTTTGCCAGGTGAGACTTCCGGTCCAAATTGTCCTACAAAAGCAGGAGCAAGAGAAACATAAACCGGATTTGTCTTTTGTTGCAGCAAGTGGATGAGAGGAACAAACTGGGATTTTTCCGCCAGCGCGCCAAAAGAACAAGCTGATATGCAGTCGCCTTCTCCCAGGCACCGATCATGGTCGATTTTCAGTATTCCATACTCATCTTTACTGATGGCGCCAAGCGGACAAATGTTTTCACAATTTCTGTTGTTTTCAGGACAACGTTCACAGGCAGCTGTATTAGCGACGATAACAGGCTCGCTGCCCAAGCCCATCAAGGCCTCTTCATCACTTTCTGCAATTACTGTGTCGGAATCATGCGGATTTAAGCCCATTGCAATCCGGATTTGATTCGCTACTTGGCGGCGGCTGGCTTTGTCTTGGAATTCAGTAAGAACCAGTTGACAGATCTCTTCCCGCCGGTCAAACAATTGCCCCTCCCAGGCTGCTTTTGCAACCTGATACAGGATGCGGGGACGGATGTCCAGAGAAGAGGGTTGTCCAGGCATTTGATCACCTCGTTTTTTCAATTGTATAATGATTATATTAGCTATCGTGTATATATTTCCCTACAGGAGGATAGGTAATAATTTTTTGGTAACGCCTTACTTTACCAAATGACAGGCTGTATAGTGATTGAGATCCGTTGCGGTTAGTTCCGGAGGAGATTTTTGGCAAATTGGCATTGCATAATGGCACCTGCTGTGGAATTTGCATCCGGATGGCGGATCAAGGGGGCTGGGAATATCACCAGGCAACAGTATTCGTTTCCGGTGAGACTCAATAGCCGGATCAGGAATGGGAATGGCAGAAAGCAATGCTTGCGTGTAAGGATGCAAAGGATGAGAATATAGTTCTTCTGTTGACGCCAATTCCACTAATGAACCAAGATACATCACAGCAACACGCGTGCTGATATGGCGAACCATTGATAAATCGTGTGCTATGAATAAGTATGTCAATCTTAACTCGGTTTGCAGTTGTTCTAATAAGTTGATAATTTGCGCCTGAATGGATACATCCAATGCGGAAATTGGTTCGTCACAGACAATCAATTCCGGACTTACTGCCAAGGCACGTGCAATTCCGACCCTTTGCCTTTGCCCGCCGCTGCACTCATGCGGGAAACGGCTGCCATATTCCGGGTTTAATCCCACTTGAAGCAAAAGAGATGAAATTCGCGCTTCTTTTTCTTTTCCTTTTGCGAGTTTGTGAATGTTAAGCGGCTCTTCAATAATATCATGAATGGTCATCCGGGGGTTTAGTGATGAATAGGGATCTTGAAAGATCATTTGTATTTGGCGCTTGAACAGCATGTTCGTTTCTTTTCCATGGTCACAGTGAATGTTTTGCCCTTTAAACAGAACTTTTCCCTCCGTCGGTGAATATAGGCCGGCAATTGTTCGGGCAAGAGTTGATTTTCCGCAGCCTGTTTCACCCACCAAACCTAACGTTTCCCCTGGAAATATACTAAAGCTTACAGTATCTACCGCTTTAACGGTTGCAGCAGCGTTTCCTAAAAAAGTCCGGTTTAAGACAAAAAATTTGCTGAGACGATCGACAGATAAAATCGTTGTGTTCATTTGATCAATAGCCCTCCTTGCAAGAGCATTTGCCGGTGCGGTGAATCTGTGTGAGCCAGCCAGCAACGGGTAGCATGTTGTTCGCCAACGGACAGCAGAGGCGGTTTTTGCCGGCAAATTTCCATGGAATAAGAACAGCGCGGGCCAAAAGAACACCCAGAAGAAATTTTTAGGAGATTTGGCGGTTGACCGGCAATAGAGAGCAAACCATGGTTTTTGCGGTCAGGCCGTGGGACTGATTGCAGTAATCCGTAAGTATAAGGGTGAGCTGGCAGACGATATAGATCAGCGGCTGGGGCGGCTTCGATGATTTCACCAGCATACATGACAAGAACTCGCTGGCAAAGACTGGCTATGACGCCTAAATCATGAGAAATTAAAATAATAGAAGTGCCTAATTTTTGGTTTTTTGATCGCAGCAAATCGATGATTTGCGCTTGTATCGTTACATCAAGTGCAGTCGTCGGCTCGTCAGCGATGATCAGTTTCGGTTGACAAGCCAATGCCATCGCAATCATTACCCGTTGGCGCATGCCTCCGCTTAATTGGTGCGGATATTGTTCAAGACGGGCCTTGGGAGCTGGAATGTCAACGGAATACAACGCTTTTTCCGCTTGCAGTAATGCATCTTTATAAGCTAAGTGTTGATGGTGCATAAACATTTCTGCGATTTGCAGGCCAATTGTCAGTACCGGGTTTAAGGCAGTCATTGGATCTTGAAAAATCATACTCATTTTTTTGCCGCGGATATGTTGCAACTCTTTTTCCGACAAGGCAGTCAGTTCTGCTGCATCAAGGTAAATTCCGCCACTGATCATTTCGGCGGGCGGTTGTGGAAGTATCCCCATGATCGCCTGTGCTGTCGCACTTTTGCCGCAGCCCGATTCACCAACGATGCCTATGATTTTACCTTGGTTTACTGTGAAACTGACGTTATTGACAGCCCGAACGGTCCCAGCATATGTGTGAAAAATGACAGAAAGGTTTTGTACATCTAATAGTACCGGCATACCGACAACTCCTTATTTGCGCATTCTTGGGTCAAGCGAATCCCGCAGACCATCCCCGAGAAAGTTAAAAGATAACATGGTAATGCTGATTGCTAAAGCAGGGTACAAGAGTTGAAACGGGTATGACCGCAAACTGACAACCCCTTCTGAGGCCAGAACGCCCCAGCTTGCCATGGGGGCAGAAACGCCCAAGCCGATGAAACTGAGGAACGCTTCAGTGAAAATTGCTTCTGGAATAGCAAGTGTTGTTGTGATTAGAATTGGACCTATGCTGTTGGGAATTAAATGCCGGAGCAGTATTCTGGCAGAGCTGGCGCCGGTTAGACGCGCGGCTAATACATATTCTTGTTTTTTAATCGTTAAGATTTGTCCCCGTACAATTCGAGCCATGCCCAACCAATATACCAATCCAAGAGCCAGAAAAATATTCAGTAAGCCCGGCCCGAGAACAACCATTAATAATATGACGTAAAGAAGAAGCGGGATGCCGTAAAGGATGTCAACAATTCGCATCATGATATTATCAATACGGCCGCCGGCATAGCCGGCTATTCCGCCATACAGGACACCGACTGTGAGATTGATGAGACTGGCAGCGATCCCGATCGATAGAGAAATACGGGCGCCGTACAAAACTCTGGTCATCAGATCTCTACCGAGGTTGTCGGTCCCGAACCAATGCATGGAAGACGGAGGTTGGTTTGCTTCTGGAAGATTTTGGTCTGCGTAAGAATAACCGGAAAAATGGGGACCTGCAATCGCCGCTAAAGTGATTAGCAGGATAAAAATTAGTCCGGCTATGGCAAGCTTATTGTTTTGCAGTCGACGCCATGCATCTTGCCAGTATGACGTGCCTGTTGCTGAAGCGGTTGAGAGCGGTTCTTGCGGAAAAGGTGTCCGATGAAAGGCTGAAGGAGTGATGTGCATATTAATCATCCTTTCCTTCATTTAACTTTATTCGCGGATCTAACAGCGCATAAACGATATCCACCAAGAGGTTCAAGGTGACAAGCAAAGCGCTGTAAAATATCGTGATGCCCAGGATTACGGTATAATCGCGGTTATAAATACTGGTAACGAAGTGGCGTCCCAGCCCGGGAATGGCAAAAATGGTTTCAATCACAAAACTGCCGGTAAGGATCCCGGCAATGAGAGGCCCTAAATACGTAACCACCGGGATCAGAGCGTTCTTAAGTGCATGACGGGTTAAAATAGTATATTGAGACAAGCCTTTAGCGCGAACGGTCCGAATGTAATCCTGGTTAAGAACTTCCAGCATCCCGGAACGAGTCAGGCGGGCAATAAAAGCGGTGGGCAATCCTGTCAAAGCCAGAGCCGGCAATACAGTTGATGAAGGACCTTCCCATAATGCGGCCGGAAGCCAGCCCAACTGCAGAGCAAAGACAAAAATGAGCAAGGCGGCAAGAATAAAACCCGGAACGGATATTCCTATTGTAGTTAAAAACATAGCAATATAATCAGGCCAGCGATTATGGTAAACTGCGGCAATGATTCCGGCCGGTATCCCCAAACAAATGGCCCAAAATATGGCGATTACTCCTAATTCCGCGGATACAGGAAAACTTTCCCGGATCAGGTCATTGACAGAACGGTTTTCATACTTAAAAGAAGGACCTAGATCGCCGCTTGCGACATGAGCTAAATAATCTGCATATTGTTTCCATAAGGGGTCGTTCAGGTGATAGCGTTCTTCCATATTTTTTTGAATTGCTTCCGGCAAATTCTTTTCCGTGGTAAAAGGACCGCCTGGAATAGCGTGCATCAGCAGAAAGGTTGCGGTGATGATCACAAATAAGACAAGAAACATGGAGGCCAGCCGATGGATCAGAAAGTGCATCACGTAACACAGCTCCTTTCACTATTGCTCAATATAAGCTTCTTTAAAATAGATGACGCCCAGTACAGAGTGAAGAACTCCTTTTATTGACGGCCGAATTAATAAGGGGCGAGTATAAAAATATACTGGAGCAAGTACTGCATCGTCAAATAATAGCTGTTCAGCAGCATGCATTATCTGCATTCGCAGTCTGGGATCGGAAGCCGATTTGGCAGCTTTCACCAAACGATCATATTCGGGATTTTTATACTGGGCGTCATTGTTGCCGCTATCGGACATAAACATGTCGATAAAGGTCATGGGGTCGGCGTAATCGCCGATCCAGCCATGGCGGGCAATTTGGTAGTCGCCTTTGTGGCGTGAGTTGAGGAAAACCTTCCATTCCTGGTTTGTTAAATTGACTGAAATGCCTAAATTTTTTTTCCACATTTCCTGGACTGCTTCGGCAATCGCTTTATGCATTTCATTCGTATTGTACAAGAGAGCGATGACCGGTAACCCTTGTCCTTCCGGATATCCGGCTTCCGCCAGGAGACGGCGGGCTGTGGCAATATCGTTATCTTGCAGATAGCTGCCGCCAACCAATCGGAAATCGGCAGTTCCGGCTGCATCGGCTAAACCATAGGGAACCCAGGCTAAAGCAGGTTTTTGACCGCCTTTGGTAACATGCTGTATTAGTTCTTCACGATTGATAGCCAGAGATAGCGCCTTTCTTACTTTCGGGTTATCGAGAGGAGGCTTTGTTGTATTAAAACAGAAGAAATACGTTCCCAGAAAAGGATTGATTTTTAAAACGCCGGCATCCAACAATCGGGGATATTCGGAAACAGGAATGTTTTCTCCGACATCGATTTGTTTATTTTCGAACATTGCCAACTCGGCCGCGCTGCTTTCTGTCAAGATGAATTCAAGACTCTTAATTTTCACTTTATCAATGTCCCAATAAAAGTCATTTTGACTGAACTCTATTTTGCTGTTATGGATCCAATTTGTTATTTTAAAAGGCCCGTTACCGACCAATGTTTTTGGTTCTGTTGCCCAAAGGTCGTTGTTTTGAACAGTCTGAAGATGAACGGGGTAATAAGTATGAAAGGCCAGGAGGGAAAGAAAATATGCCGTAGGCTGCTCCAAATCGATTTCCAACGTATGAGCGTCCAATGCATTTACGCCTACTTGAGTTTCGTCGGTAAAGCCTTTGTTATACGCTTCGCCATTTTTTAAATAATACAACTGATAGGCATATTCACTCGCCAGTTTAGGATTTAACGCTGATTTCCAGGCATATTCAAAATCCTTGGCGATCACAGGATCACCGTTCGACCAGCGGGCATTTTTCCGTAGAAAAAATTTGTAATGCAAGCCATCAGCGGAAATTGTCCAATATTCTGCGACGGCAGGCAAAGGTTGCCCATTAGGACCGATGGTAGTAAGTCCCTCGAAAATTTGCGCCTCGATATTTGCTTCCGGCAGGCCGGTTGATTTCCTTGGGTCCAAGGTTTGCGGTTCAGCGCCGGCTGAATAGCGTAATGCATTTTTAGATGATTTTTGAGCGGTTAGGCAGCCCGTTAGCAAAGAACCGGTTATCGCAATGAGGAAAATGCTAAAAAGAATATTTTTCCAATTCAAAGCGGAACCCCCTGTCTTAAGATACTGTATGAGCCGTTATTTCTTTGAAATGGCTGATATTTCCTGCCGCTGTGCAAGATAAATTAGATTGACCAACAAAAATTGGTAGTGATATAATGATTTTACCAAGGTAATGGTATATTTTTCTGATAGCAGGGGAATTGTTGTCCTGAGCGGGAGGAAAAAGGAATGCTGCGCGAATTAGAAAGCGGGGCCTTTTTCTATAAAGGAAAAGGCCCTTATTCATTCTAGGAGGAACAATGAAACTGATCAAAGGAATAATCATCCCCCTTGTGATCGTGTTGTTATGGCTTTTCGGTTCCCTAACCGGTTTTTTCAATAGTTATCTTTTGCCTTCGCCGGTTACGATTGCCGGTACGATGTCCAGCCTTATTGAAACCGGAGTATTGTTTAAGCATATCGGCATCAGTTTATATCGCGTTTTATTTGGGTTTGCCTTAACGTTTATGCTGGCATTTCCGCTGGCGGTTATCCTCGGAATGAACAAAAAGTGGAATGATTATTTTGATCCGATTTTGGATTTTATCCGGCATGTGCCGCCATTGGCCTGCATTCCCATATTGATTTTGTGGTTTGGTATTGGTGAGCCTCCCAAAATAGCGATTATTATGCTGGCCACATTTTTTCCTGTTTTTTTGAACACGTTGAACGGTGTGTTAGGATGCGACAAAAAACTCCTTGAGGTGGGCCAGGTTTTCGAGTTTACTGCATTAGAACGATTTCGGAAAATTATTCTTCCTTCCGCTTTGCCATCGATTATTTTGGGAATGCGTCTTGGACTGGGATACAGTTGGCGGTCTCTGATCGGTGCTGAATTGATTGCGGCATCCTCCGGCATTGGCTACATGATTATTGATGCGGAGCAGATTTCCCGTCCGGATATTATCTTCGTTGGTATTATCACGATTGGTGTTTTTGGCTATTGTATTGATTATGGCTTCTTAAAACTTACGGATTATTTTATGCCGTGGGAAGACAGGCAGGTGGACTATGGCAGGGGTTGAAATTCGGGGAGCGACAAAAGTTTATTATATCAAAGGAGTTCCGGTCCATGCCTTGTCTAATGTAAATCTGTCGATTGCTGATGGCAGTTTTGTAACTGTTGTGGGGAAAAGCGGCTGCGGAAAAAGCACATTATTACGTCTGATATGCGATTTAGAACCATTGACATCCGGAAATATCACGTTTACTGTTGAAGGCAAAGTGAAAAGCCGTGAAGAGCAGAGGATCAGTATGGTTTTTCAGGAGCCTCGCTTAATGCCCTGGTTGACAGTGGAACAAAATATGGCGATGGCTCTTATCCATGAACCGGACAGCAAAAAAGTGCAGGCAACAGTGGAACGGTTCCTCTCCATGCTTGGTCTGAAACGGTTCAAGGATGCATATCCCCGGCAGATTTCCGGCGGCATGGCGCAGCGGGTTGCAGTCGGCAGAACGTTATGTTATGATCCGGATTTGATCTTAATGGACGAGCCATTGGGTGCATTGGACGCATTTACGCGGCGAAATTTACAAAGGGAAATGGTTGATATTTTCCAATATCAGCGAAAAACGATTGTTTTTGTTACCCATGATGTCGATGAAGCTGTTTTTTTGGGCCAGAAAACGGTGATTCTGGATTCCGGACGGGTGGTCCGGGAAGTCGAAATTCCGCTTGACTACCCGCGCATCATAACGGAACAAGCTTTCTTCCTTTTGCGTGAAGATATTATGAATACCATTATGAGTGATTAGAGTTTCCCAATTAGGAAAAGGAGATGTGTAAAATGAAAGTGATTGGAAAATTTCTTGTGCCGATTCTTCTTGCGGCAATGATAACGGCAGGTTGCGGAGGGCAAGGGAAGAAGGACCAGCCGGCCGCTGCGCCCAAAGCAGACACGATCAATATTTCATATGTAAAATTACCGCTGAATGTCCCTTCCATAGTGGAAAAGAAGCTGAACTTATTCGAAAAGGAATTCGGGAAAGACAATATAAAAGTAGTTTTTCCTGAAATTACCGAAGGACCTAAAATGACGGAAGCGATGGCAGCAGGCTCCTTAGATTTTTCCAATGCTTTAGGCGGTACTTCAGCCATATTGGCGGCATCAAACGGAGTAAAATTAAAAGTCATCGGTATGTACAGCAGGGCGCCGAAGGCATTTACACTCATGGCAAAAGACCCGGCGATTAAAACCGTTGCGGATTTAAAAGGAAAGCAAGTAGCCGGTCCGAAAGGGACTATACTTCATCAATTGCTGTTAGCTGCGCAAGCGAAAGAAGGCCTGAAAGCAGATGATGTTGCTTTCATAAACATGGGTATCCCTCCGGCGATGACGGCAATGCTGAATGGCAATGTCGAAGCGGCATTAATCGCAGGACCGGCAGTATCGAAAGCAATCGAAGCGGGCGCGCATATTGTTACTACTGGCGAAGGGCTGTTGGACGCGACAATTGTGATTGCCGTGCGTGAAGATTTTTTGGCAAAATATCCGGATTTAGTAAAGCGATACTTGAATGTTCATACAGCAAGCTTGCAGTATATGAAGGATCATCCCGAAGAGATTTATGGCATGACGGCACAAGAAACCGGGCTTTCTTTAGAGCAGGTGAAAAACATGGTTGGATTATATGATTTTGATCCAACCATTAAGGAAAGTGACATCATAGATTTGGAAAAAACTCAGGAATTTCTGAAACAAAACGGGATGCTGACGAAACCAATCGATATTCGCAGCATGATTGCAACAGTAAAATAAGGATCAAATGTATAAAAATAATGCAGCGAACCGGCTTTTAATCAAATTAGCCGGTTCGCTGCATTATTTTTATTAACAGATGATCAAGCTTTCCGTTTTAAACTCTGATTTTCCGAAGCAAAGGGTATCGCGATGGTAACGATTGCCAAAGAAGCAAAACAGAACCAAAAAGAATTAATATATGCATCCAATGGATAGGCGCCGTTGATGCGTTGATAAGAGCCAATAATACTGCCCATTATTTGTTGGAAAATAGCTCCGCCGACAAACGGAAAGAAGTTCATTGCGCCAATTGCAGTACCAACGATTTTTGAAGGCATCAATTCTTTAAACCAAGCATAAATTACGACAAAAAAACCGCCGAAGAAGCCCATAGCAAAAAAGAGATAGGGGATGAAGGCGGGCTGTGAGTTGGATATGACTATAAGAAGCAACCAAGAAAAAGTATATAAGACAGTGCCAATGATTAGTACTTTTTTACGGGAATGCAGCACACGGTCAGACAGATAACCAGAGAGAGGGCATCCGCAAATCATTCCTAATGCGATGTAAGTTAAAATTTGTATTGCCGCTGGTTTGGCTAACGATTGCGTGTCGATAAGATACGGTGTGGCCCATAAGCCTTGAAAACCCATTACCGTACCATAAAATACGAAATACCATAGAGATAACAGCCAAAAATTTCGGTTGCTGACAATAAGCTTCATGGATTCTTTGAGTGTCAGTGAATCTGTAGAACCTGCCGGAGGTGCAGATCCGTCTATGTCGTAGACAGTCGGCAAGCCCATATCTTGCGGCTTGTTACGAATAATTAACCAACAACCAATGGCCAATATTACAGTAACTGCTCCAATATAAATAAATGAATTTCGCCATCCGGCCGCTCCAACCAGCAGGCTGAGCGGCGCAGCGGCCGAAAGAGCGCCAATATTGCCGACGGATAACAGCAGACCGGTGAGTGTTGCAAACTCATGCTGGCGAAACCATTCAGCAAGAATCTTCATAACCGGAATATAGATGAAAGCAACACCGAGACCCACTAATGACCGGCCCACAATAGCCCAAGAATATGTTGAGGCTGTACCAAAGAGAAAAGCGCCAATTGCAGCAACAAGAATAAAAAACGTAACTGTTTTTCTTGGACCTAAATAATCAGTTAATATTCCTGAAGGAATTTGTGCCAATGCATAAGGATAAAAATAAGCAGAACTTAGCAGTCCCAGGCTAGCTGCAGTTAATCCAAATGCCTCAGTTAATTCGGGTGCTACTACGGCAGTAGAAACTCTGTGAAAATAGACCAAAAAATAGCCTAGACACAATATTCCATAAATGTACCACCGAAGCCGGAGCATTTGTGCAACCAATGTAGTATCGAGACCTTTAGGGTTAGTTGCAACCTTGTCCATTTTATCCCCCCATTCAAGAATTTTTAAGACTGCAAGTGATACTGTTTTTTTATGTGAGTGCATTAGGAGGAACGGCTTACGATAGTCGTTCCTCCTAAGAGAAGCATTTTATATTACAGGAAAAATTTCTTTATTTTTTTCCGGATCCCACAAGCTCTCTTTTTTCAAAAACTACTTTTTTACTTTCAACGGGTACGTCACTCATAGTAGGCAGATCCAGTGTAGTATCAATTCGTCCCGCGCGCCTGCCGATGGAATCCAACACATCTTTGCAAAAGATGGGGTCTTTTTCAATTCCGGTAGCTACTTTAACCATGTCCTGCAAATGTTTCCAATCAGTAAAGCGGCCAGCCATCATACGAGCAGCTTCGGAGTTGCCGCCGCCATGCAAGGCCATCGCTGTCCAGTTGGATCCTCGAACCATATGTTCTACAAAACGGGTGGCTCTTAAACGGTCAAAGGCGTCATATGCAGGATTGCCGGGATTGAATGCTTTTTGAACCATTTTGCCGATTGTCGGATTACGCATGTCTAATTCGGAACAGGCAGTTTCGCCGGTTCCGGCGATAATTTCGCGTGCAGTACGGACTGCATTGAAGGGCGCTGAGGTGCATGTGAATTTTGTGGTATGGGCAAGCAATGGATTGGGGATCCAAAATCCGCTGGGATGTTTAAAGCCTTCAGTCCCGGCAGCCAGAGAAAGACCGTAGCATGTTTCTGCCGTCATTGCCATTTCTGATAATTTTTCTTTAATATGGCCGGCTTTATTAACCCCAATCATGTCGGAAATTAGGCTGGTTGCACCGGCTAATGCCGAGCAGCCGCCAGCCTTGCAGCCACCAGCCGTCAAACGATGAACAGCCGTAAAGTAATTTAACAGACGGCCGACATATTCGGTTTCACCGCATAAAAACACTCTTTCGTTTGGAACAAATACATGATCAAAATAAGCAAGTGCTTGATGGTCAGCGTACATTTTTCCAAGGTCAATGCCTTCAATATCTTCGTTTACTTCAAAGAAACGTTTGTCTTGCGGAGTACGGCCCAATACATAGGTAATTCCGGGAGCATCAGCAGGAATTGCACACGCTACAGCAAAATCCTTATCTTCCGGTTTCATGGCTGTTGTGGGAACAATAATTACTTCATGAGCAAATAAAATTCCGGTTTGATTTGCTTTATAACCGCTGATAACAATTCCGTCCTTGCGATATTCATCGATATGAACATACATATCCCGATCCGGCTGCTTATTCGGAGGCAAGGTGCGCAGCCCTTTTACGTCAGTTACGGTGACAGTGCAGCTGTAATCATTCGATTGTACATATTCCATAAATTTGGTAAAACGTTCGAAATAATTTGTTCCCAAATCATGGTCCATGTCATAGGTACAGGGACCTAAACCGGCAAACCCTTCCGAACCGGTACAACGATGTGTACAGCAACCGATTACCTCGGCTAAAGCACGCGCTGCGCGGGTTTTGTTATTGGCTTGCTCTGCCGATTGCAGCGGTGCATTGTAAATACTGACGGTTTCGCCGGTAAGGTGCGACGTTGTTGTGAGCATATCCTTCCAACCAGGGTCGCCAGTTAACTCATATACTTTTGATATGGCTGCAAAGCTGGCCGCCAACGGGGGGAAGGTAGTCACATCGTCAACCTTTTCGCCGAGAAACCAAACGTCCATCGGTTTTCGATTTCGGATGCTCTCCTGATACTGTTCTTTTGTTTTCAATGCCATAACTTTTCTCCTCCTGTTAATTTAATTTATGTATCACCGCAAGAGGTTGCCGGCAATAACCATTTTTTGCACCTCGGAAGTACCTTCGTAAATCTCGAGAATGCGCGCATCCCGATAAAGACGTTCTACTTTAAAATCTTTAATATAGCCGTAGCCGCCATGAATTTGTACTGCCTTTGTGGCACAGCGCACCGCCATTTGGGATGCGAATAGTTTGGCCATGGCTGCCTCCATAGTGAACGGTTTGCCGATTTGCTTCAGGTAAGCCGCTTTGTAGGTTAATAGTCTGCCTGCGCTGATGTCGGCAGCCATCTCTGCCAGCATCCACTGAATGGCCTGATTGGACGAAATCGGCCGGTTAAATTGTACGCGTTCTTTGGAATAAGCAATTGCTTCATCCAAACAGGCCTGCGCAATCCCTGTTGACTGGGCGGAAATGCTGATGCGACCGCCGTCGAGAGCAGCCATTGCAATTTTAAAGCCGTCACCTTCTTTCCCTATCCGATTTGCGCTTGGGATCCGGCAGTTGGCAAAAATCAGTTCGGTAGTACTGCTGCCACGGATGCCCATCTTTCTTTCATGCTTACCGATAGTAAATCCGGGCGTGCCTTTCTCGACAATAAAAGCACTAATTCCTTTTGTTCCAATACCGGTTTTGGTCAAAGCCATGACGATGAATATTCCTGCTTCAGCGCCGTTTGTGATAAATGTCTTGGTGCCGTTTAATATATAGCTATCTCCAGCCGGCACTGCCGTTGTTTGCAGTGAGCCGGCATCGCTGCCTGCTGCGGGTTCAGTGATGGCAAACGCTCCTAAGGCCTGGTACCCAATGAGCTTCGGCAGCCAGAGTTGTTTTTGTTCCTCCGTCCCGAATTGATAAATCGGAATTCCGGCCAAAGTATGAACGGCAAGAATGACCCCGGTAGACGAACAGGCGCGTGAAATTTCTTCGATAACAATGGCGTAACTGACATAATCTGCGGCAGCACCGCCATATATCTGCGGATAAGGCATTCCGGTAAGGTCTAGCTCAGCTAGTCGTTGCATGGTGTCAGCAGGAAATTCTCCGGTTTCGTCCAGATGGGCTGATCTCGGTGCAATTTCTGCCTGAGCAAATTCCCGAACCATAGCTCGGATGAGTTCCTGATCTTCTGTGAAAGTGAAATTCACGATTTGTCCTCCTTATTCAATTTTTGCCATAATATCATTTTTGAGCTGCATTGGTTCGTCCTGGAAAATCCGTGGATCCATTATTGCAAGCGTTGATGAAATTTTAGGTCGAAAATTGATTTGACCTAAAACATCTTTTTCCAAATCAATACCAGGGGCTATTTCAGTCAGGGTTACGCCTTCTGGCCGTAGTTCAAACACTGCTCTTTCTGTTACATAAAGAATTTTTTGGCCGCTTTCTCTGCCGTAATCGCCGCTGAAGGTAATTTGTTCAACTTCGTTGACCAGCTTTTTAATTTTTCCCTCCTGTAAAATTAAAAGTTTTCCATCTCTTACGCCCAGCTTTAATCCACCGGCAGTCATTGTTCCACAGAAAATGACGTTATTTGTACTTTGGGTGATGTTGATAAATCCTCCGGCACCGGCAATTTTCGGTCCGAATTTACTGACATTTACGTTTCCTTTTTGATCCATTTCCGCCATGCCAAGCACCGTCAGATCTAAACCGCCGCCATCATAAAAATCGAAGCTATAGGGATGATCAATGATCGCTTCTGGATTTACTGAACAGCCAAAACGCTTTCCACCTTGCGGGACGCCGCCAATTACACCAGGCTCAACCGACATAGTGAGGGAGTCGCAAAAACCTTCTTCCGCTGCAACTGACCCAACGCCCTCCGGCATGCCAATACCTAAATTGACAACTGAATTTGGCATCAGTTCCATTGCGCACCGGCGGCAGATGATTTTTCGTTCGTTCAATGATAATGGCGGTATGCTGTCCAAAGGGATCTTGATATTTCCCGACAAGGCCGGATCATAGGGTTCTGCGGTAGACTGCCAATGGTTCTCAGGTGCAGCAACGACAATGGCGTCTACCATGATGCCGGGAACCTTCACTTGCATCGCGTCTAACGTTCCGGATTTTACTACTCTTTCTACTTGGGCAATAACAATGCCGCCGCATGCCCGCGCTGCCAGCGCCAAAGTTAAAAATTCAAGTGCAATTCCTTCTTTTTCGATCGTAATATTTCCTTTTTCATCCGCTGTTGTTCCTCGAATGATCGTAACATCAATAGGGAATGACTTGTAGAATAAATAGTCTTTTCCGTCTATTTTCATAACGCTGACATAATCGTCTATTGTTTTGTCATTCAATTTTCCGCCTTTTTCCCGTGGATCAACAAATGTTTTTAGACCAACATGAGTTAAAATTCCTGGTTTTTTACCGGAAATGGCCCGATATAGATGCATCATTACACCCTGAGGGAAATTATAGGCTTCAACTTTGTTTTCCGTTGCCAGTTTTACCATGTCGGGTTGCAAACCCCAATGACCGGCTATGATGCGTTTGACCAATCCTTCTTTTCCCCAGCGGTTGAGTCCCCAATTTCCTTTGCCGTCATTCTGACTGGCGCCAAAGGTCAGAGTAAGATCGTGTGGGGTGCCGGTTTCTAAAAATTTTTTTTCGACTGCCAATGAAATTTCTTCTGGGTGGCCCATGCCTAAAAATCCAGAGATGGCTACCGTATCAGCATTTTTTATGAGTTGTACGGCTTCTTCGGCGGTCATAAACTTTGCCATCCAAAAACCTCCTTTACAATGAATGTTATATACAATCACTTGTTAGTAATGCATATTATGTGCCAAATAAATGAATTTTCAAAAAATACAAATAATACCGTTGTTCTTCAAGGTTTGCGAGGAAAATAAGTTCCATGAACAAAAATTTAGTGTGCAAATTATGTCATCTCATGTCAACGCGACATGAGATGACATGTCATATTGATATGAGATACCATCTCATATCATGGGTTGTGATGAAAAAGAAAAACGTCATTTGCCTGATTGAATCAATCAGGCAAATAACGTTTTTCTAATTGTGAAGATAGATCGGTGGCTTACAAATTAAATTTTTTTATTTTTCGATAGATAGTGGAACGACTGATTCCTAAATAGTTTGCGGCTTCGATTTTTCCAGCTTCTGTCCAGCCAAATCGATCTAATGCTTGCTTGAGATTATCCAGTTCCATTCCATGCAATGTATGTGCATGATCTTCTTTTTGTCTATTTTTCAATTGCATCGGTAGATTTTCAACTGTTATATAATGGCTTTGTTCCATATTGATCGCATACTCAATTGCATTTTGCAATTCTCGTACATTTCCAGGCCAATGATAAGTACAAAATATATGATTTACAGGATCGCTCAATCCAATAATATTTTTATTGAATTTAGCTGAAAATTTTTTTATAAAATGTTCAGTTAATACGAGAATATCCGTTTTTCGGTCTCGCAATGGCGGAATAAATAAAGCAACGACATTGAGTCGGTAAAATAAATCTTCCCTAAATTCCTTTTTCTGCACCATTTCATCCAACATAACATTTGTTGCGGCAACAATTCGGACGTCGATCGGAATGGTTCGCACTCCGCCGATCCTTTCGATCTCTTTGCTTTCGATTACACGCAGCAGTTTTGGCTGGAGATAAAGAGGCAGGGCTTCAATTTCATCAAGAAATAATGTACCTTTGTTAGCCATAAAAAATTTTCCGTGTTTACCCATACTGTTTGCTCCGGTAAAAGCCCCTTTTTCATATCCGAACAATTCACTTTCTAACAATGTCTCTGGAATTCCGCCGCAATTAATTGTAACAAAAGGACCGTTACTTCTAGAACTTTCTGAATGTATGGCTCTGGCAAACAATTCTTTGCCGGTGCCGGTCTCTCCTGTGAGTAAAATGGTTGAACCGTTTAAGGACACATTCTTGACAGTATTTTTGAAATCGGTGAATTGTTGGTCTAAACCAATAATATCACTCAAGTAGATCGGCTGCTGCTTTGTAATAGTGGCGTATGCCCGTTCTGTGGTGTCTTTATAGTCTTCAATTAAGCAGAGGCAGCCAGTTAATTCATTGTTGATGCTAATGGGCTTCAAAGTGCAGATAAGATAGATGTATTTGTTGTTGACAGAATATACGATTTCCTGTTGTTCAATATTCAACTGCGCTGAAGCGTTTTTATAAAGTATTAATGACGGCAATATGGTACGCACATGCTGGTGTAATACGAATTTTCTTTGTAACACTAATTTATTGATCAAATAATCATTTATATCGATAATTCGAAGTTCATTGTCAAGCATAAGCATACCCTTATCAATGGCATTTGTTGCCACGTGCATAAGTTCTGCATAGGTTTTAACCTGTTTTAATATTTGATGCTCTTCGACTTTGGCCGTTATTAAATTCGCTATTTTATCAACAAGATTGAGCATGGAATAATTATTATATTCAATCAATTTTTCTTGTTCATCATTTTCGGCTACAATACCGATGATGCCGATAATTTTGTTATTATGTTCCAAAGCGGCATGTACTGCCTTTTTATAATGGCAGCAGTTTCGGCGGGGACAAGGCTGACAGGAAATATCCTGACCAGGATTGTCAAATATAAATTTTTTTAATCCATCTTCATATATTCGCTTTCTAACAATTCCGGTTGGCAGCAGCGGCCATCCTATTAATTGCTTGGCAGTTCCTGTTCCGGCAATCCGTTCGATCTGGTCAAAGACTTCCACATTGACTTTTAGCGTTGCACTGAAAGCTTCTGCGAATTGTTGCACGACATCTTTAATCTGTGCTAAAGAAGACATTGCAATCGCCTCCCAAGATAGAAAGTGGTAATATTTTCATGTCTCTCTTTATTATAGTACTCATCAACCAATATTTCAAATTTGACCGGTTTTGTGAAAATATATAAAAAGATCCGGAAGATTGTTTGTTTCCAAACAACTCCGAATCTCCAGCAGGATTATTCAATCATTATTTTTCTGAAATACTATACGTCAAAGGGATGGACAGTGCCAAAGGAAGCAAAGAGAATACAAGCGCGGACTGCAGGCCAATTACATCAGCCATTGCCCCGGTAATCGCCGCACCCAGACCGCCAAGGCCGAATGAGAGACCGAGCATCATCCCTGAGGCCATTGCGGCGTTGTTCGGGATCATTTCCTGAGCCCAGATAATGGAAGCCGGCAACGCGCTTTGCAAGGCAGCGCCGCTGAAAAACAACAGAAACCAAGTGAGTGCTGAGATTTCGCTGCTCGTCAGGAATAGGTATAGTGTCGGCAAACAGAAGACCAGGGACCATAAAATGCAGTTTTTGCGTCCGAAATGGTCGCCGATATAGCCCCCGGCAACGCTGCCGATGGCTCCCCCGAAGAGGAAAATTGTGATCATGGTTGCGGCCACCGTGGGAGCTTGACCTTGTTGGACAACCCAAACCGGCAAGAAAGTCGGGATCGCCACTTGCGCCCAGGAACGAAGTCCCATGACCGCATTTAGCTTGAGAATGCCTACGGATCTATACCAGGCCGGAGCATTGGGATCGAGATCCATTTGTGGAGCGGCAATGGGGATGCGATGCGTATTGTACGCATAATAAGCGATGGTCAAAGCAAGTGCGGGCAGGATCATCCACGGTAAACTGTTTACGCCGTAATGAAAGATAAGATAGATAACAATAGCCGGCGCAATGGCCACGCCGATATTCCCGCCGCCAATGAACATTGCCATCGCAAGTCCTTTATGTTCAAGCGGCGTGATTTTGCCCATCATACTGGAACCAAGCGGGTGAAAAAGAGCTGAACCCAGCCCGGCGAACGTGATAAACAAAAAAAGCGCCGAGATAGTAGGCGCTAACCCTGCCGTACAGATAAAAACGGCGCTGATGGGCAAGGTAATCAATACTAGCCAGGAATAACCGCTTTTATCAATATAATAACCAAAAAAAGGTTGAAGAATACTTGATGTGATGGCATACACCATGACAAGAAGTCCGCTGGTAGTCAGCGACATCCCTAAAGCGGCTATGACTGTTGGCAGCAAGCCGGGTAAAAAATTATTGTAGAAATCACTAAAAAAGTGACCTAGGGTTAACAAAATCATTTGAGATGTGCAGCGGTTATTTGGTTGTGAAACTATCGCGTCGTTTTTATCATGAACGGTCATTTTTGTCATGGTGACATCCGCAACTGCAGTTGTCATGGTGATGTTCAGGTTTGATCGTGTCAAGCTGGGCTTTTACCTGCGCTTTCATGTGATCGATATAGAGACGCCGGAGCATGGCTTGCTCGGTGAGCTCTTCAGCCGTTAGCCCTGTCTCGCGGCTTTTGCGCGCCAACTCATTGATACGGGCAATATTTTCCGCTGTAATCATGATTCTGTTACCTGCTTTCAACTTATTTTCTTGAGCAAATCGTATCAAATTATGACTATCATGTCAACGAAGAGCAATTATGCGAAGACAACAGGCAAAGAACGGAAATAACGGAAATAACGGAAATAACGTGATGCAGACTTGGTTTTACGATCTGAATATGGTATGATTACTGATAATCCTTTAAAGAAGGAGAATTTTCGATGGAGCGTGATCGTATGAAAGTCGTAATAACAATTGTTGGTCAGGATAGGGTGGGAATCATTGCGATGGCGAGCAATGTGCTGGCGGAAAATAAGATTAATATTTTAAATATCAATCAAAATATTGTTGATGGATTTTTTAATATGGTTATGATTGCCGATATGTCGAATGCGCAAGTCAGTTTAAAAGAATTGCAGCGCATTTTGAGTGAGAAGGGCAATGAAATGGGACTGGATATTAAGGTGCAGCACGAAGCGATTTTTGAAATTATGCATCGAATATAGTTTAACAAGCGTGAAAAGGAGGATATTATGTCGACGATCCAAGATATTTTAGAAACAAACCGGATGATTGAAGAAAATAAGCTGGATGTCCGGACGATCACGCTGGGAATCAGTTTGCGGGATTGCGCCCACCCTGATACAGATATTTTCTGTCGCAATATATATGACAAAATAACCAGAACAGCTGAACACCTGGTGCGTGTAGGCGAAGACATTGAGGCGGAGTATGGCATACCAATTATTAATAAGCGAATTTCAGTGACTCCCATTGCGATTGCAGCGGAAAGCTGCCGTACGGACAGTTATGTTCCTGTGGCTCAGGCACTGGATCGAGCAGCGAAAACCGTCGGAGTAAACTTTATCGGCGGTTTCAGCGCCTTGGTAGAAAAAGGCTATACAAAAGGCGATCGGGTTCTGATTGCATCCTTGCCGGAAGCATTGGCGCAAACAGACAGGGTATGCGCTTCCGTTAATCTTGCATCTACGAAGGCCGGCATCAATATGGACTGTGTTCGTGAAATGGGAGAAACAATCAAACGAATTGCTGAATTAACCCGTGATAGGGATGCAATCGGCTGCGCAAAACTTGTCGTTTTTGCGAATGTTCCGGAAGACAATCCGTTTATGGCAGGCGCTTTTCATGGCGTCGGCGAAGCAGAAACGGCGATCAATGTTGGTGTTAGCGGCCCCGGTGTTGTAAAAAGAGCATTGGAAGATGTGAAAGGCAAAGACTTTGGCGTAGTAGCCGAGATGATTAAACGGACCGCCTTCAAAATAACCCGCGTTGGACAATTGGTGGCGCAGGAAGCTTCACGGCGGATGGGCGTCCCTTTTGGGATCATTGATCTTTCCCTCGCGCCGACTCCGGCAGTAGGAGACAGCGTTGCCCACATCCTTGAGGAGATGGGTTTGGAGAGCTGCGGCGCACCGGGAACAACGGCGGCATTGGCGCTGTTGAACGATGCGGTGAAAAAAGGCGGATTGATGGCCTCTTCGTTTGTTGGCGGATTAAGCGGTGCGTTTATTCCTGTCAGCGAAGATGCGGGCATGATTGCCGCTGTTGAATGCGGCAGTCTCAGTCTTGAAAAATTGGAAGCGATGACGTGTGTCTGCTCCGTTGGGTTAGACATGATTGCCGTTCCCGGCGATACTTCGGCGGCGACGATTTCGGGAATTATTGCCGACGAAGCGGCAATCGGCATGATTAATAATAAGACAACCGCGGTTCGCATTATCCCAGTACCCGGCAAAAAAGTTGGCGATAGTGTTGAATTTGGCGGTTTGCTGGGCTATAGTCCGATTTTAAAAGTGAATCCATTCAAAGCGGAGGATTTTATCGCCCGGGGAGGAAGAATTCCTGCACCGATACGCAGTTTAACGAACTAAATGTTTGCTTAGTCATGGAGGGATTGTCAGTGACTATACGGAAAGTGCGGACAGAAGATGCTGTAGGTATGATTATTGGACATGATTTATCCAAAATTGTACCGGGGGAATATAAAGGGCCCTTGTTTAAGAAAGGGCATGTTATTTGTGATGAAGATATTCCGCATTTAAAAAACATCGGCAAAGATCACATTTATCTGATTGATCTTCTGCCCGGTCAAATGCACGAAAATGATGCGATAGCCCGAATAGCTCAAGCGGTGGCCGGTGAAAATGTTCTGCTGACGGAACCGTCGGAAGGCCGGATCAATATCAAGGCGCAAATCGACGGTTTATTAAAAGTAAACCGTCACGCAGTCACGGCAATTAACACGGTTGAAAATGCAGTAGTATCCACGCGCCATGATAATATATTGGTCAAGCGCGGCGATTTGCTGGCGGGCATTAAGGTTGTTCCTCTGGTAGTGGATAAAACCGTCGTGTTATCTGTTGAAAACATTGCGGACCAATATACGGGAATTATTTCCGTGAAACCGCTTCGCAACTTGAAAGTCGGCGCGATTATAACTGGGAATGAAGTATATTATGGCCGTATCAAAGATCGGTATGCGCCGGTTTTTGCGGACAAAGTAGCGTCATACGGGGCAACAATGGTTGATATTGTTTTTCAGCCCGATGATCGTGATCGTATCCGGGATTCCATTATGGAATTCAAAAAACGCGGAATGGATGTCATTATTGCTACCGGTGGAATGTCCGTTGATCCTGACGATGTTACGCCGGATGCGATCCGGGCTACGGGTGCGCAAGTCGTTACCTATGGGACGCCGGTATTGCCCGGGGCAATGTTTATGCTTGCATATCACGGTGATACTGTCATCATGGGCATGCCGGGCTGCGGCATGTATGCCAAGATTACTGTGTTTGATTTCGTATTTCCGCGCGTATTGGCGGGAGAATGGCTGTCAAAACTTGATTTTGCCTCGATGGGCTATGGCGGTTTGTGTTTGAATTGCAAACCTTGCACCTATCCTGTTTGTCCGTTCGGCAAATAGGCGGACTTGGAAACTGTCAGTGGAGAAATGACGATGATCACTTCAATAACGAAAGAAAAAATATTGCTTATTTTGGAAAAGTATTATGAAGGATCGACGACTGGGCTTGCATATTCGAGCCCTTTCGAATTATTGATTGCCGTAATTTTGTCGGCGCAATGCACAGATACGCGGGTGAATATGATCACTCCACGGTTATTTCCGGTTTATGATTCTCCGGAAAAAATGTTGACCTTAACACAGGAACAATTGGAGGAAGCCATTCGGGATTGCGGTCTTTACCGCAGCAAAGCCCGCAATATTCTGGCGGCTTGCCGGAAGATCAGTGAAGAATATGCAGGCCGGGTTCCTGCTGCCTTTTCGGAATTGATTGCCTTGCCGGGTGTTGGCCGGAAGACTGCGAACGTCGTTTTAAGTCAATTATTTCATGTTCCTGCTATTGCTGTGGATACCCACGTTTTTCGTGTCGCCAATCGGTTGCAGCTGGCTTCGGGCAAAACACCGCGGCTTGTTGAAGAAGATTTGATGAAGATTATTCCTCAAGAAAAATGGGGAGATGCACACCACTGGTTAATTTGGCATGGCCGGAAGATTTGCAAGGCTAGAAATCCTCAATGTTCTGTCTGCCCCGTCAATACGCTATGTCCAAGCGCTGCAGAATATGGTTTTTCAGTGAAAATGAAACAACATGATATTGTATAAATATTTATATAATGTTATAATTATTCATGACGATAGGAGTGATGAATATGATCCTTCGCAAAGCCAAATTCAGCGATGTGGAAGCGATATATGCTTTAATTAATGATTATGCCGACAAAGGACTAATGTTAGCCAGGTCAAGAAATACGCTGTATGAAAGTCTTCGCGAGTTCACCTTGGCGGAAGAAAATGGCGTAATTGTTGGAGTTGGCGCTCTGCATACCTGTTGGGACGAACTGGGAGAAATACGAGCGCTGGCGGTAGCGCCTTCTATGGCGCGAACCGGTATTGGCAGAATGATCGTAGAGAAACTGACAGAAGAAGCTCTGGCGATTGGTGTTGTAACTTTGTATGCGTTGACATATCAGCCAGGTTTTTTTGCGAAATTGGGGTTTGTTGAAAAGCCTAAAGAAACTTTGTCGCACAAAGTTTGGAAAGAATGTATCAATTGTGCTAAATTCCCTAATTGTGATGAAATTGCCATGGTGAAGATATTGCCTAATTCGTGAGCTTTTGCAAAACGCCTCTGACCGGTTACTCGGGCAGGGGTTATTTTTTCGTTTTGGCAGGACCATGCGGTTTTGGAGGATAATATACTATAACAGAATTGGCTTTTTAGGTCAGGAGGCGCATCATGCTGAAGTTGCATTGTTTACCACTGGGAGACAGCAGAAGGGATCAATTTATTCTTGATTATCATCATTCGGTATTTTTGCTGCCCAGTTCCTTTTTGCTAAATCAAGTCCGGGAAAAGATGAGCGCTTGCTGCGTTGGTCATGAGCAGTTGAAATTATTATCTTTTGATGAGTTAGTATCCGATATTTTGCGGCAAGCCGGTATACGGCGGGTACGGGTAGACCGGTTAACGCAAGAGATGCTGGTCGGACATATCTTAAGTGTCTTGGCAGAACAAAATCAATTGCCGTATTTTAGCAACATTGCTGCTTTTCCCGGATATATTAGCACCGTAACTGATTTACTGGGCGAAATAAAACGATCAGGGACTTCGCCGCAAGAGTTTCGTGGAGCAGTTGAAGCTAAGGGAATGACAGAAAAGGACCAGGAAGTGGCGCTAATCTATGCAGCCTACCAGCAAGCGTTGACTGCGCTGGATCTTGCTGATTTAGAGGAGATGTACCTTTTGGCTGCCGAAGCTTTAGAAACCGGAACAGTCACGTTGTCCTACAGGCATTTGTATGTGAGTGAATTTTATATTCTTACGTCACTGCAGATTAAAGTATTGCTGCAATTAAGCCACAGCATACCGGTGGATATTGCATTACTTTATGAAAAAAACCGTTCCCGGTTGTACACTGCGGCCGAGGACACAGTAAATACACTGATTGGCAATGGTTTTACCGCCAACTATGTGCAAGCGCAAGCAGGGAAGTCTGTGCTTGATTATATTCGAGAACATTTATTTTCCGGACGATCGCCTATTGCAGGGGCAGACGGCCGTGTTGCAGCACTCAGCAGCCCAAGACGGGGAAAAGAAATGTTCGAAGTGGCTAATCAGATAAAAATGCTTTTGCAAACCGGAAAATACCGTCCCCAAGACATCGCTGCGGTAGTTCGCGATCCGAATATGTACCATGATCTGCGAACCGCATTCGACCGGGTTGGCGTGCCTGTCAGCATATCATGGGATGAAACGGTGATTGGCCGGCCATTGGTGCAATTTATCTTGAATTGTTTTGTCGCTCAGATAAACGGCGGGGAACGTCACACGGTAAAAAATCTTTTGAAGTCGCCGTTGGCGCCGGTCTGTTTGGGACTGGACGCCGATATGCTGGAATGCAGGCTGTTGACAAAAGTGATTCGAAATTGGAGCGAATGGATAAAAAATATACAGGAAACTTTCCCCGGAGATGCGGGAGCGGATTACAAGAACAAATTTATGCAGCTGCAAAAATTAGCGACGGGGTTGCCCGGCAAGGGTTCTTGTGCTGTCTTTGCAAATTCCGTAAAAACGCTGATAAGAGCCTTATCACTCCCGGAAAAAATGGGTTCGTTGTATCGGGAAGGAGTTTTGCCTTTATCGTTGCTTAAAGCGGAACTGCAGACCATTGTGGAAGTTGAAACCGCTCTTGACGATCTGGTTCATGGATTTGAATTGTTAGGAAAAGAACAAGATGCGATAACGATTACTGATTTTTTACGGTTTTTTCAACAGGCAGTCGGGGGGCGGAATGTTCGCTTGGAACATCGGGATTCCAGCGGGGTACAGGTTGTGAGTCCAACGGCTGTGAGAGGCGTGCGTTTTCCAGTCGTATTCGTTCTCGGCCTTACGGAAGGTGAATTTCCCCAACATCAGCGTGAAAATTGGCTTTATAATGAAGCGGAACGCCGTCAGCTTGTTGATTTGGGCATTACGATGTCTACTGAAAGTCTGCAGCGAGCACAGGAAGACCTTTATTTTGCCATCTCAGTTGCGATGGCTGATGAACGGTTGGTTCTCAGTTGCCTGGAAGACCAGGATCGATTGCCATCGCCTTATCTTGAGGAAGTGGTGCGTCTATTTGCTGATGGAAGCGTGCCGGTTACTAAATTTGATTTAAATGAATGGTTTACTGCGGATTACAAAAAAATCGGCAGCCGAGAGGAATTGATTGGCAAAACGTTGACGGAATTTTTCGCTGCGCCGGGTTCGCGTTCAACCGTGCCCAAAGAAGCGGTAGGATTTGTTTGGCATCATTGTCTGAGTGAAGAGTTTAAACGAAGATTTGCGGTAATGCTGGTTCGTCGCAGTTCGCATTTTTCCGAATATGATGGGGTGTTGAAAACTGAGGAAATAACCGCTGCTTGTCGACAGATCGTCGAAACCAAAGGATCGTTCAGTATTTCTGCGTTGGAATCATATGCCAAATGCCCTTTTGCTTATTTCGCCCAGTATTTGCTGCAACTGGATGGATGGGAGGAACAAGACGAAGAATTGGGGCTTGATGTGGAAGGCACCCTCTATCATGCGGTTTTAGCGGAATTCATGCAATTGCATCGTGATGAACTGCTGAATCCGGTAAAAATTGATGAGTATCATCAGGAACTGGATGATTTATTAAGAGTTTCTTATGACAGATTGATTAAACAAGGGAAAATGGTTTATGGAGATTTGTGGAAATATGATCAGCATCATTTTACGGAAGTAGTAAGACGTTGGCTGGACTTTGAAATTGCGGAGCAAACAGCGGAAGGAGCTGTGGGCAGGCCGCACTGTTTGGAATGGGATTTTGAATCTTTGGAACTGAATGCGGCTGCCGGAACGGTGACTGTCAGGGGGAAGATTGACCGAATTGATCTTTGCGATGGGACCTACGTCGTTACCGATTATAAACGAAGCCGCTGCCCTGGTTTTAGTGACCTGAAAGCAGGGGTGGATTTACAGATTGCTCTATATATTTTGGCTGTTGAACGTCAATTAGGGACTAAAACCGGCAGAAAAACTGCCGGCGGCGGTTATTATTCGATTGAAGGGTGTAAGAAAGATGGCGGCATGTGGAGAAAAGAAATGACTTCCGGGATGGCTTTTCGCAAGAAAAAACGCAGCGGTGATTTGGATGAAGACGGCTGGAATGATTTGCAAACGGCTGTCATATCGTATGCCGTACAATATGCAAACAACATTCGTGCAGCTTGCTTTCCGGTATTGCCGGGACGATCATGTTCGAATTATTGCCCGGCGAAAGACATCTGTCGTTATGATAAATACCGGATGGCTGCCAAGTCGCGGGAGGAAGGAAAATATGAATAATTATACACCTGTGCAACAAACAGCAATTACTTATATTGGCAATATGGCTTTGGCTGCCGGTGCCGGTTCAGGGAAAACCAGGGTATTAGTAGAACGATACGTTCATATTTTACGCACCCAAAAATCAAACTGCGATAATATTTTTGCGGTTACTTTTACGAATAAAGCGGCCAAAGAAATGAAAGAGAGAATTCGGGACCAGATTAAAATTTTGTTGAAGGATTCTCACAGCGGCAATGAACAGGTGTTTTTGGAAAAAACCAAACAACAGCTTGAGTATGCGCCGATTTCGACAATCCATAGTTTGTGCGGGCGAATTTTGCGGGATAATCCCGTAGAGGCGGTACTTGATCCGAATTTTAGCGTATTGGATGAGGTGCAGGCGGATTTATTGCTGAAGGAAACAGTCAATGACGTTTTACGGCGGGGAGCCAACACCGGCGCAGAATGGTTGGATAAGCTCGCTTATTCTTATGGCAAAAAAAGCTTATCGGGTGCGTTTGTAACTTTATATAAAAAATGCGAATTGCAAATCGCGTTGCAACAATTCGATCTGGAAAGCTTATTAACGCCTTATCGGCAGGGTCTGAACCAAGAAGCATCAATTAAAGAAAAACTAAAAACAGCATGCCAGGATCTGCTTGCGGCAAATTCCGGCAATGGAAAAAAGACTTTGCATGCCATGACGGTTGAGAATATAAGGGAACACTGGATGGAAGTCGAGGCTGCGATTGACCGGTATGGCAATAGTGATGATAGCCAGTCGGCGGAGCATACATTGGAACAGTATCTCGGCAGCTTGACCACCCGTGCCAAGGACAAGGAGATTGTTGCAGAAATTCAGATACGATACGAAGACTTGAAGCAGCTTGCCTTAACGCAAACCGCTTTAAAATTAATGCCGGCACTTCATCATTATTTGCTGGAGATCAGTGAGAATTTTGCCAAAAAGAAGAACAGTCTTCATGCGCTTACCTATAATGATCTAGAACAACGAACATGGAAATTATTATATGACAATAAAACTGTGTGCCGAAAATATCAAGAACGCATTCATCACATGATGGTCGATGAGTTTCAGGATACGAACGACTTGCAGCGACAGATTGTGTATTTGCTTTGTGGCGGGGATGCTGAGATCCTGTATGGTGAAAAGCTCTTTGTAGTCGGCGATCCCAAACAGTCCATTTACCGGTTTCGGGGAGCGGACGTAAGCGTTTTTGACCGCGTTTGCCGGGATATTGCCGCCGGCGGCGGGATGCTGCTGGATTTAGATACTAATTTTCGATCGGTTGCGGGCTTGCTGGAAGTATTCAATGATGTATTCGCGGATTTGATGGGTACGAGCGATGATTTGGTGAAATTTAACAATCTGCAGGCGCACCGGTTTTGTTCGGAGGATCTTCCGTGTGTTGAATTGCGTGTGATCGACAAAGGTTCCCTTGCCCCGGAGGACGAAGGGGTGGAAAAACAAGCTGAGGCGCTGGCGCAGCGGATTCGGGCCATGGTTGATCGGCGCGAGAACGTTATCCGGCAAGGCGAAAAAACAGGACCGGTTTCTTTCCGTGACATCGCGATTTTATTTTCTGCCAGTGCAACTATGCCGGTATACGAAGCTGCTCTGCAGCGTAATCGTATCCCCTATTATATTTTTGGCGGCCGGGGATTTTATCGCTGCCAGGAAATTTGCGATATGCTGAATCTTATGCGGGTTGTAGACAATTGCTACAACGAAACGGCGCTTGTCGGCGTATTGCGTTCCCCGTTTTTTATGCTGTCGGACGAGACTCTATTGTATCTAAAAATGCAAGGGGGAGCACTCTGGCAAGGGTTGAAAGAAGTCAAAAGCAATCAAGTATTGCCTGAGGAACAACAAAATGCTGCTCATTTGGCCTGGCAGACGATCAGTAAATTGCGTCATCTTTGCGGTTTTGTAAAAGTGGCTGATTTGCTGAAACTTGCTTTGGCGGAGACCGGGTATGCCGAATTGGCGCTGACAGAGTTTATGGGGCTGCAAGTTTATGCAAACATTTACAAACTGATTGCGATTGCCGAAGAGTTTCATGCAGAAGATTTTGCGACACTGAACGACTTTTTGCAATATATTGAAACACTGGCAAGTCAGCAAGCGGATGAAGGCGCAGAACAGATTGAGAGCGAAGCCGGCGATACGGTCAAACTGATGACTGTGCACAAAGCAAAGGGCCTGCAGTTTCCCGTCGTGTTTTTGCCGGAGCTGCAGCGCCGTTTTCATGAAGATACGGCATTGGCGATCTTTGATCCCTCCCAGGGTATTGGGTTGAAAGTTCCGGATAGTGCCGGGGCTATTGCGCCGACCCGCTTATACCAGGATGCTGCTGCGCGGGAACGCAAATACTCGTTTTTAGAAATGAAACGGTTGTTTTATGTAGCGGTTACCAGGGCCCAAGATTATTTGGTTTTATATACGATTATGGAAACCAGTAAAATCACCGTACAAAAAGACTTTCTGGAATTAAATACCTTCTTTAAATGGTTAGGGAAAATCTGCGGTTTTGAAGACGCTGATTCCTTGCCGGATGCTTTGCAGCCGGGAAAGGGGAAAATTCTTGTTTATCGCGATGCACCGGAGACTGTTTCCTTATCAGACATAACGATGGATCCGGAAGACAGCATTCAAAACATTGCTGTTCCGGATCCTGGCGAAATCAGCGATTTCATAGCTGCGCTCAAACCGGTGAGAGAACAAAAACCGGATACGGTCCGTTTTTTTTCAGCCAGTTCGCTGCAATTATACCGGCATTGCCCGCGTGCTTTTTTCTATCGTTATGTGGCAGGAATGCCAGCATTGGACACCCATTTGCCAGCTTCATCTCCGGGAGCAAGTGCGCCTGCCCATTTGGTGGGTTTGGCAATTCACCGTTTTTATGAGACTGTGCGGCCGGAAGACGACTTAATGGAGCGGCTCATGTCAGCGGCGCGCGAGGCGGTGCCCGCGGAGTGGGTTGATGAAGTGGCGAAGGTTTCTGTTCCTTTGGCGCTGCAATGTCGCCGCAGTGATTTTTTTCGCGGAATTACGGAGCGTATTTGGCGTCGGGAATGGCGTTTCAACTATTATTTAAATCAATTTTCGTTTACCGGCAGTGTAGATTGTTTGTTGGCTTACCCGGATGGAACGCTAGGCATTGTCGATTACAAAACCGATCTTGTCGACTCGGCCGGCTTTGCTGCCAAAGTGGAAGAATATCGCTGGCAGCTTGGGCTGTATGCACTGGCTGCGGAGGCTGTACATAAGCGGCCGGTAAAGGATGCCCGTCTGTATTTTGTCCGGCTGGACAAAACCGCAGAAGTTCCTGTTGGAAATGAACAGTTGTTGAATATCCAACAGGAACTTACAAACGCCTGCACCTACATTGCCGACCATCATGATGAGGCGGATTATTTATGTAATTCACAGTGGTGCTGTTTCTGTGAATTTACTGCGTTTTGTCCAGGTAGTCAGTCGCTATGCTAATGTCAGCTTTGTTCCTGGCGATACAATTTGAACCGGTATTTTAAACCGGCTTTCGACCGCTGACTTAAATGCTTCCGGTGATTGCGCTATGAGCGGCCAAGTGTTGTAATGCATAGGAACCACGATTCGTGGTTTTAACATTCCCGCCGCTTCTGCAGCGTCTTCCGGTCCCATGGTGAAGTTATCGCCAATTGGCAGAAGCGCATAATCAATTTTTTCCAGACGTCCCAATAGTTCCATGTCGCCAAACAAACCGGTGTCACCGGCAAAGTAAATAACGATGCCGAAGAAGTCGACGATAAATCCGCAAGCATGCCCGCCGGGAATTCCTGACCCATGAAAAGCAGGGGTGATCCGCACAGAACCAAAGTCGAATTTGTGTTTTCCGCCCAGATGCATGGCGTGTGAACTGCAGCCTTGCTGTGCACATAGGTTTGCGATTTCGGCAGTAGAAATCACCACGGCCTTGCTTCTTTGCGCGATATCCAAAGTATCTCCCAGGTGATCGCCATGGGCATGAGATACTAAGATGAAATTGCAGTCGATTTTTTTCGGATTAGCGGTGTTGAGCGGATTATTCGTAAAAAAAGGATCAAATAACAAACTTACGCCATTGTGAATCACTTGAAAACAAGAGTGTCCATAGTAATGCAATTGTGTCATGAGAAAGCCTCCTCAAACAAGATTATTCTGATTATTAAGTAAAATATTCGCGCATAACGCCCGAGTCCCTTTATTTTTTGTTTTCTGATCTTTTTAGCAGGGCAAAGCGGTCTTGTGGAGAATTTTTATATAAGTTATAATTTTTTATATGGAGGGGTATTATGATTCCGGTTATTTCTTTTGTTGGTAGATCGGATTGCGGAAAAACAACTTATTTGGAAAAGTTAATCCGAGAATTGAAGCTTCGTAATTTCAAAGTAGCTATCGTCAAACATGACGTTCATGGTTTTGAAATTGATAAGCCGGGAAAAGATACTTGGCGTCATGCTCAAGCCGGTGCAGACGTGGTCTGTATTTCTTCTCCGCAAAAAATGGCGATGATTAAAAAAGTGGATGAAGAATTGAAATTGGAAGAAGTTATCCAATATATCGATGGCGTGGACATCATTTTTACCGAAGGCTACAAGCGGGAAGCGAAAACGCGAATAGAAGTTTTCCGAAAAGCTGCTTGCGATAGCCCGCTTTGCGCAAATACAGAACTTTTGGCTATGGCTTCCGATGTTGTATTATATGATGATGTGCCAACTTTTAGCTTGGAGGACCCGGCGCCGATGGCTGATTTTTTGGTAAAGAAGGTATTGGGAAAGTAGAGGACGATAGGCATGATTGATTCCTTTAACCGGGCTATTGACTATCTGCGGGTATCTGTGACCGACCGTTGCAATTTTCGCTGTACTTACTGCATGCCGGATGAAGGCGTATCGCCTTTGCCGCATGCGGAAATATTATCTTACGAAGAAATATTACGTATGATTCGTATTGTCGGTCATCTTGGCGTCAGAAAGGTCCGCTTGACCGGAGGAGAGCCTTTGGTTCGTAAAGGAATAACCGGCTTTATCAGTCGTTTAACTGCACTAAATATAATTACTGATCTGTCGATGACAACAAATGGGAGTTTGTTGTCCGGCATGGCGCAAGAATTGAAGAAGGCGGGATTACAGCGAGTTAATATTAGTCTTGATACGGCCAATCCGGAAAAGTTCGCTCTTATAACCAGACGGGGGCGGTTGGAAGAAACGTTATCAGGAATTAAAAATGCGTTGGCTGCCGGTCTTACGCCGGTGAAGCTCAATGTCGTCCTGTCAGAACATTTTACGGATGATGACTTGATCTATTTTGTTGATTTAATTTATCGCCTGCCTGTTGCTGTTCGCTTTATTGAATATATGCCGATTGGCGCCGACAAGGCAGGAAGGGGATACAGCGTTGCGGCGGTCAAAGAAAGGATTCATAAGCTGGGAAAAGGGTTATTGCAGCCGATTGCGTTGGATACGGGCAATGGACCGGCTCGCTATTACCGTTTGCCGGGAGCCTTAGGAAGTTTTGGGTTTATTACCCCGATTTCAGAACATTTTTGTGGACAGTGCAACCGATTGCGTTTAACTGCAGATGGTAAATTTAAGCCCTGCCTATTATCGAATACAGAAATTGATGTAAAAACAGCGTTGCGATCCGGGGCGACTGACGAGGAAATCAAGCAGCTTTTTCTGCAAGCAGTTCGTGCCAAACCATCCGGACATAATTTGTGTCCGACTGACAAGCATTCTGAGGTTGACCGGCGCATGTCGCAAATTGGCGGTTAAAATGTTCCGGATTAACCTTTTCAACCAATGAACGAGCTGTTCAAAAAGGCTGAGATGCCAGGAACAAGGAGGCTTGCGATGCGTTGCGTACTCAACGTACGTAAGCAAGTAAACGCAGTTGTGACGCCGCAGATTAACCTTTTTCAACAGCTTTAGCCCGACTGGCAATACCAGTCGGGCTATCTTTAGGAAAGACAATTGGTAATACAGAACATCCCGCGATAAGGGGAATGAAAAAATGGAATTTATGAAAGCAAAAGCTTTAAATGAAGCACAGGAAATTTTGTTTAAAAGCTTAGACGGTTATGTCTTGGAAGCGGAAAAGATAGCATTGTCTAAGTCCTTAGGAAGAATTATTGCGAACGACCATGTGATGGAGGAAGATCTTCCTTCTTTTAGCCGGTCAACGGTGGATGGCTTTGCTGTGCGCAGTAGTGAACTATTTGTAGCCGGTGAAGGAATCCCTGTGGTATTGGATAATATTGGCGAAATTTTTATGGGAAGGACGACGGAACTGACCTTGGCGCCTGGGCAGGCGGCCAGCATTCCCACAGGGGGAATGCTGCCAATTGGCGCGGATGCCGTTGTCATGATTGAATATACGGAAAAACCGGACGAGAAGACCGTCCTGGTGGTAAAGCCGGTCGCTCCCGGTGAAAATGTCATTGCCAAAGGGGAAGATATGAAATCAGGAACGGTGATTGTTCATCGAGGCGAGAGAATTGGCGTGGCTCAGATCGGCGCTTTGGCGGCGTGCGGGTTTGCAGAAATTTCTGTGCGCAAGCAACCGCGAATCGGCATCCTTTCGACCGGTGATGAAGTTGTTGATATTGGGTCGAAGCCGGGAGGCGGACAAGTCCGTGATATCAATTCATACGCATTAGCGGCCATGTTGGAAGCGATCGGCTGTTCAACAATTCGTTATGGAATCATTCCCGATGATTATCAGCAGGTATTATTGGCCTTGAGGAAAGCTGTGAATGAAACTGATATGGTGCTCGTATCCGGCGGCAGTTCGGTTGGAACGAGGGACTATGCTGTTCAAGCGATAGCGGAGCTTGGGACGCCTGGAGTTTTGTTGCATGGCATTGCAGTAAAACCCGGTAAACCGACAATTTATGGTTTGATTGGTCAGGTACCGGTATTTGGATTGCCAGGGCATCCTGTATCGGCAATGACGATTTGTGAGCAATTAGTCAAACCGGTAATCGGACGATTACTTGGTCGAAGTGAATCGTTTCGGGGACGAGCGGTTCCGGCTCGCATTTCACGCAATATTGCTTCGGCGCCTGGGCGGGACGACTTTTTGCGAGTTCGCTTACTATGGAAGCAAGACGGATACGAAGCGGAACCAATCTTGGGGAAATCCGGCTTGATCAGCACAATGCTGCAGGCCGATGGCATTGTTCATATCGATACAGATTGTGGCGGGCTGTATGCCGGTGATCCGGTTATAGTAGAATTGATTTAATGCCTGAATTTTAGAATGGGGGGTCCATTTTGCGAAAGGTAAATTCATATCTGCAGTGTTTGCCCCGGGAAAAGGCTGTGCAGCTATGGTGGAATAAATTAGAAGATTGCGGGTATTTTCAAAACGTTCCATCGGAAATAATCGCTGTGCCGGATGCGCTAAACCGCGTATCTGCCAAATGTATTTTTGCAGGACGGTCTGTGCCTCATTACAATGGATCGGCAATGGATGGCATAGCCGTTCGGGCTCAAGACACGTTTGACGCTACGGAAATTGCTCCCATAAAACTGACGATATTGTCTGCAGGAACGCCTCTCGTTGCCGGCGGATGCTATATTGTCGATACAGGTGACGTATTGCCTGCGGGAACGAATGCAGTGATTATGGTCGAAGATACTCACCAACAAGGTGAAACGATTGAAATCATAGCTGCCGCCGCTCCATGGCAGCACGTTCGCATTGTTGGCGAGGACATCGCCGCAGGTGAAATGGTTTTGCCGGAAAACCACAAAATTACTCCGCCGGATATTGCCGCTTTAATGGCGTCAGGGCTGGATGAAGTGGAAGTAATTTGCCGTCCGCGCGTGGCGATCATCCCGACGGGAACGGAGCTGGTCTCATCATGGAAGGAATTAAGTCCGGGGAAAATCCTGGATGTGAATTCACATATGCTTTCCGCGCAAATTTCCAATTGGGGCGGTTTGCCTGAACGCCATGGAATTGTATACGATGACCATACGTCTTTACGGCAAGCTGTTGAAGAGTGTCTTGAACATTGCGATATGGTTGTGACAAACGCCGGGACATCGGCCGGTACGGAGGATTTTACCTCGCAAGTGTTAGCGGAATTGGGACAGGTATTGGTGCATGGAGTTGCCACCCGACCCGGAAAACCGGTTATATTGGCAATATGCAAGGGGAAACCGGTCATTGGCCTGCCAGGGTATCCTGTTTCAGCGATGTTAACTGCAGAATTATTTTTGCGGGATACGTTGTATGCAAGGCAAAAGCGTCCGCTGCCCTCCCCGCCGCAAATTTCAGCGACATTGGCCCGGCAAGTGTATTCCCCTATCGGGGTTGAAGAATATGTTAGAGTATCCTTAGGCGATGTACAGGGACACACCGTAGCCGCCCCTTTGAACAGAGGCGCAGGATTAATTTCCACATTAACAAAAGCCCGAGGCGTGATTCGAATCCCTGCGGAAGTTTCCGGGTTAGCGGCAGGCGCTTTGGTGAACGTCACGTTATTGACCGAGGAGCCGGTTACTGATGCGTTGCTGGCGGTAGGCAGCCATGATCTGTCGCTGGATATTTTGTCGGTATCTCTCCGGCGGCAAGCCGGATTAAATCTGTCCTGTGCGAATGTAGGCAGCATGGGAGGAATTATGGCGATCCGCAATAATGAAGCTCATATTGCAGGCGTTCACATCCTTGATCCGGATACCGGCGAATATAATATTTCTGCTGTCAAAAAATATTTGGCAGGCGGACGATGGCATTTAGTTCATTTGGCCATGCGGGAACAAGGTCTCATGGTAGCTCCCGGCAATCCGAAAAATATTCGAACATTAGAGGATCTGGTACAGCCCGAAGTCGAGTTTGTTAATCGGCAGCGTGGTTCAGGGACCAGGCTGCTTCTGGATTACCAACTGAAAAAAGCAGGCGTTGGCGCGGACAAAATTTCTGGGTACGATAAAGAAGCAGGGACTCATATGGCGGTTGCTGCAATGATTTCTGATGGCGTTGTTGATGCCGGAATGGGTATTCAGGCCGCTGCGAAAGCATTTGGCTTGGAATTTATTCCAATAGCGCACGAACAATACGATCTGTTGCTGAATTTCTTACCCGATGATCCTCGTTTAAGCTTGATCATCAATATATTGAAGTCAGCTGATTTTCGTCGCGAGGTAGAGGGTTTGGGGGGGTATGATTTATCCTCTTCAGGCAAAATAATAATCACTCGCTGATGTGGGAAGGATACGGGCGCATGGTAATAGAAGTGAGTATGCATGGAATACTAAATCGGCATATGCCGAACGGTTCAAGCGGAGTTTTGACGGTGGATGTGTTGGATGATATTACTGTCTTAGACTTGCTTGCGGAACTGGAAATTGACCATGCCAAAGTCTGGACCATTACGGTCAACGGGAAAAATTCGCAGTTGAAGCAAAGTTTAAAAGATGGAGACCGGCTTGCCTTATATCCGCCTGAATATTAAATTGAAGGGGGAGATCGTATGAAGTTGACGCATTTTAACGAAGCAGGTAAAGCCCATATGGTCGATGTTACAGTGAAGGACGACACTGTCCGCGAAGCTGTTGCCGAAGGAAGAATTTCCATGAAACCGGAAACCTTGGCATTGATACAACAAGGAGCATTAGGCAAAGGGGATGTTTTGGGAGTTGCCCAAGTGGGTGGGATCATGGCTGCGAAGAAAACATGGGATCTGATTCCGATGTGTCATCCTTTGCTTTTGACCGGCGTTAATATTGAGTTTCATATCAATAGCGAGATAAATGCCGTAGAAATTCGTGCGACAGTAAGCACAACAGGAAAGACCGGAGTGGAAATGGAAGCGCTTACCGGCGTTTCTGCAGCAGCTTTGACTATTTATGACATGTGTAAAGCCGTTGATCGCAGCATGACAATTGAATATGTCCGCTTAATGGCTAAATCTGGCGGAAAGAGCGGAACTTTTGTCCGCAAGGACGAGTAGGAGGGTATGAATATTTATGCATAATAATGAAGATAATATGGCTATGTTTACGATTGGAATTATCACTGCCAGTGATAAAGGGGCGCGAGGCGAGCGGGAGGATATCAGCGGGAAAACGATTGCCCGACTGTTGAAAGACATTGGGACAACGAAGGAATATACTGTGGTGCCTGATGTGCAGGAATTGATCAGTCAGGAAATCGTTCGCATGGCTGACGAATGCGGTATCGATTTGATTTTGACGACCGGTGGAACCGGATTAGGGCCGCGCGACGTTACGCCTGAGGCTACGTTAGCGGTCATTGACCGTTTAGTACCAGGGATACCGGAAGCGATTAGAGCAAAATCCTTGGAAAAAACGTCAAGAGCGATGCTGTCTCGTGCTGTAGCCGGCGTACGCGGACGAACGTTGATTATTAATTTGCCGGGAAGTCCGCGCGGCGTAGAGGAATGTTTGGAGGTTGTCTTGCCAGCATTGGAACATGGTCTGGCGATTATGAAGGGTCAAGCCAGCGAATGCGCCCGCCATTAAATAAGGTGGAAAAATTACTTGACAGGCGGATTTGCTTTTGTTAAAGTAGAGTCAATAATATAGCAGGAAATGCAATGATTGGGATAAGTAAGTCGGAAACGTCTTTCAGAGAGCCGGGGGGGGGTGAGACCCGGTAGATGGGCTGGCTGAAATACACCCATGAGCAGCAGGTTGAAAGCTTGTCGAGTAGACCGCGCCGGACTGCCACCGTTAGCAGAGGATAGGGTATCGAATGTGCACGTTCTGTACCCGAAATACGAGCGGCTTGCAATGCAAGCAGGGTGGTACCGCGGGTTTATCTATCCCGTCCCTGATTTCAGGGGCGGGATTTTTGTATGCTCGACCGGGTTTCTCACTTGTGATTTCCAGCATGTTATTCAGCAAATTGTAGCAAAAAGCAGGAGGAATAGAACATGATTATTGTGATGAGTCCGCAAGCGAGCAAAGAAGAATTGCAGCAAGTGATAGATAGGGTCGAAGCAGCCAATTGTAAAGTTCATTTGTCGGAAGGACGTGTGAGAACGATCATTGGCGTGATAGGGGAGAAGAAGTTAATGGCGGAATTGCCGCTTGAAGCGATGGATGGTGTGGAAAAAGTTGTAGAAGTGACCGAAAGTTATAAATTGGTTACGCGTGAATTTAAACAGGAAGATACGGTAATTGACATAGGCGGAGTTCTGATAGGCGGAGAAAATCTAGTAGTTATGGCTGGACCATGCGCGGTAGAAAGCCGTGAACAGCTGCTCGAATCAGCGCGGATAGTCAAAGCCGGCGGCGCGCAATTTTTGCGCGGCGGTGCTTTTAAACCGCGGACGTCCCCCTATGCATTCCAGGGATTAGAAGAAAAAGGACTTGAGTTATTAGCTGAAGCCCGCGAAAAAACAGGATTAAAGATTGTTACGGAAGTGATGGACGTTCAATCTGTTGCAATCGTAGCGGATTGTGCAGATATTCTGCAAATTGGCGCCCGGAATATGCAAAATTTCCAATTATTAAAATCAGTGGGCAGAATAAATAAGCCAGTACTGCTGAAACGGGGAATGGCAGCCACCCTGAATGAATGGCTGAACGCCGCAGAATACATTATGAATGAAGGAAATTATAACGTCATTTTATGTGAACGCGGAATAAGGACTTTTGAAGACTATACACGCAACACCTTGGATCTAAGCGCAGTGGCCGCAATTAAAATGATTAGCCATTTGCCGGTTATTGTAGATCCCAGCCATGGTACCGGCGTATGGAAGTTGGTTGGCCCGATGGCGCGGGCTGCTGTGGCAGCCGGTGCAGACGGATTAATGATTGAAGTCCATCCTAATCCGGCAGTGGCATTATCTGACGGTAAACAATCACTAACTCCGAAAAAGTTTAATCTACTGATGAAAGATCTTGCTGCAATTGCCCATGTGATGGGAAGAACATTAGTATGAAAAAATTGCACATCACCATTATTGGATTAGGTTTGATCGGCGGATCTTTGGCGCTGGCTTTTCGGCAGAATAATAAAGGCTGCCTTCAAGTAACCGGAACAGATGCGGACAGGCTGACCCGAGAACAAGCTGTGAAATTACAGATCGTGGATATTGTGGTCGAGGATGTTTGTGACAGTGTACGGGATGCGGATCTTGTATTTCTGTGTACACCCGTTTTGCAAATCGTCCCGTTGGTAGAAAAAATCGCTCCACATCTTAAACAAGGCGCTATTCTTTCCGATGTGGGAAGTACCAAACAATATTTGCAGGAAGAATTGACAAAAATATTGCCCAATCACATTCATTATATTGGCGGTCATCCGATGGCTGGCAAAGAAAAAAGCGGCATTACGGCCGCGGATAAAGATCTTTTTCGCAATAAATGGTACATCCTCATGTCGGGTGCAAAAGCTTCTTCACAGGCTATCGCATTATTAGAGGAACTGATTTCTTCAACCGGCGCAATCCTCACTACCATGGATACCGGAACGCATGACCGGTGTACGGCTGTTCTCAGTCATGTTCCGCACCTGGCGGCTGCTGCGTTGGTGAATTTACTCGAAGAGTGTCCCGATCCGGGTCATGGCCGGCAGTTGGCCGGAGGCGGTTTTCGCGATACGACGCGGATTGCCTCCTCCAATGCCGATATGTGGGCCGATATTTGTATGACCAACCAAGAAGCAATCAGTGATAGTTTAGAGAAGATGCAAATCATGCTGCAAGGGTTGAACGAAAAAATTCGTAGAGGAGACCGTCAGGCCGTACATGCTTTTTTCCATAATGCGAAAATGAGAAGAGATGAATTGTTGGCTTGTTTGCCTGAGAACAGCGATTAACAAATTATTCAGCGGGTCACTTTGCTCCACTGTGCGTTAATAATTTGCGCCATTAATTTTTTCCCTTCAATATCGAGATGCAGGCCATCGACGGCAAAATGATCCGGCAGGCTGCGATCGGGATCCATAAAATATGGTTCGAGGTCGATCACATAACGTTGTTGCCGAATAAACCGGTTTACAATATCAAACCGTTCGCGCCAATCGGGGACGGTTTCTTCATTGAAAGCGCGAAGAATGAATTCAGGGTTTATGGGCGGCAATGTCATAAAAATCGGCCGAATTCCGTTCGCGAGACATTTTTCGCGCACGATGGTAAGATCTTTTATCACTTGCGAAGGGGCAGCTCCGCCGCGAAGGCTGTTTGTCCCTCCGAGAATAATCAAATATTTCGGATGAAATGGCAGCACTTCTTCTTCGAAACGGTCCACCATTGTTTCGGACGTGTCACCGCTTCGACCTAGATTAACGGTTGGGAAATTTAAATAAGTTTGAAAACTATATTCCCAATCTGATGGGGAATATGAGATTGCACCCCCGCCGTGGGTGATACTATCGCCGTAACACGCAGAATAGTTGCCTTTGCTCAGATCGACCACAAAAGGCTGTGCATCCGAAAAAATGCCCACAGTCTGTCCGTCATTATCCAATCCGCGCACTCGCCAATAATAAATTCCCGGTATGATCCTAGCTTCATCATCGTAACAGTCAAACGCAATGACTTGCTTACTCCATATCCGATGGACGGAGGGTGCAGTGCCGTTCGGGTTTTCGGGCGGCGAAGAAGTAATCTCCACTTCATAGCGGGTGGCCCCGCGAATGGGGATCCAGGAATAAGCCGGGTAAAGCGGCGTCGGCATGCCGTTTTGATTAAAGGTGGTATTGAGAAGCGGTTTAAGCGGCCGTTTGATTGAACGGTCAATAAAAATTTCCCCGGCATCAGAAAAAACGCCCATCGGCGAACCCGTATAATCCAGAGCCCTCACCCGCCAGTAAAAATGATTGCCGGCATGATTTTCCAAACTGGCGTTAAAGCCGTTATTGAATATTTCGCGCGAGGTGGCTATGCGGTACATGGAAGGCTCAATATCATTCGGATTTTCCGGCGGTTGACTTAGCAATTCAATTTCATAAAATACGGCGCCCTGTACTACGCTCCATGCAAGCATAGGCTGTTCCGGAGCAGGAGATTCTGCAGGATATTTTGAAAGCAGTTGCGGTTTTACCTGGGCAAAGTCTTTCGGAGTGACTTTCATGACTTCTGCTAAATTAACCGCATCGGAAAAAGAACCAATCGGGTTATTAAATAAACCGCGCGCCGAAACCCGCCAATAGGTACGAAAAGGGAAGCTCTGGTTAATAATCAGGGTTTTATCCCAGGTGCTATATTTGGCGATGATTTTGGACTTTGGCATTTTTTTCTGATCACTGACAGGAGGCGTACTTAATATTTCTACTTCGTAATGAACCGGTAAGAGGAATTTTGTCCAAGTGAGAAGATATTCATTGCTTTGCTCGGTGACTTCAAGGTCTGGTTTGTAATCGAGCACACCGAAGAACAGGCTGCTTTCAAAACTGATGACAGCGATCAGCAAGACAGCGATGAGGGTAGAAATAAAGCGCTTCATGCTAAGTTCACCTTCTTTATCTTCGTTAACAGCCTAAGGCTCACTGAATGAAAAGGAATTGCGCTGTTTATGGCGAATTCCTTTTTTAGTACACCAGAAAGTATAAATTTTTTTTATCTGGTGTACATAAGTGCAACCAACGGCTTCCGCCGTCGCTATAAAAGTTCGGCGCAAGCCGGGTTTTCTAAAGTTTTGTGAAAAGATGCGGAGGGATTTTGATGTCGGAATATGCAAACATGCCGCCCCAAGAAATACGCAAATTATTCCGGGCCAACAAATTAGTTCGGCCAACCTCGGGAATGGCAAAAGGCTTTACGCAAGCCAATCTGGCCATCTTACCACGTGAACTGGCCTTTGATTTCTTACTGTTTGCCCAACGTAATCCCAAACCATGTCCGGTACTTGATGTCACTGAAATGGGTTCAGCTGAACCTCGCTTGATGGCGCCTGGAGCGGATTTGCGGTTCGATATCCCGAAATATCGAATTTATCGTCATGGTGAGTTGGTGGAGGAAGTTTTGGATTTGGCAAAATATTGGCGTGATGATTTGGTCGCTTTTTTATTAGGCTGCAGTTTTACTTTTGAAACGCCGCTTCTGGACGCCGATATTCCGATCCGTCATATTGAAGAGAACTGTAATGTTCCGATGTACATCACGAATATTGAATGCCAGAGGGCAGGCGTATTTCATGGTCCTGTTGTGGTTAGCATGCGGCCGATCCCCCAAGCAATGGTTATCCGTGCGGTACAGATCACATCACGGTTTCCGGCAGTGCATGGTGCACCGATCCATTTGGGTGATCCGGAAGCCATCGGCATTAAGGATATTGCAAAACCCGATTTCGGCGATCCCGTTACCATCCGTCCAGGTGAAGTACCGGTATTTTGGGCTTGTGGAGTTACGCCGCAAGCGGTTGCCATGACTGTAAAACCGGAATTGATGATTACGCATGCGCCTGGGCACATGTTTATTTGCGACGTGAAAGACCATAATATGTCTGTTTTGTAAGAGTCAGATAGCTAAATCAAACAATATTGTTTTCTGGACAAAAATGGGAAGAAAAGGGATAGGCAAGGCCATTCCCTTTTCGTTTTTTTTTGACAGGATAATTTCAATTTCAGGCATTTGTTTTGTTTGCCGGCTGCCGGGAAGTAAGTGCAGATTTAACGATAACACCAGGAATGTTGCCAAGTTTGCCGGTTAGTGCGCCAACCTCATCGGTGCTGCCCTCAATTAGAAGCGCAATCAACCCGACATTTTCTTCCTGTTTAGGAATTCCCATCCGGCCAATGATGATTTGACCGTATCCACTAATAATACTATTCACTTTGTCGGCGACAGCATGCGGATTATTAAGAACAATCCCAATTACGCCAATCCTTTTGGACATTGAATGAATCCTCCTTTGAGAAGCGAACCTGCCTGTCCGGTTATTCTTTCATGAGTGATGTTATTATACAATACATTAAAAAATCCTGCAATTTGCACTTTGCTGAAGGATAACAACTTAATCTGTGCAGGGGCAGGAGTTGACGGCTTGAAAGGCAAATAAGTATACTAAAGGAATGATCCTTCTGATTGTCTATAAATAGAAAGCAACGGAGGAGTATGGGGCGTGGAGCTGTTTTTGTTTTTTAAGGGGATTCTTGTTGGATTTTCTATTGCCGCTCCGGTAGGGCCGATCGGCATTCTATGTATTCGCCGTACCTTTGCCAAGGGCCGGGCCTATGGATTTTACTCCGGTTTGGGAGCGGCGACGGCCGATGCAATATATGGAGGAATCGCTGCCTTTGGACTTACTTTTATTTCCGATTTTATGATCAGCCAAAAACTGCGGCTATCCATTGCGGGTGGCATTTTTCTTTGTTGGCTTGGGATTAGGGCGTTTTTAAGCAAACCTTTGCAGGGAGAAACCTCGATCGATGTGTCCAGCAATGGATTGCTGGGAGCGTATCTGTCCACATTTGCATTAACTTTGACTAATCCGCTGACAATCATTGCTTATGTAATGATTTTTGCCGGATTGGGGTTGGCCGATGCCGGAAAAAACTATTTTTCCGCTGTTATTATGGTTTTGGGGGTGTTTACCGGCTCTGCAATTTGGTGGTTTTTTCTTAGTGCCGGTATTAGCTTTTTCCAAATACGGCTTAGTCCGAAATGGCTCGTGTTAGTGAACAAACTATCGGGGCTCATTCTCTTTTTATTTGGGGTCCTGGTATTTTGGAGCATTGGCAGTTAAACGAAATTATTTAAACGGGAAAGGACTTGTATGTTATGGAACCGCTCATTTCACAAGCAAAGACGATGCATCATTCGCTAATTGAAATCCGTCGCGCCATTCACCGCTATCCGGAAATCGGATTTCAGGAACACCGAACATCCCAGTTAATCCGTACTATATTGCAAAGTTATGGCGTAGAGATTCTCCCATTAAACAAGGAAACAGGCGTTGTTGGAATTATTGAAGGAAAACAGCCGGGAAAAGTTGTCGCATTGCGGGCGGATATAGACGCGCTGCCTGTCCAGGAGGAAAACGACGTATCTTACCAATCACAGACCCCCGGTGTGATGCATGCTTGCGGTCACGATGCGCACATTGCCTGTTTGCTGGGAGCAGCCCGCTTGTTAGTGCAGCGTCGGAACGAACTGAAAGGGACAGTGAAGTTGCTTTTTCAGCCGGCGGAGGAGCTTTTTGGCGGGGCGCAGTCGTTGATTGATCAAGGAGTACTTGCTGCACCCAAAGTGGATGTGATTTTTGGTCTGCATACGAAACCGGATATTCCGGTTGGCAAAATTGCCTTTAAATCCGGTCCATTGATGGCAGCCGTGGATGTTATTCGTATTACAGTACAGGGAAAGGGCGGGCATGGCGCCATGCCGCATACAACCCTTGATCCAATTGTCGCGGCCGCGGCTATTATTCAGGGCGCGCAGACCATTGTCAGCAGACAGGTAAATCCGTTGGATGCTGTTGTTATTTCTTTTGGCAGTATTCATGGCGGTGAAGCCAATAATGTGATCCCGGAAAAAGTCGAAATATGGGGTACCGTGCGAACTTTTTGTCCGCAGCTGCGAAGCGGGATGCCGGAACGTCTCCGTTCGATGGTCACTCACATTGCCGCTGCGATGAATACAGAAGTCGATATGATGTATCGCCACGACCTGCCTGCCGTGATTAATCCGGAGAATTTGCAAAAATTTTGCCGGCAATCATTGGAAAAAGTAGTCGGCGCCGAAGGATTGGTTGCAGCATTCCCTTGTATGGGCGGTGAAGATTTTGCCATCTATCAGCAACAGACGCCGGGAGTTTATTTTTGGCTTGGTACCGGCAGCCAGTCAATCGGAATGGATTTACAGTGGCACCATCCGAAATTTGACATTGATGAAGGTGCATTGCCCTATGGGGCGGCAGCTTTATCCCAATTAACGTTGGATTACTTGCAGGATTTTGCTGATTAGCCGCTAATGTACTAAAAGATCAAGTTTCCCAGCAATCACAATTTATGTGTGCGAAATTAGAGAGGGGTCATCAAATTGAAGAAAGACGTCAAACAGCTGGTACAGGAACAACATGAAGCGGTGGTAGCCTTACGGCGCTATTTCCACATGTATCCCGAATTAAGCACCCAAGAATTCAATACCCAGAAAAGAATTATGGCAGAACTGACAGCGCTGGGTCTGAAACCGCGGCCGATAGCCAACACAGGCGTCATTGCCGAATTAGAGGGCGCGAAACAGGGCCCTACTTTGGCAATTCGTGCTGATATAGATGCACTGCCGATCCAGGATGAGTGTGAGCAATCGTATCAGTCGCAAAATCATGGCGTGTGCCATGCCTGCGGTCATGACGGGCACATTGCCATGCTGCTGGGTGTTGCCAAGGTATTAACCGAAATGAAAGAAGAGTTGGCCGGTAATGTCCGTTTTTTGTTTCAGCCGACGGAAGAAAAATTTCCCGGCGGAGCGTTATCTCTCATTGCAGAGGGCGCATTGGACGGCGTGGATATGATTATCGGCGCTCATCTGTGGCAGCCCGTTCCAATTGATGCAATCGGGATTGCCTACGGAAGAATGATGGCGGCGCCCGATGAGTTTGCCATTACTGTAAAAGGCCGTGGAGGACACGGTTCAATGCCTCATCAAACCGTCAGCGCATTACTGGTTGCTGCACAAATCGCCACTGCACTCAGTTCTGTGACCAGTCTGAGTGTCGATCCGCTGGAAGCAGCGGTATTGTCAATCGGTTCCTTCCATTCGGGCGAAGTGTTCAATATTATCCCTGATACTGCTGTCATGAAAGGGACTGTACGGTCATTTGAACAGCAAGTCAGGCTAAAGGTATTTGAACGAATTGAACAGATCACCAAAGGGATCTGTGAAGCAGCCGGCGCAACCTATTCCGTTGATAAAATCTTCGGGTTCCCGCCGGTGATCAATGATTTGGCGATTACTAAAACTTTTGCCGAAGTTGGCGCCGAAGTATTGGGGAATCAAGGTGTGACTCAAATTCAACCATCCATGGGCGGAGAGGATTTTTCCTATTTTCAGGAAAAAGTTCCGGGAGCATTTATTTTTGTTGGAATTGGCAATCCGGAAAAAGGGATTGTTTATCCTCACCATCACCCCAAATTTGATATGGATGAAAAGGCGTTGGCAAACGGAGTAGAAGTGATGGCCAGAACAGCACTAAAACTCTTATCCTAAAAACGTGATACGGACCACATCATCTTATATAGTTCGTTTTTAATCCTGCCTTTCGGGGTAGGATTTTTTTTTAATCTGTGGAATGATATAATGTTGATGCATGGAAATGAAATAATGGAATGGGTGATTTTTTTTTGCGCGATGAAATCCGGGGATATATGGCAGTGGCCGTCGCAGCAGTTTTGTGGGGCGTTGGCGGATCTGTTGCAAAATTAATGTTTAATCAGGCGATGAGTCCTTTTTTGCTTGTAAAGTTACGGCTCTCATTGTCTTTTTTGGTGTTGGCGGTAGGCTTGTATTTTTACAAGCCGGAATTGTTGAAAATTTCTAAGCGGGATATTGGCTATTTTGCAATTTTGGGGATCTTCGGCATGTCGGCGGTCAATTTTTTTTATTACTTTACAATCTTGTCCACAAATGTGGCGACGGCGGTTTTTCTGGAGTATTTAGCACCTGTGTTTATGGCTGCCTATGCTGTTCTTTGGCAAAAAGTTTCTCTTGGCTGGTTTCGCGGCGGGGCGGTTTTTTTGGCTACGTTTGGCGGGTTGCTGATTTTGCTGGGAACGGGAGATTTGGCATCAATCAGTATGATGGGAGTGGCCAGCGGACTTTTGTCAGCTGTATTCATGGCCTTTAATACTATTTTTGGCCAGCGGGCAGTCCGTCAATATCAGCCTGTTACGGCACTGCTTTATTCGATTGGTTTTGGAGCTTTGTTTTGGTGGGTTATCCTTCCTCATGGCTGGGAAAGCGAAGGGATCACAGCTGCTCATTTGGGGATGTTGTCGTATGTCGTCATATTTTCTACAATTATACCATTTTTGTTGTATTTCATAGGAATGCGTTTTTTGCCGCCGACTAACGTAGGGGTAACCGCTTGTATGGAACCTGTTTGGGCGTCATTGGTTGCTTATTGGGTATTAGGGGAAACAATGAGCGTTTTGCAAATGGCTGGCGGTGCATTGGTTGTTATTGCGGTTATTTTGCTGCAATTGAATTTTAAATCTAAACCGGATATTGGGGGTAGTTGAGATGCATATTGTTTTGGTAGAACCCGAAATTCCCGGCAACACTGGGAATATTGCCCGCTTATGTGCGGCTACGGGTTTCGAATTGCATTTGGTTCGTCCGTTGGGCTTTTCGATTGAGGACCGTTATTTGAAACGAGCCGGGCTTGATTATTGGCATTTGGTTACAGTTCACTGCCACGATAGTTTTCCTGAATTGGCCGAGCAATACGCCGGTCATGCTTTTTATTTTAATACGACAAAAGCGCAAAAAAAATATACGGATATTTCTTTTTCGCAGGATGATTTTCTGGTTTTTGGCAAAGAAACAGCAGGCTTGCCGGAAGATTTGCTTGCGGCTAATGAAACGCATTGCATCCGGGTTCCAATGTTGGAAGACGCCCGATCGCTGAATCTTTCCAATGCAGTCGCCGTTGTGGCGTATGAAGCCTTGCGGCAAATGAATTTTCTTTCATTGCGCTAACAAAGAGTTGGCTTATTTCCTCGGAATAATGAAACGGAAATTTTATCAAGCAGGATTTTTAAGGATTGCCATGGAAGCAATATCAACGTACTGTTGAAAGTAGAAGTAAGGAAATAAGTATTATATAAGATAAGGTGGAATGAATATGAATATTCATGATAAGGCTCATGATCTGGCAAAGGCGTTGAATACTTCCGACGAATATCAGGCTGTTTTGAAAGCCAAGCAACCGCTTGCTGCCGACCCTGCCGCAAAAAAAATGGTGAATGATTTTTTTGCCAAACAAATGGAAGTTGAGTATGCAGCGTTATCCGGCGCGCCTGAGGATAAGGACAAGAAAGAGCAATTACAGAAGATGATTGAATTGATCCGCTATAATAAAACTGCACTGGACTATATACAAGCGCAGGGACGTTTCCAAATGGTTATGAATGATATTTCGAAAATTATTGCCGAATCGGTAGCTGAAGGACTAGATATTCTTGGAAAAAAATAAATGTTCACGAGCGGTTTTACAGGAAATACAAAAAAGTTTACCATCAACCCGCATGCTATTTTCGGAACCGCTGGCAAAATATACGACGTTTAAAATTGGCGGGCCTGCTGATTGTATTATTTTTCCGTCTTCCGTTCAAGATGTTGCGACTGTACTATCTCTAACGAATGAACAGCAGGTTCCTCTAACAATATTGGGAAATGGATCCAATGTACTTGTTTTGGATGGCGGAATACGGGGCATTGTGTTGAAATTTGACAAGGATTTTGCCGGCATCCGCCATGAAGGCGCCCGAATTGTTGCCGGCGCAGGCGCATTATTGTCTGATGTATCCACTTATGCTTCAAAACAAGGGTTAACGGGGTTTGAATTTGCAATCGGCATTCCTGGCAGTGTCGGTGGTGCAGTGTTTATGAATGCCGGAGCGTATGAAAGCGACATGAGTTGTGTCGTCAATTCTGTAACGGCTGTATCGCCTTTAGGCGAGATAAGGCGATTTTCCCGCCAGGACATTGCTTTTCGTTACCGGCATAGTGTTTTTCAAGAAAATCATTACGTGGTTTGCGAAGTGGAAATTGATTTACAAAAAGGCGAAAATAATCATATTTGCCAAAAAATGAACGAATTAACTCTTCGTCGGGAAAGCAAACAGCCCATTGAACTGCCAAGTGCGGGCAGCACGTTTAAACGGCCGCCCGGCCAATTTGCCGGCACATTAATTGATCAGGCCGGACTCAAAGGATTTAAAATCGGCGGCGCGCAAGTGTCGGGCAAACATGCCGGCTTTGTTGTGAATGCCGGAGGAGCGACTGCGCAAGACGTACTGACTCTCATTCAGGAGGTTCAACGTCGGGTGCAGAACCAGTTTGGGGTACTATTACAGCCGGAAGTGCGTGTTTTGGGAGAAGAATCCGATCATTGAAAAGGATGTGGCTCTATGCGGTTGACTTTTCTGGGAGCAACGATGATGGTTACCGGATCATCTTATTTGCTGGAAGCGGATAATAAGAAAATTTTGATCGATTGCGGCATGTTTCAGGGATCCAAAGCTGTGGTCTTATTGAATAAACGAGGGTTCTTATTTAATCCTGCTGAGATTGATTGCGTACTTTTGACTCACTCGCACATTGACCACAGTGGATTGTTGCCTAAGCTTTGCAAAGAAGGCTTTAAGGGCGAAATTTATGCTACCAAAGTCACCACGGAGTTGGCGGGTATCATGCTGCCGGACAGTGCGCACATCCAGGAATTCGATACGGAAATTGCAAACCGCAAAGGCCGTCGTGCCGGTCGTGCCATGGTGCAGGCGTTATATTCGGTGGATGATGCGTATGAATGTTTGGAACATTTTAGGCCGGTCGCGTATGATACGAAACTTTCTTTGTCTCCGCAAGTTTCCGTTACTTTTCGGGATGCGGGACACATCCTTGGGTCTTCTATACTTGAAGTGTGGGTCGACGAAGGAGGACAAAACACGAAACTTGTTTTTTCCGGTGATTTAGGCCAGAAAAATCAGCCGATTATCAAGGATCCGACAATAATTGAAGCTGCGGATTATGTTATCACCGAAGCCACCTACGGCAATCGACTTCATGACCACTATGACAAGCAAGAGCGGCTGGCAAAAATTATTAATGAGACGGTGCGACGAGGCGGAAATTTAATCATTCCTGCTTTTGCAGTCGGGCGTACGCAAACGCTGCTGTATTATTTACGGGAACTTTTGAAAGAAAATAAAATTCCTGATATTCCGGTGTTTATTGACAGTCCGCTGGCTATCTCCGCTACCGATATCTTTATGCGCAATCCTCAAGAGTATGATCAGGAAGCTTATAATCTGCTAATCAAGGATCGCTCCAATCCTCTTCATCTGCCGCAGTTGATTTTTACCAGAACAGCGGATGAATCCAAGCTTTTGAATAAACTGGAACAGCCGTCAATCATCATATCCGCAAGCGGCATGGCCGAGGCGGGCAGAATTCTGCATCACTTAAAACATAATTTATGGCGTCCGGAAGCCAGCATCCTGTTCGTTGGCTATCAGGCAGAAGGCAGTATGGGGCGTCGTCTTCTTGACGGCGAAAAAAAAGTGCGGATTATGAACGACGAGATTAGTGTCAAGGCATCGATTTACAATATAGACGAGTTGTCGGCGCATGCGGATCAAAGCGGACTGCTTGATTGGTTAAGTCATTTCCAAAATGTTAAGCCTGCCAATGTTTTTGTTATTCATGGTGAGGCGGAGGCGACGGAAACGTTTGCCGCTCTGATCAAAGAAAAGCTGGAACTGCCGTCATACATTCCGCATTATGGCGATACAGCTGTGATAAGCGGCCGCGAATGGCGGATTGAACCATCAACAGTTTCAGTGGTTGTCCCCGCTATTCAGCAATTACGTGATGCTTTTGCGCAAATCGAAGAGGAATTCGCGTCATATCGGCGCGGTGTAGAAAAAGAGGCGGCGGAAAACGTAAAGAAAGTTCCGGATATTATGCGTAAGCTGGAAAGAATACAAACTGTCATTCGCAGGACAGCAGGCAAAGATTAACTTCACCTGGATTAAGTCTGCATTGATCAATATGAAGTTTAGTGATGGTATTTATTTTCATTCTATAGTATAATAAAAAGGTTAATAATGAATTACTGGGATGCATTAAGAAAGGCCTTGCATCTCTTTTCTTTTCGGTTGCAGTTATTATCGCGGTTCCGGAAAATTAACGCCAGCAAGTATTAGGAGGGTTTGAATATGAAACGAAATGATTTACGCAATGTGGCCATTATTGCCCACGTTGACCACGGTAAAACAACACTGGTAGATGCGATGCTGAGACAAAGCGGGGTATTCCGCGCCAATGAGCAGGTTGCCGAACGCGTGATGGATTCCAATGATTTGGAACGGGAACGCGGAATTACCATCCTGTCCAAAAATACGGCCGTCATGCACGACGGGATTAAAATCAACATCGTCGATACTCCCGGACACGCTGATTTTGGCGGTGAGGTTGAACGGGTATTGAACATGGTCAATGGAGTGCTTCTATTGGTTGATGCATTCGAAGGACCGATGCCGCAGACCAAGTATGTTTTGCGTAAGGCTTTGGAACAAAAATTAAAACCGATTGTTGTCATTAATAAAATCGACCGCCCGGATGAGCGGGTTAAAGATGTAGTGGATGAAGTTCTGGAGTTATTCATGGAATTGGATGCTACCGACGAACAGCTTGATTTCCCTGTTGTCTATGCGTCAGCCCGTGCCGGGGTTGCGAAATTGGCTATGGATGATGAGAGTACGGATCTGGCGCCGTTATTTAAGATGTTAATTGATGAAATCCCTGCACCGCAGGGAGATATTGAAGGCCCGTTGCAGATTATGATTACGACACTGGATTATGATGATTATGTCGGTCGGATTGCAATCGGACGTGTGATCCGCGGACGGGTTTATAACGGTCAGCAGGTTTTCATTTTGAATGGCGAAAGTGAACGCAAGGCGAAAATCGGCCGTTTATACACCTATGAAGGATTGAAACGAACGGAAGTGCCGGAAGCTGCATTAGGCGATATTGTGGCGATTATCGGTTTGGACGACGTCAATATTGGCGAAACGATTGCTGACCCGGAAAACCCGGAAGCATTGCCGATGATAAACATTGATGAACCGACTTTGGCAATGGTATTTCGAGTGAATAACAGCCCGTTTGCCGGTAAAGAAGGTCAATTTGTGACTTCTCGCCATCTGCGCGACCGTTTGTTTAAAGAAGTTGAAACCAACGTGAGTATGCGGGTGAATGAAACGGACAGCCCGGATTCTTATGAGGTTTCCGGTCGCGGCGAACTGCATCTTTCCATCCTGATCGAAACGATGCGCCGCGAAGGTTTTGAGTTTCAGGTCGGTAAACCAAAAGTAATTTTAAAGAAAATTCATGGGCAGGTTTGCGAGCCGATGGAGTTATTAACGATTGATGTCCCGCAAGATTTTATGGGTCCAGTAATGGAAGCGCTCGGAACCCGTAAGGCGGAAATGATCAATATGACGGAAATTGCCGGGTATTTACGGTTGGAGTTTATTATTCCTGCCCGGGGATTGATTGGTTTCCGTTCCGGCTTTTTGACATTAACCAAGGGAAACGGGATTATGCACCATGTATTTCATGGCTATGCGCCGTCAAAAGGAGAAATTCCGGTTCGATCACGCGGCGTGCTGGTGGCTTTTGAAAACGGTGAAACTACGGCCTATGGCATTAACAGTGTCCAGGACCGCGGAACGATGTTTGTCGTTCCAGGGCAGGAGATTTATGAGGGCATGATTGTCGGCGAAAATGCCCGGGAGTTAGACATGGAAGTGAATCCATGCAAAAAGAAGCATGTTACCAATATGCGATCGAGCGCTGCGGATGACGCCGTACGTCTTACTTCCCCGCGTATTCTCAGTCTGGAGCAAGCGTTGGAATACATTAATGATGATGAAATGGTAGAGGTAACGCCGAAAAGCATTCGTTTGCGAAAAGTGATTTTGAATCGCCAATTGCGGGCTAGAGATCGAAAAAATAGCGGTGTTGCTGCAGAATAAAGTAAACATTGTTGCAGATGGAGTCGAGACTCCATCTGCAACAATGCAAAATATAAATTATTTTTAAAATGTTAAATATTTTTTCAGGATAATGCAGGAAATTTGTTAAGATTGTCGAATATTTACCAAAAAATGGTCAGTCGGTTGCGATTCTTTTGGTGGAGGCGGAAATTATGGCGAGTGAAATAATGGAGAAACTAACGAATTTTTTTATGACCCCAGAAGAGACGACACCTATGGTGGAGAGCGAACAGACTAGATCATCAGGGCGGGAGTCCCATCTGCGCTTACATAAAGCGACGAAGTCTACCGATCTGAAAGTAGTTGTCTGTTCACCCACGAATTTCGACGATGTTTGTCTTTATGCCGATTATCTTAAGTTAAACACTGCACTTATCTTGAATTTTGAGAGAGTAGACGCCAATTTACAACAAAGAGTGAGCGATTTTTTGGATGGGGTTTGCAAGGTTACCGACGGATCTGTACAGCGGATATCAGAGTCTTTGGTCATGTATGTACCGGCAGGAGTGGCAATTTCCAAAGAACTTTATGCGTTTTCGATTCCGCCCTACGTAAAACCAGGCAACACTCACTAGAAACATCAGAATCATTGCCCTGTTTTACGGAATGGGTAATTGAGATCGGTATTTTTGCCGATCTTTTTTTATTTTCATCTATTCTTGCCGGCAAATTAGTTTTGATCTGGCGCTCATGGGACTTGCACAAGCCAAGCCCCGTTTTATTTGTTATAATAATGTTAAATCAACAGCATAGATTGATATGCTGCGACTGTATACGGCATAAAATAGGCAGGTGCATAATGAGTTCATTTTCTAAGAGAGCGGCAGATATTGTTTTGTTCAATGGAGTAGTTTATACTGCTGATGATGCCGATACGGTCCATGAGGCATTAGCTGTTAAAGAGGCCAAAATTGTTTTTGTTGGCAGCAATGAAGACGTTTACAGTTATATTGGCGAAGAAACCAAGACTTTGGATCTGTTGGGAAAAATGGTTATCCCGGGCATGATAGACAGCCATATTCATCCTCCGGGACTATCTCTGATGGAGTTGTATGAAGTCCAATTGTTTGATTTCCACAGCCGGGAAGAATATGTTGCTGCCGTTAAAAAGTTTATTGATGAACATCCGGATTGCCGTGCAGTTTATGGCCGGGGCTGGTCATGGGACGTATTCAGCGGGGAAGAATTATCCAAAGGACCCCGGAAGGAATATTTGGATGCTGTGACAACGGATATCCCGATAGTGTTGAGAGCGAATGACGGTCACACGCTTTGGCTGAATTCGAAAGCGTTGGAGGTCAATGGCATCACTGAGAGCACCCAAACACCTCCGGGTGGAGTTATTGAACGGGAGCTCTACAGCGAGAAATTATGGGGCACATTAAAAGAAAGCGCCATGTGGCTTGTTGCGTTGCCGGAATACAGCATCATGCAATATATGGAAGCGATGGTTTCCTTTCAAACAAAAATGCATCGCTTTGGGATCACGGGAATATTCTGCATGGCAAGTCTGATTTTTAAAATGATTTACGAAGCTTGCGGCGAATTGATAAAACAGGGTAATTTGCAGCTTTGGGTTCGTGGCGCCATGACGGTGAACCCTCACGATGATCTGACTGCACAAATTGATGCGATCAATGCAATGCGGCGGAAATATAACACTCCATACCTGCAGGTGACGGCCGCAAAATTTTTTACTGACGGCGTTATTGAAGGCGGAACAGGTCATTTGCTTGCGCCATATAAGATAGAAGCGGGCAAAGGACCGAATCATTACGGCGATTTTTTATGGGATGAAAAAAAATTGAAACGGGCTTTTTTTGAAGCGAATAAAAATGGTCTGCAGGTTCACGTTCATTCTACGGGTGACGCTTCAACCAAAAAAGTGTTGGATGCATTTGATTTTGTTCAAACACAACTTCCCAACAGTGATGTCCGTAATACGATAACTCACCTGCAGCTTGTTGATAAAAACGATATTCCAAGGTTTAAAGAACTGAATGTGGTTGCCAGTGTACAGCCATATTGGCATTTTAAAGGGCCTAAATGGTGGCATAGAGTAGATTTTCAGTTTTTGGGAGAAAGGGCGGAAGAAGAATTTCCGTTGGGAATATTTTTTGCTAACGGGATAAAGGTCGCTTCTTCATCCGATTATCCGGCGACCGTTGATCCTAATCCGCTGCGTGCGATAGACATCGGGGCGACCCGCAATATCGACAACGGGTCCTTTTATGGACTTGAGGATATCACTGATATGGATGATAGCAGGTACCTGTTAAATAAAAATGAGCGGGCGTCTGTACAGCAAATGATAAAAAGTTTTACTATTCATGCGGCCTATGCACTGTTTTTGGACAAAGAAACCGGTTCTATTGAGGTGGGAAAGTTTGCTGATTTGGCAGTGCTGGACCGGAATATTTTTCGTGTAAATCCGGCTGATATCGACAAAGCCAAAGTGGTTATGACGTTTTTTAACGGCAAACTGGTGTATCATGATCCATCATGCAGTTCATTTCATTCGCGATGATCTTCGTCAACGAAAGGATACAGGTAAGGAGTAATTTATGAAAGAAAATTTTGTCCACCTCCATGTACATACCGAATATAGTTTGCTGGATGGCGCCGGACGGATTGGAAGTTTGGTAGCCAAGGCGGCCCAGCTGGGCATGAGCGCTGTTGCGATCACGGATCACGGAACGATGTACGGGGTAATCGATTTTTACAAAGAAGCCCGAAAGCATGGTGTTAAACCGGTTATTGGCTGTGAAGTGTATGTTGCGCCGCGATCCAGGTTCGAAAAAAATGCAGTGGATGGCGAATCGTACTATCATTTGATATTGCTTGCTGAGAATAACCAAGGATATCGCAATTTGGTGGAATTGGTGTCGCGTGCCAATTTAGAAGGGTTTTATTACAAACCGCGTATCGACTTTGAATTGCTAAAAGAATATCATGAAGGTCTTATTTGTCTAAGCGCGTGCATTGCCGGTGAAATTCCAACCCGGTTGCTGAAGGATGATTATGAAGGCGCGGAAAAAATTCTCGTCAATTACCTGGAATTGTTCGGAACGGACCGTTTCTATTTGGAATTGCAGGATCATGATATGCCGGAACAAAAACGCGTCAATTCCATGCTGCTCGAGTTATCGAAAAAATATGCGGTTGGATTAGTTGCTACCAATGATATTCACTATATTGATAAAAAAGATGCGGAATGTCACGATGTGCTGCTATGTATTCAGACTGGTAAAATGGTTGATGATCCCGGGCGCATGCGTTTTCCCAATCAGGAATTTTATCTGAAAAATGTGCAGGAAATGCAGGAATTATTCGCTCAATATCCGGATGCCATTGAGAATACCTGCCGGATTGCAGAACGCTGTAATGTAACACTTGATTTTGACCAGCGCTATTTACCTGAATTTCCCGTTCCCGATGGGTTAACTCCGGATGATTATTTGCGCCGTTTATGTGAAAAGGCGTTGCCTGTACGCTACCAGGCCGTTACCGAAGCTGTCCGGGAACGCATGGAATACGAACTGTCGATTATCGCCAGCATGGGTTTTTCCGGCTATTTTTTGGTTGTTTGGGATTTCATCAATTATGCACGAACACAAAACATTCCAGTTGGTCCTGGACGGGGATCGGCGGCAGGGAGTATTGTCTCGTATTTGTTGCAAATCACCAATATTGACCCGCTGCAGTACGGGTTGCTGTTTGAACGGTTTTTAAATCCGGAGCGGATCACCATGCCGGATATTGATATTGACTTTTGCTATCAACGCCGTGAAAAAGTGATTGAATATGTGGCCGAACGCTATGGAGCGGATCGGGTCGCTCAAATCATTACCTTCGGCACGATGGCAGCGAAAGGCGCTGTCCGGGATGTGGGACGGGCGCTGAATATGTCCTACGGCGAGGTTGACCGGATTGCCAAACTGATCCCGAATGAACTGGGGATCACCTTGAAAAAAGCGCTGCAGTCGAGCTCGGAATTGAAAAGTGCGTATGATAACGAAGAAGAAGTGCATAAATTGCTTGATTTAGCGATTGCAGTAGAAGGTTTGCCGCGTCATGCTTCGACGCATGCGGCAGGGTTGGTTATCGCCAAGGAACCGCTGACGCACTACGTGCCGTTGCAAAATTCATCAGAGGGATTTCCCACTACACAATATGATAAAGACCGCATTGAAGAATTAGGTCTGTTGAAAATGGATTTATTAGGATTGCGGACATTGACTGTTATTGGCGATACGCTTACCATGCTCGAGCAAAGCCGAAGGATCTCTCTGGATATTGATTCGATCCCATTAACCGATGAAAAAACTTGTCAACTGTTAACCAATGGCGAGACTGCCGGCGTGTTTCAAATGGAGTCCAGCGGAATGACAAATCTTGTGAGGGAGTTGAAACCGGAAGGATTTGCCGATTTGATCCCGTTGGTTGCTTTGTATCGACCGGGCCCGCTTGGCAGCGGAATGGTCAAGGATTTTATTGATGGACGTCATGGCGTGAAAAAGGTCACCTATATACAGCCGCAGCTGGAACCGATTCTGGCGGATACGTTCGGCGTGATCTTATACCAGGAACAGGTAATGCAAATTGCTGCTGTATTAGGCGGTTTTACACTAGGCCAGGCTGATCTTTTGCGTCGGGCGATGGGGAAGAAAAAACCGGAAGTAATTGCCGGACAAAGAGCGGCATTTTTGGCCGGAGCGTCAGCGCGCGGAGTGGAAACGTCCATTGCAACAGAAATTTTTGACTTAATGGCGAAATTTGCGGATTATGGTTTTAATAAGTCGCATAGTGCGGCCTACGCACTGGTCGCTTACCAGACTGCCTACCTTAAAGCCCATTATCCGTGTGAATTTATGGCTGCATTATTATCCAGCATTATGGATGTGAGTGAAAAAGTAGGATTTTATATTGAAGAATGCCGGAGAATGGGGATCCGGATTCTTCCGCCTGACATTAACGCCAGCAAGGCTGGATTCACTGTGGATGAAAAAGCGATCCGCTTTGGCTTGGCTGCAGTAAAAAATGTTGGTGAAAATGCGATCCAAAATATTACTGCAGTTAGAGATGATACAGGAAAGTTTACTTCTCTTGTTGATTTTTGTTCCAGGATTGATATGCGTGTTGTGAATAAAAGAGTCATGGAGAGTCTGATCAAATGCGGCGCTTTTGATTCATTAGGCGCGAAACGATCCCAATTCATGGCTATCCTGGACCGCGCCGCAGATATTGCCGCCAGTCGTCAAAAAGATAGCGCCAGCGGGCAAATTGGACTGTTTGGGGAGGAGACCCTGAGCTGTGTCGATGAAATTCAACTTCCGGATATTGAAGAGTTTCCGCCAGAAGAAATTTTGGCATTAGAAAAAGAGATTACCGGATTTTATGTAACCGGTCATCCACTCGACCGTTATCGCGCTAAAATGTCTGCGTTGACACCGATTGATGCGATTGTAAGCCGCCAAGTCGCTGATGGAGAAACCGTGAAAATCGGCGGCATCATTGTCAACGCAAAACGCATCAATACCAAAAACGGGGATATGATGTGCTTTGCTGCCATTGAAGATTTTACCGCACAAATCGAAGTAGTTGTTTTTCCCCGTATTTTCGTTCAAGCCAATCGTCTATTGGCGCCGGATTTGCCGATTGTAGTTATCGGCAGGGTGAACGCAAGTGAGGAAACCGCAAAGGTCATCGCAAATGAAATCGTTTCATTGGATACCGCGGGGCCGGAAATACGCGTCAAAATTCGCTCCGATCAGGAGAATGCTCAAGTTTTTACCGCCTTGAAACAAGTTTTCAAGCGATTTTCCGGTGATATTCCTGTGTACCTCACGTTGACCCACAGCCGGCGGGTGATTAAGACAGAACGTCATTTTTGGATGAACGGGAGCTCAGCGGGATTGACAGCAATTGAAGAGATTCTAGGCAAAAATACAGTAAAAGTTTGGTAATGGAAAAACCATATGAAATTCGTTATTACGGCAGGAATAACCGGGGTGGCGGAGAAAATTACTGCAGATAGGCATGGCCGTTCATGGACCGGGAGGGAGTAGTATGTGGACTGTTGTATATATCGCAGTTGGCAAGGAAAAAGCGGAATCTTTCAAACAGCTGTTGCATGCAGAAGGAATTTTGGCCGATTTGCGGTCTGCCGGTAATGGTACTGCCGGTAACGCAATGTTTGAAGTAGTCGTACCTGCATCGGAAGCGGAAGAAGCGCATACAATTCTGATGCAAAATTTAGCCCGGTAACGGACACTTTTGAGGAGGCGAACCTATGAAAAAGACGAAGGTGGTTTGTACTGTCGGACCAAGCACGGATAAAACGGGCGTTCTGGAAGAGATGGTGCTCGCCGGTATGAATGTAGCGAGATTCAATTTTTCACACGGTTCGCATGAGGACCATGCCGCGAGGATCGCGATGGTAAGAAGTGCAGCTGCAAAAACCGGTACTGCGGTGGCGCTTATGCTCGATACCAAAGGACCGGAAATGCGACTGGGCTTATTTGAAAAAGGAAAGGTAGTGCTGAAAGAAGGTCAGCGATTTATTCTGACAGCACGATCGATTTTAGGGACGGATGAAGCCGCTTCGGTAACGTATGAATTTTTACCGCGGGAAATTTCACCTGGAGACGTCATTTTATTGGCGGATGGACTGATTAGCTTGCGCGTTGAAGTGATAGAGGAAGATGATATTGTTACTACAGTTCTCAACAGCGGGGAAATCAGCGATCGAAAACGGGTCGCTGTACCGGGAGTTGCTTTGAATTTGGCGCCGCTGTCGGAACAGGACGTTGCGGATATTTTATTCGGAGTGAAACAGGACATGGATATGATCGCTGCGTCTTTTGTGCAGCGGGCTGCCGATGTGTTGTCTATCCGGAGGGTATTGGAAGATGCCGGGTCAAACATGCTGATTATCCCCAAAATTGAAAATGCTGAAGGCGTCCAAAATATTGATGAAATACTGAAAGTGGCGGATGGCCTGATGGTGGCGCGAGGCGACCTGGGCGTTGAGATCCCCCCGGAGGAAGTTCCGCTGGTTCAGAAAATGTTGATTGAAAAATGTAATTTGGCCGGCAAACCTGTCATTACCGCAACACAAATGCTGGAATCGATGATCACGAACCCACGACCGACAAGAGCGGAGGCCAGTGACATAGCGAATGCCATTCTTGATGGAACAGATGCGATTATGCTGAGCGGTGAAACGGCATCCGGCCGCTACCCTGTCGAAGCAGTAACGATGATGTCCAAGATTGCAATCCGTACGGAAGAGGCACTGCATTATGAGGATTTGCCTTCGTATCGCCGTATACAGGCTAAGACGACGACTACGGATGCAATTAGCGACGCAACGGTTCAAATTGCGAACCAGCTTGAAGCAGCGGCGGTGATCACGGTTACTGAAAGCGGCTATACGGCCCGGATGGTTTCGAAATATCGACCGCATGCGACCATAGTCGCCATAACTCCTCATTCGAAGATTGTCCGGCAGATGCTGCTTCTGTGGGGCGTTTACCCATTAAAGGGCGCCAGTACGGAAAATTCTGACGCAATGGTCAGCGATGCAATGATGCATGCATTGAATAGCGGTGTCATCAAAGATGGAGATTTGGTAGTGATTACTGCCGGAGTACCGACCGGTACATCCGGAACTACAAATATGATACGAGTACACGTTGTTGGGCGTATTTTAATTCGCGGCGCAGGTGTTGGCCAGGGGGCTGTTACCGGTAAATTGTGTGTAGTGCGCTCGACCGAAGATTTGCAGAAGTTCGTTCCGGGCGATATTTTGGTTATTGCGAGCGTTGACGACGAAACGGCTTCTTATGCATCGAAAGCGGCGGCAATTGTCGCCGAAGAAGGCGGCTTCACATCCAATGCGGCTATTGTGGGAATTAGCTTCGGGATTCCGGTGATTGTCGGAGTAGAACATGCGACCACCGCCCTGGCCGATGGAAGTGTCTGCACCGTTGATGCTTCCAGGGGTTTGGTTTATAAAGGTGAAATTAATGTCCGTTGATTTTTTTCATACAGGAGGCATTCCTATGCTGGAAGCAGGGGGGGCGGCGCTCGCTGGAGTGTTGCTTTTCATTATTGTCATACGTCGTTATCGTTATCGCAATCCCGAACGGCGTTATCGTCATCTGGCTAAAAAGACAAGCTGTTTAACCGAAATGGTGGATTTTCCATCTTCCAAGGATGCGTCATCCTTGCTGGTTCCAATTTACTCCTTGATCTGTGAAGCATTTGAGACGCATGATGAGAAAAGGGCTTGCCAAGGCATTGTATTGTTGAAAAACTGTGTATCCGCCGGTTGGGTCCGTGTGAATGAGGCGGAAGAATTGAAATGGCTGGCATTCGCAGGTTTTCGTTATCGTCAGGCGGATAGTATTTCCCAAATCGTTGATATTCTCTGCATTTTACCCACCCGGCAAATAAAAATTGATTTGCCGGAAGTTGCCCGGCAGTTAACCGCTATTGGATTACATGCTTTGAAGGAGAAAGAAAACTTTATAGCGGCAAAAGCTGCTGATGGCATGATCGCACTTCTTACGTTTTGGAAGATAGTCGCATCGGAAAAATTGGTACAACTTTGTTTGCAGGGGATCAAGGCAATTGGCGCGGCTGCGCTTCATCGCCATGATATTGGTTTGTTTCGGGAAATTGCCGTGCAGTTGGCGGACTGGGCGGACAAAAAAAACGATCCTGAAATCTCACCAAAATTAATTGAAATTCTTACGGTTTGGCTGCATGATATCGTGAAAAGCGAAGATGAACAAGGCCTGGAAGTGATGACGGACTTCTTGTTCCGGATCATTGGGAGCAAAGATCTTTGTGATGATGAGATTAGTTTGTTTCTGCAGGAATGGTTGAGGCTTGCCGGAATTGCCGCATTAAATCCAGAGAGTGCTTTGGCGCCGCCAATGATGTTCGCCGGCTTGCAGGCGGCCGCTAAACAAGAAGATCTGCTGTTGTGGACCTTGGCGCTCAGCGCCACGGGACAAATCTCTGCCCAGGGAATTCAACAACGCGGGATAGCAAAAGCATTTTCTGTTTTGTACCCTATTTTGGAAACAGGCAGAATTCTATTAGGAAATGAATTGAAGTTCGGCGGGGATGGTTATGCCGATTCATACCGGCAGCAAGCCTTGCTGGTCGTTGTCAATGAAAGTTTGATTTTACTGAATCTTGCCGCGAGACGAAATTTGATCAGTACAGTAGATGAAATGATTGCCGAAGCTCGAGGCTCTTGGTTGAATTATCCGCAGGCCTGTTATACGCGTAAGCAAGCGAAAAAATATTGTCAGCTATTGTATTTTTATTGGCGGCAGACACAAGGCAAATCCGGATACGGAGGGAAAGAAACTGAAACGGAATTGATTGTTCCTTTGCGCCTTACAGAGCAGGAGCGAAAACGACTAAAGTTTCTGGCATAGAAAAAAGCCTTTGTTGTAAGATTACTATTTTACAGCAGAGGCTTTGATTTTTCTTCTATTTTTGTATTTTCCAGTCGGTATTTATTGACTGGATTTTCATCGTTTGGGAGTTGACTTTCCGGATAGTAAAAGACTGATCAAAGGGTACGTTCGGGACAACCGTTTGATTGCTATCGCAAAGAGCAAGCTGCCTATGATGAGGCACACGTAAAATAATACGGTGACCGGTGTACTCATAATCAGTCCGATCATTGACATAGCGCTTGTCAGATAGTATATCAGGAAAGGATGAACGAGGTAAACTGGGTATGAGTGCTCGGATAATAGCATCAAGACCGGAATGACCGGTTTGGGAATGGCAGTCTGCCTGAAAAGCGTGAAGAGAAATAAAGCGGCTGCGATGGTATACAATACGCCAATGGGACTCAGCTGATGAGCAAGGTTGACGGCCGCTTCCGGACCTTTCTGACAGCCATAAACCAAGTAATAATAGAATAGCAGCATGCCGGCCAAAGTACTGGCGAAGAAACAATAGATCGCAGTACGAAACCGTTCGGTGAAATGAACAAAGTCTGCAAACCGTGCAGCGCACAAGGCTCCCAACATAAAAACAAACAGATAATGCACAACCCAGTAGCTTAACCGGTATTCTACCAAGACTGCCAAATAACGATTGCTAAAAGCGGAGGGGCGCAGAGTGTAACTGGAATAATAATTAAAAACGATTTGCAGCAGCAGCAATATCCCTATCCAAGGGAAAGGATTACGGATGAGGGCACGAGCCAGACAGCGCCATAACGGGATGGATGCATAAAACCATAGCAAAATGACCAAAAAATATAGCTGATAGGAAGCTAAGCCGAAAAGAAAATATTTATAAACAAGGGTAGGTTTCCATATATAAAAATCATTGTAAGTCAAAGAATAGTGCAGCATATATAAAATAGACCAGGTCAGATACGGAATCAGAACCATGCGGAAACGGCGCAGCATAAATTGTCCATAGTGTAATTCCTTATCAAGCGGATGGCTTCGAAATAAGCCGAACGCCGAAACGAAAAAAAAGATCGGAACGCTAAACCGCGATACAATTTCTAATAAGGCAAAAAGATGCAAATTGACATTCGGATTGCTCAATGTGCAGGCTCCGGTATGTATCCCGACTACGCCGAGCATGGCGACACCGCGGATGTATTCTACTGCAGTAATGCGTTGTCCGGACATGACTACTCCTTTTTTGGCCGGGCTGTTGCTTCCGGCAGTTGTTTTGAAGTGATTTTGTGTTGGTTTGTTGTGTAAACCCCGAGGATGACCAAGAAACCGCCCAAAAGGGTGTAGGACGTCAAGTGTTCACTCAGGAGCCAGATACCTGCCAGCATGGCGAAAAAAGGGTTTAGATAGCTGAACACAGCAGTCCGGACGGCGCCGATTTTTTCTACCCCTACATACCACATATAATAGGCAAAAACAGAACAAAGACCTGCCAAATAGAGTGCGGCGATAAACGTAGATCCAGTTGTCTCTCCGATTTGCGAGCATAAGGGTAATGGAGCCAGCGGGGTCGCAATAAAAGCAAACGGGATGAGAAACAGAGTTCCAAAGATATGAATATAAGCCATCGCAACAAAGGGCCGGTATTTTTGCAAAATGGTTTTTCCGTATAATGTAAATCCGGACCAGACAATTGCGTTTGAGAGCAGGAGCAGATCCCCTTTTAGAGTGGTGGATTGAAATAGTCCTGTCAACTGACCATTGGTAATGATGATCGCTACTCCGCTGAAGGCAACGGCAATGCCGCCAATGGCAAACCGGGAAATTTTTTCCCATCCCAGCAAGTGGCCGAATAAGGCTGTGAAAATAGGACTTGTGGCAATAATCAAGGCCGAGTTAATGGTCGTTGTATAAGTTAAACCAGTATATTGGATGTAAAAATAGGATGTAATGGCGATGAACCCTAAAATGATGAAACGGGGAATATCGCAGCGATCGATCGTGTTATGGCGTTTCATGAATAGTAAGATAGCGCTAAAGATCAGGGATGCGATGACGAAACGGAATATGACCAGATTCAATGGCAGCAACTCTTGCATGCCAATTTTGGCGGCAGCAAAGGAAGTTCCCCAGAACAGAGAGACTGCGATCAGGCCAAAATAGATGGAGTTAAAGTTTACATATGACATGGCGGGCCCCTTCGTAATAAGATAACATCGATAATTATAATGGATTATACAGCAAAAAACAAATTATCCTGCTTTTTACGGCGATTGTTTGGATATCTTGATGCTGGCAGGTAGGATTTCCGGATTACGGGGCGAAAAGAAATCATGAAAGACTATATTATCACCTGGAGGGATAAATGATGCAGCCATTAGGGATTTTGGATGGGAAAATTATTAATTTGGACGACCTTATTCTGCCAATGGAAGATCGTGGCCACCAGTTTGGCGATGGGGTATATGAATACACGAAAGTTTATGACGGACATTGTTTTGGTTTGCAGCCGCATCTGGAGCGACTGTACAGGTCTTTGCGCGAATTGCGTATTCCGGCTGTCTACACAATAGAAGAACTAGCGGGATTTCATGAATTATTGATCAAAGAAACAGGAATTCAAAACGGCGGGATTTATTTGCAAATTACCCGTGGCGTTGCGCCCCGCGTGCATTCTTTTCCTGATAAGGCGGTTCCCAAACTAACCATGTCACTCAGGCCGGCGGGATCCGGCAACGCATCGTTGTGGGAGAATGGCGCTGCAATTATTCTCATACCCGATATACGCTGGCTGCGGTGCGACATTAAATCACTTAATTTGCTGGGAAATGTGCTTGGCAAGCAGGAAGCAAAAGAAGCAGGCTGTTTTGAAGCCGTGATGATTCGCAATGGGATCATAACGGAAGGCACAAGCAGTAACTTTTTTGTGGTGAAAGACGGAGTGCTGTGGACTCATCCTGTCTCGCCGCTGATATTAAAAGGCGTCACGCGAACATTCGTCATTGATACTCTGGCCCCTGCGCTCGGATTGCCGGTCGTGGAGAAAGAGTTTTCGCCCGCCTTTTTGCAAAGCGCGGAAGAAGCGTTTTTGTCCGGGACAAGCACGGAAATCATGCCGATCGTTACGATTGACGGGAAACCATTGTCAGGAGGAGCTGTCGGGCCTGTTACCCGTAAAGTGCAAACAGCCTATAAGCAATTGATTGCCCAGGCATGCGGCGAATGACGAAATCCTGTCGAGGGTATTCGTCCCTTTTCGTATTTCCATTTGCATTTCAAGTTTTATGAACGTTTGCAGGCAAAAAATAGAGGAGTATGGTCCCGGCAATCATCACGGCGCTGCCGGCGACAATCGCCGGGACCAGTGATCCTGTCATATCGCGCAGATAGCCGGAGATAACAGGCGCCGCAATGGCTGAACTCATAATGATGCAATTAAAAATTCCTACCGCTGCGCCCATCAAATCGGGGTAGCGTTTGCTGACGATGTCTCCGGTCCACGCGACCATAACGGGAGTGAATGCGGAATTGCTGAAAAGGCCAAACGTCAATAACGCGGCAATGATGGTCACTTCACTCTCGGCAATGGATAAACAATACAAACTCATTCCGGATAACGGCAAAAGAGCCATAGCGATTTTTTTTCGTCCCCAATGATCGGATAATTTCCCCCATAATAACGCTGCCGGCAGAGCCGTTATTGCAACCAACCCTGTATACAAGCCAGCCTGCCCAAGACTGAAGCCTCTTTCCAGTTTCAAGAAAGTGGGTCCCCAAGTGAGGGCGACCCAAAAACCATACAATGCTGTGAACGTCGCTGCGTTAATCAGCCAAAGATCTTTGTCCATTAAAACAGCCCTGTAATCGGCCCATGAAGGTCGTTTAGAACCGTGAACGCAGGGGATTTTATAATGAAAAAGAATCAGCATCAGGAACGTTGGGAGGCTCATCAACAAGAAAGGCGTACGAAAACTGCCTAATAATTCATAAGCTGGCCCACTCATTGCCAGTCCTCCCAAAAGACCAAACGCCATTCCCATGCCGATCGTTGCAGAACTGATTCCCCGCCGGGCAGGTTCCACTACTTGAAGCATAGTGCCATAGGCGGCTGGGTAATAAGCGCCGGCGCCCAGTCCGTGTAATGCGGCAAAAAACAGTAAAGAGGAATAAGTCGTTCCCCAAACGCCAAGACCAAGAATCCCCAACCCGGCGATTGCATAAAGAAAAAGCAACACTTTTTTTAAGCCAAAACGGTCGCCAAGGATGCCGGCAGGAATTTGCATGGCAACATATAGAAAAAAATAAACGCTGGTTAGTCCGCCAACTTCCGTGGAAGTTAGAGCCAAAGAACCGGCCATGATTGACAGCAAAGGGTACATGCAAGTCCGGTCTGCATAGATGACAGCCCAGCCCAGGGTTAATGCTTTCAGCAAAAAAATCACTTCTCTCCCCAAAGTAAGATGGTTGGTCGAACTACATAGTTCGCCCCGCTGTGGCGAAATCCTGCCCCGGAAATTTGAACATCTGCTCAAAACTCTACACGAAGCCGGTTTTGATTGTTGCAGAAAAAGCACAGCAATTGCAAAAAAAGAGGTGAAATCCATGCCCGGCGGCCGATATCATATACTAACCAGAACCGCGTTATTATTGGCGCTTACGCTGTTATTCCAATCTTTACGGTTGATTATTCCGTTACCGGTCTTGATGTCGACATTTTTGATCGGGACACTGGTCAATGCGTGTTTGTTGATTGCAGCGGAAACGATTGGTTTGCGGGCCGCTCTGTTCATTTCCGTCATGGCCCCTGTAGTTGCCTATATGCAGCAGCTATTGCCGCTTCCGATATTTATTTTGCCGGTCCTTGCCGGCAACGCGGTTTATGTGGTGTTGTTTCTTGCAATTTTCCGCTGGCGGCGCTGGTTGGCGATTTTGACCGCCGGAGTTGGGAAGACCGCGGTCCTATACGGCTTTTTCTCCTGGATGCTGACTTGGATTGCCGTGCCTGGGCCTATGGCTGCAGGACTGTTGTTTGTTATGAGTTGGCCGCAACTGGGCACAGCGATTGCCGGCGGTTTCTTAGCCGGAATGATCGTGCGGAGAGTGGGGTCAAAAATATAGGGAAAGGAATGAACGACTTGGCGTATACGCCAAGTCGTTCATTCCTTTCCCCGCTGCTACTTTTATAAGAGTTCAAAAACGATACTGACCGATCCGTTTAATTGAACCGTTCCTGGTGCAATTGGCGTAGCGGCGGCTGCATCTGCTTTCAGCGTCATTCGTTGGATTTCCGGCGTTTGGACATAGACGCCGCTTTCATTGACGGTTAACGGTTGTCCAAGACGTTTTCCCAAAGCAGCTGCAATCGCTTCCGCTTTGGCAGCAGCTTCCTTGACAGCTCCCTGCAGTATCATTTGTTTTAACTGCAAATCGTTCTTTTTATAAAAATGCATTCCGGAAATTTGGTTGGCGCCGGCCGCCAGCGCCGTGTCAATGACATTCCCAAGCAGTGTCAGGTCGTCAACGGTGATCTTCACTGTATTCGTGATCCGGTATCCAACAACAGCCGGCGGTTTGCTGTTTGTTCGTTCATTGTTCGCACTATAGACTGGGGTCACGACGTATTGGCCGGTCTGGATTTTATCAGCGGGAATACCAAGTTCTAAAATTTTTTGCTGGAGATCTGATGCGGTGACGGCATTTTCCTGGCGCGCTTGCGCTGCTGTTTCACCGATCGTCATGACGCCAATGGTCAGCACAGCTTGATCAGGCGCGACTTCAATCTGGGAAGAACCTTGCACCGTTACCGTACTGACGGGCGAATTGGCGTTCATTTCTTTTGCTTGCGCATTCAGAGAACAGATCATCAGCAGACAGAAAACGAACAGAATTGTGTACCGTTTCATGAAGGTGTCCCTCCTTTATAGTAGCAGCGCAGTCCTGCCGGATTAAAGCAAGCATTGCAGGAAATGCACTGCACTTCTTTTGCTCCGTGCTGCAAGTGTTGAACCAAGTCCGGTTCTTTTATAAAGGGCCGACTGAGAGAAACCATATCGGCAACACCATTTGCGACAACATTTTCCATGATTTTCAATGATCGTAGTCCTCCCACCAAAATAATTGGGATGGCTACCGCTTTTTTCAGTGCTTGTGAGGCTTTGGCAAAATAGGCTTCTTTTTCCGGCGTGTTGACGCCTGGCTGAGCCATGACTCCCTTGGCTTCGTGCATTCCGCCGCTGATTTCAATTGCACAAACACCGCACTGCTCCAAAAGCTTTGCTGTATAAATTACATCCTCTAAGGAAAGGTATCCGGATCCGACAAGACCATCAGTGGAATTCAACTTTACCAAAATAGGATACTGATCGCCGACTTGCTTGCGCCCGGCAGCAATGATTTCACGGAAAATACGGGTACGGTTTTCAATGCTGCCGCCCCACATGTCGGTGCGTTTGTTGGTATACGGTGAGAGAAACTGAGCAAGCAAATACCCATGAGCAATATGCACCTGAACCCCGTCGCAATTGGCATCTTTCGCCCGGCGCATGGCAGCGGCGTAATCGGCGATCAACTGTTGAATTTCCGCATCCGACAGTTCGCGAGGCGTAATTCCGGTAACGCCGTTTGTTACGGCGCTCGGTGCAACGGGAGTAAGATGGTCGATTAAATCCGATGTTGTCTGCCGGCCGGCATGCGATATTTGCAGCACAAATTTTGCGCCATAGCGATGTACGGTTTCAGTGACTTGCTTGTAGCCGGCGATGAACCGGTCTTCATAGATGCCGTTTTGGCGGATGCTGGCTTTGCCGAGCGGATGTTGAACATAGGAGTGGGCCGAAATGATGAGACCTACATCGTTCTGCGCCAATTGACTATAGAGCAGCAGCTCGGCTTCGGAAATACTTCCGTCTTCATTGCCTAGATAGTCTTGGGTCGCAGACCGGACGAACCGGTTTTTTACGGTAAAGTTACCGATGGAGATCGGGGTAAACAGGATGCTCATAATGGTTCCCTCCGTTTTGTTTTGTATTTTTGCTCTGAGGAAGTCTATAAAATTCTGGTAAGCAAATCACTGTTTCGTCTCAGCCAATCACGGCTCTGTCTGTATTCCGGCATAAATTGCCCGACTAATTGCCAAAAAAATGCGGAATGATTGGCGATCCGCATATGGCATAATTCGTGAACCACTAAATAATCCATGATTTCCGGCGGCGCCATGATCACACGCCAATTATAATTGATCGTTCCGCGTGATGAGCAGCTGCCCCAACGAGTTTTTTGATCACGGATGCTGATTTTAGCAGGCTGGACGGAGAGACGGCCGGCCCAGAAAATCGTTTTTTCGGTAAATTGCCGGGTGGCGTTTTCTACATACCAGTTGCGAAGCAACTCATGGGCCAAAGTCGATGCATGATCCATTTTTTTTGCTGGAATCGAAACATGGATTCCGCCCGGTGTCAGGAAAACCGCCGGACGTTTTGTGTCGCTGGTTTTCAGATGCAAAAGATAGGATCTGCCTTGATAAAGCAATTGCGATCCATGGTCTAACGAGATATTAAGCGGGTTTGCGGCAATGCTGCTTAAGTGTTCAGCTTTTTTAAAAATCCATTTTTGTTTCTGTTGCAGCAATTCTTGGATCTCATCGGGGTCTATGACCTTTGGCGCAGTAATTTCAAGCGTTGTGGGGGTAACCAGTCTCAAGGTGATGGTTTTGCTTTTTGGTTTCCTTTTGACTTGGTAGAGAAAGCGACGATTGGCTAAAATGATTTCCAGCATATATTCATGATCCTTTGCGTTCAATCTTATTGTAAATATTTTTCATTATGAACGCAGAATCCTGCAAGGAATGATCAATATATGATATTCCCTGAGGGAAAGAGGGAGATAGCAAAGAAAACAAAAACAAAAAATCATTCAATCCCTTGACAAGCATCCAATTGGATGGTAATATATCAATTGTTCACAAGCCCCGCTAGCACATGCCGAAGTGGCGGAATTGGCAGACGCAGCAGACTCAAAATCTGCCGTCAGCGATGGCGTGCCGGTTCGAGTCCGGCCTTCGGCACCATATTAAAGTTAAGACTTCAGGGATTTTTCCCCGGAGTCTTTTTTGTTGCTGCATTAAAGTGCGGTAGTTCCATAGGACTGTTTTGGTTCTTTTGGCCTGTATAAACGCCACATTGAGTACGGTGTAAAGCCTGATATATATAAATTTAAAATAGATATTGGCAGGAAATGGGTAAGAACAGGGAGAAAAATGAATTAGTTTGTACTAGAAAAGCTATTTTCATGGTATTGAAAATTCGAAACTGGGGTGATTCACTTGAACAACACAAGTAGAATGCCGAAAAATGAAATCGCGCGGATGTGCCGTTACATTAACGGTCTGCTGTACTATTACGGAGTGATGAAACTGGATGAAATGCATCGACGGGTCCAACTGCTATTCAATTGTTCGCCGGACTTGACCAAATTTCGGGCGCAGCTGAAAAGAAAATCTATGGATGATTCTACCGATGATGCGATGTTTGATGTAGTACGAGACGAAATCCACCATCTGGACGTCGAAGATGCAGACTGGGTCTGGTGCGAACAGGCGGCGCGACCTTTTCTGGACTTCTGGCCGGTCAGTGAAGAAGCCGCCATGCGGGCTGGTGGCGAAGAAGAAGGACAATCGTTCGGGCCGGCAGAGAAAAAATTCTGCGAATGGCTGCTGAAAAAAGGGGTGAAAAGCAAAGAGTTCGCAGTGGCGATCATCCTCGACCTTCAGACTAACATCCGCAACGATGTAAAATTCACGGAACTTGTGAAAGAGGTACAGAGTGAGATTGGCCTCGGCTCTTTCGAAGAAGTCCAAGTGTTGTTGCAGCATTTGCAGGACCTCTACAACCAGACGCACCAATGGATACTGAAGGGATGGACTTCACAGGAAGTGTTTGAGAAATTTGACAAACCGGCGCTGCGCCCGCTGCCGAAAGAACCATTTGTATTCTCAAGCAAGGTGGCAGCGGAAGTCGGCCGCAACGATCCGTGTCCATGTGGCAGCGGAAAAAAATATAAAAAGTGCTGTTTGGAGCTGTGAACTTTTAATCCACACGACAGGCGATGTTCGGCCTGTCTTTTTTTTTTGACGAACAGCAATGCTTTTTTTTAAAAAGTCCACCGCCGCCTAAGTGAGATACATGAGTTCATCAAGGCGCATGCAGGAGTTTTGTAACTACACTATACTTTTGTGATAAAAATGACTTGATAATAAAGGAAATCGACTTCCAAAGTAGAAGCAGAGTAAGAAAGGCCTATCAGCAGGAGGAAGGATAACGGTACATTGAGCCTGACAGAGTATCAAGCCACCTATTTTGCTCATGAATTGAGTCGTCGGTATTCCCTTAGCGATTCGGAGAAATTGGCGCCGGCCCTGGCCGATGCACAAGTCGATCTCAATCCGCACCAATTGGATGCGGCTTTATTTGCGTTCCGGTCGCCTTTGTCAAAAGGCTGTATTCTTGCGGACGAAGTGGGTTTGGGCAAGACGATCGAGGCAGGGCTGGTGATTGCACAAAAATGGTCGGAACGGAAACGACACATTTTGATTATCACTCCGGCCAATCTTCGCAAGCAATGGGCGATGGAAATGTCAGAGAAGTTCTATCTTCCGTCGTACATTCTGGAAGCGAAGAATTTCCGGCAACTCCAAAAAGATGGCCGGAAGAATCCATGGGTTCAAGATGCTCTCATCATCTGCTCTTATCAATTTGCGGCAAAGAACAGCGACAAAATATTGGCATTGCCCTGGGATTTGGCAGTGATTGACGAGGCGCACCGGCTGCGGAATGTGTACAAGTCGGACAACAAGATCGCCAAGGCTATCAAAGCCGCGTTAGGCAATACGCAGAAACTTCTCCTGACGGCCACGCCGTTGCAGAATTCATTGATGGAACTCTACGGACTGGCCAGTGTCATTGACGAATATGCTTTTGGCGACGAGAAAAGCTACAAGGCGCAATATGCACGCCTGACATCGGAAACGACATTTGATGAATTAAAAGCCCGCTTGGCGCCGATTTGTCACCGTACCTTGCGGCGGCAGGTGCTGGAATATATCCGTTATACCAACCGCATTCCGCTTACCGAAGATTTTTACCCGTCCGATGATGAAACGGCCCTGTATGACATGGTCACCGAATACCTACAGAGGAAGCAACTATTTGCGCTCCCTAATTCGCAGCGGCAATTGATCACATTGATTCTGCGAAAACTACTTGCATCCTCCACGTTCGCCATCGCCGGAGCCTTGGAGTCTCTGGCCAACCGATTGAAGAAGCAAGTCAAAGCGACACAAGCGCAAAACGCGTTGACTGATCTGGCGCAGGATTTCGAAGCGGCGGAAGCCGATGCTGAAGAGTGGGATGAGGAGCAATCACCCGACCCAATCCAGGCAATCGATATCGCGGCGATTGAGGCAGAAATATCGGAGCTGGAACTATTTCGGGATCTGGCGGTGAGCATTAGCGAGAACGCCAAAGGACAGGCCCTGGTCAGCGCCTTATTCCATGGCTTTGCCAAGGCCAAGGAGTTGGGAGCGACAGAGAAGGCCCTGATCTTCACCGAATCGCGGCGAACCCAAAACTATCTCATTTCGCTTCTGGCACAAAATGGCTATCAGGGGCAAATCGTTTTGTTCAATGGAACCAACAGCGACCCGTTGTCCAAAGCAATATATACGGAGTGGGTTGCTAAACATAAAGGGACCGACCGTGTGACCGGATCGAAGTCGGCGGATATGCGGGCTGCGCTGGTAGACCATTTTAAACTTCATGCCAAAATCATGATCGCGACCGAAGCAGGGGCCGAAGGAATCAACCTGCAATTTTGCTCCATGATTGTCAACTATGACTTGCCGTGGAACCCGCAGCGTATCGAGCAGCGAATCGGTCGTTGCCACCGTTACGGCCAACAACATGATGTAGTGGTCATCAATTTTATCAATCGAAAAAATGCGGCTGACCAACGCGTGTTTGAGCTGCTGGATCAAAAGTTCAAGCTGTTTTCCGGAGTGTTCGGAGCCAGCGATGAAGTATTGGGCGTCATTGAATCCGGCGTGGAGTTTGAAAAAAGAATTGCGGCCATTTATCAAAACTGCCGGACTGTTGCCGAAATAGATAATGAATTTTTGCTATTGCAGGCCGAGATGGAAACCCAGGTCGCGACGACATTGGGGGATACACGGAAAAAATTGCTGGAAAACTTCGATGCGGACGTGCATGACCGTCTCCGCGTCAATCTTTCCAACAGTCGGGAATACTTGAATAAGTTTGACACAATGCTCTGGCGACTGACTCGATATGAACTGGCGGACAGGGCGGAATTTGATGATGAAAATTTCAGTTTCCACCTGCGTACGCCAATCAAAAAGACGGGAATTTCTATTCCTGCCGGCGCATATACCTTGTCTCGCATCAAAGAAGATGCCCGGCGCTACCGAATCGGCCACCCGCTGGCGCAACAGGTGATAGCCCAAGCCAAACAACGCGCGATGTCATCTTCCAGTATGATCTTCGACTATTCTGCCTGGGCGCAGACTGCACAGAGTCTGGATCCGTACCGGGGAAAAGTCGGCACGTTGACTCTTGGCTTGCTTTCCATCAATGGATCTGACGCCCAGGATCATTTGATTCTTTGCGCGATCACCGATGCCGGAGACCGATTGCCTGTCGCGGCGGTTCGGCGATTGTTCGATATACCGGCCCGTGTCGTCGGTAAGGAACGGGTGGCGGTCCCCGAGCGACTGAAACGAGATGCCAATAAGCAGCGAAAGACTATTTTGGAGGATATTGCACAGAAAAGAACGGCTTGGTTTGACGAAGAAATCGACAAGCTGAATTATTGGGCCGAAGACCGGCGCAAGGGACTGAAAGCAGATCTAAAAGAATATGACGACCAGATTGCGCTGTTTAAGAAAGAGGCGCGGTCTGCCGGCAGTTTACCTGAGAAATTGGCGCTGCAAAAAAAGCTGCGCGACCTCGATAAGAAGCGGGATGGGGCCTGGAAAGAATACGACGAGGCCGCCAAACAGATCGAAATGCAAAAAGATCGTCTGTTGGACACCGTCGAAGATCGGCTGAAACAGACGGTCGAAGAGAAAACGATTTTCACGGTTCGTTGGGAACTGTTATAACAATTAAAAAGACAAGGGAGAATGTGTGATGGCAAACGAACAACCTAAAAAAATGAACGGCACGTCACTGGACATCGCTGCCGAGCAGCGGGCTCGTCTCAAAGAACTGTTTCCCACGGTCTTTACCGAAACTGTGAACGACGCCGGGGAAACGGTGGAGTCCGTTGACTTTGGCAAACTCCAAGCCGAACTCGGGACGTTCACGGATTTGTTCGAGGCCCGGCGCGAACGATACGGCATGGACTGGCCTGGGAAAAAAGACGCCCTGCGGCTGATCCAGACGCCCAGCCGCGCCACCTTGAAACCTTGCCGCGAAGAGTCAGTGAAATTTGATACGACCGAGCACCTGTTCATCGAGGGCGATAATCTGGAAGTGTTGAAACTTCTGCAGAAAAGCTACTATGGCAAAGTCAAGATGATCTATATCGACCCGCCTTACAACACCGGCAAGGAGTTCATCTATCCGGATAATTACACTGAAGACCTGCAGACCTATCTGGAATATGCTGGACTGGTGGACAGCAGAGGCAAGAAGTTTTCCACCAATACTGCGAACGAAGGCCGCTTTCATACCAAGTGGCTGAACATGATGTATCCGAGACTGTATCTGGCGCGGAACCTGCTCCGGGACGATGGGGTTATCTTTATTAGCATTGATGATAATGAAGTGACAAACCTCAAAAAGCTGTGTGATGAAGTTTTTGGGGAAGAAAATTTTATAGGGATAATTTCTCGAATGATGAAATCTGGAGGAGCAAAAGGACGTTTTTTCACTCCGAATATTGATTATATTTGTGTTTATGCAAAAAACAAAGAAAGAACAGACGCTTTTCGGTCAGAGATACTTCAGGAGCAAATTGATCGATATTATACTAAAATTGAAACGGAAGGCCTACGAGCAGGTGAAATTTATGGTGAAGAACGATTATATAAAGCCAGTTTAGACCATAGACCCAATCAAAGATACTGGATTGAGTGCCCAGATGGCTCATTTGTGATCCCACCTGGAGTTAATTTTCCGGAATTAGTGGCGCAAGGAGTACAAGTTGCGCCAACTTCAGAAGATGGTGTGTGGAAATGGGTTTTTTCATCTTATGTTAAAGAGCTTACAGCTGGAAATATAGTATTTAAACAAACAACAACTTCTGCTTTATTAAACCAAAATAATGAACAGTCAAAGTGGAATATATACAATAAAGTTTGGCTTGAAGATCAAAAAGAGAAAGGAATGGTTCCGTCAAATTTTATCGAAAAATTTGAAAACCGGCAGAGTTCAGCAGAGTTAAAAGACCTCAATATAATTTTTGATTTTGCTAAACCATCGAGACTCATTAAATATCTTTTGGAGATAGCGAGAACATTATCCGATGACATTATCCTCGACTTCTTCGCCGGTTCTGCGACTACGGCCCACGCAGTTTTTGATCTAAATAAACAAGATGCTGGACACCGCAAATTCATCCTGGTTCAATTACCTGAGCCCTGTGCTGAAGACAGTGAAGCCTTCAAGGCCGGCTATCATACCATTGCCGATATTGGCAAAGAACGAATTCGCAGGGTGATCAAAAAGCTGAATGCTGAACAGGAAGGCAAACTCGACCTGGAGGGGGACAAGGACCAGGACCGGGGATTCCGGGTGTTGAAACTGGATCAGTCCAACTTTAAACAGTGGCGGCCCATCGATGCCTCTGTCACGGTAGAACAATTGGCGCTGCAGTTGACGGACCACGTCGACCATATCAATCAAGCGTCTTCGCAGGAAGCGCTGCTGTTCGAAATTCTCCTGAAAGCAGGGTTCCAACCGACAGAAAAAGCCAAAGTGAAAGAATACGCAGGAGTGCCGGTCTTCTCCATTGCTGACGGAGCCTTATTGATCTGCCTGGCAGAAAAAGTCACCAAAGAATTGATCGACCAGATAGCCGAAGACGAGCCCATGCAATTCATCTGCCTCGACTCCGCTTTTGGCGGCAATGATCAGTTGAAGTCCAACGCCGTTCAGACCTTCGCTGCCCGCAATCTGCAAAAAGAGAAACACAATCAGATTGTGTTCAAGACGGTGTAGGGAGGGGATACGATGAAGGATAATGAGCTGGCGTTGTTTGAAAACTATAAGATTCGTCGTCATTTCGACGAAAAGGATGCGAGTTGGTATTTTTCGGTCGTGGACGTGGTAGGCGCGTTGACCGATAGTGTTAATCCACGTGATTACTGGTTCAAGATGAAACTGCGGGTAAAAAGTGAAGACGGACTTGAACTGTCGACAATTTGTCGACAGTTGAAAATGGAAGCGCCGGACGGAAAAATGCGACTGACCGATGCGTCGAATGTTCAAGGGTTATTGCGAATTATCCAGTCCATCCCGTCACCCAAGGCGGAACCGTTCAAACAATGGCTGGCCAAGGTTGGCTATGAACGCATGCAGGACATGGCCGATCCGGCCCGTTCGCTCGACCGGGCCCGCGAGTACTGGCAGCAGCACGGACGCAGCGAAAAATGGATTCAGCAGCGGATGATGGGCCAGGAAACCCGGAACAAGTTGACCGACTATTGGCGGGACCATGAGATAGCCGGAGAAGAGGAATACGCGATTCTGACCAACATCATTCATCAGGAATGGACCGGGGTATCAGTCAAAAAACACAAAGAGATCAAGGGATTGAAGACGCAAAATCTGCGGGACCATATGAGCGAGGCGGAGCTGATCTTCACCGCGCTGGCCGAGCTGTCCACCCGACAAATCGCCCAAAGCGTGGAGGCCAGCGGGATGGATGAAAACAAGCAAGCAGGGAAGACCGGTGGGCGTATTGCCAAACGAGCCCGACTGGAACTGGAGCAGAAAACCGGTCGCAATGTGGTGACTGGAGAAAATTTTTTGCCCCCGGCGCCCCGTAAAAAAATGTTGAGTGATGATAGCGGACAGGAGGGCAGCGAATGAAACTGAAGTTTGACGCCACCCTTGACTACCAGCTCGAAGCGATTCAGAGCGTGACAGATTTGTTCGAAGGGTTGTCTGCACAAGCAACATTGTTTTCGACGGATTTTGGCAAAATTGACGGAGGCATGTTCAACGAACTGGGGATTGGCAACCGTGATCTCCTACCACCGGATCAATTACTGGCCAATTTGCAGGCTATTCAGTCGCGCAACCAGATACCCCATTCCCGGGAACTGGGTGAAGGATGCCCGTATGATTTTCCCAACTTTTCCGTCGAGATGGAGACCGGTACCGGCAAAACCTATGTCTATCTGCGGACGATTTTTGAATTGAACCAACTTTACGGTCTGAAAAAATTCATTATCGTGGTGCCTTCGGTGGCTATTCGTGAAGGCGTGACATCTTCGATTCAATTGATGCGGGAACATTTCAAAGGGCTTTACGACAATGTTTCGTTCGATGATTTTGTCTACCAGTCCAAAGATTTGAGCCGCGTGCGCCAGTTTGCCGTGAATAACGAAGTACAGATCATGGTGATCAATATCCAGGCGTTTCAGAAGGATGCCGGGGAGAACGTTGAGTATGCCAACCTTACTGAGGAGCAGAAGAAACGGCTTAATGTCATTCACCAGGAGCAGGACAAAATGTCGGGACGCCGCCCGATCGAATATATTCAGGCCACCCGCCCCATTATAATCATTGATGAACCGCAGAGCGTAGACAATACTGACAAGTCGCAGAAGGCCATCCGCAATCTGAACCCACTGTTCTGCCTGCGGTATTCGGCTACCCATGCCAATCCCTATCATCTGCTCTATCAGCTGGATCCTGTCAGGGCATTTGATTTGCGCCTGGTTAAGCAGATCGAAGTGGTGGATGCCAGCGACACACAGGACTTCAACCAGACATTTGTCCGGCTGGATGCAGTGGGATATTGGCCCAAAACGTCCAAAACTCCGCAAGCCAAAGTGACGATTTTCGATGATACACCCAATGGAACCCGCGAAAAGCAGGTTAAAATCAAACACGGAACGGATTTGGCCAGCCAGACGAAGCGTGAGGATTATGACGGATACCTGGTGACGAACATCAATGCCGAGCCTGGCAATGAATATGTGGAGTTTCAAAACGGCGTTGTCGTTGAGCTCTTGCAAGAGTCGGGCGGCATGAATGACGAACGGCTGAAAAGTCAGATCGAGCAGACGGTGGAAGCGCATTTCGCCAAGGAGAAGAAACTGAGGGACAAGGGAATAAAGGTATTGTCGCTGTTTTTTATCGACCATGTCAAGAGTTATCGGGTCTATGACGATGTCGGCAATGGGCAAAAAGGGAAAGTCGCTCTGTGGTTCGAAGAAGCGTATGAGAAAATCCGGCAAAAGCCGATGTATAAAGGACTGCTGCCCTATTCCGCAGAGGAAGTCCACAACGGGTATTTTTCGTCCGACAAGAAGAAGGGCAAAGTCGTGGAACTGCTGGATACCAGCGGCAGAACTGCCAAAGACGACGAGACGTATGAACTGATCATGCGGGACAAGGAACGCCTTCTGTCCAATGACGTACCTTTGCGCTTTATTTTCAGTCATTCGGCGCTGCGGGAAGGTTGGGACAATCCCAATGTGTTTCAGATCTGCACTTTGCGGGAAATGGGTACCGACCGCGAACGCCGCCAAACGATTGGCCGGGGCCTGCGGCTGCCGGTGAATCAGGACGGGGATCGGGTATATGATGAGCAGATCAATCGGTTGACCGTCATAGCCAATGAGTCTTTTGAAAACTTTGCCCGGGGGCTGCAATCCGACATCGAAGCGGCGATCGACCCCAGCGGCGGATTCAAGTTCGGGCGCGTGCCGCGAATTGCTTTCACTCCGTTGCTCCATGCTGACGGGTCACGCTATCTGTCGCAGGATGAATCGACAGAGCTTTGGCAGCATATCGAAAAGCAGGGATATATTGATTCTAATGGCGATTTTACGCAGGCTTTTTGGTCGGAGCGGGACGATTTTTCCTTGCAGCTTCCATATGCATTTTCGGGAATGGAAGAGGCTGTGGTCGCAAGATTGAAGAAATTCCTGCCGTGTGAATTCGTCAAGGATGCCCGAAAACGGCAACCGGTGGGGTACAACAAGCGGGTAGAACTGAACCCGGATTTTAAAGCGCTGTGGGATCGGATCAGCCAACGCACGCGGTACTTTGTGGAGTTCAAGACAGATACCCTGGTGGAACGGGCTGTGAACAAGATCAAAAGTATGGCCGAAGTCAGGGCTGTGCAAATCGAGATCACAAAACGGGATTTGGAGATTCGGGAGGCTGGCGTTGAAGGCGGCAAAATCACCAGCAACCGAACGTATATTGTCAATAATCATCAACCAGTGCCTGACATTTTAGGTTTTTTACAACGGGAAACGGAACTCACTCGAGGCACACTGGTCCGAATTTTGATAGAGTCAGGTCGGCTGAAAGATTTTACTGTCAATCCACAGTCGTTTATGACTGAAGTGGCCAAAATGATCAACCGCGCCCTGCATGAACTGATTATCGACGGCATAAAGTATGAACCGATTAAGGGGCAAAACTATGAAATGCGGTTGTTCGAGACAGAGGAAGTCGAAGAGTATCTGAATCGGCTTTATGAAGTACAGAGCCATGACGACCGGACTCCCTATACCTATATTTCCTACGAATCCGGCATTGAGGAAGAAGTAGCCAAACTACTGGATTCCGACGAAAAAGTGAAGTTCTTCTGTAAATTGCCGCGTTGGTTCAAGGTGGCGACCCCATTGGGAGACTACAATCCTGATTGGGCCGTAGTGGTGGAAGATGACCAGAAACTTTATCTGGTCAGGGAAACCAAGAGTACCTTGGACCGAGACAAACGTCGTGAGAGCGAGAATAAGAAAGTGGATTGCGGCAAGGCTCATTTTGCGGCTCTGGGCGTGAACTTTAAGGATGCGTCGACGATTTATGAAGTGTTGCGGGGATAGGGGAGAATAAAGAGAAGGACGTGGTTGCATATTGAGGATATAAGAAATATCCTGGTACTGAAATTGGAAGACTGTAAGGAAAAGAATTCTTTAGTGGGGGCGATTAGGCTTGGATTCTTCAGCGAGTGATTGTTTAAAACAGATTGACGAGTTGTTGGCGATTAGCCATCAGTCATGGTTATTTGGTGCTGGGATTAGCTTTAGCGCGGGAATCCCTTTAATTGATTCTTTGACTAAAAGAATTTATGCGGTAGCTGATTCCCCGGTAAAAACGCTATTCGACGCAATAAAAACTGAGTTATCTTCAGAAGCTCATATCGAGCATATTCTTAGCCATTTAGGAGATTACATTGCTATTGCAGAGCGAGGAAAAGACAAGGCGGTGAAGATTGGTTCTGGACAATTTAATCTTTCGGATATGAATGACGCCCATGATAAAATTTTGAAATTGATTTCTGAAACAATTCGCTGGGGATATAAGCCGGCAAAAGATGGAGCATCAGAAACCGCTGGCGAAAAAGGAAAATCAATCGTAACAATTGATGTCCATCAATCGTTTATTAATGCTCTATTTCATCGTAATCAAGCTGGGATTGCAGAAAGGAGAGGAGCGGTAAACTTATTTACAACAAATTATGATACGCTCCTTGAAGATGCACTGGCTTTATGCTGCTGTAGCTATTGGGATGGATTTTCTGGGGGTGCGGTTGCCTATCGGAATTATCGATATGGCGCCAAAGAGCCGGATGAAAATTTCCGGGCACATATAGTCAAGCTCCATGGCTCAATTGACTGGTACCTTGGCGAGGAAGACCGGATATTAAGGGTTCGCAGTGGCGACCTTTATCCTGAAAAAGCCGGAAGAGTTCTCATTTACCCTCAAGCGACGAAGTATTTGGCGACACAACGTGACCCATTTGCGGCAAACTTTGATTTATTTCGTCGAACACTAAACAAAAAAGCTGAGAATGTACTTTCTATTTGCGGCTACAGCTTCGGTGATGAACATATCAATCAAGAGATTGAATTTGCCATGAGAAGTTCAGAGAATAAGTCGACCGTTTTAGCTTTTTCCAAGGGATTGAATAATAAATTGAATGAATGGAGAAAAAGCCCTTGGGGTAAGCGGCTTTATATCATTTCTGAGAAGGGCTTGTATGTAGGTGATCAGGGACCATACTGTTCGCCTACTGACGATATGGCTTATAACTGGTGGACATTTGAGGGAGTAACAAAAATCTTGAACTGCGGAGCAGAGGGGTGTGTATTGTGAATACTTTTGATCTTGTCAATGACTTGAAGATTGGTCATCTAGTCGAAGTTTCCGGCACATCCATTCGGATAGAATTATCAGGTGACGTGACCGAGTTAACGAGAACCTATGAAGGGCGCGTGTATCCGATTGGACAAATGGGTAGCATGGTAAAGATTCATTTTGGACGTCGGTTGGTCTTCGGCTTTGTCACTTTATTACGCATGAGATCCGAAGAACTTACTGAAATGGGCAAACCGATACCGCCCGAAGCAGATCAGCGAATGATGGAGGTAGAGTTGTTTGCTGAAGGGGCTTGGAATTCGGCGGAACAAAAATTGCATTTTTCCCGTGGTGTTACGACATATCCTTTGCCGCGACAAGGTGTCTATTTGCTTACTCGTCCAGAAACAACCGAACTTTATAGTGCGGCAGAGGGAAAACAACGCTTAGGTGATTACAATCCATTGGTTCCTTTTGCGAGCTATGTTGGAGCAGATAATACGAATTGTCATGCCAACATTGATAAAATGTTTGGAATGCACTGTGCTGTTTTGGGATCAACAGGATCGGGCAAGTCTGGTGCTGTGGCAGCACTTCTTCACAGCATGATAGAACATAAGGCGAAATCTGATACCGAATGTCATCCCCGGGTCGTGATTATTGATCCACATGGAGAATATGGTCATGCTTTTGGAGATCATGCTAAAATATATCGGGCTTATAACCCCTTGGGTACAGAGACAACTAATGGAGCTCCGATCATTCTTCCCTATTGGTTGATGTCGGCTGATGAATTCCGTATGCTATTGATCGGTAAAACGGAGCAGGAAGCGACTTCACAGAACAACATTGTTTATAAAGCCATAACGTATGCACGGATGGTAGCGGCTGGATTTGTTGCACCCTCACCTACAGCATACGGAAGCCCAGCGCCAACAGACGGAAAGGAAATTGATGCTCCGAGACCAGTCGAAGGAATTAGTGAAGAACAATTGTTGCAATTTGATCGTGATAAACCACGTCCTTTTAGTTTGAATGAGTTTTATAATCATATCGTGTATTTGCAAGCAGCTCGTGTTCAGGGAACGACTTTATCAAAAATTGCTGATGGCGAATTTGCCAAAACTTTTAAGTCGGTCTTAGATAAACTGTCTGTACTACGTCGTGATCCTCGCATCAAATTTTTAATGGAAGAATGGACGCAGCAAAGCCTTTCTCTTGGGAAAGTCATTGGTCAATTGGTTGGAGATATTAATGCGGAAACGGAGATGAAAAAAGACCTTCGGATACTAGATATTTCCGGCTTGCCCAATGAAGTTGCCGGTCCTCTATCAGCAGTTCTGGCTCGATTACTCTTTCAATACAAAGTTTATCAAACGGATGAAGAGCGCAAACGCGATCCGGTTGTTTTAGTATGCGAAGAGGCCCATAGATATGTTCCTGATCGTGGCGAAGCGGAATACTCCGCAGCCCAACATTCTATCAGGAGAATTGCTCGCGAGGGCCGTAAGTATGGGATTGGACTAATGTTGGTAAGCCAACGACCTGCCGATATCGAAAGTACAGTTATCGCGCAATGTGGAACATGGCTGATTTTGCGTTTGACGAATGCGGCTGATCAACAGCATGTTTCCCGTTTCTTGCCGGACGGATTATCGGGAATGACGAAAGTTTTGCCAAACCTAGCTCAACAAGAGGCTATCTTTGTTGGCGAAGGTGCTGCTATGCCAGCGCGGGTGCGTATTCGTGATCTTTCGGAAGCACAGTTGCCAAAATCTGAGACGGCAAAGTTTGCTCAAGGTTGGAGCTTAGCGCGGTTGTCAGATGCTGAGATTGAATGTATAGCTGGACGTATGAGCAGTTGAGGATGAACAATCGACCATAAAGAATTGGCGGGTGGCCTGTTTTCGCAGTTAGGACATTAAAGTTGCCGTTTATGATTCCTGGATTGGGATCACTTTGCCGGGCGCATTTTCAAGGGGCATTACGCTGAATGAGGTTCTCGATGCTCGCTCGGAAGTGTGCAATAAGGTCATTGCCCGCATTTTTAAGGAAGCTGGAATCAATGAGGGCGTGGGACCTAGAAGCTGACTCGGTTGCGTTTGGAAGCCGGTTTGCAAAAATCGGACATTGTTGAAACCGGGATGTTCGTGTAGGTAACGTTTTATCATAAAAATGCGGCGCTCTCAGGGAAGCCGGACACAAAAAAACGGACGCAGATGAGAAAGCAGTGGAGTCACAAAATAAAATTTTGGCGTTTGTCTTGGAATAGGGAGGGTCACAGTGGCACAGGGCATGGAGCTGTTGTCATTGGGGAAATCAAGAACGTCGGAAATTCTGAGTAGCATGGTGCAGCAAGGCATTGGCAAGGCCACCTGCTATATAAGAGGTGCTGTTTCGCACAGAAGATAAAGTTACTGCCGCCAACAGCGTCCCTGCGGGCTGGGCTGCGATTCGTTGCGCCGCTTTCCGCTTCCGGCGGAATTATATTCATCAAACTTCCAGTTGTTACATTAAGATCCAGGCAAAAAAGTCTTTCAAGATGAATAACCGATATAATAACATGCGAATTAAATATTGGAAGAGGGATTGTATGAAAATTGATGCTGTATCCATCAAATGGGCTTTAAATCATTTAACAACTATTGGTGATTCTGATTTATTTCCAATACCAATAGAATTTGAGGCTATAGTAGGCCAAGGTGAAGAGGCTATTAATTTTCTGTCCGACCTTGATCTTAGTCAGGTTAATCCAGGATCAGCTAGGCGCTTTATCGTTCCTAAAGATGACTTATCATACCGAGTAGCCACACAGCTAGATCCATTAGATAGCATTTTCTTAGCTGCGATAATGTACCAATTTGGAGTTGAAATTGAGAGCAAACGAAGACCAGTGGAGGAAAACAGAGTATTTAGTTATAGATTTGCACCAGATCCCGGTGGTAACTTCTATGATAAGATTTTTTCGTGGAATGAATTTTGGAAAAATTGCTTTGAAAAATCCAAGTCTTTTGAATACGCGCTCGTCCTAGATATCTCTGACTTTTACAACCAGATTTATCACCATACTTTAGAGAACCAACTTGCTGAGTGTGGTTTGCCAAATCAAGTAATCAAATGGATCATTGCATTATCGGAAAGTATAACGGCTAAAACGTCTAGAGGTATCCCAGTTGGACCACATTCCGCACATTTGTTAGCAGAAATTTCTTTAAAGCCGATTGACAATAGCTTAGTAACTCGAGGAATTGAATTCTGTCGCTTCGTTGACGATATTATCGTTTTTTGCAACTCGGAAACCGAGGCAAAAATTAACATTTTGACAATAGCGGATATTTTGGACAAACAGCAACGTCTAATGCTGCAAAGACATAAAACGAAAATTCTCGATAAAGAGAACTTTCAGAAATACTGTAATGAAATGTTGGAAGATCGACCCATTAACGATTTAGAGACCAATCTGTTAAAAATAATTCGAAAGCACTCAGGTGGCAATCCTTACGGCATTATCTATTTGAGTCAGCTTTCAGCAGAGGAACTTAACTCTTTTAATGATGAATCAATAACAAAAATATTTAATGACTATATATCACAAACAGAACCAGATTATACTCGCCTTAGATGGTTTATCCGAAGGCTATCCCAAGTTGGTCACCCTGGCGCGGTAAATTATTGTGTCGATAATATAAACAAATTAATGCCTGCTTTAAATGATATATGTCAATATTTTGTTTCAGTAAGCAATTTCAGTGCATCGGACTGGCCTATATTGGGGGAAAAAATACTAAACTTACTTGACGATCCAATAATTCAAGCAAATGAATACTATCAGCTTTCAATCTATTCTTTATTTAATAGAAAGCTCGAACTTAATCACTTCGAAAAAATACTGAGAAATTATCAAGCGAACCCTTCAAACTTAAAAAGAGAAACCATAATTGCGGCTTTCAAGTATGATGCAGCAGATTGGTTGCGTGAATTGAAAGAGCATTATCGGGGAATGGATCGTTGGACGCAAAGAGCCTTCCTGGTTGCATGCTCAAAATTGCCCAGAGAGGAGAAACGCTTCTTTTTCAGTCAGGTATCTAAGGAAGACAAACTAGATGAACTACTCATTCTTTGGTCTAAAAAATAAGGGCAATAGAACTTTTATGCCTTTTTGTGTAACAATCGTTTCTATAGTATAAAATATTTTTCGCTATAAAAGACCTCGTTAAGGTCTTTGTCCCTGATTCCTGCATTTCATCACAACGAAAAGGAATTGCACAGAAGTATTGCGACAAAACAATTATATTACAACTGCCGCCATCCGCGTTCCAGCGACCGGGCTGCTATCCACTGCGCGTCTCTCCGCTCCCGGTTCTCGGGCCGCTCTCGTTATCGCCACCGCCGCTGTCCCAAGCCTCAATACATTCGTTTCCGGGAACGCGTCATCGTACTGTAGGTTTCATCATTGCGCCGCTAACGTCATTTTATCCATCCTTTGCTTCGGATGCGGGTCTTCTTGCAGCAGATAGTGGAAAACAGGCCGAAGAATTAGAGAGTGCTGAATTCTATAGGTGGGATCCGGAACCGAAATTTCTGGAGAAGGCAGTCGCAATGGGCGTACGCTTCCTGATCAATGGTTATACCCACCGATTCGGGTGAAACATAATTTGACGCCGCGCAGCGCAGAAACTTGCGGGTACTGTCGCCAAGGACCATTTCATTAAGCGAGATTATGGCCGGAATGAACGACAACTTTTCCGATCCAACACTTCGGTGCGACCTTGAGCAACTGAAACACTTGGGATCAGTCGAACTGGATGGCTTTGGGCGAAGAACGAAAGTGGTGCCGGGCTATCCAGGGAAAAAGCTCATAATAAGCTCATAAAGAGCTCGGAAATTAGCTCTTTTAGTATCGACACATTCTGTGCGCTACCTAAAAGACGAATCCTAATCGCAACAACATGCTGGCAGAAGAGAAGTGATGAGAAACTTGAAATAATTTCGGAGAGCTTGAGAGGTTTTTTAGTGACTGAGAGATACAGGATAAAGGCCGTAGTATCAAAAGTTTAGATGATAATTGGCAAGAAAATTTAGTAGTTTCTCCCCAATGGAAAGGTGTGCTAGAAAAGATATTTCAGGATTCCTTTGCAGTAAAAATTTGATCATTTTTACTGTCATTGCAATAAAAATAATTAGTTTTCAACGTGCGATTTCAAGCGAAAATCGCATTTGAAACGCAAAGAAGGTATAAAATGAACGACGACTGGCATGCCGAAACTCAAGTACGCCTTGCAAAAAGCAAAATATATTTGAAGTTAAAAGAAAAATGTGGCAGTGATCCGTCAGGTTCGCACGCATTGTCATTGGTTGATGATGCCACTTATTATGCGTATCATAGGACTAAAATTGTTCTCCAACATATGGGAGAGTTCACTTTACACGATGGGGAGCACCTGTTCAGAGTATTAGGCTTGATGGAAGCGCTTCTTCCTGAAGATTGCATTGATAGTTTGACAGTGCCAGAATTGATGTTGATGATTTTAAGTGCGTTTTTTCATGATATTGGTATGGCGCCTAGCGGAGAGCATGTAGCAAATTGGAGAAGAATTTGGGATAAGACGCCGGCATTTGTTGATGAAGAGGCAGTAGAACAATACACAAGGTTTAAGCGGCATTGTGCTGCTAGACCAGAGCAACTTAAACAAATAGAAGTATTAGACACCGAGGGGGAAAACGCAACTTCCGAGACGCTTAAGGCATATTTGATTTCCGAATATATTAGAAATACTCATGCGTTAAGAGCAAGAGAGATTATTGAAAACGATTGGAACGGTAAGATAAAATACAGAGATGTAGATTTGACAGTTGAATTTGCAGAAATATGTTTTAGCCACAATGAAGATGCCGTTTTTTTGCTCAACTTGGATAATAATTTGCTATGTGGGCCTGAAACTTTTGCATGTTTGCCGTTTATAGCGATTGTATTAAGGTTGGCGGATATTTTGGATTTTGATGCAAAGAGAACTCCTTCAGTACTATTTTCCAATTTGACTGTTAAACACCCTGTGTCAATCAAGGAGTGGAATAAACATCGGTCAATTGACGCGTGGGTAATAAACAATAGAGAGATTTGTTTTCAAGCGAAATGCGTGCATCCGGCAATAGAAGCGTCAATTCATTCATTCTGTGATTTGATAGATAATGAGTTGAGTATATGCAATAATGTTCTGTATACGCTCAATAAGGAGCCGCGCATTCGAGAACGAAAAATGCTTATTGATTTACCTCTTAGAGTTAATAGAGAAAAGATTGAAACAAAGAAAAATATAAATGGAGATCCGCAGTATTTATATAGAAAAACCCAATTTAACCTGAGCAAAGCTCAAGTTATCGATTTGCTAATGGGGACTAAGCTATATGGCAATCCAGAAGTGGCACTTCGGGAATTATTGCAGAATTCCATCGATGCATGCTTGCTGAGAAAAGCACTTGAGAAAAAATGGGATACAACATACTCTCCTGAGATAGAAGTCCGGTATTTTAAGGAAAACAGCGAATACGTTCTCGAAGTTATTGATAATGGGAGTGGAATGGATCAACACATTGTCGATAACTATTATACAAGAATAGGTTCTTCTTTCTATGTATCGAGCGAATTTTATGATCTAAAATCGGAGAGTAATGCCGATTTCACTCCAACATCGAGATTCGGTATTGGTATCTTGTCGTGCTTTATGATATCCGATACTCTTATAGTCGATACTCGCCGAGTTTATGGTCCTCATGAATCTAGTGCGCCGCTTAATATAATTGTTGAAGGCCAGGAGAGTATTTTTTGGATAAAGCAAGGAAATCGCAAAATACCTGGCACCAGCACAAGACTAATTCTGCGAAAAAAAAATAACCCATGGGAAAACATGTCAGATGAACAATTTATTAAAGCGGTAGAGACGGTAATACCAAATCCTCCTTTGAAAATTTTGATAAAGACTGAACATATAACCCAATTATGGAATGAGAACAGCTTTCAGAAAAATATTGCGGAGTCTCTCAAAAATTACTCTTGGGATGAGCATGAAAATATTCGAGAGATTGAGATAAAGCTTGATGAGAGATCTGCGGGTTTTGTTGGGTCAGCAATTGTTGCGATATTAGAAATGCGCAATATGCCAGTTAAAACGGTGGATATGCCATCAAAGCACATTGATATCGAAGGGGAAACCTACCATTTAGACAAACATATAAGCATAAAGGATAATGAACTTGAATTAAAGTCAACATCCATAACAATCAATGATGATGGGGAAATTGAGGAAAGTTCAAATACAAGATCCTTAGCTGAATCCAAAGCAAAGCTTTCATTGCATGGCGTTGAAGTGCCAGCTAGCATAGTTACGCCATCATGGAGGTTGCAAAAGAACCAAGTAAAATTATCTTGGCCATTTCCAATGTTACTGGTTATAGATATATGCGGAAAAAGAGATTTGGATTTAAATTCGGCTAGAACTCAAGTAATATTAAGTGATAAATGGGTCGAGTTTGAGGAAGAATTGGCATTTAGTATTTGTTCAGGAATCTCAAAAGATGTAGGTTTTGAATATTGGGAGATATTACGCGATATTTTATTGAATAGTGCAAAAAGCGAATGTTTTAAAAATGGGCTTAAGCGAGTAGGGGCTCTTACAAGAATTCCAATTTATTGAAGTACGGACTAGGTTCTGAGTACCTGTTTCATATCCGCTTTTTGGACCCAGATAATAGACAGAAAAGTTTGGTAAACGTTGCCTAATAAACAGTTTCCATAAAAAGAAAAAATTTGCGCGAGCAGTATTTTAGATGGCTTCTGATATTCTGCTCTTATCTATTCCTAAGTGCGCGACCAATTCGCATTCAAGAGGCCAAAAAGTTTGGCTTAGCTTGAATGCAAGGATCGAATCATCAAGATTAATATTATGATTATTTTCCTGAAAGTCCATATTGTTATGTCCTTCTTCGGCTTTACTCACAGCTCAATATTTCGATATCGGTTCTGCACGGCAATAAGGCTGTTCGCTAAGTGTTTAATCCTACCGGGCAAGATTTCATGCAGTTAAAGCAGTAATATTGCATTCCAATCGAATGAGCCTGCTGCAAGCGCCAGTATTTTTCATCGGTGAACATCTGCTTCTGCTCTTCCGGCCGACTATCGGCAAACTGTTGCCAAAAGCCGATGTTCGTACGCAATCCATAGGGCTGCGAGTGCTTTATGCATTTAGCAATGTTTGTTTTGCCAGCCTCATCAAGCGCTCCTCCGGGACAGTTTTTGACACACAGATCGCAATGAATGCAGAGGTCCTGATTTATTTTCTCATCCGGTTCCAACTCAAGATCGGTAACGAAGGCGGTTAAGCCGATCCGTGTTCCGAAGCGTGGATGGATGACCAGGTTATGCCGGCCAAATGTTCCTAGGCCTGCAGCAACCGCCGCATGACGATGGGAAAAATCGGCAACTGCCATTCTGTCCTTATGCAGTTCCATAGGGGAAGAGTAGGGCATATTCACCACTTTGGCCTGAAATTCACGTGTCAGGAAACGATTGATCTGGTAGTTGCAGGACCGCTGAAAGTAATTCATGTCCAGCCGGCCATTCATGGCGATGGTGACGCTGGGACTTTCGCAAGTGTCCAGTTCCCGGAAAACCAGGGAAATGATCGTTTTGGCCCCCGGCAAAAATCTTTCGATCTCATACGATTTCGGGCTATGATAATCCTCCACTTTAGCAAAACCTACATCATCGACGCCCAAATCCAGGATATACTTTCTAATCTTTTCCTTACTCAAAGCCGTTCCTCCTCATATTTTGTTCGCCTGTTTTGGCAAATACTAGTGAAATGAAGTGAAAGTGCAGTAAAATCTTTTTAATTACATGTATATACATGTAAAGTGCTAAAAATTACTGAACTAATTGGGTGATGTCCTTTAATGTCTTCAAAAAGTCGCGGTATCTCTCGGTGCCGAGGCCCTTTTCGATTTGTGATTGAGCTTGCTCCCAAAGCGGCATGGATTCTGCAAGTTTATCGGCTCCGCTTTCGGTTATCGAAATGGTCTTTCTCCTGGCATCGGCAGGATCTTTTATGATCGTAACGTAACCATTCTTTTTTAACATTTCGATGTTACGCGTCACTGTGGTCTGATCCATGAGCAGTATAGATCCAAGTTCTCCGACTGAAATATTTTCATTCAGGGAAATGTTTAAGAGTAACGAAAATTGCGGACTTCGCAATCCGCTTTTCAGAAGAAATTGATCATAGAATTGCGTAATCGATCGGGTCGTTCTTCTTAAATTGCCGCAAGCACAGCGACGCGCGCCAGAGAGATCAGAACAAGACATGATGTGCACTCCAATCGATATATGTATATACATATATTATTTTACATCACATTGTTTGTCAAGAACACGATTGTTTTTAGACTGAAGGAAAATTGCAAATTTACATACCGTCCATATATTTTGCACGGAAAATGCTATGGAATTGAAAAGATTCACTACAGGAATTGTGAGTCTGGATAAAGAATATATAATAATACATATCTATGCTGTGTACAGAAAGAATATGGATAACTTTTTGCTAAGGTGGATGTAGTAGTGAAAATTTGTGATTGCTTTGAACAGGGAAAATTCGTTGTATCTTGCGAAATATTTCCTCCTAAACCCACATATCCATTGGAAACCGTGTTCGAAACGCTGACGGATCTGAAGGAATTGAAGCCGGATTTTATTAGTGTAACCTATGGCGCCGGCGGAGGGAATGCAGCCCGGTCCATTGAAATTGCTGCAAGAATAAAAAACGATTTTAAGATTGAAACGTTGGCGCATTTGACTTGTGTAGGATCGTCCCACAAGGAAATGGAAGCCTTAGTGGATCAACTCGCGGAAAATGGCATTGAAAATATTTTGGCTTTGCGCGGAGACCCTCCCCAGGGTGAAACTGAATTTACTCCGGCAGCGAATGGCTATTCCCATGCCAGTGATTTAATTGAAGAGATTAATAAAAGAGGTCAATTTTGTATTGCTGCGGCGGCATATCCTGAGGGACATCCGGAATGCGCTGCAATGGCGGAGGATATTCAAAACCTCAAATTCAAGGTGGACCGTGGCGTTGACTTTCTTGTCACGCAATTGTTTTTTGACAACGATAAATATTATGCTTTTGAAGAGAAAATCCGGAAGATCGGGATCATTTGTCCGATACATATTGGCATCATGCCTGTTTTGAATGCGGCGCAGGTAAAACGGATAACGAGTCTGTGCAGTGCTGCGATCCCCGCCGGATTACAAAAGATCATGGACCGGTATGGGAATTGTGCAGCAGACATGGAAAAAGCGGGCATTGAATATGCGTGTAAACAAATTGATGCTCTAATGGCCCATCGGGTGAATGGGATCCATTTATATACAATGAACAAGGCAGCTCAGACAAAAACAATTTTGCAGCACACTGGCTTACGTTAAAGAAAGCTTGGTGCATGAAGGAGCGTGTTTGAGATATGAACCAGATTTGGCTGAAAATATTCGGAGTTTTGCTGGTAGGCGGGATACTGAAATATGCGATGGCTAATGAGTTTGTTTGGGTGGTAATCGACTTAACTACTCTTGGCGTCTGTTATCTTATTCTTCATCAATATCCCTATGTAGATCTGAAGAAATCCATGAAATTTCTTGCCGGGTTGACTGGTGTCAGCATTCTTGTTGATGTGGGAATTATTTCAGGCGGTGTAGGAAATCTGATATTGCTGGTGATCATTGTTTGGGTTCTTTTCAAAGGGCATTTCAATACACCTTTTACCGCTCAGAAAAAGCAAAAAGTCCGCCATCGGTGGCACAAATAAAATTAATATTTTAAACGAGGCCGTGTAGAAACTAGCATTTTCTACACGGCTTTTTAATGAAAGGCAAAGGTTCAAGAACAGACCAGATGCTTTTGCATCTGGTCTGTAAATAGGTTACAATCAGTAAGGAGAGCCAAATGAGGTGGTGTGTTTATGACACGAGAAATTGTAATTATTGACGGCAGCAGCCTGGTTCACCGGGCGTTTTACGCTTTGCCGATGAGTATGACAGCCGCTGGACGGCATACGAATGCCGTTTATGGTTTTACCACGATGCTGCTGAAGTTATTGGCTGAGCGAAAGCCTGGAGCAGTTGCCGTCGCTTTTGATAAAGGGAAAGAAACATTCCGCAATGAACTGTACGAAGCGTACAAAATGCATCGGCCCAATACGCCGTCTGAATTGAGCGAACAATTTCCTTTGGTACAGGAAATTTTGGATGCTTTTGGAATCAAAACGATTGCCCAAGCCGGTTTTGAAGGAGACGACATTATCGGCACACTTGCGGCCAAAGCAGTCGCGGACGGCTATGACGCTGTGATTGTAACCGGCGACAGGGATGTATTGCAGCTTATTGGCCCGCATACAAAAATCATGTTGACAAAAAAAGGCATCACTGACATGGATGAAATGGACAGCCAGGCAGTGAAAGAAAAATATGGCATTGAACCGGAGCGGGTTGTCGATCTGAAAGGACTGACGGGCGATAAGTCGGATAATATACCGGGAGTGCCGGGGATAGGCGAAAAAACCGCTGTCAAGCTTCTCAACGAGTTTGGCACGGTAGAAAACATTTTGGATCAACTTGACGCTGTTACAGGGGATAAATTGCGGGAAAACCTGCGAAAACATGCCGATTTGGCAAGGTTGTCGAAAAAATTAGCGACGATTATCTGTGATATGCCCATCTCTTTTCAGTGGGACGATTTTTTGGTTCGACCGGATTACGACAAGGTTCATGAAGCTTTTACGAAATTTCAGTTTCGCAGGCTATTGGCCAATTTGCCGGAACTTATCCAGAAAGAAAAGAAAAACGAGGTTTCTCTGACCGAGATTCCGTTGGCAAAACCGGTCCAGGAAGTTGACAATATACAGTCGGCACGGAAAATTGCTGCAGCGATTCGAAAATCCGGTAGTTTTGTTTTTTTACCTGTCGTAACTGGCCGAGTACCGGACAGCCAAGTGAAAGGACTTGTTGCTTCTTTTGATGGAGAAGCGGTTTTGATTGACGCAAAGACCGAAGGTTGGACGGAATTTGCCCAGTTATTGTCTGACCCCGATATTCAAAAGATAACCTATAACACAAAAGACTTCTGGAATGCGTGCCGTGCATCGGGGATAGAACTTTCCGGGCCGCTTTTTGATATTCTGCTTGCCGCGTATCTGTTAAATTCCGCTTCTCCAACCTATTCATTGGAAGAGTTGGCAAAACTGTATCTGGAGGGAACCGCTTCACTGGCGAATTCCGCTGGACAGAAGGACGTTGATCTTGCCGCTCAAGCAGGATATATTCGTGCTCTTTATCCGGTTTTTGCCGCTAAACTTGCTGAGGATGGACTGGATAAGTTATACTATGAAGTGGAATTACCGCTTGCATCCGTTCTTTCCAATATGGAAATGGCCGGAATACAGGTGGATGCAGAACATTTGAAAACGATGACTGCAGACCTATCGCTTCTGGTTGATTCGCTGCTGAAAACCATTTATCAACTTGCCGGCGAAGAATTTAATGTTAATTCACCGAAACAATTGGGAATGATCCTATTTGATAAATTGAAGCTGCCGGTGATGAAAAAAACAAAAACCGGTTATTCTACAGATGCCGAGGTTTTGGATAAGCTTACCGGATTGCATCCGCTGATCGATCAACTGCAGGAATACCGGTTGTTGATCAAACTGAAATCAACGTATTTGGATACCATGCCCGCTTTGATTAATCCGGGCACAGGCCGGATCCATACAAGCTTTAATCAAGCGGTTACTACGACTGGAAGGCTTAGCAGTTCTGAACCCAATCTGCAGAATATTCCTGTACGGACAGAAATTGGCCGCAGGATCAGAGAACTGTTTATTCCGGGCAAACAGTGGAAATCTATGATGGCTGCGGATTATTCGCAAATTGAATTGCGGATTTTGGCTCATTTATCCGGTGATGCCGGTTTGCTCGATGCATTTCGCAGCAATCAGGATATCCATGCTCGTACGGCCTCTGAGGTTTTTGGCGTGCCATTACAAGACGTTACTTCCGAGATGCGTTCACGGGCCAAAGCGGTAAATTTTGGTATTATTTATGGAATTAGTGATTATGGTCTTGCCCGCAATACCGGTGTAAGCCGTAAAGAGGCCGGGCAATACATAGAACTTTATTTTTCCCGTTATGGCGGCGTTAAGGCCTATATGGACCGCATGATCGCCGAAGCGCGGCGTTTGGGTTACGTTACGACCCTTTTTGGCCGTCGCCGGTATTTGCCTGATATTCACAGCAGTAACTTCAGCCAGCGATCTTTTGCGGAACGGACGGCAATGAATACGCCGGTACAGGGGTCGGCGGCCGATATTATCAAAAAGGCTATGATTGATGTTTCCAAGGCATTAGCCGCGCATCGCCTGCAAAGTCGCGTATTATTGCAGGTGCATGACGAATTGGTGCTGGAAATTGCCGAAACGGAAGAAGAGATTACGGCTGACTTGGTCCGGGAAGCGATGGAAAAGGCGGTTACTTTGGCTGTTAAATTAACCGTGGATGTCAAGATGGGAAAAAATTGGGCCCAAACAAAGTAATGGAGGGAATAGTATGCCGGAGATGCCGGAAGTGGAGATTATCCGGCGAGCACTTGCCGGGCAGATTATTGGAAAGACAGTTCAGAGTATTGATTTAAGGCTGCCACGTCTTATTAAGTGGCCATCCGCTGAAACTTTTCAGCAATCTGTTGTTGGCCGGACGATTACGTCGGTAGAACGGCGGGGAAAATATCTGATTTTTCATTTGGACGAAGAGTTGCTGCTGGTCGTGCATTTGCGGATGACTGGGCGGTTGATTTATGTCATGCCGGGAATGCCGCATGACAAGTATACGCGCGTTATTTTTACCTTTACGGATGACCATGCGTTATTATATGCAGATACACGCACGCTGGGAACGTTATATTTGATCACTCCGGAGGAATTATGGCGGATCGGCGGTTTGAATGCGATGGGACCGGAACCGTTATCGCCCGAATTTACCGGGGAATATTTGCAGTCGATTGCAGCGAATTACCGGGGAACGGTCAAAGGATTGCTGCTGAACCAAAAGGCTATCGGCGGACTGGGGAATATTTATGTGGATGAAAGTCTGCATTTGTCCGGTATTCACCCTTCGCGTTCCGGAAACTCATTATCGGGCGAAGAAATTGACCGTTTGTACACCAGGATCAACCAAGTCATCTCGGAAGGGATACAGCATGGCGGGACGACAGTGCGCGATTATCGAAACAGCAATGGCCAGAGCGGCGGACACCAGCATCATTTGCACGTTTACGGACGGAAAAATCAGGCATGCCTTCTTTGTGGATGTTTGATTGCGAAAACAGAAGTAGCGGGCCGAGGGACGCATTATTGCCCTAGTTGCCAGCCGCAGGGCTGCAAGCCTGTACATACATGATAATAAAGGCAGGCGGTAGAGGTATGTATGTGATTGGTCTTACCGGTGGGATTGCCAGCGGCAAAAGTTCTGTAAGCGATATTTTGCGGAAATTGGGTGCTTGTGTTGTTGATGCAGACCAATTGGCGCGGCAAATTGTTGAACCGGATCAGCCTGCATGGCAGGAAATCGTCGCTCACTTTGGCAAGGCTGTTTTATTGCCGGATGGGCATTTGAACCGAAAATTACTGGGAAACATTGTTTTCAATTCTCCATCCGACCGGGAAGTGTTAAACAAGATTACGCATTCGAGAATTTTCCATGAGATGGAAGAAACAATTTTTGATATGGAAAAAAGAGGACATAAAATCATTGTCTTGGATGTTCCTTTGCTGCTTGAGGCCAATTTTGCAGATTTGGTTGATGAAGTATGGGTTGTCTATGTTAATGAAGAAGTGGAAATGGAACGGCTGCAAAAAAGGGACCATTTAACAGCGGACGAAGCGAAAGCAAGAATACGATCACAAATGCCGCTTCGCGAGAAACTGCGTTATGCGACAATTGTGATCGATAATGAAGGGGATCTGGCGGCAACGGCTCGCCAAGTGGAAAAGGCATGGGCCGAAAAAACAAAGACAACGGAGTGATCGAATTTGCACAGTGTTAAAACACTGCTGATTGGCTTATGTGCGTTGCTTGTATTCGGTCAAGCCGTATACAGCAGTGATTGGTTTCAAAAAAAGTTTTTGTATCCGTTTCCTTATCAAGCTACCGTATTTCTATATGCTGAGAAACATCATTTAGATCCTTATTTGGTAGCTGGATTAATTTATAGTGAAAGTAAATTCAAGGCTACAGCCCAATCTCCCACCGGGGCGCGGGGAATTATGCAAATGATGCCACAGACCGCCAATTGGGTTGCCGAACAACTTCACGAGGATCAATTCCGGTTAAATGATTTGGATCATCCTGAAGTCGGCATTCGGTTTGGCACCTGGTATTTTGCTTCTCTGAAAGAAGAATTTGCGAACAACGAAATCTTAGCTTTGGCCGCTTATAACGGCGGCAGGGGGAATGTCCGGCAATGGATGTCACAATATGGATGGCAAAGTGATTTTCACAGTATCGAGCAGATACCCTTCAAAGAAACCAGAGAGTATGTTGGCCGGGTTTTGGCCAGTAAAAAACGCTACCAAGAGCTGTATGGGCGTTAGGGGGTTTTCCGTTGTCCGGTCGTAGAATAAATATAAGCATCATTTTTCTTTTATTCGTTGTTTTAGTGACAGGCTGCTCTCAAACGTCGGGCCCTGGCAATCAAACAAAAGTAGATTATCAAGCGGGCGGCCAGCTTACATATGGTACTTTGTATGAGCCGGATACTTTGAATCCGCTCATGTCTGATTTAGTTGCCGTAACGGAAGTAAGCAGCCTGATTTTCAGCGGCCTGCTGCGAACAAATAACAAGGGAGAGTGGATTCCTGATCTGGCAACAGAGACGCCAAACCGTCAAAATGGCGGCATCAGTGCGAATGGATTGACGCTTACTTACCGACTGCGAACAAATGTAACGTGGCACGATGGAATGCCGCTGACAGCGGATGATGTAAAGTTTACCTGGAAGATGATCATGGACCCAAAGGTGAATGTTAAAAACCGGGAAGGATATGACAAAATACGGGCAATTGAGACTCCGGATAAACATACTGTAGTCGTCCATTTCCGCGAGTATTATCCGGGTATGCTGTCACTTTTCCCGGCCATATTGCCACAGCATATTTTAAGTAAGGAACCGGACTTGAATAAAGCGGCGTTTAATCGTCGGCCGGTTGGGACCGGTCCTTTTCGTTTTAAAGATTGGCACGTGGGCGAAGCAGTTCTATTGGAAGCGTATCCGCAGTATTTTCAAGGCAAGCCAACCTTGGACGGGATCACCTATAAGATCGTTCCGGACGCTGCGTTGCTAGTCGCACAATTAAAAACGGGAGAAATCGATATTTTTAGCCGGGTGCCGTTTGCCCAGTTGGATCAAGTAAAAACGACCCCCAATATGCGAGCGGTAATTACGCCGAACTTAACCTGGGAACATGCTGTTTTCAACTTGAATTCCACGATTTTTCAGGATGTGCGAGTGCGCAAAGCGATCGTGATGGGACTCGATCGATCTGTCATCGTTACTTCTGCTTTAAAAGGGGTTGGAGAGCCGGCATTGGCAGATCAATCCGCTTCTTCATGGGCATATCACTCTGCATTGCAAATTCCGGCACGAAATGTGTCCGGTGCGAAAGAACTGCTTGCGCAAGCTGGCTGGAAACAGGACGATGATAATATCTTTGCTCAAAATGGAAGACGGCTGACGTTTTCCCTGTCGATCCCGGCAGGAAGCAAAGCCAGGGAAACTGTGGCGTTAATGATGGCCCAGCAGCTCAAGGAAATAGGGGTTGCAATGGAAATTAAGACCATCAAGAGGGAAGATTTTTTGAATGACGTTTTAAAGATGCGAAACTTTGAGATGGCGATTTTTGCATTGACGATGTCGAGTGATCCGGACAATTTTGATTTGTGGAATTCAAAAAAAATACCCAGCGCTGCCAATGGCTACGATGGCCGTAATGTGGCAGGTTGGGTAAATCCGGAAGTGGATGAGTTGACAATGCGGGGTAAAACCATCGTGGACCAGGAAATCCGCAAACAGGCTTATTGGCGGATACAGGAACTGATTGTCGGCGAATGTCCGGTTATCCCGCTCTATTTTTGGGCGAATATCGATATGGTGAAAAATACGGTCGGAAATTATCAGCCGAGCCCAACGGGATACGGTGACTTATGGAACGCTTGGCAATGGGCGTTTATTAAGCGGTAATAATGAAAAATAGGGTGTTTAGTTGGAACATAATGCAGTTGAATCTAAAAGTTGCTGTTCGGTCAGCACGGTAATGAAAATTTCTGTAAGAGCCGGATCGAATTGCGTTCCCGTACACCTGCGTATCTCGTTGACTGCATCGGAAACCTCCATTGCTTTGCGGTAAGGACGGGCGTTTGTCATGGCGTCAAAGGCATCAACAATCGCAAGTATGCGGCAGGGCAGCGGAATATCCTCCCCGGCGATGCCGAGCGGGTAACCGTTTCCATTCCACCACTCCTGATGCTTTAGAATGCATTCGGCAATAGGAGCCAGGTCAAACGCTGATTTTGCAATTCGAAAACCAATTTCGCAGTGACGGCGCATAATTGCTAGCTCATCTTCGGTTAATCGGCCGGGTTTAAACAAAATATGATCAGGTATGCCGACTTTTCCTATATCATGGAATTTTGCCAGAAGCCTTAAATCGGCGATTGTAGGGTCCGGCAGCTGCAGTTTCCGGGATATTGCTTCTACAAGTGATTGCAGACGGTTGGCGTGGCCTTCTGTAATATAGTCTCTCGCCTCCAAAGCCTGCATCATCGCCTGTACGATGGCACTTCGCGAACTGAGAGATTGGTGCATTTTTTCCCGGTACATGTTGTTGTCGGCTTCCTTTAGTAACGCATCGATGTTGTCAGCGGCAGGCCCTATTGACCAACCGGCGGATAGACTAAGCGGAAGTTGGGGATTGTTTTTATTGTACTGTTCTACCGCTTCCTTAATTTGAACTACAATATTTGTCATTTTCGGTTGGTCAGGGTCAAGTACAAGAACGGCAAACTCATCCCCGCCAATCCTGGCAACAATGTCAGGCGAAGTTACACAAGCGTGAAGGATATTTGCTACAACTTTTAATAATTCATCCCCTGCCCGGTGTCCCAGAGTATCGTTGATTAGTTTTAACCCGTCAACATCACAACTGATAATTCCCGCGCTTTGTTTATCCCAGCTTGCAATCTTTAAGATTTCTGCTTCAAAAAAAGTCCGGTTGTAAGTTGTAGTCAGTGCGTCGTGCAACCCTAGATATTTTAATTCCTGTTCCATTCGTTTTCTGTCCGTAATATCTCTGATGATGGCCAATACTTCGTCAGGCCCGCAGTGGACAAAGCGCGCTTCAAAATAGTGCATATGATGATTTTGCAGCAGCTCATATTCAAAAAATTGGATATCGCCGCTAAGGATTGCTTGCTGGATATGCCGCAGAGCGTTTTGTGAAAAATCTTCTGGAAAAATATCAAAAATGCTTTTGCCTAAAAAATGTTTTGGTTCAGCAAATAAAGGAAAATTAGAAGCTTGCTTATAATCCAAAAATATACCTTGCTTGCTCAGTCGCAGCATCAAGTCAGGAATAGCTTTTAGCAGTGCTTGATTTTGGGTCTGAATATGATCAAGATCTTTATACTGCTGCCGCAGTTCTTCTTCGGTGGCGATTAATTCTTCATGCATGGCCGTCAATTGATCATAATTGTTTTGAAGTTGCTGGTTGGCGTTGGACAGCTTTCGGATATACCGGTTGCTCATGGCGTAGATGAGAATAGCCGTTAAGCTCACGAATAACCAGCCTTTGATCATTGATACCGAGGTTAGGACATGGTTTGTAAATAAAGCTGCTGACAAAGTGTCGGAGAAGAAAATCCAAACTAGTCCAAACGTGAAATAAACCAACGAGATTTTAAAGGCATAGCTTTTATCAGTCATATAGAACATGTATCCTTTCTGGATAATTGAATGCAAATTACTTAATTGACAAGAAATTCTAGATAGGGGGGACAAAATCCTTTATCTCCATGTTGACATTTAAGCATGATATGGTATACTAATGCATGTCAGTAAAAAAGACCATATGACATGCGGTCGTGGCGGAACGGCAGACGCGCTAGCCTCAGGAGCTAGTGGGGGCAACCTCGTGGTGGTTCAAATCCACTCGACCGCACCACTTATTTTAATAATGGATATTAATATGCGGTAGTGGCGGAACGGCAGACGCACCAGCTTGAGGGGCTGGCGGGGGCAACCCCGTGATGGTTCAAATCCATTCTACCGCACCAATAAGAAATGACATGGTTTACAGGCAGTTTGCTTGTAGGCTTTTTTATTTTCCTGTGGGAATAAGTAAATAAGGAGATTTTATTATGCGTCAAATTTATATTCGTTTGCTGTTTTTAGTCGGAGGACTATTCCTGTACGCGCTTGGAATTATCGTTACCTTGCATGCCAATATTGGATACGCTCCGTGGGAAGTGTTCCATGTCGGACTAGCCAAAACGGTTGGAATAAGCATCGGAGCCGCTTCAATTATCACTGGATTATTCATTGGAATCATAACGGTTTTTCTTGGAGAAAAACTCGGTTTTGGTACCGTTTTAAATATGGTGCTTATTGGCGTGTTTCTGGACGTCATTCTTAAACTGAATATAGTGCCGGTGGCAAATGACTTTGTGACTGGTACGATCATGTTGATTGCAGGGTTGTTTATCATTTCGCTAGCCACATATTTTTATATCGGTTCGGCTTTTGGAGCAGGTCCCAGAGACAGTTTGATGGTCGCACTTACTCGAAAATCGGGATTATCTGTAGGTGTTTGCCGGGGAATCATTGAACTTTTGGCGGTTATTATAGGATGGAAACTTGGTGGAATGCTTGGGATTGGAACCATTGTATCCGCATTTGCAATCGGTTTTTGTGTTCAGACAACCTTTGCATTGCTTAAATTTGATGCAACAGCGGTCAAACACGAAACATTGGAGCAGACATATAGAAATTTTTTTAGCAAAAAGGAAGAGCAGTTGTGTACAGAAAAAGTGTCCAAAAATTATTAAGTCTTTTTATGTATTTTGAATTGTTTTCATTGGCAGAAAAAGGATTTCATTACGAGATCGCGAATTATAATATTTAGAATAAACAGATAATTTTACCGCGCACTAAGATATCCGTGCAAAGGATAAATTAGATGAAGAGGAGGAACTGTTTATGGAGGCAAATGTTCCCGTGCCTCAACAGAGTCTTACGATCACGGTTGAAGTAAATATGGCGGCCGCGAAAGAGTTAAAGGCCGAGTTGACAAAAATCACCGGCGGAAGTTATTCGTTTACAGAATTCATAGTCCGATGCGCAGCGCAAGCTTTGACAGAATTTAAAGTAGTGAATTCCAGCTTGATTGATGGTCAAGTTCTTGAACATGACACTGTTAATATTGGTGTTGCGATTGCTTTGCCGCGCGGTTTTTCTGTACCGGTAATTAAGGACGTTCAACGAAAATCATTACATGCGATACGGCATGATATCCTGACACTGGCCAAGAAAGTTCATGAAGGGAAGTTGTTGCCGGACGAAACCAGTGGCGGAACTTTTTCAGTCGCCAACCTTGGTATGTTTGGTGTTGATCAAATTACATTGAATGTTCATTCTCCGGAAAGTGCGATACTGGGGATATGCCGTATTGTCAACCGGCAAGTTGTTATTGATGATGCGGTTATGATTCAGCCAATGATGAATCTGTGTTTGTCGTTTGATCCGCAGTTGATTGACAGTACGGTTGCTGCGAAATTTATGTCCCGGGTTCGGGAGTTGCTGGAGCAGCCGTTGATGCTATTGGCGTAACGGGCTGCCGGAAAAGTCGACGGAATGCATTGACAAGAACATGCTGCAGCGAGTATACTGTTAACAATATGATAAAGCCTTTAAACTGGTCCTGTGAGGCTGGTAAGGAGATCAAATAAACTGGTTGGAAAAGCCTTCTTGCTATACTCACAGCAATAAGGCTTTTATTGTTTTGAAAGCAATAAGACGATCCTTTAAATTGGTCCCGTGAGGCCGGCAAGGATGATACGGAAAGCTTCTCCTTGCCTGCGCAAATACGGGTGAGGAGTTTTTGTTTAGGGTGTTCTAATTTTGCAGAGGGGGAATGCCATTGTGGGGAGAAGTGATGTTTGCTTGCGTGGTAAAGATTTGTTGGGGTTGCAGAACATGGAGCCAGCGGAAATCGAGTTGATATTGGATACGGCCCGCGAAATGAAAACGATCATCGATAGAGACATTAAAAAAGTACCGACTTTGCGCGGAAAAGCAATCGTTAACTTGTTTTTCGAACCAAGTACACGAACCCGGACTTCTTTTGAGTTGGCCGGAAAATATTTAGGCGCCGATGTAATCAATATCACGACAAGCACCAGCAGCGTCGTAAAAGGGGAAAGCCTCAGAGATACTTTATTGACTGTAGAAGCGATGGGCGTAGACATTATTGTTATGCGCCATGCGGCGGAAGGAGCAACGCAATTTGCGGCCGGCATCGTAAAACCTTTGCTTATCAACGCGGGTGATGGTGCACATGAGCATCCGACGCAGGGACTGCTGGACATGTTTACAATGAGAGAAGAGAAAGGCTCTTTGCAGGGCTTGAAAGTTGCGATCATCGGTGATATTCTTCATAGCCGAGTGGCCCGCTCCAATATTTGGGGATTGAAAAAGATGGGTGCCGAAGTTCATTTGGCAGGGCCGCAAACCTTATTGCCGCGGGATATCGACACACTCGGAGTGCAAGTTCACAAGCGAATTGAGGAAGCATTAGAAGGAGCCGACGTTGTCAATGTACTGCGAATTCAGCGGGAGCGCCAGCAAAAAGGCTTGTTTCCTTCGGCACGCGAATATGCCCGTATCTTTGGTGTTAATAAATCGCGGCTTGCTTTGGCGAAACCGGATGCGCTTCTAATGCATCCAGGTCCTATGAACCGCGGATTGGAAATTGCGCCGGATATTGCGTATAGCGAACAATCCGTTATTGCGGAGCAGGTAAAAAATGGCCTGGCAGTCCGGATGGCGGCATTATATTTGATGCTGATGGGAGGGAACCAAGTTGAAACGATTAATTAAAGGCGGCAGAATTATTAATCCAGCGGATAATACGGATATGGTCGGCGATATACTGATTGAAAATGACCGGATCATTGAAATTGGCAAAAACATCATATGTAACGATGCAGAAATCTATCCGGCAGATGGCTTGGTAGTGGCTCCTGGTTTTATCGATATGCATACTCACTTGCGGGAACCGGGATTGGAAGCAAAAGAAGATATTGCGTCAGGAACGCGTGCCGCAGCAGCCGGCGGGTTTACTACTGTTGCCTGTATGGCAAATACGAAACCGGTTATTGATAATGCAATCCTGATCGCGGGACTATATCGTCAGGCGCAAGATACGGGAGTTGTGCGCATCAAAGCGATTGGCGCCGTCAGCAAAGGATTGGCCGGACAGGAACTGGCTGAAATCGGTGACATGCTGGCAGCCGGAGCTGTGGCTTTTTCGGATGATGGACATTATATTAACAGCGCTCAATTGCTGCGAACGGCGATGGAATACATCAGTATTTTTGACGGACTGTTGATTTCGCATGCGGAAGATGAAACCTTGGTTGAAGACGGGGTCATGCACGAAGGCGCAGTCTCGGCAATGCTGGGAATGAAAGGCCGGCCTGCGGTTGCAGAAGATATTGCCGTTGCCAGAGATTTGCTGATGGCTGAATATACTGGCGCGCGTATCCATATCGCCCATGTCAGCACCAAAGGAGCTGTGGAGTTAATTCGCAAGGCCAAGGAACGCGGGGTTCGCGTTACTGCCGAAGCGACTCCGCATCATCTTTATTTTACTGATGAAGCTTTGCAAAGTTTCAATACTGCTTTTAAAGTGAACCCGCCTCTTCGTTCGGCCGAACATGTTGCCGCGTTGCGGGAAGGATTGCGCGATGGAACGATTGATGCCATTGCGACGGATCACTCGCCCCATGCGTTTGAGGAAAAAGATGTAGAGTTTCGTTATGCACCGAGCGGATTTCCAGGATTGGAAACAGCAATCGGAGCGCTCATGACTACGTTGTATCATAGCGGGTTTATGTCTTTGCAGGATATTATCGCTCGAATGAGTATTGCACCGGCCCGCATATTGCGGTTGGATGCAGGAAGTCTGCAGGTTGGATGCCAGGCGGATATCACAATTTTGGACCCGGACCTTGAATGGCAAGTGGATCCCAAAATTTTTTGGACAAAAGCAAGACATTCCCCCTTTGAAAATGGTAAACTAAAAGGAAAAGCAATTGCCACAATCGTGGCAGGTAAATTTGTGATGCGCAATGGTGAGGTGCTGTAATGAAGGGAAAATTAGTGTTGGCGGATGGAAGCATTTTTTATGGAAATTTGCTGACAGATACAGAAGCTGTAGGGGAAGTCGTATTTAATACCGGGATGACCGGGTATCAAGAAATTTTAACCGATCCTTCCTATGCTGGGCAGATCGTAACCTTGACATATCCGTTAATCGGCAATTACGGTGTGGCTGATTTGTTTGACCAGTCCCGCCGTTCTTATGTGCGAGGCTTTGTCATCAGTGAACTATGCGGAGAACCGAGCAACTGGCAAATGGAAAACAGTTTGCCGGCCTATTTGACTGAACGGAATATTCCTTGCATATATGGAGTGGATACGAGAGCAATTACACGCGTGATCCGTTCCTACGGAACCATGAATGGGGTTATTGTCCCCGAGACTGTGGGACAGGAAACGATTGACCGTTACCTGGCTCTGCCGGCCAAGCTGGATGTTGTGGCCGAGGTCACGACTCCGGAGATTTATCATATGTCTCAGGATGGTCCCCGTGTCGTTGTAATGGATTTGGGCATAAAACGCAATATACTGAATGCTTTATTTCAAAGTGGCTGCAATTTGACAGTCGTACCGGCGGATACGGATGCCAAAACCATCCTCGCCATGAACCCGGATGGGATCTTTTTGTCAAATGGTCCAGGTGACCCGAAGGATGTCCCGGGTTCAATAGAAGTCGTCAAACAGTTGCTTGACAAGAAACCGATTTTTGGGATTTGCCTTGGGCATCAATTATTAGCGTTGGCGGTAGGCGGCGATACCTATAAATTAAAGTTTGGCCACCGTGGATCCAATCATCCGGTAAAAGACTTATCAACGGGCAGAGTGTATATTACCTCACAAAATCATGGTTATGCCGTCGATGAAAAATCGTTGACCGATAAAGGATTTATGATCACTCATCGGGCCGTAAACGATGACACTGTCGAGGGAATGAAACATTCCGTGCTGCCGATTTTTTCCGTGCAGTATCATCCGGAGGCATCTCCTGGTCCTGACGATAACACCTATCTATTTGACGAATTCATGACATTGTTGGGGAAAGGGGAGTAGTTATGCCGAAGAAAAAAGAATTGCAGTCTGTGCTTGTCATTGGGTCAGGACCGATTGTTATTGGTCAGGCGGCAGAATTTGATTATGCCGGAACTCAAGCGTGTCAAGCCTTAAAAGAAGAAGGAATTCGTGTTATTCTTGTAAACAGCAATCCGGCTACCATTATGACAGACGTTCATATTGCCGACCGGGTTTATATTGAGCCGTTGACTCCGGAGTTTATCGCTGAAGTATTGGAGAGGGAAAGGCCGGAAGGCATCTTGGCTACCCTTGGCGGTCAGGTCGGCTTGAATATGGCAGTTCAATTAGCTGAGCAAGGCATCCTTGAAAAATATAATGTGAAATTATTGGGGACGCCGTTGGAAGCAATCAAGAAAGCGGAAGACAGGGAATTGTTCAAAGAGACGATGCAGTCTATCGGACAGCCGATTCCGGAAAGCACGATTGTTGAGGACATTGATGCGGCTTTGCAATTTGCTGCAGAAATCGGTTATCCTTTGATTGTTCGTCCTGCCTACACGCTGGGAGGAACCGGCGGGGGGATTGCTGCGAACGATGAGGAATTGCGCACGGTTCTCAATTTGGGGCTTAAATATAGTATGATTGGTCAGGCCTTGATCGAACGAAGCGTGGCAGGCTGGAAAGAAATTGAGTATGAAGTAATTCGGGATGCGGCGAACAACTGCATCACAGTTTGTAATATGGAAAATTTTGATCCGGTCGGCGTTCATACCGGTGACAGCATTGTAGTGGCTCCGTCCCAGACATTGACCGACCATGAATATCAGATGCTGCGCAGCGCCGCTCTGAAAATTATCCGCGCGTTGGGTATTGAAGGCGGCTGTAATGTTCAGTATGCTCTTGATCCGAATAGCCGTAAGTATTATGTAATCGAAGTGAATCCGCGGGTTAGCCGTTCCAGCGCGCTGGCTTCCAAGGCAACAGGATACCCAATTGCCAAGGTAGCCAGTAAAATTGCCATCGGCTATACATTAGACGAAATCACCAATGCGGTGACTCGCAAAACAAAAGCTTGTTTTGAGCCTGCATTGGATTATGTGGTAGTCAAGTTTCCCCGCTGGCCTTTTGATAAGTTCGTTTTCGCAGACCGCACGCTGGGCACCCAGATGAAAGCAACCGGCGAAGTGATGTCCATTGACAGAACCTTCGAGGGCGCCTTGCTGAAGGCTGTTCGTTCTCTGGAGATTGGCTTGCATCATTTAGCAATACCGGAATTGGCATCGCTATCCAACGAAGAAATTCACCAGCGGCTTTCGTTGGTGGACGATGAGCGGGCATTTCTGATTGCTGAAGCACTGCGCCGGAATATGTCGATTGATGAAATTCATTCCATTACATTGGTCGATCGGTTCTTTTTACAAAAGATTGCCAACATTGTTGCGATGGAAAGACGCATTGCCAAGGAACCAGTGGAACCGGAGCTGTTATTAACGGCGAAAAAAATGGGTTTTGGCGATCGCATCATTGCGGAATTAACGGACTCGGATATGCAATCGGTCCGTAAATTACGTATGGAAGCGAACATTCTTCCTTGCTATAAAATGGTAGATACCTGCGCAGCAGAATTTGAAGCGGTCACACCATACTATTATTCAACGTATGCACAGGAAGATGAAGTTCAAATTACAGACCGTCGCAAGGTTATTGTACTCGGTTCCGGACCGATTCGCATTGGACAAGGGATTGAGTTTGACTATTGCTCCGTTCATTCCGTATGGGCACTGCGGGCGATGGATATTGAATCAGTGATTATCAATAATAACCCGGAAACAGTCAGTACGGACTTTGATACCTCCGATCGCTTATACTTTGAACCTTTGACAGTGGAAGATGTTTTAAATGTCATTGAAAAAGAAAAACCGGAAGGGGTCATTGTGCAGTTTGGCGGTCAGACGGCGATTAATTTAGCCGGACCATTGGCCAAGGCCGGTGTCAAAATTATGGGCACCAGTGTGGAGAGCATTGACCGGGCGGAAGACAGAGAAAAGTTTGACGCATTGCTTGAGAAATTGAACATTCCCCGGCCGAAAGGGGCTACGGTCACTAATGCAGCGGATGCACTCATCACTGCTAACAAAATTGGCTACCCGGTTGTAGTTCGGCCATCTTATGTTTTGGGCGGCCGGGCTATGGAAATTGTGTACACCGATGAAGATTTAGACAACTATATGAAATATGCTGTAAAGGCTTCACAAGAGCATCCCGTTCTCGTAGACCGTTATATGCAGGGGACGGAAGTGGAGGTAGATGCCATCTCTGACGGAGTCGATGTGCTAATTCCGGGAATTATGGAGCACATTGAACGCGCCGGCGTTCACTCCGGAGACAGTATTGCCGTCTATCCGCCGCGAACGCTAAGCAATGCAATCATTGATACCATCGTGGACTACACGACGCGGTTGGCCATTGATTTGCAGGTTAAAGGAGTCATTAATATACAGTATGTTATTTATGATGACCAAGTGTATGTTATTGAAGTAAATCCGCGCTCCAGCCGGACAATTCCGTTCCTGAGCAAAATCACCAACGTGCCGATGGTCAATGTTGCTACCAAAGCAGCAATGGGAATTTCTCTGCGCACACAGGGGTATGGTTCCGGTTTATTGAAACCACCTTCCTATACTGCCGTTAAGGTGCCGGTATTTTCTTTCGCCAAAATGCAGAAAGTCGATATTACTCTTGGGCCGGAGATGAAATCGACAGGTGAAGTTATGGGCATTGATTACCATTATGCCAGAGCATTATTCAAAGGAATTATTGCCGCCGGCATGAATATACCTGAACAGGGGACTGTGCTGGTTACTGTAGCGGATAAGGATAAAAAGGAAGCGGCGGATATTGCCTTAGGCTTCCAGGAGATGGGTTTCCGGGTCGTTGCTACCAGCGGAACCGCTCAATTGCTGAATTTATTGGGGATCAAAGTGGAAACAGTCAACAAGTTAAGCGAAAATCAACCGCATATTCTTGATATGATAAAAGCAGGGGACATCAACATCGTCATCAACACTCTCAGCCATGGCCGGGAACCTGAAAGAGACGGATTCAAAATACGGCGGGCGACAGTTGAAAATGGGATACCCTGTCTGACTTCCATGGATACAGCCCGGGAGCTCATGCTGGTATTAAAAGCGGTTCACAACCGTCGCCTGGTTTATGCGCTGGCTCTGCAGGATTATGTTGGCAGTGGATATGACTTGGCGTAAGAACAAGTAAGGAGAGTGCTTATGGAAGCAAATAAGCGGCTGATTGTCGCGTTGGATATGCCGGATATGGAAGCCGTAAAAAAAATGGTGACCCAATTAGGGGATGCGGTTCACTATTACAAAGTCGGGATGGAATTGTTTTATGGCTGCGGCAGTGAAGCGGTTCATTTCTTGCGTGATATGGGCAAACAAGTATTCTGTGATTTGAAACTGCAAGATATACCCAACACGGTCGCTCATGGCGCCAAGATGCTCACCCATCTAGGCGTGACGATGCTGACGGTCCATGCAACCGGCGGCAGAGCGATGATGAGGGCTGCTGCGGATGAAGTAGCGAAAACAGCGGATGAATTAGGAATTCCCCGCCCCAAAATGTTGGCGATCACCGTATTGACCAGCATGAATGAGGAAGAATGGTCCGGATTGCGTTATAGTCTGACGATACCGGAACAGGTACTTAATCTGGCGAAACTAGCGCAGGCTTCCGGCATGGATGGAGTGGTCGCCTCGCCGCAGGAAGCAGCTATGATACGGGCTGTTTGCGGAGAAGATTTTCTGATTGTGACACCCGGCATTCGGCCCAAAGATGCGGCACTGAACGATCAAAGCCGGACTGCTGCTCCGGGGCAGGCGTTGCGGGACGGTGCCAGTTATTTGGTCGTTGGCAGGCCAATTACGAAAGCGGCCGACCCTTTATTGGCTGCGCAAAAAATTATTGCAGAGATGGAGGGACAGGCAGAATGAATGAAGCAGAGGTGCGGGAAATTTTCCTCAAAACCGGCGCTATCCTTGAGGGACACTTCCTTCTGACATCCGGATTGCATAGCCCAATGTATGTAGAAAAATTTCAAGTTTTGCAGCATCCGCAGCATACGGCTGACATGTGCGCTGCGCTGGCTGAAAAATTTCAGGATCAGAAGATTGATGTAGTTGTCGGTCCTGTTACCGGCGGCATTTTATTGGCACATGAGGTGGGTAAAAACCTGGGTACCAGAGCGATTTTTACTGAACGGGTCGATGGGGTCATGACATTGCGGCGCGGGTTTGTTATCGAACCGGGTGAACGGGTTTTGATTGTCGAAGATATTATTACTACCGGTGGGTCTGTTTGCGAAGTCCTTGATGTAGTCCGGGCCAGCGGCGGTATTCCTGTTGGCGTGGGCCTCCTTGTTGATCGCAGCGGTGGGAAAATTTCCTTTGGCGATGTTCCGCATAAAGCGTTGATGACGCTTGAGGTTCCCGCTTATCAACCGGACCAATGCCCGCTGTGCGCGCAAGGGATGCCTCTGACGAAACGGGGAAGTACAGGGAAGAAGTAGAACTAAAGTTTACAAATTAACTGTTGTTATTTTGTAGTGTTTATGGTAAAATCATTTTCGTACGTTGCATAGGGGTATAGCTCAATTGGTAGAGTAGCGGTCTCCAAAACCGTTGGTTGAGGGTTCAAGTCCTTCTGCCCCTGCCAGAAAAACATAACGACGCGGATATGATCCGCGTCGTTTTTTAGTGAGAAAAAACACCTTCATCGATTTTGTTGACAATATAGGCATTGACGGAACCGGCTGCTTCGATTTCTTGTTTGGCGATAGCAGCTTTTTCGGGGGAACGGAACACATCATAAATATATGCATCTACTTTTTCTTTTAGCTCGTAAGGAAGATGCTGGCTGAGATCTTTTTCACCGTAGGTGGGAAAGCACATCTTCACTTTTTCTGATGCTGCTTTGGATGACATGCCCTGATTTTTCAGCATAGAGAAGATCGCCATCCGCTGAAACTCGCTAAATTTTTTTATCAATCCGCGTTCCAATTCATCTTTATTCCACCAGACCCGGATTTCATCGTCAGATACGCCGAATAAACGGCGTTTGGCAATCATCGCATTGACCTTGTCATTGCTTTTTTCAGCTTTCAATAGGTAATCGCCTAGATTTACCGGAACATGACTGTCTGAATTTATTTCTTCTTTCGCTTCTTTTAATAATTTTTTAAAGATCGTGGCGGCTTGTTCTTTTGATGCAATATCTTTCATGATGATGGGAATGAATTGACGCTCCAATTCCAATTCTCTGGGAGATGGAGGGCTTTTTTTTATAAATAATTCAGAAAAGAAACCCAAATCAATACCTCGCTTCCTGCAGGACAATTATTCGTTATGATCAATATTATAGGCCAAGACGATGTATTTGCATAGGACGATTCTTGCAGGGTTTTGTATCGTCATCAAGAATATATAAGTTTGCGTTGAACTCATAGGAATGAATTGCATGTTTCGTGGCATCGTCATTGGGAGGTATTATGAAAGAGATAGAAAAACAAATTCAGGAATGGCCTTATTTAACAACTTTGCCGGAAAAAATCGGCGGATTTACGCTTGTGCGTGAAGCAGAGAGCAGCAAGGCCCAAGTTCACATATTTACCTACGCCAACTCTGATCGCCATCTGTTTTTTTCTGTTGCGTATGATTCGAATACGGATGATTTTTTGTGCAAAGTGATCATCGGTCTTAATGAATATTATGATGTTAATTTTATTGCTGCTGATCTTCCGGGTTTAGAAACCGTCTTAAACAGCAAAATGGGAAAATTATTAGGGGGCTTGGAACGGTTTGACCCAAAACAGCTGGGCAGTATTTTTCAAGAAAAAAAGATTCTTGACTGGACCTATGTTGCGCAGCTTCCGCAAGAGGTTGCGGAATTTCATTTATTTATTCGTCCAGATGCGCCAATTAAAGTACTTAATGGGTCTTTTGTTATTATTGATTACAGCGATTTTGCAACGGAAAGTCATTTGGTCATTTGTTATAATGTCTTTCGCGATGATTTTTATGGCGAAATTCATCTTCGCCGCTTGCCTCAGATGTCGGGACTTTTTGATGCCAAAACATTGTCTGAGCTTGCTGAACAATTGAAATCTCACCTTGTTCCGGTATTGAAAGAGATGCGCATCCAGTTGGATGCTGGAAATGGTGAAAAGTGATAGGGGGAGTTGCATTGAAAACTGCATTGACAATTGCTGGGTCCGATTCTTGCGGTGGCGCCGGTATCCAGGCCGATTTAAAAACATTTTCCGCGCTCGGCGTTTATGGAATGAGTGCAATTACTGCAATTACAGCACAGAACACCTGCGGCGTTACGAATATTCGCGATCTGGATATCGAAATTGTCCGTGATCAGATCCGGGCAGTTTGCTCTGATATACAGGTAGATGCAGTGAAAATCGGAATGCTGTCAAACGCGGACATTATTAAGACGGTTGCAGAAGAACTTCAGAAAACGCAAATAACGAATATTGTAGTTGATCCGGTGATGATCTCCAAAAGCGGCAGTCATCTTTTAAAGCCGGAAGCAATTGGAGCCCTAAAAGAAATACTGTTTCCTTTGGCGACAGTGGTTACGCCTAACCTGATGGAAGCCGCTGAAATTGTTGGCGAACCAGTCGAGAACAAAACAGATATGGAAAAGGCTGCCGTAAAGATCCAGGCGATGGGACCGCAGTATGTGGTTGTCAAAGGCGGTCATTTGCCCGGAGACGCCTGTGACCTGTTATATGACGGGCATGAGTTCATTGCCTTTGAAAATACGCGGATTGATACGCCCCATACGCATGGAACCGGCTGTACTTTTTCTTCGGCGATCGCCGCTGGATTGGCAAAAGGGCTGCCGGTCGCTGCTGCGGTAAGGACGGCAAAAGAGTTTGTGACGATGGCAATCACCCACTCGTTTCCATTAGGACACGGTGTTGGGCCGACTCATCATTTTTATGATTTGTATAAAAAGGCAGGCTTGCTTTAGTGGCGGCCAAAAGGATTTTGGTGAAGAAAAAAACGCACTGGGAAATGGCAGGGAATTGAAAAACTGTGTTGACAGATTGCCATTGTTCGTTTATACTAAGTAAGCGATTTGATTTACGGCCCTGTGGTGTAGCGGTCTAACATGCCGCCCTGTCACGGCGGAGATCGTCGGTTCAAATCCGATCAGGGTCGCCATTTATCATGCCGCGGTAGCTCAGTCGGTAGAGCAGAGGACTGAAAATCCTCGTGTCGGCAGTTCGATTCTGCCCTGCGGCACCAGTGTTCATATGCGGAAGTAGCTCAGCGGTAGAGCATCGCCTTGCCAAGGCGAGGGTCGCGAGTTCGAATCTCGTTTTCCGCTCCATAAGTTTGGCGGCATAGCCAAGTGGTAAGGCAGAGGTCTGCAAAACCTCTATTCCCCAGTTCAAATCTGGGTGCCGCCTCCAAAAAACGTTTTTCCGGCTCCGTTATCGGAGTGTACAATTGATATGCCGGGGTGGCGGAACTGGCAGACGCAAGGGACTTAAAATCCCTCGGAGCGTGAGCTCCGTACCGGTTCGATTCCGGTCCTCGGCACCAGCCAAAAAGAAACTAGTTTAAGATGAATAGTTATCGTATCGCCTGATGCGACTATCTTCTGAACAAACTGGTCGAAAGGGCTCCGATATTATTCGGAGCCCTTTTTGTATATGTGTATCGGTAATGGTTGGCGCGATGAAAAGAAGAAGGATACTCAGAAGAATATGCTGCCGATTGTGTTATATCAACGATATCATCAAAAAAATTTTTCGCAGGCAGGTAAATCTTTCAAGTTACGGAATATTATACTAATATCATCCAATTATGGAAGATGTTTTGATGTGAATTGAAAAATATGCATGTGTTTTTTAAGAAAGAGAGGCGCAAGGATGAGAGAAGATCTTTTCAGAGAAGATCCCCGCTATAAGCAGGCGAATAAAGAAGCGCTGCTGGCAATTGGATTGTTTGCGTTGAATATTCTCTGGTGGTTTGCTTTTGCGTACGGCTTGGGCTCAGGCCCGCCGCAAGAATACAGCTATGTTATGGGTTTTCCTGCCTGGTTTTTTTGGAGCGTGATTGGCGGCTATGTTGTATTTTCTTTTCTGACCTGGATTATGGTGAAGTTTTTTTATAAAGACATGCCATTGGATGCGGCAACGGATTATCATTGGAAACCGCAGGACAGAGGGGGAAAACGATAGTGCAATGGGAAATTCTCGTCGTCATGGTTGTGTATATGGCGATTAATCTTGGTATTGGCTTGTGGGGAGCAAAATTAAATATTGCCGCGAAGGGCGGCTTTATGGAAGAATATTTTTTAGGCGGACGCGGCATGGGCGGCTTTGTATTAGCGATGACCCTGACAACGACGTATATTAGCGCCGGAAGCTTTATTGCCGGACCAGGGGTTGCTTATTCACAAGGATTAGGCTGGGTTCTTTTGGCTATGACACAACTTCCGGTAGGGTACCTCGTTTTGGGTGTACTGGGTAAACGGTTTGCGATTGTAGGCAGGAAGATACAGGCGGTAACGGTGATTGATTTTTTGAAGCACCGTTACGAAAGTAAAGCGGTTATTGTGTTGTCAGTGATGGGGGTCATTGGTTTTTTTCTGGCAGCGATTGCAGTCCAGTTTATTGGCGGTGCGCGGCTGTTTCAATCGATGACAGGCTATTCTTATGAAACGGCGTTATTTATTTTTGCTGGCGTTGTAGTCTTTTACGTAACATTTGGCGGGTTCCGGGGCGTTGTATTAACCGACACTGCGCAGGGGATCGTGATGTTTGCCGGTACCTTGGTGTTGCTGGTTGGCGTGTTTACCTATGGCGGAGGCGTCGGGGCCGTTATGGGGAAACTGGCTGCCGTAAACCCTGACTTGATCACTCCTTTTGGTTTAAACCATTTTATCACTGTTCCTTGGATTGCCTCCTTTTGGATTTTGGTAGGCTTTGGTGTTATCGGCCTGCCGCAAGTAGCTGTCCGGGGCATGGGATACAAAGACACCCGTGCGATGCATACAGCGATTGTTATAGGGACTGTTTTCACTGGTTTTTTGATGTTGGGAATGCATTTAATCGGCAGTATTGGTAAGGCTATTGATCCCGCGATTAAGATTGGCGACACCGTCATTCCTGAATTGACGAAATTAACGCTTAACCCATGGCTGGCCGGTTTATTCCTTACCGCGCCGCTAGCGGCGATTATGTCTACGGTCAGTTCGCAGTTATTGGTGTTATCCAGCACCATTATCAAAGATTTGTACGTCAGTTACGTTAATCCCAATCCGGAGGAAGCGTTTATTCGCAAGGTAAGCATGATCATTACCCTTATAACCGGCATTTTGGTATTTGCAATTTCATTCCGGCCGCCGGATTTTCTTGTCTGGCTCAATCTCTTTGCGCTTGCGGGCATGGAATCTGTTTTTCTATGGCCGATACTTTTGGGTTTGTATTGGAAAGGAGCCAATGATCACGGAGCCTTGGCATCGATGATTTCCGGATGTGCCGCCTATCTGTACTGCCATTATTTTTGGACACGTCCGTTTGGCACGCATACAATTATTCTGCCTTTGCTTATCGGACTCGTCGTATTTGTTGCCGTCAGCAAACTAACACCGCCTCCGCGAACTGAAATTATCAGGAAATTTTGGGGTTAAGAGCAAGGTAGGATTTTTGTTTTACCTTGTTGAAATATTTTAACAGGAAGGCGGTGAGGGATATGATCGAAAAGTTCTATGTGTCTACGCCAAAAATCGGTATGGTGGATATAACTGCTGCTGTAAAAGACGCCGTGGCGGCCAGTTCGGTTAAGGATGGTCTGTGTCAAGTCTTTGTGCCGCATACGACAGCCGGGGTCACTATCAATGAAAATGCTGATCCGGATGTAGTGAAAGACATCATCGCTGGGCTGGAAGAAATGGTTCCCCGTTTAGCTTATCGCCATTCAGAAGGGAATTCCCGGGCTCATATTCAAGCTTCCTTGTTGGGATCATCCGTATTTATTCCGATTGAAAATTACCGGCTGTTTTTGGGAACGTGGCAAGGCATCTATCTTGGAGAATTTGACGGTCCCCGCCGCAGGACAGTCTGCGTAAATTGTGGAGGTGCATTATGAGCGCCGTCGTGTGTGAAATCGAGCTGCTGATACCAGGCGCTGCTTCGTTAAAAGAGAAACGACATGTTGTAAAAAGTATTATTGGCCGCATTAAAGCGCGCTGCAACGCGTCAGTGGCGGAAACCGACTTTCAGGACAACTGGCAAAGGGCCGTGATCACTGCGGCAATGGCCGGCGCTGATCGTTTCATACTGCAAAAACAGATCGAAATCATCCGACAGATTGTATATGATAACGCAGAGGCAGAACTGGTTGATATCACGGCTGAATATTTATAGCTGATGCATATAATGGAGAGGATATGGATTCATGAAACTAGATGTTGCATTTTTACCGCAGGAAATTGCTGAAAACAATCTCTCGGATGCGGTTTGCATTGTATTGGATATATTCCGGGCGACAACCTGTATCGTGACGGCTTTTTCCAACGGCTGCAAAACAATTATCCCTGTCTTGTCGCTTGTTGAGGCTCATCGATTGGCAAAACAGGCTGGATCTGTTTTGCTTGCCGGAGAACGGCAATCGATTAAGATGGATGGCTGTGACATGGGGAATTCACCGTTCGAATTTTCCCGGACGAAAGTCGCTGACCAAACGGTGATCATGACCACCAGCAATGGCACAGCGGCGGTTAAAGCGACAGAAACGGCCTACTGCACGCTGATCGGTTCGTTTATCAATGCTGGAGCCGTGTGCCGGGAAGCAAGACGATACGAAAAGAATATTGTTATTGTCTGTGCCGGAACGGATCGTACTTTTTCACTCGAAGACGCATTATGTGCCGGATTGCTCGTGCAGACATTAACGGAGACCGGCGAAATGATCCTGACCGATTCTGCGGCCGGCGCTTTGCTGATGTATCAACAAGCAAAATCAAAAATTCTTGAAATAGCAGGCAACAGCCGGAATGGACAGCGGTTACGAGAACTGAACCGTCTGAATGAAATCACATATTGTTTGCAGACCGATCTATTTCCCATCGTGCCGCATTATTCGGCTGGCAAAATTTCGTTGGCGGGTGAATGAAGGAATGCCCAGTATTAGGACGTGTTTTGACAGTATGTTTTTTGTTTTAGATATGGATTAATCGATATTCTGACAGGAGCAACAAGATGGCAAAAAAACCTTCGAAACCTGCAAGACCTTCAAGATCTTCAAGACCTTCCCGGAAATTGACTGTATTATTACTGTTGTTTATTGTTACTGCTGGTCTTTATTATTATATTAGCCATAAACCGGAGCAGGGGAGTAAACCATTGCCCCCATCAATTGAGAAGACAAGTTCGGGAACAGTGGCTGATTATAGTGAAATGTCGATAAAGCTGCACAACGCAGTGGATAACGGTTTATCCACGAATGGGATACCGGTCGGCGAAAAGAAAGAACTTCAGAAGGAAACGCCGCGGCAAGGTGGAGAAGGATTGATCCGGTGGCGTACTTGGCAAACGCAGGTTACAGCGCCGCAAGATAAGACGCCGGAGAAGCTTCGTCAATTATTGCAGAGTTCGGTTGCCAGGGCTGGCGGAGAAATCCTCGCCATGCAGCCGGATCATTATCAGGGACGTTCCGTAACCAGAATGGATATTGGGTTTAAAGAGATTTTAGCGGGCGACACATTGACCATTATCACCGATCGCTTGTATATAGGCAGTGAGAAACCGTCATCACCGATACAAGTTCCGCCGCAAACGCCGGCTTTGCCGGTCCGGCCTTCCGGGCCAGGCGTCTCAATGGCTATTATTATTGACGATTTTGGTTATCAGACAGAACCAATTGAGATGTTTGCCGCGATAGACAGGCCGATTACTTTTTCCGTCCTGCCGTACAAACAATATAGTCGAATGGCGGCAGAAAGAGGCGCCGGTTCAGGACATCAAGTTTTATTGCACTTGCCAATGGAGCCGATGACACTTCCGGATCAAGTAGAAAAAGATATGATCACTGTACAGATGACGGAGGCGCAAATTCAAGACATTGTACTCAGGGCCCTCCAGCATACCCCGGAAGCAATTGGAGTGAACAATCACCAAGGGTCTCGCGCAACCGCTGATCGCCGGGTCATGCAGGCCGCTTTGTCTGTTATGCGCAATAACCAGTTGTTCTTTATTGACAGCCGTACAAGCGGACAAACTGTTGGAATGGATATGGCGAGGCAAATGGTAATGCGTACAGGAGAAAACGACTTGTTTCTTGACAACAGTTCTGACATAGGCTACATAAAAAATCAATTGCGGACGGCACAGAGGATGGCTGCAAAAAATGGGAGCGTGACCGTTATTGGTCATGCGAGGACCAATACTGCAATGGCGATTCGTGAAATGATCCCTGAACTTGAAGCGAATGGAGTACGGCTGGTTTTTGTTTCACAATTGGTCAGGTAAGTCAGAGGAGACTGTGGCAGATGAATAAACTTGCGATGATCGTATTAGTGGCGAGCGGATTGTTTTTTGCTCAGCCGGCAGTAACGGCAACAGCCTATCCGGCGTGGCCGGACGCTGGGCAATGGATGCCCGAAGAAAAAACAATCATTTTATTAAGCGAAATTTGGGATGCGCAGACTTTTAATGAAATGCAGGCAGGCCGCGTTGTAATCACCGATCAAGTGATGAACGAACTATTGGCTGAAAATATAGTCGAAAATTCGCGGATTGATGGGATTACTTTTACATCACACGAAAATGGACAAATCAATCTGGAAGTCGGTACGCAAGCGCTCGGTCGAATTAAAATAGCTGGCGTGGTAGAAGAAATCCATCATGATAGGGCTGCATCTTCGCTCACTTTTCGGGTACTCAACAAGAATTTGCCGGATAAACCGTTCGTGTCGTGGCTTTTCTCGCGGGTAAGCGTAGCCATGCTAAGTAAAATTTATGGAAATCCTGTTTCTGGGAAGGACTTGTCGGTTGCGATCAAAGGGAATACCGTGACGGTGAATTTTCATGACTACTTGTATACAACCAGAGTTGGACAAATTAACTTGCTAGGGTGTCGACTGGCGGATGAATTGCAGGTAACCGGCGTTCAAACGAAAGAAGGATATCTCCTTTTGGAGACCCGCCTTTCTTTTGCATCGAAATTGGCTGCGGCAGTTCCCGGCTTCTTACATAGGACTTGAAGCGACCAATGCTGTAGGAAGGAGGCGAAATTCAATGACAGAAAAACCAGACTTGGAGCAGGTCGTTCTTGCGAATGCGGTTGATCGGCGCTTGACTTGCGCTGCTGCTCATCGTATCGCGGAACAATATGATTGGACCTTGCTGGAAATCGGGGAAAAGGCGGAAACTCTAAAAATTAAAATCAGCAAATGTCAACTCGGATGTTTTTAAAATGCCTAACCTGCCGGAACAACAAGATGTTTTCAGAAAAATATGATTTTATTTTTTGACTGGACAAAAGCTATTTTTATGGTATACTGATTTACGACAGGGCAAGGTGAAAAAAATATTTGATAAGTCAATGATGACTTCCCAGCTATCTTAATTGTTACATTATTAATGATGGCCTGGGATGTTTTTGCTTTTTTTAGAAAGCCCACGTCCAGCCTATGCCCAAATTCATAATAAAACAAAAAATACGAAGAAGAGGTGACTGTTTATGGTAAATGATTTACTCTATGTGATCCCCGCAGGACAGTACAGCAAGGAAGAATTGGTCAATTTACTAAAAGATCACCCGGAAATTAAATTTGCCTCCCTTGTAGGCGTCGATCTTGCCGGTAATGATACTGATGAAAAGATTCCGATGAAATTGTTCCTGAAAGACATTGAAGATTTTTACAGCGGCGGCGCAGTTCAAACGGATGGTTCTTCCGTTGTTCTGACTGGAATCGCTACGCTGAACAATGCAAAAGTCGATATGTTGGCCGATCCGGATGTGAATTGGTTCGTAGACTATAACTTTGAATATATTGATGAAGGAACAGGTAAACCGACCGGTACGCTTCGTATCCCTGCCTTTCTCGTTCATAATGGCATGAGAGTTGATTCCCGTTCCATTTTGGCGCAAAGCTTGGATTATGTGAAAGCGGAATTACTGGCTTTGTTCAAAAAATATCCGCAGATTTCTGGTTTAGAACATATCAACGTCGCAGAGATTGAAGATATCATCTTTACCTCGGCAACCGAATTGGAATTCTGGGTCAAAACGCCGACGAATAAAGCTGAAGTTGCGGAATTGCATGCCTCCCAGGTTATGCAGGAACAATATTGGCAACGGACCCGTGGAGAAGTTCGCACTGCTTTAGAACAAGTTATGCTCATGTTGGGCAACTATGGTCTTGAGCCTGAAATGGGCCATAAAGAAGTTGGCGGTGTAAAAGCGCAAATTAGTGAAGGCGGTCATCTGAGCCATGTAATGGAGCAGATCGAAGTAGATTGGCGCTTCGCGTCCGGAGTTCAGACTGCTGATAATGAACTGCAAGCTCGAATTATCATCAGAGAAGTATTCCGTGCCAACGGGTTGGAAGTTACATTCAAAGCGAAACCGATTATCGGCGTAGCCGGCAGCGGAGAGCATACTCATATCGGACTTGCTGCGAAAATGAAATCCGGCAAAGTGGTTAACTTGTTTGCGCCAAGCGATATGAAGAAGGATTTCATGAGTGCGATTGGCTATGGCAGCATCATGGGCGTGTTGAAAAACTATGAAGTCATCAACCCATTCATTTCTTCCACGAACGATTCCTTGAACCGTCTGAAACCAGGTTTTGAAGCTCCGGTTTGTATCGTTACTTCTCTTGGGCATACTCCGGAAATTCCTTCCCGTAACCGTACAATCTTGGCTGGTTTGGTGCGTGATGTCAATAATCCGATGGCTACCCGCTTTGAAGTTCGCTCGCCGAACCCGTATACAAACACCTATGTGGCGTTAGCAACCATTTATTTGAGCCTTCTAGATGGAGTGAAGGCTGCTATTGCTTCGGGCAAAACGACTAAAGCGCTGGAGGAAGAACTTTCCAAAGAGCCTGGTGTTCCAGGGTTCTATCTGGAAACAGAAAGAGCATACCGCAGCGAACACGACGTATTCGAAGATTATACTGCTGAAGAGCGTGGCCGTTTGTTCAGCGTTCCTCCTGCTACGGTATGGGAGAACATGCAAAATCTTGGCAAATATCCGGAAAAACTGGCTGTTCTTAAAGCCGGAAATGTACTTCGCCAGGAATTGATTGATGCTTTTGCCGCCGGTGCATTGATCCGCTGGAGAGTAGAACTGCTGACGCGCATTATTCCGGAAAATCTTGAAATTGTAAAATCATGCCAGCGTTTGCATAACGGAGATGATGCGAGCGATTTGGACCTGTTCTACTGGGATAAAATCAGTGCTCTCAAAACGGCGTTGGCGAAAGATACATTTGCCAATAAGAGCATGTTTACTTGCATCAAAGAAGGTATCGCAGCCGGAAACTTTGATTTGGTTTCCCAGTTGCAGATTGAAATGGCTGATAAAGTAGCTGAGTTACAAGCAACTTATGCAGACTACAAGAAAAACATTCTGTAAGAAACACTAAAAACAATAATTAATTAAAAAATCCTTCATAGAGAAAGCGTTTTGGGCTAACTCTGTGGAGGATTTTTTTGCCATCCTATATTATAATAGTCGTAAAGAGCTTGTTGCTTTGCTGTACAGGGGTTTACAACGGCTGGAGGGCATACCATGCATCGTATTACACAACTGGAAATTTTGCGGCCTTTTTTTGCGCGATACTGGATGTTCTATTTATTGGGTGTCGTTTTATTGATTTTTGTTGATTTTTTACATTTAGGCATTCCCCGTTTGATTGGTCAGGCGATCGATGGTTTTCTTATTCCGGGTACGGATCCACGAAAGCCTTTGTTATTGTTGCTTCTGATCACAATTGCGATTGCTTTAACGCGCTATCTGTATCGGGAGTGCATTATGGGGACAACGCGACGACTCGAGTTTTATTTGCGTCAGCGATTGTTTTTGCACGCTCTTCGCTTGCCGATGTCTTATTATGATGTGCAGGGGCCGGGGAAACTAATGGCGTTGATGACGAATGACATTACAGCCGTTCGAATGGCTGTTGGCCTGGGAACCATGCTGTTTGTCGACGCGATTATCATGGGTTTTGCATCCGTTGCAGTGATGGCTGTGAGCATCAATGCGGAATTAACCTGGCGTTCCGTTTTGCCGTTGCCGCTCGTCTTGCTGGCAGCAACTTTGCTGGGGCAAACCATTCACAAAAGGTTTCGGGCGGTACAGGAAAAATTCAGTGAACTGACAGAGTATTCACAGGAGATTTTTTCGGGCAGTCGTGTTATTAAAGGGTTTGCGGCTGAGAAAACTTTTATTGACCGTTTTGCCGCTCTGAGTGAAGAAAATGTAAAAACAAATATGGTATTGGCCCGGACACAAGCGGCCTATATGCCGCTGACTCATATTGCTCCGTTGTTTTGCTATGTCATTGCTTTGTACAGCGGTGGGAAAATGATGATCGATGGGATCATTTCCGTAGGCGAATTTACAGCGTTTACCGGCTATTTGGGACTGATTATCTGGCCGATCATGGGTCTTGGTTATCTCATGAATATCGTACAGCGCGGTTCTGCCTCCCTTAACCGGATTGCCGCCTTATTGGCTGAACCATTGTATGAACAAGAAACACCGGAGCAGGAAGGGACAGGATCTTTTTCATTGGCGGTTCCCCGGATTACAATCAGGCATTTAACTTTCTTTTATCCGCAGATGGATGTTCCGGCCCTGCAGAATATTTCTTTATTTATTCCCTCCGGAGCTACTGTCGGAATTGTCGGACGTACCGGATCGGGAAAATCGACATTGCTTAAACTGTTGCTTCGTTTATACGATCCGCCTTATAAAAGCATTTTTATCAATGATAAGGAAATTCATGCAATTGACTATAGTCAGTTGCGGGAAGCGGTCGGATATGTTTCGCAAGATAGTTTGTTGTTTTCTAGGACTATAGGGGAGAATATTGCTTTTGACAAAGACTATTCCCCGGGCGAAATCCAGGCGGCGGCAAAGGCGGCAGTCGTGAAGGAAACGATTGATACGCGAACAGAAGGATTTGAAACCGTTCTTGGTGAAAAGGGACGGCGGCTTTCCGGCGGACAGCAGCAGCGGGTTAGCATTGCCCGCGCATTGATCAAACAGCCGGGATTGCTGCTTCTTGATGATATTTTTGCTGCGCTTGACTACCGGACGCAAGTAGAATTGTTGGCAAATATGAAAAAATTCGTAGCGGGCCGCACCAGCTTGATTGTTTCACAACGGGTAGCGGCGGTAAAGGATGCAGATTTTATTGTGGTTATGGAAAATGGCACGATTGTTGAACAAGGGACCCACCAGGAATTGATTGCAAAGAAAAATGCATATTATTCGCTGTATGAACAGCAGATCGTGGACGGTACGCCGTAATGCCGATGATCTATCGTGGACGGGACTATGATGTGGCTGAGAAAAATCGACCGTTAGACAGCAAGGTGCTTCGCATTATGTGGTCGTTTTCCCATGATTTCCGCGGGTTAATGGCAGTAGCTGTTTTTGTTATGCTGTTGGGTGCGGTGGCGGAATTATCCCGCCCCTATTTGCTGAAAATAGCGATTGACGAACAAATTGCAGTCGGTGATGCAGATGGGTTAATTCGTACTGCAACTATTTATGGCTGGACGATCATCGCCAGTATCGTATTATCCTTTGCCGAAAACATCATTTTGCAGCATATCGGGCAGCGAATTATTCACAATGTCCGCCAAAAAGTTTTTCGATATATCATGTATCAGCGGTATGCTGATCTGGAAATGCAGCCGGTCGGGCGGATGGTAACGAGAGTGACCAATGACACGGATGCGATCCGGGATCTGTATACCGATGTATTAGTGGCTTTTGCCAGTGATTTCTTGGTTTTGTTGGGCATTATTGTAGTAATGCTGTATATTAATTGGCGATTGGCATTGATTTCGTTCCTTGTCATGCCGCTCATGTTCCTGATTACTATGCTCTACCAGAAATATGCCCGTTTGGCATACCGGGCTGTCCGGGAGAAGACAGCCAATGTGAATACCTTCTTGCAAGAGAGTATGACCGGAGTGGCTATCATCAAAGCGTTCTCCCGTTTTCAGCGCAGTGAAGAAGAGTTTCACATAGTCAGCAAGGAATATTTAGCTGCCGGGTTGCGGGAAATGCGGACCTTTGCCGTTTTTCGGCCATTGGTGGATGTCATCTATATGTTGGCTGTCGTTATAGTCCTTTGGCATGGCGGCTGGCAAGTTCAGGCAGGGGACGTAGAGATCGGTGTTGTCATTGCATTTTTGCGGTATGTGGAAAAGTTTTTTTGGCCGATCAAAGATTTGGCTGAGAAATACAATCTCCTGCAATCCGCTCTGGCAGCTGCTGAGCGGGTATATGATATGCTGGCGGCTGAGCGGCCGCCGGAAGAACCTCTAAACAAGAGTCTGGACTGTGAATTTTTGGGGCATATTCAATTTAAGGATGTCTGGTTTGCTTATGAAGAGGAGAATTGGGTCCTGCAGGGAGTTTCTTTGGATATTTCCGCCGGTCAGTTTATTGGCATTGTTGGATTGTCCGGATCCGGCAAGACTACTTTAATTGGCTTATTACTGCGTTTTTATGAACCGCAAAAAGGCGATATTTTCTTGGATGGAGTTAATATCCGAGAGATACCACTCGAAACTTTAAGGCGTAAAATTGGCGTTGTCTTTCAAGACGTTCATTTATTTAAAGGAACGATAGCGGAAAATATCAGCATGTTTGATGAAACGATAACTCATGATGTGATTTTGGCGGCGGGCAAGACGGCCAATGTCCACGATTTTGTAATGAAACTGTCTCATGGTTATGATACCTCAGTCGGATATCGGGGCAGCATGCTGTCGGCAGGGCAACGGCAATTGGTATCTTTGGCCAGAGTGTTGGCTTGCCGTTCCAACGTCCTGGTACTGGATGAAGCCACTTCGAGTATTGATAGTGAAACGGAAGTGCTGGTTCAAGATGCTCTTGACAAGGCCGGGCGGGAAAGAACAATGCTTGTGATTGCACATCGATTGTCAACGATTCAGAAGGCCGGAAAGATCATTGTGCTTCATCAAGGCAAAATTGTGGAACAGGGAACTCATGAGGAATTATTGCTTCATAGAGGACTTTATTACCGTTTGTACCATAGCCAATGAAGATAAATATTTGTAAAAAGAAGGATTTTGAGGACCTATTGGGTAATATTTATTATTGTGGAAAGTGAATAAAGCGGATCCCATTTGTATCAAAAACGATTCTGTTAGGAGGGTAATTTATGGAGAAGCTGTTCAGTGATTTGGAAGGTCTGAGAATTGCCGTAGATATTGAAACTCGAGGACAGGAATTTTATCGGCAGGCACATTCCTATGCAAAAAAAATCGAACATAAGAACCTGTTTTTGTTACTAATGAATGAAGAAGTTCAACATAAAGAAAAATTTACGGAACTGTATCAAAAAATCAAAGCGCAGAAGGAAGCTGTGGCTGATGAATATTTATTTGACCCGGAAACTTCGCGGTACCTGACGGTTCTCGCTGAAGGACATGTTTTTCCGGAAGAAAATAAGGCGGCGAAGAAGGTTGCGGAGCTGGACACTATCGGAGCCATATTGGATGTTGCCATGCAGGCCGAGAAGGATTCGATCCTCTTTTACGATGAATTAGCCCGCAATGCAAAATTCGAAGAAGCACGTCAGATTTTTACTATGTTGAAACTGGAAGAACAAACGCATGTTGTAAAACTGCGGGAAATGATCAAATGCTGGGCTTAATGAGGTAATGTCCCCTAGTACCGAAGAATTTGTATCTGGAGGGATATGGTGTGGCAAAGGCAAAAGGGAAACACCAATATCATAGGGAAGACATGAACAAACTGAATCGTACAGCGCTGCTTATCGGCGGGTCGGTTGCCGGTGCGATTTTAGCGGTGATGATTTTTTCTTTCGTTTTTTAAATTCTTGTAAAAAGAAATATGAGAGGAAGTGTATTTGTTATGGAAATAAAAACTGATTTACTGGAAAAAGGTGCTATTTTGCAGCGTGATAAAGAAACTTATGCGATTGCTCCCCATATCCCCGGCGGGATCATCCTCGATTTAAATGTGATGCGCAAGCTTGTTGATGTGGCGGAAAAATATGGAGCCAAAGCGCTGAAACTAACCTCGGCCCAACGAATTGCCATTGTGGGGATTGCTCCGGACAAAATTGATGCTGCTTGGGAAGATTTAGGCATGAGCAAGGGCGCTGCGGTGGGGCTTTGCGTGCGCAGCATAAAAATCTGTCCGGCGATGCATTTCTGTAAACGCGCGCAGCAGGACGCCGTTACACTGGGTTTGGCCCTTGACGAGCGCTATCACGGCATGGCGCTGCCATCTAAATTCAAGATGGCTGCAAGCGGGTGCATGAACTCCTGCTCCGAACCGGCGGTAAAGGACCTGGGAATTATGGGTACCCCTAAGGGATATACCTTTTACATTGGCGGGAATGCCGGTATCAAACCGCGCTTGGGGAACATTTTAGCGCAAAATGTTTCACAGGAAGAAGCCTTGCCGCTAGCGGACAAAGTCATCGCCTATTATAAAGCGAATGCCCGCAATTATGAACGCATGGGCTCCATGATTGACCGCCTCGGCTTTGACAAAGTTAAGCAAGAAATCATGGGAGAATAAAGTATTTTAGGCGTCTGGACGCTATGGCATCCAGACGCTTTTGAGACAGTATGGTATTTTGGGGAGGTGCAACAATGGATCAGCAATGGGTAGAAACAATGCTGGGAAAACTGTCTCAGATTGGCCGGGGGTCACAAGGAGTTAGTCGCCTGGCATATAGTGATGCTGATATGAACGCGAAAGAATTTATGGTTCGCATTATGCGCGAAAGCGGGTTGACAGTGCGGATTGATTCAATCGGCAATATTATTGGCAGGCTCGATGGGGTAAGCCCGGATGCTTCCATTGTAATTACCGGTTCGCACCTCGATACGGTACCGGATGGAGGGAATTATGACGGCGCTGTCGGAATCGTTGGCGGATTAGCGGCAATCAAGCGTTTGCAAGCGTTAGGTCCGCTCAACCACCCAATTGAACTTATCATTTTCGCTGCATCGGAGTCCAGTCGGTTTGGGTTAATGATGCTCGGAAGCAAGTCAATGGCTGGCATGGCGAGCCGCCATACATGGAGTAAAGCGAAAGACTCGTCAGGGATATCTCTTCCGGACGTGTTGCAGGCAAAAGGGTTTAGTCTGCAGGAATTGGATCAGGTTTCCCGTGTAAAAGAGAATATCAAGGCTTTTGTGGAACTGCATATTGAGCAGGGAACGGTACTGGGAAAAGCGAAAAAACAGATCGGCATCATTGAAACGGTTGCAGCACCTACCCTAATCAAAGTCACAATCAATGGTGAGGCTGGTCATACCGGTGCTATTCCCATGGAAGACAGGCATGACGCCCTGGTAAGCGCGGCAACGATTGTTTTGGCTGTGCAGTCGATTGCGCTTGAGCAATCTCACTCTGGAACGGCAGCGACTGTTGGAAAGTTAATTACTACACCTGGAACAATCAGCGTAATCCCGTCCCAAGTGGAACTTTGGATCGATTTGCGCGGGGTGGATCAGGAAAATATTATCGAAACGATTCAGGAGATCAAAGACGCTGTCAGTACGATTGCTGATGAACAGGAAACTTTGGTTGCGATTGATATGCTGTTTTCGGAAAAACCGGTTCAGATGGATAGTTATGTTACCCGAATGATCGAAACGGCCTGCATCGACGAAAATGTATCCTATAAGCGAATGAACAGCGGCGGGGGTCACGATGCGATGAACATGGCGCATCTGGCGCCGGCAGGGATTATTTTTATTCCTTGTAAAGATGGGATCAGTCACAGTCCGAGAGAATTTGCTGAACCTGCAGATATCATGAAGGGAATTGACATCTTGACCAAGACCCTATATGAATTGGCGAAGTAGGAAGCCAATAGTAAAGTAAATTAACGCCGAATCCTATTAGGTACGGGGGAACCAATCTTTGTGGGGATAATCCGTTTTGCGGAGTGGCAATTCTCAATTCTCTCTTAGCCATATCCCGTCAGCTAACCCCGGAGGCGAAAAGAGAGGTGCCTATTGAAAAAGACAACCTGCATTTTAGTGGTTTTTTTAGTGATATTATTTGTTTCAACAACCGCATTTGCCGCCAGTAACGACGATTTGATCAAAATTGGCATGCGCGGTGAGAAAGTGGTGGTCTTGCAAAAATTGTTGGCTGAGAAGGGATTTTATGCCGGCGAGATTGATGGAATCTTTGGCGGCGGCACGCAGGCGGCTGTGCGGGATTTCCAGATTAGCAACGGTTTGCCCGGCGATGGTGTGGCCGGCAAAGCGACAATGCAATATCTGCAGCGCTCGACAACGGAACCGGCACGGTATAGCCGCTCCTTGACGATGTCTGCCTCCGGATATTCTGCCTATGATACGGGTAATTCCAGTCGTACCTGCAATGGGAATATTGTTCGAAAAGGCTTGGTTGCGGTGGATCCTTCCGTGATCCCATTGGGAACACGGCTTTATATTAGTGGATACGGATATGCGATTGCCGATGATATTGGCGGATCGATCAAGGGCAATCATATTGATCTTGCGTTTGACTCTCATAATGAAGCTCTTCAATTCGGGCGACAGAAAGTTACTGTATTTATTTTAAACTGACAATATTGTAAAAGGATTTTATTATGACGATGCGGTCGATAGGTATTCCACATGGTGAAAAGTTTTTGACGGGTGTCGTACACGAACCGTCTGTTTCAAATGGGAAAGTTTTGGTAATGTGTCATGGGTTTCGCGGCTCTAAAGAAGGCGGCGGTCGGGCGGTATATTTAGCGGAGCAGGCTGCAGCGAAAAATTTTATTGTTGTGCGGTTTGATTTTACACCGACAGAATGTCTGACAAAGCAGATACAGGAGATTAGATCGGTTGTCGCTTATTGTCGTTCAAAATTGAGTGAACAAATTATATTACTGGGACGAAGTATGGGCGGGAGTGCATCTTTGGCTTTTGCAGCGGACGACGAAAATTTGATCGGACTTTGTCTATGGTCAACGCCGTCTGATCTGCAAGAAACCTTTCGCTTGGCTCTTGGCGACAGTTACCAGCGGTTGCTTGGCGGCGAAGAGATACTGATTGAGGATGAATATGGAACGCTGGAGTTGGCTCCTTATTTCGTTGACGATTTTAATAACTATAATTTATTGACCTGTATCCAGCGACTATCAGGTTTACCACTGCTGGTTTTGCACGGCAGTCTGGATGCGATCGTACCATTGGATCAGGCGAAAAAATTATTTCAGCAAGCTGACAAACCAAAATTAATGAGAGTTATTGAAGGTGCCGATCATCAATTTAGTCAACATGCTATGGAAGCGACGGGAATTGTTATAGCTTGGCTGGAGACGATCAAATAGTAAAAAACCCCTGCACAGTTTTGTCTGCGCAAGGGGTTTTTCACCATTTCCTAAAAATTTGAATAATCATAATGGCAGCCATAGCAATTAGTAAAGCTTCCGTATAAAAGTTCGGATATAATTCATTTATACCGATCGCCACGCCTGTAAGCAATAGTGGTAGATAAAAGCCGATTTTACTCTTCTTTGGCGCTTCTTTTTCCATTTTGCACGCTCCTTCTCTCGTAGATAAGCACGTTCGATCAAACATTCCTATTCATTATAGCATGACCGATTATGATGGTCTACAAAGTTTGAAAAATACCCTTGCAAACAGCTATTCCATGCTATATAATATAAAAGTAATTCATCAGACGCGGGGTTATAGCTCAGTTGGTTAGAGCGCTTCGTTGACATCGAAGAGGTCTGCGGTTCGAGTCCGCCTAACCCCACCAGTAAAATCAAGGCTTCCGACTTATCGGGAGCTTTTTTTATTGCGTTTTGACGACAACGGATAATAGAGCGGGCCGACAGCGATGTTTTTCGCCGTTGGCTTTGCCTTACTCATTCTCATACTTGATTTTCTATCCTTGTTGCCGTATAATTATAGAACAAATGTTCTATAAAGAGGTTTGAGAAATGAAACGCACAATACTTCATGTAGATTTGAACGCCTTCTACGCCAATGTAGAAATCTTGTATCGTCCGGAATTGCGTGACTTGCCGGTAGTCGTTACCGGGGATGTAGAAGCGCGCCATGGCATTATTCTGGCTAAGAACCAGCAGGCCAAACAATTTGATATAAAAACCGGGGAAGCGATCTGGCAGGCCAAGCAGAAATGTCCCAAGTTAATTTGCCTGCCGGCGGATTATCGAAAGTATTTACGCTTTTCGCGCTTGGCAAAAGCGATTTGCGCCGATTACACCGACCGGATCGAGTCATTCGGCATTGATGAAAGTTGGTTGGACATCGGTGGATCGGCTCAGCTTTTTGGTACAGGACAAGAAATTGCCGATGCAATTCGCCGACGCTTCCGGGAGGAAATTGGGATCACTGCTTCCGTTGGGGTTTCCTACAATAAGATTTTTGCGAAATTGGGTAGCGATATGAAAAAACCGGATGCCACTACCGTGATTACGGCAGAAAACTTCCGGGAAACCGTCTGGCTTTTGCCTGTAGAAGATTTATTGTATGTCGGGCGGGCAACGCAACGTAAGCTGAACAGCCGGATGATTCAAACGATTGGGGATCTGGCCAATGCCGATCTGAGGACGCTGAAGTTATTGCTCGGCGTATGGGGTGAGATGCTTCATCAATACGCCAATGGATTGGATAATTCATCAGTGCGTCTTTCAGGCGAAGAAAGTATCGTGAAATCCATCGGAAACAGCACAACCGCCACGCGAGATCTGGTGAATGAGAATGATGTGAAGATGGTTTTTTATGTGTTGGCGGAAAGTGTGGCAGCCCGTTTGCGCCAGTCCGGTTTGAAATGTAAGACCATTGCCATCGGCCTGCGGAATACGGAACTGTTTAGTTTTGAAAGGCAAGGTAAGTTGTCGGCTCCGACCTTTGTTTCTACTGACCTTGTGCAAAAGGCAATGGAGTTATTTCGGGATCATTATCGTTGGGAGCGACCGTTACGAAGTATTGGGATTCGGGGCAGCGATTTGGTTACAGCGGATCGACATATTCAAATAGGCTTGTTTGATCGTGATCCTGTAGCAAAAGAAAAACTGGAAAAGACGGTTGATGAGATCCGCAGGCGATTTGGTCATGAGAGCATTCAACGCTGCATGTTGCTGCAAGATCGAAAACTAACGGGAATTAACCCTAAAGAGGATCACATCATTCATCCTATAGCTTTTTTAAGGTAGGTGTTTTCCATGAGCAAAGTATTTATAGCAGTTACCGCCGAACATGATGCCGGTGGGAAAATTCATCCATTGGCGTTGACGTGGACGGACGGCAGAAAATATGAAATTGACCGTGTACTGGATGTGCGCCAAGCTGCATCATTAAAATGCGGCGGTCAAGGATTGCGGTATACCTGCCGAATTTGCGGAAAAGAAGTGTATTTGTTCTGCGATGAAGGAAAATGGTTTGTAGACTGTTGAAATACCATACAAAGATGAAAAGCGGGAGGTGAGTAAAATGAGGTTATGGAAAACATTGCGTAACTTCTGCAGCCCTTGAATTATTATTTATGTAGTGCTGTTAGCACTATTGATAATATTTTACTTGATGAAATAGCCTTTTTTTTAAAAAACATCCGTGGTGTGCCTAACTATTAAGACATGGCAAATTTACTGTTTTATTAATGGTGATGGGAATGAGCAAAATTTGACTATAGCAAAGAAGACTGACATACGGCTGTCAGTCTTCTTTGCTATAGTGGACTTAGAAAAAAACGGAGGTGCGATGGCGAAGAAATCAGAAGTAATAGGAGGAATTTGGCAAATAGTACGGAAAATAATGCCATGAGGTGAATTTGATGGTGAATTCGGATAAAATGGTTCGTTTGTTAAAAATTATTTCTGTAATTGAACAGCGAAACGGAGCCACATTGCAGGCGCTCATTGATGAATGTGAAGTTTGTGAACGAACCATCTATCGGGATATTGAAGCCCTTTCAATGGGCGGAATGCCTATTCATTTTAATTTCATTGAACAGTTCGCACGTGAAATAATTTTGACTAGGGGTGAGATGATTGAAAACGGTGCTTGACAGATATAGAGGGTGCTTAGTTGGTTTGGCCATCGGCGATGCGTTGGGAACCACGATTGAATTTAAAGGCCCTGGTTCTTTTGAACCCATTACTGATATCGTTGGCGGCGGCCCTTTTCGCTTAAAAGCAGGGCAATGGACCGACGATACCTCGATGGCTCTTTGTTTAGCGGAAAGTTTGTTGGAATGTCACGGGTTTAATCCAAGTGACCAAATGGATCGCTATGTGAAGTGGTATCGCGAAGGATACCTGAGTAGCACAGGAACGTGTTTTGATATTGGCAACGCAACTCGTTCTGCACTGGAAAGATACATTGTGGCTAAAGAACCGTTTAGTGGTACGGTCAATGCAAATTCAGCAGGCAATGGTTCCATTATGCGGTTGGCGCCTGTGCCATTATACTATGCAAAGGATCCGGCTTTAGCCATGAAATATTGTTGTGAAAGTTCTCTGACAACACACGGAGCTTTAGAGTGTATGGATGCCTGTAAATACTTAGGGAGTCTAATTATTGGCGCGATACAGGGCAGGGATAAAGAAACAATATTAAACCCACTGTTCCATCCGATTGACGGTTATTGGGAGAAGGATGTTTTATGCGACAAAATTTTGGCAATTGCAAAAGGCTCATTTAAAAGGAAAAATCCGCCGGCAATTAAAGGAACCGGTTACGTAGTTGATTCTCTGGAAGCGGCGCTTTGGGCATTTTATTCTTCTATCTCATTTGAAGAAGGTTTGTTGTTAGCCGTGAATCTCGGCGATGATGCTGATACAACCGGAGCAGTATATGGGCAATTAGCGGGGGCGTTTTATGGCGAAAGCGCACTTCCTGGAAAGTGGGTAAAAAAACTTTATGACCAGTCGGTAATTGAAAGTTTAGCAGAAAATATTTATCGGCAATCTTTCATTGTTGCGGGATAGAGAAAACAATTGCTCATGCGCCGTGATAATGGATGCTGGAAGATTTAATTTGCAAAGTACGAGCAAACTATAAAAGCAATTTATAAACCTTTATACATTCAATCAATGCCTGAAAAAACAATATGGTTCAGCAATTGAATAGTGTTCGCTAAGTGATTTAGGGGGGATATCAATGAATACTCAGGATGAGATTTACTTTAACGAATTATCAAAGCGCAGAGCGGTACTTGCTAACGCTCTTGACGACCCCGCTTTGCGTGGTGTGAAGAACAGTGTTGTCGAGAAGTACTCTGACCAAGCACATTTTATTTATGAGTTGCTTCAAAACGCTGATGATGCAAAAGCAACATCGGCTCGATTTGTTTTGTACAAAGATAAATTAATCTTTGCGCATGATGGAACACGGCGATTTTCTGTATCCAATCCGGCAAATGAAGCAGAAGATTCTGTAAACGACGAGTTAGGCGACATCAATGCAATAACTTCAATTGCCAACTCAAACAAACGTGAAGCAGCAATAGGTAAATTTGGTGTCGGATTTAAGTCGGTTTTTCAATACACTTCAACACCACACATTTATGACCCAAATATCTATTTTAAAATAGAGCGGTTTATCGTTCCCCGAAAGATTAATGAAGATTTTTCTGGTAGAAAAGCAGACGAAACTCTATTTGTTTTCCCGTTTGACCACACAGATAGGGATGCGGCGGAGGCATACGAGGATATTTCAGAGAAACTTCGTTCATTGGATTATCCGCTTTTGTTTCTGTCATCCCTTGAAAATATTTCACTCGAAATATTAGGTGCATTAGGATTATACGGTAAATCCGTAATGCAAAAGCAGCAATTCGGCAACACAGATGCGGAGTGTATTTGTCTTACGCAAAATGACGGCAATGAATTCTATGACAATAAGTTGTGGTTGTTTTCACGCAAAGACGGGAATGGACGTAAATATTCAGTTGGTTTTTTTCTTGATGAAAAAGAAAATCTAACTGCCAAACAACATTCTGCCTTTTGCTTTTTCCCAACAAAAGAGGTAACTGGTCTAAACTTCATTATTCACGCACCGTTCCTACTTACTGACAGTCGTGAGGGCATTCGAGCGGGTGTTCCGTATAATAAAGATATGATTGAGTTGTTGGCGTCTTTGGCAGCGGACAGTATTGTTTATCTTAGAGATATTGGTCAAGATAAGAGGCATCCATTTATTACAGATGAGATATTTGACATTATTCCTTACGACGAAAAAACGTTTGGTGATGTGAATGACAAAAGGAAAATTTCATTCAAGCCATTTTATACAGCTATTCTGGAAAAGATGACTGACGAGGAGTTGTTACCAGCATCGCATGGATTTATATCAATGCAAAATGCATATTGGGCGTTCGTTCCTCAAATTGCAGAGGTGTTTTCGAATAAGCAGTTAGCCACATTGTGCGGAAATAAGGATGCCAAGTGGGTGTTTACATCTTTTGGCCGCCAGGAAACTTTACGTAAGAACAAAGCCCTTACTGACTATATTGATACGATTTCCAATACTTGGTTGGATGAGGACGATATTCTAAAAGGTTGGTCTTATCAAGACGGAACTTCTAAAAGTGGTGTTTCATCGGCGTTTATTGAAGAGCAGACTATCGAATGGTTGCACAGCTTTTACAAATGGGTTTCTGATACGAATGCCCGGACAAAATTAATAAAGACTAAACCGATTTTTCTTAATCAAGACAGAAAAGCTGTTGCTGCCTTTGATGATAATGGACAAACCATACTGTTTTTTCCTTCTGAAGATGTCAGCGGCTATGAAACTTTTAATACATCTCTATTAGATAATGAAGATACGGTTGAGTTCATTCGTGGTCTCGGTATTAAGGAGCCTTCGCTTCGGGATGAGATTTACAATATTATTCTGCCGCAATATGAAGATGGTATAGAAATTGATACGGATCCGCATTTTCGGAAGTTTTTTAAATATTACAAAGAATGTCCGCAGTCAGAAGTCGAAGACTACATAGATTTAATTAAAGATTGCGAATTTGTTAGCTATCATTCTGCTGAAGATGATACGGTTTATCGTGGGAAAGCGAGTGAACTCTATTGGCCTACGGAAGACTTGAAAAAATACTTTGATTTGAAGAGAGATACCCGATTTGTTGATTTAGATCAGTATATTTCCCTTATTGATAAGAAAGACATTACCTATTTGGAGAGTTTTCTGACCAAATTGGGCGTAAACAAAGAACCGATCATCATCGAACGTAATTTAACTGAGGAACAAGCATATATTCTTAAACCGCGATATGAATGGAATCAGCCAGCGTCTTACAATATGGATACACGGCAATGGACAGACCACTATATTGATGGATGTGAGCAAGTAATTAAGCATGTGACATTCGAAACATCTGTTGCCCTTTGGAATCAATTGTTGAAGATAATAGCTTCTAATTGTTTGCACTGGATACCCTTCGAGTGGATAATATGCGGAACTTACAAATATTTCTACCGTACTGATCAGAGTGAATCGTTTGAATCGTTTGAGGCACGGCGATTACGAACAAAACCGTGGCTATTGAACATTCATGATGAATTTATTTCCGCAGACAATTTGACTTTGCAAACGCTTTCCCAGCAATATGAGACTACGAGTGACGAAGCTAAAAAATTACTCAAATTTTTGGGTATTGAGGACGAAACCGAAGAAGGTGAGGATGATGACAATTTAACCGACGAGCAACGGGCAAAGATTGAATTTGCTGATACCTATGCGGATGTGCCGCCGGAAGTGCTGGCTAGGGCTGCCGAAGAATATCGGGCCCAAAAATGTGCGGGCAACTCTCGTATTGATGATGACGATAGTTATGATATGCTGGACGATGAAGCTACCACCGTCAACCCATCTGTTTCTCGCGTAGCAAAGGAAATCTCCAAAAGAGCAGTTTCTGCAGGCAAGCAGAAGAAAGATAATTCAACTGTTGACAAAGAAAATACATCTGTTGCCGACGAAGATGATTATTCGAAGCCATCAGTTGATTTCAATAAGAAAATTGAACAAGCTAAAGAACGAAGTGAACGGGAAATTAGAGAAATTGCCCGACTTGAAGATTTAACTCAACAGGCTCTCAATGCAGATAAGTATTCTTACGGATGGTTTAAGGCTTTACTTGAACTGGAAACGTTGAACAGTGGCGAAAACAACGCTGGCAGCAGGGAGATTTCCATATCATTCTCAAGCGTGGAGCGCGAAGAAGGTACCTCACGAACCCTTATATTGAAACATCCAAGCCGTTACATTCCGCAATCGATGGAAGATTTAGCAGATATTCCGCTTGAACTGCATTTTGCCAGTCAGCCGATGCTAAAGGTTGCAGTTGAGGTAGTTAATGTGAAATCGTACACATTAAGAGCGAAGCTGCGAACAAATGCGCAGATTGACGGAGTTGATTTATCGCTTGTCACCGAAGCGAGAATCAATGCGAAAAATCCCGTTTTCTTAATGGAAGAGCTGCGAAAAGCATTTAATGAGCTTGATTTTGATAATGACTACGATATGAAGAGCAACCTATGCGAAAATATCGAGTTTGTTTTCGGTCCCCCTGGTACTGGAAAAACAACGCACTTGTCGAAAGATGTCATTCTTCCTATTATGCAAAAAACCGACAAATTCAAGGTTCTTGTCTTGACGCCGACAAACAAAGCGGCGGATGTTCTTGTGCGCCGTCTTATGGAAAGCGTGGGGGCAGATTGTAATTATACAGAATGGCTTGTGCGTTTCGGGGCAACAAACGACAGAATCATTGAACAGAGCGGAGTTTTTCGTGATAAGACTTTCGATATTCGTACTTTATCAAAAAATGTAACTGTTACGACAATTGCTCGCTTTCCCTATGATTATTTCCTGCCCGACGAAAGCACGAGACTTCATCTGAGTGCGCTAAAGTGGGACTATATCATCATTGACGAAGCTTCTATGATTCCGTTGGTCAACATCGTTTTCCCACTTTACAAAAAGACACCTGAGAAGTTTATCATTGCAGGAGATCCTTTCCAAATAGAACCAATCACTACTGTAGACATTTGGAAAAATGAAAACATCTATACTATGGTGGAACTCAAGTCGTTTAGCGCGCCCACAACGGTGCCTCATCCATATAAGGTCGAACTTCTGACAACTCAATACAGGAGCATACCGGAAATTGGAGAGGTATTTAGCCGGTTTGCTTACGGCGGGGTATTGAAGCACGATCGTACTCCTGAAAGTCAACGCCAGCTATCAATCGGTGATTTTATTGATGTTGAACCTTTAAACATCATCAAGTTCCCTGTTAGTAAATATGAGAGTATTTACCGGCCTAAGCGATTACAGAGCAAAAGCAACTACCAGGTATATTCCGCCCTATTTGCCTTTGAATTTGTGAAGTATTTATCTTCGATTATCGACCTGGCGAAAGGAGATGAGTTGTTCCGTATCGGGCTCATAGCACCTTATCGGGCGCAGTCAGACTTGATTGATAAGTTGATGACAGCATCTACCTTCCCCCCAAATATTGACATTCAGGTTGGCACAATACATGGCTTTCAAGGTGACGAGTGTGACATCATCATCGCATTATTTAACCCGCCTCCGTTTATCTCGGCTTCAAAGGAAATGTTCCTCAATAAACTTAATATCATAAACGTTTCCATCAGCCGTGCTCGAGATTACTTGTTTGTGATTATGCCTGACGACGCTACCGAAAACGTGGGCAAACTGACGTTGATTAAAAAGGTTGAAAAGCTGTGCAAAGAACAGCCTGACTGGACTGAACAGCAGTCTCCTTCAATTGAAGAGTTGATTTTCGGGAGCAAGAGCTATCTTGAAGATAACTCGTTCTCAACAAGCCACCAGTTGGTAAACGTGTATGGGAAACCTGAAAAGCGGTACGAAGTCAGAAGCGAAGATAACGCAGTCGATGTGCAAATTCACGAGTAACTTTGAGAGAGCGCGACTTATAATCGTGAAACTTGCACCTTAAAAAGGTGATGAGGTGATTGTTGTGCAATACGTTTGGTATGCCTGTTATGGATCAAATTTGTGTCGAGAGAGATTTTTATGTTACATAATTGGCAAGCAATTTGCTGGCAATGGTAAGAAATACAAAGGCTGTCGCAATCATGCCTATCCAGTTGATGATCAACCATTCATTTTTTCGCATCCGCTATATTTTGCTCATCATTCATCAAGTTGGCAAGGTGGTGGTGTCGCTTTTATCGATCACACGCCAGTTCAGTCAGAGACTACATTAGGTCGTCTTTACAAGATTACAGAGGAACAGTTTTGTGATGTCGCGGGGCAGGAGAATGGCAAAGCTACTATGGATATTGATTGGGATATTCTGAACACAACAAAATCATTTGAAATTGAAACCGGGTGGTATGGGCGAGTTCTTTACCTTGGACGTAAAGACAATCTTCCCATCGTTACTGTAACAGCGAAGAGAAAGATGGAAGAAATGCCGTTGAATAAACCGTCACAGCAGTATATAGATACAATAGTTGCTGGCCTAATTGAAACTCATGGCTTATCAGCGCAAGAAGCTTGCAATTATTTGGAGAATAGATTTCCTGTTGGTTGAGACCGGCACCGGGAGTTAAAAAAACCTATTGTCAATTCTGTTTCTTACTTCTTTATGGTTGTAGGGCAATGCGAAATTTAAAAAATAAGGGTAACCCGGTAGATAGGCGAATTTCGGAAAGATGACAGTATCACTTTTGCCAAAAATATTAAAATGATCATGGCGAAGGAACCCTTACAAATGTTTATGAAAAAGAACAATATAAAGGGAATCTTCTTCCAAAAATAGAATACGATAAAAAAGACCGTTTTTTTGTGAACATGAGTATTCTGTTATGATGTTTGTACGGCGATATAGGATTTTTTTTGTATATCTATGCTAGAAAAGGAAAATTTACTTTTCCTAGAATTATGAAAACCTATATTTTCTTTTGGGTAAATGCAAAGTCAATAAGAGCAGGTGACAGTGTATTGGATGAATTCAACCATAAATTGCAACAAGCAATTAAAGCTGTTATGGAACGACGGCATCGTCTTATTATTGCTGCAACGGCGTCTAAGCTCCTCGATTGAGGCGATTTATTTGTCTCTGAAGCGCCGCCGAGAACGATTGCAAGTATTGCTGGATAAGACAATGGAAGAACGGAAAAGAATGATTGCCGCAATGGAAAATGGGAATTTTGACGATTATGAAGATATGTCGTATCAAGAGCAGGAAAATGCAGAGGACCTGGCTGAGTCTGCTACGGGTAGCTTGGATATCGATGAATTGAGGACGGAAATTCAAGTGTTGGAGGCGCTTATTCTACAGGCTGAAATGCTTAAGTATTCAACTGTTGAGAGAAAATATGAAGAACTGGAAAAAACGATTTTCAGCCCGGATGGATTGCTGCATAGAGGGGAAAAATTTTTAATCTTTACGGAATCAGTCGATACTTTACTATATCTGGAAGAAAAGCTCCGAGTCAGGATATCCGGCATTGCTAAAATAACGGGAATATATTCAATTGATGAACGTCGCAGACAGGTAGAGTTGTTTCAAAACCAATATTCCATTATGCTGGCTACAGATGCTGGGGGTGAATCGATTAATCTGCAGTTTTGTAATCAAATGATTAATTATGATATTCCTTGGAATCCAAATAAATTGGAGTAGCGAATGGGACGGATTCATCGCATCGGGCAGCGGAATGAGGTGTTTGTTTTTAACCTTGTTGCGGCTAATACGCGGGAAGGCGATGTCATGTTGCGGTTATTAACCAAGTTAGAGCAAATGCGCGAAGACTTGGGGGCAGACTCAGTGTATGATTTCATCGGGGAGGTCCTGGAGGATCGCTATTACGATTTGCCGTCGTTTATGCAGCAAGCAATCTTAAATCGGGAGACACTGGACGATATTATTGCTGGCATGGAAAAAACATTGTCTGAGGAACACAAACGACTATTGCAGATCTATCATACGGAAAATCTGGCCAATGACGCTTTGGAATTGACTGGTCTGCGGAAAGAACAGCATGAATTGATGGTTAAGCATATCCCGACACGCTGTTATGCAGAATTTTGCAAAACAATTTTTGAACACAAGCGCATACGGTTTTATGAAGCCAAGGAGGAACGGATTGTACGTATTGAACGCATGCCAAAGTTTATTCGCGATTTTGCCCGGAAGAATAAAATTATTCTCAAGGATAGCGCGGAATCGTATAAATTTACTGGATATGCGGAACAGGAGTCTGAAAACGTTGACCTTGTTGACCAGGATCACGCGTTGTATAAATTAGGTCTGGAATTGGCTAGAGTAGAAACGGAAAAATTTGCTTTTCAACGGTATATGGTTAAATATCCATGCAAGGAAATTTTAGATGTATCGATTTACAAGCTAATTGTCATTGATGGAACCGGCAAAGAACTGAGCAATGAATTGATCTATGTGGCACAACGCGGCAACGGTGAGCTGGTTGTGTTGGACAATTATTGGCTGTTTCAGTTTGATTTTGCAGACGAAATAGCATTAGTGAGTGAAAAGGCTGATACGGTGGTTCTGCCTTACGTCTACAAAGTAGCTGCTGAATTGCGCACTAAGCTTAAAACGAAACGCGAGAAACAATTGGAAAAGGTGAGTGGGTATCTGACAAAAACTTTTCAGCTGCAATATAATGATGTGATCGATAAACTTTTCGCTTATCAACAGGACAATCAGGGGAACCGGAATAGCATTTTGATCAATCAGATGAACGCTAAATTGATCGATATTGAAATTCGAAAAGAAGAACGGTTGTCTGAAGTGGAAAGACAGCGAAATGTTGTTATGAAGCCGCCAAAACGAATTGCGCAATTGGAATTGTTGCCAAATGGCTTGGCAAGCAGAGTTTTTCCAGAAGATCATAAGGGTTTTGTGGAGCACTATGAACGTCAGCATGGACGTTCGAACTTTAAAGTATTTGCTGCATTTGCTCTGGTCGATTATTATAGCGAACGATACAATGGTGAGCCAAGGTTTATTATTGTCCAAGAGAAAAAGGATTTATTATATTCTCGGGAATATTATGAGGACTTGCGTAATATTCTGGACTATACATATATCTATTACATCGATAAATCGGGGATGGTTACCGAATACTCGATAAAAGATCATTGGATGATGCTTTTTCAATAATGACAATTTTAAATAAGGCAGGGATGAGATTATGAATACCGTTGCTGAGGTTGTAAATCCACTGCAAAAAAAATTCAAGGATTCTTTACTTCCGGAAGCGGTTCGTATTTATACGCCCTTTTCACAGAAACAGCCTGTTGCTAAGTTGCCGATGGCGGCTGAGACCAAGAAGTTTATCGAACAATATGAACCAAAAGCAATGTCTGATGGATTATTTCTGCATCAATATCGGTTGTTGGACGCTTATTGCCAAGGAGCAGACAATTTTATTTTGACAAGTTCCACAGGTTCGGGAAAAAGTCTTTGCTTTTGGACCTGGATTATGGATACTTTGTTGAAAAAGCCGGTTGCCACGGCATTGCTTTGTTTTCCTACCCAAGCCTTGATGTGGAGTCAAGCGGAACGATTAGCTAGAGTGTCACGACAAGATAGTTTGATATTGCGGGATAAAAAGACCGATATTGCTTATGCCGGTGCAGTTGCGGCAGGAAAGAACGAGATTGCCTGGACAATATGGAAGGGTGTTGGCTCTGGTTATACTCAGGATTATTGTATGATTGACCATGAAAAATCATCGGAGTTTCAGCGGGCACGCATCCGTCTGGCCACACTGGATAAGGCACATTGGAGCTTGATTAAAGGCCACCCTGATTTTACCAAAAATCTAGAATGTCTAGTTTTAGACGAAGCACACCAATATGATGGTATTTTTGGAGCCAATGTGGCTTACTTTTTAAAGCGTATTTACGTGGCAAAGGCCAGCGCAAGTAGAAAACGGCCCGGAATTTTTCTTGCTTCAGCGACTTTGGCGGATGCCCCTTCTTTTGCTGCAAAACTCATTTCACTGCCGGAGGGGCAGATACATCATGAACAAGATGCTGCTCAGGCTGAGATCACTCCGATAAAAGCAGCTGAGGTAGAAACAGTTCTTGCCCAGCCGCCTAAAGACGGTTTACTGCGGGTGGCAATGTTTGTGGATAGTTTGATCAATGAATCTCATTTTGCCGAAATCGTCGAAGAGGAAAAATTGTTAGGAAACAATCTGAATCTGCTTTACTTTGCCGATGCCAAATTTGGCAGTCGAATTACCAAAAAGGATTTGGACCGGTGCAAAAATAGCAGATGTGCATATGTATATGATGCCGACCTGCCGCCGCAAAAACGGCGGGAAGTAGAAAATCGTTTTAACAAGGGCTTGATTAAAGGAGCAACCTTGATTGCAACCAGTGCACTAGAAATGGGCGTGGACATTGAAAATTTGGATATTTGTTTATTGCAATCGGTTCCTGCCAAACGGGCAGATTTACTGCAGCGTATCGGACGAGTAGGCAGGAGATGGAATAAGCCAGGATTGGTTTTGATTAGTCTGGGATCTTCGCCGTTGGATCGTTATATTGCTGCTAATCCAGCGGATGCTTTTCACTTTGATCATGCGCGGAGCATTCCCATACCGATGGACTTGGAAATTATCAGGCTCAGAAATATCGCCGCTGTCCAAGATGAACTTTGGAAAACAGGGCGACACCTGCATAGCCCTTATTGTGAAAAATGGAATATGTATCAGCAACAACTTCAAGTTTACTTTGGCGAGGCGCTAAATAAGTCTGAAGTGAAAGAAAAACTGCAGCAACAGTATGGCTCATTAATTGATTTATCCGATCACAAATGGACCCATAATGGTTTTCGTGCTAGTGCATCCCAAGGGAAGATTCCTTTACGGATCCAAAATACCGACAATGATGATGTTGCCTGGATCGAAGATATCAATGTATTTCGTGATGCCCATCCCGAAGCAGTGTACTTAGATGACAGAGGACGTCGATGGCGTGTGGTGGAATATGATGGGAAATGGAAAGAAGCAATTTGGGAGCATCCTGACAGCGAATTTGTTTTGGCTAAGTATTTAAAAAGCATCGATGTAGTTTATGTGCGAGAAGAACCCGAACAGGTTGCTACCCGAGGAATTTGGGAAGAAAGCATCAATCCCTATCAGTTGTTTGCTGATCCGCCCAAAGGGGTTGTTTTTCCCAAAGAAGGTGAACTCGAATATGGTATATGGGAATATTCTCGAAAGTTTAATGGTTATAGGCAGATTTCTTTCTCGGGAAAGAAAACCAAAAAAGTCTCTTTATCTGATGTGAGTGCCCGTTTTAAAGAAGCTGTGAACATGGGAGAAAATTTTCCGTTCTTGTTTCCACTTACTTATCGTACCTATGGGTGGTCATGGGATTTTGGAATTGCGATGGCTAGCGAGTGCGGTCAAAAATTTCTAGAAGATATAAACAACTTGGTTGGAGGCATTTTAGAACCGTTTATCGCTGATTCTATTCAATCGAGTTCAAAGGATTTGCAAGTAGATGTTTCATTAGTCAATGGGAAAATTCAAATCGTGGATGCTACTCCAGGCGGCAATGGATTGTCTGAGGGGCTGCTCAGGGTTGGCGGTATCCCGTTAGCATTGCAAAATTGCATAGATGTTCTTACACAATTCACCAGAGATAAGAACCAAGAGAGATACAGAAGTTATGTGATCAATCTCTGCCAAGAGGAGGCGACACATGATGCAGGAGAAATTATCAAAATCATCCATAAGCTGCAGAGCTATTGGAACGGGTAAGTTGTTGGCATATTTGCGGGGTGATTTGCAAAAAACGGTAAAATCAATCGACATTATTGGTCCATGGTTGGATGGTTTTGTTGCTCGTGAGCTAACAGCATGCTTGCGCAAGTCAGTCCGATTGCGCTGCTTAGTTCGTGTTGTGGAGCAAAATGAGTTAGCGAGTGATGTAACCTATCAAGCATTGCAAGAGTTAGTATTGGTTTTTCCTGATATGGAAGCTCGTTCATTAGAAGGTCTTCATGCCAAGGTAATTGTAGTAGATGAAGAAATCGTATATTTGGGCAGCACAAATTGGTACCGTTATAGTTTGGAACAGGCCAAGGAAATCACTGTTCGTATGGCTGTAGCGGAAGTGATGGGACTACCAAAACTAATAGAAGATTATTGGCAAAAGGGGCAAGTGATAGATGTTACGGTGGTGCCGGAGGAAAAGAACCCTGACGCAAATGCTGGATCAGCATTTGCCAGTGGGGCTGATAAAATCAAGCGACCCGCGTCGAAACAGAAAAGCGAAATGCATGCGGCAGAAATAAATCATGAAGTGTTGGATCCAATTGCATTAAAAGTGTTGCAGGCCAATCCCAAGGCATATGTGAAAATGAAGAAGCGATAAAATTACAGCAGATTATAATAACCCTAAGACGAATTCGGTTATTGTCTAGATTAGAGGGATAAAGCTTTTCATCACAGTTGACTCAAAAGGGGAGTGAAGAGAGATGCTAGAGGTTAGTTGTTACGACTTGGTTAAACGGATTCAAGCGCTGGAAGACAAAAGGTATCGTGGCAAAGTGGTTAAAATTGCAATACAAGCAACAAAACAAAATTCTACTAAAACCGATTTATATTATTTGATTTCAAATAAAATCAAAATCGATGGCTTTCGAGAACCAATGGATGCGCCAACATTGCCGATCAAGATCACGCAGTTGATTGAAGCGAAAGCATTGTTATGCGATGAAGTGGTAAAAACTTGGGCTGAGCAAAATGAAGAGCTTTCTAATTATGTTAATCAGATACTAACTGAAGAAATTGACTGGCAAGATATAGAACAAGCTATTGAAGAAGAAAGCAATTCCATATTAGAAAATATCATACAAAAATTTGAAAGCAAGTTTGAACCTAATTTGAATTTTGATCTAGAGGATATTCGTTTGATGGTCTGCTTTCACATAGCTCAACAAAGCGAGGCGTTATCGGTAGAAGACATGGATGACCTGGATGGCCTGGATGACCTGGATGAAACGATAGAGCAAGCGTTGCAAGAAAAAGAATTGTCACATGGGGATGAAACGGGAGGCTCACCCCCTGAAATGGCTAGTCTTGTATTTCAACAATTATTGCAGGAAATTGAAAAGATACCTCCTGAGGCTTTAGATTGGGATGATCTTGATGCTTTCTTTTCTGCTGCTGCCAAGGTTCGCAAGCAAAAACAGCTATATATTTTGCAGCAGCGTCTGCAACGAAGAAATGAAGTCGAGCAATTATTAGAATCCGTTGTTTTTGATGTAATTGAAGAAATTGAATTTCACGAGATCACATTGCCAACTGCCGATATGCTTTCGACATTATCAAACGATGATTACAACGATATTAGCAAGAAATTGCTTTCGTTGCATGAAATTCTTAAGCACCACCGCGAAGTTCAAAATATTGTTGCAAAAAAAATGAGCGAGGAAAAAGAAAAACGGCAGCGACTTAGTGAGATTGAAGCTCAAATTGACAGTATCAAATCTAGTCTTGCTGTATTTATACCGATAGCCACCGAAAATTGTGAAGAATTTGCGCAAACCGGTAATGAAAGCTTTGTTTCGAATGTTCACGAACCAGATGAAAGTATTCCTGTTACTTCAGCATTGGAAGAGGATATTACATTTCAGGATGCATTAAATAATATAACTATTGAGTTGCCAGAAAATATCATTGACCAAAGCGAATCTAATGATTTAGATCAGCCGCTTGAAGAAGAATTGTTAGGCGAAATTGTGCTCACCCCTAAAAAGATGCAAGAGGAAGAAAATAAAATCGCGTTCGATGAAACAGAAGTTTCGGGGACTAACCCAATTAATACACAGGAAATTGCAAAGCAAGAAGAAAACTTAAATTTAGAAAAAATGGAAGATCTGTTTTGGCAATTAATACAAAAGCAAGATTTTGCCGTGGCCTATTGGTTATCTCTTTCTTTGAAAACAAATTATATCGATCGTTCAGTTGACCCGTTGGTAGTCGCCGCTCTATATGGATCTGGCATTTTAACGCAACAAAACCAAGGATTAGTTCATGATCTATTAGACATTACACACCGCACTTCAACAACCGATGCAAATGAATATCAAGAAATCCTGATGTTAGCAGTTGCCATCCGTTGCTCATTAATTGCGCCTGAGTCTGGAATGTTGGCGTGGATTCAAACACCCAGCTTGTTACCGTTTACACATGATTTGGTCCAAACCATTAAAAATTTTGCTTCAAGAGTCCGAGGTTTGCGTGAAGAAGATTTTCTTGGCGCTGCTGGCATTGGTGAACAAGATATGGTCATAAAAGATATTGTGAAGGATATACAGGCTTGGCTGGAACAGTCACATTCAAAAAAATTGGCCATAAAACGTTGTAGTGACGTGTGGAGTGAATTGCTTGGTCATCAAGGCAAATTACAGGTATTATTAAACAAAGCTATTATGGATGATAGGTCATCTATTCCAGATGTGCGTCGAGAAATTTCGCTATGGAAAGAAGCCCATCATGTGGATGCAATTGTGGATGCAATTGATGCAAAGAAAAGTTTTAAAAAGCGGTCGCTTATAATGGGGAAACCGAGAGAACAGTTGCTGAGGACGATTCGTGAAGCAATCATGCGAATTGAACACTGGTGCGATTTGGTGGAGAGAGAACAAAAAAGGCTTGAAACAGGCCGTGATTGGGTGGTTGAACAGATCAGTGAATTGCGAAAAGATTTTGAAGCAAAGGCGCCAGATATATTAAATTCATTGAAAGAAGTTGTTGACGGTGGGGAGCAAGGGTTAACACAAGCAACCGAGTGCTTGCAAATGTCTATTGCTTCATGCTGCAGGATGCTTGGAATGAAAAATGTCAACTCAGATGCTTTTTTTTCAGTGGATGCCAGCAACACAACAGAGGATTTGTTCAGCGAATTGCGTCAGCGGCTATATTATTTATATGAATTAGACCTGAATGATCAAGGAGAGGCATCGTTAGAGCAAAATAAGAAAATTGCTTCCATCATTTTAGCCAACTCAAACAGAAATGTACAAGAAGCTATAATTGGGTGGATGGATAGCAAAGATTTTCGTTTTATTGATTCCTTATTACGACTTATTCCGGAAGATGCTGAGATAGTGACACAGGTTGAAGCTCGTAAAGCCGGATGTAATGCGCTCTTATTGGCTGAAGTTACATCGACTGAACAAGATATTGAACAAGCCACGGTTGATGGGATCATTAGTGAAGAACGTAATGACTATTTTGCGATTGTGGAAGCGCACCGGGAATCCAGCAACCTTAATTTTGCGAAAGCTATGTCTGAGTTGCGAAAGGTAAAGGATTGTTTAGAAGCAGACAGAAATCGACGAATTAACGAATTAAATGGGGAATGGATCAGTTTAAAGTTACAAATTGACAATTTGCAAATGGGAATTAACTTACAAAAGCGAATTGTGGATTTTGTAGAAAACTCTTTAAAGCGTCGAGATACAAGGACTGTGCAGGAATGTTTTGATCGATTAACAGAATTGATTGAAACGGGCAAAGAAATAGATGAAACGAGTTTCTCTTTTTTGCATGAACCCGATGACGTTACCTTGAAAGATTTTCTTGACCAATTAGGTCTGATTACTGAGGAACTGAGTACTAGTGGCTTTTCTAAATTAATCAGCGCAATTCGCCAAGAACGCAGTTGGCTAGGCATGAATTTTTCTCAAATACCAAAACCCCTTAGGGATGGAGCGTTGCGGGGCATAGAATCATGGCGAATTCTCAAGGGCGATGGTGTTGGAGGTCGAAATACGAACCGGTTGATCCGGGATATTGTAAGTTATTTGGGATTTAATGTTTTGCCAGGAGAGGATAAGGAAATAGTCAGTACCGTTCAAAAAGGCGATCATTGGCTGCACACACAAGTCAAAATGTCAGCAGGAGGCCATTCGCCTGTTCCCCAATTCGGTACTTATCAAAAGGAATATGTTGATGTTATTTGTTTATGGGAAAGACCGAGTGCCGATACTATTACGGGATGGTTGAGAGATCTGCGCCTTGACAATCATAATGTAATAGTCTTTTATCTGGGACGACTCAAAATTAGAGCTCGTGGTCAATTACGCCACGCGAGTCGGGAAAGAAGCTTGGCAATTGCGGTATTAGACGAAAGTTTGTTAGCGTTTCTATTGGATAAAAGAAATCGATTGTCTCAATTCTTCCGTTGTACTCTGCCTTTTGCGACGTTAAACCCGTATACTCCTTTTCAAGCTGGAGATGTCCCGCCAGAGATGTTTTTTGGGCGTAGAGAAATGGCCAAAAGCTTACAACGGCCTGAAGGAAGTTGCCTATTGTATGGTGGACGCCAATTAGGAAAATCGGCGCTGCTTAGACATGTTCAACGTGAATTTCATAGTCCCGGCATGGAGCAGTATGCCTATGTGGAGGATATAAAGTTGCTTGGAGACCCCAAAACCAACTTGGACACAGAGTTGCTTTGGGTCAAAATATGGGATTCTTTTGTGCGTTTTGAATTGCTGGAAACTACGAATATGCGTCCGAGCAACATCGAAGAATTGATCAATACGATTCGTGCTAGAATGGATAACGCCCGCAATGCCAGAATTCTATTGTTGTTTGATGAGGCAGATAATTTTCTTGATGCTGATCGTCGATCTAATTACAAAGTGGTAGATCAATTACGTATTTTGACGCAAGAAATGGGACATCGTTTCAAAGTTGTTTTTGCTGGGTTGCATAGTGTTCAACGTTTCCAAAGCGATGGCAATCAGCCTTTAGCCCATTTTGGAGCGCCGATTTGTGTTGGACCATTAGAACCAGATGCGGCACAGCAATTGATCAAAAAACCCTTTGAAAGTTTAGGGTTTTGCTTTAAGGATCCTTCTGTTATTTTAAATATCCTTTCGTATACGAATTATCATCCGGGATTAATCCAATTATTTTGCCAGCAATTGTTGAAACGGATGAATAGCTCACGGTTGGGCAAAGATGAGCCACCTTATGTAATTGATCGTTTAGAAGTCGAAGCAGTGTACAGGGTGCCGGAGTTAAGAGAACGATTTAAGGAACGGTTTGATTGGACATTAGCATTGGACAAAAGGTACCAGGCTATTGCTTGGAGCATGATCCATGATCAATTTGAATCGGGTGCCAATTTTGCCAACACGTATTCAACAGCTCAAGTTTTGGGGTTAGTCCGGTACTGGTGGCGGTCTGCTTTTGAAAGTGTACCGATTGATGAATTCCGAGGCCTTATGGACGAGATGTGCGGACTGGGAGTCTTGCTGAAAAACAGTGATGGCTATTATCGTTTGAGAAGTCCCAATGTTGTTCGTATGATGGGCAAAAAGGACGATATCGAACTGCGCTTATTGGAACTCGATTCATTAAAGTTGCAAAATGATTACCTGAGTGCCGATGGACTTCATGCTCCTGTTGATTGCGTTGGGAAACAGTATAGTCCTTTTACCCAAGCGCAAGAACGATTGATTAATCAAAATCCTTTTGGTGTTCAATTAATATTTGGGTCACCTGCGCTGGGAGTCTCAATGGTTGAAGATGCCGTAAAACGAATGCTGCCAGATACATTGCTTAAAGAAAGACTCGGCGTATTTAAAAGTGTTCCCAAGACAATTATTTCAGCTTCTAAATTTTCACGCTGGCTTGAAGATTATTTGAAAAAACATGACCAGTATGAGAGAGTCATTATTTACAAAGAATTGGATGGAATTGAAGATTCTCCAACGAAACTAGTTGAGGCTGCTTGTGATCTTTTACAGGCATATCGTAGAAAACGGCAGTCAACAAGGATTATTTTCACTTTGCAACCATTGGCTGTATGGAAATGGTTGCAAATACCCAAATATCGCCGCGAAGGATTAGAGAATAGAGTTTCAGCAATTGTATCACTCAGACGGTGGAGTAAATTTGCCGTACAAGAGCGGCTCAATCAACAAAACAAACTACATTCGGAAGATGTGTGTAAGAAAATATTGGACGCTACAAACGGTTGGACAATTCTATTAGAGCATTTATTTAATCAAGGCAGGAAGCAGGATGATTTGCGTCCATTGGCAACGCAACTTTTTGCCAATGCAGAAGATAAGTTGAAGTTTTGTCAAATGCATGCGTGCGAGGATCAGAGAATAGAAAGATTAATTAAATTTTTTAATGAGGAACATTTCGTGCCTGCGGATTTGTTAACGGAGGAAGACTTTAGTGAATTTCTCGGACAACCGGCATTAACAGCAGTAGAAGTAGACAATGCGATGCAATATTTACGGATCATGAACATAGTAGAAGATAATCTTGATGGAACTATTTGTCTTGATCCTATATTAGGCAGGTTATGGGTGCCATGAATACAGTAAGTATTCTCTCTTTGTTCTACGGATCGGCATCGGTACATAAAATTATTGATTCCGTTATTGAAGATATTTGTGACGGTCGTAACGTTTTTTTGTTGTTAACAGAAGAAATAGATCGCATGCATATTTCTTCTCATGTTTTTAATGCGTTGTATCGTAAGGAGTTTATTGTTGAAAAGGTAGATGTGTCAGAAATTGAAGAATCACTGTCTTTAGCAGATGCTCTTGGACAAAGATTGCAAATTACATGGGAGCAAGGAAAAGAACGAACAATAGGCAATTTGCTGAATAGTGACGGCTTGCCTGAAGTAATTATTTTGGAAGGGTTGGAGACATTAGAAGACGGCATTGCTCGAAACTGGATAAAGATGCTTGATCAGTGGGTGCAGCAGATTAAAACGTCACATGATGCGGGAGCTCGATCAACGCTGTTTTTTACCGCTATTCCGGCGATGCGTTTTTTTCAGAACATTCCCAATCCAGGACCATCACTTTCATTGCGCTGGTGGTGGGGGATCCCTTCAACACTCGAGACGCAATGTTTATGCAGAGCATGTATTGAAAATGGTGCAACTGAAGGAAAATTACAAGCTCAATGGGTTGAGAGTATTGTACCGGGTATTATTGGTAATGATGTCGATTTTGGAAGCTTTATTTTGGAAGCTCTGTATGAGCCTATGGAGGCGATTGAAACTCGTTTGATTGAATATGCTCATAAAAGGTCATGGAAAGAAGAAATATTGAAAAAGTGGGGCATAGATGAAACGTTTTGTCGAAGTATAAAAACGATAGCGACCGATTCGATTTCGCCACTTATGCCTCCTCCTAAATTGCGGGAACTTTGGAGTAAAGGGATTGTATCATGGACGCCAGAAAACGGTGCAGAGATTCATTTGGCAGCAATTGCTGTATTGGGATGGAAAAATGAAATTCGCCATAGATTTTGGCGCGAGCAAGCAAAATTACTCCTGCCGGTAATTGACTCATTGCGGATTCACATATGTGAAAAAATGACTTCTGAATATGGTGATAATTGGCATACACGATATTGCACTCCATCTAACATACAAACGACAGAATTGCAAGAAAGTCCCTTAGCTTGTGAATGGGGGTATTTGGAATACATATTCAAGACTGTCCACGCATTCCGGAAACAAAATTCGTTGCTTTCTTTAATCATGCAGGCGAGATCAATCCGCAATAAGTTGGCGCATTATCAAACGATTGATTATTTTATATATGCTAAATTTATTAAGGAATATCAAGCCAAAGCACGATTGCTACTATAACGTATATTGAAGCGGTAAATTAATAAATCGCGTATGAATTATATTTGCAATTAGTTAATATAGTGGCTGAAAGCGAGGTGTGAATATTGATTATTAGTGCAAGCCGTAGAACAGATATACCTGCATTTTTTAGCGAATGGTTCATGAATCGCATTCGTGCCGGATATTGTACTGCAGTTAATCCATTTAACCGCAAACAAGTTTCCTATATATCCTTGAAGCCAGAAGATGTAGATATTATTGTATTTTGGACAAAAAACCCAAAGCCGTTGATGCCGCATTTGAATGAATTGAATGATAGAGGCTTTAAATTCTATTTTCAGTATACTCTTACAGGTTATGACAGATGGTTTGAACCAAATCTGCCAAATTGGGAGCGTTCATGTGAAACCTTTCAAAAATTGTCAGAGGCGTTGCCATCTGGTTTGGTTGTATGGCGATATGATCCAATAATCATCAGCAATAGAACCGATGAAGCATATCATTTGAAACGTTATGCAGAAATTGCTGCAACACTTAAGGGGTATACCGAACGAAATATTATCAGTCTCGTTGACGATTATCGAAAAGCAAGTGCACATTTTAAAAGGTTAAAAGAACAAGGAATATACGTTGAAAATATTGTTGATGCTGCGGCAATTGGTTTTTTGATCAAAAATATAGCAGAAATAGCACGGGAAAATAGTATGGAAATTTTCAGTTGTGCTGAACCGTTTGATTTGATGGACTGTGGTGTGCAACATGGAAAATGTATTGATGATGACTATATTCAGAAGCATTTCGGTATAGTCATTAATGAAAAAAAGGATAATACGCAACGAATTGAGTGTGGTTGTATCAAAAGTAAGGATATTGGACATTATGATACCTGTCAGCATGGCTGTGCATACTGCTATGCAGGTACTTTGCCATGCGGAATTAAAAATATGCAACTGCATAATCCCGAATCACCGTCATTGTTAGGATATTTCGATGCAGTCCCGTCAACTGAAACGAAAAAAAAGAAAAAACTTTCGAAACAAATAAACCAAGGAACACTTTTCTAATATGGCAAGGGGGCTGGACAATTTGTCGGATTTTTCAATACACGATCCTTATCGCATTATTATTCCATTTCTGTATCCTGATGTGACAGACAACGATTATCAAAAGTATTTAACGCAAGATCGAGAATTAGTGAGATCTTTACGACAGGATTATTCCCAGAACGTACCTCGAACGGATTATGAGAATGATAATGCTAAAGCTTATATGTTAGCTTATTTTCCGTATTATGTTGAAACTCTTTATCATTTGCTTGAAGAATTAGCAGAATTAAAGTCACTGCCGATTCTGCGGGAAGACAACATAATGAACATAGTCATACTTGGTGGCGGGCCAATGCCTGAATTATTAGGTATTGCAAGCCATGTCAAAAAGCGTTATCCAAGAGTAGAAAAATTAAAGGTGAGCGTTTTTGATATTAATGACAACGTTTGGAAAAAATATCGTCACGGTTGCACAGTAAAATTATTGGAAAAATACGGAAACATAAAAATGATGTTATCAGAACATCATTGTGACTTTCTTTCTTGTGAAATATGTCAAGAGAAAGTATGTAAACAAGTTTTGGGTGAAGCTGATTTAGTAGTTATGCAAAATTGTATTTCGGATATCATCGGCGAGCGTGACCGACGAGGTAGTAAAGCATCATTTTCTTTTGCCGAAATTTTTAAATCTTTGCGATTTGGAGCATTGTTTCTTCTTTGCGACTTGGATTATTCAAAGACAAATGAAGCGTTGCGTGAGTGTGTATCTATTGTCGAAGGAACTGAGCTTGGGACTGTATTATTGAAAAGCATAGAAGAACGCTTTGAATATAGACCAAACTTTGTATATCCCACAATATTAAACTCTATTTTCGATGGCAGTGATCATTTGATGCAAAAAAATAAAACCAAAAGTAAGTTTATCATTTGTCAACGAGAAGATTGGGTGACAAAATTCATGAGGCAGCAAAGTACGAATTGGCCAATAGTAATAAGATCGTTAGAGTCATTACAATATTGTAATCGATACACAGTTTTCAGTAATAATCATATTGAACGTATCGATGTTTTTTATAAAAAAAATGGTTTAGTATCTAATGTGAAAACGTTGGATCAAGGTAATATATTCTCGGATATTAATGGGTTGAGGGAGAATTTAATTGGTAAATGTATTCACGAATCAGCACCAGTAAATGCTCCATTAATTGATCCGGAATTTCAAGAGAGAGCAAAACGAATGAATTTTACTATTGAAGAAATTAGAAGGTTTCCATACATGCAACGATATATAATTCGCGACTCAAAACATAATACAGGTGTTGTTGATCAATATTTTAACGGACTTGGCCGACCAACTAGAAGGATTGGTCAACTTGGAATGAGCACTTCAGAGCATATTTTGTCAGATATGATGAAGATTTTTGAGGAGGCTTGATGATGGGTGATCAAGATATAACCAGAGTATTGCAAGAAGCGGTAGAACTAGAGAAAACGCAAAAGTATGAAGAGGCAATGAAAAAATACCATGAGTATTTGAGTGAAAACAAAGAAATCGAACAAATGTTTAGTTCGTTCCAGGCAAGAAGTTATGGAAAGGTTTTACGTAAAACAGGACAAGCATCTGAGGCTGTCGCATTTTTTGAGTCATTTGAAAAAAATAAAGATATGGATCAGTATGTTCGCAACGAGTTTGCGTGGAGTTTATATGATGTCCATATAAAATCAAGTGAAAAAGTTTCAAATTCTATTTTAAGCGCCGCGACCAAAATAATTAATATATGTGAACAAGGAAAATATTCGCCTTACAGCAAGGCTGTTTTACAGATAATGAAATTATTAATCACTCAACCGAGCGGAAATTTTAAGCAAGCATTAGAGTGGGCTGATCGGCTAAATATTGATCTTTTAAATAAAGAAGCATATTTTTGGAAGGCTGAGGATGGAACGTCAAAAACAGTAGGATCTGAATTGGAAAGATATTATAGTATGATTGTCAAATGTCTTTATGAATTGGAACAGTATCAATCATGCTGCAATCAAATTAGTGAAGCTTTTTCTGTAATTACAGATTTTCATAATGATAGGGATTTTTGGCTGCGTTGGTATCGGGCAAAAACTCTCCATGGATTGAATCGATTTGACGAAGCAATAGAAATACTCAATCAATTGTTATTAATAAAAAAAGACTGGTTTATTTATAAAGAAATTGCTGAAATTTTGTTTCAACAGCAACAATTTGAACAGTCACTTTTGTATTGTGCTTCGGGTGCATTGGCTTTTGGTGAACCAGACAAAAAAATTCATATGTATGAATTGATGATAAAAATTTTGCTTAAAATAGAAGAAAAGGAAGCCGCTATTCGGCATGCTAAATTAGTTTGCATAATTTATCGCGATAGTGGTCGAGTGATCAAACCGGAGTTGATTAGTCTTATAGAAACAGCAGGTGATTCTCTTGACGAAGCTTCTTCTTTGGCATCTATGATACGAGAACTTAAGCCGTTATGGTCGGATTATATTTATCCCAAGGAAAATTGTAAATATGGAAAAGTTATCAAATTGATTGCGGAAGGGAGAAAGGGTTTTATTTGCCAAGATAATGGCGAAAGCTTCTATTTTAACGTAAGTTCGATAGTGAGCGATCGAAACAAGATAAAAGAAGGGGTAAAGGTCAGTTTTTATCTTGAACCAGGATTTGACAGAAAGAAAAATATACCTGTAATGAATGCAGTGCATATTAAAGTTCTGTAATGATGAATTCTTGCAGAGCAAGTTTGAAGAGAAGGCAAGTCTTAAAAATTACATCTAGGAAAAGATTTTATTTTGCTGCTTATACCTATGTGTTAGCAGCGGAATGCAGAGCAAAACAATTTTGCGGTGCTTATGATGGGGTGGACACATTAATCATTAATCTTTCGAATGATGCAAAAAGCAATATGAATGTTGCCGGACGTCTTAAGGTTCCCGCATTTGTTAATCTTCAGGCGGATTATTCTCGCATACTTGATGAACAATATTCTTATGAATTGACGATGGAATTTCAGTTTTGATTTGATAGATAGTTATTGAATTGATATGATTAAATTAATAGAAATGATTATAATAGAACTGCCATTATTTATATTCAGGATACTGTAGAAGATCTTGTGAACAAAGCAGAAGATGGATTTTTAAGTATTAAGGAAAGCGATCATTGGCCAAAAGAAAAACCGGACATAACGGTTGGAGCGAATAAAATGAGTTTGAACGAAGTTAAGAAAGCTTTTGAAGAGTGACATTGAAGAGATATGGGCAGCAGCTCTTTCGCACGGCATAGTGTGGCTGGGAAAATTAATTGCAACATAAAGGAAGGTTAGTATGGATAAAGCACATACAAATCGGATTATAGAAGTTGACGAGATTACTTCAGGGAAATATGAGAATAATGTTTTTTCGTTTTGCCGTAAAAAGAAGCAAATCGATATATTTCCTTTTGAATTGCAAGGGCCTAACGCATATTACAAATATAAACACCATTTTGACAACGGTAATTGGCACGAACTTATAGCGCGAATTCCAGCGCTTGCTTCATCCAGTCATTATCGAAGAGAAACCCTGAATACTTGGGGAGAGAGCGTAAAACAGGTCATTGAAGAAGCCATTCAAGAAGGCCGACTGAATGGTAAATATGAAAAAGACGGCAGCATTTATGATGTGAAAGTTGTGTGGATAAATAATTAGAGAATGAATATTGGCATGGCGAAAGTATTTTGGTTGTTGTATAGAATCACCAGCTATGCTGAATGGGATGCGTTTTTGTGATGGGCTTTATTGTCCCTTATTTAGTCCCTTATGGTTGGCAAATGTCCCTTATTGTTTGCCAACAGATACGAAAGGAAAAACTTTAGAATGCAATAAAGACAACCATTTTGTTGTTCTCACAAACAGTCGCAAACGGGAGTTTCAAGAATGGCATTCAAGAGGTCAGCGGTTCGATCCCGTAAAATAAGTAAGCTCTATAGGATTATTTTAGTATTTGTTGGCTGCATGATATAATTTTCATATAAAGTGTACTAAGGAAGGATGATGCGGTTTGAACAATCTCAGCCAGCTATTGCATCAAATAGATGACAAACAGCAATTGATCAATCGGAATCGTCCGCTTGACCAGCAGCAGGTCCGAAATTTGAAAGAATATTTTAAGATTGGTTTAACATACGCTTCCAATGCCTTGGAAGGCAGCACTCTTACCGAATCAGAAACAAAGGTTGTTATTGAAGATGGAGTTACGATCGGTGGCAAGTCATTGCGTGATCATTTAGAAGCAATAGGCCATGCCCGCGCATTCGATTTTATGTGGGAGTTAGCAAAACGACAAGAAGTTACCGAAGCGGATATTGTAAAGCTCCATTTGCTTTGTTTCCGGCCTAGCGAAGGTGAAGTTGCCGGCCAGTATCGGAGTGTGAATGTCATTATTACGGGCTCACAGTATAATGATCGGCTGTCGGCGCACGAGACGGTTGCAAGTGATATGAGTGACCTCATTAAAGAAAGCAAATTACGTCAGGATCAATTACATCCCGTAGAATATGCGGCATGGCTTCATAGAGCGTTTATCATCATTCATCCTTTTGCGGACGGAAATGGGCGCGTAGCACGACTGCTGTTAAATCACGCATTGATCTCGCGCGGCTATCCGCCGGTAATTATTTCGCCAGCGTTCAAGAACGAATATATTAGCGCATTGGAACAAAGTCATGAGCGTCCCCAAGTGTTTACTGAGTACATTGCCGAACAGGTTTTAGAGGCGCAAAAGGATTATATTCGCTTACTGCGGCTTTCGTGATCATGTTGACAATGCTGTCGTATTAAGCAGAGTACAAATGGAGTTTGACGACAATTTGACGAAAGGGTGAATGCAATGCTTCTTATTGGTAATGCAGCGCGAAACACGATCGCAATGGTTTTAGCCGGAGGGAAGGGGGAACGGCTTAGTCCGCTTACAGAGTATACTCCGAAACCCTATCTTCCATTTGGCGGCAAATATAAAATAATTGACTTTGTGCTCAGCAACTTGTTCAATTCGGGTATAAAGAAGGTATATATCTTAACTCAGTTCCACGCTTATTCGCTGAATAAGCATATCAAGGAGTCGTGGTCCGGCTGGGCTGGCCTTGGTGATTTTTTCGATACCATCTCGCCGGAGACTACCAGTGAAAGGGAAGAATGGTTCAAAGGCACGGCGGACGCTATTTCGCAGTTTATAAAGTTTATTGAAAACTCCGACGCTGACTATGTAGCAATATTCGGCGGAGATCATATTTATAAAATGGATATCAGCCAGATGTTGTTGTATCATGTGCTCAATAAGGCGGATATGACGTTAGCCGGCCTGCAAGTGCCGGTAACGGAGGCCAGTAGATTCGGGATTTTTTCAGTTGACGAAGACTACAGAGTGACTGATTTTATGGAAAAGCCGGCTAATCCCGTGACGATACCGGATCGTGATGTCTGTCTTGCCTCCATGGGGAATTATATTTTTTCAACTAAAAAGCTGATCGAAATACTCAAGGAGGGTAAAAAATATCATGAGGATCTTGATTTTGGCAAGCATATTGTCCCTTTGATGATCGACAGCGGAGAACGGGTTTTTGCCTACAATTTTTCTGACAACCTCGTTGTCGGTATGAGAGCGGAGGAAAGAGGGTATTGGAAGGATGTCGGAACGATCGATTCCTATTACGATGCGAACATGGATTTAGTAAATATCGTTCCTCAATTAAACCTCTACAATTACAAGTGGCCGATTTTGACCAAACAAGGGAATTTGCCGCCGGCGAAAACATTGTTTGACGAAGATGGCCGCCGCGGAGTCAATATTAACTCTTATGTTTGCGGGGGCTGCATTACCAGTGGCGGTACAGTGAGCCGGTCTATTATCGGGCCGCGCTGCAAAATCAATAGTTTCAGTTCGGTAGAAGACTCGATTCTTTTTGAAAATGTTGAGATTGGCAGGTACGCTAAAATCAAAAAAGCGATTATAAGCGAAAATATTAAGGTTAAAGAAGGAGTGGAAATCGGGTACGATCATCAAGAGGACAGGCGTAGAGGATGCACCGTCACTGAGTCAGGGATCGTAGTTGTAACCAATTCTTGCCGGATGTAGGCAATCTAAAACAATTAGAAAACCCGGCTTGCGCCGAGCTTGATCTCGCTAACAGCCTATAAACCCCCACCCTTCCGTGTTGGGGTCAACAGGCTGTAAAGCTCGAAATAAGTTCGCTCTAAGGTTTCAAAAGGGTACAACGCCCTTTGAAACCAAGGCTCACTTGTATAGCGATGGCGGAAGCCGTTGGTTGCACTTATGTACACCAGATATAGAAGACTTTCTTCTGATGAAATATTCATCGGAAGATTAGTCGCACTTATTTCGAGCTACAGACTGTTGATCCCTGAATAAGGGAGCTTACAGTCTGTGCGAAGGGGAAAATTTATACTTTCTGGTGTACCAAAAAAGGCACCTTGTGTAAACGGTGCCTTTTGGGATAGGTTAAAATATATTTTTGGCGCTTATAAATAAGTGCAGGCAGAGTCAACCCGGTCGTTTCTTGATGCTACATTCTGTCAGCGGTTTTGATATCAGTTGGATTTGAACCGAGCTCCCGCCATCGTTCATCTTCATGCTTGGGTAAATTCCAGATCTGTTTATTATACTCGTCGATGGTGCGATCGCTGGAAAACACGCCGGCAGAGGAGATGTTGTTAATTGCCTTGGACCACCAAAGTTCAGGGTTCTGGTAATCCTTCTCCACTTGCTGATGCATGCGGCGGTATGCGTCAAAATCTTTGAGCAGCATGTAGGGGTCTGCCATCGAACCATGGCCGTATAACAAGCTGTCATATATGGGACGAAACAGATTACGGTCTTTCGAATAGGTTCCGTCGACCAATTGGTCCAGCACACGCTTTAGCAAGGGATCTGCCTCTGCCACAGTCCAGGGACGATAGTCGCATCGTTGGTAAATCTCATTAACTTCCTCTGCTGTCAGGCCAAATATATAGATATTATCACGGCCAACGGCCTGGCTCATCTCGACATTGGCCCCATCCAGCGTGCCAATGGTCAATGCTCCGTTAAACATAAACTTCATATTTCCGGTGCCTGAGGCTTCCTTGCCGGCTGTTGAGATCTGTTCGCTGACATCTGTTGCCGGCACAATCAGTTCGGCCAATGACACCCGGTAGTTGGCAAGAAATACCACCTTTAGTTTTTTGGCAACAATGGGGTCGTTATTAACCTTGTTGCCAACGGCATGAATCAGTTTTATAATCAGTTTGGCCATGTGATAAGCTGCCGCTGCTTTGGCGGAAAAGATAAAGGTTCTGGGATGCATCTCTTGATCCGGATTGTCGCGTAATTGGTTATATAAATACATAATATGCAGCACGTTAAGCAGTTGTCGCTTGTATTCATGCAATCGTTTTACCTGCACATCAAAAATCGAGTTGACATCGACGGTGATATTGTTATGTTTTTGAATATAGGCGGCCAGCTGTTCCTTCTTTTTGCGACGGATATCTTGCAGCGCTTTCTGCACTTCCTTGTTGGCGGAAAACTTGGAGAATTCCTTTAACACCAGGGGGTGTGTTATCCACTGGGGTCCAATATGGGCCGTGATCAGTTCACTTAGCTCTGGATTTGCGATACAGAGAAACCGTCGATGGGAAATGCCATTCGTAATGGCCCGGAAACGTCCCGGAAAAACGGTATGGAATTTATCAAAAACCTGGTTCTGCAAAATTTCCGTATGCAGAGTTGAAACTCCATTCACGCTGAACGAACCAACGATTGCCAAGTGTGCCATCCGAACTTCACCATAAGCGATGATTGCCATCTCGGATATCCGGTGCCAATCTTCCGGATAAAGTTTCCACAATGAACGGCAAAAACGTTCGTTGATCTCTTCTATAATACAATAGATTTGCGGCAAAACCTTTTTGAATAATGCGACCGGCCATTTTTCCAGCGCTTCGTGCATAATGGTATGGTTCGTGTAGGCAAAAGTTCGCGTTACAATACTCCAAGCCTCATCCCAGGTCATCCCTTCCTCCAGGAAGATCCGCATTAATTCCGGAATTGCCATGGATGGATGGGTGTCGTTGATATGAATCACGATCTTATCAGCAAAAGCTGACAAGGGATTACCGGTTCGTCTGAGTTCCCTGATTATGGACTGAATTCCAGCTGAAACAAAAAAGTATTGTTGTTTGAGTCGTAGAATTTTTCCTTGTTCATGCGAGTCTTCCGGATATAATACCTGCGAAATGACTTCAACTAGATTGTTCTCTGCCAAGGCCCGGGTATACTCGCCCCGATTAAACAGATGCATATCAAGGTGCCGGGTTGAACGTGCACCCCAAAGCCGTAGTGAATTAATTACCGGTGATTCGTTGCCGACTATCGGCACATCATAAGGGACTGCTTTGACCGTCTGATACCCTTCGTGTATGAAACGGGGTGTTCCGTTATTGTCCCAGCGTTTTACGGTGCCTCCAAAGCGGACTGTTTCGGCGTCTTCCGGTATTTCGACTTCCCATACATGCCCATCTTCCAACCAGGCATCACATACTTCCACCTGATAGCCATCCACAATCTTTTGTTCAAACAAACCATATTCATAGCGGATGCCGCAACCGTGGCCTTCCAGCCTTAACGTTGCCAAGGAATCAAGAAAACAGGCCGCAAGTCGTCCGAGACCACCATTTCCCAGGCCGGGATCAGGTTCCGCTTCCTTAATTTCTTGTAAATCAACATTCAATTCCTTGCATACAGCTTCTAGTGTTTTATCCATTGCCATACTGGCTAAATTGTTGCTTAAAGCTCTGCCAACCAAAAACTCCATCGACATATAATAAAGTTTTTTCCCGTTGGCATGGTGAACTTTCCCTTCCGACTCGGCCCACTTTTCCATGATCCGGTCACGTACAACCAACGAGATCGCTTTGTACATCTGTTTTTTATTTGCATGGCCAATGCTTACACCGAATAACCCCAGCAACTTTTGACCGATTGCATCCCGAATTTCCCGTTTGTGCCAAACATGTTTCATTTTATCCGCCATTTAGCAAATCCCCTTACTCCGATATTGGTGTATTCTGCACTCTAACATGCTTCGCAACGAGGTATCATAATGCTTATATCATACAGAAAAGGACGGCAAAACGCAACTGAACAATATAAATTACTAATTAGTAACGCGAGTTTATTAGCTTTTGTTTTTAATGAAGGCGGATAAAGAAGGATCATCTGCAAAAGAAACGGAATAATAAAGACTATTCATGAAATGTTTAATTGAAAAGAAATGATAGTTGTTTAGGGGATGTGTATTATGATGGATAAAGCAGAGCTTAGAATATTGACAATCGACCCGTGGCTGCAGCCTTACAGGAAAGACTTGATGTTGCGTATGAACCGTTATAAAGATGTAAAAAAATCACTCCTTGGTGAAGAGGGGAACTTTCGGGATTTTGCCAACGGTCATAATTTTTTTGGGTTTCATCAGGTTGAAAATGGTTGGTACTATCGTGAGTGGGCTCCTGCTGCAGAAGCACTATTCTTGATAGGAGATTTTAATCATTGGGATCCGTCTTCCCATCCGCTTGCAAGGAAAGAAGATGGAATTTGGGAAATCTTCTTGCCTGGTAAAGATACTCTTGTTCACAAAGCTCATGTTAAGGTCCGGGTCAAGTCGATGGGAATGGAACGCGACCGCATCCCCCTTTATATTCGACGAGTTATCCAAGATCCTGTTACCCATGATTTCAGCGGCCAAATCTGGAACCCTGAAGACCCCTACAAATGGACCGATGAGAAATTTTGTGTAGACAAGAAACGGCCTCCTTTCATCTACGAAACCCATGTTGGTATGGCACAAGAAAAAGAGGCAATCGGAACCTACAAGGAATTTGAGACGAATATTCTGCCAAGAGTGAAAGCATTAGGCTATAATACGGTACAGATTATGGCGATTATGGAGCACCCGTACTATGCGTCTTTCGGTTATCATGTTTCCAATTATTTCGCGGCTTCTTCCTGGTTCGGAACACCAGATGACCTTAAGTCGCTTATTGATAAAGCACACAGCATGGGTCTCGCTGTGCTGATGGATATTGTGCAATCCCATGCAGTCAAAAATCTTGCCGAAGGCATCAATGAGTTTGACGGCACGGTAGATCAATTTTTCCACGCAAATAGCCGTGGCGAACACAGTGCTTGGGATTCGAAGTTATTTAACTATGGGAAGCATAAAGTCATTCATTTTTTGCTATCGAATATAAAATTCTGGATGGAGGAGTATCATTTTGATGGATTCCGCTTCGACGGTGTGACCTCCATGATTTACCATGATCATGGTCTTGGAACCGCTTTCGACGATTATGGCAAATACTTCAGTTTAAATACGGACATCGAAGCCGTTAATTATCTTCAGTTTGCAAATGATCTAATAAAGGAGATCAGACCGGATGCAATTTCCATCGCAGAGGATATGAGCGGCATGCCCGGCATGTGTCTTCCTGTGGCGGATGGCGGGATCGGATTTGATTACCGACTGGCAATGGGGATGCCGGACTTATGGGTCAAGACAATGAAGATACGGGACGAGGACTGGGATATGAACAAGCTTTGGCACGAACTAAGCACCAGCCGTCCGGGCGAAAAACGCATAGGTTATGCAGAATCCCACGATCAGGCTTTGGTGGGCGATAAAACCCTTATTTTTCGGATGGCAGATAAGGAAATGTACTGGTGCATGGATAAAAAAAGTGAAAACATGATCATTGATCGTGCGATTGCATTGCACAAGATGATTCGTTTTATCACCATTTCACTTGGCGGTGAGGGGTATCTGAACTTTATGGGCAATGAGTTTGGGCATCCTGAATGGATTGATTTTCCGCGTGAAGGCAATGGGTGGAGTTTTAAGCATTGCAGAAGGCAATGGAGCTTGGCCGATAGTCCGTTATTGCGATACGGATATTTGAATTGCTTCGACGGAGCCATGATCCATTTAATGTCGGAAGAGGGTTTGATGGGGGGCGGAGTGCCGCAGGTGCTCTGGATTGATCAGAACCGGAAGATCATTGCTTTCAGAAAGAAAGATTACGTATTTATCTTCAATTTCCATCCAACGAACTCTTACGATGGCTTTGAACTTCCTGTCCACGAAACTGCCAGTTTTCAGGTTGTATTGGATACGGACGAAGAAAGATTTGGAGGACATAACCGTATCTCGCATAATACAATCTATGAAGCAGGTCATCTTTCAGGTTTTTCTGACTTTTCCGGTATCTTGATATACGTACCGAGTCGTACTGCGATGGTGTTGAAAAAAGTTAAGTAAAAATTTATGGAGTTTACTTAAGTAAGCACATAAAAGGATAGGTGATTTAGATGACTAACGTTTTATTTGTGGCAGCGGAAGCGGTACCCTTCGTAAAAACCGGTGGTTTGGCTGATGTGGTTGGTTCCTTGCCAAAAACTCTTAATGGCCATGGACTGGATGTCCGGGTAGTTTTGCCGAAGTATAAGAGCATTCCTGCGCGGTACACTGCGGCCATGGAATTTGTCGCTTCCATTACTGTATACGTAAGCTGGAGGAAGAAGTATTGCGGCATTTACCGCTTGCGGCATGAGAATATCACTTACTACTTCATCGATAATGAAGAGTACTTTGGACGTGACAGATTGTACGGCTATTGGGATGATGGCGAACGTTTCGCCTTTTTCTGCCGGGCAGTACTGGAAATGCTGCCGGTTATCGAATTTTTTCCTCAAGTGCTGCATTGTCATGATTGGCACGCTGCATTGGTTAATGTGTTTCTGCGCGCTTTTTACAAGCGGTTGCCCGAGTACAGGACTATCCGGACTCTCTTTACCATTCACAATCTGCGCTATCAAGGGATCTTCCCCAAAACTGTTTTGACGGATGTTTTGGGACTGGGCTGGCAGTATTTTCGGGCCGATTTTCTGGAATTTTACGACCAGGTTAATTATATGAAGGGAGGCATTGTGGCTGCTGACCTGGTGTCTACAGTCAGTGAGACTTATGCCCGGGAAATACAATATCCGTTCTTTGGCGAACATTTGGACGGACTTCTGCGAGAACGGCAATTCGATTTGGAAGGGATCATCAACGGCATAGACTATGAAGTCTATGATCCTGCAACAGATCAGCAGATATTCGTCAACTATGATTTGGATACCCTTGACCGTAAGAGAGAGAACAAACTGCAGCTCCAAGAATTGTTGGGCCTGCCCGTCAAGCATACCACGCCGATGGTTGCCATAGTATCTCGCTTAGTTGGGCCGAAAGGCCTTGATCTTATCGCCCATGTACTGGATGAACTGCTTACCTATGAAGATGCGCAGTTTGTGGTGTTAGGAACAGGGGAGGAAAAATATGAAAGCTTATTTCAGTATGCTGCCTGGAAATACCCTGCTAAGTTGTCGACGAATATTTTTTTCGACGACAAGCTAGCTCATCAGATTTACGCTGGAACGGATATGTTCTTGATGCCATCCTTATATGAACCCTGTGGGATCGGACAATTGATCGCTTTGCGCTACGGGACAGTTCCCATCGTTAGGGAAGTAGGTGGCCTGAAAGATACCGTCCGGCCCTTTAATCAATACACTGGCGAAGGCAATGGATTTACTTTCAGTCATTATAATGCCCATGACATGCTTTATACTATTAAGCGGGCCTTGGGGATCTACCACGACAAACTATTGTGGCAGAAGGTCGTGAGAAATGCGATGACCAGTGATTACGGCTGGCAGCACTCTGCCATACAATACATAGGCTTATATCAGCGTTTGGGAACAAGATAAGAAAATGATAATGACAAATTATAAGCACCATCGTACGATGGAACTCCTAACACGGATGTGATGGAGTCATCCTTGACGGCATCGAAGAAATCCGGAGTTCGAGTCGGCCTAACCCTATCAGTAAATACAAGCCTTCCGAGACATCGGAAGGCTTGTATTTACTGATTTTATATCACTTTGTGTTTTCCAATGCGCGCGCCAGTTGATCAACACAAGAAGTTTGATTTTGGCAAATATTGCCTTTAAAGGTCTCGATAACTTTATCTACAGCCATTCCATCGATGAGACGGCTGATAGCCTTAAGATTACCAGGGCAGCCGCCAACGAAATTTACATTTTTTATAATTCCATTATCGATATCAAATTGAATTTCACTGGGGCAGACGCCCTGAGGGATATAACGTTCCATAGTATAAGCAACTCCTTTTAATTTAAATGAATAGGTTTACATTGGCATTTTCCGCTTCGCCGAGATAATAGCCGACACCGCCGATTTTGACTCCGTCGAGTAATTCTTCTTTTTGCAAGCCCATTACATCCATGGACATTTGGCAGGCTATGATTTCAATGCCGGCTTTCTGCGCTTCACGGATCAGATCTTCAAGAGAAGCAATATTTTTATTTTTCATGACCATACGCATCATTTTGGTACCCATACCCAACATATTCATGTTCGATAGTTTTAGGGCCGTGCTGCCCCGTGGCATCATCCACCCAAACATGCGATCAATCAACCCTTTTTTAACCGGAACCGCTTCCGCTTTGCGAAGAACGTTAAGTCCCCAGAAAGTGAAGAACATGGTTACCTTTTTCCCCATGGATGCAGCACCGTTGGCTATAACAAAGGAAGCCAGAGCCTTGTCCAAATCGCCACTGAAAACTACGATGGTTTTATTGTCTTTCGGGTTTGCGTTTGTTTCTTGAACAATGCCACCTTTTTGGACAAGAGCAATGATGCGATTATTTTCTTTTTTTACATTGATTAACCGATTTCCCGTCTGCAGCGACCAAGATTTAATGTCTTCGAAAAAACCGGGGTCGGATGCGGTTATTTGTATCGCTTCACCTTGGGCCATTTCATCCAAACTTGCCTTAACCTTCATTAATGGTCCGGGACAACTTAAGCCACAAGCATCCAAGAAATGATGAGCAGTAACGGCGGTCGCGGCCACTTGCTGGTCTTTGCCAGGGGCAGTATTGGCAGCATTGTTGATAGGATTGTCAACAACATATTTTTGTGTGGACTGAATTTGGGCATATGCCGACTTGTAACCGCCGGTCATGCTTTTTGCCCGGAAGCCATTTTGGTTAAGGATCCTTGACGCAATGTAGCTCTGCAAACCAATTTTGCAATAGATTAGAATTAACTTATTCTTATCTAATTCGCCAAGTCGGTTGCGTAAGCTGTCGGTAGGAATATTGATGGCGCCCGGCAGAGCACCGGTGGAAAATTCCAGTTCAGTACGCACGTCCAACAAAATTATTTCTTTTGGATCGTAAGAGGATAGTTGTTCATAGGTAAAGACATCGGCACGACCTGTAAGGACATTTTCGGCTGCAAAGCCAGCCATGTTCAGTGGGGCTTTGGCTGAAGAGAATGGAGGGGCATAAGAAAGCTCCAACTCTGTCAGATCTGTCACTGTACCTTTCAAGCGGATGACGGTGGCAATAATGTCTATTTCTTTGTCGATGCCGACAGGCCCTATCGCTTGAGATCCCAATACACGCCCGCTGTCGTCAAATAATAGCTTTATGGTTATGGGCAGAGCATCAGGATAATAGGAAGCGTGAGAGTTGGGATGTACATAAATACTATGATAAGGGAGCTCCATTCGCTTTAACATTCGTTCATTGTTGCCGGTAGCAGCGGCGGCGAGCGAAAATATCTTCAAAATGGAAGTACCTTGACTGCCCTTGTAGCGACTGGGAATGCCGGCAATGTTATCAGCGGCAATCCGCCCTTGTTTGTTGGCCGGACCCGCCAAAGGAATGGCAGTTTGCTGACCGCTAATAAAATCTTTGACTTCAATTGCATCGCCAACAGCATAAATGTCTGGTTGACTGGTGGCTAAATGTTCATCGACCAGGATGTGGCCGCGCCTACCTAAGGAAATGCCACTGTCTTTCAGAAAAGTGGTATCCGGTGCTACGCCGATAGCGAGGATGACAAGATCCGCGGTAATAGCAGCGCCGCTCTGCAGGTTGACAGTAATGTTGTCCCCGTTATCCTGAAAGCTGGTCACTCCATCTCCAAGATACAAACGGACACCGTTTTCCTGCAATTCTTTTTCTGCCAGAATAACCATGTCGCTGTCAAATGGCGCCAGAATATGAGGGGCGGCTTCTGCTATGCTGACTTCAAGGCCGCGTTCTCGCAGGTTTTCCGCCATCTCGATCCCGATGAAACCACCGCCAATGATTACAGCTCGTTGGCTATTTTTCCTATCGACAAAACTTTTGATCCGGTCGGTATCCGGAATGTTGCGGAGAGTGAAGATGCGGTCGCTGTCGATGCCAGGAATATTTGGACGAAGAGGCTTAGCTCCCGGAGAAAGGAGGAGGGAATCGTAACTTTCTTCATAAATACCTCGGTCTTTGCTCTGGATCGTGACCGTTTTTCTTTCAGGATGAACAGCCGTGACTTCATTGTTGATCCGAACATCAATGGCAAAGCGGGCGTTCATAGCTTGCGGCGTTTGTACCACCAGCTTATCCCGATCCTTTATGGTTTCACCAATATAATAGGGAAGGCCGCAATTGGCGAAGGAAATATATTCATCCCGCTCTAACAGAATGATTTCAGCATGCTCATCCAAGCGACGCAACCTTGCGGCAGCGGAAGCTCCACCGGCGACACCGCCAACAATTAATACTTTTTTTCCCATGATGTAGTTCCTCCTAGTTTTTCTAATGTTCTGCAAATAAAGAGCGAACCAATTGAATTACTCTCGGATCGCAGACATGGTAGTTGATTTCCAGCCCATTGCGGATACCGCTGACGATGCCGGCGGCCCGCAGCTTTTGCAAGTGCTGGGAGATTGTAGACTGGGGCGCATCCAAGCAGGATTGCATATGGCTAACGTTGCATCCGCCGTTTTCAACCAGGCCGCGGACAATACAGAGTCGTACCGGATGTGCCAGGGCCTTGAGAAGTTCGGCCAATTCCGTATGTATTTTTAAATCCATGTCCATACTTATTTACACCTTCTAACATCAATATATTTATATATTACGATATAATGATATATTGATGCTGAAAAAAAGTCAAGCGTTTGCCAGGAAAAACTTGACTTGCAATTATTTATTAAAGCTTGGAGTGAGTGAAAATACTTTATCGGAATAAAAAATATCGAAAAATTCATAATTATCTGCTAAAATAAGAGTAGAGCAGTGAGTATCCCAGGCCGCACCGGATTTATCTGGTTGGATCCGGCAGTTTTTATTTTTCTGATGATGATTCTTTAATTTTTTAAATATTTTTTATGGTTAGGATGGATAAATGGCGGGTCAGAGCAAATAGAATGATTTGTAGTAAACTTACTTTTTCATGAAATCTCAATATAATAAGGAGGGTATATTATGGAAAATTCTTTGGCAGTGATCAAGTTTGCTCTTAGTATGGAAAAAGAAGGAGAAGATTTTTTTGCAGGAGCTGCTGAACAAGTAAAAAATGAAGAGGCCAGACAAATGTTTTTAGAACTTTCACAGTGGGAAAAAACACACCAGGAATTTTTGCAACAACACTATGATTCTCTCTTGGCGAATGGAAAGTGGGCGAATAATATCGATATCAGTAAATATAGCCAAGAAAACTTGAAGTGGTCTGCTTTTTATCGGCGTAGTAGTGGCCAAGGCCTTGAACCGACCGGCACTATCGACGCGGACACTAGTGATTTGACGGCATTAAGACTAGCGCTATTCATTGAAATTGATCTATACACTTTTTATAAAAATGCTGCCAAAAATACGTCTGATCCGGAAGGAGAGAAGATTTTTGAAATGCTGGCGGAATGGGAATTGAATCATCGCAAGATCATAGAATCTCACTATGACGAAACGAAACAAAGCTTGTGGAGCGATATGGGCTTTGCTCCATTTTAAAGCTCCCGAACTTTGCAGCCGGAAAAAGTCAAAGGCCGTCCGTCGGGGCGGTCTTTTTGATGGATCACTATATTTATCGGTCACACAGCCACACAGCCTATAATATCTTTTTAGTGCAAGCAGAGTTTTCTAATTTGCATGCAGGAAAAGCATGTTTAAAATGGAAAATAATATTGGAAAGAGGGGGAGTGTGTAAGATGCTAAAAGATAGACCTGTCGCGTTTTGTAATGCTTGCAATGAATATTCGCATGATTCCGCTGTGATTAATCAACGCCATACTCGAACGAAAAATGGGGAAAAATGCGAAGGTTTATTTAGAAGTGCTCTCCGCGAAGATGATTGGGAAAGGTGTTTTGCCTGTGATGGAACGGGAAGCGTTATGGGCAAAGCGTGTGATCGGTGCGATGGTGAAGGCTGGATTGTTGTTCGCAGATATTAGCACCTCCACTTCGACGAACGGTATATTTAATCGTTTCTATCGCCGAACAGCATAATGCGATTACTAATTATATAAATTTGAATTATTGATAGCAACAAGAAAGGAATAATGTTAAAATTATACTATCATTCATCAAGAAGTAGCTCATCCAATAAGACCAGCAACGCGGAGCCTAGGGACGTCAAAGCCAGGAGGTGGAGCGTGGAGATAAGGAAGCTACAAGTAACGGCCAGAGATGAACAAGACGTCGCCCGCATGATGATGCACCGGTGGCCTGACTATGAAATTGAGATCAAACACATACTGGGTCCCACTGAACGTGGGGCGAAGTGGTATGAGGTTACATTGGTGAAACGGGATAAAAGTAAGGATGAATAATGGTATCTGTGAAAAAGTGTATTTCCTTATACCTGCTTTGGTAATCAATTCAGGGCTTCCGAGCAATCGGGAGCTTTTTTGGTCCATCAGCAGCCTATGACGTGCGAAAAATAAATATAAATATTAATGGAATTTTCTGATAAAATATAATTAGATGGAAGTATGCAGTGATCCGTAAACCCAAATAGGTACGAAAGGGGTGTTGGATATGGCTTCACATCGATGGATAATGGCAATATGTCTGGCTATAATGATGATAGTTGGCTTTTTTGCGGATGTTGCTTACGCAGAGGAAGGGATGACAGAAGAACAGTGGATAGTACAGGGCGATAGTTATTTCCAAAAAAATGAGTATGATGCTGCTATTGCATCATATGCGAAGGCGTTGGAAATTAATCCCCAAAATGCCGGAGTGTACAATAACCGCGCTTTAGCGTATCATGCCAATGGGCAGTATGACCTGGCAATCGCTGATTATACGAAGGCGTTGAAAATCGACCCCAGGTTTGCTGCGGCGTACAGTAACCGTGGGGCCGCCTATAACGCGAAAGAAAAGTATGATCAAGCGATCGCTGACTGCACAAAAGCATTGAATATCGATCCCCGGAATGCGGGGGCGTATAACAACCGCGGCAATGCTTACGTGTTCAGGGGCAAATACGACCAGGCGATTGCTGACTACACGAAAGCCCTGGAGATAGATCCTCTTTTTGCAGACGCATATATTAACCGCGGCAATATTTATGCCATCAAATGGCAATTCGACCGGGCGATTGACGATTACAACCAAGCCATTGCTTTAAACCCTAATCATGCATACGTTTACTTCAACAAAGCTCATGCTTGCGAAAAAATTGGCCGTAATCGGGAAGCTGCTGACGCATATCGTAAATTTATTGAAATTGCTCCCGTCAGTTCTGAAAAAGATGTCATATTCGCCAAAGAACGTTTGGCGGCGCTGGGCGGGTAAAGTTTATTGAATGAGGCAGGAGTTATTTTTATCCTGGCAAAAATACTATATTTAGTTTATAATTAATACGTTGTAGGAATATTAGGAGGCATTAATCTGTATGACAAAATCAAAGATGACAAAATCAAAGATGATAAAACCCATTGTGTTTTTTATCTTGTGGCTAGCCATTGTGGTGTTTGCTGAATTGGTATATGGAGATTTGATGAAGTGAATCATTGTTTTATGCCCGGCAGCTTAGGCTGCCGGGTTATTTGATTGTCTTACCGAATTCATTATCGCCGTGAAAGATGTCTGACAATTTAAATACCTATTTCACAAAACTACATCTTTTACGATATAGTTGAATTAATAAATCGAACTGAGGAGTGGTAGTTGTGAAAATAGCAGAGGGTTCGCGCAAACGGCATGACAGCTATAACGACAAGTCCAACGAAGATTGGCAGATCATTTTGGATGACGAGAGTTGGCAGGCAATATGGAAAGATTGGCAGGGCGGCGAGGAACGGCGGAATAGTGAGAAATAAACGTAAAGGATGCAGTAATTTTGGAATATATATTATATTTCGTGGTTGTAGTCTGCATGATTGCGCTGTATTATCTGTCGCATATCATTGTTGATTTACTGGCAGAATGAAGACCGTCTATTTAGGCGGTTTTTTTCATTCAACAAAGGTGGTTTAGTGGGATTCTTTGCGAAACGGAAAATTATTTTGTTATATCAGTAAAAAAATTGCATTGAAATCAACTATCCAAAAAGGTATTATTGAATTGAAGTCCATTGAAGGTGGTGTAACTATGTCGTCTGATGCAGACCAGATAGGTAATCTGTCACCAACTGCTTGTGATCTGGATAAAACTTGTAAGAACATAAAATTTGATCAAATTATTGAAAATTCATACGATTCCATTTTTGTTACGGATAAATTGGGTAATGTACTTTTAGCTAATGCAACTACGGCACGATTATTGAACGTCAAGTTAGACAAACTGATTGGGTCGAATGTCAAAGATCTAGTGCACGAGGGAATATATCATAGATCAACTGCCCTGGAAGCGGCTACAAAGCGTTCTGTGGTAACCGGCTTGGTTAAAACGGCGCAAGGCTTAATATTGATGTCTACCAGTATGCCGTTGATCGGTGAAGATGGCGAGGTCGCCATGGTCATCACCAACACGCGCGAAAAAGATTTGGTCGAAAAGTACATAGCCGCTTTAGAAGAGGAACGAGCCAAATCCGATCGGTATAAAACTGCGGTAGAGTATTTGAGTGATATAGACGCAGATAGTAAACTGCCAACTTTTGAAAGTCCGGTGATGTGTAAAACCATGTCCACTGTTGCTATTATTGCAAAAGTGGACAGTACAGTTTTGCTTTCCGGCGAAACAGGATCGGGCAAGGAAGTAGTCGCACGGTTTATTCATCGGAAGAGTCCGAGAAATCAAGAACTATTTATCCCAATAAACTGCGCAGCTATTCCGCGTGAATTATTGGAAGCTGAGTTTTTTGGCTATGTGCGCGGTGCATTTACCGGAGCGAACCCACGCGGCAAACCAGGAATTTTTGAAATAGCAAGCAATGGAACATTGTTTTTGGATGAGCTGGGTGAATTGCCCCTTTCAATCCAGTCCAAGTTATTACGAGTGCTAGAAACGGGTGAAGTGCAAAGACTAGGAGATACGGCGATTCATAAAACGAATGTAAGATTAATTGCTGCAACAAATAAAGATCTAAAAAAGATGGTTAGCGATAAATTGTTTCGAGAAGATTTATATTATCGGTTGAATGTTATCCCTATCCATTTGCCCCCGTTGCGAGAAAGACCAGAAGACATTATTGCACTTGCACAGAAATTTCTCGATGAATATAATAGGAAATACGCCTTGAAAAAAACATTTTCGGCAACGACTTTGCAGACGTTTTTGAATTATTCATGGCCTGGTAACGTACGGGAATTACGTAATGTGGTCGAAAGACTGACAATCACTTCGGTTGATGATGAACTTGTATTTGAATTGGATCCTTTCACTGGAAATAGAAATAGTGAAAGTAAAGAGGTAAGCTCCCCGGTCATTAACAATTATAGTGGATGTCTTAAAGATGTTTTAAAGACGGTAGAAAGAGAATACATTAACAAGGTCCTTGATGAATGCCATGGGCGCGTGGGAGAAGCAGCGCAACGATTAGGGATTCATCGAACTTTGCTTTATAGAAAGATTTATCAGGCAAGTTGTAAAACGTGGATCGCAAAATAGTTAAAATGTAGACAAAATACTACAAAAAATGTAGATAAAATGCTACGATATCAAAATATTTTGTTTTTTCTAAAATTTTATTTTAGATGCAAAACCGCTAGTTGGTTCAAAGAATTGAACCAACTAGCGGTTTTTTGTTGTTGGAGAAAGATTAAATAGCTATAGCCATGGTTTTGGCACAGCAATTGCATTAAATAATAGCGGAGCCTGAAAATTCAAAAAAGGGGGAGCGGGTATGACTTTAAGTGTTATCGGTATTTTAGTGTCTCTGGCTGCTATCGTGATTCTTGCGCTGCGTGGCGTGGGGATTATGCTGATAGCCCCGTTGGCTGTGGTTATCGTATCGTTGTTTTCTGGGATGGGTGTACTGGATACATTGATGGGCCCGTATATGAAAGGATTCATTAATTATGCTGGTAAATTTTATTTAGTCTTCTTGTTTGCTTCTGTTTTTGGCAAGTATATGGACGATAGCGGTGCTGCTAAATCAATCGCTAGAAGCATCCTTGGAGTCATTGGCCACGAAAAGCCGCTGTATGTTTTATTGGCTGTTGCAGTAATTACACTGTGCTTGACTTTGGGTGGCGTAAGTCTGTTTGTGGTAATCTTTGCGGTCATGCCGATTGCACGGCCGTTATTCAAGCAGTTGAACATCCCGTGGCATTTATTTATCGCAGCGTTTATTTTCGGTATTGGCTCTATTTCTATGACCATGATGCCTGGAACGCCTTCTATCCTGAATATCATGCCGATGAAATATTTGGGAACAACCGCAGCTGCAGCTCCTTTACTTGGTATTGTCGCTTCCATTTTTGTTGCATGTTTTAACGTTTGGTACATGAACAGTCAATTGAAAAAATGTGCGGCACGCGGCGAAGGGTATGATGTGGACGAAACGAAACTAAGCGCTTCTTCGGCTGGGGTTGACGAGGAAAAAGAATTACCTAGTTTTATAATCAGTATCATTCCTTCCATCGTTGTCATCGTTGCTCTTAATGCGTTCAAAATAGACATTGTTTATTCGCTCGTAATCGGCTGTGCGACAGCAGCACTCTTGTTCTTCAAATATGTCAAAAATCACTTGACCACTCTTAATGCAGGAGCTTTCAACACCGCTATTCCGGTTATTAATACATGCGCAGACGTAGGTTATGGCATGGCCGTTGCGGCCAGCGCCGGGTTTAAGGTTATTACCGATTTTCTGATGTCCATTCCTGGTCATCCGGTCGTTTCGTTATCACTGGCAACCTTTTTAATGACAGGGATAACCGGTTCGGCTTCAGGCGGATTAGGGATCGTTCTGGAAACATTGGTCAAACAATATGTAGCCATGGGAGTTAATCCGGAATTTATCCATAGAGCCGTGGCGATTGCCGCCGGTGCATTTGACGCATTGCCGCATAATGGCGTTATTATCACCACATTGGCAGTTGCAGGGCTGACCCACAAACAGGCATACCGGCATGTTTGGTGGGGCCATTGTATAGCGGCTTTCCTGAGTATGTTTATCGTAATTGCCCTTGGTATGCTTTTATATTAAAAGCCAAATAAATTTTCACAGATGAGAGGAGAGGATTTGTATGTCTATTCAAAAGATAGGTATTGTAGGAGCAGGCGCTATGGGAACCGGGATTGCCCACGTCGCCGCGCAGAGCGGGTTTGACGTTAAGGTGTTTGATGAATTTGCACCGGCCAAAGAGAAAAGCTTGGCCACAATTCAAAAACTTAGTTCTTCGGCGGTGGAAAAAGGCAAGCAAACTAATGAGGAACGCCAACAGATGCTGAGTCGTCTGCAGTACGTAGATTCTTTGCAAGAAATGTCGGACCGGGATTTAATCATTGAAGCGATCATTGAAATATTTGATGCTAAAATCGCATTGCATAAACAATTGGATGTAATATTGCCGGCGAATGCAATTATTGCCACAAATACTTCGTCTATGTCTATTACCGCTATAGCAGCGGCGACTAAGAGACCAGATAAGTTTGCCGGTATGCATTTCTTTAATCCCGCACAAGTCATGAAACTTGTCGAAGTAATCCGTGGGCTCAATAGTTCTGATGAAACAATAAACACTCTTAAAGATTTATCTGTAAAGATGGGAAAAGTACCTGTTGAAGTGAAACGGGATACTCCTGGGTTTATTGTAAACCGGCTCTTTTTGCCGCAAATGAGAGAAGCGGTAAAAATTTTAGAGGAAGGGATCGCTTCCATTGAAGATATTGATACGGCAATGAAGCTGGGCCTTAACCATCCGATGGGACCGTTCACTCTGATGGATTTTACCGGGATCGATATCCATTATCATGTTCTTGATTATTACCGACGGGAAATGGGAGATGCGTATTTGCCGCCGCTGCTCCTGAAACAGATGGTTCAAGCGGGTAGGTTAGGTAAGAAAAGCGGTCAAGGATGGTACGATTATAGTAAATAATTATATTAGGAGGCTTGTAGAATGAAAAAGTGTGTAATTACGAGCGCAGCCAGGACACCTGTAGGTGCTTATCTGGGCGGCTTAAAAGAAATACCTGTAGAAGTTTTGGCTGTTACTGCGTTGAAAGAGGCGCTGAAACGATCAAATTTATCTGGAACAGAAGTGGATGAGGTTATTTTGGGCCACGTGATATCTTCGGCTGACGCACCCAATCTGGCTAGGACGGTTGCTCTTCTTGCGGGCCTTGAAGCGACTCCGGGTCTTACGCTGAACCGTTTGTGCGGCTCAGGTATCCAAGCAGTGATATCAGCTGCGCAGGAAATCCATACCGGTGGCGCTGAAATTGTCGTAGCCGGTGGCGCAGAGAGCTTGTCCCGCGTTCCTTATTATCTGCCGCTGTCCGTGCGTTATCAACCGTTCCGCAATGGAAGCAAAACAATTTTTTGCGCCAATGAAATGGCTCATCTTGCCGCACAGCCCAATTCCCTATATCCGCCAGTACATATGGGAATTACTGCCGAAAATGTGGTTGAGCGTTACAAGATTTCTCGTGAAGATCAAGACCTGTTCGCCTTTCATAGCCAGATGAAAGCGAAGGCCGCGATGGAGAGCGGCAGGTTTGCCGAAGAAATTGTTCCTGTGCCTATCGAAACGAAAAAAGGGACAATAATGTTTGATACGGATGAGCATCCCCGGCCGGATACCACGCTGGAAGGCTTGGCGAAGCTGAAACCGGCATTTAAGAAAGACGGTTCGGTAACTGCGGGCAATGCTTCGGGCATGAATGACGCCGCGGCTGCTATCGTCATTATGTCGGAAGAAAAGTGCAAAGCTTTGGGATTGAAACCGATGGCCGCCGTAGTGGATTACGCTATTACCGCGCTTGATCCTATGGTCATGGGTCTAGGGCCGGTAAGCGCTATTCAAAAGGTGCTTAAGAAAACCGGGTTAAAATTAGAGGATATAGACCTTATAGAAATCAATGAGGCATTTGCAGGCCAGACGCTTGGTTGCCTCAAGGAACTGGGCATGTACATCGGTACTCCTATGTATGAAAGATTGAATGTAAACGGCGGCGCTGTGTCGATGGGACACCCATTGGGTATGAGCGGTGCGAGGCTGGTGGAAACGATTGCTTATGAATTGCAGCATCGACAGGCTCGTTATGGTATTGCCAGTGCCTGTATTGGGGGAGGGCAAGGTATTGCCGTATTGATTGAGAGAGAAGTTTAATAGGACATGAAAAGCATTTGAATAACAATGGGAGGTAACGAACCGGCGGTTGACGGGACGTTGCCTCCGGAAACTGAGTGAAACGGCTCAATTATTGAGAATTTACTAGGAGAGGATAATATGGTCAAAATAATTAAGCCTGAAGAGGTCGGCAGTCTTATCAAGGATGGGGCTACGATTTACACCTGTGGTTTTGGTTTGGCAGGCTTTGCTGAAGAAGTAACTATGGCGATCGAGCAGAGCTTTCTTGATACCGGTCATCCGAGAGATTTAACGGTATATTGTTCCACCGGAGTTGGGAATTTTAAGGATAAAGGCCTGCATCACTATGCCCATGAAGGTTTACTGAAAAGATATGTTGGCGGGCATTATGCTGTAGCGGGGCCCGCCATGACTAAGCTGGCCGTAGAGAATCGTATAGAGGCCTATAATCTTCCACAGGGAGCATTAGCTCTGCTTCCGCGGAATATTGCCGGACATCGGCCTGGGTTTATCAGTAAAGTGGGTCTGGGAACGTTCGTTGATCCGCGTATTGAGGGCGGAAAACTTAATTCTATAACAAAGGAAGACCTTGTTGAAGTGATTCAGTTGAGTGGTGAAGAATGGCTGTATTATAAGGCTCCTAAAGTGGATGTATCAATTATTCGTGGTTCGGTGGCTGATGAACATGGAAATATAACGCTGCATAGGGAAGGAATTATCGTTGAAACCACATCGGTTGCCCAGGCTGCCAAGGCTTGCGGCGGCATTGTGATTGCACAGGTAGAGCATATTGTCAAAGCGGGTACTTTGCATCCCAAGGATGTAAAAGTTCCGGGTATCACGATTGATTATATTATGGTTGCTAAGCCGGAAAATCATTACCAGACGATGGGCACTTACTTTAACCCAGCCTTTGCCGGCGATATTAAAATTCCTGTGCATTCTCTTGAACCGTTGGAACTCGATGAGAGAAAGGTGATTTGCCGCAGGGCAGCGATGGAATTGGTGCCAAGTGCAGTCATCAACCTCGGTATCGGCATGCCGGAAGGCGTGGCAGCGGTTGCAGCGGAAGAGAAAGTTGACCAACTCTTGAATTTGACCACTGAAGGCGGCGTTATCGGTGGTGTTCCCGCTGGGGGACTTGATTTTGGACACTCGGTTAATGCTGAGGCAGTGATTGAACAGCCATATCAGTTTGATTTTTACGATGGCGGCGGAATAGACGTGACTTTTTTGGGACTCGCTCAAACAGATCCATTAGGAAACGTTAACGTCAGTAAGTTCGGCGGCAAGCCGGTCGGTTGTGGCGGCTTTATCAATATTACCAATAGTGCTAAGAAAGTAGTTTTCTGCGGAACCTTTACTGCCGGGGGATTGAAAGTAGCGGTAGCCGATGGAAAAATACAAATTATCCAGGAAGGCAAGAACAACAAGTTTATTCAACAAGTGGAGCAAATCACCTTTAGCGGCAAATATGCCGCCCAAATCGGTCAGCCGGTATTGTATGTAACAGAACGGGCTGTTTTTGAGCTGACAGGGGAAGGTCTGGAGCTGATCGAAGTTGCCCCCGGTATCGATATTGAAAGAGATATTTTGAGCCATATGGAATTCAAACCGATTATGAAGGACGTAAAAATGATGTCTGCGGCTATCTTCCAAAAAACATGGGCAGAACTGGCAAAATTAATTGGGAATAAATGAGACCTTTATGGAGATGATTTGGGGGAGGTAAAAGGATGATTAAGGAAATAAAGTCTCATGAAGTTGGAAATCTAATTCAAGATGGAGCCACCATTTACACATGCGGTTTCGGACTTGCCGGGTACCCGGATGAAGTAGCCATGGCCATTAAAGAAAGCTTTCTTACAACAGGTCATCCCAGCAATCTTTCCGTGTACTATGCTGCTGGCATTGGCAATACGAAAGATCGGGGAATACATCACTTTGCTCAAGAAGGGTTGCTTAAGCGCGTTGTTGGAGGTCACTTTGGGGTTGGCGGGCCGGATATCAATCGCTTAATCATGGAAAATAAAATTGAAGCCTATAATTTCCCGCAGGGTGTATTGGCGCTCATGCCAAGAAATATCGCTGGAAATCGGCCGGCATTAATAACAAAGGTAGGAATTGGAACATTCGTTGATCCGCGAATAGAGGGTGGGAAGATTACAACGAAAACGACGGAAGATCTTGTAAAAGTTGTGGAGTTTGACGGAGAAGAATGGTTGTATTTTAAGGCTCCCAAGATCGATGTGGCCATTATTCGCGGCTCTGTTGCGGATGAAAAGGGCAATATGACTCTTCATCGAGAGGGTGTATTACTGGAAACAATCTCTGTCGCCCAGGCGGCAAAAGCATGCGGCGGGATTGTGATTGCGCAGGTTGAGCAGATTGTAAAAGCGGATACCTTACATCCCAAAAACGTAAAGGTACCTGGATTGGTAATTGATTATTTGATGGTAGCGAAGCCGGAAAATCACTATCAGACCATGGGCACATATTTCAACCCTGCATTTGCCGGCGATATAAAAATTCCTACTGCTTCAATTAAACCATTAGAAATGGATGAACGAAAAATTATTGCCCGCAGGGCGGCAATGGAACTTGTGCCAAACGCCGCGGTTAATCTTGGCATTGGCATGCCTGAAGGGGTTGCCAATATAGCGGCAGAAGAAAACATTGCGCATCTTATGACATTAACTACGGAGGCAGGAGTTATTGGCGGAATACCGGCTGGAGGTCTTGATTTCGGCCACGCTGTAAATGCGGAAGCAGTCATTGATCAACCATATCAATTTGACTTTTATGATGGCGGTGGAATTGATGTTGCGTTTTTAGGACTTGCTCAAATGGATCGTTTTGGGAATATTAATGTCAGTAAGTTTGGGCCTAAGACGGCTGGCTGTGGTGGTTTCATTAATATTACACAGAATGCCAAAAAAGTTGTGTATTGCGGGACATTTACAGCCGGCGGGCTTAAGATCAAGGTTGCTGAGGAAAAGTTGATCATCGAACAAGAAGGCAGGAACAAAAAGTTCCTGCAAGATGTAGAACAAATCACGTTTAGCGGTAAATATGCTGCACAGATTGGGCAACCAGTTTTATATGTCACTGAGCGCGCTGTTTTCAAATTAACCAAGGAGGGTATTGAACTGACTGAAATTGCGCCAGGGATTGATATTGAAAAAGATATTTTGCAGCACATGGAATTTAAACCGATTACAACGAATGTAAAACTGATGGATCCGGGTATTTTTAGAGAAATATGGGGCGGCTTAAGCAAGATGATTAGCTCTGCTTCCTAATACGATTAAAGGGGGAATTTTGATGCGTGGATTAAAAGACAAAGTCGTTATTGTTACTGGCGGCGCTAATGGAATTGGCCGGGCGACGGCTATCCGTTTTGCTGAGGAAGGCGCGAAAGTTGTTGTGGCTGATTTTGTTGATGGATCAACTACAGTAAGCGAACTTGCGAGCATTGGCGCCGAAGCTGTTTATTTACCGGTCGATGTTACTCAGCCGGAAAGTGTACAGGCAATGATCGCAAAAACGCTTGAAAAATTCGGCCAGATCGATGTCCTGATCAATAACGCCGGTATTACCAAAGACGCGATGATGAAAAAAATGACTAAAGAAGTTTTCGATGCTGTTATCAATGTTAATATGAACGGGGTATTTAATTGTACATCCGCCGTGCTGCCGCACATGTTGGGCCGCAAAGCCGGCGTAGTATTGACCGCATCTTCTATTGCCGGAATATATGGAAACATGGGTCAGACAAACTATGCAGCTACGAAGTGGGCCGTCATTGGCATGACGAAAACCTGGGCCAAGGAAATGGCCAAGGATGGGCTGCGTTTTAATTGTGTGGCTCCTGGTGTTATTGCTACTGAAATGGTCATGAAAATACCAGAACAAGTGCTTAAAGAAAAATTGTTGATTAAAGTGCCGGCCGGACGTTTGGGCAAGCCGGAAGAAATTGCGGCTGCGTATGCTTTTTTGGCTTCCGACGATGCTCAGTTCATCAATGGCGCAGTACTTAGTATCGACGGGGCAATGACCATTTGACGGTGAGCTTCACGCTTCTGTTTTGGCACACGGCATTGATTGCCGTGTGTTTTCTTTATCCTCGTTTTGATTTGCAGGATTTTCCTTGTTGAAACTCGAATGAAAGTTAGTTAATAATTTAGAAAATAATATGTGATTGCGATAGATAGAGGAGGTGAAAATAATGGATAAACTAAAGCGGGTTATTGAGATTAGCACGGAAAATGCAAATTCAATCAAAGGAGGAAAATCTTGCAGCTGTTCTTGTTCCTGTTCCTGCGCCCAATCAAACACGTCGTCGGCCACTTCGACCAGTGAAAAAGATTCAACAACTTTGAATACGTTTGTTGGCCATTGATTTTTTTCTCATACCTATATTTTACATGGGATGGATATAGGTATGAGAATGTTTTTCTTCACTAATTCATAAGCAAGCAAGGAGTTTTTCCAATGGATTCTGCGAATGGTCATAGGATAAAAAAGAATGTTGTCGCTTTCTTCGAGAAAGAATACCCGTTGATTAAGCTATTTCCATACGGAAATGAGCTTCTTGTTTATGATGCAAAACCGCATTTTGTTTTTATTTTATCGAATGAAGAGATGGAAGTGCTCGTTGATTTTTTAAGCGGAAAACCCAAAGAGGAAATTTTAGAAATACATGCTGTTTCGTTTGCTGAAAAGACCATTACGCTCTTGCTAGACAAATTCGAAGCGTTAAAATCTTCAGGGGTGTTTATTAAGGGACCGGTTAAGGAGATATCACCTATAGACAGAAACGTAATAAAGAACCAGTTAATGTACTATGATGAAAATATTTTATTGCGAAAATTTTGCATGGAAGTTACCGAAGATTGCAATTACAGGTGTACATATTGCAAAAGGACCATTGCAAATAGCCACGCGAAGCACAAATTAAGCGAAGAAAATGCATATAAAGGAATTCATTATTATTTCAATAAATATATTGCGTTTTTTGAAAAATTATCCGCAGAAAAAAAGAAGTTATTGTTGAAAATCGTTCCTCCAAGCCTTTCGTGGTATGGCGGCGAACCATTTTTGAATTTTGAGCTGATCAAAAAAAGTACAAACTATTTTAAAAACCTGCCTTGGGATCGATATTCCATAAACGAAAGTAATCTGAAGTTTACTTCCAACACAAATTTGTCGATCATGAACGATGAGATACTGAATTTTTTGGTAGATAACCGGGTATTTTTATTTGCCAGCCTGGACGGACCGGCAGAAGAACATGATAAATGCAGGGTTTTTGCAAATGGCGAAGGCACCTTTCACACTGCATATCATAATTTGTTAAAAATCAAAGAGTTCAATGAAACGTATTTCAAAGAACAGGTTTCTATTTTTGGTGTATACACAAATCAACATGATTATGACAAATGTACGGATTTTACCCGCAATATCGGCGCTCTCCTGTGTCAGCATTTTCCTGCGGAATACACAGGGACGTTTGTCGCTAATTCACAAGAAACAGTTTATGATTATCGTAATTCGATGAACAAAAGGCTGGCGAATTTCAAAAAAAAGGCTTTCGAAGCAGCTCAGGATCAGAGCATCAAAATAGAAGATTTTGCCAATCTATTTTCGTTTGCCAAACTCAATTACGATCATCCGGCAGGGAAGGATGCATTACAGATTTTGCTTACTTGTCCTATGGGATTCGATAATTTGATGCTTGCCGCCAATGGCGATTTTTTGATTTGTCATAAAGTTGATGGTTCGATGCCGATCGGTGACTGCGATTCAGGCTTGGATTATGAAAAGTTAATTGATTTGAATCAGCAATATAATCAATCCATTAATAATGATGAATGCAAGAACTGCTGGAATGTAAATTTTTGCAGCGTTTGTGCCGCCAGTAGGATGGCGGATCATCATTTTTTCAATCCGGCAAAACAGGAATGCGATTTATTCCGCTTACGCACAACTTATGATTTCTTATGTTTTATTCATTTTTCTTTAGAACATCCGGACCTGCTGAAGAAGATTTTTGCCCATCGGAATGATCCGGAAAAATATATTGGAATAATTGATATCAATGATTTTTAAAAGCGATTTCCCTATTTATAAACAACACGATGCGATGGATTGCGGTCCGGCCTGCTTGCGCATGATAACAAAACACTATGGGAAATCGTATTCGCTGCAATATTTTCGTGAAAGAAGTTATGTTTCAAGAGAAGGCGCCTCATTGCTTGGCTTGCGTGATGCTGCTGTTTCAGCCGGCATGCGGGCCAAGTGTGCCTTGGTGTCGATGAACTACCTGGAAGCCGGGGCGAAATTACCTTGTATCGTTCATTGGGACAATAGCCATTTTGTCGTTGTTTATAAGATTAAAAACGATCAGATTTATCTAGCTGATCCTGCTTGCGGCAAAAGAAGGTATCAAAGAGAAACCTTTTTATCGCATTGGGCAGTTTCAGGCGATGAGGGGTATGCTCTTTTGCTGGAGCCTGCCGATGAATTTGATACACAACAAGAAGACGGAACTTCTCCGAAAAGTTTCTTTATTTTATTCTCCTATTTAAAGTCATACAAACAATTATTTATTCAGCTTGTATTGGCCATGCTGCTTGGCGGGTTGCTTCAACTGATTTTGCCATTTCTTACCCAGATCATTGTGGACAAAGGGATCAATGGGAAAGATATCGGACTTTTGCAAATGGTCTTACTCGGACAGTTTTTGTTGATTGCCAGCCGGACGTTTGTCAGCTTTATCAGAGGCTGGATCTTGTTTTACATCAGCACGCCGGTAAATATTACTCTTGTCTATGATTTTTTACTCAAATTAATGAAGCTCCCCCTGGGCTTTTTTGATGTAAAAATGATTGGTGATACCTTGCAGCGCATCAATGATCATCGACGGGTAGAAACTTTTATCACCGATACGGTTTTGAGTATTCTTCTCACGTTGATTAACTTCATTATTTTTGGCATTGTACTTGTTGCTTATAGTTTTCCAATATTTTTGATTTTTTGCGCCGGGACGATTTTGTATTTGTGCTGGATCCAATTGTTTCTTGCCAAACGAAGAGAAATCGATTTTGCCAAATTTAGACAACTTGGCAAAAATCAAAACATGATTATCCAGTTAATTATGGGAATGCAGGAAATTCGGCTCCACAACTGTGAAAAGAAAAAAATCACCGATTGGGTAAAAATACAGGATGATTTGTTCTCGATCAGCAAAAAATACTTGTCGCTGACACAAAACCAACAGGCAGGATGTTTCTTATTACAGGAAACGCAAAATATTGTGATTACGTATTTTGCAGCCCGTTCTGTTATTGAAGGCGATATTACTTTGGGAATGATGCTTGCCATCTTGTTTATTCTCGGGCAACTAAACGGCCCGATTGAACAATTGGTGCATTTTGTCGCTGGTGCGCAGGATGCTAAGATTAGTTTCGAACGGATTGAAGAAATTCATGCTATGCAAGAGGAAGAACATGCCGGTGAAATAAAGAAGACGGATATACCGAAAGAAGCGGACATTGTTATTTCTAATGTATCGTTTCAATATGGCGGTCCGTATTCCCCAGAGGTTATAAAAAACGTGTCTATTGTGTTGCCCAATAAAAAAATAACAGCAATTGTAGGCACTAGCGGGAGTGGGAAAACAACGCTTCTTAAGCTCTTGCTGGGAGTTTACCGGCCTACTGGCGGTGATTTATGGATCGGCAACATCCCTATGACAGACATTTTGCGCAGTTCATGGCGAAACAAATGCGGGTTAGTCATGCAGGACGGGTATATTTTTTCGGATACGATTGCCGGAAACATTGCATTAAAAGATGAAATGATTGATGAGAACCGGTTGAAGCAGGCAGCCCAAGTTGCCAACATTGCTGAATTTATTAATTCTTTGCCCTTGGGTTATCAAACACTGATTGGTTCAGACGGACAGGGATTAAGTCAAGGGCAAAAGCAACGGATCCTGATTGCAAGAGCAGTGTATAAAAATCCGGAATATTTGTTTTTTGATGAAGCCACCAATTCATTAGATGCATGCAACGAAGCGATGATTATGAAAAATTTAGATTTGTTTTTTAAGAATCGAACCGTTGTTATTGTCGCTCACCGCTTAAGTACGGTGAGAAATGCTGACCAAATTGTTGTCCTGGATGAAGGGGTTGTCGTTGAAACCGGAACGCACGCCGGATTAATCACAAAAAAAGGCGTGTATTTCAATTTGGTGAAAAACCAATTGGAATTAGGGAGCGAATGATGAGTGAAGATGCAACGAGAGCAGAACTTGCCAAGATTTTGGCGAAAAAACCGAATTGGATGATCCGGTGGGGAATAACAGCGCTTTGTTTGGTATTGGCAATTGCAGGGTTAATGTTTGTAATTTTCTGCAAAAACTGAAGTGATCACCTTGACATAGAAATTTTTGTATGCTAATCTTAACGAAAATAGTGGTAGAGTATATTCAAATAAGAGTCAATTTATTGATGCGCAAAAATTTTAAGAAGGGCGGCAGAGAGCGTATGTTGACTGAAAGCATTACACAATCTCCAGGACCCAAAATCACTCCGGCCGATCTAGTCGCTTCAAAACCGGATGAGGCTTGTTTGTGGCGACAGGAGATGGGCAACTGCCGGTATGATTATGTGAACCAAGTGCGGCATTGGGATGAGAGTGAAACAATCTATGATATGCTCATGAGCACAGGTGCACCGACTAGCAGCACACAATTTGATGGTGAAAAAGACGAATAGCCAATAACGGTTGCAAAACCCATCTTAAGGCATAAATATGCCACAAGATGGGTTTTTTATCGACTGGTCAAGTTTGTAAAGAGAGACAGGGGAGGCTTCTAAAATTGAGTAAGCAAGGCGTTACACTATTGTTAACGAATTCAATCGACTATGTTGCTGATTTGCTGGTTAAAAATTTGGGGTCGGAGAATATCTTCCGTTATAATACGGATTTGTGGAAGGATTACAAACTTTTGGTTTCAGATCAGACGATCGAGATCGAAGATCCCATCGGCAGGCGTGTAACTGAGAACGACCTCGTCAAGGTATTCCGGCGTTCCTCCATGCGCGCTTCCAATATCTTTCCTTCTATGCAGTTGGATAATGCCGACCGATACGCTGAAGAAGAGGTCTGGATGGCGTTGAATGATATTTTGAATATTTATTGGGAACAGGGCAAAGTCGTGCTCAGTCAGCCTTTTGCAACCACTCGTTCGTGCAAGATGCAGCAGATGAGACTCGCTGCTAAATTTTTCGACGTTACCCCTTTCCGCTTCGCGGTAGGGAGTGAGAGGTTTTTTCGACCTGGAATTCAGTCCGTTGCCAAAAGTTTTACCTTCAAGTACGCAGACGGGATTGGCTTTTACGCGCGCAAAGTGGATGAGGGCAGTTTGGATCCTTCCCATCCGTGGTTCCTTACTGATTATATTGACGCTGATGAAGATGTCACTGTAGCTCTGGTAAGGGATGAGCTCTTTGCTTTTTCACTTGATCGCCAAGCATTCATTAATGAAACGATTGATTGGCGCAAAGCTCCCTCTGCGCATGCCCACCGGGGCTGGAAGCCTGTAAAGTTGCCAGCAGAAATGGAAAAGGCGATTTTTTCTTTCGCCGCTGAGGTAGGGGTGCATTATGCGCGGCTGGATTTTCTGAAGAAAGATTCTCACTATACATTCCTTGAGGCAAACTTTTCCGGCGAGTGGGGCTGGCTTGATCCGGACAACAAAAATGGGCTGATGGCCAAAATTCTTTATGAAATCGACCCGCGAACTCCGGTAATGAGCTGTCCGCGTCCTAAATGGCGTTAATTGAATGAGCGGCGGAACTGATTTGGTCAAATTCCATGGCGACGAGCCGAGCATAAAGCGGGCAGGTTTCAAGAAGGTTAAAATGAGATCCCTGTCCTTCGATATGGCCGTCATCGATTACCACTACCCGATCAGCGGATTGCACCGTTGCCAGTCGATGAGCAACGATGATCATGGTTCGTCCGCGGAGATGCTGAGTGAAGGTCTTTCGCAGCAGCATTTCGTTTTCTGAATCCATGGCGGAAGTGGCCTCGTCCAAGAGCAGCATCCGGGGCTGACGAACCAAAGCACGGGCGATTGCCAGCCGTTGACGCTGTCCGGTGGAAAGCAGCTGCCCTTTTTCGCCGAGAGGGGTATCATACCCCAAAGGCAGTCTGATAATAAATTCATGGGCTTGAGCCAGTCGGGAAGCCTCAAGAAGCTGTTTTTCGGTCGCTTCAGGGTTGCCGTAGAGAATATTATCCCGAATTGTTCCGGAAAAGATTGCTGGTTCCTGGCTGACGATCGCAATCTGGCGGCGGAGATCGCTAGGCTCCAAATCGCGTAAATCTACACCGTCCAAAGTGATACAGCCTGTTTGCGGGTCATATAGCCGAAGCAGCAATCGAAGCACGGTGGTTTTACCCGCGCCGGAAGGACCGACCAATGCGATCATTTCTCCCGGTTGTATTGACAGGTGAAAATCGCGTAACGCCGGCTGCAGTGGCCGGGCAGGATAGGAAAAATTAACCGTATCAAAAACAACGGATCCTTTCCCCGGGGGAATTGGTAGCGGCGGGACAGTTCTTCCGCTTTCCAGCGGCTGGCCAAGAATTTGGAAAAGACGTTCGGTGGCGCCGAGTGTCTTTTTTATTTCGCTGAAGATTTCCGAGAGTCCGGCGAAACTGAATGCCGCGACCGATACATAGATGATAAACTGGGTCACCATACTCCAACTTATTGTATTGTCCAGAACCTTGCGACCGCCGAAATAAAGAACCAATACGGCGACGTTCAGGGCGAAAAAAAAGACGATGAATGTGAAGAGAGCTCTGGCCCGCATCAGTTTTTCGCCGGCGTTAAAATTCGCTTCGCTTACTGTTGTAAAACGATCCGCTTCATTTTTTTCCGCTGAGAAGGATTTGACTGTGGTTATCGCGTTCAGTGTCGCTTCAATCTGCGTGACCACCTTCGCTTCGCCTTCGCGGGAAAAACGGGCTGTTGTGCGCACTTTTCGACCCAAAATCAAGGCTACCCATGCCAAGAATGGTCCGACGAAAAGAATGATTCCCGTCAGCTGCCAATCGATAGAAGCCATTAACAAGAAAGCGCCGATTAGTTGGATGGTTGAGCGCAGACCGATGGGGATGACGATGCTGACCATGGTTTCCAATAAAGCAACATCGGAAGAAAGCCTGGATAATAAATCGCCGATTGGATGAGTTTCAAAGAATTCAACCGGCAGACCCAAAAGCCGGTTGTAGACGTGGGAGCGGATATCCGCCACCAACCGTTCGCCGACCCAAGACAGCATGTAAATCCGAAGGGCCGCAGTTACAGCATAGAGGGTGATGACCGCCACCATAATTCCTGCTGCAAGATGTAAGGAACCCGAGTTTCCTTCCGCAAAATTCTGATCAATGAAATATCCCAGAACCTTTGGTATGGAGAGCAGACTTCCTGATGCAATCAGCAACGCGGCAAGACCGATGCTTAAGCGTATGGGGTGTCTACGGAGAAAACTCCAGATAAGACCCAGCGAGAACGTCCAATCCGGACTTTTATTTGACATGATAAGTTCCGCTCCTCCCAAAGATGAATGCTATTGCCCATCGTTCGCCTCTTGTCAATGATTTTCCTGCACAAACCACATGGGTACCAACTGAAACAATAATAGAGAAACGAAACGGTAAAATAGTTATACTATATTCTGAAAATTCAAATAAGTAATTTTGCGATAAAAAGCATGGTTTACTTTCTTTTTAGTCATTTATCGCCGTATTTCTATGTGCAACAGTCGTTGCTATCTTACGGAAAATGCTTTAGCATGGAGATATAGGGAGCGGTTGTTTTTGATGTCGAAAAGGAGGTTTAGATCATGAGGTATGTGTGCGAACCGTATAGCAACGAAATTGCCGGCCTGCAGGCGGAACGAAAAGATCTTGAGGAGCAACTTAAAACTGTCGGGGATGAAGAAAAGGCGTCAATTCTTGCCCGGATAGCAGAAATCGACCATGAGCTTCCCGGGTTGCAGCAAAGTCTTGCGGATTGTCTAAAGCATCCGGAGCATTTTAAAGATGTCGCAGATCCCAGCGATCCGCGCAAACACTGAATTGCAAATAAAAACTCCCAAGCTGTGAAGCGCGTGGGAGTTTTTATTTGCAATTCAGTGTTGGGTTCATTATTATACTAGGCGACGCGCCAAAAAGGCGTTGGCTTTTAAGCATAAATGATGTTTTTCTATATTATGCTGGATATGCATCTTATTCCCATGATAAAATATAGTATAAGCTGGATTTCTCGCAAGTTTACTTAATGCAGGTGAATGGAGGGATGTAAAATGAACAATGATCGTGGCTGGAGTCCTTATCTGGCTGGAGCCCTCAGCGGCCTGGTGTCGATCGGTTCGGTCTGGTTTGTGGGCAAGTATCTTGGCGCGTCAACAACGTTTGTCCGTACAACAGGTATGCTGGAAAGCATATTTTCGCCGGAACGGGTTGCCAAAATGCCTTATTTTCTGAAAGAAGCGCCGATCATTGATTGGCAGTCGATGTTTGTTCTCGGGATTGCAATCGGAGCGTTTGTTGCCGCGGTTTCTTCCGGCAGTTTCCGGTGGCAGGGTGTACCGGACATGTGGCGTAATGCTTTTGGCCCATCGGTTGGTTATCGGGCCAGGATTGCTTTTGTTGGCGGGATTCTTGCGATGTTCGGCGCCAGATTGGCTGATGGCTGCCCGAGTGGCCACGGATTAAGCGGTTCCTTGCAATTGGCAGCCAGCGGTTTTATCGCTTTGGCTTGTTTCTTTATTGGCGGTCTGATTACGGCCAATTGGCTTTATAAAGGCGGTGGCAAGTGATGCAATTAATGTATGGTTTGATCACTGGAATATTGTTTGGCTTTTTGCTGCAAAAAGGCAGGGTCATCCGTTATGATAAACAAATCGCCGCCCTTCGGCTGCAAGACATGACAATTTTGAAGTTCATGCTGTCTCACATTGCGGTCGCGATGATTGGTGTGTATTTTCTGTATGATATGGGTCTGGTTAAATTATCGTTGAAACCGACAATTTTAGGCGGGGTTGTTCTTGGCGGATTATTGTTTGGACTGGGATGGGGACTTTTGGGTTATTGCCCGGGAACTTCATTGGGGGCATTAGGCGAAGGTCGCTGGGATTCTATCTGGGGGATCATGGGAATGCTGGTCGGAGCAGGTTTGTATGCGGAAGCATATCCTTATCTGCAAAAAACGGTTTTAACATGGGGAAACTACGGCAAGATTACTATTCCGCAGGTGTTGGGAATCAATCATTGGTTCGTGATTATTCCGTTTATTATACTGACGCTGCTTCTGTTTCGATGGTTTGAAAAAAAAGGATTATAAAGAATCATCGTACGATGGACGGCGCACCGTTTTGGTGCGCCAGCAATTTATTTATGCTGTTTCTGATGGAACGGTATAAGGGAGGATTTAGCGGTGAAAACGATTTCGCGACGGCAATTTCTCAAGCGGACTGCATTGGCTTCCATGGTTGGTGTGGCAACTTTGACCGGAGTGAATGAAACGGCTCAGGCGGCAGTCGAACCCATGGCGACAGTCATCGACTTGACCAAATGCGATGGATGTAAAGGAGAACCGGTTCCAAGCTGTGTTTTAGAATGTAAAAATAAAAATCAAAGCCGTTATCCCCAACCGAAGAAACCTATTTTGGACTATTGGCCGCGCAAGGGTTATGAAGACTGGTCGGATAAACAGCAGCTGACCAATAGACTGACTCCTTATAATTGGCTTTATGTTCAGAAGGTAACCGTAAATGGCAAAACAGTATACATTCCGCGACGATGCATGCACTGCGAAAATCCGCCATGCGCCAAGTTGTGTCCTTTCAGCGCTTTCACGGTTTACAAAGATAGTTCTGTCACCATTGATCCGGATGTTTGCTTTGGTGGAGCGAAGTGTCGTGATGTGTGCCCATGGGGCATCCCGGCCAGACAGGCTGGAGTGGGAGTGTACATGAAACTGGCGCCTACTTATGGCGGCGGCGGAGTCATGTACAAGTGCGATATGTGTCATGACTTGGTGGAAAATGGACAGCAGCCGGTTTGTGTGAATGTTTGCCCACGGCAAGCAATGACTTTTGGATTGAAAGCAGCCATGAAAAGGCTGGCTAACGAGCGCACGCAATCTGTGAATGGCTATCTGTATGGTCTGACAGAAAATGGCGGTACAGCCACATACTATATTTCGCCGGTACCTTTTGCGGATATTCATTCGGCTCTCCAGGCAACAGGAGAAGTTGATGGCAAACCAGGCCGTGCCGGTATGCCTCCGGTGGCGAGCAAAATGGACGAATTCAGAAACTTGTCAGCGGCCATGCTGGTAGCACCGATAGCAGGAATGTTTGCCGCAGGATGGTCTGCATGGAGGACGATGAAGAAGGAAGGCAAGGAATAGGGGGAAAATGTATGATACTTCGGCATACCAAGGCTGTCAGAATGATTCATTGGAGTATTGCGTTGTCGATCTTTTTATTATTCTTCAGCGGATTTGGTCAGATGCCGCTTTATAAACGGTATATGCTGACTGATATTGTGCCTTGGACGGGAGACTATTGGCTGACTCTCTATCTTCATTATTTGGGAGCCGTTGTACTAATGACTGCTGTCGGCTGGCATGCGGTATTCCATGGAATTCGCAAGGAAACGGGGCTTCTTCCCCGTTCAGGCGATCTCCAGGAATCAGTTCAAATTATCAAAGCGATGATTACGGGCGGGAAAGAACCGCCTTCCGATAAATATTTGGCCGAACAGCGACTCGCTTATGCTTATATTGCCTTTACGGTAGGTCTGCTAATTGTTACGGGAGTTGTCAAAGTCATCAAAAATTTGGGCTTCAATTTGAACGACAGCCTGTTGTTTTGGTCGACTCAAATGCACAATTTGGGATCCGTCCTGCTTTTATTCGGTATTATAGCCCATTTGGCGGCATTTATTCCTGCTGCTAACCGAAAGCTGCTGCCATCCATGTTTCATGGAAAAGTAGACGAAGAATATGTAAAACATCGTCATAGTATTTGGTACAAACGTTTGAAAAAAGGCACTTGAATGGTCGATTAGGAGGAATAGAAATTTTGAATTATCGAAATATCTATTGACAGAAAAATAAAAAAAGTGTATTTTAATTACGAAATATATTCCATATAGCTGCGGCGAAAAGAGATGGAAGGAATGGACGGGAGGGAAATATGTATTCCGATAAAGTGATAGAGCATTTTATGTCACCGTACAACGTCGGTACTATGCCCCAGGCAAATGGCATAGGAGAAATTGGAGACCCTGACTGCGGAGATTATTGCCAGATGTTTATTAAAGTTCATAAAGATTGTATTGAAGAAATTAGTTTTTTGATTTTTGGCTGTGCGGCTGCTGTTGCATGCGGCAGTATGACTACGGTTTTGGCAAAGGAGAAAAGTATTGAAGACGCGTTGCGGATTATGGAGCAGGATGTTGTTGATGCCTTGGAAGGCCTTCCGGAGGCAAAACAGCATTGTTCCAATTTGGGTGTAGCTGCTTTACGTAAGGCGATTGAAAATTATTTTGCCAAACAGGAGACCCGGTAAGAAAAACAGGGATAAATTATTTCGGGGGAGATGATATGATGCAATGTGCATTATGTAAAAACAAGAAATGTTATAAGGGGCAGAATTGTCCTGGGCTGCAGAATGATCAAATTGAAGCTGAGTATGATGAAATTGACCGACAGTTAATGACAGTGGCGGCCAAAATTGAGGGCCGCTATTATATGCAGCTTTCGCGTTTGGAAGAAAGTGCAAAATTTGCCCAGGAAATGGGCTGTACGACGGTTGGTGTTGCCTTTTGCCTTGGATTGGCCCAGGAAGCACAGTATATCGTGCAGTATTTCCAAAAATTTTTCACAGTACATTCCGTATGCTGCAAAGTTTGTGGTCTCGATAAACACCATTTTAATTTGGAACAAATTGAAGCCGATCAGTTTGAAGCGATGTGCAACCCGGCCGTGCAGGCGAAAGTCCTGAACGATGCCAAAACCGAATTGAATTTTGCCGTTGGCCTGTGTGTAGGTCACGATATGATTTTTAATCGTCATTCTGTTGCCCCGGTTTCAACACTTGTGGCCAAGGATCGCTTGCTTGCTCATAATCCGTTAGGAGCAGTGTATGCAGGTTATTGGCGCAATAAGCGTCTTGGGTTAACAGACGAAAAATAGTAAAAATATGCCATTCATAGTAATCACAATAAAAAAACTTGTTGACAAGGAAGCAGAAAAGGTGTATTTTTTAATTATGAAATATATTTCGTAATTAAATGTTTTTTGTGATACAAATAAATGAAGTGATTTTATGGGAACAAAATTTTTTTGCTAAATTATGAAATATATTGCGAAACAATGAAGGGAAGTGTTTTCTATGCCAAGAGGAGATGGAACAGGACCTTGGGGTACTGGGGCGATTGGCCGCGGCCGTGGCGGTTGTCAAGGGATGGGATTTGGTGCTGGAGGCGGTCGCGGAATGCGGGGCGGTTTCGGTTTTGCCGATAACACCGTTCCAACGGCAGAGACATTGGAAATACAAGCCAAACGTTTAGAAGAACAGGCTGCTAATCTGCGCAACTTAGCGAAAAAAAACCGTGTAACCGAATAGCCACCATGAAAATGGTTCTTTGTTGTAGAAGTTAGAGGTTGCCAATTTGCCGTTTCCGTTTGCTTCTATAACAAAGAACCAGTCAATTTGTCTATCTAAAAGGAGGAAATTCTGTGATTATCAGTATTGCCAGCGGCAAAGGGGGAACGGGTAAAACTACTCTAGCTTTGCTGCTCGCTGCGACACGACAGAATATTACTTTGGTTGATTGCGATGTGGAAGAGCCGAATTGCCACTTGTTCTTGCAACCAAAATGGCAAGATTCCGGCAGGGAGATCTCAGTTATGATTCCCCACGTTCATCAGGATTTGTGCAATGGATGCGGCGCTTGCTCTGCGGTGTGCCTTTTTAATGCCATTGCGATTGCCGGCAAATCCGCATTGTTCTTTGATGAGCTGTGTCATAGTTGTGGCGGTTGCCTTCTCGCCTGCCAGCAGGGTGCGATCAGCGAAGTGGAAAAACCGATTGGCGTTGTTAATACAGGAATGGCTTCAACGCTTAGTGATGTTCGCTTACTTAATGGAACGCTGAATATCGGTACCCCCAGTGCGGTACCGTTGATTAAAATAATGAAAAAAGAAGTTGCCGGACTTTCCGGAGAAGCTTTACTTGATTGTCCGCCGGGGACTTCCTGCTCCATGGTAACAGCAATTAAAAACAGTGATTATTGTTTGTTAGTGACAGAACCAAATTCTTTTGGCCGTCATGATTTGGAATTGGCGATGAATATCACCAGCCTGCTGAAAATATCTACAGGCGTTGTAATCAATAAAAGCGATGGTGACCTTTCTGATGAAAGTATTCAGTCTTTATGTGACAGTCGCAACGTTCCTGTATTGGCGAAAATTCCTCATAGCATTTCCTTTGCCCGGCAATATGCTTCCGGAATAATTCCTGATGAATTTCGGTCTGTTGCTGCCGATATTTGGCGCCAAATTGATTCGGAAAGGGGCGGGAAAGGATGAAGGAACTTGTTATTGTCAGTGGCAAAGGCGGAACAGGTAAAACAAGTATCAGTGCTGCACTCGCTTTTTTAGCGCCTCAGAAAGTCCTGGTAGATTGTGACGTTGATGCTGCAAACTTCCATTTGATCAGCGGTGCTGTGGTTCGGGAATGTCATGATTTCCAAGCCGGCTTTGAACCGTCGATTGATGAACAGGTCTGCACTCGTTGTGGAAAATGCAGCGAATTATGCCGGTTTTCCGCAATAAGTGCAGGTGTGATTACTTCCCCGTTGGATTGTGAAGGTTGTGGCGTATGTGCTTTTCATTGCCCAGAACATGCGATCTCCATGAAAGATAAGCATGCCGGAAACTGGTTCGTGTCAGATACCCGATTTGGCCGCTTAATCCATGCTGAACTTGGGCTGGCGATTGAGAACTCCGGCAAATTGGTCAGCCAGGTGCGACAAACGGCGAAAAAAATAGCGCAGGCCGATCATTTGCCGCTCGTTCTTATCGATGGTCCGCCTGGAATTGGCTGTCCGGCCATTGCAGCCTTATCGGGAACAAGTTTGGCGCTTGCTGTTGTCGAACCGTCGTTGTCGAGTATCCATGATTTGAAGCGGTTGGTGGAATTGACATCATGTTTCAATTTATCAACCGCAGTATGTATTAATAAAAGTACGCTGCATCCGGAAAATACCAGACAGATTATCACTTGGTGCAATAGCAAAAATATTCCGGTTGTAGGCCAGATCCCTTATAGTGAAGTGTTCCGAAGTGCAATCAAAGCCGGAACAACGGTGATGGAAATCCCGGATAACCAAGATGTTAAGGAACAAATAGCAGAACTTTGGCACAATATTGCAAAAATGTTAGGTGTTCCTTTGGAGCGTAATGAGATTAGTTTTTTTCAAAAATTTAAATTTTTTAGTAAAAACTGAGGGAAATGAGGAGAAAACGATGAAAATTGCCATTACGGCGCATGGTGATGATTGCCATGCAGAAGTTGATTCCCGGTTTGGGCGGGCTGATTATTTCATGCTGTATGACACAGAAAAAGAAAGTTGGAAAGCTATCCCTAACACGCAAAACGTAGAAGCGGCACACGGGGCAGGTATCCAGGCAGGACAAACATTAGCGAAATCTGGTGCCGGTATTCTTGTTACCGGTCATGTCGGACCAAAGGCGTTTAAAGTTTTAGCTGCAGAAAAAATTTCCATGTTTTCATTTGGTGATAGCAATGGAACTGTGGAAGAAGTACTGAAAGCCATGTTGGCTGGTGAACTCAAAAGCATTGATATTCCCAGTGGTATTGGTGTTGGGAAATGATGTAAATTTTTTTAGAAATAAAGGAGATGGATTTCTGAATGTCTTGTAGTGAGAAAGTAAATGATCCGCAGTTTGATGAACAAAGCCAAAAAATTAATCAGCTTTTGCAAAAAGTTGACCATAAGATTGTTGTAATGAGCGGTAAGGGCGGCGTTGGGAAAAGTACAGTAGCTGCAAATTTAGCTGTGTTTTTAAGTAATCAAGGATACAAAGTCGGCCTGCTTGATGTGGATGTTCATGGTCCGAGTATTTCCGGTCTCTTCGGTCTTACCGGTCTCAAACTTATTACCACCGGGGACCAGATTCAGCCTTATTTTTACACGGAAAATTTAAAGGTCTTATCTATTCAAGGATTACTTGACCACCCAGATTCGCCGCTTATTTGGCGAGGCCCGGTAAAAATTGGCATTATAAGACAGTTTTTAGCAGATGTGAATTGGGGACCTTTGGATTTTCTGATTATTGATAGTCCGCCTGGAACTGGAGATGAACCGCTGACAGTGGCTCAGACCGTGACAGGTTGTCGTGCGGTCATTGTTACTACGCCTCAAGAAATTGCTTTGGCAGATGTGCGTAAATCCATTCAATTTTGCCAGGCAGTGAATATGCCGGTTTTGGGTATTATAGAAAATATGAGTGGCTTTGTTTGTCCGTCTTGTGGCGTCACGCATGAGATCTTCAAAAGTGGTGGTGGAGAAAAAACCGCTGCTGATGCTAATATTCCTTTCTTGGGCCGGTTGCCGATCGATCCTGCAGTGGTTATTGCTGGTGATGCCGGTCAAGGGATTGACAGTTTAACAAGTCGTACAAAAGAAACTATGCAGGAGATTGTTGATCGATTAGTTCAGGAATTGCCCAAAAAACAGATAAAGGATGGTTCGATTATGAAAATTGCTATTCCGTTGGTATCAGGAAAACTTTGTGCTCATTTTGGCCATTGCGAACAGTTCGCGATAATGACTGTAAAGGATGGTAAAATTACAAACCAGGAAATGTTGACTCCTCCCCCGCATGCGCCTGGCGTAATCCCTAATTGGGTAGCGGATCAGGGTTGCACGGATATCGTTGTTGGAGGTATGGGCGAGGCTGCGCAGTCGATTTTCATGACACGCGGTATAAAAGTAACTTGTGGCGCTCCCATAGACACTCCGGAAAATCTTGTTGCACTTTATGTGCGTGGAGAAATGGTTAATGTAGGAAATTCTTGCGATCACGATCATGAAGGACATGCGTGCGGCAGCCATTAAGATAGAAAAGGCCTTATAAAAACACAATAGAAATCGCCCGCCTAAAACGAAAAATTTTAAGCGAGCGATTTTTCTTTAACCGTTATAGTATTATTAATTACTTCCATTTTTCCTCCAAGTCAAAAGGAGGTATCTCCGCTAGTTCGCCTCTTGAAAAGGCTTCAACGGCATTTAGCGCGCTTTGGTCAGGGGTTGTATAGTAGCGAATGTTTTCTTTATGGAGTTCTCTGCATCCTTTTAAACCTACATGGCCGGAAATTATAATGGATGCGCCTAATTGCTGGACAAACCGCGCCTCTTTAATTACTGCTGTTTTAAGGGAGCTGTTTTCTCGATCTTTGGAACGGTATTCCCAAATACCACTGTCTGTATCATACAATAGAAAGTGAACAGATCTTCCGAAATGTTGATCTACTGTAGCCTCTGGTGTGGTTCCCTTGCAAGATACTGCGATCTTCATTTTTCTCCCTCCTTTTTGATTTCATTATACTATGCGGTTACAATTTATAGCAAGAAATATCTAAATATTCGCTAATATTGTAACGCCTTATATTTTTCCCTTTACATGACTCTCCTGAGAGCCGATCAAATTAATTTTTACAATTAGTTTAAACTATGTGTACTATGGAAAAACAAGGCAAATAAATTGCTCGTTTTGCTGAATTCGTATAAAAATTATTTTTGACATATGTCTGAAACGGTATATAATTAAATTATAAATGACATATGTCTGAAATTATATGATGATATTAAAGATGAATGATTAAGATTAAATTATGGTTGTTGGAGAGAAATTGGAAGATTATTTGCTAAAAAAGTTACTGAAAGCTGAAAATAAAGAGATAAGAGAAAAATGGAGGAGGGATGAAGAATGGAAGAAATGAACGTAAGCAGAATGCCTTTGATTGGTGACAAAGCTCCATCTTTTAAGGCCATAACCACACAAGGAGAAATTAACTTCCCGGAAGACTACAATGGAAAATGGGTTATTCTTTTTTCACATCCGGCAGATTTTACACCTGTATGCACTACTGAATTTATGACTTTTGCTACAATGGCAGAAGAATTCAAAGCCATGAACACAGAGTTGGTTGGATTATCTGTTGATTCTCTTTATGCTCATATTGCATGGCTTAGGAAAATCCAAGAGCTGGAATGGAAAGGTATGAAGCAAGTTGAGGTAAAATTTCCGCTTATTGAGGATATTCGCATGGAAGTGGCTAATAAGTACGGAATGATCCAGCCGGGACAATCTAATACCCAGGCAGTAAGGGCTGTTTTTATTATTGATCCTGCTGGAAAGATACGTACTATTCTCTATTATCCCCTTTCAACCGGTAGAAATTTTGATGAAATTAAGCGTATCATCCTTGCATTGCAAAAAGCCGATAAAGACGGAGTTGCAACGCCGGCCAACTGGAAGCCAGGAGATGACTGCATAGTGCCCACTGCAGGCTCTTGTGGTACTGCAAAAGAGAGAATGGAAAGCACAAGTGATGATACATATTGTCTAGACTGGTTTATGTGTTTTAAAAGGGAAAAAAAATAACCGCATATTATTTGTAAAACTAAGGAGGGAGATATTATGTCGAGTTTTGGCAATCCCATTTCTGGCCTTGTAAAAGACCGCAAGATTACTGAACAGGAATTGATTAGAGCGATTAGAATTATGATTGCTGCGGAATATGAAACAATCCATTTATATACGCAGTTGGCTGAAACAACAGAATAGCAATGGCTGCTAGATATGCAAAAAATTATTTTAGTGTATTTATGGGGGATCTACCCCCCTTCAAATTTAATTATAATAAACGAAGAAATTATTAGCCTTATCTCCAAATGGTTTCATTTTAAGGGTATGGATATTGTGGATAAGCACTCCTTTATTTGATATTAAACCGTATGTCTAGGATTTTGTATACAACTTATCCCTTAAGAACGGGCAAGCGGTTTATTCAGTAAAGCGATGATGAATTTTATCCATAATAATACTGAAGGGAGATGAGAAATGTGTTCAGGCTAAAAAAATGTTGGATGATGATCGTTGTAGTAGTGATGAGTACGGCGCTTTTATTAGTGTGTGGATGTTCTAGTGGACAAAAATCGTATAGCGCCATGCCTGGTAGTGGAACGCTTACCGGAAAACATCTGATGGTGTTCGCTGGTTCGGCTAGCCAACCGCCGATGGAATTAGCCGCGAAAGCATTTGAACAAAAAACCGGCGTTAAAGTAGACACTGTATTCGGCGGCTCTGGATATGTATTGTCGCAAATGAAATTGGACAAAAAAGGTGATTTGTATTTTCCTGGGTCATCTGACTTTATGGAAATTGCTAAACGGGATGGTGTGGTCTATCCGGAAACCGAACAAAAAATCGTCTACCTGGTGAATTCCATTAATGTAAAAAAAGGAAATCCTAAGAATATTCAAACACTGCAAGATTTGACGAAACCGGGAATAAAGGTGGTCATTGCAAACCCTGAATGTGTTTGTGTCGGGTTGTATACCGTTGAGATTATTGAAAAAACCTTTACCCCAGAGGAAAAACAAGCTTTTCGAAATAATACGCTCAATTATGCAGAAAGTTGTGAAAAGACGGCAACCGCCGTATCTTTTAATACGGTGGATGCCGTCATTGGATGGAGCGTATTCCAGTATTGGGATCCGGGAAAAATTGAAACCATTAAACTGAAACCATCCGAAACAATGCGGATTGGCTATATTCCTATTGCGATTTCCAAATACACGGGAAACCGGCAATTGGCACAGCAGTTTATTGATTTTTTGCAATCGGAAGAAGGGAAAAACATCTTTAAAAAGTATCAATATTTTATGACTCCTGCCGAAGCAATGAGCTATATTGGCGAAGATCGCCCAGTTGGTGGAGAATATATTTTGCCTAAAGAGTGGGTAAAGAAATGAAATGACATAGGCAGAAATTTTTAAAAAAAAGGAGAATATATATTACTTCTCGACAATGGGCATAAGCTGCTCGCTAACATAACCTGAAGGTTATATTGGAATGACAGACAATCGTATATCGTGAATGATGCCAGGAAGGCTTTTTCCTCGTGAAGGGGAAGCTTCCTGGTTTCTATTTTTCAAAATGAGGGGGAGGACAAAGTTATTTTACACAAAATAAATTCGCACAGTATTGCTGTCAATCACATCGACATCTACGGCAAGCTGTTTTTCTAGTGTTTCTTTTAAGAAAGAGATGTCATTATCTACTTTAAACTGGATTGCGTTTTTTATTTGGCTCTCGTTTATTAGTTTTTCAACAGTCCCGATCTTAACTAATTTACCTTCTACACAGTTTGGACATGTGCATGATGGACAATGGCGAGCCATGGACAGCTGTAATTATTGTCTGTGACATACAAAGGAAATAAATTTTAGTTAATGGAATATTTAGATAAATAGAAGCGAATATTTGAAGCAGCCATGCTCGTGAAAGAAAGAGAAGTTAAAATCATGAATGTAGACTTACTTCAGGTGGAGTTTCACCCTCCGGGCACAGGTACCCAAAGGGCACAGGAACTCGTATGGTACAGGCAATTCCACCTGAAGTTTAGTCGAATTTACTTCGATCTACAGCCTGTTTCACCCTCCGGGTACAGGCTCCCGACCTAAAAGGGCGGGGTCTTACAGGCTGTGTGAAGGATAAATACTGGTAGAGGAGCGAAGAATACTATGATCATAGTGGAAATTCCTTTTGGAAAGACTTACCTGGAACTTCAACTGCCTGAGGAACGAGTGGAGGGTGTTTTGGAATCCCGTGCTCACCAATATCGGCCGGAAGCGGGGGAAGAAGACCTCGTTAAGTCTGCCTTGATCAATCCGGTTGGATCTTTGCGATTGAGCGAATTGGCCAAAGATCACAAAAAAATTGTAATTGTCACCAGCGATCATACCCGGCCGGTACCTACGAAGATTATTGCTCCGTTGATGTTGGCGGAAATACGCAGCGTCAATCCGGAGGCGGAAATCACCTTCCTGATTGCTACCGGATTTCATCGTGCTACTACGGAAGAAGAAATTGTAAATAAATTTGGCGAAGAAATGGCGCAAAACGAAAAGATTGTCGTACATAATTGCTGGGACAAAGAAACAATGGTCAATGCGGGTAAATTGCCGTCCGGAGGCAATTTAATCATTAATAAACTTGCCATGGAAGCCGATCTATTAATTGCAGAAGGATTTATCGAACCACATTTATTTGCCGGCTTTTCCGGCGGCCGAAAAAGCGTACTGCCTGGCATTGTCAGTGATGTTACTGTACTGGCCAATCATTGTTCTGAATTTATTGCGCATGAAAACGCAAGGGCGGGGATTTTGGATGGCAACCCGCTTCATACGGATATGTTGTATGCAGCGAAACAAGCCAAATTAGCGTTTATTCTTAATGTTGTGATTGATGCCAATAAAAAAATTATTCAAGCTTTTGCCGGTGATTTGGAAGAGGCTCATCTGGCAGGATGTAGTTTTGCCAACGATCTTGCTGCTGTAGAAGCCAAGCCGGCAGATATTGTCATTACCACTAATGGCGGTTACCCTCTTGATCAGAATATTTATCAGCATGTGAAAGCATTGTCGTCAGCGGAAGCTACCTGTAAGGCTGGCGGAGTCATTATTGTTCCCGCTGCCCTGGGAGATGGACATGGAAGTGCGGATATGTATGAATGGCTGCGGGGCGGGGCACAGGAAGCTATGGATAAAATCATGAAAATCGATCGGGAATCGACCATCCCGGATCAATGGGCAACGCAAATTATGGCTCGAATTCAATTAAAACATTCAATTATTTTTGTTACCGATCGAGACCATCAAATAATTAAAGATATGGGATTTCAAGTTGCTTTAACTCTGGAGGAAGCCATGCAAAAAGCGGAGGAAATTGTTGGATCCAAGGCGAAAGTAACCATTATTCCTGACGGTGTTGCAGTAATTGTACGTTGATGATTTGAAATAGTGCAATGGGAAGGAGGTTGCATAAAAGATTAAGAACCGGACTTTGAAAAAGAAATAAGGAGATGAGTATTTTGATTGTTGACGCAATTTCCCTTCGACCATCTGATAATGTCGCGACTGCAGTTCAAGATCTTGTGCCAGGTCAGGTGGCGATGGTTCGTCTTGACCGGGACTTGCATCAGCTTGTTATCAATGAGGAGATTCCCTATGGTCACAAGTTTGCTGTACGGTTCATTCCAAAAGGCGAAGAAATCCTTAAATACGGCGAAGTGATTGGACGGGCTACGGTGGATATTCAATCCGGTTGTCACGCGCATGTGCAAAATATTGAGAGTCTGCGCGGACGCGGTGATCTGCAAAAGGAGGGTTAATATGGAATTTATGGGATATCGGCGCGCAGATGGTACGGTAGGAACAAGAAATTATGTGGGCATTTTATCGGCTGTTGTGTGTGTTAACGAAGTAGTGGAGAATATTGTCCGTCAAGTACAGGGAACGGCGCGGTTTACTCATCATCAAGGCTGTTGCCAAACGCCTCTTGATATTGGCAAAGTGAACCATGCGTTAATTGGCTTAGGTCGCAATCCGAATCTTCATTCGGTGATTGTCGTAAGTTTAGGGTGTGAAAGCACTGATCTTGCAGGTGTAATCGCCGGTATTCAGGCCAGCGGCAAAAGAGTGGAACATCTTGTTGTGCAGGAAATAGGCGGAGCGACACGCACTGCGGCAGAAGGAATATTGTTGGCGCAGGAAATGGTACGGGAAGCTTCCTTGCAGCAACGTGAACCGTTTCCGATCAGTGAGTTGGTGATGGGTATGAAATGCGGCAGTTCGGATACGACCTCGGGCTTGGTACCGAACCCGGCCATCGGTGTGGCTTCCGATCTCCTTGTGGCAGCCGGCGGAGTTTCCATATTGGGTGAAGTAACCGAATTCATCGGTGCTGAGCATATTTTGGCTCGCCATGCCGTGAATGAAACGGTAGCCCAAGGGATTATCAGCTTGGTGGATCGCATGGAGAAGAGGGCGATGGCAGTTGGGGAAGATATTCGGGGTGGACAGCCTACCGGAGGCAACATCAAGGGTGGACTAACCACTATTGAAGAAAAATCGCTTGGCGCCATTGCCAAGGCGGGTACCGCGCCTATTCAGGCAGTTTACGAATATGGCGTGCGACCGACGGTAAGAGGGTTGGTTGTTATGGATTCGCCTGGGCGCGAACCGGAAATTCTTACCGGATTGGCTGCTGCCGGAGCAAATGTCATCGCCTTTGCCACTGGACGGGGGGCGCCTCAAGGATTTCCCTTTGTGCCGGTTCTTAAAATTACCGGCAGCCGTACTGCGGCCGAAAAAATGAGTGATCATATCGATATGAATTTGAGCGGAGTAATTGAGGGAACTGATACAATTCCTGACGCTGGGCAGCGAATTCTCGAAGAACTGGTTCGGATTGCTTCAGGCGGTATGACAAAGGCTGAAATATCCGGCTATTCAAATGCAATGGATATCTACATGTGGGGGCCTGTTATTTAGGTAAACGAAAAGAACTTGGGAAGTGCTTTTTCACAGTTTGCATGGTCTGCAGCTTATAGGGCTGCAGACCATGATTTTTTGTAAGCCGGTATTGCTGAGTTGTTGTATATAAGAACGTTTTGCCGCATTAAGTAGGAATTTGCTTAAGTTTGGCAGAATTATACAATGGACCTTGCGACTTCGAAAATTCGGTTTTTGTTAATAACATCGTTTGCCAATATGAATGGGAGGGATTGCAACTTGTGATTATTTCAAGAGAGTTGGCGCAAAAAATTGTTGACCATCTTATGGTAATCGTACAGCGTAATGTCAACATAATGGATTGCAGCGGGATCATTATTGCTTCCGGACAATCCGGAAGGATAGACACTTTTCATCAAGGCGGCATGCTGGCTGCCGCGGAACATCATGTTGTGGAAATCTTCCCGGAAGAGGAACACCTTTATCCTGGCGCTGTATCCGGAGTGATGTGGCCAATTGACTTGAAAAACAAGACTGTAGGCGTAGTTGGGGTGACAGGAGAACCTAATGAGGTTCGGAATACTGCTAAATTGGTGAAGACTGTTACCGAGCTGATTCTTGAACGGGAGATGTTTTTGGCAGATTATGGATCGGAAAATCGGATGAAAGAACAATTAGTGAATTTATTGTTCGAAGATAATCAAAATACAGTTCTGGATGATATCCACACTTTGGCCGGAATGCTGCATTATACATTAAATATCCCGCGGTTGGTCTTAGTAGCCAAACTGGAGTCTCAGATCGATGCGAATTATGCTTACGATGGCCTCCAAAATTTGTTTTCCGACCGCATGCGGGAAAGTGTTTCCAATTTGTTAAAGGAAAGTGATCACGTTACTTCTGACGATATGAGCCTTTTTTATAAAAAGAATTTAGTCATCCTGAAGGCATTGCCGAAAAAAACCGATGCAAAGCTGATCCGTGTTTTTGTAGCAGGCATTGCGAGTATCCTTAGATCTGTTGAGCCTCGATTGGAAATTCGAATTGGAGTTGGCAGCCGTGCATTGACAGAGTCCCAATTACGGCACTCTTATCATGAAGCGGTTTTTGCCTTGGATTATGCCGACCCATCGATGGTTCGCTCGATCAGCGAATTTGAGATATTATTGAATTACTTATTTATTAAGAGAGACGTTCAGTATAACTCATGCTTGGCGTTAATGGAACTTGGACAGATTTTAGACAAAATTCAAGTAAAGTATGACATGCAAAAAACGTTAAGAACCTTGTTGGATAACAATCTTAGTATTTCTGATACGGCGAACGCTTTATTTATACACCGAAACACGCTGAAATTCCGACTGGCGAAATTAAAAGAGGTAGTGGGATTAGAGCCGTGTCGTTTTTTTCAGCACGCGATGCTTTGTAAATACCTTATTTTTGTTAATGAAGGCAAGGCGTGCCGGTATTAGTGAGTTTATCATTCGCTGCACCCCCATTAATTTATTACTCGAATGGCGTTAAATTAGAGGTTGAGTGTATAATAAGAATGGGATAAATCATATTGAACAATAAGGCGGTTAAATTATGAATAAGAGATCATTTTTAGATATTTTATCTTATATCATGTTGGCAGCCATATTTTTTATGGTATCATTCTTTATCCATAAAGCTATTTCTGAGCCGCCTCAAATTTCGCCTTCCGTTCCTGTAATGGTCCAGGAAGTTAAGCCTTCTCTGGTTTTGTATTCTAATCCGGCAGTTGAAAAATTACTTCCGGCGGAAACCAAGTTAGAGCAATTACAACAAGATCCTTTGATTATTAAAATAACCAATAAAGACGGTTCAAGTGAATATGCAACGGTAGGAAAAGCCATGGGGCATCAATCGGAAATATCCGTATTGGTTATTATCAATATAGAGCACAAAATTACTAATATTAGTATTGTTGAACAGCACGACACACCAAACGTGTTTGAAAAAATTTATAAAAACAATTTTTTGTCTCAATTTATCGGTAAAAATATCGATGCCGGTTTTGTTCTTGGCAAAGGCATTGATGCGATATCGGGCGCTACTAATTCTTCCTATGGCATTACAAAAGCCGTTGCGAATGCTGCAGAAGTTTTGAAAACGGGTAAAATAAAGGAATAGCCAAAGTGGCTATTCCTTTATTTTTATGGGATGTTTTTTCATGTATTTGTTAAGCAGGCTGATCCGGGAAAGGAAGTCCTTCTCCTTGTTCTTCAGTGGCAATTCCGTCCCGCAGTCGATATAACCTTTTAAACCGGGGTATAATGACATCATCATGGGTGATGACGATGATGGCAGTATTATATTGTGCAGCTAGACGGGCTAGCAGATTCATGACAATGAGTGAGCGGTCGCTATCAAGAGGCGCAGTCGGTTCGTCTGCCAAGATGAAGGGCGGTTTATTCGCCAAGGCGCGTGCGATGGCTACTCGCTGTTGTTCGCCGCCGGATAACTCAAATGGTTTAGCGTGGGCTCGGTGGCTTACTTCCAGAACTGTTAATAATTCCAATGCGCGCTGGCGGGCGTTGCTGTTTGATTGGCCGGCCAGCATCGGTAAAAGAGCAACATTATCCAATACCGATATAAAAGGGATAAGGTAGGGTGCCTGAAAAACAAAGCCAATTTTATCCCGACGGAGTGCTCTGAGGTCTTTTATAAGCCAGCCATTGTCATAAATCAGCTCACCGTCAAGGATGATGCGTCCACTCGTGGGATCAATGATTGCTCCCAGACATTGCAAAAGAGTTGTTTTCCCCGAACCACTGGGGCCGAGCAGACCGACTACTTCGCCAGGACGGACAGAAAGGTTGACTCCTCTGATGGCATGAACAGCGGTGGGACCAGAACCGTAGGTTTTAACCAAATTCTCCATCTGGATGGCGAACGGGGCATCTAGTGATGTTTGAAGCAATTGCATGTATGCGATCAACCTCCCAGAGCCGAAGACGGCTGGACTTTTAGCGCGGCCCGGATGCCAATAATACTGGACAGAGTGCAAATAAGCATAGTAAGCAGAAAGGCGACGATTGTATCGGTAAAAATAAACTCAATGTGTTTGGGAAAGAACGGCGCCCATAGTGTAGAAGCAACTTTACCCACAATAAATCCGAGCAGGCCGAGGCCCCATGCTTCTTGAAGGATCATCCCGGCAATCGTGCTGTTTTTTGCCCCTACCAGCTTCAAAACCGCGATTTCCTTGATTTTTCCGAGGGTCATAGTATAGATAATCAGGGCAATGATAGCTGTGCTGACAATGGCCAATATGCCCATAAACATCCCCAACTGCCGGAGGGCATTTACGATGACTTTTTCTTGCAGAATTTTTGTCATTTGCTCATAGGTATATACTTTAAAATGCTTCCAACGCCGAATATTATCGGCTACTCCAGATGGGTCGTAGCCGGGAGAAACGCGGACCAGTACTGCATTAATTTTATTATTGGACAGTTGCGAAACGGTGACTGCCTGCAAGAGCCCTGGTATACCCGGCCGGTTAAGCTGAGGATTGGAAGCCAGACGATTACGGTCATTGTAGATGGAAGTATTATCTTTTTGGAATTGCACGATCTGAGCATCTTGCATGGTAATAAACACGACTGGATCGCCACCCGATGAAACCATGCGATTAGTCAAACCGACAATAGTATATTCATCCCGCCGGATGCCGATTTTGTCGCCAACTTTTAAACCGGTCTTGGTATCGGCAATGGCTTCATAATGAGACTTGGTGATAGGTCGACCGGCCACTAGGTAGGGTGGTTCACCAGGCCGATCATGATTAAATCCGGCAACTAAGACGCGTATGTCCGTACCGCCATACCGCGCCTGCACTGTGAGGTAAGCGACATTGCTGACTTCAGCTACGCCAGGCAGGCCGGCAATGCTGCGATACAGGTCATCATACAGAGTGGAAGATTCGGCATACGGACCCATGGTATCATCCTGTACCACCCATAAATCGGCGTGGGTACCTTGGATGAGAGAAATCGCATCATCCATCATACCTCGCACCAAACCGGTCATGGTCAGTGTAACTCCGATTAATAGTCCTAATCCGAAGGCGGTCAGCACGTAGCGAAACCAACTGTAGGCAATTTCTTTGACAGCAAGGTTAATCATGGCTGTTTTTCCACCCGAACTTTCATCCCGTCAGTAAGTGGTTTGGGGTTATATACTACCACGGCGTCATCAGTGCTCAAGCCAGCGATAATCTGGGTTTTTCCATCCAAAGACTGTGCGCCGATGGTTATTGGCTGGAACTTGAGCCTTCCATTGTCTGCTATCCAGACGCCGTCTTGTTTATTTAGGCGCTTGACGGCAGCAGTGGGCACCACTAAAGCATTATTAACAGGCGGCAGATCAATGGTGACTTCTGCCAATTCACCAAGAGGGATAATGCTCGGCAGTTCATTAAAGCTTACGTTGACAAAGCGTTCTTCGGTCACGTTGTCTCCCTGGACTTCCAGCCGAGTAACCCGGCCGGAAATCGGCGCGTCCGGGCGGGAACGCAAGACGATGGCAGCAGATTGTCCGACAGCAATGCCGTAAAAACGGGATTGGTCAATTCGTGTTCGCACCCAAAGCGTTTGCGGATCAATTAAATGAAAGACAGATTGGCCGGCAACTACGGTAGTCCCTGGTTCAGCATCGCGCGATACAATAATTCCCTGCGCCGGACTGATAAGCTGAAAATTGGTTCGCAGGATCATAATCGCATCGCGGTCTGATATGGATCGCGAAATTTCCTCCCGGGCTGTGGCTAGTGATGCTTGTGCGGCATCCAGTGCAGCCTGCGAGGCACTCGCTTCATTTTGTTTCGTGTCGGCCAGTTCTTGGCTGATTGCTTGTGCGGATAACAAATCGCTGTACCGTTTGGCATTCGTCTGGGCCAGATTGTTACGGCTATATGCATCCCGTACTTGCGCCTCGCTGGCTGCCATCGCACTTTGGGCCTTTGCGACTGCGGCAGACGCGCTTAGCAGACGTTGGTCAAGATCGACCGGATCAATTTCGCCGAGAATTTGACCAGCTTGTACTGTATCCCCCTGATCAGCCAAAACGGTTAATACTCGCCCGGCCTGTGTAGGACCGATAGCATAAGACAGACGCGCTTCTACCGTGCCAATGCCGAAAACACTGGGTTTTAGGTTTTCGTTATGGGCTTTGGTCACTGTCACTTTTGTTGGTCCAAGTGGTCCTTTGGTAAAGAGGAACCAACCAGCGCCAGCAACTATTGCCAAGATACAAATGATTCCGATCGATTGTTTTCGGTTTGTCAGCCAGGCCATCAAAGTACATCCCCCCATTTCGTATTCCTTAGCGGAGAAACAATCCTATTGCGGATCTTTTTTTGCGTGATAAAGTTAATCAAAGTTGATAGACGTTTCTGGTAAAGAACTTCTTAATGAAAGTATATCAAAAAAATAGTCGAAAAGGGTTTAAAGACGAAAAGAAGAGTGAAATATCTTAACATTTTGGCATGACAAGAAGGGGGCTGTCTCAATAAGAAAAATTGGGACAGTTTCTTTTTTTTGTAAAAAAATACAAGAGGCGGGTTCCGAAGAACCTGCCTCTCGGTGTAAAATTAAACTGCTATGAAAAACTCTACACAAAAGAA